>Ga0208330_1000018_pt1 | contig 116352 bp, 113 predicted proteins | sample DeeseametaMP1896_FD_184180 | JGI IMG/M metagenome (GOLD analysis project Ga0208330, IMG submission 184180) | Marine microbial communities from the Deep Pacific Ocean - MP1896 (SPAdes) | ecosystem: Environmental > Aquatic > Marine > Oceanic | place: East of Hawaii, North Pacific Ocean... | reverse complement strand
CGGCTGGCGGACTGATCCCGGGCTTGCCTCGGGGCGGACCTTCGGGTTCAACCGGGACATGGCATTGACGATGGAACTGGAAGAGTCGCTCTGGGCGCGCGGATGTACCTGCGTGGCCGGGGTAGACGAAGTGGGACGCGGGCCGCTGGCAGGGCCGGTGGTGGCTGCCGCGGTCGTGTTGAACCGCGCCTCGATCCCCGAGGGGCTGAACGACTCCAAGAAACTGTCGGCAAAGCGGCGCGCCTTTCTGACCCCTCTGCTGCGTCAGAGCGCGCAGGTGGGGCTGGGCGTGGCCAGCGTCGAGGAAATCGACGCGCTCAACATCCTCCAGGCCAGCCTGCTGGCGATGCGGCGCGCGGTGGCGGCTCTGCCGGTCGTGCCCGACCATCTGTTGATCGACGGCAATCGCCTTCCGGTGGATCTGCCCTGCCCGGCGATCCCGGTCGTGGGTGGGGACGGGCGTTCTCCATCCATCGCGGCGGCCTCAATTGTGGCAAAAACCTGGCGCGATGATGTCATGAAAGAGGCCGCGACCCAGTTTCCCGGATACGGTTGGGAAACAAACGCCGGTTACCCGACAAAGTGTCACAAATCTGCACTCCGAGATTTGGGGGTTACCCCATTTCATAGACGTTCCTTCGCTCCCGTGCGCGATATCTTGTGGCAAGCGAAAAACACAAGTGACTGATTCAAAAATAGAATTGACCACGAATCACCTTTGACTCATCTTTTGCCCAACCAATGAGCGCACAAGCGCCGCGGGACAGAGGCAGAGAATGACAACGATGACCAAGGTAACGGGCGCAAATGCGCTCCCTATCAACACGATCCTGTCCGGGGACTGCATCGAGGTGATGCAGAGCCTGCCGGAGTCCTCGGTGGACCTGATCTTTGCCGATCCGCCCTACAACCTGCAGTTGAAGGGCGCGCTGCATCGCCCCGACAATTCCCAGGTGGACGCGGTCGATGACCACTGGGACCAGTTTTCGAGCTTTGCCGCCTACGACAGGTTTACCCAAGACTGGCTCGCAGCGGCGCGCCGATTGCTCAAGCCCGACGGGGCGATCTGGGTGATCGGCTCTTATCACAACATCTTCCGGGTGGGCGCCGCGCTGCAGGACGCCGGTTTCTGGATCCTCAACGATGTTGTCTGGCGCAAGTCCAACCCTATGCCGAACTTTCGTGGCAAGCGCTTTACCAACGCGCACGAGACGATGATCTGGGCGTCCAAGGGCGAAGGCGCGAAATATACCTTCAACTACGAGGCGCTGAAGGCGCTCAACGAAGGTATCCAGATGCGCAGCGACTGGGTCCTGCCGATCTGTAACGGCGGCGAACGGATCAAGGACGCCAACGGCGACAAGGCGCATCCGACGCAAAAGCCGACGTCTCTGTTGCACCGTGTGCTGGTCGGCTCGACCAAGCCGGGTGACGTGGTGCTGGATCCGTTCTTTGGCACCGGTACGACCGGCGCGGTGGCCAAGATGCTGGGCCGCGACTGGATCGGGATCGAACGCGAGGCCGCCTATCGCGAAGTCGCGGAAAAGCGCATCGCCAGCGTGCGGGCCTTTGACAAGGTCGCGCTGGAGGTCAGCGCTTCGAAACGCGCCGAGCCGCGCGTGCCCTTTGGCCAGGTTGTCGAACGCGGCATGCTGCGCCCGGGCGAGGAACTGTGGAGCATGAACGGCCGTCACAAGGCCAAGGTCCGCGCCGATGGCACATTGATCGGCGATGACGTCAAAGGCTCGATCCACCAGGTCGGCGCTGCGCTCGAAGGCGCGCCTTCGTGCAACGGCTGGACCTACTGGTGCTTCAAGCGCGACGGCAAGACCGTGCCGATCGACGTCCTGCGGCAGCAGATCCGGTCCGAGATGGCCGAACGGTCCGACTGACCGTTTCCCGAAATCAAGACGAACACCGCCGATGCCGCGCATAGCCCGCGGCACGAACTGGCCCCGCTTGCCCTATGGCAGGCGGGGCATTTTTATGCGCCGGACTCAGGCGAAATCCCGTGCGCTCAGCCGGTTTGCCCGAAGGTGGTGTTGCAGGACGTAGGTCACCGACAGGGCGTCATCCAGCGCATCGTGGCCGCGCAGCGGCGGGTGATCCAGTTTGTAGTAATCCGCCAGCCGGTCGCTGCGGGTCTGGCGCAGGTCCTCGTAGGGCATCCCGGCCTTCAAGAGCAGGTCGCAGGCATTGCCGAATCGGGAGGCGGGCAGGGGGGCGGGGATGCCTTCAACGTAGCAGCTGATGGCGACCATGTTGAATTCGTCCTTGCCCCAGGACCACAGCCGCTTGCCCTCGGCGAAGTCCCGCGTGCGGGCCAGGGCTTCGGCCAAAGGCAGCCCCTCGGTGTCGACTTGCTCTTGGGTGATCCCGGTCAGGCGGCTAAAGAACGGGTCCAGCTGCCAGGGCGCCCCGTGCCGGTCGCGCGGGGTCACGTACAGCCGCAGCGTATCCAGCAAAGGGAAATCCTCGCTCAGCCCCAGCTTGGCCACACCGATCTGGGCAACGACAGGATCGGGATCGTAGGGTCCGCACCAGAACCGCGACGGGGACCCCTCTGCCGTCAGGAACTCGCAGTCGAAAATTAGGGCGAAACTCATCCGATCCACTCCACTAAAACGGGACTGGCGCCACGCTAGTCGCGGTCGGCACAGGCCACAACGGGATTTGCGCGTCAAAGCTGGTCAGCGGCGGTGGACAGGCTAGACTGCGGTACGCAAAGGGTGCACGAGATCAGCCGCAGGAGGCGTGAGATGGAACTGAATGCCGATTTCTCGAAACGGGTGGTGATCCGGCCCGAGGAGTATCAGTGGCGCCCCTCGCCGGCCAATGGCGTCGAACGGATGATGCTGGACCGGATCGGCGATGAGGTGGCGCGCGCCACGACCATCGTCCGGTTCGCGCCGAACAGCCAGTTCGACGCGCATACGCACGGCGGTGGAGAGGAATTCCTTGTCCTGCAGGGTGTGTTCTCGGACGAGCACGCGGATTACCCGGTTGGCAGCTACGTGCGCAATCCGATCGGCACCTCGCACAGGCCCCATATCGGTCCCGAAGGCGCGACGATCCTGGTCAAACTGTGCCAGTTCGACGCCACCGATACCGAGCAGAAAGCGATCCCCACGCGGGATGCGGAATTTGAGGAAGTGGCGCCGGGTCTGAGCCAGTTGCTGGCCCACGATGTCCCCGGAGAGAGCGTGCGGATCGTGCGCTTTGCGCCGGGCACGCGGCTGGACCCGCATCGGCACCGCGGGGGCGAAGAGGTCTACGTGATCGAGGGGCGCCTGCAGGACGAACACGGCAGCTATCCGGCGGGCAGTTGGATCCGCAGTCCCGACGGGTCCGGCCACGCGCCGTTTTCAGAGGACGGCTGTCTGCTCTACATCAAGACCGGTCATCTGCCGGTCCTGTCCGACGGGAGCAAGGCCGCAGAGTAGCGGGCGCGCGCAAACCGGCCTTTCGGTCGCTTGCGAAAGCGCCTAATGCTTTGGCATGGATATTCGCGCGATCTTGATGGGCCTCGCCTTCGCGGTGATGTGGTCCTCGGCTTTCACCTCTGCCCGCATCATCGTTGCGGCGGCGCCGCCGTTGTCGGCGCTGGCGCTGCGCTTCCTGATATCGGGCCTGCTGGCGGTGGTGATCGCCAAGGCGATGGGCCAGAGCTGGCGGCTGACCCGCGGCCAGTGGCGCGCGACAATCGTCTTTGGTATCTGCCAGAACGCGCTCTACCTGGGTCTGAACTTTGTTGCCATGCAGACCGTCGAGGCGTCGCTGGCGGCGATCATCGCCTCGACCATGCCGCTGCTGGTGGCGCTGTCCGGCTGGCTGTTCCTGGGAGAGAAGCTGCGGCCGCAGGCGCTGTTCGGGCTGGTTGCCGGCATGGCCGGGGTGGCAATCATCATGGGCGCACGGTTTGGCGGTGGGCTGGACATGATGGGCGTGCTGCTCTGTGTTCTGGGTGTCATCGCGCTGACCGTCGCCACGCTGTCGCTGCGCGGGGCGACCTCGGGCGGGAACTTCATGATGGTGGTCGGGCTGCAGATGCTGATCGGCAGCGCCGTGCTCTGGGTGCCGGCCCTGACGCTGGAGACGGTGCAGGTCGACTGGTCGGTCTCGCTGGTCGCGGCCTTTGTCTATACCACTCTGGTGCCTGGCCTGGCGGCGACCTTTGTCTGGGTCCTCCTGGTCAACCGGATCGGCGCGGTGCGCTCCGCGACCTTCCATTTTCTCAACCCGTTCCTGGGCGTGGCCATCGCAGCGGTCTTGCTGGGAGAGGCGTTGCGGCCGCTCGACCTGCTGGGTGTGGCGGTGATCGCGGCTGGAATCCTGGCGGTGCAACTGGCCAAGATCCCGGCCTCCGAGCGCGAAACTGTCAAGAATTGAACGAGAAAATCCGCCGCTGAGGAAAGTTTTGTTTACCTGCTCCCCGTTAAACCCGCTCTGACGCGTGGGCAAATTGCCCGCGGAACAGATGTAAGGGCGATTCATGGGAAGGTTTTCGATCCGAATTCAGGTCATGTTGCTGGCATCGGCCTTTATCGTGACACTACTTGTGCTCTCGGTCATTTCATGGACGGTGAAATCCGAACTCACGGGCAAGCTGTACCAGAACTCCGACATGTTCTCGCAAAGCCGCCTGTTGGCCGATATTACCAACAGGATGCAGAGCGCGGAGCTGGCGATGATGCTCTTCGTGGCTGGTGACGATGCCAAGATGGAGGACATGCGGGCCGAGCTGACCGCCATGGCCGACCGCTTGGCCGAAGTTCCGAACAGCTTTGCCGATACCCGCGTGACCGAGGCGCAGCGCCCCGAGATGGCGACACAACTCGCCGGTTTGGCAGAACGAATGGCCGCGCTGGACACCGAGGTCGAGACGCTGGCCGGGCTGACACTGTTCGACCGCAAGGCCTTTGCCTACAGGGCCATTCTGCCCACGCTGGAGGAAACACGTAGCGAACTGTTGGCAATGACCGATGAACTGGCCACGGACGTGACCCAGCTGGAAATCGAGGCGGCCGCCGTCGCCGCGGCCTCTGACATCAAGCAGCTGCTCGGGAATGGGCTGGTGGTGGCGGTTGCGCTGATCCTGGCCTTCATCTTTGGCAGGTCACTGTCTCTGCCGATTCAGCGCGCCCGCGACGCTGTCGCGCGCCTTGCTCAGCACGACTACGAGGTCGAACTGTCAGACACCGCGCGCGTGGACGAGGTGGGGATGATCTCGCGCAACCTTGAGGAGTTGAGGGACAAGCTGCAGGCCGCAGATGCTGCCGAAAAACGCATGATTGCCGAGAATGGCCGTCGCGTAGACCTGTTCCAGGCCTTCGGCGCCGCGATGAGTCAGTTGCGGAGCGGCGATCTTCAGAATCGTATCGACGAGGAGGAATGGCGCGATCTCGGGGAGAGCTACGTGCAGCTCTGCGCCGATTTCAACAGTCTGGCCGATACGCTGGACGATCTTGTCGGCTCTCTTCGGCAAAGCGCCGACGCGGTGACGAGCAACGCCAACGACCTGTCCAGCATGTCCGACGAGATGTCGCGCCGTTCCGAGGTGCAGGCCGCAACGCTGGAGGAATCGGCCGCCGCGCTCGACGAACTGTCAGCCAGCGTTCAGTCGGCCTCGGCCCGGGCGCAGGACGTCGATACCAAGGTGGTCGAGGGCCGCCGCCGGGCGGAGCAGGGCGGCGAGGTCATGGCGCGGGCGCTCGAGGCGATGGGGTCGATTGCGAAATCCTCCGAGCAGATCTCGCAGATCATCACCGTCATCGACGACATCGCCTTTCAGACCAACCTGCTGGCCCTGAACGCGGGGGTCGAAGCGGCACGCGCGGGCGAGAGTGGAAAGGGGTTTTCCGTGGTCGCCTCCGAGGTGCGGGGGCTGGCGCAACGGGCGTCGGAATCCGCAAGCGAGATCAAGGAACTGGTGACGAACAGCAGCAAGCAGGTGGAAGACGGCGAAAAGCTGGTTCAAGAGACCAGTGAAACCCTGACCCATATCGTCCAGAGCGTGACCGAAGTGTCCGAAATGGTTTCCGGTATCGCAATCTCGGCCCGCGACCAGGCCAGTGGCGTGCAGGAAATCAACGCCGGTGTGGGCGAGCTGGACAAGGTGACACAGCAGAACGCCGCGATGGTCAGCCAGACCAATGCCGCCAGCCAGCAACTGCGTGTCGAGGCCACGCGCCTGTCCGACGTGCTGGCTCATTTTTCGGTCCAGGATCTGCCGGATGCCGCGAATTCCTGGGATGAACCAACTGCGGAGGCTTTCACGGCGGAGCACGCCGACCCGGAGGCGCAAGGGCCAGAGCATGATCTTGAGGTTCTGCCCCACGATGAGCAGGGCGCCTATGACGACATGATCCCGGATGCGCAAACGCTGGTGCATGGCAGCTGGGCCGCCGAAGACCTGGAGCCATCGCCCGTCGAAGTGGAGGTCGCAGAGGTCGACACCTTCGAGCGGGCCGCACCGGAACCGGCTCCGGCCTATAAGAAGGCGGTTGGTGACGACGCCCAGTGGAAGGATTTCTGAGGCGCCTCCTCAGCCCCCGATGCGTCCGCCCGCGTCGCCGACCTGACCGCGATGCAGCAGCAGGTGATCGAGCAGGACACAGGCCATCATCGCTTCGCCCACCGGGACGGCGCGGATGCCCACGCAGGGATCGTGGCGCCCTTTGGTGACGATCTCGGTCTCTTCGCCGCTCAGGGTGATGGTCTTGCGCGGGGTCAGGATGGAGGAGGTCGGCTTGACCGCGAAACGCACGACGATTTCCTGTCCGGTCGAAATCCCGCCCAAGATGCCACCCGCGTGGTTGGAACTGTAGACCGGGCCAGTCTCGCCCATGAAGATCTCGTCGGCATTCTGGCTGCCAGTGAGCGCGGCCGAGGCCATGCCTTCGCCGATCTCGACCCCCTTGACGGCGTTGATCGACATCATCGCCGCGGCCAGGTCGGTATCCAGCTTGCCGTAGACAGGGGCGCCCAGGCCGGCTGGCGCGTTGCGGGCGACGACCTCGATGATCGCGCCCACGCTTTCGCCCGATTTGCGCAGCCCGTCGAGGTAGTCGGCCCAGTCCGAGGCCGCCTGCGGGTCCGGGCACCAGAAGGGGTTGGCATCGATCTGGGCATCCTCGAACCGTGCCCGGTCCACGCCATGGTTGCCCATCTGCACCATGTAGCCGCGGATCTCGATCCCCGGCAGCAGCGTCGTCAGCGCAGCACGGGCCAGCCCGCCGGCGGCCACCCGTGCCGCGGTTTCCCGCGCCGAGGATCGCCCGCCGCCAAGATAGTCGCGCAACCCGTATTTCTGGAAATAGGTGATGTCGGCGTGTCCGGGGCGGAACTTCTGCGCGATCTCGGAATAGTCCTTGGACCGCTGGTCGGTGTTCTCGATCATCAGCTGCACCGAGGTGCCAGTGGTCCGCCCTTCGAACACGCCGGAGAGGATCCGAACCGCATCAGGCTCGCGCCGCTGGGTCGTGAACTTGTTTTGCCCCGGCTTGCGCCTGTCCAGCCAGTGCTGCAGCTGGGCCTCGTCGATCTCGATCCCCGGCGGGCAGCCATCGACCGTGGCTCCCAGAGCCGGCCCGTGGCTTTCGCCCCAGGTGGTCACACGGAAGAGATGTCCGAATGTGTTCAGGCTCATGGCTGCGTCCCCTTCGTTTCCGCGCGGGATACGCAAGCCGGGGCGCAAAGCCAAGACTAATCGAGCCCGTCGCGCCGTCTCTGGGCGAATTCACCCACGGCATCCGTCGCGCGATCTACGGCAATAACGATGAAGGTGGAAAGCCAGAGCGGTATTTCAAAGGCCGCGATCCAGCCGAAACAAAGATAGATGAGCCAGATAAGCCCCAGCTCGAGACATAGAATGATCAAACGCGTTTTCCCAAAGGCGCCTCCTTTCTCCTGAATTTTCGGGATGATTGATACTTACCATAATACGTTGAAAATATCACGGTTTTTCTTGATGTTCCGTTGCGTCGCGACTAGGGTCCGCCCTACCTCGGGGTGGCGGTGCATGAACCGTCTGAGATTTCCGTATGTCGGATCAACCCGTTGAACCTGAACCGGTTAACACCGGCGGAGGGAAGGTATGGGCCCGGACACGGGACTCCAATCTTGCCCTCGCGCCGCAATATTGGAGGACTCCATGAAGTCACTTGCCTTCACTGTTGCCGCGGGATGTCTCAGCGCCGGCCTTGCTTTGGCCGAAACGCCTATCCTGACGGTCTATGCGCCCGATTATTTCGTCTCTGAATGGGGGCCCGGTCCGCGGATCGAGGAACTGTTCGAGGCGCGCTGCGACTGCGACCTGCAATTCAAACCCGGCGACCTTCTGCCCCGTATCCTGCTGGAAGGGGACCGGACCGAGGCCGACGTCGTGATCGGCCTGAACACCGATGTGACGAAAAAGGCCCGCGACTCGGGGCTTTTTGCCGAACATGGTGTCGACCTATCGCCGCTGACCCTGCCGATCGACTGGACGGACGAGGTGTTCCTGCCCTTCAACTACGGGCACACCGCCTTTGTCTACGACAGCACCCGCGTGGATGCGCCGCCGGCCAGTTTCGATGCGCTGCTGGAGGCGCCCGACGATCTGCGGCTGGTGATCCAGGATCCGCGCACCTCGATCTCGGGGCTTGCGCTGGTGCTCTGGGTACAGTCCGTTTACGGCGACAAGGCGCAGGACGCCTGGGAGAAGCTGGCGCCCAAGATCGTCACCGTGACCAAGGGCTGGTCCGAATCCTACGGCCTCTTTACCGATGGCGAGGCCGATATGGTGCTGAGCTACACGACCTCGCCCGCCTATCACATCATCGCCGAAGAGGATGAGACCAAGAAGGCCGCGATCTTCCCCGAGGGGCATTATTTCATGGTCGAACTGGCAGCCCGACTGTCCACCAGCGACCAACCTGAACTGGCCGGCGAGTTCATGGAATTCATCCTGAGCGAAGATTTCCAGAGCATGATCGCCACGGGCAACTGGTCGATCCCCGCCGCGCTGGACAGCGCCAAGTGGCCGGAGGGTTTCCAAAAGCTCGACCTGCCGGAAAAGGTGCTTTTCTACTCCGAGGATGAGGCAGCAGACCTGCGCGGCGAGGCGATCGAGGCATGGCGCCGCGCGCTCTCGCAATAACTGCAGCCCTGGCCCTGGCGGCATTGACGCTGGGGCCGGTGGGCGTGGTCCTGGCCCGTGCCGGGGGCTTTGGCGCCCTTGGCCCTGGCGACTGGCAGGCACTGCGGTTCACCCTGTGGCAAGCCTTTCTGTCGGCCAGCGTCAGCGTTGTCCTGGCGGTGCCTGTGGCCAAGGCCCTGGCACGACGGCGCTTTGTCGGGCGCGGACTGCTGGTGACGCTGCTGGGGGCGCCGTTCATCCTGCCGGTCATCGTGGCTGTCATGGGGTTGATCGCTGTTTTCGGCCAGGCTGGGCTGGTGAACAGGCTGCTGGGCGCGCTGGGCGGCCCGAACCTTGATATCTACGGGCTGCACGGGGTTGTTCTGGCGCATGTCTTTTTCAACCTGCCGCTGGCGGTGAGGATGCTGTTTTCGGCCTGGGCGGCGGTCCCGGCCGAGCATTTCCGGCTGGCGGCGTCGCTCGGCTTGTCGCCTCGCGCGCAATGGCGGGTCATCGACGCGCCGCTGATCCTGCGCGTGTTGCCGGGGGCTTTTACGGTGATCTTCGTGATCTGCCTGACCAGCTTTGCGGTTGCGCTGACGCTTGGGGGCGGGCCACGGGCGACAACGGTGGAACTGGCGATCTACCAGGCGATGCGGTTCGATTTCGATCTTGGCCGCGCGGCGGCGCTGGCGGTGATGCAGCTGGTTCTGGCGCTGGCGGCGGGACTGGTGGCGCTGCGTGTCGCGGGGCAGGCCGGGTTCGGCGCCGGGCGTGACCGTATCCTGTCGCGCTGGGACGGGCAGGGCGCCCTGGCGCGCGGCTGGGATGCCGCATGGATCGTCGCGGCGGCGCTGTTCCTGTTGGTGCCCTTGGCGGCGGTTGTCCTGCGCGGTCTGCCGGGGCTTTTTCTGATCACGCCGGACACGCTGCGGGCGGCGGGGCATTCGCTGATGGTTGCGCTGGGCTCGACGGCGCTTTGCATGGCCTGGGCCCTGCCATTGTCCACCCGGCGGGGCGAGTTGCTGGCCCTGCCCGCCATCGCGATTTCACCGCTGGTTCTGGGGGCGGGGTTGTTCCTGATCCTGCGCAATTTCGTCAATCCGTTCGACATGGCATTGCCTGTTACGGGTCTGGTCAATGCGCTGATGGCGTTGCCCTTTGCCCTGCGTATCCTGCGACCCGAGGCAGAGGCGGTCACGCGCGACTATGGCCGCCTGCGGGCGAGCCTGCGGATGACGTCCCTGGCCTGGCTGCGGCTGGTCTGGCTGCCCCGGTTGCGGCGTCCGATGGGCTTTGCCGCCGGGCTGACGGCGGCGTTGGCGATGGGAGACCTGGGCGTGATCGCGCTTTTTGCCGATCCGGACCGGGCGACCCTACCGCTGCAGGTCTATCGCTTGATGGGATCCTACCAGATGGAGGCAGCGGCCGGCGCGGCGCTGCTGTTGTTGTTTACCAGCCTGGGCTTGTTCTGGCTGTTCGATCGGGGAGGGCGCCTGGGTGCTGAAACTTGAAGACCTGGAAGTGACGATGGACAGCGGCATGCTGCGGGCGAACATGGCGCTGGTTCCGGGACGCCGCGTGGCGCTGGTCGGGCCCTCTGGCGCGGGCAAGTCCACCCTGCTGGACGCCATCGCCGGTTTCCGGGAGGCGGCAGGCGGGCGCGTGACCTGGCAGGGGCGCGACCTGACCCATGTGCCGCCACAGGCGCGACCCGTGTCGATCCTGTTCCAGGACAGCAACCTGTTCCCGCACCTGACGCTGGAAAGGAACCTGGGCCTTGCCCTGCATCCCGACGGGCGCCGCCCGGATGCCGAGGCGCGTGCGCGGATCGAGGGCGCACTGCGGCGCGTGGGGCTGGACGGGATGGCCGGACGCAAGCCGGGCACCCTGTCGGGCGGTCAGAAGGGCCGCGCGGCGCTGGCCCGGGTGTTGCTGATGGCGCGTCCGGTGATCCTGCTGGACGAACCCTTTGCCGCCCTGGGACCCGCGCTGAAACGCGAGATGCTGGACCTTGTGCGCGAGGTCGCCGATAGCCTGGCGGCGCTGGTGGTGATGGTCACGCATGATCCGCGCGACGCAGAGGGTTTTGCCCATGAGGTCGTGCTGGTGGCGGAGGGACGGGCACAGGCGCCCGTGGCGTCGGATGCCTTCTTTGCCGATCCCCCGCAGGCCTTCCGCGATTACATCGGGGCGGCGGGGTAAACCCCGCCCTACGCTATCCGTCGCCACAAGAAAAAAGCCCCGCCGGATCGGCGGGGCTTTGTCATGTTCGGCTGGTCCGGATCAGACAGTCGGCTTGCGCTTGATCGGGGCCCAGAGGCGCTTGTTCACCAGGTAGAGCAGCACCGAGAGCACCACCAGGAAGAACACGCCGACAAAGCCCGCCTGCTGGCGCTGCATCATCTTGGGTTCCGCGGTCCACATCAGGAACGCGGACACGTCCTGTGCGATGTGGTGCAGCGAGTTGGCGTGACCATCGTCGAACTCGGTGTCTTCGCCGTAAAGCGGCGGCGCCATCGAGATCCAGCCACCCGGGAAGGCGTGGTTTTCATAGAGGATCGCGCCTGCTTCGCTCTTCTCCTCGCCGGTGTAGCCGGTGAGCAGCGAGGCGATGTATTCGGCGCCACCCATGCCCTTGAACATCTGGTTGATGCCCAGACCGTAGGGGCCGTGGAACCCGGCGCGCGCCTTGGCCATCAGCGACAGGTCCGGTGCCCCGGCCGAGGTATTGGCCGGGAAGTGGTCGGTCGGCTTGGCCGGACGATAGTCGTCAAGCTCGGGGTCGAAGACCTCGAAGTTGGCGGCATAGGCGATGACCTGCTCTTCGCTGTAGCCCAGCTGTTCGAGGTCACGCAGCGGGACATACTGCAGGCCGTGGCAGGCCGAGCAGATCTCGGTGTAGACCTTGAGACCGCGCTGCAGCTGGTTCTGGTCCCAGGTGCCGAAGGGTCCTTCGAACGAGAACTTGAAGTCCTCGACGTGGGCCTCGCCGCCGGCGGCATGAGCGCCACCGGCCAGACCGAAGGCCACGAGGGCCGCGAGGGTGAGTTTCTTGAACATCTCTTACGGTCCTTCTTGTCTTATTCCGCCGGGGTCGCAGCGCCTGCGCCCTTGGCCTCATCCTTCGGCGGGTAGTGCGCGTCGAAGTCGGCCTCGATGGTGTCGGGCTGGGCCAGCGGCTTTTCGATGACACCCAAGAGCGGCAGGATCACCAGGAAGTAGGCGAACCAGTAGGCCGAGGCGATCAGCGAGAAGCTGGCATAGGGCTCTTCCGCGGGCATGGCACCCAGCCACATCAGCGCGAAGAAGTCGATGACCAGCAGCCAGAACCACCACTTGAACATCGGGCGATACCGACCGGACCTCACCGAGGAAGTGTCGAGCCAGGGCGCCAGAGCCATCACGATGATCGCGCCGAACATCGCTAGCACGCCAAAGAACTTTGCGTCGATGATGCCGCCGGTCACAAAGGAAGCCAGCTGCACCAGCCAGACGTCCGAGGTGAAGGCCCGCAGGATCGCGTAGAAGGGCAGGAAGTACCATTCCGGGACGATGTGCGCGGGTGTCGCCAGCGGGTTCGCCTCGATGTAGTTGTCCGGGTGGCCCAGATAGTTCGGCATGAAGCCGACGATGGCAAAGAAGATGGCCAGGATCACGGCCAGCGCCAGCAGGTCCTTGATCACGTAGTAGGGCCAGAACGGAACGGTGTCCTTCTCGGCCTCGGCCTTGGATCCGCGACGCACCTCGACACCCGTCGGGTTGTTGTTGCCGGTGGTGTGGAAGGCCCAGATGTGCAGCGCGACCAGCGCCGCGATGACCATCGGCAGCAGGTAGTGCAGCGAGAAGAAGCGGTTCAGCGTGGCGTTGTCCACCGCCGGTCCGCCCAGCAGCCAGGTCTGGATCGGCTCACCGATGAAGGGGATGGCGCCGAAGAGGCCGGTGATGACCGTCGCACCCCAGAAGGACATCTGCCCCCAGGGCAGAACGTAGCCCATGAAGGCGGTGCCCATCATGCAGAGGTAGATCAGCATGCCGATGATCCATGTCACCTCTCGCGGGGCCTTGTACGAACCATAGTAGAGGCCGCGGAAGATGTGCGCGTAGACGGCAACAAAGAACAGCGAAGCGCCGTTCATGTGCAGGTAGCGGATGAAGTGACCGCCGTTCACGTTGCGCATGATGTGTTCGATCGAGGCAAAGGCCAGGTCGACATGCGGCGTGTAGTGCATCACCAGGACAACCCCGGTGGCGATCTGCAGAACGAGGCAGAACGTCAGGATGATGCCCCAGACCCACATCCAGTTCAGGTTCTTGGGGGTGGGGATCATGATCGTGTCATAGAGCAGACCGAGGATCGGAAGGCGGCTATGCAGCCACTTTTCTCCGCCGGTCTTGGGCTCGTAATGGTCGTGCGGGATTCCAGCCATGTCTTGTGCTCCTTAACCCAGCAGGATTGTGCCGTCTTCGACCCAAGAGGCCGGGGGGATCGGAAGGTTACGCGGTGCCGGTCCTTTGCGGATTCGGCCCGCCATGTCGTAGTGCGATCCGTGGCAGGGGCAGAACCAACCGCCGAATTCACCGGCGTTGCCCAGAGGCACACAGCCGAGGTGGGTGCAGACGCCCATCTGGACGACCCAGGATTCTGCCGCTTCGCCTTCGGGCGAAGGCATGGTCCGGTTGGCGTCGGTGGCCGGGGCGCCCGCGTCGATGTTCTCGTTGTTGGCCAGCGGATCGACAAGCGCCGGGGCCGAGCCGTCGGCGATCGCGGCGTCCTGGGCCTTGGCCTCGGCGATCTCCTCCTCGGTCCGGTGACGGATGAAGACCGGCTTGCCCAGCCACTTGACCGTAAGCTGCGTGCCGGGCGCGACGCCCGAGACGTCAACCCGGATCGTGGACAGGGCACGCACGTCCGCCGAGGGGTTCATCTGGTTGACCATTGGCCAGACGGCAGCGCCGGTCGTAACGACCCCGGCGCCGGCGGCGGCGTAGTAGAGGAAATCCCTTCGGGTGCCTTCGTGGTCTTCTGCGTGGGACACGAGGTTCGCTCCATTGCTGTAGGGGCCGTCGGCCCGCGGTAAAACCCATGGTTTCCGGAGCCTCGAAAGACTCCGGACCCCGCTCAGGGTCGGTATCTAGCCGGGAGGCCGTGAGGGGTAAAGGATGCAAAAGGCTCACACTCCATGCTCGCGCGAATCTGTCGCGGTTGAAACCACCCTTGTGCAGTGATTATCTCGCCCGCGAGCAAAGTTAGGGGCAGCACGATGCGGCGACTGATTCTTTCCCTCGGCATTCTGATCGGTCTGGCGGCCCCGGCGGCGGCAGAGATGGAACTGTCGATCTACACCGGCTGGCAGACCCTGCCTCACAGCCGCATCTCAGGGGACCTGCCCAACGGGGGCGGCAGCTATGACCAGCTTGTCGGCTGGGAAGGCAAACCCTTTGTGATGCCTCCTTATTATGGCGCCCGGGCAACCTGGTGGCGGAGCGAGTCGCTGGGCTTTGGCTTGGAATACACGCATACCAAGGCCTATGCCGACGACGGTACTCTCAAGGCGCTCGGCTTTTCCCAGCTGGAGTTCACGGACGGGCACAACGTGCTGACCGCAAACGTGATGCGGCGCTGGAAGAACCAGTGGGGCCAGTTCACGCCCTATGTCGGGGGCGGTCTGGGTATCGCCTTTCCGCATGTTGACGCGGATCACGCCAGCGGATCGCGGACCTACGGTTTTCAGGTGACGGGCCCGGCGATGCGCCTGACGGCTGGCACCAGCTACCAGATCAACGACCGATTCTCTGTCTTTGGCGAGTACCAGTTCACCTACTCTGTGAACGAGGGCACCTTCGACAAGGGTGGCACCTTCAAGACCGACATCAAGACCAATGCCCTGAACGTCGGGCTTTCGATGCACTTCTAAGTCAGGTGCCGGGACACGGGCCCGGCCTTTGGGTATACGCAAGGGCGGACCGGGGTCCGCCCTTTTTTCATGATCAGCCGCTGGGCGTGGTGGCGATCATCGCCGGCCGCTGGGAAAACTCCGCATACCAGGCGGCCAGCGTATCGCGGCCCGTCCGCCAGGACCGGGCCTCGTGCCGGAAATCGAGGTAGCCAAGTGCGCAGCCGATCGCGATATGGCCCATGTCCACGCGACCGTGGAGATGGCTCATCCAGCGGGTGCCAAGCGCGTCCAACGCTCGGGCGATCTTGGCCCATTGGCCCTCGATCCAGTCCATCGACACCTTTTCCGCCGGGCGGAAGCGTTCTTCGTAGACGATCAGGACAGCCGCTTCCATGATCGCGTCCCCCGTCGCCTCCAGGGTTAGCGTGTCCCAGACCCGGCTGTCCGGGTAGAGGCCCGTCTGTGCCCGGGCATCCAGAAACCGGCAGATCACCCGGCTGTCATAAAGCGTGGGACCGTCGGAGCGCATCAGCGCCGGGATCTTTCCCAGCGGGTTGGCCGAGATCAGCGCCGGGTCGGGCGCAATGGGCGTGGTGGCGATGTCCACCATGTCGACATCGTCCAGCTGCCCGGTTTCGTGAAGCGTGACCAGCACCTTGCGGACAAAGGGCGAGGCCGGAGATTGAAGAAGCTGCATGCGGGACTCCGGATGTGATTGATCGTGTCGCGCACACCAAAGCATTTGCCGGTGCACGTGTCACGCCTTGGGGTGTGTTGCCTCGTAGACCTTCATCAGGTGCACCTCGTCGACGGCGGTATAGGCCTGGGTCGTCGACAAAGAGGCATGGCCGAGCAGTTCCTGGATCGCGCGCAGGTCGCCGCCAGCGGCGAGCAGGTGCGTGGCAAAGCTGTGGCGCATCGCGTGGGGTGTCGCGCTGGCGGGCAACCCCAGTTGCATCCGTGCCTTTTCAGTGACCTTGGTGACGATGCGCGGGTTCAGCGGGCCGCCCCGGGCGCCACGGAATAACGCTTGATCGGGTTCGACGGGGTAGGGGCACAGCGCCAGGTAGGTTTCGACCGCCTTGACCGCCACGGGCAGCACCGGAACCAGCCGCTCCTTGCCGCCTTTGCCGAGGATTCGCAGTGTGCTGCCCAGGGGCAGGTCGCGCCCCTTCAGCCCCAGCGCCTCGGAAATCCGCAGGCCGCAACCGTAGAGCAGCGTCACCACGGCGGCATCGCGCGCGCCCTGCCAGCTGTCGGTGCTTTGCATCTCGACCGTGTCGATCATGGCACGCGCGGCGTCCTCGGTCAGGGGGCGGGGCAGTTTCTTCTGGAACTTGGGGGCACGTGCCGACAGCACGGCGGTGGCTTCGAACCCTTCGCGGCGGGCCAGCCAGCGGTAAAAGCTTTTCACCGCCGACAATTTGCGCGCGACCGACCGTGCGCCAACCTCGCGCCGCCGCAGATGCGCCATCCAGGACCGCATGTCGGTGGTGGTGACAGCGGACAAGGGAGCCAAGCCCTGCGGTTCCGCGTGATGGGCGGTCAGGAAGGAGATGAAATCCAGCACATCCGCGCGGTAGGCGTTCAGGGTGTTTTCCGCCGCGCCGTCCAGTGCCTTGCGCGCCTCCAGCCAGTTGGCCAGGGCGTCACGCGCGGCGGGTGAGATTTCGAGGCTCATGGCCGGCCTCAGGCCAGCCATCTCCGCATCGCGCGCTCGAATACGCCGCCGAAGAAGGCGAGCAGGTCGGTGCCCTGTTGCGGCGTGAACTGGTGCGGGTCCTCGGAGCCCATGACCAGCAGGCCGGGCAGACGCCCCGGGCCAAAGTCGAGCCGCAGGCAAGCCTCGGAGCGGATCCATTCGGCGCGCTCGCCAAAAATCGCCTCGTTGCCGCGCTGGATCTGGCGCAGGACCACCTGCCGCAACGGCGCCTCACGGCCTTCGCCGACATAGGTCTCCACGAATCCCGGTTCCGCCACCGAAAGCACGTCGCCCAGGCGGCGGACCACCGGGTCGTCGTCCTCCTGCGCGGTTTCCAGGACAAGGCGGATGTGATCAACACGCAGGATCTGGGCCACTTCGCCGCCGAGATCGTGCAGGAAGGGCTCAAACTCCACCGGGTCCAGCATCCGCAGGACGGCGCGGTGAATCTGGTTGGTGCCGGCGAGGTTTTCATAGGCCGCGGCGATCACGCTGCGATGGGTGTCTTCGAGCCGGTCAAGCCGCGCCTCGAGCCGTTCCATCGCGATGCCGCGCAGGTCGATGATATTGCCGCCCATCGCACGTTCGTTCGCGGCGATCAGGGCCTGCATCAGGTCCTTGTCGTCGAGGATGATGTCGGGACGCGAGATGATCGAATCGCGGATGGATTCCTCGATACGCTGGGTGCTGCTCATGGGCCTATTGTCCTGCTCGTGCTGCGCTTGGGCGCTTGTTTTTTTGCGCGATTGCCACTGTTTCGCCCGCCGCGCCCTTTGCTGTCAAGGCAATCCGCCCCGCGCAAAACCTGTCTTTGCGTGATTGCGCGGGTTTGGACACGCCTGCGATCCGTGCCACACTCGGACGACAAGGAGGAGCGCCCATGCCCAAGATTTCCGTGACCTCTGACGCCCAGACCGTCATCACCACCTTCGAGACCAGCCCGGGCCAGTGCCAGGACCTGCTGGACGCGCTGCAGGCCGCCTATGCCGAGTTCATCTCGAAACAGAAGGGGTTCATCGCGGCGGGCCTGCACGTCAACGACGCCCAGACCCGGATCGCCAACTACTCGCAGTGGGAAAGCCGGGACGACTTTCTGGCCATGCTGCGGTCATCCGAGATGCGCGCGCGCAACAAGGAACTGAACGCGCTTTGCCGGAGTTTCGAGCCGGTGCTTTACGAGGTGGCCGCCACTTATTGATCGGCGATCAGGCGGCGATGGCCTCGTCGAGACAGGCCGCGGTAAAGCGATAGCCGGACCCGCGGACCGTTTCGATGTCCACCGCGCCGTCCGAGGCCTCGAGGCAGGCGCGCAGGTTGCAGACGTAGACGTCGAAAACCCGCGGGTCCGGTTCATCCTCGAGGCCATAGATATGGCCCAGCAGGGCCGCGCGGCTGACCAGCCGGCGCGGTCTAAGCGCGATATATTCCAGCAATTCATAGAGTTTCGGGCTCAGCTTGACGGGGCACTCCTGCAGATAGGCCTTGCGGCGCAACAGGTCGACGGCCAGCGGGCCATAGCTCAGCCTCGGTTGCGCCAGTCCATGTGCCCGGCGCGCGATGGCAGAGAGGATCATGACGGTCTCCTCGGGCGGGGCGGATGCGTCCAGGACGGTATCGGCCCCGGCCTCCAGCCAGCGCACGATCTGCGCGTGAGAGGCGCCTCGCGCCATCAGCGCGATGGGCAGGTCCGGGTGGCTCCGCCGAAGGTGAGGAAGGGACAGCCCGGTGAGGGCCAATTCCTCGGCGTCGAGGATCAGCAGGTCTGCCTCTGTCATCCGCAGGTAGTGTGGAATGTCTTCGGGCCGGTCCGTCCGGGTCAGCAACACCCCGGTGTTGGTCAATTCCTTGGCAAGCGCAATGAGGGACCAACTGGTTTCGGCGATCAGGTAACGCACGTCGCAAACTCCTTGCCATACTGGATTCGCGGGCCGCACTGGGCTCCGCCAACTTTGGCACTTCGGTCCTGCCTGCCCGTTCTGGGAGCGGCAAAGGACCCTGTCTGCGGCGCGTTCTGACACCGGCTTATGGTTGTATGAGGGGATTGTGGTGGGAATATGACCGAGAGGTGTCCGTCGCTTGGCACATGACCTGTATCAAGGAAATCGGCGCCCCGGGGCGTCACTCTGGTCCCCAACAGGAGGACGGTCACCATGTACAAGAACATCCTAGTCCCGATTGCCTTTGACGAGGACAGCGACACGCGGATCGGCGCGGCAACCTCGGTGGCCCGGCGACTTGCGGCAGAGGGGGCGCGGATCACCTTCCTGCATGTGCTGGAACAGGTGCCGGGCTATGTCGCCAGCTATCTGCCCGCCGACTATGCCGCGCAGGCACGCACGGCGGTCGAAGACGAATTGAACGACATGGCCGCAACCGTGCCGGGAGGCGTCGGGCTGGTGGTGTCGGGGCATTCCGGGCGCACGATCCTGGACTGGGCGTCGGACAATGACACCGATCTGATCGTCATCGCCTCGCATCGGCCGGGTATGCAGGACCTGCTGCTGGGATCCACTGCGGCCAAGGTTGTGCGTCACGCGCAATGTGCTGTGCACGTGCTGCGTTGACTTTGCCTCGGCCCGCTTCCATCTGCGGGTCATGACAAGCGAGATCGACCTTACCCGCCGCGCCCATCTGCCGGACGCCCTCTATGCCTTGCGCGAAGAGTACCCGCGCGAGGCATGGGAAGCTCATGACAACTTTGGCGGGCTGGTGGCTTTCTGGCTGGATCGGCACGTGATGTTCCGGCGCCTCTGCGAGGCGCTGCGGCAGGATGCCGAGGCCGCCACTGACGGAAGCATGGACCCGCGCCAGATGCAGCAGCGGCTGGTCCGTTATGGCAGCATGCTGCTGCAACAGCTGCACGGGCACCACCAGATCGAGGACATGCACTATTTCCCCAAGCTGATCGACCGCGAGGCCTCGCTTGCGCGCGGGTTCGAGATCCTCGACCGGGATCACCACGCGATGGACGGCTTGTTGCAGGAATTCAGCGATGCCGCGAACGGCGTCCTTCAGGGCAAGGTCGAGGCCGGGACCTTTCAGTCCCATGTCGCGGGGTTCGAGGCGCTCTTGCTGCGTCACCTGGACGACGAGGAAGACCTGATCGTGCCGATTCTTCTAAAACATGGTGCGCAGGGGCTGGAATAGCAGGCGCGAGTATTAACCTGACTACTTCGCGGGTGCGGCAAGATCCTTGGCAGAGAGCTGATAGGCCTTGCCGAACCCACCGTTTAACAGCGCGTCCGTCACGTGAAAGCGCAGCATGTGGAAATCTCCGAAGTCAATGTAGAGCTTCGCCTTGGGCCGTTGCGAGAGGTAATGATCGCGCAGGGCGGCTTGTTCGGGCGCGTCCCGGTCCACCAGTTCGGCGGTCACATGCAGGGTCAGGCGTGGGTGGGTCAGGGGATCGCCCCTGTCCTCGGGCTCTCCGACCAGTAGGGCGCAGGCGGGGTTTTTCGCCAGTGCGGCGGTATGGGCCGAAAGAGTCGAGACCAGCGACAGCGGGACGCCATCGGGATCGGTGGTCAGCGCAATCCGGGTGACAGAGGGCGTGCCGGTGTCGGGCCGGGTGACGGCCAGCGCGGCAAAGCTGGCCTCGTCAATCAGGCGCCGCGCCAGCGCGCGCGCCTCGGCATCCAGCGGGCGGAACGGGTTGGTCTCGGTCATGGCGGCCCCTCTTTACTGTCTCTTTTTTCGGGTGCGGATTCTTGCACGAGGACGCTTGATGCGGACAATGCCTGAACACATATAAAAATACGAATTTGAAATGGAGGAACCCCGATGGCGGGCAAGAAACTGACCTGTCTCGACTGTGGCCAGGTGAACCGCGTTCCGGCCGAGAAATTGGGCGCCGGGCCGAAATGCGGCACCTGTGGGGCCGCCCTGATGCCGAGCAAGGCGGTCGAGGTGGACGCCGCGACCCTGGCCAAGGCCGCCCGCACCGACGAGGTGCCGTTGGTGGTGGATTTCTGGGCGCCCTGGTGCGGCCCGTGCCGGATGATGGCCCCGGAATTCGGCAAGGCGGCCACGGCGCTGAACGGAGAGGCGCGATTGGTCAAGCTGAACACTGAGGAGTTTCCGCAGGCCGGGTCCCAGCATGGCATCCGCGGCATCCCGACGATGGTGAGCTTTGCCGGGGGGCGTGAACGCAAACGCCAGTCAGGCGCCATGCCAGCCGGTCAGATCGTCGGCTGGGTGCGCGGTTAGGGACATGAAAACAGGCGCCTTCCAGAGGGGAGGCGCCTTCCATGCGGGCATCTTGCCAAGGGATCAGAATGGATCCTTTGATCCAACGATCGTGTCCCAACATTCAAACAGCGCGTCGATGGCGCGCGACGACCCGCTGAGCGAGAAGGTCGCCTGGCGCTTTTGTTGATCATTGTAGACAACAACAGAGTTGCCGCGCTTGAGCTGGACCAGGAACTTGGCCGCTTTGTCGGCGTCGGTCATGCTGAGCGCGATGCCCGTGCCCTCTCCGCTGCCGTCCATGTTCCAGCGGTTCCGGTCGACATCGACGATAAAGCTGACGGGGCGCGCCTCGAGGTTCCAGCGCGGGTCGAAGATGAACAGGGCGAAAGCCTCGTTCTGGTAGGCGACCAGGTTGAATTTCTGCGTGCTGCCGTTCTCGACCCCGGCGGTGCACCAGTAGCTGTCGCTGCTCTGGCTGTACGTCACGTCGACCTGCCATTGCCGATGCTGCATCAGGGTGCGCGTGTCGTAATCCTGCGCCGCGACGGCGGCGGGCAGGACGGGCAGGAGAAAGGCGAAAATCATTCCGAAGCGTGTCATGAAAAATCCCTGTCTTATACGATATACCGCATCATAGCGCGGTTTTCCCGTGACCGGAATGTTCCCGGCCTGTTGTTGCTGTGCTGCCGATTGTATCTTGGGGCGGCCCTCGCCCGCGCAGCGGCGGTGATCTTGATTGAATATCGTGTCGTCTTGGCGTCGTCAGGTCGGGAAATCCGCAAGGTCGCCCCGGTGAAATCCCGCTGCGCGTCTCCTATCTGGAAAGGAACAGCCAGCAGAGGAGAGCGCCCATGAAATGCCCGATCGACGGAAACGAGCTGATCATCACGGACCGCGCCGGGGTCGAGATCGACTATTGCCCCAAGTGCCGGGGTGTCTGGCTCGACCGTGGAGAGCTGGACAAGATCATTGATCGGAGCGCCGAACAGATGGCCCCGCAGCCGACGCGCCGGGCCGAGCCGTCACGCCACGAAGATGCCGGAGGCTATCGCAAGAAGAAGCGCCGCGGCTTTCTGGACGAATTGTTCGATTTCGACTGACGCACTTCGGGTCGGGCGCTAGGCTCTCGACTGGTTCCAATGGTTGCCTTGGGAGGAGTTCATGAAACACTTGGTATCGTCTACATTCGCCTTGGCGCTGGCCCTGCCGGCCGTCGCCGATGAGGTCAACATCTCGCGCGGGATGGCCTCTGTCACCGTGCCGACGCCGTCGGGCGGGGAGGTCACAATTTCCCGCGTGCAGGACACGGATGCGGTGATCGAGGGCGATTTCGCCCGCATCGCGCGGCCTTGCCCCAGTTTTTGCATCCAACCCATAGCCCCCGCCGAAGGGGTCACCACAGTGGGTGAGCTGGAACTTCTGGCCGCCCTGCAGGATCCGGAGGTCATGGTGATCGACAGCCGCGTGCGTCCCGACTGGGAGACGGGCACCATCCCCGGGTCGGTCTCGATCCCCTACACCGAGATGGCGGACCGTCTGGGTGAACTTGGGTGCGAGATCGACTTCGAGGGATTCGCCTGTGAGCCAGACGCGGTGCGCGAGGTGGTCCTGTTCTGCAACGGCCCCTGGTGTGGGCAGTCGCCCACGGCCATCCGTCGCATGATCGAGGCAGGCTATCCCGCCGAAAAGATCAGCTATTACCGTTGGGGGATGCAGGGCTGGCGGATGCTGGGCCTGACCGTTGCCGGCGGCGAAAGTTAGATCGCGCGTCAGGCCTGGGACGGCAGTTCCGCCTTGTCGAAATCGACGTGGATGTGATTGCCGTCCGGGTCGCGGAAATTGACCTGGACGATGGGAAACTCCGGCACCTCGTCGATGCTGTAGGGGATCTTCCGGTCGTCCAGACGGCCCAGAAAGCCCGCCATGCCGTTGGCACGAAAGGCGAAATGTTCCAGCGCTGCGTTCGGGATCGCCGCAGGCTGGCCCGGGATGTCCACAAGGTGCACATAGGGCCTGTCGCCCAGGTAGAGCCAGGCCCCGCCCACGTTGAACGGCGGGCGCGGACCGGGATTCAGGCCCAGGACCTCGCCGTACCAGCGGATCATGCCGTCGAGATTCGCGGTGCGCAGGTTGACGTGGTCAAAAGCGGTCAGGGGCATGGGGAACTCCGGCGGTTTTCCGGTCTGTTGGGCCAGCTTGTCACGGGCACCGGGCCTTTGAAAAGGGCGAAGTGCCGCTGGTATGTCAGGAAACCCTTGCCAGCGCGCCCAAGATCTGCGATTTAGACGGTGCTAAGTCCTTCTCTTCGATATCTGTCTACCTTCACCGGCACGCAGTCACTCGATCAAGACGCGCTTTCGCCGGGCCGCTGCATGTCGCGAGCGGCATATATACAAGGAATAGACGGATGGCCAATGGCACCGTGAAATGGTTCAACTCCACCAAAGGCTTCGGCTTCATTCAGCCCGAATCGGGCGGCAAAGACGTGTTCGTGCACATCTCTGCCGTTGAGCGTTCGGGCCTGACCGGCCTCGCCGACAACCAGAAAGTCACCTACGACCTCGAATCCGGCCGTGACGGTCGCGAGAGCGCAGTGAACCTGGAACTCGTCTGAGGCCAACCGGCTTTGGTATGATGCGGCGCGGTCCCCTTGGGGCCGCGTTTTTTTGTTGGCGGGGGCACGTAGTCCGACAATAGTTGGCTACCAGACCTTTGGCTCTTGGATGATCTGTTCAATAATCTCGGGGCGCCAAACTCTCCCAAGCTGAAAACCGTCTTGGTTGGCACCATTTCGTCCAGAATAAATTCCGATAAACTTGGTCCAGAAGCCGAAGAACTTGGTTCTTCGTTCAGTACCTTCGCGTCCAAAATCGCCATAGGCTTTGGCGAAAACCGGTGAGCCAGACATGCCCGGGCGAGATGCAGTGTCGCACAAAAAAACAGGTTCGGAATTATAATTGAGGCTTGGTTCTGAAGCGATCGAAGCGCGTTTCCAAATTGGCGTTGCCTCTGGTCCGGTCAATCTCTCGGGGAACCCTACTATAAAACAGTCCGCGCCAGCTTCTATCCAGATGTCTTCCCTCTGTTCTTTATCATTTACCGCGAAGACATCTAGAGGTGGAGATATTTCCAAAATGGCAATATCATAGTTGAGACCGCTTTTGTGCTCGAGCCAGTCTTTTTGACAATCTTTGTATAGTTCTAATTTAATGCCGGTATGAACGACTTCAGTATATCCTGGGTTGATAATGCCGGATTTTTTGTAGAAATATGCATTGATATAGTGTGGGTCGAAACCACTGGGAAGTGGTATGTTTTTTCCGTCTCTGCCTGTGACAACATGTCTATTCGTTACCAAGTATAGTCGATCTTCATATCTCCAAAAGAAACCAGTTGCTGGTGCTGATGCTTGGCCATCGTCCTCATGTGGGAGTGCGACCAAGTATGCGACGCATTTGCTTTCAAAAGAAAGGTCTACCTTCATATAGAATTGCTTTCTGCGTTATATCTTTGGCGGTGGGAAGGGTGTTCTTGGTCAACTCTCGTGGGGGCCAACTGAAGACCACGAGCATGTTCCTTGATCACAAGATTGCCCATGAGGACGGGCAAGGGACAGGGCGACTAATCCGCCGGTTGCCATTGATCTGATGGTCATCTTTTTCTCCGCTTCACATTCCCCCCGCGCTGCCCCGGCTTCCCCGCCGTTGATCGCCCCTTGGACTTCACCGCCGCGTCTGACGCCCGTTCAACCGCCTGCTGACGCGCCAGCGGGTCGTCGTGGACGGCGAGGTCGACCGCCTCCAACCGCTTGATCTCGTCCCGCAGCCGTGCGGCTTCTTCGAACTCCAGGTTCTCGGCGGCCTTGCGCATGTCGGTGCGCAGCCCGTCCAGCACCGCCTGCAGGTTCGCGCCTTGCCGTTTCGGGTCGATCTGGGCGGTGACGCGATTCATGTCCACGTCGCCCTTGTAGAGCCCCTGCAGGATGTCCTCGACGTTCTTCTTGATCGTCGCCGGTGTGATGCCGTGTTCCTCGTTGTAGGCGATCTGCTTTTCGCGGCGTCGGTTGGTCTCTGCCAGCGCGCGCTCCATTGAGCCGGTCACGCGGTCGGCATACATGATCACGCGGCCATCGGCGTTCCGCGCGGCCCGCCCGATGGTCTGGATCAACGAGGTTTCAGAGCGCAGGAAGCCCTCCTTGTCGGCGTCTAGGATGGCGACCAGCCCGCATTCGGGGATGTCCAACCCCTCGCGCAGCAGGTTGATGCCCACCAGCACGTCGAAGGCGCCTAGGCGCAGGTCGCGCAGGATCTCGATCCGCTCGATCGTGTCGATGTCCGAGTGCATGTAGCGGACCTTGATGCCCTGTTCATGCATGTATTCGGTCAGATCCTCGGCCATCCGCTTTGTCAGTGTCGTGGCCAGCGTCCGATAGCCCGCTGCCGTCACCCGCCGTACCTCGTCCAGGAGGTCGTCCACCTGCATCTCGACGGGGCGGATCTCGACCTCGGGGTCTAGGAGGCCGGTGGGGCGGATGACCTGCTCGGTGAAGACGCCGCCGGTCTGTTCCATCTCCCAGGCGGCGGGCGTGGCCGAGACGAAGACCGATTGCGGGCGCATGGCGTCCCATTCCTCGAACTTGAGCGGGCGGTTGTCCATGCAGGAGGGCAGGCGGAAACCGTGTTCGGCGAGCGTGAACTTGCGACGGTAGTCGCCTTTGAACATGCCGCCGATCTGCGGGACGGAGACGTGGGATTCGTCGGCGAAGACGATGGCGCTGTCGGGAATGAATTCGAAGAGGGTGGGGGGCGGTTCGCCCGGCGCGCGGCCCGTCAGGTAGCGCGAGTAGTTCTCGATCCCGTTGCAGACGCCGGTCGCCTCCAGCATTTCCAGATCGAAATTGGTGCGTTGTTCCAACCGCTGCGCTTCCAGCAGCTTGCCTTCGCCCACCAGTTGATCGAGCCGCTGGCGCAGCTCTTTCTTGATGCCGATGATGGCCTGGTTCATCGTCGGGCGCGGCGTGACGTAGTGGCTGTTGGCGTAGATGCGGATACGGTCGAATGTGTCGGTCTTTGTGCCGGTCAGCGGGTCAAACTCGGTGATGTTTTCCAGCTCTTCCCCGAAAAAGGACAGTTTCCAGGCCCGATCTTCAAGGTGCGCGGGCCAGATTTCCAGGGAATCGCCCCGCACGCGGAAGGAGCCGCGCTGGAAGGCCTGATCGTTGCGGCGGTACTGCTGGGCAATGAGGTCGGCCATCACCTTCCGCATCTCGTATTCGCGGCCCGTATGCAGGTCCTGCGTCATGGCGCCATAGGTTTCGACCGAGCCGATGCCGTAGATACAGGAAACCGAGGCCACGATAATCACGTCATCACGTTCCAACAGCGCCCGGGTGGCCGAGTGGCGCATCCGGTCGATCTGTTCGTTGATCTGGGATTCCTTCTCGATATAGGTGTCGCTGCGGGCGACATAGGCCTCTGGCTGGTAATAGTCGTAGTAGCTGACAAAGTATTCCACGGCATTGTCGGGGAAGAAGCCCTTGAATTCGCCGTAAAGTTGCGCGGCCAGCGTCTTGTTGGGGGCAAGGATAATCGCGGGGCGCTGGGTTTCCTCGATCACCTTGGCCATCGTGAAGGTCTTGCCCGTGCCGGTGGCACCCAGCAGGACCTGGTCACGCTCACCCGCGTTCACGCCACCTGTGAGTTCGGCGATCGCGGTGGGCTGGTCGCCGGCCGGGGCGAAATCGGTCTGCATGACGAACCGCTTGCCCCCTTCGAGCTTTTCACGCTCTCGGACATCTGGGGCTGGCGCATGCAGCAGCGCGGGCATCTGTTCGGGGGAATTGTTGTGCATGGGGAGGCTCCGTTCCCTGCGGAATATGTCGCGCCAAGGAGGGCCCGACAAGGGGAGGCCCGCGTCCGGTGGAGAAACGGGCGCCGGATTGCCGTGGAAAAGCCTGCGCCCTGCAGGCCTGACCAAGTGGCCCTGAGAATGGGCTGGCGCGCCGGACAAATGCACTCGGTTCTGGAGAAAACCTCTTTCATGCGGTTATGCGTTTGCGGGCAGGCTGCGAAAACACCTGGCGACGCCGGGTAAGGTGCGCGGCGACAGAGGAAGATCTTTCAACCCTGGCGGGAGTTGGCTAACCTTTGGAGAATGGGAGGCTCCCCTCCAAGGAGAGGGGGCGCAATAAGGGGAACCGAGAATGGGTAGGTTGCCTGACTGCAGAACAGAGGCCACGGTCGAAGTTGCCGGGGCCGAAGGATCGGTGATCCTGATGGTCTGGCGGTTCGGCGATGGCCGCAGGCTTTTGCGCGGTCAGCCGACGGGCTACATGCGCCACGAAGAAGTGGCCGAGGCAATGAGATGTCTTGTCGAGGATCCTCGGTTCGGTCCCGGCCTTCCGACGCTATGGGACTTCCGCGGTCATGACTTCTCTTTCTATACGGCGTCGGAATTTCGCTCCCACGCCTTCATCATCCCCCGGTTTCCCGCCAGGTCCGGCGTCCGGCGCGGCTATTTGGTGGACAGCGAGACCGGTTTTGGAACCCTGCGGATGTTCCAGGGCACCGCAAGTGGCTACAATTTCGAGGATCAGGACAATCTGATGGTATCCTACAACCTTGAAGAACTGGTTGACTGGCTGCTGGCCTGACCCCGGCGGAGCGTCGCGCTGCGCAAGGGGGAAAGATAGATATTGCGTTAATGCGCGACCGAAATATATCTTTTCGCAAGGCAAGCAGAGCTTTTGATCCGGGCGGGCCCGCATTCGCCCATCCCTCGCTCCCCGCGTCCCTGTCCAGGTCATTGCCTGCTTGTCCCTTCCCGGAAAAATGTGACAAAGGGCGCGCTTGCAGACCTTGTGTCATCACCGCATATCACGCAGAAAGATGGCGAATGACAGGAGGTGCGCCATGCGGGCACGCATTTATCAGCCGGCCAAGACAGCCATGTCCTCGGGGCAGGCCAAGACCAAGACCTGGATTCTCGACTTTGCGCCGGAGTCTCCCCGGTCGGTTGATCCGTTGATGGGCTGGACCTCGTCCCAGGACACGCAGTCCCAGGTGCGCCTGCGCTTTGAGAGCAAGGACGCGGCGGTGGCTTATGCCCGGGAACACGGCATCGATGCCCAGGTGTTCGAGCCGAAAAAGCGCAAGCCCAACATTCGTCCGCGCGGCTATGCCGAGAACTTCGCTGTGGACCGGCGATCTGCCTGGACCCATTGAAGCTGTACAACGGGCGTGCCTGAGGACGTGATATGTCGGATGCTGCGACCCTCCGGGTACAATCATCCTGAATGGCAAGATGACAACGCTGCGGGCGGCCCGAACGGTCGCCCCTTTTGTTTCACGCCCGACCGGAGGCCTTGGAATTGAGCATCACGCATCTTGTCACCCACTCCGGCGGTTTCCACGCGGATGAGCTTTTGTCCTCGGTGATTCTGACCCGGCTCTTTCCGGACGCAAAGCTGGTCCGGTCGCGAGACCCGAAGTGGATTTCGCCGGGTTCGGACAGGGTCGTTTATGATGTGGGGCGGGCCTATGATCCGGCAGCAGGCGTCTTCGACCATCACCAGAGACCGAATCCGCTGCGCGACGACGGCCAGCCCTACAGCTCTTTCGGGCTTATCTGGTGTCATTTCGGTCACGACTATCTGCGAGCGCTTGATGTGCCCGAAGCGGATGTCGAGAGCATTCACCGCGCGTTCGACCAGGGCTTTGTCCTGCCGATCGACCTGATGGACAACGGGGCGCTGGAACCTTCGGTGGCGGGGCCTCTGGCGGGGATGACCCTTCCTGTGCTGCTGGAAACCCTGAAGCCCACCTTCGACGAGCGAGGCGCGGACCTGGACGACCGGGCATTCCTGCGGGCGCTCGAGGTCGCGCGGGCTTTTGTCGAGGCAGCGGTCCGGGGCAAGGCCGCAAAGCGCCGGGCCGAGGCCATCGTCCTTGCCGCCATCGAAAAGGCGGGGGCCTCGCACATTCTGGAACTGCCAATGGGGATGCCCTTCCGCGCGGCAGTCGAGAAATCCGGCGCGGATCATTTGCTGTTCGTCGTCCATCCGCGCGACAGCGACTGGGCGCTGACCACCATCCGGAAAAGCGGCGACACCTTTGAGAGCCGCGCCGACCTGCCAGAGGCCTGGGCCGGTCTGACCGACGCGGCGCTTGAAGCGGCCAGCGGCGTTTCGGGTGCCAAGTTTTGCCATAACGCGCGGTTCATCGCCGTCGCGGCGACGCGCGAGGCCGTCATGCGCATGGCAGAGCGCGCTGTGGCCGAGGTGGCCTGAAGCACAGTTTGGGCAGGCCTTTCGCGGCTCAGGACACTTTCGTCTCAGGTTCAGGCACGTTGACCGCGCTCTCTGGTCGCAGATCGGAGGGCGGGACAAAGGCGCCCGTCACGGTGCCTGAGGCAAAGTCATGATCACCGGTCAGGGCCTCGGCGGCATCAAGCGGTACGGTGGCGATCTCCGATCCCGTTCCGGCAAAGCCTGGCAGGTAAGGACCCAACGGGCGATCAACCGGGTCCGCGCGGTGGATTGGCTTTCGCTTTGCGCTCTGCGATGCCTGCGCCTAGGCTGCCGCGAAACCGCGTCCAAGTGTCATGGGCCGGTCCCTATTGTCCCGACACAGCCCGAGGTTCCTTTGTCCCGCCTGACGTCCCCGAAACTCGCCGAAGTTGCCGGCCCCTCTCCGCAGGTCGAGGCTCTCCTGGCGGCCCATCATGCGTTGATGCGTGCGCAAAGCCCCGAAGAAAGCTGTCACGTCATGACGGGTGAGGATCTGCAGGCCGAAGGCGCCAAGGTCTTTGCCCTGTTCGAAGAGGACGGAACCGCCCTGGCGGTTGGCGCGCTCAAAACCGTGGTCGAGGGCGCGGCGCCCGCGTCTCTTGCAGGCTGCGGCCCGGTCGTTGAGCTCAAGAGCATGCATGTGGCTGCGACGGCCCGCAGTCGCGGGTTGGGACATCTGCTGCTGTCGGGAATGATGGACATGGCCCGCGAGGCCGGGGCCGGCGGCGCCTGCCTTGAAACCGGAACAGCCCCTGAGTTCGCGGCGGCACGCGCGCTCTACCTGTCACAGGGGTTTGAGCCGTGCCCGCCATTCGGCGGCTATCAGCTGGACCCGTTGAGCGTTTTCATGTGCCGATCATTGTGAATACTTGCCCTGCCCGGGGAAAGTCTGCAAAACCGGGCGCAGCGGTCCCTTAGCTCAACTGGATAGAGCAGCTGACTTCTAATCAGCAGGTTGAGGGTTCGAGTCCTTCAGGGATCGCCAAAGTTTCTGCAGGCATATGATACGGCCTCATTTTTCGGCCTGTTTTCCGCTCGGAGCGGATTCGATGTGTTCCTGTGCCTCGGACAGCGTTTTGTGACCGCCCCTGCCATGATGACGTGACCCGATGCGCCCTGATCGGGTGACCTGCCCCGCACGACGTTCTGAAACTGTCGCGAACCTGCCAGACCGGTTGCGCGGATGCGGGCGGCATTGCAGCTACTGGCTTTTCTTTCGAAACTGACGGATGCTGGCGCAGGGAGGAACGTCAGCGGATATGCGTCTGCTTCTGGTCGAAGATACCGCGGATGTCGCGGACGCCATTGTCGCAAGCTTCGGGCATCGCGGCGATGCCGTGGACCATGTGGGTTCGGTCGACGAGGCCGGAGGCGCGCTTGCAGTGCAGGATTACGACGTCATCATCCTTGATATCGGCCTGCCCGACGGGTTGGGCACAGAGGTTCTCGCAAGCCTGCGCAATCGCGGCAAATCAACACCGGTGCTGATGCTGACCGCACGTTCCGACATCGAGGACCGCGTCGCGGCGCTCGACAAGGGGGCGGATGACTACTTGATCAAGCCATTCGATCTGCGCGAATTGCACGCCCGTGTACGGGCGATGCTGCGTCGGCAGGACGTGGATCGCTCAGGCGTCATCGAGTTCGGTGACATCACTTTCGACCCGGCCGGTCTGACGGTCGAGGTCAAGGGCCGCCCGGTGTCGCTGGCCCGGCGCGAGATCAACGTGCTGGAAATCCTGCTTGCCAACCGCGAACGGGTGGTGCCGAAGGACAAGCTACTCGACCGACTGTATTCCTTCAACGATGAAGAGGTCAGCCCGAACGCTGTCGAACTTTATGTCGGCCGGTTGCGCAAGAAGCTCTGCAACAGCCAGATCACCATCAAGACGTTGCGTGGGCTTGGCTATCAGATGGTCGATGAAGACTAGGGCGCGGGCCGGAGCACGGCTGACCGGGTCTCTGAGTTTCCGGCTCGGCGTGGCGCTGGCCCTGGTGCTCGCCATTGGCGGCGTGGCGGTGTCGCTGGCGGCCTATGCCTATGGCCGCAGCGCGGCGCAGCAATCCTATGACAGGCTGCTGGTCGGCGCGGCCAACCAGATCGCCGGATCGCTGGGGCTGCGGGACGGCGAGGTGATCGTCGACATCCCGGTCTCGGCCTTCGAGCTGCTGTCGCTGGCCCCAAGGGACCGCGTGGTCTATGCCGTGTTCGATGACCGGGGGCGGCTGGTCACCGGCTATGACACGGTGGCGCTTCCCGAGGGCGACGGCCGGTTTTTCAGCGGCAGCTTTGCCGGGGAACCGGCGCGGTACGTGCATGTCAGACGGCAGATTGCCGAGCGCTCTTTCCTGGGTGCGGTGGACGTCGTCGTCGGTCAGACCACCGAGGCGCGCCGCGAACTGACGCAGCAGATCACGCGAAATGCGCTGTTGGCGGTGGCTGTGGTCGGGCTGGTAATTTCCGGGCTTGCGGTTCTGGCGGTGAACTCCGCCCTGCGTCCGCTGCACCGGATCGAGCGCGATTTCGCGCTGCGTTCGAGTCGCGACCTGACACCGGTCGACGTCGAGGTGCCGCAGGAGATTGCCAGCCTGGTCGCGGCTTTGAACCGCTTCATCGGACGGATCGACCGCCAGTTGCGGGTCATGCGCACGCTGATCGCCGACGCCTCGCACCAGCTGCGCACGCCGATTGCAGCGCTCCGGGCGCAGGCCGAGCTGGCGCGAGAGGCCACCGATGCCGAAGACCAGCTGCGTATAGTCGAAAAAATCCACGAACGGTCGCGCAACCTAAGTCGGCTGACCGACCAGCTTCTGAACCACGCGATGATCATTCACCGCGCCGACAGCGTCGACTTGGCGCCCGTAGATCTGCGGGTGGTGGCCAGCGACGCCGTGGACCAGTTCGATCAGACCCTGTCGGGGTCCGAACGGGTCGTGCGGATCGATCTGCCCGAGGCGCCGATGGTCTGTGACGGCGACGCATTATCGCTGGTCGAGGCCTGCAAGAATCTGATCAACAACGCGGTCGCCTATGGCAAGCCGCCGATCACCGTCTTCGTGCGCGACGACGGCGCGGCGCTCAACATCGGTGTGCGTGACCGCGGCGACGGAATGGCGGAAGGTTTGTGGGCAGATGCGGGCAAACGCTTTGCGAAACGCTCCGGCGTGTCCTCGACCAGTGCCGGGCTTGGGCTGTCCATTGTCAGCGCGGTGGCCCAGGCGCATGGCGGAAGGATGACGATCCGGCGCCCCGCCGACGATCGCTTCGAGGTCTTCCTGGAGCTGCCGAAAGTCAGGGAGGCGGAGCCATGAAACGGATTGCCCTTGTGATTGCGATGCTTCTGGCTGGCGCAGCGGCGGCCCAGCCCGTCCCCGAAGCCTTGAAATCCTATGGCCCCGCCGATGCCGGGCGTCGTCTGCTGGTGCGCGGCACCACCGATATCGCCCGGTTCGAAACGGTGCTGCAACTGTTTGCGTCCCGCCCGGGCGGGCTTGGCATCGACTACGAGCAATGGGGCTCGAACGATCTGTTCGAGGTGACCCTGACGGATTGCAAAAGGGGCGGGCAGGCCGCCGACATGGTGATCAGCTCCGCCGTCGATCTTCAGGTCAAGCTCGCCAATGACGGCTGCGCCAGGGCGCATCGGTCGACCGGAACCGCCTCCCTGCCGCAGGTCGCCAACTGGCGTGACGAGGTCTTCGGCATCACCCGCGAACTCGCGGTGATCGTCTATAACAGGCGCCTGATCGACGACGCAGAGGTGCCGCGCTCGCGGTTCGACCTGATCGACCTGCTGCGCCCCGAGGACAGCCGACTTCGCGGGCGGGTCGCCACCTATGATATCGAGGCCTCGGGGCTGGGGTATCTTTTTGCCTTTGCCGACGCGCAACAGGCCACGACCTTCGGCAGCCTGATCGAAGCCTTCGGGCGCAGCGGCGCGGTTGCCACCTGTTGCTCGTCCGAGATCATCGACGGCGTGGCCGACGGCACCTACCTGATTGCCTATAACGTCCTTGGCTCCTATGCGCTGGCCCGGGCCGAGGAAAACCCGGACATTGCCGCCGTAGCGCCCGACGACTACACGCTGGTCCTGTCCCGCGCCGCGTTGATCCCCCGGCAGGCCGCAGAGCCGGAGCTGGCCGGGGCGTTCCTGGATTTCATGCTGTCCGAGACCGGTCGGTCGGCCCTGGAGTCGGCACACCTGATCGTGAGAACCGACGACCGGGCACCTGCCGCCCTGCGCCTGCCGGAGACGCCGGAAACAAGCTTTCGGCCCATTGCCCTCACGCCGTCCCTTTTGGTGGGCCTCGACCAACACAAGCGGCGGGATTTCGTCGCGCTCTGGCGGTCGACCTTCCCGAATGAAACCGGCGGCACCGAGGCGCGGCCGAAATGATCACGACGACCGGTCTGGTGGTTGGCGGAAACGGAAGAACCCCTGCTGCCAGCAGATCGCGAAAGCCGACGGCAACCGTCAGATGACGACTTCTGGCCCGGAATGGCCGATGCTGGGGGATGATCGAATGCCCGCTTTGACGTTCAAGCCTATGTCTATTTCCCACCACTGCTCTGCTGCGAAGTGAAGTGATGAAAAACAGAAGTGGCAAATTCGTTTTGAGCAGACTTCTCGAAGTCCATGCAGATCACGTCGAGCTTACCAGTTGCACGAAGATACCAGGTTGCTCTTCCAAGATCATACGGCTGAGATGATGCTGTGTCGGTAACGTGGAAGAAGAGGCCATTCGCAAAAATCCTAAAGAACTTCTCCTTCGCTCCATCTGGCTGAGACAGTTCATGATTCATCGGTGTAAGGTTGTGCAATGGGCCCTTCGTCCCAAACTGAAAAACCTTGATTGGAAACACTGTCGGGTCGAATTCGCGGTGGCCGGTTACTACTAGTCTGGCTTGTTCTAGAAGCGTCTCCGAAACATGAAAGCCCTTCAAATCCTCCATCTCAGAAGCGCCTGCACGCCAGAGTATGCTGATTGCAAATTTGGCTAACGCAATATGATTGACATCACAAAGGGAACGAAGACCGATTGCTGCCCCGGCTCTGAACGGCTCCATAGCAAGTTCAGATTTATCGTCCCAGTACTTCCATGCAAGTTTCAGACGCTGAATTTCCTTTATTGCATCGTCATCAATCGACGCGAGAATATCTTCCCCCTTCCGAATTACGAGCCGCTGGTCATACCAGCTGTCGAAACGCTTTTTCGGGAGTTCATGCCCGTCGGACTGAAACATAGGACCGCCTGGAACGTCTTTGGGCGTCAACGCTTTCGGAACAATATGGGATTTGACGTATTTTCCGCGCGCCAATGTCAGTCTACAAATTCCTATTTCGTGCTTCTTCATGCCAACTCGATCTACCAAAACTGGGACTTCAAACCTTACTTGAGATGAATGTACAGTTTATCATTTCCAAAGTCTAAGCAGACATTTAGGCTATTCGATTGAACGCCAGCAAAGTCCCGCGTAGCTGCCATACGCAAAAGCACCCCGCAGGCAATTCGGGACCTTTCGAATTGCCTGCGTTGTTCCCCTAGTTCTCGGCCACCGGCCTTGGCCGACCGTCCGTGTCCAGCGCGACGAAGGCGAAGGTGGCGCAGGTAACCTTCTCGCTGTCCTCGCTGGCGCGACTTCGCCGCCAGGCTGTCACGTGGATATTCATCGAGGTCCGCCCGAGGCGCGTGATCTCGGCATAGAGGGACACCTCATCGCCGACCCTCACCGGTCGATGGAACTTCATTCCATCGACCGCGACCGTTGCGGCCCGGCCGCGCGCGGTGAGTGCGGCAAGGTTGCCCGCCGCCAGGTCCATCTGTGACATGAGCCAGCCACCAAAGATGTCGCCCGCCGGGTTGGTGTCTGCCGGCATGGCGATCGTGCGGATCGCGGGGCTGCCGGCCGGCGGGGTTTCCACGCCCTCCATCAGACCACGTGCCCACAGGCCGAGGCCGGCGTCCGGGTGTCCATGTTCCGCCCCCGGTTCAGGTGGTCGTCGATTTCCGCAGCAGAGCCGATCATCCGGCCATAGAGGAACACCGTAAAGGCGGCGTTCTCCAGATCGTGCTTTTTCAGCGCGCCGGACTGGTAGTCCTTCCACAAGAGCGACAACAGCAAGGCTGCGATGACCGCGTCAACATTGACGCAGAATACGTAGCGCGACGCGCCGGTATCGTAGAGCGCCTGCACCAGCTCACGGTAGAAGGCGTGGAAGATATTGTAGTCACCACGCTTTTCCATGAATCCGGCAATGAAGCGTTCGCGCGGGTCATGGTTGACGGGCTTGCCCTTGAAGATCGGGTGGTGGACGCCCGGCAGCGCGCGCACCTCGGATCCAAGCTCCTTGGCCTCGGCCTTGGCGCGCTGGTAGTCCTTGGCAAAGTCGCGAGCCATCTGTTTCAGGTCGATGCCGTGGTTCGGATCGGTCGGATCCGTCAGCCCCTTGCCCTCGAACTCTTGCAGCAGGAAGGCCATGCCTTCAAAGCCGTTGCCGCCGTGGCTGTAGCCGCAATGGCTGAGAAACCCGAGCATCGCCTTGTTGATCTGCACGCGATCGGGCGTTTGCGGGCCGTCTGCGGCCACCGCCCCCTTGGCGCCCTGGGCCGAGATCGAGCCGGGACCGTTGGAGATCAGAAGCCCGACGAGGATCTGCAGCGGCAGGGATTCCTCGGGCGTCGGTTTCTTGCCGGTCATCGCCAAGTAGCAGAGATCGGCCATGGTCCATTCCGAGAACCGCTCTTCACGGGGGATGCCGCAGAGCGATCCGGACTGGTGATGCGTCCCGGGGATCGTCGCGCCGACCATCACACCGTAGAGCCGCAGGTACCACGGCAGGGTATGCGCCGTCAGCTTGGTGATCCGCTTGCGCATCAGCGGCCCCCAGGAAATGGTCAGCGCAATCGCCGCCAAGATCGCATCGCGGTTGAGCCTCGCGTCGAGACCGCCGAGGAATTTCAGGAAGACCGACTTGCCGCCCCGTGCCGCGACCGCCTTCAGCATCGCCTCGGGACGTGGGTCGTCCTTGTCCTCGGGGCCGGCCAGAAAGAGCGCACGAGACTGTTCGTCCAGCGTGATGCCGGAGGTGTCGAAATCCTCGTCACTGCCGTCCTGCAGCCCGGAATGGGCGAAAAGCTCGATCAGGATGTCCGTGCAGTTCAGCGCGCGTTCCACCCGGTTCGGCCCGACGATCGCCGCAGCCGTGGCCATGACGGCATTCGGCGCGTTTCCAGCCTCGCGGGCGGCATCCGCCGCCACAAGGATCGGATCGCCCACCAGGTTGACCTCTGCCGCGACGGCCACGTCCAGCAGCGCGCGGCCATTCTCGTTGGCGATTTCATGCACCAAAGGCAGCGCGAAATTGGCCTCCAGCGGCTCCAGCGCGAGATCGAGAACGGAATGGCCGTGCACGCTCGTCACCTGGCTTTTCGGGTCCATCACCGAGGCGCCGGATTTGTCCTTCATCGTCTGGCGAGCGACCATTGCGCCGATATGCTCTTTCAGAGCCTCGACCTGCTCGTCATAGGGAGCCGAGGGCTTCACGGGTTTCAGCGCCAGCTCCTCGGGCAGGTTCAGACCGCGATCATTGGCCATCCACGGCTTTAGCGCAAGACTGCCGGTCGACGGAAAATCGGGCGTTTCGTCGTTCAGCTCCATCACCGCCGTCAGGGCCGCCGGAATGTCGGAGATGTTGTTTACCACGGCGCCCTTTTTCGACACCACCGGGTTGTCGGGCGTGTAGACGCCATCGGTGCCGAAGGCCTCGATAAACCAGTTTTCCTTGTCCTCGGCCTTGTCGCCACTGCCGGCCATCGCCCCGGCGTGTCCCACCGCGCGCGTCAGTTTCGATTTCCAGCGCCCGACCACGCAGGCGACGGTCGGCTTGCCGAAATCCACGTCATGCTCATAATAGCCGCCCGGTTCGACATAGAGCACCGCCGCCTTGGTGCGGTCGTCGTTCTTCAACGCATGGGCGAAATCGCGGGCCGCGTAATGGATGTAAACGTCCTTGCCTGACGAGATCAGCGTCGTCGTGCCCCAGCCCTCAGTCGCGAGATACTGCGCGATGGTGGTTGTGAAGCCGCCGGAGTTGGAAAAGATCGACACCGATCCCTTGAGCAGCGACTCGTCCGGGTGGTCGCCACCAAGCGCGCCGCCGATCCGCACCCGGTTCCAGCTGTCGGCCACGCCAAGGCAGTTGCCGCCGACGATGTCGATGTTTTTGGCCTGCGCCATGGCGCGGATTTCGCGGGCGTCATGCACCGCGATCTTCTCGGTGATGATGACGATCTTTTCGAGGCCGCTGTTCACGCGGATCAGTTCGGCCACGCCGTCGCGCACCCCTGAGGGTGGCAGGTAGACAACGCCGACATTGAAATCATGCCCGGCGTCCAGCCCCTCACGCACGTTGTTGTAGACCGGTATGTCGCCTGCGGGCGTCTTCAGCACACTGCCCGCCTTGCCGGGGGCGGTGCCGAACACCACGTTGCCGCCGGAAAAGGCGTGGCTCGTCGGCGTCACCTGACGGGATTCGCCGCCCATGATATTGAGCACGCAAACCCGATCGTCGCGCGTGGCCATGTCGCTCAGCGCGTTGATGCCGAGATAATAGGGAAAGCCCTGAATTCTCTGCTTGTTCATTGCCGTTCCTCCCCTCAGGCCGCAGCCGAAATGCCAAGGTGGCGCGCGATCTCTTCGCGTCCGCCATCGCGCATCCACAAATCGACGTCCTTGGCATAGTTCACCACTTCCGAAATCGCGCTGTCGAAGCCGAAGAACCGGTAGGGCAGGCCAAGACTGTCGAGCGTATCGGCCAGATTGCCGAAGCCGCGCACCAGATTGGGCCCCCCGCGTCCGACCACCACGTAAAGCGGCACTGGCCCGCGCGTGGCGAAGTGCTCGCGCAGCGCATCGCCCATACCCCGGAGCGTTTCGAGAATGTCGGTGTTGTTCGACTTGCCGCCGATGATGAACAGGACGTTGGTCTGGTCGAGGAAATGCTTGTAGCAGATCGAGGCGACGGATTTCATCTTTTCATAAGGCGGGTTGCCGCCGAAATCCGAGGAAATGATCGCGGCATCGCCCAGAACTTCGGTCACAAGGCTGTTGGCGCCGCCGCCAAAGGTGGGCGCCAGGATGGTGCCCTTTTCGTTGATCACAAAGACATCCGACTGCCCCTGGTGGGTGCGCAGCTGGTTGACCTCCTGCTCGAAGGCCGAGATGTCCGAGGCGAACAGCTGATCGGGCAGGCCAAGCCGCGCCACGCGCGGGTCGTCGCGGTCAAAGCCGCATTTGAAATCGCAGGCGACGGGCGTCAGGCGACCGTTCTTGCCGGGGCGCATACGGATCGGGTTCAGTTCCAGCGTGGTCATGCCGTAGTGGTGCATCAATTCCCAAAGCTTGGGCAGTTGCTGCACCAGCGGCGAGATGATCTCTTTCGGCGCGCCGATATCGGTCAGCGCATTGGCGACGACAAAAGCCTTGAGCCCCGTCAGCGCGTCGAAGGGCACAGTGGCGATCTCGTCCTTGCCCAGCTCCTCGATATCGACGCCACCGCGATGGGTGAGCGTCATCGTCGGCGCGCGAAACTGGCTGTCGTCGGTGATCGAGAAATAGACCTCGTTTTCGGCGGGCACACCGGCCTCGAAGGTCACGCCATTGGCCTTGGCGGTGACGTTGCCGTGCTTATGCTCGGCAAAATAAAGCCGCTCTTTCTCGGCCAGCGCGGATTGCAGATCGCGCACCATGCCGACAAGACCCGCCTTGCCCTTCTTGCCGATGGCCCCCTTGAAGATCGGCTTCACGAACACCAGCCCGTGCTTGTCCAGAAACGCCTGGATTTCATCCTCGCTCGCACCTGGTCCCAGCACCTCCGAGCATGGGAAATCCACGTGTTTCAAAAGTCGCGACCCGTGCAACAGTCCAGTGATTTGCATGTGACTCCTCCTCAAAGCCCGCGGCTCCCGACCGCGCCGTTCGAGGCGCCTTTTAGGGTGCAAAGCTGTCGCCTACCTGTCAGGAAGGCTGACCCGCCGCTGTGGGGGCTGCAAAAGCGGAGGATGGGAAAGACACCATGCAATCCAGATCGCACTCGGTTCTTCGGCGCAACCGTCCGGATGTCCCGCTGAGTTCGATTTGGCATGGGGAATCCTTCGCAAATCCAAGGGGATGCGGACGTAGCATTTTCTCAGCAAGAAACCTGAGGAGATTCTGATGAAGATGACGAGATTTGGCGAACCACGGATCCTTGCGATCCTGCGCCAAGCCGGGGGCGGCGTTCCGGTTTCCGAGCTTTGCCGTGAGCATGGCATCGTTTTGCAAATGCCCGCGACGTATGGCGGCGTGGCCGCGTCGATGATCAGCCAGATGACGAGCCGGGAGGATAAGAACAGGCGATTGAAGGCCATGTTTGCGGACCCGCGCATGCAGGCGGAATAAACCTGGTCGATGGACTTCATGGCCGATCGGCTGCCCGACGGACATGCCTTCCGGCTGCTGAACGTGCTGGACGCCTTCAACAGGGACGGTCTGGGCATTGAGGCAGATTTCTCATTGCCCGCGGAACGCGTCATCCGCAGCCTGGAAACATCATCGAATGGCGCGGCAAGCCCAAGACGATCCGCGTGGACATCCGCCCCGAATACATCGGCGGCACCTTGATGGAATGGGGGACCCACATCCAGCCCGGGAGGCCGCAACAGAACGCCTAGGTGGTGCGCTCGGACGGTCCGGTACGAAAGGTTGGACCTCTACATCTTCGAAACTATCGAAAAGGCGCAGCCGATTGCCATTGAGTGGCCCTGGTCCTGCGACACCGAATGCCCCAACATGGGCAACGGCGGCATGACCGCTCGCAGGGAAACTGAAGAGGGCAGCGAGAACTCCACGGCCAAGCCCCGGAAGAACCGGGGGATGACCGTGTGGCGGTCGGCCTTGCGGGCGGGAAGGTGCGGTGCCCCGACCTTGTCCGGATCGAACCGGATGGTCGGGGAACCGCGCCTCCTCAGGGCCGCGTTTTCGGACGGCCAGGTCCCCGTCCTTTGGCTCGGCGGCAGGGCTTTTACATATCCCCTACCACGCCGGGCACAGACGATGGCATGCACCTCGGCCTTTGTGCAACAGGGCCCCGGCCGAGATCTCTGGGCGCGATGGCCTATCCGTGCAAGATCAATCGTTCAGCACCGCCATGCTGTCTGCCTCCCAACCGATCCAGATCGGATCGCTGCCGACCGACTGGCCGATCTCGGCATCCACATATGCCTTCAACAGGGCGTCTCCCTTATCTCCGACGGCAATCTGCATCGCCATGCGGGACCCGAGGAACGTCTTGCCGACGACGCGCCCCTGCACCGCGTTCGCGGTCTGCGGGCGATCGGCATGGAACCCGAGCTTCTCAAGCCGGACCGAAGCGGTGATCGGCTTGCCCTCGGTCGGGACGCCGCCGGGTGCGGTGCCCTTGAGCGTCGTGCCTTCCCAGTCCATGACAACCTTGTCGCCTTCGGTGCCGCGCATCCAGCCGGACAACAGGTTCGTCTCGCCGATGAACTCTGCCACAAAGCGGCTGGCCGGGCGGAAGTAGAGTTCTTCCGGCGTGCCGTCCTGTTCGACCCGGCCCTTGTTCATGACAACGATGCGGTCCGACATGGTCAATGCTTCTTCCTGGTCGTGAGTCACGAAGAAGAAAGTCTTGTTGGTGCGGCGCTGGATCGACTTCAGTTCCTGTTGCACCTGGCCGCGCAGTTTCGCGTCCAGCGCCCCCAGCGGCTCGTCCAGCAGCAAGAGCGAGGGGTCGGGCGCCAGCGCCCGGGCCAGCGCCACGCGCTGCCGCTGGCCGCCGGACAGTTGCACCGGGTAGCGGTCGGCATAGGACTCGAGTTCGAGAAAGGACATGATCTCGTCCGAACGCCGCTTGATCTCGGACTTGCCCATTCCCTTGAGCTCGAGCCCGAAGGAAATGTTCTTGGCCACTGTCATGTGCGGGAACAGGGCATAGTCCTGAAACACCATGTTCACATGGCGTTTCTCGGGTGCCTGGTTGGTCACATCCTCACCGTCGAGGATAACGCGACCCGTGGTCGGGCGTTCGAAGCCGCCCAGGATCCGGAGCGTCGTGGATTTACCGCACCCCGAGGGGCCGAGGAAGGTCACGAACTCGCCCCGTGCGATGTCCAGCGTCAGGTTGTCCAGCGCGACGGTCTCTCCAAAATGCTTGGACAGGCCCTCGATGCGCACAAGAGGTGTCTGGTCGGTCATGGATCAGGATTCCTTGTTCATGCGGCGCGTGAAACGCTCTGCCCAGACGCCGATCACGGCGGTCAAAAGCAGCGCGACGGTCGCGATGGCGTTGATTTCCGGGCTCATGCCCGATTTCAGCTTGGCAAAGATCAGCACCGGCAGCGTCGGTTCGTAGCCGCCCAGGAAGAAAGAGCGCACGAAGTCGTCGAACGACAACAGCAGGCAGAAGATCGAGGCGCCGAGGATGGCGGGTACGAGATAGGGCAAGGTGATCCGGGCAAACGCGATGAAGGGATCTGCGCCCAGATCGCGAGCGGCTTCGATCTGGCTCTTGGGCAGGGTGGACAGGCGCGCCATGACCACCAGCACCACGAAGGGCACATTGTGCACCGCGTGCGCCCAGATGATCGCGCCCATGCCGGGCTCGATCCCCAGATAGCGGGCATAGATGCGGAAGGCGATGGCCGAGATGATGCCCGGCACCAGCGCGGGCAGCACCGTCAGGCCGAAGGTCACGCCACGGCCCACGAACTTGCGTCCTTCCAGGAGCACGGCGATCCATGTGCCCACCACGACGGAAATCAGCGTCGACAGCACCGCAATGGCGACCGAATAGCCGAAGGTCGACAGGACCTGGGCGTCCGAGAAGACGCCGGTGTACCAGTCCAGGGTCCAGGACCGGATCGGGAAGCCGATGAACTTGGAGTCCTTGAACCCCATGAGCACCATCAGGATCAGCGGCACGAAGACATAGAGCACGAAGGCCCAGTAGACACAGCTCAGGAAGATGCGGTTGCCGCGAAACAGTTCGACACGGTTGTTCATTTCTTGTCTCCCTTGCGCAGGCTGTTCATCAGTTTCTGGAACACCGTGGTGATGATCAGGGCGGCCATGAACATGATCGTGGCGAAGGCGGCCCCGGTCGGCCATTCATCCCCGGCAACGTGGAAGAAGCCCGCGATGGTTTCGGCAAAGACCGTGGTCGACGGCCCGCCCAGCAGAACCGGGGTGGCGTAAAAGCCGGTCGAGATCAGGAAGACCAGTGTGCAGCCCGAGGAAATGCCCTCGATCGTCAGCGGCAGCGACACGCGGCGGAACCGTGTCCAGGCGCCCGCGCCCAGGTCGGCAGCGGCTTCGTTCATGCTTTTCGGAAGTTTCTCCAGAGCCGAATAGAGCGGCAGCAGCATGTAGAGTGCGGTCAGGTAGACGATGCCCACTCCCATCGAAAAGCTCGTGTACATGAAGGGGATCGGCCGGTCGATCAGGCCGAGCGTCTTCAGCGCCAGGTTCACGGCGCCGGTATTTCCCAGCAGGATCATGATGGCATAGGTGCGCACGATTTCACCGACCCAGAAGGGGATCAAGAGCAGCAGAAGGAACAGCATCTGGTTCTTGCGGCTGACGTGCCGGGCCAGGAAATAGGCCACCGGATAGGTCAGGACGAGCGTGCAGAAGGTAAAGACGCCGGCAAAGATCAGCGTGCGGAAAAACGGCTGCCAGAAGATGCTGTCACCGAAGAAACGGGCGTAGTTTTCCAGCGTGAAATGCTGCTCCACCCCGGGCGCGACCGGGTAGGCATCAGTCAGCGACACCCGCAGCATCTGCAGCATCGGGCCAAGGTGCTGGGTCAGGATCCAGAGGATCGGGAAAGCGGCAAGGATCAGGAACTGGCGGCGCGGCGAGGCTGTCGCCAGGTGCATCAGCGCATGGTACGGCCCCCAAGAGGCCAGCCGGCCCCAGAATGTCCTCTCCGAGGTCTCTTTAGCCATAGCTCGCCCGTCCTGCTTTTGCGCGGATGCGTCATAGGTCATGAGGTCGTCTTTCGGAAAATCAGGGTTCCTGACCCGCGACTTGCACGGGACAGGAACGGGTTTCGTCAGGGGATCAAGCGGCTTTGATGGCCTCGACGGCCGGATCGACCAGGCCGTATTTCATCTCGTTCGCCTCGGCGCGGAAGAACTGCAGGTTCGCCAGCTGTTCATCCGGGAAGGAGGTCGATTTCTTCTCAAGGTCGGTCAGATGGTTCGTCGCGTCCTTGTAGGTCGAGATGAAGCCCGACGCCTTGGTCATTGCGGCGCCGATTTCGGGCGACGACAGGATGGCATCAAGGAAGGTATAGGCGTTGTCCGCGTTCGGTGCGTTGTTGGCGATGTTGTAGGTGTAAACAAAGCCGTAGGACCCTTCGCGCGGGATGGTCATGGCCAGCGGGAAGCCGTCATTGATCAGCGCCGCAGCAGGGCCGTTCCAGGAATGGCCCAGCATGATGTCCTGGTTGACCATCATCTGCTGGAACTCGGCGCCGCCATCGTAGTACTTGCGCACCAGCGGCTTTTTCTCGATCAGGAACTGCTTGGCTTCCTCGACGATCGCGGCGGCCTTTTCCGGGTCATCGAGATAGGCGACCATGTTGCCGTCATATCCCTTCATCAGCATGACGATCGACATCATGTCCTGGATGATATAGGCGGTCTGGCCCTTGTACTTGTCGCTGAACAGCGTGTCCCAGGTCAGAGCCTCTTCTTCGGTGACATATTCGGTGTTGTAGGACAGCACCTCCATCCCCGACAGGATCGGCGCGCCCCACTTGTTGCCGTTGATCGTCGACCAGTCCGATTCCGAGAAGGTCGGGTTGATCTTGTTCCAGTTGGACAGGCGGTCGGTGTCCAGGGGCGCCAGCAATTCGCTGTCGATGAACTGCAAAAAGCGGTGCCCGGCGACCGTCATGATGTCCACGGTCGGGTTCGGCTGTTCGGCGGCCAGCAGGTTGAACTGCTTGCCCTGGTCATCCACGAGGCGGACGTTGACCTTGATCCCGGTCTCGGCCTCGAACTGTTCCTTGAAGGCGTCGGGCACGAAGTTGTTGTAGGTCCAGATATTCACCTCGCCGCCCGACTGGGCGGAAGCGCGGCGCAGGTAGGCCGGCGAAGCCAGTGCAGCACCGGTCGCGGCGGCCGTGCCCAGAAAGCGGCGGCGGTTGAGGATCAGTTTGGTCATTGTTGGTCTCCTTGTTGGTCGGATGGTTTTTTTGATTACTCGTTACCGGAGTCAGGCAGTGTTTTCAGGCTGCCGTAGCAGGCCGGTGTTCGCCGCCTGTTTCAGATCGTCAAGGCTGTAGCTGTCCAGATCAAGTGCCTTTAGGATCTCGTTTTCAGCTTCGAAATCCCGTCCGTACATGGCCGAGAAGATGCGGATGCCCGCCTCGTGCAGCGGCGCGGGATGTCCGGTCAGCCGTCCCAGCGCTGCGGTCAGCACCAGCCCGTAGGGCACGTCCTCGGTCACGTAGCGGCTGTCGGCTGTTGCCGGCCCGGTTCCGCCATTGCCCTGTGCATGCATCTGCTGGTTCATCTCGGAAATCGAGGCGACGGGGACGTGAAACGACAGGTGGAAATGCTCGAAGATCGTCTTGACCTCCAGTCCCAGCGCCTTTGCGATCTCGAGCCGTTCGAGATCTAGCTCTTCCAGCAGGCGGCCGACGGTCGGCGTGACGTTCTGGCCCTGGCTCCAGGTTTCGCCGCGTTCCATCCGGGTGATGTTGCCAAGGGCAATCCCCATGTGGTTCTGCGGGTTGAGGTTCGACAGCGAAATCGCCAGCAGGCCAGCGCGCGGCTGGAACCGCTCACCGAACAGCGCCTCGCACAGCGCCAGCGCCTCGGTCGAGCGGTCCTCGGGCACAGTGCAGAGGTCCACCTTGCTGCGCACGGTGTTGACCTTGACCTCGGTGCCCGATTGACGCCGCCCGGTGCAGATCGTCGTGCCCCAGGCGGTGATCGGCACAGTCACGCCACGCTCGGCCAGAAGCTGCATCAGGTAGACCGCGCCCAGCGAGGCATGAGAGGAGATGATCACCTGATGGCGCGGTTCGATATGCGGGGCCAACGCGTCCAGCACCGTCTTGTGGCCGTAGCCGGGCAGGGCGAGGATCAATACCTCATTCTCGCGTGCCAAGGTCTCGGCGCTGTCGGCGATCCGCGGGGTCAGCGAGGTCTCGGCCGCGCCACTCGCGATCAGCGGAGCGCCCGCGGCCAGATCGACCGTGCCAGCTCCCGAGGGCGACCACAGCATCGGATCATGTCCTGCCTCGTGCAGCACCGCTGCCGTTCCGAAGGCGATCGAACCCGCGCCCGCCAATCCAACTTTCTTGCTCACATCCACACCTTCATCGCTTGCGGTCTTTCATCCCACACTACACCGGTTTAGCGGAATGTCATCCGCTATCTGGGAATTCATGGATTATTTTCCGGCATCTTCGAGCCGCACAGGATCGCCCAGCACATGCATCAGCCTGTTGGCCCAGCCGAACAGCGAGGCAGAAAGGATCAGATCCAGCACCTCGGCCTCGTTCAGCCCGGCCTCCTTCAGCGCCTGCATGTGTTCCGGCCCGGCCTGTGAGGGGCAGTCCGACAGCGCCACGGCAAAGTCAAAAATGGCCCGGTCACGTGTACCCAGATCGGCCTTGGCCCCATCGCGGAACAGCTTGTCCGTCACCTCGGTCGATTTCTCGATCTGGGCGTGGCGCATGGCATGAACGGCGGCGCAATAGATGCAGTGATTGACCATCGAGGCGCCCAACGCCCCGAGTTCCCGTTCAGACCGGCTCATCCCGCCTTTGTCGTACATGATCGCGTTGAAGAGCGGCGAGCGCACCTTCAGGCTTTCGACGTCATGCGCCAGCGTCAGGACATACTCTGAAACCTTGGTGTTCGACGGGGTGACCTTCAGCGCATCCAGTTGCTCGTCCGAGGCTTCCTGCAGGTCGACGGGCTTCACGCGCGGCTGCCAGTGCGGCACGTTGCGGGTGAATTTCCTGATCACTTTGGTCATGCGGACATCCCCTTCATCAGGCGCAGCCCGGCAATGACCCGGATCTGGTAGGCGAGAAAGGCATTCAGCTCGGCCAGTCGGACGATATCGGCATCCGCCACGCCCGCAGATTGCAGGCCCGAGATGTCAGCGCCCGCGACCCGGCGTGTATCGGCGGCGACCTTGTCCATGAAGCCGACCACCTCGGCCAGGTCCTGCGCGGTGCCGTTCTCGGTGGGGTCGACCAGGGCGGCGTAATTCCCTGCATCGGCCGCATAACGCGCAGCAAGCTCGGCCTCCTCGTTGAGTTTTGCGATCCGCGCGGCCAGTGCCGCGCGCAGCTCATGGCTCCACGGTCCGGCATCCTTCGGGCGCAGCACCGCCTCTTCGGCGGCCTGCGTCATCTCGAAGATGTTGGCGCGTCCCTCGACAGCGGCCTGCACTGCCGTGCCTGCCCCGATGCCGGCGCTGTTCAATGCGGTCGTATCCAAAGCCATCAGGCCACTTTCCCTTTCTTGTCATCACAGGCCAGTTCGGTCGGCGTCCATTCGCTGCCGTCCAGTTCCGGCTTGTCGTAGGCCAGCATCGCCTGCCAGTGTTCCGCCACGTCCTCGGTATAGAGCTTGGCCGCCACTTCGCGTGCCAGCCAGCCGGCCCCCTCGGATATACCCGGAATATCGCCGCTGACCTTGCCCAGACTGGCGGAGGCGCCGTAGTTGAAGCAGTAGACATTCGACAGCCAGGGCGCGGTGCCCGGCACCTTCTCGCGGAAGGTGAAGTCATCGTTCAAATAGGGGAACCGGCCCAGGTCGCGTGAGGGTTCGTCCGCCGGGGGGGTATAGACGTCCTGCCACAGCAGGATGTTCCCTGCCGCCTCACCGAATTCCGTCCGCGACAGCGGGTCGATGGTAAAGCCGGTGCCCAGGATCACGAAATCCGCCTCGTAAGAGGTGCCATCGGCAAAGCCGACCTGCACCGCCCCGTCCTTTTCAACCGTCGACTGCACAGCCTTGCCAAAGTGGAAATGGGCGTTCGGGTGACGGCTGACCCGGTTGGTCGAACCATGCGGCGGCGGCGTCTGGGTGGCAAAGGAGTACTGCATGAACCGCCAGCGCCATTCGTCCGGCAGGCTGGCATACCCGGCGGTGAAGCCAAAGCTGCCGATGCCCATCATCTTGTTGATTGTCGGCATCTCCTTGCGGCGGATCAGGTGGCGGACCTCGGCGGCGCCATGCTCCAGCGCCTCGGCGGCATTGTCCACGGCAGAGGCGCCGACCCCGACAACCGCCACGCGTTTGTCCTTGAGCGTGTCAAAATCGATCTCGTCGGCGCTATGCGCCCAGTATTTCCGGTCAAGCCCGCCGACAAAGCCGGGAATGTTGGGCTGTCCGGTGCCGTCGCGCCCGGTGGCAAAGATCAGCTTGCGGGTCAGGATCGACTCTTCTGCCGCGCCGGAGAGGTGCAGCCGCAGCAAGTCGCCCTCGGGTTCGACCAAATCGACGGAGACACCGTTTTCCGTCGGGATATTCAGCACCGAACGGTACCATTTCAGGTAGTCCATCCACATCGGGCGCGGGATCTTGTCCAGGTTTTCCCACTTCTCGGTGCCGAACTGCGCGCGATACCAGGCCTGAAAGCTCAGGGCGCCATGTCCGTAGGCAGGGCCGGTCAGCTCCTTGGGAGAGCGCAGCGTCTCCATGCGCGCATAGGTCAGCCAGGGGCCTTCCAGTCCCTCGGGGCTGCGGTCCAGCATGCGGATGTTGTGGATGCCGCCGGTCTTCAGCGCCATCCAGGCCACCATGCCGCACATGCCGCCGCCGATGATGACCACATCCGTCACGCTTTCACGCGGGGGGACCCAGTTCTTGCCGGGCCAGCAGAGGAATTTCAGGTCCTCGTGCAGGCGCGCCTCCAGAGAGGGCAGGCCCTGACCGTCGATCGGAGATGCAGATTCATGTGTCATTGCGTCATTCCTGTAAGTCTTGCCCGTTCCCCGGATCAAACCGGCCGCGTGCCGGTCCAATCGGGATGCAGGTCGTCGATGTGAAAGGCATGGGCATGCCTGTGCCGCGGCCCCCTTGCGGGCTCCTCGCGAAGATGCGGGTGCCCCTCGGGCAGCTCGGGGTGTTCATGTTCACGTTCCACCGGATCGGTCGCCGGCCAGACCCGGACGGCCACCGCCGCCGTGGCCACGGTCAGACCCGAAAGGATCAGCAGCGCCTGTTCCAACCCGGCCAGAGCCGCCAGTTGCCCGGCAAGCGGATAGGCCACCAGCCAGCCGGCATGGGACAGCGAGAACTGCGCCGCGAATACGGCAGGACGATCCGCCGCCCCGGCCGATCGGGCCAGCACCAGACCGCCCGGCGTCAGCACCAGAGAGGCCGCCAGGCCGAAACCCACCCAGAGCGTCATGTATCCTGCATAGCCCAGCGGCAGCACGATCCCCAGTCCGGCCAGGGCGTGCATCAATGCGCCCGCCAGCATGGTCCGGCGCTCGTCCAGCCGTTCGATCAGGCGGGGAACGACCACCGCTCCCAAAGCAGCGCCCAGGCCGTAGAAAGCCATCAGGATTGGATAATGCTCTTCCGCATCACCCAGCCGTGCACCCGCCAGGACCACGGAGTTCACCAGCACCCAGGCCATGCTCAGCGACAGCGCGAAGTTCAGCAGGAACAACCCGCGCAGGCGCGGGGTCTTGCGATAGATGTCCAGGCCCTTCAGGGCACGGCGCAGGAACGGACCCTTGCGCTGGTCCGTCTTGTCGGAGGGAAACCGGGTGGCCAGCAGCGAGACAATGGACCCGCAAAACGCCATCGCCGCCACCCAGAACAGATATTCTGCGGTGATCAACTGCAGGACCAGCGCCGCGATGATCGGGCTCAGCACAGATTCCAGCGTGTAGGCGATGCGCGACCAGACAAGGGCGCGGCTATAGACCTTTTCGTCCGGCAGAACGTCCGGGATCACCGACTGGAACAGCGGGGTGAACCCCGAGGATACCGCGAAGAATACCAGCGCAAGACCCGCGAATTGCCAGGTCTGTGTGGCAAAGGCCATCGGCAGCAACAGCAGCATCCGGCCGAGATCCAGCGCAATCATCACATGTTTGCGCCGCCGTCCGGCAAAGAGCGCCTCTGCCAGCGGTGCAACGCCCACATAGGCCACCATCTTTACCGCCAGCAGAAAGCCCATGATCTGCCCGGCCGCCACGACCCCGCCGATGCGGTAGGCGGCCAGCGACATCGCAACCGTCATCAGCCCGATCGCCAGCAGTGAAAAGACCTGTGCGGCAAAGAGGGTCCGAAAGGACGGATTGGCAAGCGGGCTGATCCGGATCTGTTTCATGACGCTAGGGAATCCTTGGGTGTTTGGACTGCGTTGAACCGAGCGGTGCCGGTATCGACGTGATAGTCCTTTATATAATCTGGTGCGATACGCGCCAGATTGTCCACCGCCTCGATGATCGATTTCGCCTTGGAATCGGTCATCAGCGCCGAAAGGTTTAGCCGCACCCAGCCCGGTTTTGCGGTTTCCTCGCCGCGCTCCAGGGCCGCAATGGTCTCGTCCGACTCGGCCCGGCCCAGGCCCAGCAGCCTATGGGCGTAGGAACCGGCGCAGGCGCATCCCCCGCGCGCCTGCACGCCGGTCATGTCGCTGAGCAGGCGGGTGAAGAACTGATGATGCACCAGTTCCTGTTGCCCGTCGCGGATGCGAAAGGAAAAGATCGGCAGGGCGTTTGCGTCGGTCGGCCCCAGCAATTCGATCCGGTCGTTTTGCGTCCAGACCGCAAGCGCGCGCTTGCGCAATTCCGCCTGGCGAGTGTCCAGCCAGTCCTGGCCCAGCGCCTCTTTCACCAGCATGGCCAGTGCCGCGCGGATGTCGCCGGTCACATTGGGGGTGCCCCCCTCTTCGCGCGCGGACAGGCTGTTCGAATAGACATGGCCCCAGGGCGAGACAAAACTGACCGTCCCGCCACCCGGAAGCGTCGGCACCCGACGGCGGGCGATCCCGTCTTGGATGACCGCGATACCGCTGGACCCGGGACCCCCGGGAAATTTGTGCGGCGAGAAGACGATGGCATCCTTCTGTGCATCGGTGCCTGTCTTCATGTCCATCTCGCAATAGGGACCGGCACAGCCGTAGTCCCAGATCGCCAACGCTCCGTGGCTCCGCAGTAACCGCGTAACCGCATCCACATCAGAGAGGATACCCGTCACGTTTGAGGCTGCCGAAAAAGTACCCACCACCATCGCGGCACCTTCTGCCGCCTTCAAGGCACGGGACAGGTCATCCATATCGACACCGCCTTTTTCGGCCTCGGCGATCTCGATCACCTCGGCCCCCGTCTCGCGCCAGGGCAGGATGTTGGAGTGATGTTCGTAAGGCCCGGTCAGGACGACAACGCGCTGACCTGCGGTGACAAGGCCAGACAGATCCAGAAGTCCGACAATCCGGTTGATCCCGGCGGTAGAGCCGGCCCCGGCAAAGATCACGCTCATACCATCGCCGGCGCCGACCATCCGGGCGATTTCGGCCCGTGCGGCCTCTCTCAGTCGGGTCATGTACTCGCCGCAGTAGGATGCCTGTGTGTGCGTGTTGGCGTAGTAGGGCAGCACCCGGTCGCGCACAAAGTCCTCAACCTGCGTCAGCGCCCGCCCCGAAGCGACATAGTCTGCGTAGATCAGCGGGCGCAGGCCGTAGGGACCTTCGATCTTTGCGTCCTCGCCGATCAGTCCGGCGCGGATCCGGTCGTGGATATCGGCGCCTGTCAGCGCGGCTTTGAAGTCTTCGAGCGGTGTCATGTCGTCCTCAGCAGATGAGGTTTGATTGTGACGCAGCTTTTGCAAAAATCTTCACATATTTTCCCTATTGAACCTCAAAATTTGGGTCGTATGATCGAAGAATGGCCCATGATCCAGATCAATTTGATTGTCGCATTCTGGAAGAGCTTCAGCGCGACGCGTCACAGTCGCAGCGGGCCTTGGCGGACACTGTCGGCCTGTCGCAGAACGCCTGCTGGCGCCGGCTCAAGGCGCTGGAGGCATCGGGGGCCATTCGTGGCAAAACGGTGGTCATCGACCGCGAAAGACTGGGCGCCGGTTTCGTCGTCTTCTCGCTGGTCAAGACGCGGCACCATTCGGCGGACTGGCTTCGCCACTTCCGCAACCATGTCTCGGCCATCCCGGAGGTGATCGACTTTTTCCGCATCGGCGGCGAGTACGACTACCTGCTGAAAATCGTCGCGCGGGACATGGCGGGCTATGACGATGTCTACAAGCGCCTGATCGAAAATATCGAGCTGGAAACCGTCACCTCGTTTTTCGCGATGGAAGCGATCGAGGAGCAACGCCCGATCCCCCTGCGCCAGGTGTGAAATCGCGTCCAAATGGGCGGGCCGTTGTTCGACGCGTATCGGACATGTCGCTGGCATGTTGCCAGTGCAGTTGATTTTCGTGCCGTGCCTTACCTCTGCTCATCAGTTCAGCCCGCCGGACGGGGCGGCGCTGCCGAAGGTACAACCGGTCACGGTCTGGCCGGTCCGCAGGCAATGAATGTCACGCCCTGCGCTGTCTTCGCAGACGACGGTCCGGGCATGGACACGGGGACTGCCGCCTGACAGGCGACAGTCCTTCGTGAAATCCGTGATGCTGTAGGCCGGGCCGTTCGCGGGCCAGAGGGTCAGGGCGGCAACGGCCAGATGGGTCAGCATGATGTGGGTCCTTTCCTGTGAGGGTCCGGTTGCGGGGCCGTGCTCAAAAGCGCACAGCCTCACACAGGACGTCGGCGAAGTTCAGGCCGGCGCAATTGGCGGCCAGCATTGCCGGTTCGGCATGGGCGGGGGCCAGGGCGGCCAGTCCGCAGGCAAGCGTCGCGGCAAGGGCGAGGGGGGAGATCAGGCGTGTCATGTCGGTATCCTCGAAAGCGGGGTCCGTGCCTGCCACCTAGCGGTGGCAGGTCCAGGAGTAGGGATCGTTGCGGTTGCTGTAGGAGGCCTTGGGCAACCCGTGCTGTTCGCGACAGGCGGTCGAGACCGAGATCCCCCAACGGTTGTGCTGACCGGAGGCACACACCCAGTCCAGGGCGGTCTTGCCGACCAGCTTGGCGCGGGCGCTCTGTCCGAAGTGCTTCTTGCAGTAGCGCGTCAGGTCGACACCGGGGGCCTTGGGCTGCGGCTTGTAGCAGTACCAGGAATAGGGATCGCCGGCCGAGGTATACCGGGATTTCGGCAGACCATGCTGGTCCTGGCAGGCGCGGTTCACAGAGATGCCCCAGGTCTGCGTCGGCGACTTGTAGCACTTCCATGCCAGTGCCGAATATGTGGTCAGCCGGGCATCGGCACGGTGGTACTTCTGGCAGTATTCCTGCAGGTCCGGGCGCTTGACCTGGACGTTCAGGGGGCTGGCCTCGGCCACGGTGACGATGCTGCTTTCCAGCGAGGCGAGGGTCATGACGAGGGTAAGTGTCTTTTTCAGGGTATTCATTGTTCGTAATCCTTTGATCTTGTTCCGGCGCCATGTTCCGGGATGTTCGGGGCTGGCGCCGTTGCGTTTCGGTGAAATCGTTTTGCGGCCCGGGCGGCTGAAATGTCCTGACGGGGTCGGCGAAATGATACGAAACCACTCGAAATCCTCTGAAATCAGGGCAAAAACACCCTGAAATCCCGCCGAAACCGTGTAACCTGAGCCGAATGGGCCATGCGTTGCCGCCCTCGAACTCGCTGCGGAGAACCGGCGCCGATGACTGCGCAAGAGGTCATTTACTTCGACGAAAGGAGCCGGACCGTACGGCTGGGAGGCGGCGAACCGGTGGCGATCCGGGCCAAGAGCTTTGCCGCCTTCATGGTCCTGTCCCGGGCTTACCCCGGGCAGGTGTCCAAGGACGTGTTGATCGAAGAGGTCTGGGGCGGGGCGGCGGTGTCGGACGACAGCATCACGCAGGCGATCTCGACCATTCGCCGGGCCCTGGGGGACAAGGATCATGCGCTGCTGCAGACGAACCCGGGGACGGGCTATTGCCTCATGGTTCCTGCCTTGCCCGAAGGGGCTTCGCCCGCTGCGCCAGAGCCGACAGGCGCGGCGTCCACGTCCCGGCGGACGCTGCCCTTGGTCGTGGCGGGCGTTCTGGCTCTTGTGCTGGCGGTCGGCGCGGGGACGTTCATGCTGTTCGGGCGTGCCGCAGCGCCGGCCCCCGAGATTCAACCACAGGGAGAAGGTCCGGCCGTGGCCGTCCTGGGGTTCGAGGTGTTGGGAGGCGCGCCTGATCTGGCGGTTTTTTCACGCGGGCTGCAAAGCGACATCATCGTCGCGCTGAGCGAGCTCGACACCGTGTCCGTGCTTGCGCCCTCTGTTCTGGACACCGGGCCGGACGTGGGTCAGGCGCCATTGCGGGCCTATACCGCGCACGGGGCGCGGTTTGTCGTCGGCGGGACGGTCCAGCAATCCGGGGCGGGTCTGCGCATTTCCAGCCACCTCATAGACACACGCACCAGCCAGATCGTCTGGGTGCGGCGCTGGGATGGCCCAAGGGAAGACCTGCAGACCCTGCAGGATGATGTGGTCGCCGCCCTTGCCAATGAGCTGGCCAACCCCTGGAGCGGTCAGATCACCGGGCTGGGGATGGAGGTGATCGGAGAACCGCCCGAGAACGCCAGCCCCGAGACGCACATCCAGCTGGGGGGACAGCGGTTCACCGCCTTCAACGGTTCGGCCTTCACCGAAGCCGAGCGCCACTTTCGCGACGCGCTCGAGATCGACTCTGGCAATGCCGAGGCCTGGGCGGGGTTGTCCTTTGTTCTGGGCGCGATGATCCCGCTGGTCCAGGGGGACGAGGCCAAGGCACTACGCGACGCGCGCGCCAACAGTGGCCGCCAAGCCTATCACCTGGGCGCGGGATCCGGCAGGAGCCTGCTGGCCGGCAGCTGGACGGCGGCCCTGCGCGGCAACCGGACCGAGACGCTGCGCCGCCTCCGTGAGGCCGCGGACAAGCTTGCAAGCGATGCCGACGCGCTGGCTCTGGCGTCGATCCAGGGGGCCTTGATCACTGAAGACTACGCCGAGGCCGCCCGCTGGGGGGCCCGCGCGCTGGACATGAAAGGGGATGCGGCGCCCGACTGGTACTACCTTGGCCCCGCTTTCGCGGCATTGTTCCGGGGCGATACCGAGGCGGCGCGGGCATTCCTACACCGGGCCCCGCCGGGGTATCCCCCGGTGCTGGCCCTGCTGTCCGGCCTCGAGGCCGGGCGGGGGCAGCCGGATCGGGCGGTCGAGACCGCTGCGCGTTTGCGCATGTTGCACAATGACTTCACCGTCGAGGGTTATCTGGACGCAGAGCTTTTCTACCCCGAGAGCAAGCGCGAAACGCTGCGCGCGCTGCTGTCATCGTCCGGCGTCCGGATGCGCTGAAGTGTCGGTCCTGCAGGCGTGAACAGGCGCCGTGGATTTCAAGGCTCGCGTATGGTTGATTGAGACCGCGTGCAGTTGGATCGGTTCAGGTCCGGTTCAGACATCTGCTCTACGACGGTCAGAAACCCGTGCAGTTACAGGCGTGGGCGTGACCAGCCAACACGGCCGGAATTCACCTGGCCCAACAAACGAGTCGAGAATTTCCCAATGATCCTTAACAAGACCTTGGCCGTGGCCCTGCTGCTTTCTGTCGCCCAGCCCGCCCTGGCCTACGAATGGTCTCATTCCGTCCCGAATGTCTATGGCAAGGGCGACTGCGAGTTGACCCTTGTGGACGCGGATGCCGACGTCTTCTTCAAGCTTGTCTACGATGCCAAGACGCAGTCCCGCCGGCCCAGCGACGACCATGAGATCCGCATTACCCTGACGGCGCCGAAAACCGCTTTTCACGACAGCGCGGTTTCCGAACCTGGCGGCTCGCTGAGCCACGGCGATGCGCGCGCGACATGGACCGAAACGCTGGACTACGCGGCAGCGCATCGTTTCGTGACCTGGATCTACAACGAAATCTACGTGCGTCAGGCGGGCGACGGTCGCCGGTTCATGTCCCATGTTTCGGATTACGTCTTTCCCTTGCCCGGTTTCGACGGCCCGTTCGAGGAATTCGTCGCCTGTGCCCGCATGCACCGCGAGGGGATGCCCAAGGCCCCGGTCATCGCACCGGCGAAACCGGGCGAGCCTGGCTCCGACGGGTACTGACAGGCACAGGTGCGGCGGGCCGCTTGGTCTTGCAACAGGCCGATCGGTCGAGTGCGCCGCGCATGTCGGGTTCGTTTTTCGGAGCCAGGGTCTGGCAGATTAAACACCCGAAAAATGTACTGTGCTGCGCTGTTTCGGCGCCGCTCCCAAGATTGATCCTCCGTGCACCTTTTTCTACCTTTGCGGCATCAAGGGCAGGACGCCTGAAAGGAGGCGTGGCATGCGCGCGAAACAAAAAGCCTTTTCTTACGGTGGTTTGCCGGAGTGCCAGTCGTGCCCGGTACGCACCGTGGGCGTATGTGCCGGTGCGGGCGCGACGGATCTGCCTTCTCTTGCGCGCGGCAAGACCTACCGCAGTTTTGCGCCCGGGGACCAGATCGCGCTGGCCGGGACGGAACCGGGCGAGGTGGCGACCATGTTGAGCGGGCTTGCCACGATGAGCCGGACGCAGGAACGCGGCACCCGGCAGATCGTCTGCCTCTTGCAGCCGGGGGATCTGATCGGCCAACCTTGGCGCGATACGGTCACATTCGATGTCGAGGCGTTGACCCATGTCGAGACCTGCGCCTTTCGGTCCGATCTGTTCGAGGACCTGCTTGACCAGATCCCGGGGATGCGGGCGAGCATGATGGAAAAGGCGCTGGCCGATCTGGACGAGGCCCGGCGCTGGCTGGGGGTGCTGGGCCACAGGACAGCGCGTCAGAAACTGGCCAGCCTGCTGGTGTTGCTTGCGATGCGTCAGACAGTGACGCCGCCCCCCGAAAGCGGCTGTGTCGTGGACATGATGCTGAGCCGCGAGCAGGTGGCCGACCTCTTGTCGATGACATTCGAGACCGTCTCGCGGCAGATTGCCGGGCTCGTCCGGGATGACCTGATCCGCCCCTTGTCACGGCGTGTCTTCGAGATTCCTGACCTGCGGGCCTTGATGGTGGTCTCGGGCGAGGATGCTGACGGCGGGCCCTACCAGGCCTGACCTTGTACGCGGGCAGGATATGACGGCTGCACAAGCAACGGGCAGGCCGTCCAGTTTGCCCCAATAAATGGGCATTTGCCTGTTTCGTCGGCATTGGGTGCGTGAGGCGCGTTCCTCTTGCCGGCGGCTTGCAGCAGCCTTTCGTCCGGTTGCCAACAGGGAGAGACCAATGATCAAACAGACCTTCGCGGCCCTTGCCGCGACCGTCGCGCTGTCCGGTACGGCACTTGCAGAGACCGCCGTGCCCTTTGCGCTGGACTGGAAGTTCGAGGGCCCCGCGGCGCCCTATTTCGTCGCCATCGACGACGGATATTTCAGCGAACAGGACCTTTCGGTCGAAATCTCTGCCGGGCAAGGGTCGCTGGACGCGATCCCCAAGGTGGCGACCGGCGCCTTTCCGGTGGGCTTTGCCGACATCAACTCGTTGATCAAGTTCCTTGACCAAAATCCCGGTGCGCCGGTGACGGCAGTCATGATGATCTACGACAAGCCGCCCTTTGCCGTGGTGGGGCGCAAGTCGCTGGGCGTCGAGGTGCCGAAGGATCTGGAAGGCAAGGTTCTGGGCGCGCCGCCGCCGGATGGCGCCTGGGCGCAGTTCCCGGCCTTTGCCTCGGCCAACGACCTGGACATGTCCAAGATCACCGTCGAGCCGGTGGGCTTTCCGACGCGTGAGCCGATGCTGGCAGAAGGCAACGTGGCCGCGATCACCGGCTTTTCCTTCTCGTCCTATCTGAACCTCGTGCGCCTCGGTGTGCCGGAGGACGACATTTCGACCATCCTCATGGCCGATTATGGCCTGCAGCTCTACGGGAACGCGATCATCGTCAACACGGACTATGCCGCCGAAAACCCCGAGGTCATCACCGGCTTCCTGACCGCCGTGGCGGCAGGCTGGAAAGACGCCATCGCCGATCCGGCGGGCGCCATCGACAGCCTGATCGAGCGGAACCCTGCGGCAGACGCGGACCTCGAACAACGGCGCCTGCAGCTGTCGATCGACGCCAACGTGCTGACCGATTACGCCGAAGCCAATGGCATGGGCGGCATCGACCCGGCCCGGATGGACGCGGCGCTGGAGCAGTTGGCCGAGACCTACGAGTTCCAGAACGCGCCCGATGCCGCGCTCTACTTCACCGATGCCTATCTGCCCGATGCCTCGGCACGGATGCTGAAGTGATCGACTGACCCCGACCCGCGGCGCAGCGCCCCTGCGCCGCGGGTTTCTTGTGCAAGGAGCGCCGCGTGTCGCAACCGCTGATCGAGATCAAGGGCGTCAGGCACGCCTACAAGACCCAGGCTGGTCCGCTGCCGGTGCTGGACGGGCTGGAACTGAGCGTGCCCGAAGGCGGCTTTGTCGCGGTTGTCGGCCCGTCGGGCTGTGGCAAGTCCACCCTGACGCGGCTGATCGCGGGCCTGATGAAGCCCGACGAGGGCGAGGTCTGGCTGCACGGCGAGCGGGTCAAGGGGCCGCGGTCGACCGTGGGCATGGCTTTTCAGAACCCCGTCCTGCTGGAATGGCGGACGATCTTGCAGAACGTCATGCTGCCTCTGGAAATCGTCTCGACCAAGATGAACAGGCGCGAACAGGAAGAGCGCGCGCGGCACCTGCTGGCGCTGGTGGGGCTGGAAGGGTTCGAGGACAAGCGGCCCAGCGAACTGTCGGGTGGGATGCGCCAGCGCGCGTCCCTGTGCCGGGCCATCGTGCATAAGCCCGAGGTGCTGATCCTTGATGAACCCTTTGGCGCGCTGGATGCCTTCACGCGCGAGGACCTCTGGCAGACCATGCACAAGGTCAAGGCCGAGGAACCTTTTACCGGCGTGCTCATCACCCACGACCTGCGCGAGTCGATCTTTCTGGCCGACCATGTGGTGGTGCTGTCCGGTCGCCCGGCACGGACGCAATACGTGATGGACGTGCATCTGACTGGGGATCGCGACATCGAACACCTTTACACACCACAAAGCGCCGAGGCGCTGAACGTGCTGCGGCATCAGATCCAGATCGCCCAGGGGCGGTCCCCGGCGGAGGCGGATCAATGACCCTGCAAAAGATCCTTGTCCCTATCGCCGCGATGATCGTCTTTGGCCTGTTGTGGGAACTGCTGGTCTGGGCCAATGGCTGGCCCAACTACGTCATGGCCTCGCCCTCGGACTTGCCGCCGGCCTATGCGAAATACTGGGAGCTGTTCCTGGTGATGGGCTGGCAGACGCTGTGGCGGACAGTGGTGGGGCTGGTGGTGGCGATCATCTTTGGCGTGCTGGTGGGCATGATCATGGGGTTTTCGCGTGTGATGCGCGACGCGCTCTATCCCCTGCTGGTGGGGTTCAACGCGGTGCCCAAGGCGACGGTGGTGCCGATTGTCGCGCTGCTCTTCGTGGGGGCGCATGATTTCAACACGATCCTGATCGCCTTCATGATCTCGTTCTTCCCGATAGCCGTCTCAGTCTCGATCGGCCTGTCGACGCTGGAGCCGGAGTATCGTGACATCCTGCGCTCGCTTGGGGCCTCGCAGACGACGATCTTCTGGAAGATCGCCCTGCCCAAGACCCTGCCGGAGTTCTTTGGCGCGCTGAAAGTGGCTGTGACACTGGCCTTCATCGGGACCAACCTGATGGAGATCGTCTCGCCCCACGGGCGGGGTCTGGGCGCGCTTTTCGACAGCGGCAAGACCAACTCTGACTATCCGCTGATGTTCGCCGTCCTGATCGCACTCGCCCTGATGGGGATCCTTTTGTATTACGTTGTGGTCGCTTTGGAAAAGGTCTTTGCCGGTTGGGCGGAGCGGACGCCCGGCTGATTGACGGGGTGGCGGGACGGGACTGTTTGCGGCTTTGCCGCAAAGGCGCCCGCCCACCAATCCGTTCACCCGCTTCTGGATCCACCCGCCAACGAGCTGAGAGCTGGTCCGGGCACAACCCTGGCCCCGCAGGGGCGCCTGGGGGCAAGTCGTCGGCGCGGCTGTGCAGACGCCTCCGTGGTTCGATAGGGGCATGGTTCCATCATGGTATAGGGACGCGGCGCGACCAGCCGATCAAACTGACGGCGGACGCGCTGACCGGGGCTGGCCCGGTCAAGCTGGACAGGCGGCGCCGGCGGTTCCTGCCGCGCAACAGGCAGCTTGAAGAGGCTCTTGCGCCCGAAGTGCGGGAAGATATGTGGCCGGGATTGCAGCGCTTGGCGGATGTGCTGGGGACTGACGCAGGCTTTCGGGCTTTTGCGCGCGGCGGCGCTGTGCCAATGATCCGCTCATGTCACATCCTGTGTACCCTTACCTGATCGCCGTGGACGGAGGCGGCTCTGGCTGCCGTGCGGTGGTGGCCAGTTTCGATGGCCAGGTACTGGGAGAGGGGCGCGCGGGGCCGGCCAATGCGACGAGCGATCTTGACCAGAGCATCGCCAACACGCGCGATGCAATTGGGCGCGCTTTGGGCTTCGCCGGGTTGGATACGACGGACCGGGGGCAGTTCGTGGCGCACCTGGGTCTTGCCGGGGCGCTGACAGCCGAGGTGACGATGCGGATCGCCAAAGAGAGCGGCCTGCCCGATGTGACCGTGGGCGATGACCTTGAAACCGCGTTCGCCGGTGCGCTTGGGTCCGGCGACGGCGTTCTTGTGTCAGTCGGGACGGGATCGGTCTTGGCGGGGCGGCGCAACGGCGAAACCTCGCGGATCGGTGGCTGGGGCCTGCAGGTTTCGGACCAGGCTTCGGGGGCGTGGTTGGGGCGCGGCCTGATGGAACGGACCCTGCTGTGCCACGATGGGTTTGAGCCTCACTCGGACCTTACCGCATCGGTGCTTGCAGAGTTCGGTGGCGCATTGGAAATCGTGGCCTTTGCCGCGCGCGCAACCCCGGGCGACTATGCAAAATGGGCGCCGCGCGTTGTCGCCGCCGCAGATGCCGATGCGCAGGCGGCCGCACTGCTGACCTCTGGGGCGACCTATCTGTCGCGGGGCGTCGCCGTTCTGGATCCTTCGGGGCGGGCACCGATCTGCCTGACCGGTGGGCTTGGCCCGGCATACGGCCGGTATCTTCCCGATTTACAGCGGCGCCTCGTGTCGCCCCGGGGCACGGCGCTGGACGGCGCGCTGCAGCTGGCCCGGGCCTCTGCTGAATGCAGGACGCGATCCGGCGGCTAGCGGTATGGTTGTTTGTGTCGGCGGGTCAGGGCTGACGGGTGCCAAAGTCGTGCGCATGCACCATTCGCCTATGGCGTGTGCGATGCTCCCTGATGCAGGCGATGGCCTTGAGGCCGTCGCCTGGAATGCGCGGACAGGAAACCAGGCGCAGCCCCGGCCCGGCAGCGGCGAAACAGCGGCATCGGACTTCGTCGGACCCTGCCAGCTTTCTTGGTCGGGATGACGGGCCGTTGTTCCCAGCGAAAGAGAGTTCGGCGAAGCGCGAAAACCGGCCTGACATGTTGAATGAAAGTCAAGCATCGCGATGGTGACGCTTGGGAAGGCTGGGGATTGTGACAGTTTTTAGCGCACTTTGATGGTCAAATTGGCAAAATGGGTTACAAACTACGCTCAAAGTTCGGTCTTGGGAGGCTGATTTCATGGTCAAGGAAATTCGTATTTTCCGCTGCAGCTGCAATCATCGCCTCCGCTATGGCGCGAGCTCTTGCAGTTACTGTTTCCGGCCCACCCCGATCTGGAACCGCTGGTGGCTGCCACTTGTTCTGGTGGCCGTGATCGGCGCCGGGATCTGGTTGAATCGGCTCTGACCCGCGCTCGGCGGGATCCTGCCTGACACGCGGTTGCAGTTGGTCCGGGTGCCGGTCTAGCCTGCGCCCAACAACAGGGCAGGAGACAGGACATGCGCCTTTCCAGACGGGGTTTTGCGCTGGGCGCTTCGGCGATCTGGCTGGGGGGATGCCTGCCGGGCGGCGGGCTGCCAGAGGTGGCGCGACCCGATCCGGCGTTGGAGCCGGGGCTACGCCCGCAGCCCAATCCCGCCTACGATAGCTGGGTCGCAGAGTTCCGGGCGCGTGCCCGGGACAGAGGGATCACGGACACGACGCTGGATCGTGCCTTTCGCGGGCAGGGGTTTTTGCCGGGTGTGATCGAGCGGGATCGTAACCAGACCGAATTCAGCCGCACGCTGGAGGACTACCTCGCCATCGTCGCGCCAGAGGACAAGGTGCGCTTTGGTCGGGGCGAATTCGCCAGGCAGCGCGGGGCGCTGCAGAGGGTCGAGGCAGAATATGGTGTCCCGGCCAAGATCATGGCCTCGATCTGGGGGGTCGAAAGCTATTTTGGCACCAAGCGTGGCAAGATCCCGGTGATCTCGGCCACATCGACCCTGGCCTGGGAGGGGCGGCGCGGCCGTTTCTTCGAGTCGAACCTGATGGATGCCTTGCGAATCGTTCAGACCGGCGATGCCCGGCCAGAGCAACTGGTGGGCAGTTGGGCGGGCGCGATGGGCCACACACAGCTCATTCCGAACGCCTACCAGGAGCATTCGGTCGATTTCGACGGTGATGGTAAACGCGACATATGGTCGGACAATCCGATCGATGCCTTCGCCACCACGGCGCGCTTCCTGGCCCGTGCCGGCTGGCGCCGGGGTCAGCCCTGGGGCATCGAGGTGCGCCTGCCGCAGGGGTATTCCGGCCCCCTGGGACGCAAGAACCGGGCGGCGGTTTCGCGCTTTCGCGACCTGGGGGTGCGCCCGGCCCGGGGGGGATCGCTGCCCGATCACGGCTCTGCCGCGGTGCTGGCACCGATGGGGGTGGGCAAGCCGGCCTTCCTCGTATTCCACAACTTCAACATGATCCTGCGCTACAACCCCTCCGAGAACTACGGCTTGGCCGTCGGGTACCTCGCGGACCGGCTGGACGGGGCAGGGCCGCTGGTGGGCGACTTCGGGCGCGACAGCTATGGATTGACGCTGGAGGATCGCAAGGCGTTGCAGCGCGGGCTGACACGGGCCGGTTTCGACGCGGGCACCCCGGACGGGGTGATCGGCAAAAAGACCGAAGCGGCGATCACGGCTTACCAGCAGTCAAGGGGGCTGGCCGTGACCGGAGAGCCGTCGCGCCCCCTGTTGCAAGCGCTGGGATGAAACCTCGGCGGCCCCGGTCAGGGGCCGCCGCTCAGTCACGCCGCGAGCAGCAGGCGTGCCTGTTCCGCCTTGAGCGAGGCCCGCGCGGCTGTATAGGCCTCTCGTCCGGGCGCATTCGACAGTTCCGGGAACAGTGCCAGCAATTCCGCGCGCGGCTCTGCATCCAACCCGGCAAGAGACAGGTCGCCGGGCTGAAAGCTTTCTGTCCAGGCGCCGTCGGACATGACCAGTTCATGCGCGTCGAACATGAAATGCACATAGGTGACGCCCTCGGCCGGACAGATCCGCGTGATGCCGGGGCGACCGACCAGGTGGCTGGCGGCCACCAGCACCTCGTCCTCGCCGAACAATAGTTCGATTGCGGCGCCGGTCATCACCACGCGGTGCTGCGGTGACACCAGCATGTCGCGTTCCGGCACGCCGCGCCCCAGGGCGCCGGCCGCGATCCGGACCGGGCGCAGGTCCGCCGTGGTGGCCAGGTCGGCGGCGCCGACCGTCTTGGATCCGGCCCAGAGTACGCGCTTGTAGCCGTTGTCGCGGGTCAAGACCCGGTCGCCGGGCGTGATATCGGCCACGTCGACCTCACCCTTGTTGGTCTTGATCAGGGTGCCGGGGGTGAAACAGGGCGTGTAGTTGACGTTCTCGATCTCCGAGAAGGTCAGGGTGGACCCGTCCAGCCATTCGACCTCGCCGGATTCGGCGCCGGTCATGGTGATCTTGGCCGGCCCCGTGATGTTCAGCGTGTCGCCTGCGGTTTCGCCGCTTTCGCCGCCGGTCACGGTGAGATTGGCGCCGTTCATGTCGTCGGCACTGGCGGTGAAGACATCGTCGCCACCGTCGCCGGATGCCACGTCGCCCGACCCAACGGAAACCGTATCGGCCCCATCGCCGCCGGTCAGGCTGTCGGCGCCTGAACCGCCAAAGAGGGTGTCGTCCCCGGTGCCGCCCGCCAGCGTGTCGTCCCCGCTGCCGCCGATCAGACTGTCGTCGCCGCCATCGGCAAAGACGGTCACCCCCGCGCTGTCCGCCGTCGCATCGACGGTATCGTCGCCGCCGCCCAGGGTCAGCGCCTCGATTTCCGAGAATTCGGCGCTGTTCGTGCCGTCACTGATGGTTCCGGCCTCGTCGCCAGTGTAGGTCACGGTGACGTTGCCGGGCAAGGTCGAGGCATCGAGCGTGTCCTCGTCCTTTCCCGTGGTGACAGTCTCGCCGCCGGCAATCGTATCCGCGCCGAAACCGTCCTGCAGAACAACCCGGTCCGCATCGGCGCCGCCGGACAAGAGATCGTCGCCCGCGCCGCCCATCAGGACATCTGCGCCATCGCCGCCGTCCAGCGTGTCGGCACCTGCGCCACCGTCGAGCGAATCCTTGCCCGCGCCGCCCAGCACGCTGTCGTCGCCAAGGCCCGCCTGCACGATGTCGTCGCCACCGTAGGCAAGGACGGTGTCGTCCTGCGAGCCGCCGATCCCGTCGCCAGTGTCGATGAAATCGCCGTCGGGATCGCCCGCATAGCCGGTGTCGATGGTCTCTCCCAGGGCCGTGCCCTCGACGATGTAGTCGCCGGTGAACAGGGGGATCCCCATCGCGGCCAGTTGTTCGGGGTCTTGCACATCAGCGACGGGAACGCCCACCAGAGTGATGCTCTCGCCGTTGGGAAAGGTCAGGATCGCATGCCCCGAGCCGTCCCCGACCGTGTCGGTCACGGTCACGTCCTCTGTCGACACAGGGTTTCCGGACAGGTCCGTCAATGCGCTGACGTCCAGCAGGTCGTTGCCCGCGTAGGCGCCGCCGCCCAGGTCCGTCGGGGTTTCAAAGCTGGACACCACGTCCTCGCCCGACCCGTCCGCCAGGACAACCACGTCCGCCTCTCCATCGCCCGCGCCGACGTCGATGGTGTCATCGCCCGCGCCGCCCTCGACCGTGTCGGCGCCCGAGGATGTCAGCAGGCTGTCGTTGCCCTCTCCGCCGGACACGCTGTCATTGTCGAAGCCGGAAAAGATGGTGTCGTCGCCGCCACCGGCAAGGATCGTGTCGTCGCCGTAGTTGCCGATGATGTGCTCTGCGCCGTCCGACCCGATCACGCTGTCGTTGCCGGTTCCCATCTGGAACCGCTCGATCTCGGCGAAAGTCGTCGTGCTGGTGCCGTCGCTGAGCGTGCCGGTCTCTTCGCCGGTGAATGTGACCGTGATGTCGTCCGAAATGGCCGAGAAGTTGATCCGGTCGCCTTCGGTCTCTCCGGTCTCGCCACCGATGATGCTGTCGTTGTCCAGACCCGCGTCAAGAAAGATCTCGTCATCTCCGGCCTCGCCATAGACCGTGTCGTCACCGGCGCCCGCGTCGATCGTGTCATCGCCCGCACCGGCGAGGACGACGTCGTCGTTGTCCCCAGTGGCATTGTCGGCATTGTCGATCCGGTCGCCTTCGGGGTCGCCGGTATAGGCGTCGTTGATCAGGTCATCGCCGATGCCGCCAGAGACGACGTAGTCCGGCGGCACTGGCGGAATGCCCATCGCGATCAGTTGTTCCGGGGAAGACACGGCCGAGGCGCTGACGCCGACGAGGATCAGTTTTTCGCCGTTGGGAAAGAGCAGGATCGCGTCGCCCGAGCCGTCGCCGACCGTATCGGTCACGGTCACGTCCGCCACGTTGACCGGATCGCCGCCCGCGTCGGCCATCCCGGACACGTCCAGCATGTCCTGGCCTGCATAGGCGCCGCCGCCCAGATCGGTTGGTGCGGCAAAGCCCGTCACGATGTCTTCGCCAGAGCCGTTGCCAAGGACAAGTGTGTCCTGGCCGGACCCCAGGACGATGGTTTCGATTTCGTTGAAGTTGAGAGTATCTGTCCCATCCGTGACGGTGCCGATCTCGGGGTTCACATGGGTCAGGTCGATGGTCAGATCGTCGGTGACGGCGGAAAGGTCCAGCACATCGCCATCGGTTTCGTCCACGCCTTCGGCGTCCACGGTATCGTTGCCGAAGCCATTTTCGATGTGAAAGGTGTCGTCGCCCCAGCCGCCCCAGAGATAGTCGTCCCCGGCACCGCCATAAAGCGCGTCCTTGCCATAAGAGCCGCGCATCCAGTCGTTGCCATCGCCGCCATAGAGCGTGTCGTTGCCTTCGTTTCCCTCGACCGTGTCGTCGCCACCGCCGCCGGACACATAGTCGTCGCCGGTTTCGCCGTAGATCGAGTCGCTGCCCTCGCCGCCGGAAATGGAGTCGCCACCCTCATTGCCGTAAAGGCTGTCGTCCCCGGTGCCGCCCGTGAGGGTGTCTGCGCCGTCGCCACCGCGCAGCGTGTCGTTGTCGTCGCCGCCGTCGATCACGTCGTCGGCCTGGGTGCCGACGATGGAATCGTTCCCGGCCCCGCCTTCGACCGTGATACCGGTGCTGGCCGGACCGTACTGGCCAAAGAAATCGTCGTTCTGGTCTGTCAGGACCACATGCTCGATCTCGGAAAAGCTCAGCGTGTCGGCGCCATCCGTGGTGGTGCCGGCCTCGTCTCCGGTCATGGTCACGTCGATGCCGATGCCCAGTCCCGAGAAATCCAGCGTGTCATGGTCGGTGCCCTTGCCCACCGCCTCACCGCCCTGGATCACGTCAGCGCCAAAACCATCGGTGACGACGATCATGTCGGCATCGGCGCCGCCGTCGATCGAATCCGCATCGGCCCCGCCATGCAGCGTGTCCTTGCCCGTGCCGCCGGTTATCGTGTCCTTGCCCGCCAGGCCATAGACCAGGTCGTCGCCGGCACCGGCGTCGATCAGGTCATCCTGGGCTTCCGGGGTGGCGGAAATGACGGTTGGCGCGTCGGTAAAGCCGGTGGTGGTGAAGGCATAGTTTGTCCCGGCACCACGGGAAGTCACGACAAAGACCAGTTCTTGCTGTTCGGAGTAGGCGAACTGGGCCCAGTGGCTTTGGTCCACGTTGGCAGAGCTGGTGCTGTCGGACTGTGCGGCCAGCTCTTCCCCGCTGTCGGTGGCAGTCAGATTGGTGCTGGCAGAGGAGAGACCCACGCTCTCCACATCTGCCGTCTGCGCGGTCACGCTTTCGGCGGTGGTGTCGATATCCTGGAAGGTGAAGGTGCCGGTGATCTTGATCGGCTCACCGGTGGCCTGATCAAAGAATTCGAACCCCAGGGTGACGCGGGTGCCCGCGTCGACGGCGCCGTCGCGGTTGATGTAGACGGAATTGGCGTTGAACTCCAACTGGATGTTAGGATCGTCCGCATCCAGGACTGTCAACCGGGCCTGCACGACGATGCCCTCGTCCGTGACGCCGATGTTGTCATAGACGGCATAACTGCCCACGACGCCGCTGCCGAGGTCGCCGGTCTCGCTGACCGTTGCGAAATCGAAAGAGGACAGGGTGCCGGCGTTGGCGCCCACGTCGCTGCCGTCGCCATAGATCACGTCGTCACCGCCGCCGGCGCTGATCGTATCCTGGCCCGATCCGCCTGTGATCACGTCCGCGCCGTCGCCGGTGGTGATGCTGTCGGCGCCTGTGCCGCCGTCGATGGTGTTGTCGCCGCCCAGGGCGTCGATCACGTCGGCGCCTGTGCCACCGAACAGCACGTCCGACCCGCTGTCCGAGCCAAGCGTGTCATTGCCGTCGCCGCCGAGGATCGTGTTGTTGCCGCCCGCGGCGCTGGCGACGTCGGCACCGTCGCCCAGATTGACGAAATCATTGCCGTCGATGCCGCTGACAGTGTCATTGCCATCAAGCGAGAAGATGGTGTCAGTGCCGCCGCCAAGGTCGATGTTCTCGCCCCGGTCGCTGCCGGCATAGGCATCCGAACCGTCGGGCAGGATCATGTTGGTGAAGGATTCGAACTGGGTGCTGCCGCCCAGCCATGCATCCGGCCAACCGCTGTGCCAGATATCGCCGACGGTATAAGTGGTCGAGCCGTTGGAGATCTGCAGTTCGCCGGCACCGGCATTGTAGGACACCGAATAATTCGCGCCCAGGTTCGAGAAATCCAGCGTGTGGCCCGAACTGCTCTGGTAAATGCTGCCCCAGAAGAAGGGCGAATTCCAGTTCGAAACTGTAACCAAATACGTCGCCATACCAGCGATCCTCACCTTTGCCGAATGGCCCCCTCAAATGGGTCCGTTCCGCGGAAAATTTTCGGCGCTTAGCGCTTGACGCCAAAGACCGCAGAAATGTGGCCGCAGTAGGCCGGAACGGGGGAATTGACGCCCAGTTTGATAGCCTGAGCAGGGTTAAGACGGCCTTTCCGCCATTATCCGGTCGCAATTGTTCTGCGCGGGGGGACTCGGATCATGCAGGCGGGAGTGGCTTTGGCCTGAAGGCTCTCTGGTGAAGGTCCGGGTCGGCGGTGGTGGTGCCCGAAGGGTCAGAGTAGCGCGCGGATCGGTTCCAGCAGGCCCTTGTTGCGCAGCGTGCGCACCGGGTAGCTGTCGTCGTTCACCAGCTTGTCCAACGAGAACCCCGGCTCGATCTTGGCCAGCTTTTCGGCCACGGCCTGGGCCTTGTCCAGCTGCCCCTCCAGCGCATAGAGCGCCAGAAGGTGCCGGTGCCCGGGCCGGGACAAGGGGGCAGAGCGTACGGCGGCCTCTCCGGCCTCGATCGCTTCTTGCGGACGGTTGCAGGCAATGGCCACGATGCAGTGGCCGGTGTCCCAGTAGTGTTTGAAAGGCGAGGTCCGCGCGATCCGGCAGGCCCGTTCCGAGGCGGTGAACCCGCCCTCCATGTCACCCGACAGGATCAGGGCCTCTGACAGGGATTTCCAGGCAAAGGCGTTGGCCGGGTTCCGTTCCACCGCGTTCTGCGCAAGATCCAGAACCCCGGCCGTATCGCCCAGTGCGGTGCCGCGCACCTTGGAGATGATCGCGTGGACCAGCACATTGTCCGGGCTCAGCTCCATCGCGCGATAATGCAGGTCGACGGCCTCTTCCAGCAGGCCCTCCTGGTCATCTTCGGCCATTTCCATCATCTGGGTCAGCCGGATCATGCTGGCCCAGGCCAGGTAGATGCCGTTTTCATCGCGGCGAAAGGCCTGGTCCATCAGCCCGTAGGCCTCGCGCAGGGCATCCTTTTCAAAGGAAAACATCCGGTAGAGGCCCAGCCGTGACAGCGCCGTGGCCCGTGTTTCGGGGCGGTCCTTTTCCAGGACATGCGGCAGCTTGCCGATGATCTGGTCGGCGGCCTCGAAGACGGTGCGCGAAACGTCGATCTCGGCGTTCAGGATATCCTCGAGCCGGTCGAGCTGTTGCAGCTTGGAATAGAGGATGCGGGCGCTGGGCTGATGGGTGGCCTTGATAAAGAGCGCGTGTCCGCCGTCGCCGTTTTCCATCAATTGAGTGCTGACAGAGATGTCGCTTGCCGGGGCGCCCTCCGGCAGGGGTATGTCAGAATCCGATTGCCGCCAGGCGCGGACCTGCTCGGCGATGTTCTCGCCGATCTGGTTGGCCAGCACCTCACCCAGCATCCTGTCACGCCCCGGGGCCTCTGTGCTGGCGCGGCAGTTGATCAGGATGCCGCGACTGTCTGTCGGGCTGGCCGACGCCAGTTTCGACAAGAGCGCGGCCCGTTCCTGCCTCAGCCAGTCCTCGAACTCTGGGTCGCGTACGTCGATGCCCTGCAGCAGCTCGACACGGTCATCCTCGGGCACCACCTCTTCGTGCAGGTCGACCGTGATGGCGCGCGTGTCCAGCGCGACAGACGACCTGTCCGCACGGATCACCTCGGCCGCGGGGCCAAGTGCATTGCGCAGCTTGGACAGGGCCTGGCGCAGGTTGGCGCTGGCCTGCTCGGGGCCGAAGGTCGACCACAGCTTGTCCTCCAGCCAGCGGCGCGGACGGCTCATGTCGGGGCTGAGCGCCAGCATCGCCAGCAGCGCCTGGTTCTTGGCCCCCTTGATGGGCAACGTCACGCCGTCCCCATCCCGGACCAGGAAAGGCCCGAGCACGGTGATGGTGATCCTCTGGCATTCAGGCACTGCCATGCACTCTCCTCGCAACTCGCGAAAATCTAGCACCGCCGTGACAGCGCGGCAACGGACGTGAAATTTCCGTTAACGAAAGCCGGGGTTGGCAGTTAGTCTTTGACCTGTGGCAGGCAGTGCCAAAAACTCCGCTTCAAATTTCATGAGGATGTCATGCCCGTTTCCAGTCTCTACAATTCACAGAACTCTCAGAATTCCCAGAACAGCCAGAATTCGCAAAATTCCCAAAACTCCCAGAATTCGCAGAACAGCCAGGCGGCGGAAAACTCGCAGGCGGGGCCAGATAATACCTTTGCCAGCACCGCGCTGGGCCAGGCGCGGGACGGAACCGTGGGGTATTGGAACGGCACGGCGGACCGCGTCCCGAAACAGGACGGCCGCAGCGGCTGGGAGGCGCTGACCGCGATGGCGACCGGCCCCCGGCGCGCGGTGATGGATGCCTGCCTGCAAGGGCTGTTCAAGGTGACCCTGGAGCCTGCGGCCAAGAGCAAGCCGGCCACGGGAACCGTGGCGTTGGGGGGCGACTCGCTGGTCACGCTCGAGGCGCCGACAAGCACCCACCTCGCGGACAAACAACTGCATTACCTGCGCACCTATGCCGACCTGCGCGGGGATCGCCTGAACGAGATCATCATGCAGACCGGCGACATCCAGAGCTTTTTCGGCCTCGTCGGTTACATGGCGCCAGATGCGACCAAGTGGACGCTGGCGCTGAACCAGGCGATGCTGCGGCTCTGCACAGTGATCGAGATGCCCTTGAAACACGGGTTCGACGTGGCGCGCCCCATCGCCATGTCCCGAAAGGTGCAACCACTGATCCAGACGCCGGGGCACGGCTCTTGGCCGTCGGGCCACGCGACAGAGGCCTTTGCCTGCGCCACGCTGCTGTCGCGGCTGTTCCTGAACGCGCCGGTCGATCCGGTCGAACAGATCACGGCGGGCAGCGAATTGTTCCGCCACGCCGAACGCATCGCGATGAACCGGACCGTGGCGGGCGTGCATTTCCCCACCGACAGCATGGCCGGGGCGGTGCTGGGCGTGACCGTGGCCGAGGCGCTGATCAACCTGCTGGACGGGACACCGCAAACCCGGACGCGTGTGTTCCACGGCGCGGGGTACGACGGGGACTTTACCCTGGCCCGCATGGCCGAGGCACTGGATACCACGCAAGAAATCGACACGGGCACCTTGTCCCTGCCGACGGGGCTGGTGCCGGGTTGGCTGGCCAAGATGTGGGACGAGGCCAAGGACGAGTGGTGATCCGCGCCTAGCTGGCGGGCAGGAGGTCGGGGAGGTCGACCACCGCCTCGCCCAGCCGCGCGTCCTGCGTGCCGGTTGGCACCAGGTAGGCGGGGTCGATATCCTCCAGACGGGTCGACGCCGGGTTCTGGGCATTGGCGATGATCCGGGTCGACGACAGGGCCAGGGCACGGGTCAGGCGGCCCGCCGCAGCGCTTGTTCCCGCCAGCCGCCGCGTGCTGCCGCTCAGCGTTCCGGATGCCCGGATGCCTGCCGAGAAAGGCCCGCTGCCAAGGCGGGCCGCAACGCTGGGGCCGGGCAGGGACCACGATGCGCCCTGGCCGCTATAGGGCGCGGGGCGATAGTTCCCGACCTCCGGCAAGGCTGTCCGGGCCGAGGCCTGTGCCGCGCCCACGCTGAAGACCTGCCGACAATCCGCCGCGACATAGGCATTGTGACAGCCCGCATCGCTGATCGGGCCGGTGCCGGGCGCGACATAGGCGGCGCGGCTTTCGTCCCAATCGTAGGCGGCTGGATGGTCGAGATAGCTTTGCCGTCCGCGCGCCTCGGCCCCGCGGATCGCGTCATCGCGCTGAACCTGCACCAGGACCTCTCCCGGGCCTTGCACCGAAACGGTCCAGGCGCCGGCGGGGGCCTCCGGCTCTCCGGCCTTCTGGCTGCGCGTGGGGGCCAGCGCCAGAACGTAGCAGGCCGGTTGCTCTGTCTCCTTGTCCCGTTTTCGTGCCGGGACATGATAGATGCGGGCCAGCGCGGCCCCGTCGCCCCGTTCAAGTGACCGGATCTCGCCCGGTTGCAGCTGTGTCAGGCCCGAGGCCGTGCCATCTGGCGCCGTCAGGCCCACCTGCAGATCGGCAGAGGTGCCGCCCCGGCAGTGGATTTCGATGAAACTGGCGGTCTCGTCGTCGGGCTGTACGCGCCAGTCAAGGTGTTCGGGCGTGTCGCCGGGCATAAGCCGGGCGACCTGGCTGCTGCGATAGCTGTTGCCAAAGGCCCAGACCAGGCGAACCGGCTGGCCGGTGGCCTCTTCCCATGTCTGGACCTCGCGGGCCATCTGGTGCTCGACGAAATGTGTGCCGTCCTTGGGGCCCGCCAAGACGCCCAGAGAGACGTTTACGATGACGGGTGCGGTTGCGTCCACCTTGGCGGCCTGCCGCAGGATCCAGCGTAGCCCCATGACCAGGTAGCTTTCGACCCAGGTGCCAGAGGTGTCGTCGATGCTTTCGGGCGGCAGTTGCACACCAAGCAGCGGCCAGTCGCGCGCCGGGTCAAGGCTGTCCTCGGGGTCGGCCCCGGCGGCGAGGTCGAGGACGTGGGTTCCGTGGGTCGTGGCAAATCCGGTCTCGTCGCGGGTCTTGCCGGGGTAGATCTGGGCATTCAGCGCGGCATAACTCGCGCTTTCGTCGCCGCGCGCCAGCATGTCGTCGATTTCGGCGGTGTCCAGGATGCGCCCCGCCAACGTGCCTTTGGGCGTGGTGGCCTGTTGTTCCAGCGCCTGCAGCCAGAGGGCATGAAACCGCGTGCGCCGGGGGGCTGTGTCCCGGCAGAACCGCGCATTGAGAAAGCCGATCCCGTCGTCGATGATCGCAACGATCGGCGCGCCGGGGGTGGGCGAGGGCGGCACCGGCCCGGCGGGCTTTGGCGGCATGGGAGCGTCCGCCATCTGAACCGGGCAGCCCGAGTCGATCACCTCGAACAGGTCGTCATGCAGGTTGTCCGCCGTGCCGATGCGCCGGTACAGCATGTAGTCGTCCGGCAAGTCCGGATTGGCCTGCGGATCGTCGATGCGCGCCACAAGCGCCGCACGTTCGGTATCGTCCATGCGCAGGGGTGAGTCGTCCTGCCCGACGAGATCGCGCAGGCGGCGTCGGGCGGCCTGCATGTCATCGACGGGTTTCAGGTGCACGAAAATCGGGGCGTAGTCCGGGCCGCGGTCCGGACGCACCGGCGGCAGCATGTCCCGGCGCAGGCCGACAAGGCGTGACCAATCAAGGCAGGCATCGCGAAACGCGTGCTCCCTAGCGTCCGTCCAGCTGATTGCCATGTCGATCCCCCTGATCCTGAACGCGAAATTCTTCGGCTCAGCAAAGGGCCTTTTCTTCTTCCGGTCAAGGAAGCCGGGTCTGCGCCTGTCGGGATTGCGGAGAATTCACGCCACCCGGATGAGCACACCGCCAATTTTCGTCGGAATTTCATGCCCGTTTCACGCGGGAATTGCGCAGCATTTGCGATCCGTTCACGGGGGCATGCGCATGGTCAGGTTAACGTACGGTCAAGTCGTGCAACAGGATGCTTCGCGCTGGGGGAATGACCATGAAACGCAACGGGACCGGGACAAGGTTCGGTGTGATCGACGGAGGCGGTCGGGGGAGGTCCCTTCGGGACCGAATTGCCATGCCGGTGCCACACGATCTGTCGGCGCCGGAACTGGCGGCCGACATGGCAGAGCTTTTTGCCCTTGGGCTGGTTCAGGATCTGCGCGCAGAGGCGCTGCTGGACCCGCATTGCGCCGTCAGGATCGACGGGGCCACGCGGTTTACGATGCACGAACTGCTCTGCGAGCTGCGCAATCTCAGCTGGTTCGATGCCCGTGTGCCCATTGCCGGGACCGTGCCGGACAGATCGCCGGATGCGCAACCCGGGCAGATGAATGCCGACCAGCGCCGGGCCTTGCGGTGCAACGGAGATTTCCAGCTGACGCTGGAAACCCTCTTTCGTGGTGGCGTTGTCCTGCGCGGTGGCGGTCCGGTTCTGTCGGCCTTCTGGGACAGCGACCACATGGCACCGCGCCCAAAGCGCGAGGCCGGGGGCCAACCCTCCGAACAGGCGGCGATGTCGGACTGGATCGGCTGGTGTGCCGAGCACAGCCAGGCCGGTCTGCGTCTGCCCTGGGCGGTGGTGCGCCCTCAGCAGGACCCGAGCCTGGGTGACCGGGCCGAAACACTGCACAGGACGCCGCCTGCGCGGCCCTTTCACAATGCGGCCCTGGTTGCGCTGGCGCGTGGCACGGAAATGGCGCCGGGTCTGCCCGGCACATGGACTGGTTCGCGTCTCTTTGCACTGATGGCCGAGGGCGAGGCCCTGGCCAGCCGGTTTGCCCATGCCCAGGCGTCCGAAAAGGGCCGGATGCGGCGCCCGGCTGTCACGGCGGCGCGGATGACCGTCTGGCTGGGGAGCGAAGAGGGTGCCTCTGCTTCGGACAGTGATACCCACCGTGCGGCAGCCGAGGAACTGGTCAGTGCTGCCCCCAATCTCGTTCACTGGGTCAGCCGCGCCAACCGCGCGCGGCGCGGTCCGCAGCGGTTCGAGGCCCCGCTCTTTCTGCCGCTGGCCGGCCCCGAGCGGCAGCATCTGACGCCCTCGGACCTGAGCACGCATGCGGTTGTCGCGGGCGTCCTGGCCACGCTGGTCAAGGCCGTCTTCGACACGTCGCGGCGAACCCAGTTGCAGACGGTCGGGCAGGGTGGCCCCGTGCTGGCGCTGGAGGATCAGACCGACCGGCTGGCGGCGAATATCGGGCTTATGCGATGCGTGACCGGGGGGTACTTTCCGGCCGAGAACATCCAGGACCTGCGTTTTGGGCAGGCCGTCGCCCTGCACCTGTTGCGTGACCGTCTGGAACTGGACAACCGCAGTGCGCAGATGAGCTTGCGTGATTTCGACGGGCAAAGCCTGCAGCTGGTTTCGCATCCCCGCCGGTTTGGCCGCGGCCATGCCGAACTGCGCCGCGATGGCGAGCCGATCGCCTGGCCGCAGGAAGCGGGCCATCCGGCGGCGCATCTGACGGCGGTCATCTAGGGATCAGCGGCGCGCGACCTTTCCACCCGGCAGACTGCCAGAGATTTCCAGGATCAGCTTGCGCTTGACCGCCTCGGCGAAACTCTCTCGGCTTTCGGCGGTGACGACAAAGGCGCCGGGCCCGCCGATGATGCGTTCGGAATAAAGCGCCTCCAACCCGCCATGCGCGCGGCCGGGATCGCCCGGGCGTAGGATTGGCAAGGCGTTGATCGTGACGCCGGCGGCCAGCACCCGGTCGCGCGCCTCGGCAATAGGGGGGCCAGAGTAGGAATTGACGCTGTCGCCGGAAAAGTCGATCACCCGCCGCCAGCCGTCGAAATCGTTGCTGTCCATAAGGCGCAGCGCCTCGTCCAGCGCGGCGCCGATGGCGTTGCGCCCAAAGGCCTGGCGTGGTTTGCCCATCAGCTCGGCGGCAAATCCCGCGGCGCTGTCCGGCCCGTCGATCAGCGTCCAATCCGCGACAACGGCCTGGTTGGCGGCCCATTCGACATAGGTCACGGCGATATGTCCGTAAGCGGTGTTGGCGATGGCGGCCAGGACCTCGGGGTCAGTGATCGCCTCGGCGTAGCCCTGTCTCTGGAACTGGATTTCGCGCTGGTCGATGCTGCCAGAGGCATCCGCCAGCAGTACCAGTTCAAGGTCCGTATCCTGGGCCTGCGCCATCCCGGCCCAGACCAGCATCATCGCCAGGATTACCCGCATCGTCACCCTCCGTTTGGGGATGAGATAGGGCGGGGCGACTCCTTGCCCATATTGACCAACGTCATGTTCCTGCCCGCCGGGCTGTGGCAGAGTTGCGTTACTGCTGAACAGAAGGATACGTCATGATCGCCCGCCTTGCCCTGCTGTGCCTGATGGCCACGCCCGCATTCGCCCAGGATGCCGACATCGGGCGCGCGCATTTCTACACCCATTGCGCCACCTGCCACGGTCTGGAAGGCAAAGGCGACGGACCGATGGCCGGCGTTTTGACCATACCGCCGACAAACCTGACCGAACTGACGATCCAGAACGGCGGTGTCTTTCCCTTGGCACGGGTGATCAAACGGATCGACGGGCGGGATCCGCTTGTGGCGCATGGCTCTCCGATGCCGGTCTTTGGCGATTTCTTCGAACAGTCTTTCGACGTGCCGATGAAGACGCAGGCGGGCCAGCCGATCCTTACATCACAGCCGGTGGTGGATCTGGTCGCTTACTTGATGGAACTGCAGCGGATCGAGCAGGACTAGCCGCCGGTGCCGCGGCAGATGCCCGTTGTCTGCGCACCTTTCCAGGGCAGGATCACCGAGGGCCGGTCGATTGCCGTGTCCAGCCGATCGATGGGCATGTATTTCCCGATCATGCCCCGCAGCCGCGCGGTGCGGGGGGCGTTCGGGTCCAGCAAGCGGCAACAGACGTATTCCTCGACGATGCTGCCCTGCTGTTCATAGCCGAAGGACAGGAAATCGCGCGTCGCCTCTGTGTCGAACAGATAGGGGTCTTTCGAGGCGCCGTGTTCCTGCGCGGCCTTGAGCGGGTGATAGCCGGTCAGATTGCGGTTCTGCCATTGCCAGACATGGGTCGCCTCATGGGCAAAGAGCATCGCGTCGAAAAGGTCGATCCGGTCGGGATAGCCCGCCAGGAGGTCCTTTCGATAAACATCCTTGCGCAGCAGGATCTTGTTGAAAAGCACCGTGGCCGCCGGAGAGACAGTGACCGTGCGGGTCTTGGCGATGGGCGGCCATATCCTTTCCTGGCAGGTCGTGCGCGGGCGAACGGGAATGTCATATGTGACCGCGCCCGCCGGGTTGCCATCGATCAGGCGGATTCGTTTCGGGTCGATGTCGTCGCCGTGAAAGGCCTTCAGAAAGGCGGCCTCGTTCGGTGTGGCGGACCGGCCGCAGGCGGTCAGGATCAACAGGGCAAAGAGGGCAAGGCGCATGAAGCGAGATTGGCCGGGGGCAGAGCGGTTGGCAAGCGCCAATGGCCTGTCCTGGGCCTGTCGGGCTTCGGTCGTGCCGACGCAATCGGCGGCAGCGGCAAATGACCGTCAGTCAGGATGGGGAGGTGTCCCGAACAGGGCGTGGTGGGATCCGGGGCCCGCAGTGTCCGTGACGGGTGCGTGCGGACACGCACCCGGTGGGGTTCGCGTCGCTTAGTGCGGGCGCGCGGCCTTGCCGCCGGATTTGCCGCTGGGCCCGCCGCTCACAGCCTTGCCGCCGATCACCGGGTCCTTGCCGGCGTTGCTGTTCGAGGTGGCCAGCACCTTGACCTTTTCCTTCTTGGGCTTCTTCGCTTCGCGGTTGCCGCGGTTCTTTTCCTTGGACATGGGAGTACCTCTTTCGACACCGCGCGGCGGAATGCCGGGCGGGTGGACGCTCAGAGGGGGCAGGGTTGCCTGACACATGTCAGGGCGATGTCACCGATGAGGCATCTTGTGGGATGCAATTCATGATGTGTGCGGGCGCGGGCAACATGCAAGGGATTGGATGGGGGAGGGGGATAAAATTGTTGGCGAAGGGTGAACGGTTTGCCCAGACGGGTCGGCGGGGTGAACCCCGCCCTACGGCGCTTGGGCAACCGGGGCGCGGGACAAGGCCGAAGGCCGCCACGCCAGAGCCGACGCGCCCCGTCGCCCCGGAGGGGCGCCGACTATCAGGGCTCGCCTCCGGCGAGGCTTGGGTGTAATTCTAGAGCGCGCTCTTTTCCTCACAAAATCTTACAAGAGCACGCAAAATTCTGTCCGCATCTTCAGTCGCTTCCCGGACCAATTCTGATGATACATCAAAAATGCGATCTTGTCGGCTCCCTTTCTCTGCAGCGTCCAAGTAGACAGTTTGTCCAACCATGATATGACGCCCGTGGATAGCGAGGTGCCTGTTCTCGACAAACCTATGCAGATGGCCGGCCAATTCTTTAAAATAGGCAGCCCACGGATCGCCAATCATGTATCTTTTTGCTGCGTTACTGAGCGTCGTAATTAGGCGCTGTGTCGGCATTCTTCGAAGACAATTCAGCCGATTATGCCAGTCTTCGGAACCTTCAGCCAAATCATCCAAAAAGCAAATTGCGCGACATGCGTAGAATTCGATTTGAGCACAGGTTTGAACGTAGACTCCAAGTTCATAAAGCCATCCGCGGGGGAGCTTTTCTTCAACAAAGCGTTTCATTGCTCTTTGTGTCTAATCAAACATCCAGCTCCTCCACAAACCGCGCATTCTCCTGGATGTACTGGAAGCGCAGCTCCGGCTTCTTGCCCATCAGGCGTTCCACCAAGTCGCCGGTTTCGCCCGGTTCGTCCTCGTCGATGGTCACGCGGATCAGGGTCCTTGTCGCCGGGTCCATCGTGGTTTCTTTCAGGTCCTTGGCGTCCATCTCGCCCAGGCCCTTGAAACGCTGCACGTCGATCTTTCCCTTGCCGCCCAGTCCCTTGGCCAGCGCCGCCTCCTTGGCGGCGTCATCAGCAACGTAGAGCCGTTTCGCCCCCTGCGTCAGCCGATAGAGCGGCGGGCAGGCGAGGTACAAATGCCCCTGGTCGATCAGCGGGCGCATCTGTGTATAAAAGAAGGTCATCAACAGCGCCGCGATATGGGCGCCGTCGACGTCCGCGTCGGTCATGATGATGATCTTTTCATAGCGCAGGTCGTCGATGTTGAACTTGGGCCCCAACCCGACACCCAGCGCCTCGCAGAGGTCGCGGATCTCGGCATTGGAGGTGAGCTTGTTCGAGGCCGCGCCCAGCACGTTCAGGATCTTGCCCTTGAGCGGAAGCAGCGCCTGCGTCTCGCGGAACCGCGCGCCCTTGGCCGAACCGCCCGCCGAATCGCCCTCGACGATGAAGATCTCTGTCCCTTCGCGGTTCTTGTTGGTGCAGTCGGTCAGCTTGCCCGGCAGGCGGAGTTTCTTGGTCGCGCTTTTGCGGGCGGTTTCCTTTTCCTGTCGCCGGCGCAGCCGTTCTTCGGCCCGCAGCACGAGGAAATCGAGGATGGCGCCCGCGGATTTCGTATCGGAGGCGAGCCAATTGTCAAAGTGGTCGCGGACCGAGTTTTCCACCAGCCGCTGCGCCTCGGTCGTGGCGAGACGGTCCTTGGTCTGGCCGACGAATTCCGGCTCGCGGATAAAGCAGGAGACCAGCGCGCAGCCGCCGGTGATCAGGTCGTCCCTATTGATCTGACTGGCTTTTTTGTTGTTCACCAGTTCGCCGTAGGCGCGAATGCCCTTGAGGATCGCGGCCCAGAATCCCGCCTCATGCGTGCCGCCCTCGGGCGTGGGCACGGTGTTACAGTAGCTCTGGATGAACCCGTCGCGCGAAGGTGTCCAGTTGATGGCCCATTCGACCTTGCCCGGGGTGCTGAATTTCTCCTTGAAATCGACAACTCCGGAAAAGGGTTTCTCGGCGTAGGTGGAGGCGCTGCCCAGCGTTTCCACCAGGTAATCCGAAAGGCCACCGGGGAAGTGGAAGGTCGCCTCCATCGGTGTGTCGCCGTCTTCGATCTCTGTCTTCCAGCGGATCTCGACGCCACTGAAAAGATAGGCCTTGGAACGCACCATCTTGAACAGGCGGGAGGGCTTAAACCTATGAGATCCAAAGATTTCTTCGTCAGCGTGGAAGGTGACGGTGGTGCCGCGGCGGTTCGGGGCGGCGCCGATCTGGGCGACGGGGCCAAGCGGGATGCCGCGGGAAAACCGCTGTTCGTAGAGGGCCTTGTTCTTGGCGACCTGCACCACCATCGAATCCGAGAGCGCGTTGACGACAGAGGCGCCGACACCGTGCAGACCGCCCGAGGTCTCATAGGCGTCGCCGGAGAACTTGCCGCCCGCGTGCAGGGTGCAGAGGATCACTTCGAGCGCGGATTTTCCGGGGAACTTGGGGTGGGGGTCAATCGGGATGCCGCGACCGTTGTCCCTGATTTCAATAGAGAAATCGGAATGCAGCGTGACCTCGATCCGGTTGGCGTGGCCCGCCACCGCCTCGTCCATCGAGTTGTCCAGAACCTCGGCCACGAGGTGATGCAGGGCGCGGTCGTCGGTGCCGCCGATATACATGCCGGGGCGTTTGCGCACGGGTTCCAACCCCTCCAGCACCTCGATGGAGGAGGCGTCATACTCGGTCTGTGCGGCGGAGTGGAGGAGGTCGTCGGCCATGTGCGTGCTCGGTTTGTTCTGATTGGTTGGCGGCGATTATGGCAGAGGGTCCCGTCCGGGTAAACGGGGCGTACGGTCTGGTTAAGGCACCGTGCCTTGGGGGACGCAACGGGGGCTGCCTACCATATCTTGCGGTGGTTCGGGATTCGGAGCAGCGGCCCTAGGGCGGCTGGTTTGTACGTTTTGTACGGTTTGTACGTCGTTTCCAGCATTTTGTACAAAACGCGGGCCGGGGTTTGGGTGACGTTGCGGGAGATTTGGTTAATCGGGGTGTTTTGGGGTGGTTGGTTTGGCAGTGCGCGGGTGGGGATGGTGCGGGACGAGGTCCCGGATCAGGTCCGGGACTGCGAAGGGAGGTGCGGAGCCGCAGAACCGCCATGCTGAAAGCATGCCTATGGCATGACCTGCGGGGGTGAGACCCGGTCCGCGCAGCGGCAAAGGCTCCGGGGGAGGGTTTGAGGGTCGAACGGAGTGCGGAGCCGCAGAAGCGCCGACCTGCGGGGTGGCGCTGCTAAGGGTAGAACGGGTGCGGTTTATCGTGACACATCCGAAGGACCTCTGGGGTTTGCACCTGCGTCGACAAAGCGCCGCCCCGGGGGGGCGGGTCGGCGCTGGCGCGGCGGCCTTCGGCCTTGTTCCGCGCCTTGGGGGAGGGGATTGATGTGGGGTGTGGGTGGTGCGCGGGTAATGAGCTCCTTACGAGTGATTCCGATATGAAGCCGCTGCCTGACACTTCGCATCTCGCAAGAGTTTTGCGACATCGTCGTCCAGATCCAGTTGCGCCAGAGAATGAATGCACTTGATTCCCGTCCCCAGAATGTTGCATTTTTCATCCCCAGCAAAACGAGAACTCATTTCGCAGAAGTACCTAGGTTCTGGGATTGCAAAGTTTGCCTGTGTCTTGTTTGCGAGTTGATAGACTGCGTGGCTTACGAAGTCCGCAATTTCCAGTAAATCCTCTTCACCTTTTTGTCGTGTCGTGATGCAAAATGGGTTGAAGTTCGAAAAAACCTTCGACTGTCGATACATCGGGTTGTGTTTTACAGTTTCAAAGTATCTGATCATCGCATCATAGTCGTGGTTGCGGCGCTCAAGAATCACGGACAGGTCATCTTCGTTCAGCCCTTTGGTGGATAAATATTCTAAGATGCGCTCTAATAGATATTTTAGGCATTTGTTGTAAAACTTGTGAGGGTCAGCACCGATCTGATCCTTATATTCTTTCAAAGTTGCTTTGTTAGAAATGACGGCAAAGTACCGGACGGGAAGCTTGCCTAAAGTTCGTGCAAGGAGAACCTTCTCATTGTGCGCAAGATCTGTTGCATGTTTCCACTTCGACTTTGCAATTGTTGATTTGAAATCTAGCAGTCTTTTCCGAGCAACAATAGAAGACGCCGGTTGGAGAACTGCTGCTCCCATCACAAAATAGGGCGATGCTCCCGGCGTGTTTTCGTTGCGTACTTTGTAAACGCCGGTTTCGCCGCTCTCGTCGACAAACACCGTATATCGCATTTCTCGCTCATGGTTAGCCCGATTCTTTTAGAAGGTATTGGTTACCATGCCGCGCCATCCAAGACTATATTACAATGCTTTCTGCTGCTCGCGCCTTCACGTGCGTACATGTTAGGGATTGCTTACCTACCTCCCGCCACCCCTCCCCAATCTCCGGAAACCACGCATCCGCCCCCTCGACCTCCAGATCCACTTCCGTGATCAACAGCCGGTGCGCCAGTGGCAGCATGGCCTCGTAGATCTTTTGCCCGCCGATCCCATACACACGGAAATAGCCAAGCGACTGCGCCAGGGCGATGCCCTCTTCGACGGAGCCGACGACGTGTTCGTGCAGCGAGGTGTCGCGGGAGACGACGATGTTCAGGCGCTTGGGGAGGGGCTTGAACGGCAGGCTCTCCCATGTCCGCCGGCCCATGATGAGCGCGCCGCCCAGGGTCTCGCGCTTGAACATAGCGAGGTCCTCGGGGAGGTGCCAGGGGATGTCGCCATCCTTGCCGATGGCGCGGTTGCGGTCGTGGGCGGCGATGAGCGTGATCATGGGAACCTCAGACAGCCACGGGGGCCTTGATGGCGGGCAGGGGGTCGTAGCCGGGAAAGGAGAAATCCTCATACCGGAAATCGAAGAGGTCCGTGACCTCGCGCGCGATCTCCAGCCGGGGCAGGGGGCGCGGCGTGCGCGAGAGCTGTTCGGCAACCTGGTCCATGTGGTTGGAATAGATATGGGCGTCGCCGATGGAATGGACAAAATCGCCCGGCTCATAGCCGGTGACATGGGCCAGCATGACCTGCAACAGCGCGTAGGAGGCGATGTTGAAGGGCACGCCGAGGAACATGTCGGCGGAGCGCTGGTAGAGCTGCAGGTGCAGCTTGCCCCCGATGATGCGGACCTGCCAGAGCGTGTGACAGGGCGGCAGCGCCATCTCGGGCACATCCGCCGGGTTCCAGGCAGAGACGATCATGCGGCGCGAATCCGGGGTCGTGCGGATCTGGTGCAGGAGGGTCCGGATCTGGTCGATCTCGCCCTTGTCCCCGGGCCAGTGGCGCCACTGGTGGCCGTAGACCGGGCCGAGGTCGCCGTTCTCATCCGCCCATTCGTCCCAGATACTGACGCCGTTTTCCTTGAGATAGGTGATGTTGGTGTCGCCGGAGAGGAACCACAGCAATTCGTGGATGATCGAGCGCAGGTGCAGTTTCTTGGTGGTCACGAGGGGAAAGCCCCCGGCCAGCGGATAGCGGCATTGCAGGCCGAAATAGCTGCGGGTGCCGGTGCCGGTGCGGTCGGACGTATTCTCGCCGTGGTCGAGGACCGTGCGGAGTGCGTCGAGATATTGCTGCATGGTGTCCCTCCGGGAATGCGGGGCGCTGGGTGGTTCCCTTGGAATAGGGTATTTCGCGGGGCGGCGGAAGCGGAACGCTTGGCGGGATCGGGGCGGCTGTGCCAAGCTGCGGCAGAGCAGAAAAAAACAGGGGCGGAGGCAAGCCTGGAATGATGATCGCCGCGATTTCGGCGCCGCCTGACGCGCGCGAGGCGCTGGCCGCTTGCGTGGCGGCGATACAGCCGGACAGCGGGGTGACCTGGCTGGTGCTGCCGATGCGCAGGATGCCCGAGGACGGGAAGCTGCTGGAGAAACTGCGGGCGGTGGCGCGGGTGCCCGTGGATATGGCCCCGGATGGCGCGGCGCCGGGTGCGGACAGGGTGCTGGTGATACCGCAGGACCAGGTTGTGCGGATCGAGGGCGGTGTCCTGCGGCTGGCCCCGGGCGGCGCCTCGCCGCTGGACGACGGCCTGTCGACCCTGGCCGAATGCGAGCCGGCGGCGATTGCGGTGTTGCTGCCGGGACGCGGGGCGGTGCCGACGCTGGGCGCGCGGGTCCTGCAGGCGGCGGGCGGCGTCGTGCTGGGGGGCGGCCCGGTGACGCAAGCCGACAGGGAGGTGACGGCAGCGGACGCGCCCGGGGTGGTCACGGCGATCCACCGGGCATGGCGCGCCCAGGCGGCCGGGGAGGGACCAAGCGGCGAGCAGCTGGACCGGGCTGCCCGCCTGATGGGCTTTGGGGACGGGCCCGGACCGGTCCTGTTGGCGGCCAGGATGGCGCGCAGGATGGCAATCGAAGGCGGGCTGACGCCCGAGGCCTACCTGGCGCGGTTGCGCAGTGACCCGGCAGAGCGGCAGCGCCTTGCGCGGGAGGTCATGCAGGGCACGGCGCAGGAGGTTTCGGACGCGGTGGTGATCGATCGGTTGCGGGACCGTGTTCTGATCCCTTTGTTGCAGCGCAAGCAGGCCGGGTTTCGTGTCTGGGTGCCCGGCTGCGGCCAGGGCGAACTGGTCTATCGGCTGGCCATGACGATCATTGAGCTGACGACGGAGCGGCAGGACCGGCGCCCCTGGAAGATCTTCGGCACCGATACGGACGCCTTGGCCCTGCGCCAGGCGCGGTCGGGACGCTATGGCGCTGAAGCGGCGGCGGCGCTGGATCCGGACCGTCGGACTCGTTTCCTTCGGCGCGGCGACGGCGGGTACACGGTCGATCTCGCCCTGCGCGAACTCTGTGTTTTCGCGGAGCACGATCTGTTTGCGGATGCCCCCTTTGGCTGGCTGGACCTTGTGTTGTGCCTGCGGCCGGGCCTGTTCTCCCGTCCCGAGAAGGCGGAAGTGGCGTTGGCCCGGTTCGACTATGGCTTGCAGGGGGCAGGGTTCCTTGCGGTCTCGCCGCAGCTGGCCCCGATGCTGGATGAGGAAGGGTTCGAGCCGGTGGGCGAAGACGGCATGCTGTTCCGGCGACGGAAAATCCAGGGGCGCGCGCGCACCTCGGTCCTGCGCGGCTACCGGCCCGCCGAGCGGCTGACTGAAACCGCGCTGGCCGAACGCGGCGTCTTGCGGATGCTGGGAACGGTCTTTGCCTCGGTCGACGACACCGGGCGTTTCATCCATGTCTCGGCGGCGATGCGGGCCTTTCTGTCACCGGTCCGGCCTGGCGTGGCCTATGGGTTGCAGGACCTGCGCGACCCGGCGCAGGCCCGTGCGGCGTCAGAGGCCCTGGCAGAGGTGCGCGACGAGGGGCGCGAGATCTCCGTGCGGACCGTGGCCCCTGACGGAGCAGAGGCCAAGGGAGAGGTCTGCGTCGCGGCCTCTGCCGAACAGGCCGGTCGCTACCTCGTGGTGCTGCGCGGCGCGGAGGACGGCCAGTTGCCGGGGCTGTCGGTGCCGCCGGGGGCCGTGCCCTGGCAACGCCAGCTGGACCGGCTGCAATGGCGGACCGAAAGCGCCGAGATGGCGTTGAGCAGCGCCAATCGCGAACTGCTGGCGCTGAACGAGGAACTGCAATCCTCGAACAGGGAATTGCGGATCAGCCGGGGAGAGCTGGAGCTGATCAACAGCAAGCTGCAGGCCTTCAATCGCGAATTGCTGGAGTCCTCGACCCGGTTGGAGCAGCAGAACGCCGAGCTGCAGGCGATCTACGATGGTGTGCCCGTGGGACTGGGGATGATCGGAAAGGACATGCGGTGGTCGCGCGGCAACAGGTACCTGGCCGAGCTGTTCGGGCTGGATCCGGATGCGTTGCGCCTTGCGCCGGCGGACACCCCGGTGCCGGTGCAGATCGGCGATGTGGCGGCGCGGATCGAGGCTGTTCTGGACGGCGCCGCCCCGCTGGAAGGGATCGAGATCACCGCGGGACAGGGGCGGCGGCTTGTCGGTGACATCTTTCCGGTCCTGCGCGACGGAGAGGTGACGGCGGCGGGCATTGCGGTGCGCGACGTGACCTCCGAGCGGGCGCTGGAGGAACAGAAGGACCTGTTGACCGCCGAGTTGCAGCACCGGGTCAGGAACATGCTGGCGGTGGTGCGGGCGGTGACGCGGTTCACCGCGCAGCGATCCGGCGACAAGACCGAACTGGCCAGCCGCCTGTCGCAGCGCCTGGCCTCGATGGGCCGGACATTCGAGCTGTTGTCGGGTGCGGGCTGGGACTGGCAGGGCCTGCGGGGGCTGGCGGAGTCCAGTCTCGCCGCTTTCGTGGACCTGAACGACGAGAGGTTCACCTATCAGGGCGAGGACGTGGCGCTGCCGCCCGAGGATGCGCAGGCGATTGGCCTGGCCTTGCACGAACTGGGCACGAATGCCGTCAAATACGGGGCGTGGAGCGTGCCGGACGGTCGGGTGGTGCTGGATGTCGTGGCCTCCGGCGACGGGCTTTTGCGGATGACATGGCGCGAAACCGGCGGCCCCGAGGTGGTCCCGCCCGAGCAGACCGGGTTCGGGGCCTTCCTGCTGGGCACGATCCTGGGGCGCCAGTTGCAGGCCACCGTTGTGATGGATTACCGCCCCGAGGGACTCTGTGTCACGATCTCGCGCGCGGGGGCGGGATGATCAGGCCGGGGCGGGTTCGAGGCCGGAAAGATTGCGCATGACGCGGACCAGCTCTTCGACCGGCTCGCTTTTGCTGAGCACCTCGACGTCCGGGGCGATGTCGCGCAGGCCCAGCGAGTTCGAGACATAGGCGCTGTAGACGGCGGTCCGGCAGCCGCGCGCATGGAGGATGGCCAGCAGGCGCCGCCCTTCTTCCCCGATGACGACGTTCGAGCTCATCTGGCGGCCAAGGTCCAGGTCGAGGACGCAAAGGCGCGGGGTGTTCTGCGACAGGCTGGTCAGGGCGGCGGTATAGTGGCTGACCGGGGGCAGCGGATTCAGCCCGGCCTCTTGCAGGGCCTCGAAAAGCTCTGTCGAGAGAAAGGCGTTGTCCTCGACGATCAGGGTCGGGCCTGTCGTTCTTGTGCCTGTGGTCTCGCCGGTCATGGGCCTGCTGCCTCGCGTATTCAATTCATTGGCGCCGTTGGCGCATCCAAAAAAACATGCTTGCACCCGGCCCGGGGCCAGGGTGCCAGGCAGAGACGAGCAGGACCATACCATCCTGATTGCCGATCAGGAAGCGTCCGGGCTGGTGACCCGGGCAATCACCTTGGGTAGGGGCTGTCAGATGCTCCCGAAATCTCTGCTGTGGGTCGATTATGCCGCACATTCAGCCGCTTCGCCAAGCCAAGATTGACTTTTTCAACTGTGATGCGCACGCTGTGGACAAAATAAAAGGCAAGACCTGAGGCAGTCCCATGTATCGCATTATTGCAGCGCTCGCTTTGGCGGGCGTCCTTTCCGCGTGTGACGGCGCGACTCTGACCGGCGACGGCGGGTCGGGAATTGGAACCGGGGCGCAGCCGCTGGTCCCTGAACCCGATCCCGGCACCGGGAGTGGCACCGACCCGGATGCGGACCCCGATCCCGACAACCTGTACACGAGCGAACTGGAAAACGCCTCGCCAGAGCTGACGGTCAACGAGATGACCTTTGACCCGGACACCGGTGAGCTGGTGTTCAACAACCTGCCGTTCGACAGCGACAAGGCCGTGGCCGGTGCGAATGTCTACGGCAAGGACACGGGCCTCAGCACCATTCTCAATCCTGGCGGCAGTGGGTTCGACGTCTATCGCAACACGGCGGGGCCTTCGGGCACGTCGCAGTATTTCGCGGTGTTCCGCCGTTCGCCCAGCGGATTCAGTCAGGTGGGTGCCGTTGGCACGGATCGGTACTTGTCGTTCGGCTTTGGCGGGGCTGCGGCGCAGCGCCTCGAGGGGAGCGGTGCGTTGCCGTCGACCACGGACTCCTATGTCTTCAACGGCGAATATGCCGCGGTCCGTACGGTTGTTGTCGATGGTGCACCGGGTGCGGAAATCCAGTATGTGTCCGGCCTGGCGCGGATCGAGGTCGACGTTGAGGATCCCGATATCTCCGGCGCTGTCGAAGGTGTGATCGTCAGCCGAGAGTTCTTTGATGCCAATGGTGTGAACATCGCTGCGCTGAGCGGGGCGGATTTCCTGTCGCTGGCCACGGCCGAGATCAACTTTGACACCTGGACGATCAATTCGTCCGATGCCAGTGCCGTACGCTCGGACGGCGAAGTGACCCAGACGGGCACCTGGTCGGGGCTCTTCGCGGGTCCTGATGGCGAGGAGGTTGTGGGTATCGTGGTGATCGAGGGACAGGGTCCGGTGGGGATCGACCCCGGGACCGGCGAGTTCATTACCGAAGACATCCGCGAGACCGGCGGCTTCATCGCCACGCGCCCCTGACCGATGAGCCTTGGCGCCCTTCTGTTGCGCGCTCTGCGACCGGCCGTTCTGGCCGGCGCGATGGCGCTGATGTCGGCCCCGGCCGGAGCCGAGGCGGTGCGGATGAGCGTGGACGAGGCGCGCGGCGCCGCGGCGCGGGCGCTGATGGCCGGGCAGGCGGACCTGGCGCTGGTGCTGGCCGAGGGGGTGCTGCTGGGCGCGCCCGGCGATACCGACGCTCTGATGATGAAATCCCGCGCCCTGTCGCAGCTTGGCCGCAGTGCAGAAGCGGCGGAGGCCGCGCGCAGCGCCCTTGGTGGCACGAATGACGAGCGGGAGCGGTTCTTTTCCGCGATGCTGATGGCGCAAGCGCGAGCCTCTGGCGGGCGACCCGGCGTTGCGCAACTCTGGCTGAGGCGCGCGGCCCAGATGGCGCCGGATGACCAGCTGAAGGCCGTGGCGGTGCGCGATTTCCGCCAGTTGCGGCGGCTGACGCCCTGGCGGCTGTCCCTGGACCTGTCTGTCGAGCCATCGGACAACATCAACGGCGCGCCCAAGACCAACAGTTTCACCTTTGCCGGGCTGCCCTTCATCAATCCTTCGGCGGTGCCGCTGTCCGGAGAACGCTATGTCCTGGGCGCCGATTATGTCCGCCGTGTCCCGCTGAGCGAGACCCGGCGGCTGAACCTGGGCCTGTCGACGGAATTCCAGCGGGTGCGGTTTTCCTCCGAGGCGCGCGACAAGGTTCCGGGGATCAAGGACGCGGATTACCGGCAGGACGCGCTGGCGCTGAGCCTGGGGTACGAGGCGCGCGCGCAGGACGGCAGCTGGCTGGGCAAGTCGCAGCTGTCGCTGACACGGCACTGGCTGGGCGGCGCGCTGTTCGCCGATGCCGCGCGACTGGACCTCAGCTATGGCCAGACGATTGCACCGGGGCTGATCGGGGCGCTGCGCTATGGTTACGAGGTCGAGCAGCGGCACGATGCGTCGATCCGCGATGCACAGACCCGCGAACTGGGCCTGACGCTGACACGCGCCTATGGCAAGTCCACCCTAGGGCTGGACCTGCTGGTATCCGACACGGCCTCAGACTCGCGGCTGGTGGCGCGGGAAAGCGCCCGCGCGGCGCTGAGCTATAGCCTGGGCAAGCCGGTCAAAGGCCTGTTGCCGCGGCTGACGCTGGCCTGGGAAGTGACCGATTTCGACAGCGGGCCAACGGCCTTCTGGGTCGAGCCGCGCCGGGACGAGGAACTGAGTGTTTCGCTGGATGTGCTGTTGCCAAACTACGATCTCTACGGCTTTGCGCCGGAAATCGGGGTTTCCTTCCGCGACCGAAGTTCCAATTATACCATCTACGAGACCCGCGGCACGGATCTGCGGTTGGGTCTGAAATCGGTATTCTGAAAGACGGCCTGCGCAGGCGGGCCGGAAGGGACAAAATGGGAATCAAGTATCTGCACACGATGGTCCGGGTGGCGGACCTCGACGCGTCGATCGACTTTTACAAGATGCTGGGGCTGGTCGAACGCCGCCGGAGCGAAAGCGAGAAGGGCCGTTTCACGCTGGTCTTCCTGTGCCCGCCGGATCAGGCGGATGGCCACGCCGACGTGGAACTGACCTACAACTGGGACGGGGATGAGGGCCTGCCCTCGGACAGCCGCCACTTTGGCCACCTCGCCTACACGGTGCCCAACATCTACGAGATGTGCCAAAAGTTGATGGACGCGGGCGTGACGATCAACCGGCCGCCGCGCGACGGGCACATGGCCTTTGTCCGCTCGCCCGACAACATCTCGGTCGAATTGTTGCAGGAAGGTGAGGCCCTGCCGCCGCAGGAACCCTGGGCAAGCATGGGCAACACGGGGCACTGGTGACGGGCCTTGCCCGATTGATCGCCGCCATTCTGGCGGCGGTTGTGCCGGCGGGGGCCGAGGCCGCCTGCCGGCTGGCGCTGCTGCTGGCGCTGGATGTCTCCTCGTCCGTGGACGAGGCGGAATACGGGCTGCAGCGCGACGGCCTGGCGGCGGCCCTGACCAGCCCGGACGTGCAGGGTGCGATCCTGCAGCAAGGCGGCACAGTGGCACTGGCCGTCTACGAGTGGAGCGGGCGGCGGCAATCGGTGGTGGTGCAGGACTGGGTGCTGCTGCGGAGCGCGGGCGACATCGCGGCGGTGGCCGCGCGGTTGCGGACCGTGCAGCGGTCCTACCGGCGCTTTCCGACGGCGCTGGGCTATGCGCTGGGCTTCGGGGCCACGCTGATGCAGAAGGCCCCGGCCTGCGAGCGGCAGGTGATCGACGTGTCCGGGGACGGGATCACCAATGACGGGTTCTGGCCCGGGCTGGCCTACAAGCATTTCCCCTTTGAGCGGATCACGGTCAACGCGCTGGCGGTGCTGGGGGCGGACCCCTCGGTGGTGGATCACTACGAGTTCGAGGTGCTGCATGGCCCGGGGGCCTTCATCGAGACGGCACAGGGCTATGAGGGGTTCGAGCGGGCGATGGTCCGCAAGCTCTATCGCGAGGTCCAGAACCGGATTGTCGGCGGGCTGCCTTACGTGGGGCCGGGGCCGGGATGACTCGGCTGGCCTGTCTTGCGGCGCTGCTGCTTTGGGGGGCGGGGGCCGAGGCGGCCTGCCGCCAGGCACTGGCGCTGGGGTTGGACGTGTCGGGATCGGTCGACTCGGTGGAGTACCGGCTGCAACTGGACGGGCTGGCCGGCGCGCTGGAGGATCCGGAGGTCATGGGGGCCTTGATGGCCATGCCCGAGGCGCCCGTGGCGCTGGCCGTCTTCGAATGGAGCGGGCCGGGATCTCAGCGGTTGGTGGCGCCCTGGCGGCGGATCGAGGGGCCGGCGGACGTGGCCGACCTGGCGGCGCTGTTGCGCGGAACGCAGCGTGGGCAGCTGGGCCAATCCACCGCGATCGGGGCGGCCAAGAGGTTTGGCGCGGCGCTGTTGTCGGAGCAGGGAGGCTGCTGGCGCCGGGTGCTGGACCTTTCGGGCGACGGAAAGTCGAACACCGGGCCGAGGCCGCAGGACAGCCGCCCCGGCGGGATCACGATCAACGGGCTGGTGATCGGCGCCTCGGGCGATGCGAACGGGATCGGTGCCCTGGCCTCGTACTATCGCGCCTATGTCATCGCGGGGCCGGATGCCTTTGTTGAGACCGCGCTGGGCTTTGAGGCTTTCGAGGCGGCGATGGTGCGCAAGCTGAAACGCGAATTGCAGGTGCTGGCCGTCTCGTCCAGATAGCGGCGGTGACGTCTGGGCGCCGCTCCTGCGCCCCTGGCGCAGATCGCCCCGCCCGCCGTCCCACCAAGGCGCCGTCCGGACGGTATCGCCCGGCCCGGCGGCCTCAGTAGATATAGCGGATCTGGTCGGTCCAGTAGCGTTCGACGCGGCGCAGCGCGGTGGTGATCTCGTCAATGCCATCGACCGACAGGACGCCCTTGCCCTGCAGCCCGTCCGCATGGCGGCCAAAAAGCTCGCCGACGATGTCGCGGATTTCCCGCCCGCGCTGGGTCAGGCGCACCCGGACCGAGCGGCGGTCGATCTCGCACCGCTGGTGGTGCATATAGCCCATCTCGACCAGTTTCTTGAGGTTGTAGCTGACGTTCGAGCCCTGGTAATAACCACGGCTTTTCAGTTCGCCGGCCGTCACCTCGTTGTCGCCGATGTTGAACAATAGCAGCGCCTGCACCGCGTTCACGTCGATGATGCCCAACCGTTCGAATTCGTCCTTGATGACGTCGAGCAGGAGGCGGTGGAGTCGTTCCACCAGGCTCAACGCATCCAGGTAGCTCGTCATGAAGCCCTGTGCCGGCCCCTGATTCAGTGACGAATGAATGCTCATTTCAGTCTCCGCCTGTTTTTCTTGCAACGGAGCTTTCGGGTATAAACGCAAATATCGGGTTAAACCGAGTAGAAGACCCGGAAAATTCTATTGATTTCCGAGGGTTGGTTAACCAACCTTACCAGAGGCCGAAACACGCAGACCCCGTCCGGCAACGGGCGCCGGACCGATTCCTGCCGCGCGATCAACCGTTTGCGGCGACGCGGGTGATTTCCGAAATCATCCGGATGTGGGTCTCGGGCGCGGGGCGCTGGCCCGAGATCCACTGGTAAAGATCCTGGTCGTTCTCTGCCAGCAATGCCTCGTAGGCATCCAGGTCGGCGGCATCCAGGGCGTCAAGGCGGGCCTCGGCGAAGCGGATCAGCAGGATATCCATCTCCTTGGTGCCGCGGCGCATGGAGCGCATGCGCAGACGGCGGAGACGGGTTTCGCGGGATTCGCCGAGGCCGGTCGTCATGTCACTGGGCCTCTGTCAGCAGGGTGCGCAGGCGCTTTTCCAGCCGCCCCAGCTTGTCCGCCTTGGCCTTGAACTGGCCGCGCAGGGCGCGGATCTCGGTCAGGACGGCGTTGACGTCGGGCGCCAGGACATCGTCCTGGTCGGGGTCGGGCACGCCGTCGCCTTCGCCGGTGATCAGCCAGACGATCGACACGTTCAGCACTCCGGCCAGCGTGGACAGGCGGTTGGCGCGCGGTTCGTTGATGTCGTCTTCCCAGGCCTGGAGGGTCTTCAGCTTGACGCCCAGGCGCTTGGCCAGGACCTCCTGGGTCATGTGGGCCGCCTCGCGGGCAGCAGCGAGCCGGTCGCCGAAGGTGGCGGATTCGGGCCCGTACCAGTCTTTCGAGTTGTCCATGATCTTACCTTTCCGGTGAAGCCGCTTGAACGCCGTTTGGGCGCAAACTATGACAGGGCTGGCGAATTTTCAAACGACGAGCCCTCTTATGCCCTTTCTGTCGCAGACGCTATCCCGCGTGAAACCTTCCCCGACGGTCGCCGTCACGCAACTTGCGCGCGAACTTGCGGCCGCAGGGCGCGATATCATCGGACTCGGCGCCGGCGAGCCGGACTTTGACACGCCGGACAATATCAAGGCTGCAGCAATTGCGGCAATCGAAGCGGGGAAAACGAAGTACACCGCGCCGGACGGAATTCCCGAGCTGAAAGAGGCGGTCTGTGCCAAGTTCGCCCGTGAAAACGGGCTGAGCTACACACCCGCCCAGATCAGCGTCAGCACCGGCGGCAAACAGGTTCTCTACAACGCGCTGATGGCGACGCTGAACCCGGGCGACGAGGTCATCATCCCGGCGCCCTATTGGGTCAGCTACCCCGACATGGTGCGCCTTGGCGGCGGCGAGCCGGTGATCGTCGAGGGCGCCGAGGCCGCGGGGTTCCGGATCACGCCTGAACAACTGGAGGCGGCGATCACGCCGAACACCAAGTGGTTCATCTTCAACTCGCCGTCGAACCCGACGGGCGCGGGCTATGATCGCGCGGCGCTGACCGCGCTGACCGAGGTGCTGATGCGGCATCCCCATGTCTGGGTCATGTCCGACGACATGTATGAACATCTGGCCTATGACGGGTTCGAATTCGTCAGCCCGGCCCAGGTCGAACCGGGGCTGTATGACCGCACGCTGACCGTCAATGGCGTCAGCAAGGCCTATGCGATGACCGGTTGGCGCATCGGCTATGCGGGCGGACCCGAGGAATTGATCGGTGCGATGCGCAAGGTACAGGGGCAGTCCACCACGAACCCCTGTTCGATCAGCCAGTGGGCGGCGGTCGAGGCGCTGAACGGGCCGCAGGACTTTCTGGCGGAGCGCGCGGCGGTGTTCCGGCAGCGGCGGGACATGGTGGTCGACCGGCTGAACGCCTGCGCCGGCATCACCTGCGCCACGCCCGAAGGGGCGTTCTACGTCTATCCTTCGGTGGCGGGATGCCTTGGCAAGACGTCGAAAGGTGGCCGGCGGATCAACTCGGACGAGGATTTCTGCACCGCCCTGCTGGAGGAAGAGGGCGTCGCGGTGGTCTTTGGCGCGGCTTTCGGCCTGAGCCCACATTTCCGGGTCAGCTATGCCGCCTCGGACGCGCAGCTCACCGGTGCTTGCGACCGGATCGAGCGGTTCTGTGCGGGGCTGACATGACCGCCGACCTGCCAGAGTTCTACTTTCGCGTGCGCGAAAACGGTGCTCTGGTCTATCGCGTCGACACCGAGAACCGGCAGCGGCGGATCGAGATGGACCAGATCGCTGTGGTCAACGTCAACAAGGGCGAGATCAAGCCACATGGCGACCGCGAGTTGGCAGCGGGCGAACTGGAAGAGATCCGTGCCTGGATGGAAGAGCGGCAGCGGCTGCTGGCGCTGCGCGAGATGGATGACATCCATCGCGCCATCGACCACCTGAACCTGACCGCCCAATGGGCGCAGGCACGGGCGACGCAGGATCAGCTCGAAGAGGTCACGGATGCGCTGCTTTTGGCGATGCATGACCTGCGCAGCGTTCTGGTCCGCAAGAAGGCGGACCGGGTGATGAAGGGCTGAGGCGCGCCTTTCCGATCGGCGAAAAGGGGCGGTCTGCCTATAAACCGGGCAAGCCGTGGCCGATGTTAAGGATTGCCGGGCGCTGCCTCTTCATTCCTCTGCATTTGGCCCTTATGTTCGGTCCATGCCACAGAACCAGATCACACTGACGCAACGCGATGCAGGTGGGCCGTTCGATCTTGGCCGGCCGCTGTTCCCGCTTTCACCCGATGACGTGCGGGCGCTGCTCGACCGGCAGGGCTGAGCAGGCCGCGCAAGCGATCTATCCCAAGATGCCGGGCCAGTTGGCGCGGCCCTTGGCGATGTTACCCTCTATGTCCTGCAGCCAAAGGGTGCGGGCGCGCAGGCTGGCGTTGAGGAACAGTTGGCCTTTGTGGATCGTCCAGGCCTCGGGGATGGTCGGCGCCAGGTAGCCGCGCGAGGCGGCAAAGGCGCAATACCCCCCGAATTGCGGGGCATAGGCCGTCGGGTCCGCCTCGAAGGTGGCGGCGTTTCCGGTATCGGCGAATTGCCAAGAGGCACCTTTCCAGCTCAGTGCCGCGGCGCCCCCGGGCACGGGACCGTTGCCGGCGAAATAGGCCACAGGGTCGGATCCGTCGATGGCGATACCGTTCTCTGCATAGATCTCGGGTTCGGCTGCCAGGACACTGCGCGCGGTGATCAGCAGGGCAGGGGCGGCAAGCGCGAGGCCAAGCGTGGCGCGGCGTGTCATGTGGGGCATCGGGCGGGTCATGGCGGTCTCCGGTGAGGTTGCGGCTGCTCACAGGATGGGCTGATCGGTGTCTTGGCAAAAGCCCCCGACACGGGGACGTGACAGGGCGTGTGCGGGCAAATTTTCTCGCCCGGGCGTCATAAACCTGTTACATTTTGGCTATGACAAGATCCGTCCTCCCAATCTTGCTATGCCTCGGGTTGCCGATCGGGCCGGCCGTCGGCAGCCCGATTGCCGAGGTCATATGCGCCCCGTCCGACCAGATGACCCGCAAGCTGGTGGAACAGTTCGGCACCGCGCGTCGCGCCACGGGGGTGCGCAGCCCCGAAGAAGTGGTCGAGATCTGGACCGACGACCAGGGCGACTGGACCATGATCATCAGCTATGCCTCCGGCACGTCGTGCATCGTGGCCATGGGCGAACACTGGCAGGATCTGGACCGCGGCGACCCGGCCTGAAGCGGGAGAATCTTCCGGAAATGGCACGAAAAAATTGACTCGCGCCCGCGTGCTGGTAGCTTGTGGACAATTGCACCGTCTTTAGGGGGACATTATGAAACTGACTTTGACCGCCGCTGCCACGGCGCTCGCTCTCAGCGCGACCTCGGCGTTTGCCTGGGGCGACATGTACATGGGCGACGCGACAAACGATCCGAACTCGAATTTCCTGGTTCACAGCTACAACGCGCCGAACTTCTGCCCGCAGGGGCTGCAGCCGGTTCTGGCGGGGGGCGTCGTTTGCTGCGGCAAGCCGAACGCCGGGGCCTATTACAACCATCCGGGCCGCCAGCGGTCCTATTCGCCGCAGTTCGTGCCGGGCGAAAAGGGCGCTGTCTACCGCTGAGGCGCCGCGCCTCTTGGCATTGCCTGTCAGGCCGCGTATACGCGCGGCCTGATTTCATTTGTGACCACGCGGGAAAGGCCGGGCCATGCAGGGCAGCGCGAATCTGAATATCATGATGAAGGCGGCGCGAAAGGCGGGCCGGTCGCTGGTCAAGGACTTCCGCGAGGTCGAGAACCTCCAGGTCTCCATGAAGGGCGCGGGTGACTTCGTGTCAAAGGCCGATATCGAGGCCGAGCGCATCCTCAAGGAAGAGCTGATGGGCGCGCGGCCAAACTATGGCTGGCTGGCCGAGGAAGGCGGCGAGGAGCCGGGTGAGGATCCGACCCGGCGCTGGATCGTCGATCCGCTGGACGGCGGCACCAACTTCCTGCACGCGCTGCCGCATTGGGCGATTTCCATCGCGCTGGAACACAAAGGGCAGATCGTGTCTGCGGTGGTCTTCGATGCCGCCAAGGACGAAATGTTCTATGCCGAACGGGGCGCGGGTGCCTGGCTCAACGATTCCAAGCGCCTGCGCGTTTCCGGACGGCGCCGCATGGTCGAGGCGGTCTTTGCCACCGGCATTCCCTTTGCAGCGAAACGCACCCTGCCCGCGACGCTCAAGGATCTGGCCCGCGTGATGCCGGAATGCGCCGGCGTGCGGCATCTGGGCTCTTCCTCGCTGGACATGGCCTATGTGGCGGCGGGCCGCTACGAGGGCTACTGGGAACGTGAGCTGAAGCTCTGGGACATGGCCGCAGGTTATCTGATCGCCAAGGAGGCCGGCGCGCTGGTCGATGGTGTCCGCGAGGGGCAGGACCCGCTGGAAAGCGGCAGCATCATCTGCGCCAACAACGAGATTTTCGGTGGCTTCCTCCGGCTTTTGCGCGCCGACTGACAGGTGCGCGACCCTGTCCCGGGCTTGACCCGGGACCTCTGGCCAGTGGTCAGAGATCCGAGGGGTGATTGACGCCGTCGTTCCAGCTCAGCGGCTCGAAGTCCTTCGGGTCCATCCCCTCGATGCAATAGAGGTTGACCCCGTATTCGTTCGGGTTCGACCGACGGCGGTGGTACATGTAGATGCCGCAGGTCTTGCAGAAATGGTGCTGGGCCGTGTAGGTGCCAAAGCTGTAGAGTGCCAGGTTCTCTGCCCCTTTCACCACCTCGACGCCGTCCAGCGGGGCGCTGACGACGGCGGCGCTGCGGCGACGGCAGTAGGAACAGTCGCACCGCCGGGCCGTGGCGGTCCCGTCTGACAGGCGCACCCGCAGTTCTACGGCGCCACAATGGCAGGTGGCGGTGTGGATCTCTGTCATTTTCTGCGAATCCTCGGAACTTGTGTGTGGTGTTTGCGGCTCTGGACGCGCGGCACGCGGCTGCGTTCAAAGGCGTATTGCGTTTCCGGGTGTGGGGGATGGCCCTCGTTGCGGTTCCAGAAGCGCGCGCCGCCGCGCCGCAGCCAGACCGGTATTGTCAGCAATAGGCCGATCACAAAGCCGCCCACATGCGCCCAGTAGGCGACGCCGCCCTGGTCGGCGGGCGCGCTCCACCCGCCGAAAAGCTGCATCGCGAACCAGAGCGCCAGCATCAGCCAGGCGGGCACGGGGATCACGCGGAAGATGACGATCAGGATGATGAGGATATCGACCCGCGCCTTGGGGAAAAGCAGCAGGTAGCCACCCATGACTCCGGCAATGGCGCCAGAGGCCCCCACGGTGGGTACGGTGGACAGCGGTGCCGAGAGCCAGTGGATCAGCCCCGCGCCCAGCCCGGCGGCAAGGTAGAACAGCAGGTATCCGATGTGCCCCATCTCGTCTTCGAGGTTGTCGCCGAAGATGTAGAGGAACAGCATGTTGCCGGCGATATGCATCCATCCCCCGTGCAGGAACATCGAGGTCAAAAGCCCGGAGAACCCGTAGCCTTCGGACAGAAAGCGCGGGACCAGCGCATAATCGGCATAGAAGGCCATCATCGCCCGCGGCGAGCCTTCGTATTGCAGCGAGGCCAGGAACACGACGATATTGATCGCGATCAGGGCGTAGGTGACGAAGGGCGTGCGCCCCGACGGGTTGTGATCGCGGATCGGAAACATGGGGTGGAGATTGGCATGCCAGGGGGGGAGGTCAAGGTGCCTCGGTCCCGGCGCGCATCCTGCGGACGGTTGCGCGGGCTTGCCTTGATCGCGGCCTTGGCCGAACATTCCCCTCCGATGCAACAGTGGGAGATGAAACTGTGACCCTCAAGCGATCCTTGACCGTGGTGGCGTTGGGTGTGCTGCCCTTGGCCGCCGGCGCCGATCCTTCGTTGGAATGCAGCGTATCCGCCGGTAGCCAGGTGGAGATCTCCGAATGCGTCGCCCGGGCCGAGACGGCCGTGGACGAGGCGCTGGCCATCGCGCTGAGCTTTGCCAGCGACGCGGCACGGGAGCTGGACGAAGTCACGGGGCGCGCGATGTCGCTGCCCGCGCTGGAAAGCGGGCAGGCCGCCTGGGCGGCCTACCGCGATGCCCACTGCGATTTCGTGGGTGCGACCTATGGCGGCGGCTCGGGCACCGGGATCGCGGTCCGCTCTTGCCGGGTCGAGCTGGGCCGCGCCCGGATTGCCGCGCTGATGCAATTCACCCGGTAGGGGGTCAGCCCTCCTGCCCGGCCAGCAGGGCGGCATTGCCGCCCGCCGCGGTTGTGTCCACGCAAACATGCCGTTCGGCGCGGGCATGACCCGTGTCCGGGCTGCCGGTGATCAGCGTCAGGATCGGGCCCGGACGATCGGCCAGGGCCTGCCGGTAGGCGCGGGCGCGGTCCGCATCCCCCCACCAGAGCGCCCCTGCGATAGCCTGCGTGTCCTGCAGGGCCTCCGGCGACAGGCCGGGGGCCACTGCCGCGCGCCCGCCCAGGGCGCGAATGGCCTGTGCCTGTGCCTCTGCGGCGGCTTGCCCCGGTCCAAGACAGATCAGAGGTGGGCGCGCGTGCTGGTGCAGCACGTTGGCCTCGCCCGTCGGGCCGGGCAGCTCTATGCGGCTGGGGGCGGGATCGCTCTGCGCGGCCTCTGCCAGGCGCTTGGCCAGGTCCTTGACGGATGTGTCCGTGTCGTCGCCGGGCGTGTCCGGCGCGGGATGCGCGCGGAACCGGTCGAGGTAGAGCGGGCCGCCCGCCTTGGGACCGGTGCCCGACAGGCCTTCGCCCCCGAAGGGCTGGCTGCCCACGATGGCGCCGATCTGGTTGCGGTTGACGTAGATGTTGCCCGCCTCGATGCTTTCGGTGATCTGCTGTACGCGCTCGTCGATCCGGGTCATCAGGCCGAAGGTCAGCCCGTAGCCCGTGCCGTTGATGGCACCGATGACGCGGTTCAGATTGCGCGCCTTGTAGGTGGCGACATGCAGCACCGGGCCAAAGATCTCACGCTCCAGATCCTCGATCCCGTTGATCCGGATCAGCGTCGGCGGCACGAAATGCCCCGGCGTGGGCACGGCGACCTGTTGCAGCACGCGCCCCTCGCGCGAGGCCTGTGCGACATGATCCAGGATACCGTCCTGCGCCTCGGCGTCGATCACCGGGCCGACATCGGTGGCCGCCTCCCAGGGATCGCCCACGACAAGGGTTTGCATGGCCCCCTTGAGCATTTCGAGGAAGCCTTCGGCCACGTCCTCTTGCACATAGAGACAGCGCAGCGCGGAACAGCGTTGCCCGGCGGACTGGAAGGCGGATTCGATGATCGCCTGCACGGCCTGTTCGGGCAGGGCGGTGCTGTCGACGATCATCGCGTTCAGACCGCCGGTTTCCGCGATGAAGGGCGCGCCGGGGGCAAGGTTCTGAGCCATGCTGCGGTGGATGATCTGGGCGGTCTCGGTGCCGCCGGTAAAGGCGACGCCATCGACATCCGCGCAGGAGGTCAGCACCGCGCCCACGTCACCGGCGCCGGGCAGCAGTTGCAGCGCCGCGCGCGGCACACCGGCCTCGTGCAGCAGGCGGGTGGCAAAATGCGCGATCAGCGGTGTCTGTTCCGCCGGTTTCGCCAGAACGGCGTTGCCCGCGGCCAGTGCGGCGGACAGCTGTCCTGTGAAGATCGCCAGCGGGAAGTTCCAGGGCGAGATGCAGGCAAAGGTGCCCAGCGGGCTGTCAGTACCCTCCTGGCAGCGGGCGGCATAGTAGCGCAGGAAATCCACCGCCTCGCGCAGTTCGGCCAGGGCGTCCATCAGCGATTTGCCCGCCTCGCGGTGGAGGATGGCAAAGATCTCGGCCTGGTTGGCCTCGTAGAGATCGGCGGCGGCATTCAGGACGCGCGCACGCTCGGCCGGGGAGGCCTGCCAGGGCTGCGCGGCCGCGGCTGCGGTGCGCGCCTGTTCGGGGCTGGCCCAGGTGATCTGCCCCAGAACATCGCCGGGGTTGGCGGGGTTCACGACTTCCTCGGTGTCGCCGGGGGCGGCCTCGGCCACGGTCAGGGGGGCAGCCTGCCATTGCGCATTGCGGAAGGCTGCGCGCCCATTGTCGAGCGCGGCAAAGCTGGGGCGGTGCCGCAGGTCCAACCCCTCGGAGTTGCGGCGCTCGGGCTGGAAGAGGTCGGGGCCGGTTGTCAGGGCGCGGCCTGCAGGCGCCTCGAACGGGTCGGCGGCCACGGTTTCGGGGGCCACGTCTTCGTCCACGATCTGGTTTACGAAGCTGGAGTTGGCGCCGTTTTCCAGCAGGCGGCGCACCAGATAGGCCAAGAGGTCACGGTGCGCACCGACCGGGGCATAGATCCGGCAGCGGGTCTTGTTCTGCTCCATGACCAGCCGGTGTAGGGTTTCGCCCATGCCGTGCAGCCGCTGGAATTCAAAGGCGGTCTTGTCCTCGGCCATGTGCAGGATGGCCGACACCGTATGCGCGTTATGTGTGGCGAACTGCGGGTAGATCCGGTCCGTCATCGACAGCAGCTTGCGCGCGTTCGCGATGTAAGAGACATCGGTGGCCGCTTTGGAGGTGAAGACCGGGAAACCGGGCAGGCCCGCGACCTGGGCGCGCTTGATCTCGGTGTCCCAGTAGGCGCCTTTCACGAGGCGGACCATGATGCGGCGGTCGAGCTTTTCCGACAGCGCATAGAGCCAGTCGATGACCGCGTCCGCGCGCTGACCGAAGGCCTGCACGACGACGCCAAAACCTTCCCACCCGGCAAGACCGGGATCGGACAGGACCTCCTCGATCACGTCCAGCGAGAGCGAGAGCCGGTCGGCCTCTTCCGCGTCGATGTTCAACCCGATCTTCGCGTCGCGGGCCTGGATGGCCAGGGCCCGCAGCCGGGGGATCAGCGCGGCGCGGGCGGTGTCTGCCTGCAACTCGTCATAGCGCGGGTGCAGCGCCGAGAGCTTGACCGAGATGCCGGGGTTGTCGCGGGTGGCCTCGTGCGGGGCATTGGTGGCGATGGCGCGGATCGCTTGGGCATAGGCCTCGAAATAGCGCTGCGCGTCAGCCTCTGTCCGGGCGGCCTCGCCCAGCATGTCGAAGGAATAGGTATAGCCCTTGGCCTCTTGCGCCTTGCCGCGTTTCATCGCGGCCTCGATGCTTTCGCCAAGGACAAACTGCGCCCCCATCTCGCGCATGGCACGGCCGACGGCGGTGCGGATCACCGGTTCGCCCAGACGCTTGATCGCGCCGCGCAGGTGGCCGACGGGGCCGGGTTGCTTTTCTTCCAGCACCTTGCCGGTCAGCATCAGCGCCCAGGTCGAGGCATTGACCAGCGGCGAGGTGGAATGGCCCAGGTGGCGCGACCAGTCGGACGGGGCGATCTTGTCCTCGATCAGGGCGTCGATCGTGGCGCTGTCCGGCACCCGCAACAGCGCCTCGGCCAGGCACATCAGCGCAACGCCCTCTTCGGTCGAGAGCCCGTATTCGGCCAGGAAGACCTCCATCAAACCGGGGCGGGTGGCACCCCGGATGTCCCGCACGAGCTTGGCCGCATTGCCCGAGATCGCGGCGCGGGCGGAGGCGTCCAGCGCGGCCACGTCTTTCAACCGGGCCAGCGTTTCGGCCTCACCGGCATAGGTCATCGCGTCGATGCGCGCGCGCAGGTCTGTCATCTGGTCCTTCGGCATGCTCGTGCCTTTCTGGATTTCGGGTAAGATACGGGGGACGGTGCACGGAATGGATACCAGCGCACCGAACTTTGGTGTAAGATACCCGGAGTGTCGCGGGACGTTTGACTGTTTTTGCTGGCTGGACTTGTCGTTTGGCCCAAGTTTTCGGGGAAATGCGATGGAATCGGAAATCTCGGACCTTGACCGCTTTGATCGGGCGATCCTCGGCGAACTGGCGGGTGAAGCGCGCATTTCGGTGACGGAACTTGCGCGGCGCATCGGCCTGTCGAAATCGCCCACGCAGACGCGTCTGAAGCGGCTGGAAGAGGCCGGGTACATCCGTGGCTATCGCGCGGTGCTGGATCCGATCCGTCTCGGGCTGGATCATGTGGCCTTTGTCGAGGTTCGCATGGTCGACACGCGCGAGGGCACCCTGGCCCGGTTCAACGCGGCGATCACTACGATCCCCGAGATCGAACAAGCGCATCTGATCGCGGGAAACTTCGACTATCTCCTGAAGGTGCGGACCCAGGACATGCCCAGTTATCGCCGGGTTCTGGCGGAAAAGGTCTCGACCCTGCCGGGGGTCGCCTCGACCTCGACCTTTGTTGCGATGGAAGCGGTCAAGGAAGAGGGTGTCGCGGATGTGACTTGACCCTTGGTCAGGCCGTGCCACCCTTTCGCCATGAGACTTGCCCTTGCCCTGACCTGTCTTGCCGCGCCTGTTCTGGCGGATGGCTGCCCGACCGCGCCGGATCACAGCGCAGAGATGGATCCCCTGTACGAAGCGCTGCTGGTCGCGCCCGACGAGACCGCCGCGCGGATGATCACCAACCAGATGTGGGGCTATTGGGACAATGCCCCCGACGAGGCCAGCCAGGCGATGCTGGACGAGGCGATGCGCGCCCGTGCGCGGTTCGACTTCCTGCGCGCCCTGGACCGGCTGGACACGCTGGTGGGCTACTGTCCGTTCTACGCCGAGGGGTATAATCAGCGCGCCTTCGTCAATTTCCTGCGCGAGGATTTCGCGGCGGCGCTGCCCGATCTGGACCGCGCGCTGGAGTTGAACCCGCGCCATATCGGCGCCCTGTCGGGCAAGGCGGTGACGCTGTTCGCCCTGGGCCGAGAGGAAGAGGCGCAGGTCGCCCTGCGCGCGGCGCTGGCGATCAACCCCTGGCTGGCGGAACGCGCCTTGCTGAAGCCGTTGCCGGGCGAAGAGTTGTGACCCAACCGGCTAGTCCAGGAACCGCCGGCTGACAAAGCCGCGGACGCCGCGGTTGTCCACGAGGTTGATCCAGCGGCTGTTGCTTTCGATGCAGCGCCGTACCAGTTGCGGATCGCTGTTCCGGGCCGGTCGGCAGGCAGTGGTGTGCCCAGCATCTCAAGCAGCAGGGTGTCCGGAAAGTCGAGACGGGCGCGGTTGACGGATTGCTCTGTATAGGGGGTGTTTTCGACAGGCAGGCCGGATGCGTGAAAGCCCGGCTTGCCTAGAGGGGGCAAGCGGCGCTTGGCCTCGGTATAGCCATCTCCGGCCAAAAGGCGCCCGGCCATGAAGACCAGCGCGCAGGCGCTTTCGCACCGTTGGCCCGGACCGCCAGTGTGACGGTGCACCCCATGACAGGGTTGCCGCCCTTGCTTGCATCCGTAGCCAGGGCTCCGCCACCAGCCAGCCAAAGCGCCAAAAGCGCGAGATACCGACACAGGGAGAGAGGATGACGCATGACGGGCCATTTTCCGGTCTGACAGCCAAAGCGTATCGGTTGCGCCCATCGGACCAAGGGAGCCGTCTGTCGGGATCGGTTCCGGTTTACACGGCCCGCGCAAAGGCTATGGTCGCGCCACTGGCCCGCGTGGTGGAATGGTAGACACAGGGGACTTAAAATCCCCAGGCTTTATGCCGTGCCGGTTCGAGTCCGGCCGCGGGTACCAGTCAGATCTTCCGGCAGGTGCGAGGATGCGCGCCGATCCGAGCGTGGGGGCTTTCTTGCCACGGTCGTACCACGCGCAGACAGGACCAGTCGTGACCGGCGGCGGGAGCGGACTGGGCCTTTGACGCGGTCCATAAGCCCTTGCATACGCGGGCCTGACATTGCCGCGGTCGAGGGCTGGACATCATTTTGGGCTGGGACTGGTCTATTGCGCTGGGACTGATCTATTGCCAGGGCGTGCACGCCCTGTCGCGTGTTGCCAGTCCACCGCCCGCGCCATGACCCGATTGCGTCATGCGCAAGGACGGTGCGGGGCAGGGGCATGTCGACCGACGAGAAAGGCCGGGGTTCGATGCTCAGTCGGCGGTCTTGCGGCGCAGGCGGATGACCACCTCGACAGAGGCGATTTCCGACCCCTCCGGTGCTTCCGGCAGGCGCGTGATTTCCAGCTGGTCCGCCGGCGCATCGGTCAATGCGCCACGATCTTCCCAGAAGAAATGCGGGTGATCGTGGGTGTTCGTGTCAAAGTAGCTGCGCGAGCCGTCCACCGTGACTTCCTGCATCAGGCCGGCATCGCAAAAGGCCTTGAGCGTGTTGTAGACGGTGGCCAGGGAAACCTGCTCTCCGCTGTCCTTGGCGGCGGCGAAAAGGCTTTCGGCGGTGACGTGACGGTTGTTCCCGTCGCCGACCAGCAAAGCCGCCAGCGCGACGCGCTGCCGTGTGGGGCGCAGATCGCTGCGTCCCAGCCAGGTCTTGCCGCGCTCGGTCGCCTCGGACATCATCTCTCGCTGTGGGCCTTGCATTGTAGGCTATATATAGAGCCGCATGGAGGTACAATTCAATGGGTTTCCTGCCGCAGGCCGGGGCGCCTGCGGCGGTGGCGCCCTTGCAGGGCTTGCAAACGCGGTGCTAGAGGGGGCAAGCTTTTGACAGAGAAACAAAGAAAGGGACCGCCTGCATGGCCGACTATCCCACCAGCTTTGGCAAGGAAGACCTGCTGAAATGTGCCCGCGGCGAGCTGTTCGGGCCGGGCAATGCCCAGCTGCCCGAGCCGCCGATGCTGATGATGGACCGGATCACGGATATTTCCGGGGATGCGGGACTGCACGGGAAGGGACATGTTGTGGCGGAGTTCGACATCGACCCCAACCTGTGGTTTTTCGAGTGCCATTTTCCGGGGAATCCGATCATGCCGGGCTGCCTGGGGCTGGACGGGCTGTGGCAGTTGACCGGCTTCAACCTGGGCTGGCGCGGCTGGCAGGGGCGCGGCTATGCGCTGGGCGTGGGTGAGGTCAAGCTCAAGGGCATGGTGCGCCCGGACCGCAAGATGTTGACTTACAAGGTGGATTTCACCAAGGCGGTGCAGACCCGGCGGCTGACGATGGGCGTTGCGGACGGGATCGTGGAGGCCGATGGAGAGGTCATCTACGAGGTCAAGGACATGAAAGTGGCCCTGTCCGAGAGCTGATTTCGGGGACTCTGCGTCCTCCGGCCGGGTGGGGTGAAAATCCCCCTCCCGGAGGTCAAAAGTGAACCGATCAGTCTGTACGTTTTGTACAAAACGTACATCGATTCCAGCATTTTGTACAAAGCGGTAGGGGTTTGTTAAGACCCCCCGTTCCGGCGTGCCCGGCGGGTGGGCTTTTGGGCCTTTCGCGGGGCGGGGGGCGAGATGTGGCGGCGGGGTGAACCCCGCCCTACGGCTTTGCCGATTTGACGCCCGGCCCAGGGAGTTGTCGCTGGGGCAGAGCGCAAGCCGCGCCATTGACGGGCCGCGGTGCGGCGATCCGGGGCGAGGAGCCTCTTGGTTTATCCCTGCCATGTCCGCAGAAGATCGACACGGTGTGCAGGCCCCACCAAATCGCCGTGCCGTCTCGCCGGAGGCGAGCCAATTATAGTGGCGCACCTCTGGCGCGGCGCCCGTCGGGCTTGTTCCGCGCCGGGGGCGCTTGGGCGTTCTTATTGTCAAACTTTAACGTGTGGCGCGCACGCGGATGCCATGACTATGGTGCGTACAAGCATGAGCCCTACGGTTTGCTTGACTCGGGAACCAATGCCCGGGACAGTGGACTCATTCACTTGCAATTCGACATTTCGGGGCATGCCATGAGAATACTAGCCTTAATTGTTCTGATTGTGATTTCACAAGGTCTGTTAACGGCTTCGGATGCCGCTTCTATCACTTTGGGCGGTGACCCTGTGATGGAATGCCATGCGACCTTGGAGGGTGAGATAGTGACAGGGGACGCTCAGGCGTTAGAAACACTCATTCAGAAAGAGTCGTGGACCCAGCGCTACTATAGCGACGAGGGGTTCGTTCCAAGATTATGTCTTCATAGTCCAGGCGGCAGCTATCTTGAAGCATTGAAGCTTGCAGAGGTCATTGGCTCACGCGTTGGAACCGCTATCGCGGAAGGCAAGACATGTGATAGCGCGTGTGCGTTGGTTTTCATGTCAGGGCGACTTCACATAGTGGAGGACGCTTCTCGCATTTCGCGGCGCTTGCACCCCAAGGGGAATCTGGGATTTCACGCGCCCGGTCTTGTGGTTGACGATGGAGTTTACACGAAAGAGGCCGTCGACGCGGCCTATAAGGTGGCCATAAAAAGTTTGTATGAGCTCAGTAAAATGAGAACTGCACAAGGTAGGTTAGATATTCCAGAAGACCTTTTGTCTGAAATGCTTGGGACGCCGCCTGAGGAAATGAGGAGGGTTTATAATGTTAATGAGGCTATAGTTTGGGAAATTGAGATATATCCAGTTGGCGCTCCAAAAAAAATTGAACGCAACGATGCTATATTAAATGCGTGCATGAACGCTATGCAGTTTTTGTGGCGGCGGAATGGAGCGGGAATCTATTCAAGCGCTGGGGGAGGTGATTTCACACTGCGAGTTGAAAGGGGAGCTATCGAAGATAATATATTCACTGATCAAGGCGGATGGCTTGCAGAGGGCACTTTCGAGTGCTTTGTCAAGCATGTCAAAGCTGATAAATCGACCAGATATTCGCCGGGTGCCTATATGGGCTTTCGGAGCGGTTCGAGGGACCAAAATCCGATCCTGGTCGACTTGAGGGATATCCTTTTTTTTGACCCTAGTATGCCATTAAAAGATCTTCCTGTTCAGGGGCGATTGAGCGACGCTGAGAAGTTTGGGTTCCTCGCCGGCGAGGTTCAATTGACGCAAAAAGTCGCGCCTAGAAACGGTCCGAAACCTTCCTTTGCCGTCCCGCAGGCCTCCCCCGCCGCAGCAACAGTTCCGCTTCCAGAAACACAACGGATGCTTGCAACCGAAGATGATGAGGCTCTTCTAAACCTCAGTCGGGACGACAGGCGAGAAATCCAGCGCCGTCTCACCCTTTTGGGCTTTGATACCAAGGGCGCGGACGGGGCGTTCGGCCCGAATACACGCGCAGCAATCATGAAATGGCAGGGGGAAAGGAATTTCCCCCCCTCCGGCTATCTGAAAGCGGCACAAAGGGTCTTGCTGTTCTCGGACAGTCAGGAAAGCTACGAGGCGTGGCAGGAAGAAGAAGCCAAGAAGCCGAAGAAGCGTCGTGTGAGAGTTTGCCAGCGCGGCCCCCTCGGGTTGTTGATTAACTGTCGGATGGAATGGAGGTAGGGGGAGAGTCCAACCTCGGTGTCTTCATTGGCAATGGATACAGGAACTGCAAGAAGCCAACGAAGCCCTCCCTCCTTGCGCCTCCCCCCGCATCTGACCTACTAAGACCCTGACACATCAGGAGGAGGCTCCATGCGCCGCGTCGTCGTCACCGGGCTCGGGATCGTCTCGAGCATTGGCAATAACGCCCAGGAGGTCCTGGCCTCGCTCAAGGCGAGCCGTTCGGGGATCTCTGCCAACGAACAGATGAAGGAACACGGGTTTCGCAGCCAGATCGCCGGGGCCATCGACCTGGACCCGGCTGCGCATATCGACAAGCGGACCCTGCGCTTTATGGGGCCGGGGGCGGCCTATGCCTATATCGCGATGGGGCAGGCGATCGCGGATGCGGGCCTCGAGGAAAACGATATCGTGAACCCGCGCACGGGCCTCGTGGCGGGCAGCGGCGGGCCATCAACCAGCGCCATGCTGACGGCGCATGAGACGGTGCTGAAAACCGGCGCGACCAAGCGGGTCGGGCCTTTTGCGGTGCCGAAATGCATGTGCTCGACCGTGAGCGCGAACCTCTCGACCGCCTACAAGATCAAGGGGATCAACTATTCGATCACCTCGGCCTGCTCGACAAGCCTGCATTGCATCGGCAACGCGGCGGAGCAGATCATGCTGGGCAAGCAGGACGTGATGTTCGCCGGCGGCGGCGAGGAGCTGGACTGGACGCTGTCCTGCCTCTTTGACGCGATGGGCGCGATGTCGTCGAAGTTCAACGACACGCCGGACAAGGCGAGCCGGGCCTTCGACAAGGACCGCGACGGGTTTGTCATCAGCGGCGGCGGCGGCATCCTCGTGCTGGAGGAGCTGGAGCACGCGCGCGCCCGGGGCGCCAAGATCTATGCCGAGGTGACGGGCTATGGCGCCACGAGCGACGGGGCGGACATGGTGGCGCCCTCGGGCGAAGGCGGCGAGCGGGCGATGCGGATCGCGCTGGACACGCTGCCGGAGGGCCGCAAGGTCAGCTATATCAATGCGCATGGCACCTCGACCCCGGTGGGCGACGTGGGCGAGATCGAGGCGGTGCGGCGCGTCTTTGGCGAGGGGACAACCCCGCCGGTGAGTTCGACCAAGTCGATGACCGGGCACAGCCAGGGCGCGACCGGCGCGCAGGAGGCGATCTATTGCCTGCTGGCGCTGCAACATGATTTCATCATCCCGTCGATCAACGTCGAGACGCTGGACCCGGCGCTGAAACCGGCAGAGATCGCGACCACGCTGGTCGAGAACGCGGGGCTCGACTCGGTGATGACGAATTCCTTTGGTTTTGGCGGCACCAACGGGTCGATGGTGCTGTCGCGGTTCAATGACTGATTTGCGCGGATAGAGTGGGATGACCATTAATCTCGAAGGCAAGCGCGGGCTTGTCATGGGCGTTGCGAACGATCGTTCGATTGCCTGGGGAATTGCCAAGGCGTGTCACGAGGCGGGGGCGGAGCTGGCCTTTACCTACCAGGGGGAGGCGTTCGGCAAGCGGCTGGAACCGCTGGCGCAGAGCGTCGGGTCGGATTTCATGGTCGACGTGGACGTGACCGACGATGCCTCGCTGGACGCGGCCTTTGACGCGCTGGGGCAGCGCTGGGACCGGGTGGATTTCCTTGTCCACGCGATTGCCTATTCGGACAAGACGGAACTGGCCGGGCGGTTCCTGAATACCTCGCGCGCCAACTTCAAGAATTCGATGGATATTTCCGTCTATTCCTTCATCGAGGTGGCGCGGCGGGTGCATCCGCTGATGACGGAGGGCGGTACGATGCTGACGCTGACCTACCTGGGCAGCCAGCGCGTCGTGCCGAATTACAACGTCATGGGCGTGGCCAAGGCGGCGTTGGAATCGACCACGCGCTACCTGGCGAACGACCTGGGCCCCGAGGGCATCCGGGTGAACGCGATTTCCCCCGGACCGATGAAGACGCTGGCGGGCGCGGCCATCGGCGGCGCGCGGCGGACCTACAAGCACACGGGCATGAACGCCCCCCTGCGGTCGAACGCGACGCTGGAGGCGGTGGGCGGCACGGCGGTATGGCTGATTTCGGACGCGGGCGCCTATACCACGGGCGAGATCATCATGGTGGACGGCGGCTATCACACGATCGGGATGCCGCAGCTGGAAAACCTGTAAGGGGCGATGATGTTGCGTTTTGTCTTGATCCTTGGGACGCTGCTAGCCTTGGGTGGCTGCATGGAAGGCGCGACCGCCGTCGGCGGCAGCACGGGCGGCGGGCAGGGCCCCGAGGCGCGCAAGCTGTCCAGCGGTATGACCCCGGCACAGGCCGAGGGTGTCTTTGGTCTCGATGCGGGATACGAGCGCAACCCGGCGAACTGGGACGAGGCCTGCATCAGCTATGCCTATGATGGCGGTGCGCGCTACGTCCACGCGGTCTATCGAAATGACCGGCTGGTGCGCGCGACGGACGGGCACGGCGGGATCTGCACCTACGGCGCCGCGCTGTAATCCCCGGAACCCGGCGCCGGATCGGGCGTTGACCCTCCAAGAGATTGGAGGTTTCCATGACTTACAAGATCGAACTGCAAAGCGTTGACCGGCTGACCCATGACGTGCGTCGTCTGACCTTTGAAAAGCCCGCGGGCTATGACTATGCGCCCGGACAGGCCACGGATTTCGCGCTCGACCGTGATGGCTGGCGCGAGGAGCAGCGCCCCTTTACCTTTACCAGCCTGCCCGACGAAGAGCGGCTGGAATTCGTCATCAAGTCCTACCCCGAGCATGACGGCGTGACCGAGCAGATCGCTGACCTGCAACCCGGCGAAAAGGTTCTGATCGGGGACCCCTGGGGGGCGATCGAGGACAAGGGCGACGGCGTCTTTATCGCCGGTGGCGCAGGCGTGACGCCCTTTATCTCGATCCTGCGCAAGAAACTGGCCGACAAGGGCACGCTGGAGGGCAACACGCTGATATTCTCCAATCTGTGCGAGGGGGATATCGTGATGCGCAACACCTTCGAGGCCATGCCGGGGCTGCGCTGTCACTGGACCGTGACAGAGGAAAAAGGCAGCCCGCTGGCGCGCGGCATGATCGACGCCGAGATGCTGAAGGGTTTTGTCGATCCCGACAAGGACATCTGCTACGTCTGTGGCCCCGATCCGATGGTCGAGGCGATGCCGGGTGAACTGCAGAAACTGGGTGTGCCGGAGAAGCAGATCGTGACCGAGGATTTCGGCTGATCCGCGTGCCGATGGCGGGGAGACCCCCGCCCTACGCCCCCGGGCAGGCCGTCAGAACCATTGCCCCGGTTCCATCAGGCCGAGATCCAGCAATTGCCGCGAGTGCCATTCGAACGGTGTCGAGTTGTGCCAGCGGAAGGTGCGGATGTCGAAGGTGGAGCCGGGGTTGCGTTTCAGCGCCTTGGCGGTGCGGAAACTGACGATGGCGGCGGTCAGGTTGTTGTGCCAGGGGCAGGCGTAGGTGTTGTATTCCTCGTCCGAGAACGTGTGATCCTCGCGCAGGGTCAGCCCCTGTTTCGCGCGAAAGATGGCGATCCGGTCGATCTTGCGCCGGGTTTCGGGGACGTGTTCCTCGAACCGCCAGCGCAGCCCCCCGAAAAAGTTGAGCTGCCGTTCCTTGGGGTGGTTGTGGTGCCCGGGATCGGGCCGGGCCAGGGCGTAGTAGCCCGACCTGTCCATCCAGGCGTCATCCAGCGACACGGCGTCCGGGTGGCGGTTGAGGTCGCCCGCGTAGAGATCGACCACATAGGTCAGCATGGCGTCGCGCCGTTCCTCTGTGTGGAAGGCCAGCATCTCTCCGATTGTCCGGTTCTCCGAGAAGGGAAAGAACAGGTACTCGGCGTTGTAGCAGTAGTAGAGCCATTGACCGGCGGCCCTGGGGATGACGCGGTTGACCGCCTGTTGCAGCGCGCCGTCGGCGCGCATGTCATGGGCGACGTGATGGATCCTTTCTTGCAGGTCCTCCGGCACGGCAAGGTCCGCCCCGCCAAAGAGGATCACGCTGCGAAAGCCGCAATGGCGGTGATGGCGCAGGGTGGTGTCCAGTTCGACCCCGTCCTCGGCAAAGATCAGCGCGACGGGGCCGCGCTGCAGCGCCTCGGCGCCCCGGGACAGGAAGTGATCTAGGTCTTCGTGAAACATGTTCGGCCTCTGGGGCGCTTTTGCGGCAGACTCGGTGAAAATCTGGTGCATTGCAAGATGGGGGGATTCTGCGGTATCCGCAGCCCTCGAACCCGAGAGCAGGAGCGCGCGCGATGGCCCCGAAGAAGCTTTATATCAAGACCTACGGCTGCCAGATGAATGTCTATGACAGCGAGCGCATGGCCGAGGCGATGGGCGGCGAAGGCTATGAGACCACCGAGCGCCCCGAAGACGCGGACATGATCCTGCTGAACACCTGCCACATCCGCGAGAAGGCGGCGGAGAAGGTCTATTCCGAGCTGGGCCGCTACAAGGGGCTGAAGGCCGCGCGCCCGGACCTGAAGATCGGCGTGGCGGGCTGCGTGGCCCAGGCCGAGGGCGAGGAGATCATGCGCCGTCAGCCGATGGTGGACCTGGTGGTGGGGCCGCAAAGCTATCACCGCCTGCCCGAGATGGAGGCCAAGGTGCGCACCGGCGGCAAGGCGCTGGACACGGATTTCCCCGAGGAGGACAAGTTCGACCACCTCAAGGGGCGCCCCAAGGCGAAACGCGGGCCGACCGCCTTTCTGACCGTGCAGGAGGGCTGTGACAAGTTCTGCGCCTTTTGCGTTGTGCCCTATACCCGCGGCGCCGAGGTGTCGCGCCCGGCGGACCGCGTGCTGACCGAGGCGCGCGACCTGGTGGAACGCGGCGTGCGCGAGATCACGCTGCTGGGGCAGAACGTCAATGCCTATCACGGCCACGACGGTGGGCTTGCCGGGCTGATCCACGCACTGGCAGAGGTCGACGGGCTGGAGCGGATCCGGTTCACCACCTCGCATCCCAACGACATGGACGAGGCGCTGATCGAGGCGCATGGGACCTGCGACAAGCTGATGCCCTACCTGCACCTGCCGGTGCAGGCGGGCAGCGACAAGATCCTGAAGCGGATGAACCGCCAGCACACCGCAGAGCAGTACCTGCGGTTGATCGAACGGCTGCGCGCGGCGCGGCCGGACCTGCACCTGTCGGGCGATTTCATCGTCGGCTTCCCCGAAGAGACCGAGGCCGATTTCCAGGCCACGCTGGACCTGATCGAGGCGGTGGAATACGGCAGCGCGTTTTCCTTCAAGTATTCCGAACGGCCCGGCACCCCGGCGGCGGAGCGGCCCCAGGTTCCGGAAGCGGAAAAGGACGACCGGCTGCAACGGCTGCAGGCGCTGCTGACCAAACAGCAGCGCAGCCTGCAGGACGCGATGGTGGGGCGAGACGTGCATGTGCTGTTCGAAAAGCCCGGACGGCTGCCCGGCCAGATGGTCGGGAAATCGGAATACCTGCACGCGGTCCACGTCGAGACCAGCGGAATCGTGCCGGGCGACATGGCCCGAATCCGAATCGAATCCAGCGGCCCCAATTCCCTCAAAGGCGTGATGAGCCCGCTCTAGGCTGACCTCCGAACCCGTTGTTTCAAAAAAAAGGTTCGGATTATCCACAGTAAAATAAGGTGGTTGCGGGAACTGTTTCCGATTTTGGGACAGTGTGCATAGCTTTTCTCTTCACAGGGAAGGCAACTTTGCTAATGTGTTGATTATAGTAAATTTGCCTGCGCGCGCTGCCAAACCGAGCGCAGGCATCAGGGGAAACTATAACCAAGGGACCAGGCTGTGGCGTATCGCATTACCAAGGCCATCGGCGCGATGGCGCTTGCGGCTCTCGCTGGTCTGTCGGCCGCTGCGCCGGCAGTCGCCGAGGACGCAGGGAAGACACCTTTCATTTCCACGCAGAACACCCGCACCATCAAGGGTGAACAGTACATCCCCGGCATCTGGGTCGATCCGGACGGCTGCGAACACTGGGTGATGGACGACGGCGTCGAGGGCTACATGAGCCCCCACGTCACCCGCAAGGGCATCCCGGTCTGCCGCCGTGCCAACACCTGCGGCGTCATGAACACCGACCAGTTCTTTGCCACCGACAGCTACCGGATCTCCAAGCACGGGCAGGCCCGTATCGCGGAATTCTTCCGCAGCGCCTCTGCGGTGGGCTACGTGATTGCCGGCCACACCGACAGCCGCGCCTCGGACGAGTACAACATCAAGTTGAGCTACAACCGCGCGCTGGCCGTGGCCAGGGTGGCCCGGTCGGTTGGGGCAAACATCACCGACGTTCGCGGCTATGGCGAACGTATGCCGGTCGCCACCAACAAGACCGCACAGGGCATGGCCAAGAACCGCCGTGTCGAAATTCTCTGCTTCCGGTAATCCAGAGGGGACCAGGATTATGAACTTCGTGAAACCGATCCTTCTGGTTGTCGCTGCCGTCGGCCTGGCCGCCTGCGACCCGGTCGGCCCTGACAAGAGCCGCGACCGCCAATCCGTCGACCGTGACGACCTGACCGGCATGAAAGCCGGTATCTGGGTCGATCCGAACGGATGTGACCACTGGATCATCGACGACGGTGTCGAGGGCTATCTCTCGCAGCGTCTGGACAAGTACGGCAAGCCGGTCTGCTCGGGCATCGCGCCCCCGACCATTGCCACCGGCGACTTCAAGGGTGGCTCGACCTCGGTCATCGGCGACCCGCTGTAATCCCGACCCTGACAGGCACGCAGGGTCTCAATAGGCCGCGCAGCATCTGCTGCGCGGTCTGTTTTTGTTGCACTTGCATGACATTCCGTCCCAGCCCGCGACCGAGACTTGCGCCACCGGGCCGCCGGGTGCACCATATCTAGCAGAAACATGCGTCCGGATTCGGACGGCCCTGTGCAGGAGACGGGTTTGACAGCGGGCACCTTGACCGAAGCCATCGTTGAATTTCCAGACAATCGACTGCTGATCGATCTTTGTGGAGAATTCGATCGCAACCTGACCGACATCGAGGCCCGCACCGGGGTGCAGATCCTGCGCCGAGGCAACCAGCTGGCGATCCACGGCCCAGAGGACGCGGTGCCGGAGGCGGCCGAGGTCCTGCGCATGCTCTACGAGCGGCTGGAACAGGGCCGCGAGGTGGACCGTGGCGACATCGACCGGGCCTTTCGTATGGAGGACGACGAGCCGGACGAGCAGCTGGAAATGTTCAGCGGCGGCAAGGTCGAGATCAAGACCCGCAAAAAGCTGATCGAGCCGCGCACCGATGCGCAAAAGGCCTATGTGCAGTCGCTCTTTGCCAACGAGTTGGCCTTTGGCATCGGCCCGGCGGGCACCGGCAAGACCTACCTGGCGGTGGCGGTCGGCGTGAACATGCTGATCACCGGCGAAGTCGACAAGATCATCCTGTGCCGTCCTGCCGTCGAGGCGGGCGAGCGGCTGGGCTTTCTGCCCGGCACGCAGGAGGAAAAGGTCGATCCCTACATGCAGCCCCTGATGGATGCGCTGAACGATTTCCTGCCGGGCAAGCAGCTTGCCAAGATGCGCGAGGAGAAATCGGTCGAGATCGCGCCGCTGGCCTTCATGCGCGGGCGCACGCTGTCGAATGCCTTTGTCGTGCTGGACGAGGCGCAGAACGCGACCACCATGCAGATGAAGATGTTCCTGACCCGTCTGGGCGAAGGCTCGCGCATGGTGATCACCGGCGACCGGACGCAGATCGACCTGCCGCGCGGCGTGCCTTCGGGGCTGGCGGACGCGGAACGGCTGCTGAGCCATGTGTCCGGCATCTCGTTCAACTATTTCACCGGCAAGGACGTGGTGCGTCACCCGCTTGTCGCCGCGATCATCGAGGCCTATGAGGCGGACGCGGAGGGCTGAGACCCTGGCTCCCGCTTCCTTGGTTTGAAAACTATCTCGGGGGTCTGGGGCAGGGCCTCCGGCGCGAATCCACATGTTGACCGATACGATTTTCGAGGACGACCGTTGGGAGGCCGCCGGGCTGGCGGAAATCTCGGAACGCGGTGCGGTGGCGGCGCTGGTGCACCTGGGGCTGTCCCCGGCGGGCTACGAGATCGCCGTGCTGGGCTGTGACGATGCCCGCATCGCCACGCTGAACGGCGATTTCCGCGACAAGCCCACGGCCACCAACGTGCTGAGCTGGCCGTCTGAGGATCTGGCCCCCGAGACACCGGGAGGGACGCCCTGGCCGCCCGAGCCCGAGGACGAGGCGCCGCACCACCTGGGCGACATTGCCCTGGCCTGGGAAACCTGCGGGCGGGAAGCCGCCGAGCAGGGTATCGCTTTGGAGCAACATGTCACACACTTGGTTGTTCATGGCGTATTACATCTATTGGGGTATGACCATATGCGTGATGCGGACGCCACGCTGATGGAACGGCTGGAGGCAGAGATACTTGGCAATCTCGGTCTGCCGAACCCATATGGTGAGGATGATGGCCCCGATGGGGTATGACTGGAACAGGAAAGATGGGCGATAGCGACGACTCGTCTAAGGCAGCGCAAAGCGCGCCACTGACGGGACACATGAACGGACACGGGCCGCGGCGCAGTTTCTGGCAGCGGTTGTTCGGCCGGGGCGGCGAGGGGGCCTCGCGGCACAGCTCTGCGGCCGAAAGCGCGCCACGGGCGCACGACAGGCCGGTTCACGGCATGATCAACCTGCGTCGGATGCGGGTCGAGGATGTGGCCATTCCAAAGGCCGAGATCATCGCCGTGCCCAATACGATCACCAAGGAGGACCTGGTCACCGTGTTCCGCGAAAGCGGCATGACGCGGCTGCCGGTCTACGAGGGGACGTTGGACACGCCCGTGGGCATGGCCCACCTCAAGGATTTCGCGCTGCAGCAGGGCTTTAACGGCACCGGCGGGCGGTTCAACCTGAAACGGATGCTGCGACCGCTGCTCTTTGTGCCGCCGTCGATGCCGATTGGCGTGCTGCTGACCAAGATGCAGACCGAACGCCGCCACATGGCGCTGGTGATCGACGAATACGGCGGGGTCGACGGGCTGGTGACGATCGAGGACCTGATCGAACAGGTCATCGGTGAGATCGAGGACGAACACGACACCGACGAGGATCAGTACTGGACCCGCGAAAAGACCGGCTGCTACCTGGTGCAGGCCAAGACGCCGCTGAGCGATTTCGAGGGTGAGCTGGGCCTGGCGCTGACCGACCACGACGACATCGACGAGGAAGAGATCGACACGCTGGGCGGGCTGGTCTTCATGCTGGCGGGCCGCGTGCCCGCGCGGGGTGAGGTCGTGCCGCATCCGGCGGGTCTGGATTTCGAGGTTGTCGATGCGGACCCGCGCCGGATCAAGCGGCTGCGGGTGCGCCCGTCCAAGACGACACGGACCGAGACCGCCGCGACAGCGCCTGCGCCAGTGACAGAGGCGCCGGCGGTCAAGGCCGACGCGGGCCATGCCTGACAGGCCGGCGGTGGGCGGCGCCCGCGTGGCTGCTGGCCCCTTGCCGGGCTGGATGCGCCTGCCTCTGGCGGTGCTGGCGGGCGTGGTCATCGGTCTGGGTCAGCCTCCTTATGACCTGTGGTACCTGGGGTTCGCGGGCTACGTCGCGGCGGTCTGGCTGTTCCTTGTGACGCCGGGCGGGCTGCGGTCGGCGGG
>Ga0208330_1000017_pt1 | contig 122212 bp, 100 predicted proteins | sample DeeseametaMP1896_FD_184180 | JGI IMG/M metagenome (GOLD analysis project Ga0208330, IMG submission 184180) | Marine microbial communities from the Deep Pacific Ocean - MP1896 (SPAdes) | ecosystem: Environmental > Aquatic > Marine > Oceanic | place: East of Hawaii, North Pacific Ocean... | reverse complement strand
CCCGCCGATCCCGGCGGTGGACTTCTCCAAGTTCGGGCCCGTGGAAGAGGTGGAGATGAGCCGGATCAAGAAGATCTCCGGCCCCGCGCTGCACCGGTCCTGGCTGAACATCCCGCATGTCACGCATAACGACGAGGCGGATATCACCGAGCTGGACAAGTACCGCAAGGAGATGGACACGATGGCCAAGGAAGAGGGCTATCGCGTGACCCTGCTGTCCTTTGTCATCAAGGCCAGCGTCTCGGCCCTGAAAACCCACTGGGAGTTCAACTCGTCCATCCATCCGGACGGCGACAAGCTGATCAAGAAGGATTTCTACAACATCGGTTTCGCGGCGGACACGCCGAACGGGCTGATGGTGCCGGTGATCAAGGACGCGGACCGCAAGGGGCTGGTCGACATCTCCAAGGAGCTGATGTCGCTCAGCAAGGCCGCGCGCGAGGGTGAGCTGAAGTCCAAGGACATGCAGGGCGCGACCTTCACCATCTCGTCGCTGGGCGGGATCGGGGGCACCTCTTTTACCCCCATCGTGAACGCGCCCGAGGTGGCGATCCTGGGCCTGACCCGGTCCAAGATGGCACCGGTCTGGAACGGCGAGGAATTTGTGCCGCGCCTGATGCAGCCCTTGTCGCTGTCTTATGACCACCGTGCCGTCGATGGTGCCTTGGCCGCGCGCTTTGTCGTGACGCTCAAGACGCTGCTGGGCGACATGCGCAAGTTGATGTGGTGAGGGGAAAAGAAATGGATGTCAAAGTACCCGATATCGGCGATTTTTCGGAAGTTCCGGTGGTCGCCATCCTCGTCAGTGTGGGCGACACGGTCAGCGAGGAAGACCCGCTGATCGAACTGGAAAGTGACAAGGCCACGATGGAAGTGCCCTCACCCGCTGCGGGCAAGGTCGTGGAGATCAAGGTCTCTGAAGGTGACAAGGTCGGCGAAGGCTCGGTGATCCTGGTGTTGGAAGGGGTGGATGCCAAGGAGGAGGCGCCGAAAGACGAGGCGCCCGCTGCAGAGGCGCCGAAATCCGTGACCGCCACCGGCAGCGCCAGCGGCCCCGGCGATGTGCATGCCGAGGTGGTTGTGCTGGGCTCTGGCCCGGGCGGCTATTCGGCGGCCTTCCGCGCCGCCGACCTTGGCAAGAAGGTGGTCATGATCGAGCGCAACCCGACGCTGGGCGGGGTCTGCCTGAACGTCGGCTGCATCCCGTCGAAGGCGCTCTTGCACGTCGCCAAGGTCATCACCGAGGCCGAGGAGATGGGGGCGCACGGGATCAGCTTCGCCAAGCCCGAGATCGACCTAGATGAGCTGCGCGGCTTCAAGGATGGTGTTGTCGGCCAGTTGACCGGCGGGCTTGACGGGCTGTCGAAGGGCCGCAAGGTGCAGATCGTGCGCGGCACCGGGACATTCACGGGGCCGAACATGATCGAGGTGCAGGGGGACGAGGGGACCAAGACCGTGTCCTTTGACCAGTGCATCATTGCCGCCGGGTCGGAACCGGTCGCCCTGCCCTTTATCCCGCATGACGATCCCCGCGTGATCGACAGCACCGGTGCGCTGGAGTTGAAGGACATCCCCGAACGGATGCTGGTGCTGGGCGGCGGGATCATCGGGCTGGAGATGGCCTGTGTCTACGACGCGCTGGGATCCAAGATCACGGTTGTCGAACTGATGGACCAGATCATTCCGGGGGCCGACAAGGACATCGTCAAGCCGCTGATGACCCGCATCAAGGGCCGCTACGAGAACATCTTTCTCAAGACCAAGGTGACAGCGGTCGAAGCCTCGGAGGAGGGTCTGAAAGTGACCTTTGAGGACGACAAGGGCGAGAGCTTTTCCGATACCTTCGACAAGGTGCTGGTGGCCGTGGGGCGCAAACCCAATGGCAAGCCGATCGGCGCCGAGAAGGCGGGGGTCGCCGTCGACGACCGGGGCTTTATCGCTGTGGACAGCCAGCAGCGGACCGGAGTGAACCACATCTTTGCCATCGGTGACGTGGTGGGCCAGCCGATGCTGGCCCACAAGGCGGTGCACGAGGGCAAGGTGGCGGCCGAGGTCTGCGCCGGGGAAAAGCGGCATTTCGATGCCAAGCTGATCCCCTCCGTCGCCTATACGGACCCGGAAGTTGCCTGGTGTGGGCTGACCGAGACCGAGGCCAAGGCCAAGGGTGTGAAGTACGAGAAGGGGGTGTTCCCCTGGGCGGCTTCGGGCAAGTCCCTGTCGAACGGGCGCAGCGAGGGCATCACCAAGCTGCTCTTCGATCCCGAAGACGACCGGGTGATCGGCGCCTGCATCGTGGGCACCAACGCGGGCGACCTGATCTCGGAGGCGGCCCTGGCCATCGAGATGGGCGCGGACGCGGTGGACCTGGGCCACACGATCCACCCGCACCCGACGCTATCGGAGACGGTGAACTTTGCCGCCGAGATGTTCGAAGGCACGATCACCGATCTGATGCCGCCGAAGAAGCGCAAGAAGTGACGGGCCAATAGGCCTGATGGAAAGGGGCGGCGCTGGCCGCCCCTTTTTTGTTGGGGATCGCCGGGACGGGACTGTTTGCGGCTTGCGCCGCAAAGGCGCCCGCCCGCCGACCCTTTGGACAGGCTGCGCCTGTTTCTTCGCTTCCGGAGTCACCAAGGAACAAGCATCGCCTGTTTCCCTGCACCCTCCCTCGCTCTTTCGGGCCTGAGCCGGTCGTCTCCGAGTCGCAAGGGCAAGCCGCGCGGAGCGCGGGGCTGCGCCCCCTTGCGACTCGGCGCCGTCCGGCTCTGATCGGCCTCAAGCGAGGGAGGGCTCCGGGGAACAGGCTGGGCACGGGTCTGCCGAAGGCTGCGAAACCGCCGGTGGAGGTCTTGAGGTGTGAAAAGGCGGAGCCCGGGCCCGGAGGAGGGGCCCGGGAGCGCGGCATGTCAGATGTCGCTGGCGATCTGGGCGACCGCGTCGCCACGGCTTACCCGGCCCGGAACGCGTTTTGCGAGGAGAAAACCGGCGAAGGGCGACAGAACCTCGATCGGTTCTGCCCAGGGTCTGAGCGGGTCGTGGATCTGTCCGAGAGGGTCTCCTGCGGCGACCGGGTCGGCAATCTGCTTGAAAGGCTCGAAAATGCCCGGGTCATAGGCATAGACCGAACCCCGGGTCTGCACCTCTCTTGTACCCTGCGCAGGGTCGGGCCTGTAGTCGGGCAGCATGTCGAGGGCGTGCAGGATCCGTTGCAGCCCGCGCTCTGTCAGGGCCAGGGCCGTCGGGTCCACGGTGCCCGCGCCCCCGAGTTCGGCCATGAGCGAGACCACCCCCTTGCGGTTGGCGCCCGCCATCGCGGTGCGACCGGTCGATTTGCGGCCGGGGCTGGAGGCAAAGACCCAGGCATAGGGCAGGTCGAAGGCGGTCTGCAGGCGCGTCAACAATGCGGCCTCTCTCTCATCCGCGCCGGGGCCACGCAGGACCGTCGGCGGATAGAGTAGCGAGGCGCCGCCGGAATGCAGGTCGATCAGGACATCCGACCGGGGGATCAGCACCTCTTCGACGTAATGGGCGAGCATTTCGGTTGGCGTGCCGGCGGGGTCTCCGGGGAAACTGCGGTTGAGATTGCCATCGTCGATGGGCGAACAGCGGCGCCCGGCCTCGGCGGCGGGCGCGTTCAGCGCCGGGATCAGGATCAGCCGGCCACGGATGCGGGAGGGGTGAAGCTCGCGCGCGAGGCGGGTGACCGCGATCTGACCTTCGTATTCGTCGCCGTGGGTGCCGCCGGTCATCAGCACTGTCGGCCCGGGGCCATTGGCAAGACAGACGATCGGTACGCCGATCCAGCCATAAGCGCTGTCATGGGTGGAACGCGGCACGCGCAGGTAGCCTGCCTGCCGGCCTTCGGCGTCCAGATCCACTTCGGCGGTGATATTGGTCACGTCCCGGCCCCTTTGCTGGGGCCGAGACTAGGCGGGCAGAGGCGTGGAGGCCAGCGCTAGGATATTCAGGTCAGATATTCAGGAAAGGCTGTGCCAGACGCGCGAGACCCTTGAGCCGCAGCGGCGCGTCGGTGACGGCCAGGCAGATGCAGTCCTGCGTGATGTCCGCGACAGGGGTATGGTGCAGGTCCGCATCGGCGATCTCGATGTCGCCACGGGCGAAATAGCCTTCGTCGTCCTGAAAGGCCCCTTGCAGCACCAGCGTCAGTTCCAGCCCGCGGTGGCCGTGATCGGGCATGGCCGTTCCGGCGGGAATGTAGAGCAGCCGGGCGGTGGCGTCGGGTGATGTCTTGAGGATCGCCTGCTTGACGCCCATGCCCACGGGGCGCCATTTTACCGCGTCCAGAGAGCCGCCGATATAGTCCAAGAGCGGGCCCGGGGCGACCGGGTCCTGCGGCATCTGGATGTCGCGGGGCGCGGGGGTGTCCATCGCCCGGATCATCGCCAGCGTCGCGTCGAGGCAGCCCTCGTCCAGCTTTGCGGCCTCTGTCCCATCCAGCACGGCGCCGCCGAGGGCGTCATGCGCCTCGACCGCCGCGCGGCAGTCGTCGCAGAGCGAGACATGGGTGGCGATGATGAGATTGACGGCCTCGGGCAAGGTGCCCGCGGAATACCCCATGATAAGGTCGTCGGTCAGGTGGTGTCGGATCGTCGTCATCGAAGCATCACTTCCTGTCCATAGCGTGTCTGAGGCGCTGAAGCGCCAGTCTGATGCGGGACTTGATCGTGCCGAGCGGAAGCCCGGTGGCCTCGGCGATCTCGGTATGGGTGAGATCCCCGAAATAGGCCTTTTCTATCAGGTCCCGCTGTTTCGCGGGGAGAGAGGCGAGGGCCTCTCCCAGGTGTTTCGTTTCCTGTTGCAGGCCCAGCCGGTCTTCCTGGTGGGGCTCTGCCTCCGGGCCCCAGGGAAGATCCTCGGGCTCGGGCCGTTTCTGTCTGCGCAGGGCGTCGATCCGCCGGTTGCGCGCGATGGTGAAGATCCATGTCGCGGCCGAGGCGCGCGTGGGATCGAATTGTGCCGCCTTTTGCCAGACGGTGGCCATGACGTCCTGGACGCATTCCTCTGCCTGCGCGGCATCGGCGCCAGAGCGCATCAGAAAGGCCTTAACCCGGGGCGCGAAGTGCTGGAACAGCGCGACAAAGGCGGCCTCGTCGCGGTCGTCGCGGATGCGGATCAGCACCGCTGCCCAATCCGGGGCGTTTTCGTCTGCGGTCCCTGTGGTCACGGGTTTTGCCTTGTCACGATCATTGCCCCTCACATGCCGCGTGATCGGCGCCGTCGCAATGGGCGTAGCGTCGCGGGTGTCGAGAGGTTCAGTCGCGCCAAACATATACAGTTTACGCGGGCGGATCGGGATCGGATCACCCTGTTCGAAAAAAGTTTTCCGGGACGTTTTTCATCCGCGCCGGGGTCCTGGCCGTATCAACCTTGAACGACCGCAAATCCAGGGGACAGGACAGACCATGCCATTCGAAGCCAGCACCACCGCCGCACGCAGGATCGCCGTGATCGGTGGCGGGATCTCGGGCATGGGCGCGGCCCACATGCTGGGCGAACAGCACCGCGTCACCCTGATCGAGGCAGAACCGCGGCTGGGTGGCCATGCCCGGACGAAACTGGCGGGCAAACATGGCACCCAGCCCGTGGATACCGGGTTCATCGTCTTCAACTATGCCAATTATCCGCTGCTGACCTCGCTGTTCGACCGGCTGGAGGTCCCGGTGGCGAAATCGGACATGAGCTTTTCCGCCAGCCTGCGCGGCGGGGCGATGGAATACGGGCTGCGCGACCTGCGGGCCGTCTTTGCCCAGAAGCGCAACGCGCTGAACCCGCGGTTCCTGGCGATGATCCGGGACATCATGAAGTTCAACTCGCGGGCACTGGACGCGGCACGCGATCCCTCGGTCTCGCTGGGGGATTTCCTGGAGGGGATGGGAACGGGCGACTGGTTTCGGGACTATTACCTGCTGCCGCTGTCCGGCGCGATCTGGTCGACGCCGACCGACAAGATACTGGATTTCCCGGCCTATGCGCTGATCCGCTTTTTCGAGAACCACGCCCTGTTGAGCCATACTGGCCAGCACCAGTGGTACACGGTGCAGGGCGGGTCGGTGGAATATGTCCGCCGGCTGGGCGCGGCGCTGATGCGGCAGGGGGTGGACCTGCGGCTGGGCGCAGCGGTTGGCGGCGTGAGGCGGACCGCCGCCGGAGTCGAGGTGCGGCTTGAGGGCGGTGAGTGGGAAAGTTTTGACGAGGTGGTCTTTGCCACGCATTCGGACGACACGCTGCGGCTGTTGTCGGATGCGCGTCCGGCGGAACGGGCGGCCTTGGAAAAGGTTGCCTATCAGCCCAACCGCGTGGTGCTGCATTCCGATACCTCCCTGATGCCCCGGCGCCGGGCCTGCTGGTCGTCCTGGAACTATACCGAGGCGCCCAGGAAAGAGATGAACTGCATCGACCTGACCTATTGGATGAACTGCCTGCAGCCGATCCCGCAGGACGATCCTCTGTTCGTGACGCTCAACTCGACACGGCCGGTGCGCGACGAGCTGATCCATGACGAGGTCACGCTGCGGCACCCGGTGTTCGATCTGGGCGCCTTGCAGGCACAACGCGAGATCGCGGCAATGAATGGCGAAAGCGGCACCTGGTTCTGCGGTGCCTGGATGAAGAACGGGTTTCACGAGGACGGGCTGGCCAGTGCCGCCGAGGTGGCAGATGCCATCCTTGCGCGGGGGCCGGTCAAGGAGGTGGCATGAGCACTGTCGACCTAATCCGGGGGCATTCCTACCACGGGCGCAAGGGGGATGTGGCCAATGCCTTTCGCTATTCGGTGGATTACGTTCTGCTGGATGCAGAGGCGCCGGTGGACGGCCCGCGTCTGTTCTCTCGCAACCGGGGCAACCTGACGTCGGTGCAGGATCGGGACCACGGCGGCCCGCCGGGCCAGGGACAAGGTCCCGTCTGGGCGCGCGAGGTTCTGGAGGCGCATGGGATCACTTTTGACGGGCCGCTGAGGCTATTGGCACAGCCGCGCCTTTTGGGCCATGTGTTCAATCCGGTCTCTTTCTGGCTGGCCTACGATGGGGGCGCCCTTCGCGCAGTGATCGCCGAGGTGACGAATACCTTCGGTGACCGGCATTCCTACCTTTGTGCCCATGCGGACGGGAGACCGATCACGTCCAGCGACCGGATCGAGGCGAAAAAGCTGTTCCACGTCTCGCCGTTTCAGCCCATCGCGGGGGGCTATATCTTTCGTTTCGACATCCGCGCGGATCGCCTCGGGGTCTGGATCGACTTTACCCATGACAAGGGCGGCGTGATTGCCACGCTCTGCGGACCGCGCGTGCCGCTGACCGATGGGGCCATCCTGCGGTCGGCCCTGCGGCGGCCGTTCGGTGCCCGGCGGGTGCTGGCGCTGATCCACTGGCAGGCCCTGAAACTGTGGTGGAAGGGCGCGCGCTATCGCACCTGTCCCAAGCCGCCGGAACAGGAGGTCAGCGCAGGCCCCGCACCCGAGGCCATCAGAAAGGCATCATGATGAGTGTATTTCTCTATACCCTTTTGGGCGCCGCGATCCTTCTGGGGCTGGTTCTGTTGCGCCAGCGCCGGTTCGGTTTCCTGGCGCAGAGCCCTGCGGACTATGCGGATGACACGGGCCCGCAGTTCGATGTGCGCACCCATCTGAACGGCCCGCTGATCTGCGAGGGCGTCATCTACGGTCCGACGGGGCGCGTCACCTCGCGCTTTGTCGGAGAGTTCGAGGCCCGGTGGGACGGCAACCAAGGCGTCATGGACGAGCATTTCCGGTATGAATCCGGTGCCGAACAACACCGGCAGTGGCAGCTGACGCTGGGCAACGATGGGCGCATCCGGGCCACTGCACCGGATGTCGTGGGCGAAGGCGAGGGCCACCAGAGCGGCGCCACCGTGCGCCTGTGCTATCGCATCCGTCTGCCCGAGGACGCGGGCGGGCATGTGCTGGATACGGTCGACTGGATGTACCTGGCGCCGAATGGAACCATCGTGAACCGCTCGCAGTTCCGCAAGTTCGGCTTCACCGTGGCCGAGCTGGTGGCGACGATGCGGCGCAAGGAGGCTGTGTGAGGGACTGGAACGGCAAACGTTACTGGCTGGTGGGGGCCAGCGAGGGGCTGGGCGCGGCCCTGGCGCAGCGGTTGAGCGAGGCGGGAGTCGAGCTGATCCTGAGCGCGCGCAGCGAGGACAGCCTGCGGGCGCTGGCGGACAAGCTGCCGTCGCCGGCGCAGGTTGAAACCGTCGACGTGACCGATGCCGAGGCGCTGGAGGCGGTGGCAGAGAAGATCGGAGAGGTCGACGGGGTGATCCAGGTGGCGGGCGCCTATTGGCCCTTTGGCGCGCAGGACTGGGACGCGGAGCGCGCCAACATCATGGCGGACGTGAATTTCACCGGGGCGATGCGGCTGACAGGTGTGGTGGTGCCGCGCTTCGTGGCGCGCGACCGGGGGCATTTTGTGCTGACCGGATCGCTGTCGGGCTATCGGGGCCTGCCGGGAGCGGCGGCCTATGTCTCGTCCAAGGCGGGGGTCATGGTGCTGGCGCAATCGCTTTACGCCGACCTGCGCAAGACCGGGGTCGAGGTGCAGCTGTTGGTGCCGGGCTATATCAAGACGCGCCTGACCGAGAAGAACGATTTTACCATGCCCTTCATCATGGAGCCGGAGAAAGCGGCGGAGATCTGTTTCCGGCACATGTCGGGGCGGGGGTTCCAGCGCGCCTTTCCGCGCGGCTTTTCCTGGCTGTTCCGGGGCAGCCGGTTTCTGCCGGACTGGCTGTACTATCGGCTGTTTGCGTAAGATCAAGGTTTGACTCCTCTTTTCGCGTCATCTCTTGTCGATGACAGAAGAGGAGACGCGAAATGCAGAACATCAGCCCAAGGAAGGTGGCCGCGGTCATCGTCATGGCGCGCGAGCTGAGCCGCGCCGAGGGTGAATTGCGCGGGTTGATCGACCGGATGGACGAAGAGGAACAGGCGGCCCTGGTGGCGGTCATGTGGGTCGGTCGGGGCGCTTTCGACGCCGAAGACTGGGACGAGGCCTATCAGACCGCTCGGGCCGAGGCGACGACGCCGACGGCAGATTACCTGATCGGCACGCCGCACCTGGCCGACAACCTGGAATCGGGACTGGAGGCCTTCGGGTTCGATGCCACTGGCGAAGAAGACGACCTGATGCGGCGCGGCGCGTGATGGGTCTGGGCGGCAAGGCGCTTGGAAGCGCCTTGTCCAAGCGATTTCCAAATCGCTTGGCCGCCCTTACCGCAGCGCGCGCCCCTTGAGGATGGCCCCGTCTCCGAACCGGGCCCGGATTGCATCCGTGGCCCGTTCGGCGCGGGCGCGGGTTTCGGCCTGCGGGTCCAGCAAATCGCCCGAGACATCCGCCTGCGCCTCTGGCACCAGGTCGGAAATTCCCGCCCCGATCAGCCGGTAAGGCTGTCCGGGCGGCATCTGGTCGAAAAGCCCGCGCGCGGTGCGATAGATCCGGTCGGCGATCTGGGTCGCACCCGGCAGGGCGGTGCGGCGGGTGACGATCCGAAAATCCGATTTGCGCAGTTTCAGCGTTACCACCCGGCCGGCCACGCCCTTGGCCTTGGCGCGGTCCGCGACCTTTTCCGCCATCCGCCAGAGATGCCCGTCCAGGATCTCGGCATCGGCGGTGTCCTCGTTGAAGGTGGTCTCGTTCGAGATGGATTTCATCGGCGCGTTGCGGGTCACGCGGCGTTTGTCCTCGCCCCGGGCGAGGTGCCAGAGCCGCTCTCCCATCGCGCCGAAGCGGGCGGTTAGGTCCCGCTGTTCCCAGCGCAGCAGGTCTTCGAAGGTGCGGATTCCGGCCTTTTCCAGCGCGCCCTGCGTGGCCTGTCCGACGCCCCAGATCAGGCGGATGGGCTTGGGCCGCAGGAAATCCTGCGTCTCTGCCGCACCGATCACCGCAAAGCCGCGCGGCTTGTCCAGATCCGAGGCGATCTTGGCGAGGAACTTGTTGTGGCTGAGGCCGATAGAGCCGGTCACGCCCAGTTCCGATTTCATCCGTTCCACCAGCCGGGCCAGCATGACGGCGGGCGGCGCGCCGTGCAGGCGCGCGGTACCGCTCAGGTCGAGAAAGGCCTCGTCCAGCGACAGGGGTTCGATGGCGGGGGTCAGGTCCTCCATCATGGTGCGAATCTGCTTTGACACCTCGGCGTAGACCGCCATCCGTGGCTTGACGACCACTGCGTCGGGACAAAGGTCCAGCGCCTTGAACATAGGCATGGCGGACCGCACGCCGCGAATCCGGGCAACATAGCAGGCCGTCGAGACGACACCGCGGCGCCCGCCACCGATGATCACCGGTTTGTCGGCCAGTTCCGGGTTGTCGCGCTTTTCAACGCTTGCATAAAAGGCATCACAGTCCATGTGGGCAATGGAGAGATCCCAAAGCTCGGCATGGGAAATGACCCGCGGCCGCCCGCAGGCCGGGCAGCGGGGTCCGGTGTCGAACTGGGTCAGGCAATCGCGGCACAGGCTGGGCATGGGTCCAGTATAATGCGCCGCAGAAAGGGACGCCATGAGCGATCCGAGACAGGTGTTCACGGGCGCCAAGCTGATGCTTTTCGCGGGGGCGGACCTGGTTGTCCTGCGGCGCGACCGCAAACCCTCGATTCCCTGGCCGGGGTATCTGGATTTTCCGGGCGGTGAGCGTGACGGGCGGGAAACGCCCGAGGCCTGCGCCCTGCGCGAAACGCGTGAGGAACTGGGCCTGACGCTGGCGGTGAGCGACCTGAAGAAGGCGCATCTGCGCGACGACGCGGGCAAGGTCAGCTGGTTCTTCGCGGCGCATCTGCCGGGGGACATCGTCGATGACGTTGTCTTTGGCGACGAGGGCGAGGAATGGCTGGTGATGCCGCCCGCGGATTTCATCGCCACGGACGAGGCTATTCCGCATTTCCGCGACATCCTGAGAGATTACCTGGAAAAAAGGCCGGGACCCGCAGAATGATGCGGGCCCCGGCAGGACGCCGCCGCACCCGAGGGACAAGGGGGGCGCGGCGGTGCGGCTCATACAGGCGTGTAAAGAGCCGAACCCTGGGAAAGGGGCAGATCAGGCGGCGGTGGGCATCTCGACGGCAGGCAGGCGCAGTTGCAGCCGTTCGGGCGTGCCCAGCGACAGGCGGGCGCGCATCCAGAGCCCGCGCGCGGCCTCTTCGAAATCGGTGGTGACGGGCGCCGCGTATTGGCTGGCGACCCGCAGAAGGCCTTGGGGGGTGACGACGGTGACCAGGGCCTCGAAGCATTGTTCGGCGGCGTTGTAACGCACCTGGTCGATGCGGGGGGTCCACGTGCTCATATCGGTCTCCTAACCTCATGCCCTGTTTTTCGGGCTTATATCCAAGAGGTAGGGTCAGAATGACCGCGTTTCATCGGGGCGACAGGTCAGGAATACCCCCGTCGCAGGGGGTTTCTCGCGGGTTTTCGCCTGTTTCTGGGACTTTGGGCGTCAGTTCGCCGGCGCCCGGAGGGCGTGGGAACGGCGGACGGGGTCATGCGTTGATACAGGCTGCGGTGCGGTCCTTGCCTGAGCCGCATCAGCGGGCTTCCCTCTCTATCCGTGCTCTGCGATGCTGCGCGCAACGCATTTCCAGGAGAGACCTATCATGGACAATCAGGTGGCGATGGATTTTGCCGGCGCCAATATCGTCTGGCTGCTGCTGGCCGCTTTTGTCATTCTCTGCATCCTGCTGGGGGTGCGGATCGTGCCGCAGTCCGAGAAATTCGTGGTCGAACGCTTTGGCCGGCTGCGCACGGTGCTGGGGCCGGGGATCAACCTGATCGTGCCCTTCATCGACAAGGTGCGGCACAGGATCTCGATCCTCGAACGGCAGCTGCCCGACGCGACGCAGGATGCCATCACCTCGGACAACGTGCTGGTGCAGGTGGAAACCAGCGTGTTTTACCGCATCCTGGAGCCGGAAAAGACCGTCTACCGCATCCGGGACGTCGATGGCGCCATCGCCACCACGGTGGCCGGGATCGTCCGCGCCGCGATCGGGCGGATGGAACTGGACGAGGTGCAATCGAACCGCAGTGAGCTGATCGGCGAAATAAAGAGCAACGTCGAGGACGCGGTGGACAACTGGGGGATCGAGGTGACGCGGGCCGAGATCCTGGACGTGAACCTGGACGAGGCGACGCGGCAGGCGATGCTGCAACAGCTAAACGCCGAGCGCGCGCGCCGTGCCCAGGTGACAGAGGCAGAGGGCCAGCGCCGCGCCGTCGAATTGCAGGCCGATGCCGAGCTTTACGCCGCCGAACAGGCCGCCAAGGCCCGCCGTATCACCGCCGATGCCGAAGCTTATGCCACGCAGGTCATCGCCAAGGCGATCCAGGACAACGGGATCGAGGCGGCGCAATTCCAGGTGGCTCTGAAACAGGTCGATGCGCTGACGGCGGTGGGCGCGGGTGAGGGCAAGCAGACGGTCATCCTGCCCGCCAATGCGCTGGATGCCTTTGCCGATGCCTTCAAGATGCTGAAAGGCGGGCGCTGATGGCCTGGGGCTGGAACATCTGGTGGATCTGGATCGCTGCGGGGATTGTCCTGGCGATCCTGGAACTGTTCGCGCCGGGGTTCATCTTTCTCGGCTTTGCGCTGGGCGCATTGGCGATGGGCGTGCTGTTCCTGCTGGCCGGTCCGGGCGGCCTGTTCATCGGCGGCTCTCTGTCGCTGGCGCTGCTGACCTTTGCCGTGCTGTCGGCGCTGGCCTGGCTGGCCATGCGCCGGTTGGTGGGTGTGCGCAAGGGTCAGACGCGGGTCTGGGACCGCGACATCAACGAGGACTGAGGCCGGGCTTCGCCCGTTCAATTCGCGCGCTGCGCCTGGGGAGAGGCCATTTCCGACAGGATCGCCTGTGCCGCCGCGCGCGGATCGGGCGCGCGGTGGATCGGGCGGCCGACAACGATGTGGTCGGCGCCGTCGCGGATGGCCTGTGCCGGGGTCGCGATGCGTTTCTGATCGCCCACATCGGCGCCCGCGGGCCGCACGCCCGGTGTCACGATCAGCCGTCCCTCGGACTGGGGCAGGGCGCGCACCAGCGCCGCCTCGTTCGGGGAGCAGATCACCCCGTCGGCCCCGGCCTCAAAGGCACGGCCCGCGCGGGTCTGCACCAGGCCGGGGATCGGCCCCTCGGCAATCATGGCTGCGTCCAGATCATCGCGGTCGAGCGATGTCAGGATGGTGACGGCGAGGATCTTGGTGTTCGACCCCGCCGCGCCTTCCTTGGCGGCGCGCACCACATGCGGGTCGCCGTGGACGGTCAGGAAATCCAGATCGAACTGGGCCACGCCGCGCACCGCTGCCTCGATCGTGGCGCCGATGTCAAAGAGCTTGAGGTCAAGGAAGATGCGCTTGCCGTGCTCGCCTTTAAGCTCGTTCGCCAAGGCCAGCCCGCCGCCGGTGAGCATGCCCAGCCCGATCTTGTAGAAGTTCACGGAATCGCCAAGGCGGTCGACGAGGTCGAGCCCTTCGATCACGTTGGGGACGTCGAGGGCGACGATCAGGCGGTCATCGGACATTTGGCGGGCTCCTGCACTGCGGTTCGGGATCACATGAAAGCCCTTGCGCACAAGGTCAAGATGCCGCGCGTTGCTATTTTGCAACGGCTCTCACTTGAACAGATCGCGCGCCGCGACCATCTTGAAACCGAGGCCCCGAAACGCCCGCGTGCTGCAAGGGCAGGCGCGATGCATTTGAAGGGGGCGCTTAATGGAAGGAGACAGATATGAACTTGGAGAAGTTCACGGAACGTGCGCGCGGATTCATCCAGGCCGCGCAGACGATCGCGATGCGGGAAAGCCACCAGAAGCTGGCGCCCGAACACCTGCTCAAGGCATTGCTGGACGATGAAGAGGGGCTGGCCACGAACCTGATCACCGCCTCTGGCGGCGAAGCTGCGCGCGTGGTGCAGGTGCTGGACACCAAGCTGGCCAAGATCCCGAAAGTGTCGGGCGACGCCGGGCAGGTTTACCTTGATTCCGCCACCGGCAAGGTGCTGGACGAGGCCGAGAAGCTGGCCAAGAAGGCCGGTGACAGCTATGTCCCCGTCGAACGGATGCTGACCGCGCTGGCGATGGTCAGCAGCCCCGCGAAAGAGGCGCTGGAGGCCGGCAAGGTCACGCCGCAAAAGCTGAACGAGGCGATCAACGACGTGCGCAAGGGGCGTACGGCGGATACCGCCAACGCCGAAGACAGCTATGAAGCGCTGAAGAAATACACGCAGGACCTGACCGAACGCGCCCGCGAAGGCAAGATCGACCCGATCATCGGGCGTGACGACGAGATCCGTCGCACGATGCAGGTGCTCAGCCGCCGGACCAAGAACAACCCGGTCCTGATCGGGGAACCCGGCGTGGGTAAAACCGCGATTGCCGAGGGTCTGGCCCTGCGGATCATCAATGGCGACGTGCCCGAAAGCCTCAAGAACAAGCGCCTGCTGGCGCTGGACATGGGCGCGCTGATCGCCGGGGCCAAGTATCGCGGCGAGTTCGAGGAGCGGCTGAAATCCATCCTCTCCGAGGTGACCTCGGCCGCTGGCGAGATCGTGCTTTTCATCGACGAGATGCATACGCTGGTCGGTGCGGGCAAGGCGGATGGGGCGATGGATGCCTCCAACCTCTTGAAACCTGCGCTGGCGCGGGGTGAGCTGCATTGTGTGGGCGCCACCACGCTGGACGAGTACCGCAAGCACGTCGAAAAGGACGCGGCGCTGGCGCGGCGGTTCCAGCCGGTCATGGTCGAGGAACCGACGGTCGAGGATACGATTTCGATCCTGCGCGGCATCAAGGAAAAGTACGAGCTGCACCACGGTGTGCGGATCTCGGACTCGGCGCTTGTGACCGCGTCGACCCTGTCGCACCGCTATATCACCGACCGCTTCCTTCCGGACAAGGCCATCGACCTGATGGACGAGGCGGCCAGCCGCCTGCGGATGGAGGTCGACAGCAAGCCCGAGGAACTGGACGCGCTGGACCGTGACATCCTGCAAAAGCAGATCGAGGTCGAAGCCCTGCGGAACGAGGATGACCAGGCGTCGAAGGACCGGCTGGCCAAGCTGGAAAAGGACCTGTCCGAGCTGCAGCAGAAGTCGGCCGAGATGACCTCGCGCTGGCAGGCTGAGCGTGACAAGCTGGCCTCGGCCCGCGACCTGAAGGAAGAACTGGACCACCTGCGCGCCGAGCTGGAATCGGCCAAGCGTGACGGCAATTTCGCAAAGGCCGGTGAGCTGCAGTACGGGCGCATTCCCGAATTGGAGCGCAGGCTGAACGAAGCCGAAACTGAGGAATCGGACGTGATGGTCGAAGAGGCCGTCGGCCCCGAGCAGATCGCGGCGGTGGTCGAACGCTGGACCGGCGTGCCGACCTCGAAGATGCTGGAAGGCGAACGCGAAAAGCTGTTGCGGATGGAAGACGAGCTGCACAGGCGGGTCATCGGCCAGAACCAGGCGGTGACGGCGGTGGCCAATGCCGTGCGCCGGGCGCGCGCGGGTCTGAACGACGAGAACCGCCCGCTGGGCTCTTTCCTCTTCCTTGGCCCGACCGGCGTCGGCAAGACCGAGCTGACCAAGGCGGTTGCGAACTATCTCTTTGACGATGACAACGCGATGGTGCGCATCGACATGTCTGAATTCATGGAGAAACACGCGGTCGCCCGTCTGATCGGGGCGCCTCCGGGCTATGTCGGCTACGACGAAGGCGGTGTGCTGACCGAAGCCGTGCGGCGCCGGCCCTACCAGGTGGTGCTGTTCGACGAGGTCGAGAAGGCGCATCCGGACGTGTTCAACGTGCTCTTGCAGGTGCTGGACGACGGTGTGCTGACCGATGGTCAGGGCCGGACCGTGGACTTCAAGCAGACGCTGATCGTGCTGACCTCGAACCTAGGGTCCCAGGCGCTGAGCCAACTGCCCGAAGGCGCGGATTCGAGCCAGGCGCGGCGGGACGTGATGGACGCGGTGCGCGCCCATTTCCGGCCCGAGTTCCTGAACCGCCTGGATGAGACCATCATCTTTGACCGGCTCAAGCGCGAGGACATGTCGGGGATCGTGGACATCCAGATGGCGCGCCTGCTCAAGCGGCTGGCGGCCCGCAAGATCCGGCTGGAGCTGGACGAGGATGCCAAGACCTGGCTGGCGGACGAAGGGTATGACCCGGTGTTCGGGGCGCGCCCGCTGAAACGGGTGATCCAGCGCGCGCTGCAGGATCCGCTGGCCGAGATGCTGCTGGCGGGCGACGTGGCGGACGGTGACGTTGTGACCGTCTCTGCCGGGGCCGACGGGCTGATCATCGGCGACCGGGTGGGGGCCTCGAACCGGCCCAAGCCGGACGATGCCGTGGTCCACTGACCCTTGGCGACGTAGATGAGGAAAGGCGGGGGAAACCCCGCCTTTTTTCGTGCCCGGGTGCACAGCACGGCCATCGTTTCGGGGGACCGGCCTGCACAGACAGGGTCACGCGGTTTCGGGGCACCGCCGACAGCCAAGTCCGGAGCGGTCGCGCCGTCAGGACGTTTCCATGTTGAGCGGGTTGTCCACCAGCTTGCGCCACCCGGCGACGATCGTCTTGCGGTCGGGCAGGCTGTCCTCCAGGTCGGCCAGGACCTTGTCCTGATAGGCCTCCATGGCTTTCATCACGTCCGCCTTGCTGCTGCCGGGCACCGGAATGTTCTTGCCGTCCTTGTCGTTGGTGTATTCGTACTTGATCCGGTTCAGGTGCTTGTCGGCGTCGACTGCCTCGTCGGCATAGTAGCCGACAGAATAATGATGGCGGAAGACCACGCCATGTTCGACGCCGTAGACCACGCGGCCTTTGCGCTTTTCGCGGATCTTTTTCCAAACGGCATCGGCATGGTCCGCGTATTGCTGGGCATATTTTGCGACCGAGCCGGTCTTGGGGACGCCATAGCTGGACTTCAGCGGATTGAAATCCTCATCCCTGTTGGTCGGATCGACATTGGCGATCTCCTGCAGGATCGACAGATGCATCCCCGCCCCGAGCAGGAAGACCGGGAAACAGGCCAATTGATAGTTCTCATCCGTCAGCGTTCCCAGCATTCCGTTCGTGCCGATGAAGAAGGTGTTGGAGTAATCGTGCAAATGGTAGTCGAACAGGTTCTTTCGGTCCTGCTGAACCCGAAGGTCCGATTGCAGGCGGGCTGGCGCGTAGACGTTGGTCAACTCATTGCGCAGCGCAACGAAGGTTCCGGCGATTTCGTCGATGGTCTGTTGCTTCAGCTCTTGTTGCATCAGCTTTTGCATCCCCTCGAAATAGGCGTCGAGGGTCGATTTCTTGTCGTCCGGGAACAGCGCCCCGAGAATGGTGTCGATGATCGCCCCGGCAATGGCCCCGGCGATCACGCCGCCTGCTATCTGGGTCAGGTTGCCGCTGATCGCCTTGAGCGCGTCCTTGGCCATCTGGTCGGCCAGCTTCTTTGCCACGTCCACGGCGATGCTGTGCGGCAAAGAGGCCGCGGCCAGCACCATCACGGTGGGTTCGCCCAGCCCAAGCATTTCGTCAGTTGGCTCTGCCGCCGCCGCGCTGTCAAAGCGCAATGCCCCGGTCTGCGCATCCACGACGACATTCTGGAACACATACAGCAGCCGTGCCATCGACGTTTGGCGGTCGATAAAGACCGTTCCCGGCGGAAACACTTCCCAAGGATCGGACAGGAAAGCGAAACGTTCATGAACCAGCGTTTCACCGGGGAGCATCGGAGAGGCGGCGTTCAACTCGTCTATCGCGCAGCGCACGCGCAGTTTCAGCATCGTGTCATCGGAATGCGACAGCACCGGATGCTCATAGCTGAGCGGAACGTCTGAGGCGTCGACATAGGCCCCTTCGACCCCGACTATGGTTGCTGCAGGATCACCCAGAGCGTCGAACCCGGCCTTCAGTTTGTGGATGGTATAGGTTTCTTGGTCCACACCATTTTCGACGGAGGCAACCATTGTGCTGATAGACGCGCGCACGGGGGGTTCTGCAAACATGGGCATGGGAAATCCTGGTCAAGGTATGTTCGGAATAGCGGCAAATTGGAAGCCTGCCCCATTGGGAGAGTTCGATCAACCGGTTTCCACCTTAGGTGTAAAAGCTTGGGCGCCTCCGCGAATTTGGGCAGATTGAAAACGATCACGGCGGCAGTCGTGCCATAAAGCCTTTCAGCGTGACCTGGCGCGCCCAAAGGTTGATTTGATGCGCAAATCGCGGGTGGTTCAGACATACATCCCATTCTTGCGCGTCCGGAAACCGCAAAAGGGTTTCGATTTTCGTGCCCCGCGTGGCGGGCCGAGGTCGGGCGCCCTAGACTGCCGGGGTAATGTACGGGTGAGACCATGCGTATTCTGGTACATGCCGGGTTCCACAAGACCGGCACAAGCAGCCTGCAGTCCTGCGCAGCCGCCAATGCAGAGCTGCTTTCGCCACGTCTGAACCTTTTGCTGCCCGGCGATCTGCGCCCAGTTGCCCAACTGGCGCGGAGCTATGAGATCCGACCGGCAAAGAGAAAGCTGAAAAGGATGCGGTCGGAACTGGATGCGGTCCTGCCGCCGCCCGGCAAGCCTTTGCTGATCACCTCCGAGGATCTTTCCGGGCTGGTTCCCGGGCGCAGGCCCGGGACGGGCTATGGCCATGCGCCCGATCTTTTGCACTGCGTCGGGACGACTCTGAAGACCCGCTATCCGGACGCCGAAATCACGATCTGGTTCACCACGCGCGAGGCAGAGGCCTGGATGAAAAGCATCTACTGGCAAAATCTCCGCGGGCATCGCATCACCGAGGATATCGACACCTACCGCGCGCGGCTGAGCGATGCGCTGCCGCTGGAGGATCGGGTCGACGCGGTGCGGGCCAGGCTGGGGGAACGTGCGCGGGTGGTGAGCACCGGGATCGAGACCTGTCGTGACAGGGCCGTCGGACCGCTTTCGGCGGCACTCGACCTGCTGGGGCTTCCTGACACGGAACTGAGGCCGGCACTTCCGGTAAACGTGCGCCCCAGGGATGGTATCGAGACCCTGTTGAGGCTGAACAGGTCGGATCTTGACGAGGACGCGCTGGCCCGTCGCAAGCGCCGCTACCTGCGGAGACATTCTTTGGGTCAGGCAAAGAGGCACCAGGGCTAGACGCGGCCAGGGTCACCTCGGCAAAGGAGAACGGCCCGCACGATGTGCGGGCCGTCTTTGGTATTGACCGACTGCCGATCACATGCCGGGCATGATCACCTTGTCGATGACGTGGATCACACCGTTCGAGGCTTCGATGTCGGCGGTCACGACGGTGGCGTCGTTGACCATCACCCCGTTGTCGAGGTCGATGGTGATTTCCGAGCCTTCGACGGTTTTCGCCATCATGCCATCGCTGAGGTCGGTCGACATGACCTTGCCCGCCACGACGTGATAGGTGAGGATCGCGGTCAGCTGGTCCTTGTTTTCAGGCTTCAGCAGGTCCTCGACCGTGCCTTCGGGCAGCGCGGCAAAGGCGGCGTCGGTCGGGGCGAAAACGGTCAGCGGACCTTCGCCCTTGAGCGTGTCGACCAGGCCCGCGGCAGTGGCTGCCGCCAGCAGGGTTTCAAAGCTGCCCGCCTCCTTGGCGGTATCGACGATGTCCATCGAATGACCGCCGGCAAAGGCCGGGGCGGCGAAGGCGAGTGCGGTCGTGGCGGCGAGGAAAGTTCTACGGATCATGGAAATCCTCCATTGGTTTCGCGTTTGCGATGTGTCCGTCACATCGTAAAGGTCTACGGGAGGATCAGCGCGCTGGATGAGGCGGAATTTCTGCACGGGCGGCTTGACGATCGGGGGCCGGCAACTAAGCCGGAAGAAAAGAAATTTTCCAATTACATCTTTGTGAATGAACAGCAAGAAAACACCGGCCAACGACACTGGCCGGTCTGCCGTTTCCCGTGAGACCAAGAGGTCCCGGGACAAGCCCGGGACTGCGTTGTCGCGTGGCGGCTCAGTCCAGGCCGATGGCGGAGCGGGCGATGCCGTCCAGCAGCGCCTCGACCTTTTTCATCTCACCCTCGGGGAACTCGCGGAACCCGATGGTGGTGGTGTCGGGTGTCTCTGGCCGGACGATGACGAAGATGTCGTAGGGGCAGAAGACCACGTTCATCGGGTCCGCTTCCATCACCTCGCGGCTGATCTTGGCAGAGCAGAAGCTGAAGATGTCCGCGTTGGTAAAGATGGTGACGTCAGACCCAACGTCGCCCTTGGTCCGTTCCAGCATTTCGCCGGTGTGGCTGACACTGTCGATGACGAGACCCTGATCGAGGATCGCGTTTTCCAGGCCGAAGACAACATCGTCAAAGCTCTGATCGGTGTCGTAGCTGACGATGCCCTGGGCCATTGCCCCGCTTGCCACGAGCGCAAGCGCGGCGGCGCCGATGAAATGTCTCATGCTCTCTCCCTTTCACGAAATGGGCAGACGGGCTGCCATTCGTCTGTGATGGTGGCAGAGTATCGATTCAATAACAGCATGACCTTGAGACAAATCAACACATTCGGGGGGTAGAATATGGAATACGCGATGGCCGCGCTGCAATATCTGGCGCTGTTCTTCGTCTTCATGATCGGGGTGGCGGTGGCGCTGGTCGTCGTGATGTACGTCATCGACAAGACGCAGACGGGGGATGCGATCCGCAGGAACTATCCGGTGATCGGGAGGTTCCGTGCCCTGTTCACCGAGTTGGGAGAGTTCTTTCGCCAATACTTCTTTGCGATGGACCGCGAGGAGATGCCGTTCAACCGGGCGCAGCGCAACTGGATCTACAATGCCAGTTCCAGCAAGGGGAACACGGTGGCCTTTGGCTCGACCCGGAACCTGAACGTGCCGGGGACGCCGATTTTCATGAACGCGGTCTTTCCTCCGCTGGACGATCAATATGCCTCGACAGAGCCGATGATGATCGGGCCCTACTGCCGCGAACCGTATCTTGCGCCCTCGATCTACAATATCTCGGGCATGTCCTACGGCGCGATCTCGAAACCGGCGGTGAAGGCGCTGAGCCGGGGGGCCAAGCAGGCGGGAGTCTGGCTGAACACCGGGGAAGGGGGGCTGTCGCCCTACCACCTGGAGGGCGGTTGCGACATCGTCTACCAGATCGGCACAGCCAAGTTCGGCGTGCGCGACCAGGACGGCAACCTGAGCGACGCCAAGCTGAAGGAGATCGCTGCCAATCCGAACATCAAGATGTTCGAGATCAAGCTGAGCCAGGGCGCCAAGCCGGGCAAGGGGGGTATCCTGCCGGCGGCCAAGATCGACGAGGAGGTCGCCACCATTCGCGGTGTGCCGATGGGCAAGGACGCGATCTCGCCCAACCGGCACCGCGAGGTGGATGATTTCGACGGGCTGTTGGACCTGATCGGCCACATTCGCGAGGTCACGGGCAAGCCAGTGGGGTTCAAGACCTGCATGGGCTCGGCCGATCCGTGGTTTTCCTTCTTCAAGAAGATCAAGGAGCGGGGGGAGGAAAGCGCGCCGGATTTCATCACCGTGGACGGGGGCGAGGGCGGCACCGGGGCGGCACCGCTTCCGCTGATCGACCTCGTCGGCCTGCCGCTGCGCGAGGCGCTGATCCGCATGGTCGACCTGCGCGATCTTGCCGGGCTGCATGACCGCATCCGCATCGTGGCCAGCGGCAAGCTGGTCAATCCCGGCGACGTGGCCTGGGCCATCTGCCTGGGCGCGGATTTCGTCACATCGGCGCGGGGTTTCATGTTCAGCCTCGGCTGTATCCAGGCCCTGAAGTGCAACAAGAACACCTGCCCGACCGGGATCACCACGCATATCCCCTCTTTGCAAAAGGGGCTGGTGGTGTCCGAGAAGGACAAGCGCGTCGCGGCCTACGCCAAGGCGGTTGTCGGCGAGGTCGAGACGATTGCCCACTCCGTCGGCGTGGGTGAGCCGCGCCAGATGCGGCGGCGGCACGTGCGGGTGGTCAAGGACGACGGCTCGTCCGTGCAGATGAACGAGATCTACCCCTCGGTCCGGCTGGGCGACGACGGTGCTGCCGGGAACCGGGTTTTCGAAGAGGCCATTCGCCGGATGCAGGTGGACGTCAGGGCGCCCTGATCGTACAGGCGGGCGGCCCTCCCCCCCCCGGCTGCCCGCGACAGCGCCAATTGTGGTATGCAGCGTCCGGTTTCCGCCGCCCTTGGCCAAGTTCCTGTCGGCCATCGACTGCTCCACCCCTGGCGGCGGGAACACTGCCGCCGCTCCGATGGGCCGGCAGGTGGTGGACTGGCTGAAAACAGCCTGACAATGCCGTCGACATTGCGCCGCGTGATCCCAGGGAAGGGTTGGAGCCTTGCCCTGCTCTCATGCTGCCCTGCATCAAGGGCCTGGACGGTTTCCCGATCCTTCGTCCTTCATGACCCACTCACCAGCAGCTTCCCCCCGATCGGGCGTAGATCCGGTTCCTATCCTTCCGCCGCTGATACGAAATCCAGCCCGATATCCAGTGTCGGCGCGCTGTGCGTGATCCAGCCGAGAGAGATCAGGTCGACGCCGCTGGCTGCGACCGCAGCGGCGGTGTCGGGGGTGATGCCGCCAGAGGCTTCGGTGATGGCGCGGCCCGCGACCATGTCCACGGCCTCGCGCAGCGTCTTTGGGTCCATGTTGTCCAGCAGAACCGCGTCGGCGCCGATCTCCAGAACCTCGCGCAGCTGGTCCAGCGTATCGACCTCGATCTCGATCTTGACCATGTGGCCGGTCGCGGCGCGCGCCGCCTCCAGCGCCGGGCGGATGCCGCCCGCGATGGCGATGTGATTGTCCTTGATCAGCACCGCATCGGCCAGCGAATAACGATGGTTCATGCCGCCGCCCGCGCGGACGGCGTATTTTTCCAGAGCGCGCAGGCCCGGCGTGGTCTTGCGGGTGCAGACAATGTTTGCCCCTGTGCCTGCGACCGCCTGAACCAGGCCCGCCGTGACACTCGCGATCCCTGAAAGGTGCCCCATGAAGTTGAGCGCCGTGCGTTCGGCGGTCAGCAGGCTGCGGGAGGGGCCTTCAAATGTCGCGATGCGGGTGCCGGGCGTGACGGGCGCACCGTCCTGCAGGTGGCGCGTGACCACGATGGCCGGATCGACCAGCGCACAGGCCAGCTCGGCGCAGTCCAGCCCGGCGATCACGCCGGGCTTGCGGGCGACGGCGGTGACGACCGAGCGGTGCCCGGCAGGGATGACCACCGCCGAGGTGATGTCCCCGGCAAGGCCAAGATCCTCTTCCAGCGCGGTGCGCAGGGCGGGTTCGATCACCGGGCGGGGCAGGGGGACAAGCGTCATGTCAGGCACTCCGGGGCAGGGATTGGGCCGTCTGCTGTTCCGCAACGGCCATGATGTCGTCAAGGGTCATCCGGCGTGAGGCGCTGCCGGTCCGGGGCGCGGGACAATCGCTCCGCGCATGGGCGCCGCGCGATTCCTCGCGCAGCAGGGCAAAGACCGCAATGGCCAGGCCGATGATCGCCGGGTCGGCGGATGGCCCGTGGCCCTGGGCCAGTGGCGCCAGATCGGCCACCGCGCTGCGTAGCCCGTGGTCATCGCGACGCAGACCCAGCCTGTCCGATACGATCCGGCGGACGGCGGCGGTCTCTGCCACGGGCGGAAGCGGTGTGGGCACAGGGCGTTTCCCGCGTGGCCCCGTCGCCGCGTGGCCAGCGATGTCCCGCGCGGCGCGTTGCGCCATGACAACCGCCTCTAGCAGCGAGTTGCTGGCCAGCCGGTTCGCCCCGTGCAGGCCCGTCGCGGCGCATTCGCCGATGGCCCAGAGGCCGGAAAGACTGGTCCGGGCGTGACTATCCGTATGGATGCCGCCCATGTGGTAATGCGCGGCCGGGCGCACCGGGATGGGCTGTTGCGCCGGGTCGATCCCGGCGGCCTGACACAGCCGTGCGATGCCGGGAAAGCGATTGGCAAAACCTGCACCCAGCGCCGGACGCGCGTCCAGGAAGACGCGGTGCCCGCGCGCGATCTGGGCGGCGATGGCGCGGGCCACCACGTCGCGCGGGGCAAGCTCGGCGCCCGGGGTGCCCCCCATGAACCGCTCACCGTGTTCGTTGACCAGCACCGCGCCTTCGCCCCGGACCGCCTCGCTGACCAGGCCCAGCGGCCTGCCCCGCGCATCCAGCGCGGTGGGATGGAACTGCACGAATTCCATGTCCGACAGCTGCGCCCCGGCACGGGCGGCCAGCATCACGCCCTGGCCATAGTTGCCCACCGGGTTGGTGCTGGCATCAAACAGCCCGCCCAACCCGCCGGTGGCCATCACGACTTGCGAGCTGGACAGCAGGCGACCGTCATTCAGCAGAACACCGCGCATCTGCCCGTCGCGCTGGACCAGCCGGACAGCTTCCGCCCCGGTCAGCACGGTGATCGAGGGGCAGCGGGAAACAGCCTCGGCCAGGGCACGGATGAGCGCCGCCCCGGTGCCGTCGCCATCGACATGCAGGATGCGCTTGCGGGAATGCGCCGCCTCCAGCCCACGGGCGAAGTCGCCGTCCGGGGTGCGGTCGAAGCGGACGCCATAGGCCTCCAGCGCGGCGATAGCCTCGGGCGCGCCGCTCAGGATCGTCTCTGCCACCTCGGGGTCGCAAAGACCTGCGCCTGCGGCCAATGTGTCGGCCAGGTGCAGTGCCACGCTGTCATCGGCGCCAAGACAGGCGGCGATGCCGCCCTGCGCCCACTGGCTGGAGCTTTCCTGCCCCAGCCCGGCGCGCGATATCAGCACCACGGGCCGAGGCGCCAGGTCCAGCGCGCAGACCATCCCGGCGATGCCGCCGCCGACAACCGTGATCCGGTCGCCGCACTGGCCAGGACGGGTCATTTGACCGCAAGCATCCGTTCAACGGCCCGCCGGGCATCCGCAGCGATGGAGGCATCCACCGTGACCTCGTGGTGGTTCTGTTCCAGCGCCTCGCGGATGTTGCCCAGGCTGATGCGTTTCATGTGCGGGCACAGGTTGCAGGGGCGCACGAATTCCACGTCCGGGTGATCCACCGCCACGTTGTCGCTCATCGAACATTCGGTCAGCAGGACCACGCGGCCCGGCTTTTTCTCACCGACATACCCGGACATGACGGCGGTCGAGCCGGAGAAATCCGCCTCTGCCACCACGTCGGGCGGGCATTCCGGGTGCGCCAGGATGGTCACGCCGGGATAGGCCTCGCGCATGCCGCGCACGTCATCCGCGGTGAACAGTTCGTGCACCTCGCAATGGCCGTTCCAGGCGATGATCTCGACGTCCGTTTCGCGGGCGACGTTCTGCGCCAGGTATTCGTCCGGGATCATCAGGACCTTGGGCACGCCCAGCGACTCGACCACTTCCTTGGCATTGCCGGAGGTGCAGCAGATGTCCGAAGCCGCCTTTACCGCGGCGGAGGTGTTCACATAGGTGATGACCGGCACGCCTGGATGCGCCTGCCGCAGCAGGGCGATGTCCTCGGGCGTGATCGAATCGGCCAGCGAACAGCCGGCGTCCATGTCGGGGATCAGCACGGTCTTTTCCGGGTTCAGCAGCTTGGCCGTTTCGGCCATGAAATGCACGCCCGCCAGGACGATCACGTCGGCCTCGACCTCGATCGCCTTGCGCGCCAGCGCCAGGCTGTCGCCCACGATATCGGCGACGCCGTGAAAGATTTCCGGCGTCTGGTAGTTGTGCGCCAGGATCACCGCGTTCTTTTCCCGTTTCAGGTCAAGGATGGCGGCAATGTCGTCCTCGTAGCGGATCCAGTCCGGTTCCGGGACGATCTTGCTGACCCGCTCATAGAGGTCGGGAAGGCGAAGGTAGGTCATGACGGCTCCTTATACTCTGGATGAGTACATCTGGAGCCGCTTGATATTCTCAACTAGAGTTTATGTCAATGCCGTGACACGGGCAGTCTGGGACCGGCCAATGCCTGGGCCTGCAGGACCGTCGGCCGGTACCTGTACAGCTTGGCCGGACGCCCCCCTGTTCCGCTGGACATCTCGCCGGTTTCCTCGACCAGTTCCTGCTGGTCGATCTGGCGGCGAAAGTTCGGCTTGTGCAGGCGCAGACCCGACAGCGCCTCGACCGTGCGTTGCAGGTGCAGCAGCGTGAAACTGTCCGGCATCAGTTCGAAGACCACCGGGTGATATTTGATCTTGGCGCGCAGCCGCGCGATCCCGGTGGCCAGGATGCGCCGATGATCCCCGGTCATGGGGCGCCCGAACCTCTCGATCGCGGGGCGCGAGGGGCTTTCGGCCAACCCGGCCTCGTACATCAGTTCATAGCGTTGCAGGGCGAGATCCTCGTTCCAGGGCAAGCCATTTTGCCCGAACAGGAAATCGACACGCTCGCGGCGCAGGGCGTCTGCCCCGGCCCAGCTGTCCAGCCGGTCCGTGATGCTGTCCAGCACCAAGGGGCGGCGGTCGCGGTGGTCCTCCCAGGGGAAATACTCGTACCAGCCATGCCATTGCGGCTGGCCGGTGCCCGGTGTGACCTGTTCGCGCACCAACCCGAGGTAGCCGATAGAGATCCGCCGGACCCCGCCCGCCTCGGTCGGGGCTTCGCGGTCGCGGTCGGCAAAGGTGTAAAGCTGTTCCAGGTAGCCGACCGGATGTCCTGTCTGGCTTTCGATCCAGTCACGCAGCCCGCTTTGCAGGCTGCGGTGCTGCGACTCGAAGGGGCCGGAGGGCAGGGCCTCACCCGCGCGCAGGGTCATCACGCGCGGTTCGTTGTCCGTCACGGCCACGAGGACGGCGATCAGATCGGCATTTGCCAGCCCCGCGCGCAGTTGGACGCCTGTCATGCTCAAGTCTTCCAGCCAGGATGAATACCCAGGTTCCTGTCAGAAGTCCCGGCGCGAGACAAGCCGCGAGGTCCCCAAAGCGGGCCTGTCGTCGTTCAGACCCGACGCAGCTGGCGCAGCCGGGCGCGGTGGGCGGCGGCGATATGGGCCCGCATCGCCTGTTCCGCCGCGTCCTGGTCGCGCGCCTGCAGGCCCTCAAGGATCGCCGCGTGTTCGCGCAGGGCGTCCTCGGCGCGGTCTTCCTCGCGCAGGGTGGTCGGGCCAAGGATCAGCAGCGTGGTATGGATCGAGGCGACCGCCTTCATCAGGAAACGGTTGCGCGCGGCGTCCAGAAGCGCGGCGTGGAATTGCCGGTTGAGCACAAATGGATCGCCGTCCCCGGCTGCCATCGCGGCGTGTATATCGGCCAGTTCCGCCAGTTCCACCTCTGACGCGGCGCGGGCGGCAAAGCGCGCCGCCGTGCCTTCCAGCACCGTGCGCATGTCGTAGAGTTCCGAGATTTCCGCATGGTCCAGCCTGCGGATCGCCGCGCCGACGCGCGGCACATGGGTCACGACACCGTCGCTTTCCAACTGGCGGATCGCCTCGCGCACGGGGGTTCGGGAAAAACCCAGCCGTTTGGCAAGCTCGACCTCCATCAGCCGGTCTCCCGGCATCAGGTGACCGGCGCGGATCTCGTCCAGGATCCGGCGATAAGCCTCTTGCCCCTGTGAAAGCTCCAGCGGTTTCTCGTCGGTCATGCGGCGCTCCTTGCATGAATTGAATACCCGTGTATACACAAGGATGCAAGACAGGAGTGCATCATGCCCGAGCGTCCCCGTACCGCCACCTCCCGCCGGATCGAAACCGCGCTGACCGCCGCGGTGGGGGTCGCGCTCTTCACGCTCCTTGGTCTGCCGTTGCCGTTTCTCTTTGGCCCGCTGGCCGCCTGTCTGCTGGCGGCACTGGCCCAGCGGCCCCTGAAGGGATTCGGGCAGGTTTCAAAGGGGTTCCGCACCATCCTGGGCGTTGCGGTGGGGGCTTCGCTGACGCCGGACGTCGTGGCGGCCCTGCCCAGCATGGCCGCCTCGCTGGCCTTCATCCCGCTGTATATCCTTGTCATCGGGCTGATCGGTGTTCCCTATTTCCACCGGGTCCACGGGTTCGACCGTGTCACTGCCTGGTATGCGGCCATGCCCGGGGGGCTTCAGGACATGATCATCTTTGGCACCGAGGCGGGCGGCGACCCCCGGGCGTTGTCGCTGATCCATGCCACCCGCGTGATGATCATCGTCACCGTGGCGCCGATGATCCTGACCTTCGGTTTCGGTTCGGCGCTGACCAACGACATCGGCGCCCCCGCCACCGAAATCCCGCTGCGCGAGCTGTTCCTGATGGCCGCCGCCGCGTTGATCGGCTGGAAAGGCGGCGAGCGGATCGGCCTGTTCGGGGCCTCGATCCTGGGGCCGATGATCGTGACGGCGGTGCTCAGCCTCACAGGCTTCATCCATGCGCGTCCCCCGGCAGAGGCGATCCTGGCGGCCCAGTTCTTTATCGGTGTCGGCATTGGCGTCGGCTATGTCGGGATCACCCTGGGGGAACTGCGCCGGGTGGTTCTGGCGGGTGTGTTGTTCGTGCTGATCCTCGCCGTTCTGGCGGCGATCTTCTCGGAAATCGTTGTTTTGCTTGGCCTTGCGCCGCCGGTCGAAGGGTTCCTGGCCTTCGCTCCGGGCGGTCAGGCGGAAATGACCGTGCTGGCCATCGTCGCGGGGGCTGACCTTGGCTTTGTCATCGTGCATCATCTGACCCGCGTCTTCCTCGTGATCACCGGCGCGCCGCTGGCGGCCCGGTTCCTGATGAAACCCCGAAAGGATCGTCCATGAGCTTCACCACCCGCCCCGAACTGCAGGGCACCTTCGGTGTCTGTGCCTCGACCCACTGGATCGCCACGGCGGTCGGGATGCGTATGCTGGAGGCGGGCGGCAACGCCTTTGACGCCGGGGTGGCGATGGGCTTTGCCCTCAACGTGGTCGAGCCACACCTGAACGGCCCGCTGGGCGACATGCCCGCGCTGGTCTGGCCCGCAGGGGCCGAGGCGCCGCAGGTGATCTGCGGGCAGGGCACGGCGCCCGCCGGGGCGACGCTGGACCACTACCGGGACGAGGGGCTGGAGCTGATCCCCGGCTCTGGCCTGTTGGCGACCGTGATTCCGGGCGCCTTCGACGCCTGGATGGTCATGCTGCGCGACCACGGCACGATGACCCTGCGCGAGGTGCTGGAACCGGCGATCTATTATGCCGAAGAGGGGCACCCGGTGCTGGCCAGCGTTTCGGCGATGATCGCGCAGAATGCCGATCTGTTCCGCGACCATTGGCCGACCTCTGCCGAGACATGGCTGCCGGGAGGAGAGGCGCCCGCCCCCGGTGCAATGTTCCGCAACCCGGAACTTGCCGCGTTCTGGCGCCGCCTTCTGGAAGAGGCCGAGACGGCAGATGGCCGCGAGGCCCAGATCGAAGCGGCGCGCACAGCCTTCTACGAAGGCTTCGTTGCCGAGGCCATCGACGACTACCTGCGGGACGCCTGCGTGATCGACGGCACCGGGACCGCCCGCAAGGGCGTGCTGACGGGGCAGGACATGGCTGGATGGCGCGCCACCACCGAACCGGCCGTTTCCGTCGACTACCACGGCTGGCAGGTCTGGAAGGCGGGGGCCTGGTCGCAGGGGCCGTCGCTGCTGCAATCCCTGCGCCTGCTCGACGCGCTGGGCTTTGGCAACGAAGATCCCTTTTCGGACGTCGCCGTGCACCGCATCACCGAGGTGCTGAAGCTCTCGATGGCCGACCGCGAGGCCTTTTACGGCGATCCCGACCACAGCGCCGTGCCGCTGGAAACGCTGCTGTCACCCGACTATGCCCGCGCCCGGGCCGGGCTGATCGGCAGCATGGCCAGCCTCGACCAGCGCCCGGGGAGGATCGACGGGATGGACGGGCAGGCAGAGGCATTCATCGCGCGCGCGGCGCGGATGCGGGCAACCGATGCCGGGATCGGGGGGGGAGAGCCCACCTTCTCGCATCTGGCCCCCTCGCCGGAGGCGCCCAAGGGGCCGGACGAAGGCGATACCGTGCATATCGACGTCATCGACCGCTGGGGCAACATGATCTCGGCGACGCCTTCGGGCGGCTGGCTGCAGTCGAACCCGGTGGTGCCGGGGCTGGGCGTGCCGCTGAACAGCCGCGCACAGATGTTCTGGCTGGAGGATGGCTTGCCGACCTCGCTGGCGCCGGGGCGCCGCCCGCGTACCACGCTGACCCCCTCGATGGCGCTGCGGCCCGACGGCACGCGGCTGGCCTTTGGCACGCCGGGCGGCGATCAGCAGGACCAGTGGCAGCTGATCTTCCTTCTGCGCCTCGTTCACCAGCAAATGAACCTGCAGGAAGCCATCGACGGGCCGCTGTTCCACAGCCAGCACCTGCAGGCGAGCTTTTATCCCCGCGGGTGCAAGCCCGGCGTCCTGATGATCGAGCCGAATTTTCCGCGAACCACGCTGGAGGCGCTGCGCGCCCGCGGGCACCTGCTGACAGAGGCCGCGCCCTGGTCCATCGGGCGCCTGACCGCGACCAGCCGCAGCCCCGAGGGCCTGCTGAAGGCGGCGGCGACGCCACGGTTGATGCAGGCCTACGCGGCGGGGCGCTGACCCCGCCGGCTCTCAGCGCAGCAGCGGCAGGGTGAGGACGACGCCGAACCCGTCGTCTGATGGTTCCACGGTCAGCGTTCCGCCGTGCCGCAGGGCTACCGCCTCGGCAATCGACAGGCCCAGGCCGCTGCCTGGGCCAGAGCGGGCCTGACCGAAGCGCGACAGGATCTTGGGCACGTCGCCGGCGGCCACGCCGCGCCCGTCGTCCCGCACCGACAGCGTGATATCCTTGTCCGCCCGAAGGCTCAGGGTGACGCGGGTCAGGTCCTCGCCGCCGTGGACCAGCGTGTTGTCCAGCAGGTTGGCCAGCGCCTCGCCCAGCATCACCCGGTCGCCCAGCAACAGCACCGGACCGGGTGGCAGATCCGTGTCGAACCGCAGCCCCCGCGCCTGGGCGCGGGGGGCAAAGGCGTCGGCGGCGGCTGTGGCGAGCTCTTGAAGGTCCAACTGCTCAAACCCGCCTGTTCCGCTTTCGGCCCGGGCGCGTTCCAGTGTCAGCAGGCGATTGGCCAGTTGTCCGGCATTATTCGCCGCCTTGGCCATGTCGGCGGCCCGTTGATGTGCCGCCTCAAGCGTGGGCGCGGTCAGGATCGCCGCCGACAGCGCCTGCAGGCCCGCAATCGGGTTGCGCAGCTGATGCGCGGCGTCCGAGACGAAATTCGACTGCGCCTCCATTGTGGCGCCGAACTGGGTGAACAGGGTGTTTAGGCGCCCGACCAGGCCCTGCGTCTCGACGGGAACGGTGCGGCGGATCGGGCTGAGATCCTCTGGCGAGCGGCGCGAGATCGCCTCTTCGAGATCGGTCAGCGGTTTCAGCCCGTGCCGGACCCCGAACCAGACCAGCAGGGCCACCGCCAGGATCAGCGAGGCGATGACCACCCCCGCGCGCAACGCCAGTTGCAGGGCAAAGCGGTTGCGGGCCGCCATGCTTTGCCAGACCGTCGTGGTGAAGGTGCCGGAAATCGCCCCGATGGTCGCCTCTGTCTTGAGCCGCAGAACCCGCACCGGTGTGCCCTTGTACAGGGCGTCGGTGTACAGAAAGGCCACGTCCTGCGGCAGGCGCCGGGTGACGGGGATCGGCGGCACGGCATAGCCCACCACCAGCACCCCGTCCGGCGCGTAGACGTGATAGCGCACCGGACCGCCCGCGGTGTCGCCCAGCAGTTTCTCGGTTTCCGGAGAAATCGCGTCGCCGTCCAGCAGCGCCACGTCCCGCGACACGGCAAGGGCGGTGAACATCAGGTTGCGGTCAAAGAACTCTGCCGCCGTGCGCCGTGCCGCCTCGACCCGCCAGGTGCCCGCGACGATACCCAGCGCCACCAGCGGCGTCAGGATGATGAGCAGCAGGCGAAGCCGGAGAGACCGCCTCACGCCCGTTCCTGCAGACTGTAGCCCAGGCCGCGGCTGACCCGGATGTCCAGAGCCGCCGGGACCAGTTTCTTGCGCAGCCGCGAGACATGCGCTTCGACCGAGGATTCACCGACATCGGCCCCGGTGCCATAGACATGTTCCAGCAGGTCCGACTTGGACACCACCCCGCCACGCGCGCGCAGCAGCGCCTCAAGCACCGAGACCTCGCGCCGGGGCAGGGGCAGCGGCGTGCCGTCGATCTCGACCTGCCGTGTTTCCAGCATGAAGCGCAGGGGGCCGATCGACAGTTCGGTCTGGGCGGTCTGGCCAAGGCGACGGGACAGCGCGCGCACCCGGGCCTCCAGCTCTTCCATCTCGAAAGGTTTGACGAGGTAATCGTCGGCGCCCGCGTCCAGCCCCTGCACCCGTTCCGCCGTTGTATCGCGGGCGGTCAGCAGAAGGACAGGGCGCTGATCGCCCCGGTTTCGCATCTCTCGCAGGATCTCCAACCCGTTGATCCCGGGCAGGTTGATGTCGAGGATCACGATGTCATTGGCGTCATCGCGCAGGAAATCGGCGGCGGCATTGCCGTCATGCAGAAGGTCGGTGGCATGGCCCCGATCCTGCAACCGCCAGGCGATTCCCTTGGCCAGTGCCTCGTTGTCGTCGACAATCGCGATCCGCATTTTTCCCGGTCCGTCAGCTTCACGCAAGCTTCGCAGCATAAATATTCATCATCAAGCGACGAATCATCGCTGGATGGAAAGGGCGCCCGGCCAAGGGCGCCGACATGGGAGGATACCAATATGACGATCAAGACCGCCATCGTCGCGGCCGGCTTTGCCGTGACTGCAACCCTGGGCGCCGCACAGGATCTCGACCTGTCGGGCAAGACCGTGGATTACGTGATCCCGTTCTCGGAATCCGGTGGTTCGGCCAAATGGGCCAACTTCTACGCCCCGTTGATCTCCGAGGCGCTGCCGGGCAATCCGACCGTCGTGGTGAAATACATGCCGGGCGCGGGGTCCACCAAGGGCGCCAACTGGTTCCAGGCCCAGACCTGGGAAGACACCGAAGGCACCGTGATCTTCGGCACCTCGGGGTCGACCCAGTTCCCCTACCTGCTGGGCGATCCGCGCGTGCGGTATGAATACAGCGACTGGAACGTCGTTCTGGCCTCCGGCACCGGCGGTGTCGCCTACCTGCCCCCCGCGATGGCCGAGAAACTGGATGGGCTGGATGCCTCCGGCCTGGCGGGCGAGGATTTCATCTGGGGCAGCCAGGGCGCCACGCGTCTTGACCTGGTGCCGCTGCTGGCATGGAAGATGCTGGGCATGAACGTCGAGCCGGTCTTTGGCATCAAGGGCCGCGGCGACGGCCGCCTGATGTTCGAGCGCGGCGAAGCCAACGTCGACTACCAGACCTCTTCTGCCTACCTGGCCAACGTCACGCCGCTGGTGGAAAACGGCAGCGCTGTGCCGTGGATGACCTGGGGTGCGCTGGACGACAACGGCGACATCGTGCGCGACCCGACCTTCCCCGACATCCCGACCTTCAAGGAGGTCTGCGAGGCAACCGAGGGCTGTAAAACCTCGGGCGAGGCCTGGGACGCCTGGAAGGCCTTCATGATCGCGGGTTTCCCGGCACAGAAGATGATCTTCCTGCCCAAGGGATCGCCGGACTGGGCCGTGGATGCCTATACCGAAGCGCTGAACAAGGTGCTGGCGCGTGACGATTTCGCCGAGATCTCCGAGGCACGCCTGGGCGTCTACCCGCAGATGACCGGCAAGGGCGCCAAGAACACGCTCAAGCTGGGCACACGGGTGCCGGCAGAGGCCAAGGCATTTGTCGTCGACTGGCTGCAAGAAGACTATGGCGTCACGCTGAAATAACCCAATTGGCGGCGGCTACCCGAAGCGTGGCCGCCGCCTTTCTGATCTGCCGACCCGCGCCTCACTGAGAGGCGGCGCGTCACGACCTCACGGAGAACATGATGGACCTTATTGCTACGGCGCTTCCGGCGCTGCAGGAGGCCTTTGCGCTCATCCTACAGCCGGAACAGTTGCTCTACCTCACGTTTGGTGTCCTTCTGGGATTGTCCGTCGGGGTCTTTCCCGGCCTTGGCGGGATCGCCGGCCTCAGCCTTGTGCTGCCTTTCATTTTTGGCATGGACCCGGTTTCGGGCCTGGCACTGATGGTTGGGTTGGTCGCGGTTGTGCCAACCTCTGATACCTTTGCCTCTGTCCTGATGGGGATACCCGGTTCCTCGGCCAGTCAGGCGACGGTGCTGGACGGCTTCCCTCTGGCCCGCAAGGGCGAGGCCGCGCGTGCGCTGGCCGCGGCCTTCATCTCGTCGCTTTTCGGTGGATTGCTGGGCGCGACGATCCTGACCTTCTTCATCCTGATCGCCCGGCCACTGGTTCTGGCCTTTGCGCTGCCCGAGATGCTGGCGGTCACGCTGCTGGGTCTGGCGATGGTGGCGATCCTGGCCGGGCGCATCGCGCTCAAAGGGGTCGCGGCGGCCTGCCTTGGTCTGCTGGTCGGCACCATTGGCGAGGCGGGGCACGGCGGGTCGCTGCGGATGGTGCCCGAGTCCTGGATGTTCGCGGCCACCGGTTCGACCACCTTCGAGAGCTATCAATACCTCGCCGACGGCATCAAGCTGGTGATCGTGGGCCTTGGCATCTTTGCCATCCCCGAGATCATCAGCCTGCTGCGGCAGAACCAGGCCATTGCACGCGGCGCGCAGCTTGGGGCCGGTTGGGCGCAGGGCCTGCGTGACTGGTGGGCCAATATCTGGTTGTCGGTGCGCTGTTCCGCGATCGGGGTGATCGTCGGGGTCATTCCCGGCCTCGGCGGGTCGGTCGTCGACTGGATCGCCTATGGCCACACGGTGCAGACCGCCAAGGACCGGTCGAAGTTCGGGTCGGGTGATATTCGCGGCGTGATCGGGCCGGAAAGCTCGAACAACGCCAAGGAGGGTGGCGGCCTCGTCCCCACCCTGATCTTCGGCATCCCCGGCTCCGGCTCGATGGCCGTCTTCATCGGCGGGCTTGCGCTGCTCGGCTACGAGGCCGGGCCGCAGCTGGTGCAGAACAACCTCGACATCACCTATACGGTGGTTTGGTCGCTGGCGCTGGCCAACGTGCTGGGCGCGGGCCTGTGCATCGGCCTGTCGGGCCCCATCGCGCGGTTGACCACGATCCGCTTTACCCTGCTGGCGCCGTTCCTCTTCATGATGATCGCCTTTGCGGCCTTCCAGTCGCGGCAGTCGCTGGGGGATCTGGTGGCGCTCTTTGCTGTCGGCCTGCTGGGGATCTTCCTGCGCCGGTTCGACTGGTCGCGCCCGGCCTTTCTGATCGGCTTTGTCCTCTCGACGCAGGCCGAGAACTTCTCGGCCAATGCCAACCAGATCGCCGGGTTCAAGTTCAAGCAGGGCTGGGCCGAGGGGCTGGGCTATGTCGCCACGCCCATCGTGATCGTGATCGTGCTGCTGACCGTGGTCTCTATCTACTTCGGCATCCGCCAGTCCAAGCAGATCCGGTCCGAGGGCGACGTCGCCACCGGTGCCAAGCGCGCGCCGCTGATCTTCCTGCTGGCGATTCTGGCCTATGTCGCGACCGCCTGGGTCAACGCCTTTTCCATCAACATGATTTCGGACAAGATCTTTCCGCTGGCGGTGGCAAGCGTCGGCCTGCTGGCGCTGGTCGCGCTGCTGGTGCGGATGATGATGGCCGGCGAAGGCGATGAGATCTTTGCCGACCGCGAGGCCTCGGGCGAGGATGCGGATGCACCGCACTCGCTCTGGGGGACGCTGGCCTGGTTCGGGGCGCTGCTGCTGCTGACCTCGGTTCTGGGCTTCGTGTTGGCGCTGGCGCTGTTCATGGTCGCCTTCTTCCGGCTGCGCGCCGGGCTGAACTGGGTCTGGAGCCTGGGTCTGACGGCGGCGGGCATCGCCTTCATCTGCTTCCTCGCGGGCATGTTGAACCGTGACTTCCCGCCGGGCCTGCTGCAGAACTACGTCAATCTGCCGTGGCCACTGACATGACGTTGACCCTGCTGTGTCTTCCGGGTGACGGCATCGGCCCCGAGATCGTGGCATCGACGCAGGCTGTCGTCCGGGCGGCCTGCGCCCGGGCGGGGGTCCCGGTGGACCTGCCGGAGGCAGAGATCGGCTTTGCCGCACTGGCCCATGAGGGGACGACCATCCCCGAGGCCGTGATCGACCGGTCCCGTGCCGCCGATGGCGTCCTCCTTGGCCCGGTGTCGCACAATGCCTATCCGCCGGTGGCCGAGGGCGGGCGCAACCCCTCTGGTGTGCTGCGCCGGGCGCTGGAGCTTTATGCCAACATCCGGCCCGCGCGGTCTCACCCGGCGGTGCCGCGTCCGGTGGCGGCCGAGGTCGACATGGTGGTTGTGCGCGAGAACCTCGAAGGGTTCTACGCCGATCGCAACATGCACATGGGCCCGGGAGAGTTCATGCCGACCCCGGATGTGGCGCTGGCGATCCGGCGCATCACCAGAGAGAATTCGCGCCAGATTGCGCGGTCCGCCTTTGAGCTTGCCACCCGGCGCGGAGGCCGTGTTGCCGTCATCCACAAGGCCAACGTGCTGCGGGTTTCGGACGGGCTGTTCCTGGAAGAGGCCCGTGCCGTTGCCGCCGATCATCCCGAGATCGAGGTCGAGGAGATCCTGATCGACGCCGCCGCCGCGCATTTTGTGCGCGACCCGGCGCGGTTCGACGTGGTGCTGGCGACGAACATGTACGGTGATATCCTCAGCGATCTTGCCGCCGAACTGGCGGGCGGTCTGGGGCTGGGCGCCTCGCTGAACCACGGCGCCACGCATGCGGTGGCGCAGGCACAGCACGGATCGGCGCCAGACATCGCAGGACAGGATCGCGCCAATCCCGGCGCGCTGATCGGATCGGCGGCCATGCTGCTGGATCGCCTTGGCCAGCCCGGCGCGGCGGGTCTGATCCGCAACGCCCTGGACACCGCGCTGGCCGCGCCGGGGACGCGCACCGCCGACCTGGGCGGCGCGCTGGGCACCGCCGCCTTTACCGAAACCCTGACTCGCCTGATCGAGGACGCCGAGACATGAAACAGACCGCCATTCCCTATCTCTTTATCCGCGGCGGCACATCGCGCGGGCCCTATTTCAATGCGGCTGACTTGCCCCGGGATCGTGATCAGTTGTCCCGGGTCCTGATCTCTGTCGTGGGCGCGGGCAATCCGCGCAACATCGACGGGATCGGCGGGGGCAACGCGGTGACGACCAAGGTTGCGATGCTGTCGCCCTCGGACGATCCCAAGGCGGACGTGGACTATTTCTTTGCCCAGGTCGCGGTGGACGAGGAACTGGTGGATTATGCGCCCACCTGCGGCAACATCCTGGTGGGTGTCGGCCCCGCAGCGATCGATATGGGGATGGTTCCGGCGCAGGACGGGGTGACGCCGGTGCGCATCCGGGCCGTCAACACCGGCGCACTGGTCGAGGCAGAGGTGCAGACCCCCGGTGGCGTGGTCAACTATGACGGGGACACCGCCATCGACGGCGTGCCTGGTACGGCCGCCCCGGTGGCGCTGAACTTTCTCGACGTGGTGGGATCGCGCACCGGCGCGCTGTTCCCGACCGGCAAGGCGCGCGAAGAGATTGACGGCGTCGAGGTCAGCCTCGTCGATGTGGCGATGCCGATGATGATCGCCCGCGCCGCCGATTTCGGCATCACCGGCTATGAGACCCAGGACGAACTTGACGCCATGCCGGACCTGTTCGCGCGCATGGAGGCGGTCCGGTTGGAAGCAGGCCGGCGCATGGGCTTTGGCGACGTGTCGAAATCCGTGACACCCAAGATCGGCCTTTTGGCCGCCCCGCAGGGCGAGGGGCATTTCTGCGCCCGCTATTTCATGCCCTGGACTAGCCACCCGACGCTGGCGGTGACCGGCTCGCAGTGTCTGGCCGCCTGCGCGTTGGCACCTGGTACCGTAGCCGAGGGTCTGACCCGGCCCTTTGCGGACAGCCCCGTGACCGTGCGGATCGAACACCCGATGGGCGTGATGGATGTCCGCGTGCGTTATGACCATGACGGCGGGTTCAATTTCCGCTCTGCCGGGGTGACGCGCACCGCCCGTCTGATCGCGCGCGGAGAGGTCATGGTGCCGGCATCGGTCTGGGGCGGCCTATGATCCACACCTATGACATCCTTGCCCGCACCATCGCGCAAGAGGATCCCGGCACCTGCTTTGCCTTGTTGGGGGACGCCAACATGGCGTTGGCCACGCGCCTGGCCGAAGAGGGCTGCGGATTCATCTATGTCCGGCACGAACATTGCGCGGTGGCCGCGGCAATGGCCCATGCCCGCAAGACCGGCGGCGTCGGACTGGCAACCGTCACCTGCGGGCCGGGTGTCACCCAGTTGATGACGGCGCTGCCCGCAGCCGTGCGGGCGCATCTGCCCGTGGTGGTTCTTGCCGGAGAGGCGCCCTTGAAGGCGGGTTGGTACAATCAGGCCATCGATCAGGCGCCCTTTGTCACCGCTTGCGGTGCGGCCTATGTCGCCGCGCATTGGCCCGCGCGGATGCCCGTCGTGATCCGCGATGCCTTTGCCCAGGCGCGTCGGGAACGGCGTCCGGTTGTCGTGGGGCTGCCCTTTGACCTGCAGGAATTGCCCTGGGACGGTCCCGGCGACCTGCCCGCGCCCTCGGCCAGCCTGATCCCTGCCGCAGGCCCGATCCCGCCCAATCCCGATGACCTGTCCCGCGTCGCCCCGGTGGTGGCACAGGCAGGCAAGGTCGTCGTCATGGCCGGAATGGGCGCTGTCGAGTCCGGGGCGGGTGAGGCCATCCATGCCCTGGCCCGGCATCTGGACGCGCCCACGGCCACCACCTTGCCCGCGCGCGGGCTTTTGCATGAGGATCCCTGTTGCCTGGGCGTGGCGGGGGGCTTTTCCCCGGAAATCGCGCGCGAGGTCATGGGCGAGGCCGACTTGATCATCGCCATTGGGTGTTCACTGGCGCGGCACAATGCCGACGCAGGCAAGCTCTGGCCCCGGGCGCGGGTGCTGCAGGTGGACATCGACCCGGTCAGCCAAAGCCAGGGGCGCTTGGCTGCCGACCTGCACCTGCGCGCCGATGCGCGCCTTGGGGCCGAGGCGCTGGTGGAGGCCGTGCCCGCCCGCCAGACCCGCCAAAGGGGGCAGACACTTGCCCGGCGCATCGCGACCGAACCCGCCGACAGCGCCAGATTCGACATCGCCCCGGGCCAGTACGATCCCCGCGACGTGGTCGCGGCGCTGGAGTCCGCGCTGCCGCAGGGCTGGCAGATGGTCAATTCTTCGGGGCACTGTTCCTATTACTTCGCCCAGATGAACCGGCCCTATGACCAGTTCCTGACGATCCGCGAATATGGCGCCATCGGAAATGGCACCAGTTTCGCGATGGGGGTCGCCGCCGCGTGCCGCGGAACGCCGGTTGTCCTGTTCGACGGGGACGGCAGCCTGTTGATGCATATGCAAGAGCTGGAAACCTATGTTCGCCACCGCTTGCCGATCCTGACCGTGGTCCTGAACGACGGCGCCTATGGCTCGGAGATCCACAAGCTGCGGGCCGAGGGGTTGTCGGATGCGGGCGCCGTCTTTGGCCAGACCGACCTGGCCGCCATCGCACGCGGGTTTGGCGCGGCGGGCACCCGCGTCACGGATCTTGCCGACCTGCCCGAGCTTGTCGCGGCATTTGGCGCCGATCCCCGGCCGACGGTCCTGGACTTTCCCGTGAGCGATCAGGTGGTGTCTCCGGTGATAAGGCGTTCACACGGGATCAAATGACTTGGCGGCTCGGGAAATTCGGTATACCGTGGCATACAAAAGTGGAGGATCCCATGTCGTACGAGACTCACCTGGCCAGTGCCCGAACCGCGCTGGAGGCTGCGCGCCAAGAGCTTGCCCGCGAAATCGCCACCTATCCCACGCCGATTTCCGGCTGTGACGCCCAGTTCACCCGCCTTTTGAGCGACAGGAGCCGCATCGCCGACACGCTGGCCGCGCTCGCCTCTGCCCCCTTTGTGCCGACACCGCGTGTCATGGCCCCCGGCCAGAGGGTGGAAAGCCGGTGAAGGTTCATATCCTCGACGACTGGTTCGACACCTTGCGCACCCTGCCGAGCTTTGACCGGCTGCAGGGCCATGACGTCACGGTCTGGACCGACCACACCGAAGACATCGACATCCTGGCCGACCGCCTGCAAAAGGCAGAGGCGCTGGTCCTGTTCCGAGAGCGGACCCCGGTCACCGCCGCCTTGCTGGAACGGCTGCCGGGCTTGAAGCTGATCTCGCAACGCAGCGTCTATCCCCATGTGGATGTCCCGGCCTGTACCGAAAACGGCGTGCTGCTCTGCTCCAACATGCATTCCGACACGCCCTCGATCGCGGCGTCGGAACTGACATTCGCACTGATGCTGGCCTCGGCCCGGCAGATCCCGCAGCAGATGGCCAGCCTGCGCGCGGGCCAGTGGCAGATGGGGGTGGGCCAGACGCTCGCCGGGCGGCGGCTGGGCCTTTATGGCTATGGGCGGATCGCCAAACAGGTCGCCGTCTATGCACAGGCCTTCGGGATGAAGGTCTGGTGGTGGGGATCGGACGAGGGGCGTGGCCGGGTCCGGGCCGATGGCGCAGAGCTGGCCCCCGACCGCGCCAGTTTCTTCGCTGACAGCGACTTTGTCAGCCTGCATGTGCGCCTGAAACCCGCGACGCGCGGGATCATCACCGCCGAGGATCTGCTGGCCATGAAACCCTCGGCCAGTTTCATCAACACCTCGCGGTCGGGCCTTGTCGCGCCGGGCGCGCTGGAAAAGGCGCTGGAGGTGGGGCGCCCGGGGCGTCTGGGGCTGGACGTTTTCGACACGGAACCGCTGACCGATGCCAATGATCCGCTGGTCAATCATCCCTCGGTCATCGCGACCCCGCATATCGGTTACGTCACCGAGGATGAGCTGGATATGCAGTTCGCGGATATCTACGACCAGATCAACGCCTATGCCGAGGGCGCGCCGATCCACATGATCAACCCCGACGCCCGGGGCGCGGAGTGACAGAGCTTCTTTACGCCGGGCTTGAACCGGGGACGTTTTGGGTGCTTGTCGCGGTTAGTTTCGTGTCTTCCTTCATCACCGTCGCGCTGGGCATCGGCGGGGGCGCCCTGCTGTTGGCGGTCATGGCAAGCGTCATGCCTCCGGCGGCGCTGATCCCGGTGCACGGGGTGATCCAGGTGGGATCGAACGCGCTGCGGCTGGCGGTGCTGTTTCGCCACGTGCATTGGCCGCCGGTGCTGACCTTCCTGATCGGCACGGTGATCGGGGTGGCGCTGGGCGGGGCGCTGGTGGTCAACCTGCCGCCGGGGGCGATTCTGATTGGGGTCGGCGGTTTCGTGATCTGGTCGGTGCTCAGCCGCCCGCCCGCATGGTTGTCGCGCCTGCCGGTCGTGACCGGGCTGATTTCCAGTTTCCTGACCATGTTCTTTGGCGCCACCGGGGTTTTTGTCGCCAATTTCACCAAGTCCCTGAACCTGCCCCGACAGGCGCATGTCGCCAGCCACGCGGCCTTCATGACGGCGCAACACCTGGCCAAGGTGCTGGCCTTTGGCCTGCTGGGGTTTGCCTTCGGTCCCTGGCTGGGGTTCCTCGCGGCGATGATCCTGGCCGGGTTCCTGGGCACGCTGGGCGGGCGCCTGATCCTTGACCGGCTCAGCGATCACGGATTTCGCCGGGTGCTGGACGTGGTGCTGATCCTGATCTCGATCCGGCTGATCTGGACCGGCCTGTCCTCGCTCCTGTGACGCCGCCCGCTCGGGCGTCGACGGATAGGATCCGCTTCGCTAGGCTTGGATCAGGGCCGGGGTGTGCGGTCCGACTCGGGGCAACGGCAAGGGGACAGAGGTGATGAGAACAGCGGGACTGGCACTGGCGGGAATCCTGGCGGCGGCGCCGGCCTGGGCCGAGTTCACCACCGGCGATGCGCTGGTGATCGGGAACGCGCGCTATGGCGAGACCGTGACGGCCTTTGGCCCCGATGCGGTGCGGGCGGTGGCCAGGGCGCTGCGCCTGCGCGGGCAAGAGGTCGAACAGCTGGCCAATGGCGGTGCCGACGCGATGCGGCAGGCGCTGGACGGTTTCGTGGCCGCGATCGACGAGGGCGAGACGCCGCTGATCGTGGTGCTGTCGGGCCAGTTCGCCTTGGACGACGGCGGCCCTGTCCTGCGCCCCGCGGGCCGCGAGGCGTCCGAGGCTGCGGGTCTGTCACTTGCGGCGGTGCTGGAGGTGCTGGCCCAAAGCCCGCGCCGGGCCTTTCTCGTGCTGGGCGAGGCCGGTGAGGGGGCGGGCCTTGAGGCGCTGAAGATCCCCGAGGGCGTGACCGTGATCCGTGGTCCCGCCGCCAAGGTGGCAGAGTTTGCCGCCCGTGAAATGGCGCAGCCGGCCTTGCCGCTTGAGAAATCCGCCGACTGGTACGACTTGGCGCTGTCCGGCCATGTCAGCGAAGACCTGACGATCCTGACCCATACCGAGGTGCGACCGCCGAGCGAGGCGGAACAGGCCGCCGCCCGGGACCGGATCGCCCGGCTGGACGAGGCAGCCTGGCAGCGCGCCGTGGAACGCGGGGCGTTCCAGGCCTATCTGGACAGCTATCCCGAGGGCATTCACGCCGAGGCGGCCCTGCAACGGCGGGACGGTGAACCCGCGGTCAGCCCGGCCCAGGCAGAGACGGCCCTGGCGTTGGACGCCGGTGCGCGCAGGGCAATCCAACGCAACCTGGCGCGGCTGGGGCATCGGACACGCGGCATCGACGGGATCTTTGGCCCCGGCACGCGCGGCGCGATCACCGCGTGGCAACGGCAGATCGGGGCCGCTCCGACCGGCTATCTGGATGCGGCGCAGGTTGCGCGGTTGGCAAAGGAGGCGGGGCAGGCGCCTGCGCGCTCAGCGCCCCGGCCCCGGCGGGCGCGCAACGTCGTCTCGGCGCAGGAGGCCGCAACCTGGAACATGGCGCGGGGGCAACAGGGGTTGCGCGCCTATCTTGGCCAGTACCCCGACGGCGCCTTTGCGGCGCGCGCGCGGGTCAAGCTGAGCAACATGCAGCGCGGCGTGCGCCAATAAGCGGTCAGCGCGCCCGGGCCGCCTTGCGGGCCCGCTTGGCGGACAGCATCTCTTTCAGGACCTCGGGACGGGGGCGCCAGTCATAGCGGTCGTCCGCCCGGGTCTTTTGCCAATGCAGGGCGCCGCCGTTGCGCCAGGGGTCCAGCACCACGCCGTCATAGATCGTGCCGCCGCGCGGGCTGATGACCGCCGTGTGATGGATGATCCGGAAGGGGGAGCGGGGCGAGATCGCGCGCAGCGCCGACAGGGTGCGAAAGTTCTCTTGGCTGAGGCGGCGGTGCATGTCCTCGGCCCAGTGGTTGCACAGCCCGCGTTCGCGCTCGCCGCTGTGGACCTTGGCGTTATGGATCAACGGCGGGTCGGTGATGCCGTAGTCCTGCGTCAACTGGCGGGAATAGGTATAGGCGATCCGCGCGGCGCGGTCGGCCTCTCGCGGGTCGACATTGGGACCGAGCCCCCGGATTTCCGCCGCCAGAGCGTCGATGTCCCGCTGTCCGAATTCCGGGCTGACGGTGGTGCAGCCACCGACGGCCAGCATGGCCAGCGCCACCAGCATCATTGCGAAACGCTTTGTCATGGTTATCCCACCCGAAGTTCCCAGCAGCATCGCCCAAGGCCATAGCCCCGGCGCGCCGGATGTGCCAGACCTCGGGCGGGTTTTGCGCCCTGCGTGATGCAGCGACGGCGCGGAACGCTACAGGGCAAAGGCCTTTTGTGCCGCGGGCCGGGCCAGAAGGCGATCTACATAGGCCCTGAGGTTGGGCATCCCGGAATAATCGACGCCAAATCTCTCGCACATGATGCAGGCATGTCCGGTGATCGTGTCGGCGGCGGTGAACTCTCCGGCCAGGTAGTCACGGTCGGCCATGTGGGCATCCACCGTCTGCACCATGCGCGTCATCAGTTTCAGCGCCCGCTTGGCGTGTTCCTCGGACCGGCGTTCGGGTTTCAGGATGATGGTTTCCACGACGTAGTTGTTCATCGGTCCCATGATCATGCCTTCGCCGTAGTGCAACCATTGCAGGTACTGAGGAAAGGCCGGGGACTCGACCGGCGGCACCAGCTTGCCGTGCCCGTGGCGCGCCACCAGGTACTCGGCGATGGCGGGGGATTCAAAGATCCGCACGTCGCCGTCCTCCAGCACCGGGATACGGCCGTTGGGGCTGATTTCCAGGAACTCGGGCGCGCGCATGGCCGGATCGCCCAGTTTCTCGAAGCGGTGCAATTCGAAATCCAGCCCCAGTTCGTACATCAGCCAGGCGGTCCGCACGGCGCGGGTGTCGGGAGCGAAATAGAGTTTCATCAGGGTCTCCGGTTGATGGGGCGCGCGGGTCCCCTTTGGTGATGTCCGGGCCGGACGGTCGTCTTGCCGGTTTGCGCGTTATTGGGTAGCGGTTGGGGCAGGACAGTCAACCGGCAGGTACCGCCCATGATCGACGCCCATTTCTGGCCCACGCCCAACGGGTGGAAAATCTCCATCGCGCTGGAGGAAATGGGGCTCGACTATCGCGTGGTGCCGGTCAACATCCTGCGCGGTGAACAGTTCGACCCGGAGTTCCTGAAGATCAGCCCGAACAACCGGATGCCCGCCATCGTGGACCATGCGCCCGAAGGCGGCGGCGCGCCGATATCCGTGTTCGAGGGGGCCGCGATCCTGATCTACCTGGCCGAGAAGACGGGCCAGTTCCTGCCCGCCGACCTGCGCGGGCGGACCGAGGTGCTGGAATGGCTGATGTGGCAGGCCGCCGGGGTCGGGCCGATGTTCGGGCAGGCGGGCCATTTCAAGTTCTACGCGCCGGAGCCGAACTCCTACGGTCTGGAACGCTACACGACAGAGGTGCTGCGTCTCTACGGCGTGCTGGACCGGCGGCTGGAAGGGCGTGACTACATCTGCGACGCTTGTTCGATTGCCGATTTCGCGACCTGGCCCTGGGTCGTCACCTATCGCAAACAGGAAATCGACCTGGACCAGTTTCCCAATGTCCGCCGCTGGTATGACCTGATGAAGACCCGCCCGGGGCTGCGGCGCGGCTATGACCTGGGCAAGGACCTGGGCAAGCCGCAGGGCAAGTGGGACGAGGAGGCGCGAAAGCACCTGATGCCGCGCAGCACGCAGGAGAGGGGATAGCCGCGTATCACCCGGCGCGCAAATGGGCCAGCATGGTTTCGGCACCGGAAACCTGTACTGGCACGCCCGGTGGATTGTCCCTCAGTCCCGGTTCGGAAAAGAGCGCGGTGATCTCGCCGTCCTCGACCAGCATGGAATAGCGCCAGCTGCGCAGGCCCATGCCTTGTGCCGACCGGTCGACCAGCATGCCCATCTGCCGGGTGAAATCGCCATTTCCATCGGGCAGCATCATGACTTTTTCGATCCCCTGTGCGCGCGCCCATTGAAACATGACGAAGGCATCGTTGACCGACAGGCAGATCACGCGGTCGATCCCATGCTCGCGAAAGGCGTCGTAGTGGCCTTCGTAGCCGGGCAGATGGGTTTCGGAACAAGCGGGGGTAAAGGCCCCGGGCAGCGCGAAAAGCACCACGCGTTGACGGTCGAACAGTTGGGCGCTGGTCACGTCCCGCCATTCATAGGGATTGTCGCCGCCCGGGGCCTCGTTGCGTTGGCGGGTGTGAAAGACGGTTTCGGGGACGCGCTGCGGGGTCATGTCCGGGCTCCTGTTGCAGGTCGGTACGGCCTGACCCAAAGTAGCCTCTCCGGGCCGACGGTAAAGCGCCCAAGTTGATGAGAGAGACGATGCCCGACCTGCTGCCCGATCTTCCCGGCTATGGCGCGCTGCGCGCCTTCGCTCCTGCCGCGCGTGGCCCGCGCATGACCAAGCTCTTGCGAGACCTGGATGCGGCGATTTCCGCCTGCGACCTGCGGGACGGGGCCACGGTGTCGTTTCACCACCACCTGCGCAACGGTGACGATGTGCTGAACATGGTGATGGCAGCGCTGTCACGCCGGGGGCTGAAGGATCTGCACGTCGCGGCCAGTTCGATCTTTCCGGTGCACGCGCCCCTGGTTGATCACATCCGCAACGGCACGGTCTCACGCGTCTCCGCCGCCTTCATCTCTGGCCCGGTGGGAGAGGCGATCTCGACCGGTGTGCTGCCGAACCCGGCGGTTCTGATGACACATGGCGGACGGGCGCGGGCGCTGGATGTGGGGGAGATCGTGATAGACGCGGCTTTTGTCGCCGCGCCGGCCGCAGACGAGATGGGCAATGTCTCTGGCAGCACGGGACCGACCGCCTGCGGCACGATGGGCTATCCCATGACCGATGTTGCGGTCGCGCGCCGCACCGTGGCCATCACCGACACGCTGGTCCCCTACCCGGCGCCCGCCATCGACATCCCGCAAGGGCAGGTGGATCACGTGGTACAGGTGCCGCGCATCGGCGATCCCGGCGGCATCGCCTCTGGCACGACGCGCCCGGCAGAAGACCCCGTCAGCCTCTCCATTGCCGACAGCGCCGCGCGTACCATCACCGCCAGCGGGCTGCTGGCCGAGGGGTTTTCCTTTCAGACCGGGGCCGGGGGCGCCTCGCTGGCGACCGCTGCCGCGGTTGGCCGGCAGATGGCGGAGCTTGGCGTCGCGGGCAGTTTCTGTTCCGGGGGGATCACCGGCTTTCACGTCGAGATGCTGCGTGCGGGGCTCTTTCGCGGTTTGATGGACGTGCAGTGTTTCGACCTCGACGCGGTGCGGTCCTACCGCGACGATCCCCGGCACCAGGCCATGTCGGCAGCCACCTATGCGGCGTCCCATATTGGCGGGGCGGTGGTCGACCGGGTCGACGCGGTGGTGCTGGGCGCGGCCGAGGTCGATCTGGATTTCAACGTCAACGTGACCACGCGGGCGGGCGGCATTCTGATCGGCGGGTCCGGCGGGCATGCGGATACGGCTGCGGGCGCGCGGCTTTCCATCGTCACGACTCGCCTGACCGCCGCCGGTTTTGCCAAGATCGTGCCGCAGGTGGGCACGCTGACCACGCCGGGCCAGACCATCGACGTGGTGGTGACTGAGGCGGGGCTGGCGGTGAACCCGGCGCGGGACGAGCTGGCGGACCGGCTGCGCCGGGCGGGCCTGGCCGTGCGTCCGATCGAGGACCTAGCGCGCGAGGCCGCCGCCGCCGCGCGCCAGCCGGTTCCGCCCCGGGTCGACGGGCGGGTGGTCGCCATCAGCGAATACCGAGACGGCAGCGTGACCGACCTTGTCCGTCAAATCGGCCCGGACTGACACTTTGCCGTGACACGGCGCTGGTATTCCGTGCCGAAACCGCGACAATCGCGGCGGATGCGCTATGGTTCTTGGCGGGTTCAGGCCGCTGTCCGCACGACAAGACGGAATGCGGTGTTCAACAGGGAAAGAGGTTTCAGGATGACAACAGACATCCAGTTCAAGCGGTCCTGGCGTGTTTGGGCCGGGGCCTGTGCGCTGGCGCTGATGCTGCCGGTGGCTGGGTTTGCCCAGGATGCCGCACCGATCCAGGTCGATACGATGCGCCTGACGTCGGAACAGCCGGTCACGATGGATACCTTCTTTGGCACGGTTCAGGCCAGCGACATGCTGGGCCTGTCCTACGAGGCGGGCGGCTGCGTGGTCGAGGTCTCGGACAAGGCCAAGCGCGCGCGTGTCGCCTCTGCCGGGCAGGTGCTGGTGCGGCTGGATGACAAGCGGTCCATGCTGGCGCTGCGCACCGCAGAGTCGCGGGTTGCCGAACTGGCCGCCACCATCGAAGAGCGCGAGTTGGACATTCAGTCCGCCATTGCCGATGACAAGCGCCGTCAGCAGGAACTGGACCTGACCACCGCCGAATACGAACGCAACAGCACCATGCTGGGCCGTGGCCTGATCAACGAGACCACGATGGAAGGGGTCGAGCGCCGTTTCATGGAGGCGCAGTTTGCAGCCGACCGCGCGCAAGAGGCCATCGCCACCGCCCGCGCCGCCAAGCGCCGCGCCGAGATTGCCCATGAGATCGGGCAACTGGATCTGCAGACCGCGCAGCTCAACCACGAACAACTGGTGCTGACCGCGCCCATCGACGGGGTGCTGGTGGGCTTTGAAACCAACGTGGGCGATTGCGTCTCGGCCGGGGAGCGCGCCGCACAGATCTATGCGCCCAGCGAGAAATCCGTGGATGTCTTCATCCTTATCAGCCGCCTGTCCGCAAGCGGTCCGGCGGGGATTTCCGATGGGTCTGCCGTGCGCATCACCCGCGTGAATGGCCAGGTCTGCGCCGGGACGATCACCCGTTTCGACACCGAGGCGGACCTGGAAAACCAGTTCGTCAAGGCCACCATCGAGGTTGACGAGACCTGCGCCCCCGACCTGTTCCTGAACGAGGCGGTCGAGGTCGAGGCGATGCTGGACTCCAGTGACGATACCTTCGAGATTCCCACCGGCGCGCTGACCAATGGCGACACGGTCTTCCTTGTGGACGAAGAGGGGGCGACTCTGCAGGAAGTCGTGGTCGAGATCCTCAAGACCGGACCGCGTGAAACCATTGCGCGCATTCCCGGCGGGGCCGGGCGGCTGATCGTCAGCGATGCCCTTGCCGGACTGGGCGAGGGGCAGACGGTGGCGCTGCGTTGATCCTTTTGCGGTGATCCCGCCCGGTCAGGGCGGGGTCAGCGTGCCCCGCATGGTTGCGGAGTACAGGAAATCCTCGAGATCCTCGGTGTTGATCGGCTTGGTCATCAGCACCGTCTGTGCCGCGTCGCACATCTGGCGCAACTCGGTCGAGCGGTTGGCCGACATCAGGCGCGCGGGCAGGGCCGGATCGCGTGCCCGCAACTGCCGGACCAGCGCCAACCCGTCCTGACCTTCGCCCAGGTGATAATCCGCCAAGAGCGCATCCGGCAGGATGCCGATGTCATGCAGCAGGGCGCGCGCCTCCTCGACGCTGCCCGCGTCCAACACGCTGCCGCCCCAGCGTTCGATGAGCAGACCCAGCGCGCGGCGCAATTCCTCGTCGTTTTCGACCAGCAGCACGATCAGCCCGCTGTCACGCAGTCGCTGCCGGGCTGCCGGGCTCTTGCGGGGGACGGGCATCTCGTTCGGGCCGCTCACCCGTTGCGCGCTGAAAAAGAACCGCGTGCCGCGCCCCAGCTCCGAACTCACGCCAAGCGGATGGCGCAGCTGCGCACAGGCGCGTTCCACGATCGCCAGGCCAAGGCCCAGCCCCTCGTTCACGCTGCTCTTGCTGTCCAGCCGCTCGAACTCGCGGAAGATCCGTTCCTGGTCGGCCTCGGCGATGCCGGGCCCGGTGTCCCAGACCTCGAACCGGATCGTGTTGCCCTGCCGCCGGGCACCCACCAGCACACGGCCCTTTTCGGTATAGCGCACCGCGTTGGCGATCAGGTTTTGCAGGATGCGGCGCAGGAACCCCGGGTCGCTGGCCACGCTGCCCGAGGCCGGAACCACCCGCAGGTCCAGCCCCTTGAGCGCGGCGAGGGGGGCGAATTCGTCTTGCAGCCGCTGCAGGAGCTGGTTCACCGAAACGGCGGTGATGTCGAGGCTGGCGGCACCGGAATCGAGTTTCGAGATGTCCAGCAGCGCGTCGATGATCTTTTCGACGCTGTCCATCGCGCTCAGCGCCTTGGTGGCATGTTGCCGCGTAATGTCATCCCCGTCGCCCTCGGCGATCCCCGAGATATAGAGCTTTGCCGCCGACAGCGGTTGCAAAAGGTCATGGCTGGCCGCCGCGACAAAGCGCGACTTGGAGGCATTGGCCCGTTCCGCCGTGACCAGCGCATCCTCGAGTTCCAGCGTGCGTTCCATCACCCGCCGTTCCAGCAGTTCATTGGCCTCTTCGAGTGCCCGCGCCGCCTGGCGTTCGACGGAAACGTCGGTAAAGGAGATCACGAACCCCCGGTCGGGCATTTCCTGCGCAAAGACGTCCAGGGTGATATCGCTCTCGGCCCGGATCTCGAACCGCAGGGCCTGGCGCCCGCGGTCCTGGTGGGCCCAGGCGCGCAGGTCCTCGGCGGTCATGACATCGGCGTCAAAGCGGGTTTCCAGCTGTTCTATCAGCCGATCGAAATCCACGCCCAGCCGCAGCGTGGCGATGGGCAGGGACAGCATCTCGCCGATCTTGTCGTTCCAGCCCACCAGCCGCGCGTCGCGGTCAAAGATGCAGACCCCCTGGTTGAGGTGATCCAGCGTCGCCCGCAGCATCCGCGCCTGGCTGTCCAGCAGCTTGCCGCGTTCCTGCCGTTCCAGCCGCATGATGTCGGTCACGTCGGTCTGCAGCACCACGGTGCCGCCGTCCGGCGTGCGGTGTTCGCTGACCTGCAACCAGCGGTCCCAGATCAGGCGCACGTTGAAGATCGCGTGCCGGTCCTTGTGCCGTTTCAGCCGCTGTTCCGCCCATTGCGCGGGGCTGACGACCTCCGGCAGTTGCAGGAACCGGCTTTCGCTGACCGCCTGAACGTAATCGGCAAAGGGCAGTCCCTCTGCCAGGCGCGGCTGCACGTCGTGCAGCGGCAGGCTGAACCGGCTGTTCCACATCACCAGCTTGTCGGCGCTGTCGAAAAGGCCAAACCCCTCCTGCACCGCCTCGATCGCGTTGGCCAGGTTCTTGCGGGCGTGTTCGGCCTCGTGCTTGGCGCGGGCCAGGGCGGCGTTTGACTGGTTCAGCAGGTCCAGCGTGTATTCCAGGTCGCGGGTGCGCTGGCGCACCTGGTCTTCCAGCATGGCGGCGCGTTCGAACTGGGCATAGGCGGCGCCGGACTGGTCTGTGTCCTGTTCGACCCGGCGCATCAGCGCCTCGCTGATCCGCAGCAGTTTTTCGTTTTGACGTTCCAGAGGGTCGTTGGGGTTGATCAGGAAATGCGTCATGTCTCCCTGCATGGACCCTCCGGGGCATAGATCGCGACTCCGGTCATGGTCTGGTTGACATGCATCCCGTTGACCTGCTCGCCATAGGTAGAAAACCCGGTGACCCTGTGCCGCGTCAGCACATCGTCAAGGGGTCGTTTCAACTGGCGTTTTTCTGCCTCTATCCGGCGCAGAACGCAATCGCAGGCCAGGATCGCCTGGGGTTTTTCACCCCGCGACAGCTCGCTCAACTGCTGGTCCAGGTGGTCGACGATATGGGCCGCTTCGGCCAGCGTCAGCACCAGTCCCTCGTCGATGGCCGAAAAGAATTCAAGCGCGCCGTCCTCTGTCACGCGCTTGATGGCGCGGACATGGTGGCTGCCGCCCAGGCGCACCACCATCGGGCTGTCGGCAAAGGTGAAGGTGTCGATCTGGTTCGGATCCTTGCCCAGGAGGCGCCCCAGTTCGCGCGCCGCCGGTTCGGCGTTGATCTCGTGCACCAGGCGGCGCGAAGGATCCGCGCGGGTCACCACCATGCGCAGGTCGGTGGGGGTGAAATGGTTGACGCTGAACACCCGCAGCCGGCAGGTGCTGCGCACCAGGGCCATGACGGCGGCCTTTTCGTGGCAGACCCCGTTCAGCGCGACGAAGGTATGTTCGAACCGCACCCCGTCCCCGGCAGAGCCGCCGAACAGCTGTGTCGGTCCCAGCCCAGCGGTGAGGGACGAGGCCAGCCTGTCCTCCTGCATCGACAGGCCATCGACCATGAGAAAGGCGAATTCCTCGGTCATCTCGGGGGCGCGGGCGCCCAGCTCGGCGCGGGCACGGATCGTGCGCTGGGTCATCTCGTTGCTGGGCAGGTTTTCCAGGTCCTCGTACAGCAGGACCTCGGCTTCGAAACAGCGTTGCGGCAGCGCCATCGCCACCACCTGTTCCTCGACATAGCCGGCGCCCATCGCGATCTCTCCGGCGGTGGTGCAGGCCATGACCGGGGCATCGCCCAACCGCGACTGCAGGCCCGTCACCAGCGTCTGGAAAGGCGTCGCGGGGCTGCAAAAGATCATCACGACGGCAAAGGGGCCATCCCCCAGCCCTTCGGCAAGCCGGTTGATCAGGTCGGGTGCGTCGCAATCGGCGCGGGCTGTCCGCAGAACGGCGTCGTTATCGACACCCCCCTCGGACGGAGAGGCTCCTCCGTCCATCGGTTCTCCTCCCCAGGTGTTCTGTTTTTATTCGGAACAGACTACGGAGTGTCCGCCTGCTTTGGCAAGAGGTTCGAAAAGCTGGCCTCGCCCGCGATCAGGACGGCCTGCGTGCGGCTCTGGACGCCCAGCTTGCGCATGATGGCGGTCACATGGGCCTTGACGGTGGTTTCCGCGATAGAGAGGTCATAGGCGATCTGCTTGTTCAGCTTGCCCTCGCAGATCAGTTGCAGGATGCGTGCCTGCTGGTTGGTCAGCGTCGACAGGCGCGAGACCGCGTCGTCGCCCGCATCCGCCGGTTGCCCGGCATCGCCCACGTCGACGAACCCTTCGGGGACAAAGACCTCGTCGCGTGCCAGCGCATCGAAGGCCTGGCGAAAGACGCCGCGCTGGCTGTGCTTGGGGACAAATCCCTTGGCGCCCGCGCGCATCACCGACGTCACCATGCGGTTGTCCGCCATCGAAGAGACGACGACCACGGGAATTGCCCCGGCGGCGGTCTTGAGCCGGATCAGCCCGTCCAGCCCGTTCACGTCCGGCAGGTTGAGATCCAGCACGATGACATCCGGTTCGGCGCCTTCATCCAGGGCGTCCAGCGCATCCTCGAGCAGGCTGGCGGTCTCGATTTCCTCGATCCCGGCCACGGTCTTGAGCGTCATGGCCAGCGCATCGCAGAACAGCGGGTGATCGTCCACGATCAGCGCAGAGGCGAAATGCCGTTGATGGTCCGTTTCGGGCAACGTTCTCCTCCCCCTTTGAACGCCGGTTTCTTGGTATACCTTACGATCCTAGCAAAGCGCCAGAGCCACGGCACCTGTGCTAAGGTCTTAGGAGGAGGGGGCGTGCCGGCGGACATGCAAACGGCGTGACCGGGGTCACGCCGCCTGTCGGACCTTTGGCTTTGGGTCAGCCGGTCCAGTTGGTCGCCTGTGCAAAGATCAGGAAAGCGATGGCGATCCCGATCCAGGTGACGAAGAGCGGCAGGAGAAAGCGGATCCAGCGGTCCCATCCCACGCCGGCCAGCGCCAGTGTCGCCATGAAGTAGCCGGAGGTCGGGTAGAAGATATTCGAGAGCCCGTCACCCAGCTGGTAGGCCAGCACCGCGTTCTGCCGTGTCACCCCGATCAGGTCCGAAAGCGGCGCCATGATCGGCATCGTCACAAGCGCCTGGCCGCTGCCCGACGGAATGACGAAGTTGAAGCCAAGCTGCGACAGGAACATGCCCACCGCCGAAAGCGTGTCGGGAAAGCTGCCGACGAGGCCGCCAAGCCCGTGCACCAGCGTGTCCATGACCTGACCCTGTTCGAACATCACCGCAACCGCCCGGGCCAGGCCGACGATGATCGCGCCCATCAGAACGTCGCGAAAGCCCTCGTTGAAGGCGTCACAGATGCGCGCGGTGTTCAGCCCGGCGACCAGCCCGACAACAACGCCCATCAGGACAAAGAGGCCCGCCATTTCCAGCATGAACCAGCCGCGGGTCAACACGCCCCAGACCATGATCGCGAAAAAGCCCAGCGTGACCAGCCCGGCCCAGGCCTGGCGCTGGCTAAAGCGCATCGGCTCGGCCGAGAAATCGTGGCGGTAGGTGCCGCGCTTCGTCTCTTCGCGGGAATCCCCGGCCATCAGGCTGTCATCGGGGTTGGCGCGGACGCGGCGGGCATAGCGGATCGTGTGCAGCACGGCCACAACCAGCAGCACGACAAAGAGGGTGGCGCGCAGACCGGCACCGGAATACAGCGGCAATTCGGCGATCGTCTGACCCAGTCCGGTATTGATCGGGTTCAGCACACCCGCCGTGAACCCGGCCGTTGTCGCCAAAAGCGCGGTTGCCGCGGCGGTGATCGAGTCGTAGCCCAGCGCAATCATCAGCGGCAGGATCACGGGCACGTAGACCAGGGCCAGTTCCTGGGTCCCGATCAGGGAGGCCACGACGGCAAAGAAGGTCATCAGCACCGGGAACATCAGCAGGCTGCGCGAGGAAAAGCGCCGTGCGAGCTTGTCCACCGCCACGTCGATCAGGCCGGTCCGGCGGACCACCATGAAGGTGCCGCCGATGATGAAGGTGAAAAAGACGACGGTCGCGGCATCCACCAGCCCGTTCGGGACCGCTAGCATGAACTGTTCCAGTCCCACGGGCGTGGCCGGAACCTCGCGGTAGCTGGTCGGGTCGATGGCGCTGCGGCCATTCGCCAGCGTCACCCGATCATACAGACCTGCCGGAATGACGTGGGTCAATGCGGCGGCAATGGCCGTAAAGACGAAAAGGATGACGTAGATATGCGGCATCCGGAATCCGGGTGCCTCTGTCTCGTCCACGTCGGTGTTCTCGGCGGTCATTGTCTGGTCCTCCCTCGACCTTGCTGCGCAACGGGGCGCGAAGATCGTCTGATGTTGCAATATCTGACATGTTAGTTAAAATATTTATTGATATGCCATAATTGCTTTCAGAAGGGTCTGTTTGCATATTTTTGAAAGTGGTGGGAAATATAAAGAAAACCGGAGGGAAACATGACAGAGGCAGGAGGTGAAGCGCAGAGCAGGCGCGCCTTTGGCGCCCTCATCGACGCGCTGAGAGGTGGAGAGTTGCCGTCGAGCAGCTTTCACTCGATGCAGCAACTGGTGAGCGTCCTGGGATTTCCGATCTCGTCGATTCGCGAGGCGGTCAAGCGGGCCGAGGCCCAGGGCCTGGTCGAGATCCTGCCAAAACGCGGCATCCAAGTGATGTCTGCGGACCTCGACTCGACGCGGAACTGCATGGATATGCGCGCGACGCTGGACAAGGAAGGCGCGCGCCGCCTGCTGGCACGCGGCAAGGGGCGTGACTGGTCCGGGTTGCGCGCGGCGCATGAGGCCCTTCTGGCCCGCGCGCAGGCCGGGATCGGCGCCGCAGAGGCTGTCGATGCCATCGACGTGGATCTCAGCCTGCATGACGCGCTCGCCGAAGAGCTGGACAATCCGCTGCTGCGGCGCTGCTACGAAGAGAACCGCACCCGCATCGCCATCATCCAGAACACGCGGCCCTTCCTCGCCGATCGCGTCGCCTCGGCGATGGAAGAGCACCTGGCCATTATTTCAGCCATCGAGGCCGGGGACGAGCCGGCGGTGAAGGAGGCGATCGACCTCCATTTCCTGCAAACGCTGCGCTGGTGGGGAATCCACGGCTGAGCGGTTCCGCGTGACGCGGTGCCGGGCCGTGGCCGTGAATCACCTGTCGCCGAACATGTCCCCCAGCCCGCCCAGCACGGACCCTTCGCCCTTGCTGCCGCCCGGACCCGCGGCGCGCAGCACGCGGTCGGCCAGCCGCGAGAAGGGCAAGCTTTGCAGAAAGACGGTTCCCGGGCCGCGCAGCGTGGCCAGAAAGATCCCCTCGCCGCCGAACACCATGCTCTTGAGGTTGCCGGCCCGTTCGATGTCATAGTGCACGCCGCTGGTCATCGCCGCCAGACAGCCGGTATCGACGCGCAGAACCTCGCCCGCCTGCAATTGGCGCCGGATGACGGTGCCGCCGATATGGATAAAGGCCATGCCGTCGCCGTTCAGACGCTGCAGGATGAACCCTTCGCCGCCAAAGAACCCGGCCCCCAGCTTGCGCTGAAAGGCGATGTCGGTGGTCGTGCCGAAGGCGGCGCAGAGAAAGGCGTCTTTCTGGCAGATCAGTTCTTCGCCCATCTCGGCCATGTTCACGGGAATGATCTTGCCCGGATAGGGCGCGGCAAAGGCGACGCGCTTTTTGCCCTGCCCGTTGTTGGTGAAATGGGTCATGAAGATCGATTCGCCGGTCAGCACGCGCTTGCCGACGTTCAACAGGGAATCCATGAACCCGGCGGACGGGCGTCCGCCATCGCCCAGACGGGGTTCAAAGCCGATCCCGTCGTCCATGTAGTTCATGGCCCCGGCCTCGGCGATCACGACCTCGGAAGGGTCGAGTTCCACCTCGACGATCTGCATGTCATCGCCAAAAATCTCGTAGTCAACTTCATGACACCGCATTTCAAACTGCCTTTCAGGTATGGGCAAAGGGAATCCCCCGAAGGCTAGACTGGTGGTGCGCGTCCAGTCCAGTCCGGACATCCTTACGGTCTTGCAAGACCATCGGGGGGACTGGCGATGTGGTTGGCCAAGTCTCTTTGACAGGAGGAATCGAGAGTCCAGCTCCCCGTAAACGCGCTTGGTATGCTTATCTTCTGCGCCCAATTTCGAAATGCCCGCAATGCGGTTTCTATTGGCCCTTCGCTTGGTCTGCCTGCCCCCGGTGCGGATATGATCCGGCAAAAGGACATTCCTTTGTGGTTTGGGCCGTTCTGACACTCGGCCTGGTCTCGATGGTCTTCGTGGTGCCGGGTCTGCTCTTGCTGCTTGCCTGGATCGCAGAGGCCTTGGACATTCCTCTGTCGCCCAGCAGTCCCATGTAGGTGTTCGGAACCTGCCCGAGGTTCAGGTTCTCGTGCTGACGAAAAAAGGGCGCCCCGCGGGACGCCCTTTTCCTCATGCCTTGTGCTGGCTTACTGCAGGCTGGCCAGTTCCTTGGGCAGCTTGAAGGTCCAGACGGTGCCACCCTGGTTGAGGTAGTTCACCTTCTTGGCAACCTCGCCACCCCAGAGCGGAACCGCGCCGCCCCAGCCGGAGACGATCGTGACATACTGTTCGCCGTCCATTTCCCAGGTGACGGGCTGACCCACGATGCCCGAGCCGGTCTGGAACTCCCAGAGAATCTCGCCGGTCTCGTCGTCCAGAGCGATGAACTTGCCCTCGGGCGTGCCGGTGAAGACGAGGCCGCCGCCGGTGGTCATCACGCCACCCCAGAGCGGTGCGTCGTTCTTGTATTCCCAGACCAGGTCACCGGTGTCGGGGTCGATCGCCTTGAGCGACCCGATGTGGTCCTCGTAGTTCGGCTTGATGGTGAACCCGGCCCCCAGATAGGCCGCACCCTTCTTGTAGGTGATCGGCTCGTTCCAGATATCCATGCCCCATTCGTTCGAGGGCACGTAGAAATTGCCGGTCTTCTGGCTGAAGGCCATCGGCATCCAGTTCTTGCCACCCAGGAAGGAGGGCGAGGCAAAGATCACGTCACCCTTCTTGCCATCGGCGGCCGCGGTTGGATCGCCGGGGCGGTTGTCCTCGTTGAAGATCGGGCGGCCGTTTTCATCAATGCCGTCGGCCCAGGTGATGTCCTTGACGAAGGGCGTGGCCGAGATGAACCCGCCATCCTCTGCGTCGAGCACGTAGAAAAAGCCGTTCCGGTCGGCGGTGGCCAGGCGCATGTTGCCGTCGCGGTCGTTGTAGGCGACCACTTCGTTCACGCCGTCATAGTCCCAGCCCTCGCGCGGGGTGGTCTGGAAGTGCCACTTGATCTCGCCGGTCTTGGGGTCGATGCCGATGCGGCTGGCAGCATAGAGGTTGTCGCCGGTGCCGTCGTTCTTTTGCCCCGCATCGCGCAGCCAGCTGTTCCAGGGCGCCGGGTTGCCCGCGCCAAAGATCAGCGTGTCGGTGCGTTCGTCGTAAGAGCCGCCCAGCCAGGTGGCGCCGCCGCCGGTCTTCCACATGTCGCCCGGCCAGGTCGCGTTCAGCGTGCCGGTCATGGTCGAGGGTTCGCCGTTCAGCATGCCCATGTGACCTTCGATCACCGGGCGTTCCCAGACCAGGTCGCCGTTTTCGATGTTACGGGCCTGCACGGTGCCGACGATGCCGAATTCACCGCCCGAGTTGCCGGTGATGACCAGCCCGTCGACGATCAGCGGCGCGGCGGTATAGGAATAGCCGGCCTTGTAGTCCGCGATCTTGTCGCGCCAGACGACATCGCCGGTGTCCTTGTTCAGCGCAACGATGCGCGCGTCCAGCGTGCCGAAGATGATCTTGTCGCCGTAGATCGCGGCGCCGCGGTTGACCACGTCACAGCAGGGCAGGATACCCTCGGGCAGGCGGGCGTCGTACTGCCACAGTTCCTTGCCGGTTTTCAGGTCGATGGCGTAGAGCCGCGAGTAGGAGCCGGTGACATACATCACGCCGTCATAAATGATCGGCTGGGCTTCCTGCCCGCGTTGCTTTTCACCGCCAAAGCTGAAGGCCCAGGCGGCCTGAAGATACTTGATATTGTCCTTGTTCAGCGTGTCCAGCGGGCTGTACCGCTGCAGATGGCGGCCCATGCCGTTGGTCACGACCTGTGTCGTGATGGTCTGGTCGTCGGCCAGATCGGCCTCGGTTACTTGTGCCGTGGCAGCTGTGCCGGTCAGCAGGATGCTGGCAGCGGCTGCCAGAATGAATCGGTTCATGAGATTTCCTCCCTTCATCGCCCAGGCGACGTGGATACACGCGCCCCTCTCCCGGGCGCTGGAGACAGTATTCAGGGAAGCCGCGTGGCGAGGTATTGCACAATGGTCGTAAGACTGCCGCGCGCTTGACAAGCGGTGTCGGGCATGACGCGCGCGTGACTCGAACCGGGGGAGAGCGCGGCGCGGTCACAACGAAAAAAAGGGCAGCCCGGAGGCTGCCCTTTGCGTTGCGGTACCGGGGGCGATCAGTCGGAAATCGCGCCGTTGTCCTGGGTGGTGATGCTGACCAGGTAGGACAGGATGAAATCCTGCACGGTGCGGTCTTCGATACCCACGTGACGCATCTTGGTGCCGGGCATGAAGCCGTCGTTGTCTTCCATCCAGGCGCGCAGGGCGGCGGGCGTCCAGACGATGCCAGAGGCCTCGAGCGCGATGGAATAGTCGTAGTCGGGATAGCTGCCCGCCGCGCGGCCGATCACGTTTTCCAGCGGCGGCCCGTAAGAGGCATGGTCGGCATCGACCGCGTGGCAGCGGCGGCATTCGCTGTCGAACAGGGCCTTGCCGGCGGAAATCTTGATCTCCTCGAAAGTATCGGCGCAGGCCGGCCCGGCGATGAGGGCGGCGGCGAGAATAAGGGCGGTCTTCATGTCAGATCTCCAGTGAGGTGCGCGATTCCCTGGTCCTGGCGCGATCCTCTGCCGTTCACGGGCAAAAGCCATCCACTGCTTTGGTCGTATTCCTGCGCGCCGGGCGATTGATCATGATCATGGACGGTACACCCGGCTGTGTTTGTCCGCACGCGGACCGGCCCTGTCCACCCGCAAAGTCCCGGCAAGGCGCCCGGACTCCCCGAGGGATCGTTGCCCGTGGCGGCAAGGGTCCCTTATCCAGGGCCTTGCGGGGTGGCCGGCGCAGACCCATCCTCTGCGCCGGTCTCTTTGCCCCCGAGGCGGGGTGTCCGACTAGAAGAGCGGCGCGTATTTCCAGTTGTCCGCGTCGGGTGTTACCTCGTCGAGGTCATATCCCGCGCCCTGCAGGCGCCGGGCGACCGGCAGGCCCGCCTTTGCGGCGCGGTCTACCATCGCGCGGCCCGCAGCCTCGTCCCGGGCGACGCCATGCCCCCGGATCAGCGCCAGCCCATAGTTGAACTGGCCGACCGGATCGCCCGCCTCGGCGGCGCGGCGGTCCCATTCGGCGGCGGCATCGGGGTCATAGTCACCACCCAGGCCGTTGTTCTGCAACTGGCCCATCCAGGTCATCGCTGCCGTGTAGCCGCCCTGTTCGGCGCAGAGCCGAAAGATCTCGCGCGCATCGGCGTGGTCGCCCTTCTTGGTGAAGTGATAACCCGAGGCGCAGGTGGTCATGTCGGTCTGACCACGCCGGATGTTGTCGATCACCCGGTCCATGCCCATTTCGGGCGGGTTGAGAGTGCCCAGGTCCTCCTCGGCCCAGGCGGCGGTGGCGAGTGTGGCGCAGATCGCCAGCGTCGTCATGCGCATCGCATCCTCCTTTCGCGGCTCACGGCGCGGTTTGCCGCCGCGATACAGTGTAACTTAGCGTGTCGGGCCGCAGTGACCATCACCCGACCCCGTGCAGGGCGATCAGGGGCGCAGCGCGGCGCCCCAGGGGAAGCGCCCAACCTTGATGGTCTTGATCGCCTCGCGCTTGGCCACGTCGATCACCGTCACGTCTCCCGAGATACCATTTGTGGTGAACAGCAGCGACTTGTCGCTGTTGAAGGCCATGTGCCAGACGCGGCGCCCGACGAGGATGTATTGTTCGACCTCGAAGGTCTCGGCGTTGACCACAGCAACGTGGTTGGACGGTCCCAGCGCGACAAAGGCGGTCTTTTCCTCGCCGTCGAATTCGAAGCCCACGGGTTGCACGCGGTCGGGGTGGACGCCCTTGACGGCAAAGTCGATCTTGGCCAGCTCTGCCTTGGTTTCGACGTCGAAGACGCTGACCGTGCCGCCGATTTCCGCAGACACCCAGAGCTGCGTCCCCCCGGCGGCGAATTCCGCGTGGCGGGGGCGCGAATCGACCAATGTATTGGCGACCAGTTCGCGGGTCTCGGTGTCGATCCAATGTGCCATGTTGGTGGTTTCCGACGTGGTGATTGCCAGCTTGCCATCGGGCGAGACGGCCATGCCCTCGGGTTCGATGCCCACGTCGATCTGGGCGACGACGGTGCGGCTGACCACGTCGACGACGGTGGTGATCGCGTCATCCTCATTGGCGATGTAGAGGTGCCGGTTGTCCGGATGCAGGACAAATTGTTCCGGGTCTTCGCCCGAGGGCAGGTCGAACAGGACCTCGCCGGTGTCCGGGTCCATGACCTGAACCGTGTCGCTGTCCGAGGCGCAGATGTAGACCACGCTGTGATCGTGGCTGAAGGTGATGCCACGCGGGCGATCCCCCGTGGGAATGGTGCGCACCACCTCGAGCGTGGCGACGTCGATCACGCTGATCGTGTCGTCCTTTTCGTTGGTGACCCAGATTTCCTCGGCGGCGACAGGCGCGCCCAGCAGGCAGGCGGCAAGGCAAGCGGTGAGGGTCTTGTGGGTGTTTTTGCCAAGAAGAAACATCATGTCGGTCCTCACTTTCCGAATGCCGGGCAATCGGATTCGGGGGCGTCGCGGCCCAATGTGTCGAGTTCGTTGACCTGGTGGAGGAAGCCCTCAAGCGGGGCCTGCGCCACCACGGCGCGGCGTGTGACCAGCGGAATCGGCTGGCGCAGCTGGCCGTTCCAGTCGCGGAACGACAGCGGGCGCCCCTTGAAGCCGGCCAGTTCGAAATCCGGGCCCAGCAGGTAGGCGCGCAGGGTCGCGGTGTCGGCGGCGCCGGTGCGGGTGACGGCCTCTCCGATTGCACGCACGGCGGCCCAGGCGGCATAGTCGCGCGACCGCATCGGGCGCGCGGCCAGGTCGGTGAAGCGGGACTGCAGCTGTGCCGCGCCCCATTGTTCCACCACCTGCGCCCAGGCCACGGGCACCAGCCCTTCGGAGCCGGCAACGGGGCGGGGCGTCCAGGTGTTGTAGGCGATGTAGCGGCCGAAATCATGGATCTCGTCCGCGATCAGCAGGACATCGTGATCCTTCAGGTCCTGGGTGAAGAGCGGCACTTCCTGGCTGGCGGTGCGCCGCATGTCGGCATCGAAGGCCCATGTCTTTTCCGACTTCAGCCGCATGCCGAACTTCGTCAGGCTGTTGCGCACTGCTTCGGCAAAGGCGGCATCGTCCGGGTGCGTGCCGGTGATCATGGCCAGGTCGTCCCAGCGGCGGTTCAGCAGGAACTGGGCCAGGGCATCGGTGCGCATGGCATTGCTGGGCAGAGTGTGCAGCAGGTTGGCGCGGCAGTCCGCGCCGCGCAGGCGGTCGTCGGGTGCGGCACTGTTGAAAATCAGGGCGCCCGCCGCCTCGGGCAGGTCGGCCAGGGCCAGGGCCGCATCGGCGGGGGCGTCCAGCACGATCAGGTCGGTGGTCGCCAGTGCCGCGCGTGCTGCCGCCGCGAGATCGCCGCCGACGGGCACCTCCGTCACCTCCAGCGCCCAGGTCTGGCCCAGAAACCGCCCCGTCGTGGCATTGTCGGCCAGGCCCAGTTCGGCGCCTTTCAGGCCAAGGTCCCCGGGAATCGGGTCGAGGTTGGACAGGACGGGGGGCTGTTCGACCTCTTGCCGGAGGTAGTGAATCGTTACAGAGACATCGGCAACGGCCGCCGATGCGCTCAGGCACAGGGCCGTGGCCAGGCGCAGAAACATTGGTGAAGTCCTCCCTTGGCACGAAAGTATGCACCGCAGTTGCGAGCGGAATAGGACCTTGGTCGTGGTTCCGCGTGGCTTGGGACTTAGGTCCAATAGCTTCGGTGCGAGACGGCCCCCTAAGAAAAGGGCAATCGCACCGAGGAGGAAACACGCACATGACCCGCAAGACCATTGCACTGAGCCTGGCCTTGATGTTCGGCGCCACGATTGCGCTGTCGCATGGGGACGTTGCCCCGCAGCCCGTCAATACCGACGCCCTGCCAGAGGTGGGCGACGAATGGCTGACCGAAAACCCCTACCGGGACCACGGAGACGAGGTCTACTGGACCGCTGTCGAGATCGGCTCTTCCGGTTACAACCAGAACTGCGCACGCTGCCACGGGCTCGAAGTGATCTCGGGCGGGCTGGCGCCCGACCTGCGGTTCCTGGAGGCCGAGGAATACGGCGACGAATGGTACGTCGAGCGGTTCCGCCACGGCTATACCCAGAACGGCACCACCAAGATGCCCGCCTTCGGCGAGCTGCTGGGCCAGAAGGCGGCCTGGGCGATCCGCACCTATATCGAGGCGCGCCCGGACGATGAACAGGTGGCCGAACTGACGCCCGAACTGAAGGTGCTGCGCGACCAGCTGGCCGCCTGGTCCGAGGATGCCTCTGGCGCGGATCCCGATGGCATGAAGGCCAAGCTGGACGAGATCGCAGCGGGCATCGAGACGCTCAGCGGCGCGCCCGTGGCCGACAGCGCGGCCTACCGCGCGTCTGCGCTGATCGACGGCACCTCCGAGGGGTATCGTCACGCGGCCGAGGCGTTGACCATCGGCCTGTCGGCGGCGCACTGACATGATCGCGGCGCGCCCCTTGCTGAAACTGTGCCTGTTGGCCGGCCTCTGCGCCGGTATCGCGGGCGCCGTCCAGGCGCGCTGCGAAGACTGGGTGCCACAGCCGAAACCCCAAAACGCCAGCCGCGACATCGTCGGTCAGGACATCGACCAGATCATGGAGCGCGGCTGGATCGAATTTGCCGTCTACGAGGATTACCCGCCCTATTCCTTCGAGGAAAATGGCAAACCGCGCGGCGTCGACATCGAGATCGGGAGCCTGATCGCCGAGGATCTGGGGGTCGCGCCGCGCTTCAAGTTCGTGGCGGCGGGCGAGAACCTGGATGCCGACCTGCGCAACTACCTGTGGAAGGGGCCCTTGGTGGGCGGTGCCGTGTCCAACGTGATGCTGCGCGTGCCCTACGACAGCGCCTTTACCTGCCGGGTCGAACAGGTGGCCTTTACCGGCCAGTATCAGACCGAGGGGATCGCCATTGCCTATGACAAGGCGGCCTACCCAGAGGAAAAACCGGTTCCGGCCTATTTCCGCTTTGATACCGTCGCGGTGGAAAACGACTCGATTGCCGATTTCTACCTGACATCGCTGGCGGGGGGGCAGTTGAACGCCAATATCCGGCGATTCCCGACCACCGCGCAGGCGATGGCGGCGTTGGCGGCGGGCGAGGTGAAGGCGGCGATGGGGCCGCTGGCACAGCTGGAATACGGACTGACCGAAAACCTGGCCGTGCACCAGCCGCCCTTGCCCGGCTTTTCGGTGGGCAAGTGGACCATCGGATTGGGTGTGAATTTCCGTTATCGTCCGCTAGGTTATGCCGTGGACGATGCGATCTATGCCGCGCTTGACGACGGGCGTATCGCGGCGATTTTCGAAAGCTACGGGTTGAGTTTCACGCCACCTGAGCGTTGAGTAATCCGTAGGGAGACAGGAGAACGGGGCTGCCTTGCGGCACCCGTCACAAGGAAGAGGGTTGAGAGATGCAGATGAGTGACAGCCGCGAGATCGCGGCCCCGCGCGACGTGGTGTGGCAGGCGATCCTCGATCCCGAGGTGCTCAAGGCCTGCGTGCCGGGCTGCACCGAGATGACCGGATCGGCCGAAGAGGGCTTCGAGGCGGTGGTTGTGCAGAAGGTCGGCCCGGTGAAGGCGACCTTCAAGGGCCAGGTCACACTGGCCGACGTGGACAAGCCGAACTCGGTCACGCTGAACGGCGAGGGCAAGGGTGGGGCTGCCGGTTTCGCCAAAGGCGGGGCCAAGGTCGACCTGGCAGAGACCGCCGATGGCGGCACCCTGCTGACCTACGAGGTCGAGGCCAAGGTTGGTGGCAAGCTGGCGCAGCTGGGCAGCCGGATCATCGACGGCTTTGCCAAGAAGATGGCGGACCAGTTCTTTCAGAACTTCCAGGACGCGGTCGAGGGCCCGGCAGATCCGGAAGCGGCGGAGCCCGGCGCGGATGGCGATGAAAACCACAAGAAAGGCTGGTTCAAACGGCTCGTGAAGGGCTGAACCGGCAGTATCCAGATACCCAGACAAGACATTTTATCCAGGGAGGATAGCGATGGCAGAAGTAACCATGACGGTGAACGGGAAATCCGTCACCAAGTCGGTCAAGGGCAACACGCTGATGACCGATTTCCTGCGCGACGAACTGCGGCTGACTGGCACCCACGTGGGCTGTGATACTTCGCAGTGCGGCGCCTGCAACATCCACGTCAACGGCAACCTCGTGAAAGCCTGCACCATGTTCGCGGGCGAAGCGGACGGCGCCGAGGTCTCGACCATCGAGGGTCAGGCCAATGCCGACGGGGCGCTGAACGTGATCCAGCAGGCCTTCCAGGATCATCACGGGCTGCAATGCGGATTCTGCACCCCGGGCATGGTCATGGCGGCGGCCTCGCTGCTCAAGGAAAACCCCAAGCCGACCGAGGCCGAGGTGCGTGACTACCTCGAAGGCAACATCTGCCGCTGCACCGGCTACCACAACATCGTCAAGGCGATCCTGGCCGCGTCCGGCCAAGACGTCTCGGGCATCGCTGCCGAGTGAATTGACCCCGTGGCAGGATGACCTGCCGCGCAACCGATTTCCGCAAGGTGGGTCATGGGCCCATCGACTTTAGGGAGGAACCCGCATGCCCAAGGATCATGGCATTGGCGCAAGCCCGAAGCGGCGTGAAGACGTCCGCTTTCTGACCGGCGCCGGCAATTATACAGACGACATCAACATTCACGGTCAGGCCTATGTCTACTTCCTGCGCTCGGACATGGCGCATGGCAAGATCAACAAGGTCGACACCGAAGAGGCGTCCAAGATGCCCGGCGTCGTGCGCATCTTTACCGGCGCCGATTTCGAAGGTGTCGGCGGTCTGCCCTGCGGCTGGCAGGTCACTGACAAGAACGGCGACCCGATGAAGGAACCGGCGCACCCGGTCCTGGCCCAGGGCAAGGTCCGTCACGTGGGTGACCCGGTTGCCGCCGTTGTGGCCGAGAGCCTCGAAGAGGCGCGCACCGCCGCCGAGGCCATCGAACTGGACATCGAGGAACTGCCCGCCGTCGTCGACATGAAGGCCGCGCTGACCGATGGCGCCACCAAGGTGCACGACGATCTGTCGGACAACCTCTGCTATGACTGGCAGTTCGGCACCGACACGGAAACCACCGACAAGGCCTTTGCCGAGGCGGCGCATGTGACCACGCTGGAGCTGGTCAACAACCGCCTCGTGGCCAACCCGATGGAGCCACGCGTGGCCGTGGGCGACTATTCCCGCGCCAACGATGAATCGACGCTCTACACCACCTCGCAGAACCCGCATGTGATCCGCCTGCTGATGGGCGCCTTTGTCCTCGGCATCCCGGAACACAAGCTGCGTGTCGTGGCGCCCGACGTGGGCGGCGGTTTCGGCACCAAGATCTTCCACTATGCCGAAGAGGCTTTTTGCACCTTCGCGGCGCGGCAGATCAACCGCCCGGTGAAATGGACGGCCAGCCGGTCCGAGGCTTTCATGTCGGACGCGCATGGCCGTGACCACGTGACCAAGATCGAACTGGCGCTGGACGCGGACAACAACTTTACTGCCGTGCGCACCGACACCTATGCCAACATGGGTGCCTACCTGTCGACCTTCGCCTCCTCGGTGCCGACTTGGCTGCATGGCACGCTGATGGCTGGCAACTACAAGACGCCCGCCGTGCAGGTGAACGTCAAGGCGGTCTTTACTACCACGGTTCCGGTCGATGCCTATCGCGGCGCAGGCCGCCCCGAGGCAACCTTCCAGCTGGAGCGGGTGATCGACAAGGCCGCGCGCGAGCTGGGGGCCGATCCCATCGCGCTGCGCCGTCAGAACTTCATCACCGAGTTCCCCTACGAGACACCCGTCGCCGTGGCCTATGACACCGGCGATTACGGTGCCACGATGGACAAGATGGAAGAGCTGATGGACATCCCGGGCTTTGCCGCCCGCCGCGCCGAAAGCGAGGCCAAGGGCAAGCTGCGCGGGCTGGGCGTCAACTGCTTCATCGAGGCCTGCGGCATTGCGCCGTCGAACCTTGTGGGTCAGCTGGGCGCGCGTGCGGGTCTGTATGACGCGGCGACCGTGCGGGTGAACGCCACCGGCTCGATCAGCGTCATGGTCGGCGCACACAGCCACGGCCAGGGCCATGAAACCGCCTTCCCGCAGGTGGTTGCGGAAATGCTGGGCATCGACGAATCGATGATCGACATCGTGCATGGCGATACCAGCAAGATCCCCTTCGGCATGGGCACCTACGGCTCGCGCTCGATTGCGGTCTGCGGCTCGGCCATGGTCCGCGCGACAGAGAAGATCATCAACAAGGCCAAGAAGATTGCCGCCCACCTGCTCGAAGCCGCGGAAACGGACATCGAGCTGAAGGACGGTCAGTTTTCGGTCGCGGGCACGGATAAATCCGTGGCCTGGGGAGATGTGACGCTCGCCGCTTACGTTCCGCACAACTACCCGCTCGAGGACATCGAACCGGGGCTGGAGGAAACCGCCTTCTACGATCCCTCGAACTTCACCTACCCGGCGGGCGCCTATGCCTGCGAGGTCGAGCTTGACCCCGAGACCGGCGAAGTGACGATCGAGAAGTTCGTTTCGGCGGATGATTTCGGCAACGTCATCAACCCGATGATCGTCGAAGGCCAGGTGCACGGCGGGATCGCCCAGGGCATCGGCCAGGCGCTGCTGGAAAACTGCGCCTATGACGAGAACGGCCAGCTGCTGAGCGCGTCCTACATGGACTACGCGATGCCGCGCGCCGACAACCTGCCGCACATGGCGAACTATACCGTGGACCACTCCTGCCAGACGCCTTGCACGCATAACCCGCTGGGTGTGAAGGGCTGTGGCGAGGCCGGTGCCATCGGCTCGCCGCCGACGGTCGTCAACGCGGTGATCGACGCGCTGCAGTCCGGCGGTCACAAGGTCGAGCACATCGATATGCCCGTGTCGCCCTCGCGCGTCTGGGCAGCGATGAACGGATAATCCCCGCCCCCGGCCCTGGATCCAGGGCCGGGGGAGATCAACAGGAGGATAAGAGATGTATTCTTTCGACATGGTACGGCCCAGCAGCGTGGCCGATGCGGTTTCGGCCCTGGGCCAGGACGAGGCGCAGGCCCTCAGCGGCGGCCAGACCCTGATCCCGACACTGAAACAGCGCCTGGCGATGCCGTCGGTGCTGGTCAGCCTGTCCGGCATCGAAGAGATGAAGGGCGTCTGCCGCGAGGACAACGGCGACCTGACCATCGGCGGCGGCACCACCCACGCCACCGTCGCGGCAGAGGCGGCGGCGCATTACCCGGGGCTGGCCAAGCTGGCCGGCGGCATCGGCGATCCGGCGGTCCGCAATCGCGGCACCATCGGCGGCAGCCTTGCCAACAACGACCCGTCCGCCTGCTACCCGGCGGCGGCTCTCGGCTCGGGCGCGACCATCGTGACCAACAATCGCGAGATCGCGGCGGACGACTATTTCCAGGGCATGTTCACCACTGCGCTGGAAGAGGGTGAGATCGTCACCTCGGTCCGTTTCCCAGTGCCGGAGGTCGCGGGTTACGCCAAGTTCGAGCAGCCCGCCTCGCGCTTTGCGCTGACAGCCGTCTTTGTGTCCAAAGGCCCGAACGGCGTGCGCGTCGCGGTGACGGGGGCCTCTGAAAACGGCGTCTTCCGCTGGACCGAGGCGGAACAGGCGCTGTCGTCCAACTTCTCGCCCGACGCGGTGGCCGGTCTTTCGGTGCCCGCCGATGGCATGATCTCGGACCTGCACGGCACCGGCGCCTATCGCGCCCACCTTGTCGGCGTGATGACCAAGCGCGCGGTTGCTGCGGCCAGCTAAGCCAGCTTCAAGAACTTCGAACCCCCGGTCCCAAGCCGGGGGTTTTTCATGCCAAGTGTTTCTTTGGGCCAAAAATATCTCCGGGGGAGTCGACCGCAGGGAGACGGGGGCAGCGCCCCCTCTACACCGTCCGCAGATTGCCCTCGGCATCAACCAGCAGGACACGGATATCCCCCGGCGCCTCTGCCTTGATCCGTTTCACCTCGGCCAGGTCGGCAAAAACAAGCGCCGTGGACAACCCGTCCGCCAGCGCTGCGGACCCGGCTTCGACGCTGACGGTCGACCAGCGCGGCGCGCTTTCTTCAATCGGGTCCAGGATATGGCCATTGTCGCCCAGCATCAGGGCAGAGGGGCTTGAGGTCGCAATGGCCCGGCTGGTCAGATCCCGTGTCGTGACAAGGCCCGCCACAGGATCGGAAATGCCAACGGTCCAGGGCCCGCCCAAGCCGCGCATCTCTCCGACCTGTACCAGCGCGCGTTCAAAGCCGTGCGCCTCCAGCACCCCGGTCACGAGGTCGGTGGCAAAGCCCTGTACGATCCCGTTCAGTGTCAGGGCCTGTCCCGGCGCCAGTTCGATTCGGGCCACGGAGGTCCGGACACGGCGCCACCCGATGGACTGTCGCGCCGCCGCGACATCCCCGCCATTGGCCAGAGCCAGCCACAACGGTTGCACCGTCGGGTCAAAGCGGCCGAGGGTCATTCGGTTCAGCTCGCCCACCAGCCCGAGGAGAAAGTGCATGTTCGGCGAAGGCCGTGGCAGAATGCCGTCGCGGTTCAGTTGCGACAGGGCCGACGCGGGATCGTACAGGCTGAATTCTGCCTCGATCTCTTGCAGCAGGGCGGTACAGTCTTTCAGCGCCGCCACAGTCCGCTCTGCCGGGCCAAACAGCGCAATCGACACTTCGGCACCCAGCGCCTGCCCTGTCCAGCGGCGCTCTTCGGCGGCCAGCCCCCGGGGAACAAGCGCCATCGCCGCGCTGATTGTCAGAAATCGCCGCCGTTTCATGCCGCCCTCTTCCTGTCGCGTGCCTTCAGCACCAGTGGCACGCATTGCGCGGGATCATCGTGGATCTTCACGCAGTCGAGGCAGCCAAAGCACTCGGCATAGTCGACCCGGCCCGATCTGGGGATCGCCTGGTACTTGCACCGGACCGCGCACAGCTGGCAGGGGCTGCCGCATTCCGCGCGCCGCGCGATCCAGTCGCGCCCGCGCAGCAATCCACCCAACGCCATCAGCGCGCCCAGCGGGCAAAGGTAGCGGCAGAACCCCTTGAAGACGACCGCAGACAGCACCAGCAGCCCCACCGCATAGGCGACGTAGTACCACTCGCGGAGGAAATAGGTGGTGACCGCGGTCTTGAAGGGTTCGACCTCCACCGCCGTGTCCAGCGCGCCCGGGGCCACGAAGATCAGCGCCACCAGACCGGCCAGCACCAGGTATTTGAGCCGTTTCAGCCGCGTGTCCCAACGCGCGGGAACCGTCACCTCTGGCAGGCGCAGCAACCGGCCAACGTGATGGGCAAACTCCTGCATCGCTCCAAAGGGACACAGCCAGCCGCAGAACAGGGCGCGCCCCCAGAGGACAAATCCAAGGATGGCCGCGCCCCAGACCAGCAGTGAGAAGGGATCGTAGAGCAGGAAGGCATAGCTGCCCCCCTCCCAGGCGGTGCGGATGACCCCGATCACCGTCACGATGGACAGTTGTCCCTGTCCCCACCAGCCGACAAAGCCGGTCATGACCGCAAGGATGCCCAGACGGACCGGCGTGAACCCTGCCAGCCCCGCCAAGGCCGACTGCCGCCAGAACAGGACCGGCAAAAGCACCGTTAGCCCCAGCGCCAGAACGACCAGGTCAACCTGCCGCTCGCGCAGCGCCGCCCGCCAGGGCGGCAGCGACCGTGGCGCCTCGGCCCGGGCAAAGAACCGCGCGTCGGTCGACTGGGTCGAGGATAGCGTCACGCTGCCGACCTGCGGCATGAAGGAGCCGTGCGCACGCACCGCCTCGACATGCAATGTCCAGGGTTCTGTCGGGTCAAAGCCCAGCCGCCGGTCGGTGCGCAGGATCATCGCCGTGCCGTCTTGCAGGGCCTCCGGCAGGTCGTCGCGCAGCGAAAACAAGAGGTCGCTGTCGCGCAGGGCCACCGGCAGGCCGAACTGCTCCGCGCTGACGAGATCGGGCGCGGTGTTGCGCACGAACTCTTCGGTGATCAGCCCGTGTCGCCCGGTTTCGACCAGCAGGATCGGCTCTGCATGGTCCGAGATCGTCAAGAAGGCCTGCAGCTCGGCCAGCGACTCCGCGTCCAGCACCGCAAGTGCGATCGAGGGCGGGCCGATATCCACAATCCAGAGATCCAGGTAGGCGCCGTCGGGGTCGGCCTCTGCGCCGGGATCGTCATCTTCCCAGAGCGTGCCGGCAAAGGCCTTGTTCACCTCGGCATTGCTGACCAGGTGCCGTGTCGCAAGCCTCTGTTCCACCAGATCTTGCCAGGTCAGGTCCTCATCCACTGCGGGATCTGGAAAGGCGGGCGGGCCGCTGGACACGCCCTGCATCTTTTCCCGGGCCACCTGCAGCGTTGCGGCCAGGATGGATTCATGTGCGATCCGCACGCTGGCCGTCGCCTTTGTCACCCCGTCCAGATAGACCAGTGCGCTGCTGCCCTGCGTCTCGCCATAGGGTGTGCCGACGACCAGCGGGGCAGAGATCGACTGCCCCCGGTACTGGGTAAAGAACTGTTCAAAGGCGGCCTGCCCGAGGCCCGAGACAAAAATCGGCTCATTATGGCCGATCAGCTGGACGTCGATGAACCGTCCTTCGAGGTCCAGCATGACCAGCGCGTTGATCGGCGCGCCGGAAAAGCCGGGCAGGGGGGCCAGGGGCTCAGTCTCGAACACATAGCCTGCGGTCTGTCCGCCCGCGTTCTCCAGTGTCCAGACACCTTTGTCGTTGACGGGCTCGCCCAGCAGGAAAGGCGGGATGACCCGTTCGGCCAGTGCCTCGCGGCTCATCAGGTCGGCCCGGGCGGTGCCGGTCAGCAGGCAGAGACAGGCCAGAAAGGTGAGGATCACGCGCATGGGCGCGACCCTAGGCCCGCCCGAAACGCGCCCCTATGCGACCTTGGTCGGATGGGGCTGGCCTGACGCAAAGGTGATTGATCTACGACCTTAGGCGAAGTGATCCGCCCACGCCCGTCATGCTAGCCTTTGCGGCATGGTACGACAGGGAGGGTCCGCCATGTTCATCCGCACCGCGTTTGCCGCGCTGATTGCCGTTGCAGGCAGCGCCGCCGTCGCTCTCGACGATCCGCAGACCGTTCTGCAGGATCCGATGGGGTCCGGCATGTGGAATTACCACCAGAAGGGGCTGCTGGGCGATCCCGCCGACATCCGCTTTGACGACCGGGTGGTGTTGCGCGCGCCGGACTCTGCCGAGGACAGCCTGAACGTGCCCCTGCTGGTGGATGCCACCGCGATCCCCGACGTGAAACGCATCGTCATCAGCGCCGATTACGGCCCGATCCCGCATATCCTGACCTATTACCCCGAACAGGCGGAACCGAAACTGGCCCTGCGGTTCAAGATCGACCAGGCCACCGCCATCCGCGCCAGTGTCGAGACGCAGTCGGGCAGCTGGCACATCGGCTCGACCTATATCGACGCGGCGGGCGGCGGCTGTACCGCGCCCGCCAATGCCTATGCCTCTGACGACTGGGAAGAAAAGCTGGGAGAGGTTCACGGGCGGCTCTGGTCCGCCTCGGGGCGCGCGCGGCTGGTGGTGGATCACCCGATGGACACCGGACTTGCCGATGGCATCCCCGTCTTCATCATTCAGGATCTGTCCCTGCAGGCAGAGGACGGCACCCCGCTGGCGCGGCTGGAACTGCACGAACCAGTGAACGAGGACCCGGCCTTTACCTTCTATTTCGATGCGGGCGCCTTGCCCGCTTCGGTCAAGGTCAAGGGTCGCGACAACAACGGCAACCGCATTCGCGGTGTCCTCAGCGAGGGCGAACTGAACTGATGCTGACCCGCCGCACGACCCTTGGCCTGCTGGCAAGCCTGCCGCTGGCCCCCCGCGCCTTTGCCCAGGCGCGCCTCAGCTACGATCTGACCGCCAAACCGCTGGCCGATGGCATCTGGATGGTCGAGGGCGCGACCGAGTATTTCTCGATGGAAAACGGTGGTGCCATCGTCAACGTCACCCTGATGAAAGGCGACAGCGGGCTGATCCTTTTCGATACCGGGTCGTCCCGCCGCTATGGCGAGGCGCTGGCCAGCCTTGCCCGCAGCCTGGACATCCGCGGCATCTCGGCGGTGGTGAATACCCATCACCACCCGGACCATTTCTTTGGCAACCAGGTCTTTGCCGATCGGCCCATTCACGCGCTGGGCGGCACCCGGCAGGCGGCGCTGGACGAAGGTGAGGCATTCGCCGACAACATGTACCGCCTGCTGGGCGACTGGATGCGCGGGACAGAGGTGGTGCCGCCCAGCGACGTGATCGCGGGCGGGGACCTGACGCTGGACGGGCGCGATTTCCTGGCCCTTCCCCTGGGCGGGCACACAGGCGCGGACCTGGCCCTGATGGACCGTCGCACCGGCACGCTGGTGGCCGGGGACCTCGTCTTTTACAACCGCGCGCCCACCACCCCCAGCGCCGACATCCCGCGCTGGCAACAGGCGCTGGAGGCCCTGCAGGCCGAGAAACCGGCGCTGGTCATCCCCGGTCACGGCCCGGCGGATCCGACAGGGGACTCCATCATCCAGACCCGCGACTACCTCGGCTGGCTGGACGGAACCCTGCGCGCAGGCGCGCGCAGCGGGCTGGACATGGTGGAACTGATGGAAACGCCCTTGCCAGACCGCTTTGCCGGGATGGGCGCCCAGCCGCAGGAATACCAGCGCTCCGTCGCGCATCTCTTCCCAGGGGTCGAGCGCGAGGAACTGCCGCGCGGGAACTGAAAGGCGCGGGCCCGCCCGCCTTAGTCCACGTCTACCGGCACCGGGTCCACCGGGGCCAATGTCTCTCCGATGTCCAGCCAGCCATCCGTGCCCAGCCGGAACCAGTAGACGCGGGAATAGCCAAGACCGGCGATCCGCTGGGCCGCGTTCCAGCTCATCCAGCAATCCGCCACGCAATAGACCAGCAGGGCCCGATCCCTGTTGCCCGCCGTGACCCGGGCCAGGTTGTTTTCAAGGTAGCGCTGCATGATGTCGGACAGCCGTCCGCGCCCCACCTCGGGCAGCCAGACCGCCCCCGGCAGCGACAAACGCTGTTCCGACACCAGCCAGGTGCCCTCCAGCTCGTCGAACCGCGATTGCTGCGCGGCAAAGACATCCAGCGCCACGGCGCCCTCGGCCAGCAGTCCGCGCGCTTCGGCCGGAGAGACCAGAACCGCCGGGGCGGGAATGTCGTCGGGCGTCGGTGCCCGTTGCCGACCGATGCGATAGCCCGTCTCGGGGTCGAACAGCTCGGGCCGCCGGGCCTGATGCTCGGTGTAGGGCGCGGCGGCCAGCGGCGCCGCGCACAGAAGGGTCAGCAGGAAAAACAGGCGTTTCATGGTCGCAGGATAGGCCGGCTGCCGCCGCTGCGAAACCCGCCCTTGCCATCCGCGCCGCGAGACGGGAAAACACCCGCGCGCCCCGGCGCACACAGGCATTTGACAAGGCAAGGATAGACGAGATGGCCCCCAAATTCGGCACAAGCGGCCTGCGCGGCCTGGTGGTGGAGCTGACAGAGGACCTGGTGCGCGATTACGTCACCGCCTTTCTCTCGGCCTGCCCGCATGGGACCGCGGTGCATGTGGGCCGCGACCTGCGCCCCTCCTCTCCGCAGATCGCGGACTGGGTCATCGCCGCCGTGCGCGACGCGGGCGTCGATGCGGTCGATTGCGGCGTGGTGCCGACACCCGCCCTTGCCCTGTCATCGCTGAAAGCCGGGGCCGGGGCGGTCATGGTGACCGGCAGCCATATCCCCGCCGACCGCAACGGGCTGAAATTCTACGTGCCCACCGGTGAAATCTCGAAAGAGGACGAGGCCCGCATCAATGGCGCGCTGGGACAGGCCCCGACCGGGGCGACCGGCGCCCTGGTCACCGCCGATGCCCGCGCCGCCTATGTCACCCGCTACACCGGGGCCTTTGGCGCAGAGGCGCTCAAGGGGCTGCGCGTCGGCGTCTACCAGCACAGCTCGGTCGCGCGTGACATCATGGTTGAGGTGGTCGAGGCGCTGGGCGCCACCGCGCTGCCCATCGCCCGCTCCGACACCTTCATCCCCGTCGACACCGAGGCGCTGGACCCGGAGACCAAACAACTCTTCGCCGGGTGGTTCTCCGATCACCAACTGGATGTGCTGATCTCCACCGATGGCGACGCTGACAGGCCGATGCTGGTCGACGATGCGCAACAAGTGGTGCCCGGGGACGTGCTGGGCGCCGTGACCGCGCGGGCGCTGGGTGCCCGGGTGGTCTGTACGCCGGTCTCCTCGAACACCATGATCGAGGCCGAGGGCGGTTTTGATTTCGCCACGATCCACCGTACGAAAATCGGCTCGCCCTTCGTCATCGCCGCGATGGAAGAGACGCTTCGGGACGATCCTGCTGCCCGCGTTGTCGGCTACGAGGCCAACGGCGGCTTCCTGCTGGGGTTCGAGGCCGATGGCCCTGCCGGCAAGATGGCGCCGCTGATGACCCGTGACTGCCTGCTGCCGATCCTCGCCCCGCTCAGCGCCGCGCGCGCCGAGGGCAAACCGCTGTCGCAGTTGCTGGACGCGCTGCCGCCGCGCTTTACCGCCGCGGACCGGATCCAGGGGATCGAGAGCGCGACCTCCAAGGCCTTCATCGCGGAGCTTTCCGGCGATGCCGGCGCGCGCGCCGCCTTCTTTGCCGACAGCGGGGCCATCACGGAACTGGACGAAACCGACGGGTTGCGTGTCACCTTTTCCAGTGGCGATGTGGTCCACCTGCGCCCCTCGGGGAACGCGCCGGAATTCCGCTGCTACGCGGAGGCCGGGACGCGCGAGACCGCAACCGCGCTGGTAGAGAGCTACCTGGCGAAACTGGGCGAGACACTGTCCGCCTGAGCGGTGCGCCCGGCCGGACTGTCGTGGGGGATATTTAGACCAAGAAGAAACGCAAAGTCGTGCTTCTTCTTGGTGTCAAATACCCAATCCGGCTTGCCGCCCCTGACAGGCTTGGGGCTCAGGCGCCCTTGGTCAGCGCGTCCACCGCAGCCAGCCCCTTGAGCAGCCGGGCGAGGTCTGTGACCGGAACCATGTTCGGCCCGTCGCTGGGGGCGGTGTCGGGGTCCTCATGCGTCTCGATGAAGACCGCGGCGCAGCCCACGGCGACGGCGGCGCGGGCTAGCGGTTCGACGAACTGGCGCTGCCCGCCCGAGGAAGTGCCCTGTCCGCCGGGCAGCTGCACCGAATGGGGCGCGTCGAAGACCACCGGGTAGCCGGTTTCGGCCATGATCGGCAACGCGCGCATGTCCGAGACCAGCATGTTGTAGCCGAAGGAGGCGCCACGCTCGCAGAGCAGGATCTTTTCGTTGCCGGTCGAGGCGATCTTGGCGGCAACATTTGCCATGTCCCAGGGCGCGAGGAACTGCCCTTTCTTGACGTTGATTGCGGCGCCGGTTTCCCCCGCTGCCAGCAAGAGGTCGGTCTGGCGCGACAGGAAGGCGGGGATCTGCAGCACGTCCACCGCGGAGGCCACGACCGAGCATTGCTCTGGCCCGTGTACGTCAGTCAGCACCGGAACACCGAATTCCTTGCGGATGGTGGACAGGACGCTCAGCCCCTCTTCCATGCCGATCCCGCGCTTGCCCGAGAGGGACGACCGGTTCGCCTTGTCGTAGCTCGCCTTGAAGATCCAGTTCACGCCCGCCGCCGAGGCCGCCTCGGCGATCCGCTCCGCCAACATCCGGGCGTGATCCAGGCTTTCGATCTGGCAGGGACCCGCGATCAGGGTGAAGGGGGCGGCGTTGGAGACCGTGTAGTTGCCGATGGTGACATCCGTCATGTCATGCCTTCCTTTGCAAGGACGCCCTCGATCCGGGCTACGTCCACGGGGTTGTTGAGTTCCCAGAACACCCGGCCTCGCGCTTCGACCGGGACGCAGGTCACGGGCATGCCGTTTTCGAGAAACCTCAGCTGTTCCAGCCCTTCGGCCTTTTCAAGCGGCCCCTCGTCCCAGCCCATGTAGGCGCTCAGCGCCGCCGGGCGATAGGCGTAGACGCCGACGTGGTGCCAGACCTCTGGCGGGCGCTCCAGCGAGCCGACAAAGGGCAGCACCTCTTTCGAGAAGTAGAGCGCGGTGCCATCGGCACGGGCCACGGCAGTGGTGCCGCCGACGCGTCCGTTCTGGCGGTCGGTCACGAAATTGGCCAGGGTCTCGGCATCGCAGCGCAGGATTGGCGTGGCCATCTGGACCGTAGGGTCGTCCATGCGCGCGATCAGCGCCTCGACGAACCAGGGCGGGGTCAGCGGCGCGTCGCCTTGCAGGTTGACCACGCAGCCGGGCGCCTGCGGCAATTGTGCCACGCCCTCGGCGCAGCGTTCGGTGCCATTGCGGGCCGTCTCGGAGGTCATCAGAACCTCGGCGCCGAAACTGCGCGCGGCCTCGGCGATGCGGGCGTCATCGGTCAGGACATAGACCTCGTCGGCCCCCTTGACCGATTTTGCCGCCTCCCAACTGCGCCGGATCAGGGATTTCGCCTCGCCCGTGGCGCCCTTGAGGTCCACCAGCGGCTTGCCCGGATAGCGGGTCGAGGCATAGCGGGCGGGGATGAAGATGACCGCGCTCATGCCACACCTGCCCGCAGCGCGTCGTGGATGTGCAGGAGGCCGACAAGCGCCTCGCCTTCGGTGACTAGCAGGACGGTGCGTTTCGTCGTGTTCATGATGCCCAAAGCCTCGATCAAGAGCGTGTCGGGGGCGGTGGCCAGCGGTCCGCGCGTGGCGACCTCTCCGGCGCTGCGCTCCATCAACCCCGACATGTTGCGGCGCAGGTCGCCGTCGGTGATGATGCCGGTCAGGCGCCCGTCTTCGACCAGCGCGGCGACGCCGAACCCCTTCTGGCTCATCACCAGCAGGGCTTCGGACATCGGGGTATCGGCACCGACCACCGGCAGTTCCTCGCCCCGGTGCATGACGGCGGAGACCCGCAGCAATTGCGCCCCCAGCGTGCCACCCGGGTGAAAGGCGGCAAAGCTCGCCCGATCGAACCCGCGGTGCTGCATCATTGCCACGGCCAGCGCATCGCCCAGGGCCATCGCCATCGTGGTCGACGTGGTGGGCGCCATGCCGATGGCGCAGGCCTCGGGCGCGTCGGGCATCAGCAGGGTGAAATCGGCGGCGCGGGCCAGCGTGCTGTCGGGGCCCTTTGTCATGGCCACCAGCGGCACCGAGAATCGCGCGCAATGGGCGATCATGTCGGCCAGTTCCCTGGTTTCGCCGGAGTTGGAGATCAGGATCACAGCGTCGGCAGGCGTGATCATGCCCAGGTCGCCGTGGCTCGCCTCGCCCGGGTGTACCCCCTGCGCCGGGGTTCCGGTCGAGGCAAAGGTGGCGGCGATTTTGTTGGCGACGTGGCCGGACTTGCCCATGCCGGAGACGATCACGCGCCCCTGCACCTGCAAAAGACGGGCCACGACGGCATCGAAACTCTCTGGCAGTTCGTCGCCCAGGCGCGCCAGCGCCGCGCTTTCAGTGGCAAGGACGGTGCGGGCGACCGCGGAAGGGCTGTCTGTCATGCGGCTCTGCTCGGGTAACATTCTGCCGCCTGCATTAGCGGCTCTGCCAAAGCTTGTCCAATCGCGCAACAGATTGCCGCTCTCAGGGGGGCCCGCGTTGACATTTCCCCGGACTCGCCCGCATGACGGCGGCATTGGATACCAGGCTAGGGATCGCCAAAATGAAGATTGCCATGATCGGAACGGGCTACGTCGGCCTCGTCTCCGGAGTTTGTTTTTCCGATTTCGGTCACGAAGTAGTTTGCGTCGACAAGGACCCCCGCAAGATCGAGATGCTGGAGCGTGGAGAGGTCCCGATCTACGAGCCGGGGCTGGACGTGCTGATGCACAAGAACGTCGAGGCGGGGCGCCTGAGCTTTACCCTGGATCTGGCCAGCGCGATCGATGGTGCCGACGCGGTCTTTATCGCGGTGGGCACCCCGACGCGCCGGGGCGATGGCCACGCCGATCTGACCTACGTCATGGCCGCGGCCGAGGAAATCGCGAAAGCCGCCAAGGACTATGTGGTGATCGTGACCAAGTCGACCGTCCCGGTCGGCACCAACCGCAAGGTCAAGGACGTGGTCGCCGCCGCCAACCCGGCGCTTGATTTCGACGTCGCCTCGAACCCCGAATTCCTGCGCGAAGGCGCCGCCATCGACGATTTCATGAAACCCGACCGCGTGGTCGTGGGCGTGGAAACCGACCGGGCCGCCGCAGTGATGTCCGAGATTTATCGCCCGCTCTACCTGCGTGATTTCCCCATCGTTACCACCGACCTGGAATCGGCGGAGATGATCAAATACGCGGCCAACGCGTTTCTTGCGACCAAGATCACCTTCATCAACGAGATCGCGGCGCTTTGCGAAAAGGTGGGTGCCGACGTCAAATCGGTGTCCAAGGGCATGGGTATGGACGGCCGCATCGGCAAAAAGTTCCTGCACGCCGGTCCCGGCTATGGCGGCAGCTGTTTCCCCAAGGATACCAAGGCGCTTGCCCGCATCGGTCAGGAACACGCCAGCCCGATTTCGATCGTGGAAACGGTCATCAAGGTCAATGAGGACGTCAAGCGCCGCATGATCGACAAGCTGAGCGATCTCTGTGATGGCGGTTTCAACGGCAAGACGGTGGCCGTGCTGGGCGTGACCTTCAAGCCCAATACGGACGACATGCGCGACGCGCCCTCGCTGACCATCGTGCCCGCCCTTGTGGGCGGTGGCGCCAAGGTCCGCGTGGTCGATCCGCAGGGCAAACGCGAGGGTGAGCACCTGTTGCCCGGCGTCAGCTGGATGGAAGACCCATATGCCGCTGCCGAAGGCGCCGACCTGCTGGTGATCCTGACCGAATGGAATGAGTTCCGCGCGCTGGATCTGACGCGTATCGCAGGCAGCATGGCGCAGGCTCGCATGGCCGATCTGCGCAACATCTACGCCCTCGCCGATGCCGAGGCCGCCGGATTCACCGGCTACGAAAGCATCGGCCGCGCCGGCTATGGCAGCTGAGCCTTTCGTCAGGGATTGATCCGGGAACGCCGCTCCTCTGTGGGGCGGCGTTTTGCCTTGCACGTCAGGGTTGTCTTGTGCCCTGAACTTGTTGCCCGTGCACCACAGGCATGGGGCCAAGGCGGGCCGCAGGGCCGTTCTGACGCGGCGCATGGCTTTGCGTATCCCGTCCTGTCGACTACGCTTTCCGAAAAACGACAAGAGGCAGAGCAGGCATGGGAACGGGCTATCGCGGCACGTTCGTCATCTCCTGGGTGCAGACGGAAATCGACGGGGTGCAGGATGCGCCCGAACCGGCATTGCAGGTCGGGGCCGCCTGGTCCTGGTCCGGAGAGCCGGTGCGGGTGGACGGTCCGGCGTCCCTCCTTCCGCTGGGCGAGAGGGCGGACCAGGGCGAAGATATCAGGCCCCGGGCGGCGCGCATGGTGCGTCGGCTGGTGGGCGCAGCATTGGCGGCGGAACGCCCACGGGGCGCCGACCTGCGCGCGGCTGGGCAGGATGTGCCAAGCGGTGACTCGACCTTTGTCGTCACCGACGGACGCAAGGGCTATACCGTGACGCTCATTCCGGTGGGGCCGCATGTGCCGCCGCTGTTGATGTGCCTGGATGAACTGCCGCCCGCCGGTGTCGACCTCTGGGTGGTGCACCATGTCCGGTCGGCGCAGACGATGTCTGCCCAGGCGGATCCGGGCGGCGTGATCTGTTTTACGCCCAGGACACGCATCCTGACGCCGCGCGGGCCGGTGCCGGTCGGCCTTCTGCGCGAAGGCGACCTGGTGCAGACCAAGGACAGCGGCGCCCAGCCGATCTGCTGGATCGGCAGCCGCCGGATGTCCGGCGCCCGCCTGTTCGCCATGCCCGCCCTGCGCCCGATCCGGCTGCGGGCCGGGGCGCTGGGACTGGGCCAGCCCAACAGCGATATCCTCGTCTCGCCGGATCACCGCATGGTGGTGCGCGGTGCGCCCGCACGGGCGCTGTTCAACACGCCCGAGGTTCTGGTGACGGCGCGCGACCTGGTCGATGGCAAGGTTGTGGTGCAGGACAGCACGGTCAAGGAAGTGACCTATGTTCACCTGCTCTTGCCCCGGCACGAGGTGCTCTTTGCCGATGGGGTCGAGACCGAGAGCTTTCACCCGGCGAACACGGCGCTTTCCTCGCTGGATGACGAGGACCGCAAGCGCCTGTTGCAGACCCTGCCGGGCGTGGCCTCGAACCCGCAGGGCTATGGTGCCTATGCGCGGCGCAACCTGTCGGCCTCGGAGGCGGCGATCCTGATGCACGAGGCGGCCTGAGACGGCCTGCGCGACGCTGTCCCGGGCCTGCCCCGGGACCTCTTGCTCCCTATGGGCCGGACGGTCCGGCGCGCAGCGGTCAGTCGCGGATTTCGTCCAGTCCCACGCCCCAGAGCGCGGTCTTGTCGACCCAGCCCCGATACCCATCGGCGGTCAGGCGGCACCAGTCCGGCCCGCAATCGCCCAGTCGCGCGATCACCCCCAGTTCCAGCCGGGCCACCACCACGCTGTCCGGGTCGGGACGCCGGTACAGGCTCAGCATGTCCTGCTCCACGATCACCGTGCGGGCGCCTGACAAGAGCGAGTAATGCACCCAGCCGCCGGCCCCGTCGCGGTCGCGGACCCGGCGCCAGTGGCCGTGTTCGGCCGTGATCTCCAGCGGCATCCCGCGCCGTTTGTAGACCCAGTCGATCCGATGCGTCAGCGACGGCCCCCGGCGGACGTTGCCCTCCGAGGCCTTGAGCGAGACGTAGCGCGGCAGGGGCAGGTTCGTCACCGGCCCCCGGTCCTGTCCCGCCGGTCCCGGACCAGCCAGAAACAGCAGCGTTATCGCCGCGGCGATCGCTTGTTTGAACATGGTTTTCAAGTCCTGCTCAGTTTTTCCGGCGGGGTTCTTGTGCCCCGTCCTTTCCTGACGCAGTCTACCGCCCAAGGGACCCGCAGGGGAAGTTTGGGGAGAGGCTGAATGCCATCAAAACGTCTGAGTGTTGTCGTGACGCGACGCTTGCCCGAAGTGGTCGAGACGCGGCTCACCGAGCTGTTCAACGCGAAGCTGCGTGCCGACGACACGCCGATGACCCGCGGCGAGCTGATCGACGCGGTGCAGGAGGCCGATGTTCTGGTGCCGACGCTGACGGACCGGATCGACGCCGGGCTGATCGGTCAGGCCAGTGAGCGGCTGAAACTGATCGCCAATTTCGGCGCGGGATTCGATCACATCGACGTCTCTACAGCGCGATCGCGCGGGATTCTGGTGTCGAACACGCCCGGCGTGGTGACAGAGGATACCGCCGACATGGTCATGGCCTTGATGCTGGGCGTGACCCGTCGCATCCAGGAGGGACTGGCCGTCATGCAGGGCGGCGACTGGGCCGGCTGGGCGCCCACCGCCCTGTTGGGGCAACGGCTGGGCGGGCGCCGGTTGGGCATTCTCGGTATGGGCCGGATCGGGCAGGCGGTCGCGCGCCGCGCCGCGGCCTTCGGGATGCAGGTGCATTACCACAACCGTCACCGGCTGCGCCCCGAGATCGAAGAGGCGCTGGAGGCCACCTACTGGGAAAGCCTCGACCAGATGGTCGCACGGATGGACATGATCAGCGTCAACTGCCCCTCGACGCCCAGCACCTACCACCTGCTGAACGCCCGCCGTCTGCAGCTGATGAAACCCAGCGCGGTGATCGTGAACACCTCGCGCGGGGAGGTGATCGACGAGAACGCCCTGACCCGGATGCTCAAGACCGGGCAGCTGGCCGGCGCGGGCCTGGATGTCTACGAACATGGCATTCAGGGCAACCCCGAGCTACGCAACATGCCCAACGTGATGATGCTGCCGCACATGGGATCGGCCACCGAAGAGGGCCGGATCGAGATGGGCGAAAAGGTGATCATCAACATAAAGACCTTCGACGACGGCCACCGCCCGCCGGATCAGGTTGTGCCCGCGATGCTGTGATCCTCTGGGCAGGGGCGAGAGGAATTTCGATTCATGTCCTGTTGTCAGGGGCTTGTGACCCTGTCCGGTCGGTCCTAGACACTGTTGTTATGAAAGACTTCATTTCGAATCGCGCCTTGGGGGCGCTCTTGTGCATCGCCGCCGTGGCAGGATGTGCCGCGCGGGCACCCGGGCCTTCGGTGCCGTTCCGTGCGGGGGCGAACCTCGACGCGGCGCGTGGCGCCTTTGATGCCTGCACCGGGGCGGCTGCGAAGAGTGGGCAAAGCACCTTGGCCGGTCATTACGTCGGCAGCGTGCTTTGGGGCGGTGTGATCGTCGGGCCGATTGTCGTGGCGTCCAATGCGCCCAACCTGAGATACAATGGCGAGGTTTCGGGCATGGACCGCTGCCTTGAGCAGCGCGGCTTTGTCCGGCGTGATCTGACACCGCAGGAAATCCGCGTGCTGGAATCGGCGGATCGGGCGACCCGGCGCGCGATGCTGGATCACCTGGTGGGTGGCGGTACGCTGGAGAGCTTTGGCCGGGGTTAGGTCCGCGGCCCGAGCGATTCGACGCATGGACAGCCGCAGCGCGCGGGTGTCTGAGGCGGTCAACCAGACAGGAGACCGGATCATGACCCAATGCGCGCTTTGCAAGGCCGAAGAGGTGACGCCCTATGCCGTGGCCCCGCAACCCGATGAGGTGGCCCTTTGCGCGACCTGCCGCGCGGGTGTGGAAAACGGGCCCGAGGATGGCCCGCACTGGCAATGCCTGAACGAGGCGATCTGGAGCACGGAGCCCGCCGAACAGGTCCTGGCCTGGCGGTTGCTGAACCGGCTGAACGCGGCCTGGGCGCGCGACCTGCTGGACATCGCCTACCTGGAACCCGAGGTGCTGGACTGGGCAAAGGCCGAGGATGCACCCGCCGAGAGTGTCGTTCATCGCGACTGCAACGGCGCCATCCTGTCGGACGGGGACACGGTGACGCTGATCAAGGCGCTGCCGGTCAAGGGCGCCGGGTTCACCGCCAAGCAGGGCACCGCTGTGCGCAAGATCTCTCTGGAGCCGGACAACGCCGAACATATCTCGGGCCGGGTCGAAGGGCAGCGGATCGTGATCCTGACGAAGTTCGTCAAGAAGGCCTAGAGCCGCCCAAGCGCATATCAGGTCTATCCCCGACTCGGTTCTACTGATTGACTGTCAATCAGTAGACGCAACCAGGGAGTGTGCATGATGAGGATTGCGCGAATAGCCACGCTGTTGATGTTGACGGCGGGCGCGGGGTGGGCCCAGCAAAGCACGGATACAGTCGCCCCCGAGGCGGCCACGGTGGATGGCGGCGGCTTTGCCGCGCTGTCGCCAGAGGTCGCCGCGGCGCTGGAGGCCAAGGAGGCCGGGCAGCCGGTCAAGGCCCAGACATGGATGGTGGCGGCGGCCAACCCGCACGCGGTTCAGGCCGGGGCCGAGGTGCTGCGCGCCGGCGGCTCGGCCGCGGATGCCATGATCGCCGTGCAGACGGTTCTGGGGCTGGTCGAGCCGCAAAGCTCGGGCATCGGCGGCGGCGCCTTCCTGGTCTGGCACGATGGCGAAACGGGCGAGATCACCACGCTGGACGGGCGCGAAACCGCGCCTTTCGCGGCCACGCCGACCCTGTTCCAGACCGACGATGGCGAACCGATGGGATTCTGGGACGCGGTGATCGGGGGCTGGTCCGTCGGCGTGCCGGGAACGCCCGCGCTGATGCAGGCGGCGCATGACAAGTGGGGCAAATCCGACTGGGCGGGGCTGTTCGATGCGGCCACGCGGCTGGCGGACGAGGGGTTCGAGGTTTCGCCCCGCCTCAGCCAGCTGGTGCTGGCCAATGTCCCCGCGCTGACACGCTATGAACCTTCGGCCAATTATTTCCTGCCGGACGGGATGCCGCCCGTGGCCGGGACGGTGCTGAAGAACCCGGACTATGCCAATGTCATGCGGCGCATGGCGAGCGAAGGCGCGCAGGTGATCTATCAGGGCGAGATCGCGCAGGACATCGTCGACACGGTGCGCGGATTCGATCCAAATCCCGGTGTCATGAGCCTGGCCGACCTGGCCGCCTATGAGGTCAAGGAACGTCCGGCGGTTTGCGCCCCGTTCCGGGGTCTGGAGGTCTGCGGCATGGGCCCGCCCTCCTCGGGCGCGCTGACCGTGGGGCAGATCCTGGGAATGCTGGATGCCTCCGAGCCTGGCGCTGCGGATGATCCGCAGACCTGGCGCCGGATCGGCGATGCCTCGCGCCTCGCCTTTGCCGACCGGGGCCGCTACATGGCCGACAGCGATTTTGTCCCGATGCCGACCGACGGGCTGGTCGACCCGGCCTACCTGGATGAACGCGCCCGCCTGCTGGACGGCGACGATGCCTTGCCAGAGGTGGCGCCGGGGATGCCGGCCTGGGACCACGCGATGCTCTTGGCCGATGACGAGAGTATCGAGTTCCCCTCGACCTCGCATATCTCGATCGTTGACCAGTACGGGAACGCGCTGTCGATGACGACGACCATCGAGAACGGCTTTGGCTCGCGCCTGATGACCAACGGGTTCCTCCTGAACAACGAGCTGACGGATTTCTCTTTCCGGTCGCATCAGGACGGGGTGCCCATTGCCAACGCGGTGGCACCGGGCAAGCGGCCGCGGTCGTCCATGTCGCCGACCATCGTGCGCGAAGAGGGCAAGCCGGTGCTAGTGATCGGATCGCCCGGCGGGTCTCGGATCATCGGCTATGTCGCGCAGGCGATCATCGCGCATGTGGACTGGGGGATGGATGTGCAGCAGGCGGTGGCCATGCCGCATGGCGTCAACCGGTTCGGCACCTTCGACCTTGAGGCCGGGACGTCAATGGCCGACATGGCGGCAGCCTTGGCCGAGATGGGGTTCAACACCGATGTGCGTGACCTGAATTCCGGCCTGCATGCCATCGCCATCGGGGCGGACGGTTTGCAGGGCGGTGCCGATCCGCGCCGCGAGGGGATCGCGCTGGGCGAGTGACACGGTTCAGCCGGACAGGCGCAGGCAAGCCCCGCGATGGCGGGACTTGTCTGCGTACATCCGCGCATCCGCCTTTTTTAGCAGCATGTCCACGTCGTTGCCGTCACGCGGGGCCGTGGCCCGACCAAAGGCTGCATCGATGCGGGGCAGCACGATGTCGGCAGCGCCGGACCGTTCCAGGGTCATCGGTCGGGCCAGTGCCGCGCGTAACTCGTTGACGCAGGCCAGCAAGGCCCTCTGGTCGGTGTCCGGGCGCCAGATGCCGAATTCATCGCCGCCCAGGCGCGCGGCGCCGACACCCTTTGGCAGGGTTTCGCGCAGCCGTCGGGCGACCCTGCTCAGCACCTCGTCGCCAACGGAATGGCCGTACTGGTCGTTGATCGGCTTGAACCCGTTGAGGTCGATGTAGATCAGCCCCACCGTGCCCTGCGGATTGTCCAGCAGCAACTGACCTTTCTGGCGGAAACTGCGGGCATTCATCAGGCCGGTCAGCGGATCGGTCATGGCGAGGCTGGACAGCCTGCGGGCCGTGTGCCGCAGCCGGTCGCGTTCTTCTTCGGTCTGGTTCAACCGGCGGCGGGTGCTGTCCTGCTTGCGTTCCAGCGAGGTGAGTCGAGCGGCGAAAAGGTTGGAAGGGTCGGATTGCAGCATCACCAGCGCCGTGTCCGTGCCGGGCAACGGGTCGATCCGCCAAGCCTGGAAGGTCATCGGATCCTCGGCAAAGGTCAGGCGCAGCGGAATGCCGCGAGAGGTGGAAATGGCCTGTTTCAGGCCTTTTTGCAGGGTTTCGGCGTCTTCACGCGCCAGGCTGGCCAGTTGCATACCGATCTCCAGCCCGGGAAGGCCGCGTGCGTGGCGGTTGGCCAACAGGACGTTCCACTGATCGTCCAGCAGCATCATCGCGCGCGGGGCCCGTTCGACCGCCTGGCCGATCACTGTCAGGGCCACGTCCAGCGCGGCGTCGGACCCGGTCATCCCGGCGACCTGTCCCAGGACGGACGCAGGACCCGGTTGGTGGCATGCAGGGGGGCTTTCATGCGAAGAACTCGTAGATGTCATCATCCTCGCTACGGGCGAGGTGGACCGTGACATGGCAGCGGGAATGCCCCAGGGACAGCGCCTCGTCGATCTGGACCGAAGCATAACCGTTTGCCTGGGCGGCGATGCGGCCAAAGACATTGGTGGTCATCATGCAAAGCGAGGGCCTGCCCTCGACCCGCGCACCGAAAGGGCAGGTGGAGGCGGTAAAAACCAGCTTGTCCGGTCCCGCTTCGACCAGTTCGAAATGCCCGCCGATCCTTTGCTTGAGATCGCAGAGGATGCGGCCGATCTCGGCCGGTTTGCCGGGCAGCGTGCCCGTATCGTCCCGGTACAGGTTGGCGATGCTGCGCCCCATGTCGTCCCCGACGCGCGCCACGAAGGCCGAAGCCTCGTCCATGCCCACGACTTCCTGAAGGGTGCCGGACAAGGCTCCGACAATATCCGCGAAGAACCCCTTCGGGTTCAGATCGTCAATGTCGGGCTTCGGGGGCGTCGGGGCCATTGGGGCCTCCAGAAATTGGATAAACTAGGTTAACAGAACCTCAAAAAGGTTAATATGGCGTAAATCTTTTACCGCCGACCCGAGTCTCACGGTGTTGTCAACTCACCCTTTCCGGGAGGCTCCGCCGACAGGACCGCCGGCGGAGCACTGGCGCGGGCCTAGCCCAGTTCTTTGTAGGAAATCTCGCGCGTATCGGCACCCGGCCCCATCTTGGACCGGCGCACCATGAGCCGGTTCAGAGCCTGGATATAGGCCCGCACCGAGGCCACGACCGTATCGGTGTCCGCCGACTGGCCGGTGGCGATGATGCCATCCTCTTCGAGCCGAACGGAAACGGTGGCCTGGGCGTCGGTGCCCTCGGTCACGGCGTGCACCTGGTAGAGTTGCAGCAGCGCCTTGTTGGGGTGCAGCTCTCGTACCGCCTTGAAACAGGCATCGACCGGGCCATCACCCTGGCAAGTTGCGCTCTGGTCCTGCCCGTCGACTTCCATCTCAAGCTGGGCCTCGGCGGGGCCGCCGGTACCGCAGACCACCCGCAGGTTCACCAGTTCAAGGCGGTTGGCGTCGCCATCCGTGGTTGCGGTGACAAGGGCGAGAATGTCGTCGTCAAAGACCTCTTTCTTGCGGTCGGCAAGATCCTTGAACCGCACGAAGATGTCCTTGAGCTGGTTGTCCCCCACCTCGACGCCAAGCTCCTTGAGCTTCGCGCGCAGCGCGGCACGACCGGAATGCTTGCCAAGCGGCAAGGAGGTGCCCGCCAGCCCGACGTCCTCGGGGCGCATGATCTCGAAGGTCTCGGCGTTTTTCAGCATCCCGTCTTGGTGGATGCCGCTTTCGTGGGCAAAGGCGTTCTTGCCGACGATGGCCTTGTTGAACTGCACCGGGAAACCCGAAACGGTCGAGACTCGCCGCGAGATATGCATGATCTTCCTGGTGTCGATCTCGGTGTACCAGGGCATGATATCGCCCCGCACCTTGAGCGCCATAACCACCTCTTCGAGGGCGGTGTTGCCTGCACGTTCGCCAAGCCCGTTGATCGTGCATTCGATCTGGCGCGCGCCGCCGGCGACAGCGGCCAGCGAGTTGGCCGTCGCCATGCCAAGATCGTTGTGGCAATGGGTGGCAAAGACCACCTCGTCGCCGCCGGGCACGGTTTCGATCAGGCGCCGGATCAGGTCGGCGCTTTCCACCGGCGCGGTATAGCCCACGGTGTCGGGGATATTGATCGTGGTGGCGCCCGCCTTGATGGCGATCTCGACCACGCGGCAGAGGTAATCCCATTCGGTCCGCGTCGCGTCCATCGGCGACCATTGGACGTTGTCGCAAAGGTTGCGGGCGTGGGACACGGTCTCGTGGATTCGCTCGGCCATTTCGTCCTGGGTGAGGTTCGGAATGGCGCGGTGCAGGGGCGAGGTGCCGATAAAGGTGTGGATGCGCGGGCGCTCGGACTGTTTCACCGCCTCCCAGCAGCGGTCGATGTCGGGCAGCTGCGCGCGCGCAAGGCCGCAGATCACGGCCTGTTTGGACCGTTGGGCGATTTCGGACACGGCGCGGAAATCGCCCTCGGAGGCGATGGGGAAGCCGGCCTCGATGATGTCGACGCCCATGTCGTCGAGCAGCTCGGCGATCTCGAGCTTTTCGTCATGGGTCATGGTGGCGCCGGGCGATTGTTCGCCGTCGCGGAGAGTGGTGTCGAAGATGACGACGCGGTCTTTTTCGGTGCTCATGGTCTTTCCTCAGCTATGCGGGCGGAACGCCTTGGCGTTCCGGATTGTCTTGGGGGGATGACCTGCTGACACGCGCAAGGGTTCCGCAAAGGCGGAGGGATGACGGCCCCTGATCTGGCCTGATGTGTCTGTCATCGGAAAGGTCCCAACTCGTGTGCGTGCAGGTCCCGGCGCGTCACACATCTCCTCTGAGCACGCGCGCCGAGGGGGCCACGCTCAGAGGCGAGTTAGCAGTAGACCGGCGCCAAGCGCAAAGACCGCCGAAAGGCGGGTCTGAAGGGCGTTATGGCGGGTCCTGATCATGGCGGCCACTATACGGAGCAAATTCCAAATGAAAACCCGTTTTCATCGGGAAAAATCGACAAGGACCAGAACAACCTAAAAGTGATTCTGTAGTAAAATTCGCTACTTTAAATAGAAGTCAAGAATTCACCTGAAGGAGAATTTCTTGAACAATAAGCACTCTAAAATTGATTCCACGGGTTTGGAGGCCCCTCACCATGAAACGAATTTTTCTTTTGTTGTCAGCTTTATGCCTATCGTCACCGGCGGTGGCGCAACCGATCTACAGCGATGGGGTGACGCAATACGCCAGCGTCCAGTCCCAGCAATGGGTGAATTGTGCGAAGGAGGGGAAGGACTGCGAACCCGGCACGAACGACCTGGTCATCACCCGCTACGGCATCAGCGAAGATTTCACTTTCTTCATCACAAAGGGCCTGGGCAAGGTGCCCTGCAAGAACTTCTGGGGCGACCCGTCGCGCGGTACAGACAAGGAATGCGCTTATATTCGCGAAAACCTGTTTGGGGTGCCGCCGGATGAAACCTTTTCCAAGGTCGCAAGCGAGGGCAAGGATTTCAAAAACCCGAACGGTGAATTCCGCTGGGTCCGCTACGGCAGCGGGAGCAAGTGGGTCTACACGCTGATCGGCGGGTCCGACAGCCAGAAGATCGCCTGCACCAATGACTATTTCGGGTTCGACCCGGTCAAGGGCACCGACAAGGTCTGCCAGATGGGTGATGCCTATACCCTGGGTTATGGCGATGTCATCGAATGCGCCACCGAAGGTCGCGAATGCCAGATGAACGTGGGCGATGTCGTCATGGTCCGCTACGGGGCAAAGGATCGCTATGACATCCGGTTCATCCACCACACCGGCAATGCCTTCCCCTGCGAGAACAACTTTTTCGGGGTCGACCCGATCCACACCGGCAAGCGTTGCTATTACCAGGCGCAGAAACCGCTGTCGGTGAACACGGTCGGGCGCTGGGAAAAGGTGATTTCCTGCGATGGCAAGAACTGTCCGATCACCCACCAGATTTCCGTCGGAACGACCAAGACCAACAGCTGGACCACGACCCAGCAATGGGGGATCACGGTCACGGAATCGATGGAAGCGGGGCTGACCATCCTGGGCACCGGGGTCAAGGCGTCGGCTTCGATCTCGCAGTCCTACGCGGCCTCTTTCGCCTTTACCTCGGCGCTGTCGAAATCGGTGACGCAGAATTACACCGCCACCTGCGATCCCAGCGGTGAATATTCCAGCCGCGCGCTCTGGCAATTCTCGACCGGAACCGGGGAAACCTGCCTGGAATCCGGGACCTGTGACGGGGCGACCTTCACGGCGGAATACCTCTGTGTTGGCGATGCGCCCGCGGATTTTGCGGGACCGGCCTGCATCCCGGGGTACTGCGCAAACGAACTCTGCACCGTCTGCACTTACGAGGACGCATCGGCAGAGTGATGCCAAGGGCTCTGGTCCAAGACCTCGGGGCGCCTTCGGGCGCCCCGTTGGCCTGCAAAGCTGCGTTTGCCTTGTGAGGCACATCAGGCATACTTGCCCCGAGGCAAGACAATCGGGGCAGAGCCATGAAAAGAATTCTGGCGGCACTGCTGGTGCTGTATGCAGGGGCCGCATTGGCGCAGGGTCGGGACGAGGCGCGCGTCTACGTCTTTGGCAATTCGCTGGTCCATCACGAGAGCGAGACATCGGACCACACAAACGTGCCCCACTGGATGAACCAGATGGCCAAGGCCGATGGCCGGGGGCTGGCGCTGGACGGGCAATGGGGGTTCCTCAGGAATTTCGCCGACAGCCTGCCGCCGACGGCGAACTGGTCCTTTCCGGGGGTACAGGGCGCCTGGTCGCCCGGGCAGGGGCCGTTCCGCGACGGGCAATACGACGCGGTGATCGCGACGCCCGCGAACTTCATCCAGTACCAGCTGCCGGACGTGCCCTATGACGGCGACAATCCCGACGGAGAAAGCCCGCTGGGTGCGCTGCAGCGCCTGTTCGACTGGGTCGAGGTCAACAGCGCGGACACGCGGCTTTTCATCTACGAGGGCTGGTCGGATATGGCCAGTTTTTCGCGCGGTTTCCCGCCTTCGAACCGGCAGTTGCGCCGCTACCATGATTTCAACGCGGGCGAATATCACCAGTGGTATCGCGATCTTCTGAACGTGCTGTCCGTCACCCGACCGGACACGCAGGTCGAGGTGATCCCGGTGGCGTCGATCCTGGCCGGGTTCTTTCAGCGAGGCGGCCTGCTGGAGGGGCTGCCGGCAGAGGCGCTGTATACCGACAATGCGCCGCACGGGACGCCGACGCTCTACATGTTGGCGGCGATGGTCACTTATGCCTGGGTCTACGATGCCCCTCCGCCGGACGGGTTTTCGCCCCCCGCGACGCTGCACCCGGATGTCGTGGCCAATTACGCCAAGCTGGCCGAGGCGATCTGGGAACAGGTGCCGCAGCGCGAGGCCGCGGCCCCCGCGCCCGCCGATCCGCCAACCGACGAGGCCCGTGCGCCCGACCTGCCTGAACGGCAGCCGATCTCTCTGCCGCCGCGCGGGGTCAGGCCGCAGGGTGCCCCGGCGCTGGGGCTAGGCCTGAACGGCATTTCCGACTGGTCGACGCAGCATCCCTTTCTGGACCTGATGAAATCCTCGCGCGGTTGGGTCGGCAATATCGGTGACCGATGGGGCGCCGTCAGCACAGAAGAGCTGCGCGCCGGCGGTCACCTGGACGTAAACGACTGGCCGTTGCGGATGCCCGAGGGCGTGGACGCCATCGAGACGGTGATCCTGACGAACCAGCCCAAAGGCGCCGACTCGCTGCGCGGTGATTATGTGCTGACCTATGAGGGCAAGGCCGAGTTCAAACTGGTGGGCCGCGCCCGGCGGGTCCGGACCGAGCCGGGCCGCATGACCTTCAGCTACGAGCCGGGCGAGGGCCTGGTGGCGCTTTCGATCACGGCGATCGACCCGGACGATCCGATCCGTAACATCGTCATCCTGCGAGAAGAGCACGAGGCGCTGTATCGCGCCGGGGCGCTGTTCAACCCCGATTTCCTGGCCCGGATCGAGGACGTGCGCGTGCTGCGCTTCATGGACTGGATGATCACCAACGGCTCTCCGGTGACGGGCTGGGGCACGCGACCGACACTGGCCACGGCCAGCTGGTCGGAATGGGGGGTGCCGGTCGAGGTCATGGTGCGGCTGGCCAATGTGACCGGGGCCGATCCCTGGTTCAACATGCCCCACCTGGCCGACGACGACTACGTCCGGAGCTTTGCCGAGGTTGTGAAACGCGACCTCGACCCGCGCTTGAAAGCCTATGTCGAACTGTCAAACGAGGTGTGGAACCCCGGTTTCCCGCAGGCGGCCTGGGCACGCGGGCAGGCAGAGGCGCTCTGGGGCGCGACGGACCAGGGCTGGGCCCAGTTCTACGGTCTGCGCGCGGCGCAGGTCATGGACATCTGGACCGAGGTTTTCGGCAAAGAGACTGATCGCCTGGTGCGGGTGGTGGCGACGCATACGGGCTGGCCCGGTCTGGAACAGGAGATCCTGCAGGCACCCTTGGCCTTTCTGCGGCTGGGGCGCATGCCGGTCGAGAGTTTCGACGCCTACGCGGTGACCGGCTATTTCGGCTACGAAATGGGCGGCGAGGAAATGGCGCAGCGCATGGACGGCTGGCTGGACGCCGCCGCCGACCTTGCCCGGGACGCGGGTGAGGCCGAGGGCCTGCAACGGGTCGCCCTGCGGGAATTCGTCAAGGACCGCCAGTTCGAGGCCGCCATCGCCCCCGTGGCCGAGGCGCTTGAGAAAGGCTCGCTGCGGCAACTGGTCGAAGAGATCTTTCCCTATCAGGCCGGGGTGGCCCGCAAACACGGGTTGCGGCTGATCATGTATGAGGGCGGCACGCATCTTGTCGGGCACGGGGCGCGGGTCAACGATGAAAGGCTCACCGCCTTTTTCGAGGAATTCAGCTATACCCCCGAAATGGCCCGCCTGTATGAGCTTCTCCTGGCCGGCTGGGTCGACGCGGGCGGGGTGCTGTTCAACGCGTTCGTGGATGTGGCGCCCGCGTCGATGTGGGGCAGCTGGGGCGCGCTGCGCTACCTGGAGGACGAGAACCCGCGCTGGGACATGCTGATGGCCTACAATGCTTCAGGCCCGAATGGCTGGGAGCCCCGCGACGATCGCGTTTTCCTGAACGGAACCCGGGTCCTGGGCGGTGAGGGCCGGATCGAGGGGACACCGCAGGAAGACTACCTGACCGCCGGGCCGGGGGATGATGTTCTGGTCTCCGGCGGCGGGGCGGACGTGCTGCACGGCGGGCCGGGGCTGGACCGCGCGATCCTTGTCGGATCGCGGGAGAGTTATGAAATGACCCGGGAAAACGGCATTGTCCTGGCCCGCGCTGAAAACGGCGTGCTGCGCCTGGCCGGGATCGAGGAAGTGGTCTTTGACGCGGCGCCAGAGACCGTGGTCCCGATGGTCGACCTGTTGCCCTAAGGCGCGCGCCGCACAAGCTTGCGGTCACAGGCCGCCGGACATGCCCGCGACAGGCCTTTCCGAAACAGGGGGGGCGGCATGGCGGTTTGACCGGGTGGGATCCTGTTCACCGGGAAAACCGCGGGGTCAAATGACGATGGCACGAACGACCCGGAGGAATGATGTCCCTTGTCGCGATTCATCCGATCCCGGCGGACGAGGTCATTGTCTGACCCGTGCCTGATCTGGGCAGCCCGTCCATGACCACCTGCGCGGCCAGACCGGGCGGGCTGGCGCCGTTCTCGTCGCGGGGTCAGTTGCCAGAGGTGTGAGGGGCCAGAGGGCGGCGGGGTGAACCCCGCCCTACGCCTCGCGGCCGGGGTCGGAGTTTCGCAGGCGCTCGATTTCTTCGACCAGCACTTCTGCGCCCAGCGAGGCCCGGAAGTTCTCGACGATATGCTGGCGCCCGGCCTCTGACAGGCGCATGAGCGCGTCGGGATCGCCGACAAGGCTGCGGATCGTGCGGGCCAGCATCCCGGGGTTCTTGGGTTCCACCAGATAACCGGTGGATCCGTCGGTGATCAGCTCCGCCACGCCGCCCGCATCCGTGCCGATGGTCGGCACGCCCATCGACATCGCCTCCATGTAGGCGACGCCCAGCGGTTCATGCCAACTGGCCAGGACGAACAAATGCGCCTCTTCCAGCTTGTCCTTGACCTCGCCCGCGTCGATGGCGCCCAAGAGCTTGACGTGATCCTGAAGGCGCAGCCGCTTCAGCGTCTCTTCCAGTTCGATCCGATAGCCGGTGCCGCCGTCGTCGTCCTCTCCGGCGATCTCGACCCGCACGTCGACGCCCTGGTCAAGCAGCTGGCGTGTGGCGGCCATCAGGTCCTGGTGGCCCTTGACCACGTTCAGGCGCCCGCAGGTGAAGATACGGATCGGACGGCCATGTTCGGGCGGCTGGTAGGGGGTGCGGCGCTGCAGCTTGTCGGTGTCGACGCCCATCGGGCGGATGACGCGCCTGTCCGGCAGCGATCCGGCCAGCGTCTCCTCGATCTCGGCCAGGATCTTGCGGGTGATGATGGTGGCGAAACTGGCGTGCCGCCATTTCACCCGCTGGCCGGGGCCATAGTCCGACAGTGGCCCGTGCAGCGTCAGCGAATAGCGCGGGCCGCCCATCAGATGCGCGAAACAGGCGATCAGCGCGACGCGGCCGCAGGAATGGGCGTGGATGTGATCCAGCCCGCGCGCCGCCGCCTCGCGCCGCAGCCGCTCGGCGGCGGCCATCGTGATCAGCGCGTCGCGGGCGAAGCCCGGTCCCTGTCGCAACATCCACAGCGGCAGGCCCTTGGCGCTTAGCTTGGCCAGCGCGACAGCGGCGGGCAGCGGATCGACACGGCCCAGGTAGGTGGTGCGCGCGATGGCCCGATCGGACCAGTCGTGCGAAATGAGACGGCGTGGCGGCTTGCGGGTCGAGAAGACATGGACCTCATGGCCCATCGCCTCCAGCGCGCGGATTTCGCGCCAGAAAAAGATGTGCGTCTGTCCCGGGAATTGCGGGACGATGTACCCTATACGCAAGCCTTGCGTCACCTGATAATCCTATGGATGGCAGCCGCGCCTCTTGTGGGGCGTTCGTCGTTATCAAACCTAATCGATTCCATGCTTTGGCCACAGTTCCGCAGCAGTTTCCAGAGCAAGGCGAGGTGTATTTTTTTCATGTGTGGCCCCAGTGGTACGGGTGTGAGTGCGGGATATGGATGCAACCATGCAGAGGCGGAACGCGGGCGTTTCGGTCATACTTCCGGCAAGCAACGAGGCAGCGCTGATCGGCGGCTGCCTTGAGGCGTTGCTGGCCTCTGACGGCCCCGCGGATCGCCCGGTCGAGGTGATCGTCGTGGCCAACGGTTGCCGGGACGACACGGCCGAAATCGCCCGTGGATACGCGGCGCAGATGGCGGCGCAGGGCTGGCGGCTGGAGGTGATCGAGCGCCAGGCGGGCGGCAAGCCCGGCGCGCTGAACGCCGGGGACGCGGCGGCCAGCGGGGCGGTTCGCGTCTACCTGGACGCGGATGTGACCGTCACGCCGGGGCTGCTGAACCAGCTGGTCACGGCGCTGGACGTGGATGCCCCGCGATACGCCAGCGGCCGGGTCGAAATCGCCGCCGAGGGGGCGATCAGCCGAGCCTATGCGCGGATCTGGCGACGGGTGCCCTTCATGCGGGACGTGGTTCCGGGCTGCGGCCTCTTTGCGGTGAACGCGGCGGGCCGGGCCCGCTGGGACACCTTCCCCGAGATCATTTCGGACGACATCTATGTCCGGCTTCAATTCCGCCCGGGCGAGCGGCAGGGCGTGCCGGCCCCGTATCGCTGGCCCATCGCCGAGGGCTGGCGCAACCTGGTCAAGGTGCGCAGACGGCAGAACGCCGGCGTGGACGAGATCGCCGCGCGTTACCCCGCGCTGACACGAAACGACGACAAGCCGCGCTTTCCGCTGCCGGAAAAACTGGGCCTCGCGCTGCGCGACCCGCTGGGGTTCGTGGTCTACGCGGGAGTTGCGCTTGCGGTCAAGCTGACCCCCCGGACCAGGCAGGACTGGAGCCGTGGCCGATGAGCGTGATGGACGCCTTCCGCAGCGGGTCCGTCACCGCGCGGGCGATGCGATCGTCCCTGTTCACGCTGGGCAGCTTTGGTTTCGGGCAGGTGGTGCGCCTGGGATCGAACCTGATCCTGACCCGGCTGCTGTTCCCCGAGGCCTTTGGCCTGATGGCGCTGGTCATGGTCTTTCTCATGGGGCTGGGCCAGTTTTCGGACGTCGGCGTGACACCCGCGATCATGCAGTCGAAACGCGGCGACGATCAGGATTTCCTGGACACGGCCTGGACGATCCAGGTGGCGCGGGGCATTGGCCTGTGGCTGTTGGCCTGCGGGTTGGCCTGGCCGATGGCCTGGGTCTACGACCAGCCCCTGCTGATTTATGTCCTGCCGGTTTCGGCGCTGACCTTGCTGATTACCGGGTTCAGGCCGACGCGGATGACCACGGCGAACAGGCACCTGTTGTTGGGGCGGGTCACGATCCTTGACATGGCCACGCAGCTGGCGGGCGTGGCTGTGGCGGTCGCGCTGGCCTGGTGGTGGGGATCGGTCTGGGCGCTGGTGATCTCGGGCGTGATCGGCGCGCTGATCGAGGTGGTGCTGAACTGGCGTTACCTGCCCGGTCCGGCCAACCGCCTGCGCTGGGAAGGCCCCGCCGCGCGAGAGCTGATTTCCTTTGGCAAATGGGTGTTCCTGGCCACGGTCTGCGGCTTTTTCTTTACCCAGGCCGACAAGATGCTGATCGGCAAGTTCATCGCGCTGGACGATTTCGGCGTCTACAACATCGGCTATTTCTGGGCCTCCTTCCCGCTGATGCTGGGCAACCTGCTGACCCACAAGATCCTGATTCCCGTTTACCGGGAAACTCCGCCGACCGAGAGCCGCGAGAATTTCCTGAAACTGCGCAAGATGCGCTTTGCCGTTTCCTTCGGGCTGATCGGCTTTGTCGGAATCTTTGCGCTGACGGGCGTTTGGCTGGTACAAACACTATATGATGCGCGTTACGCCGCTGCGGGGGCGGTGGCGGTGGTTCTGGCCTGTGCGCAGATCCCGATGCTGATCGTCATGACCTACGATCAGGCGGCGCTCGCGGCGGGGGACTCGCGGCGGTACTTCTACCTGGCGCTGGCCCGTGCGGTGCTGATGGTGGGCTGTATCCTGATCGGGTTGCAGACCGCAGGGCTTATCGGGGCGCTTGTGGGGCAGGCCGCGGCCTTTACGCTGGCCTACCCGGTGGTGGTCTGGCTGGCGCGCCGCATGGGCGCCTGGGACGCGCTGCACGACGTTGTTTTTGCCTGTGCCGGGCTGTTTTTGGCAGGGCTCGCCATTTGGTTGAACTGGGGTCCGATTCTGCACCTGTCACAGCAGGGGGGATGAGGCCGGTGTCCCGAAAGGCGACAATTTCGAAAGGATAGGTTCATTGTTCAAACTCAATTCAGGCTATCCGCAAGCCCGGCCCGGATTCGGGCGGTCGTGGGCGCGTTTTCCTAAAAATCGCCGCAATTCCCCGTCACCTGTGACGGCGGGTGGCGGCGCAGGTGTTTTCGAGGTCCGGTATGACGGGTGAAACGGCGCAGCAGTACGGTGAGACCGACATTGCCATCGTGGGCATGGCAGCCCATCTGCCGGGCGCCGCCGATATCGCCGAATACTGGCGCAACCTGCGCGACGGCATCTCCTCGATCCGCCGCCTGACAGAGGACGAGCTGCGCGAGGCGGGCGAAGACCCCGGGTTGATGCGTCACCGCGATTACGTACCTTTCGCCGCCCCGCTGCAGGATTTCGCCCATTTCGACGCCGAGTTCTTTGGGTTCAGCCCAAAGGAAGCGGCAATCATGGACCCTCAGCACCGTCAGTTCCTGGAATGCGCCTGGGAGGCGCTGGAAAACGCGGGTCATGTGCCCGACAGCTTTGACGGGCAGGTGGGGGTCTTTGCCGGCTGTGGCATGGGCTCTTATTTCTATTTCAACGTCTGTTCCAACCCGGACCTGGTGGAAAACACCGGGATGTTCCTGTTGCGCCATACCGGGAACGACAAGGATTTCATGACCACGCGGCTCAGCCACGTGCTGGACCTGCACGGCCCGTCGATCAACCTGCAGACCGCCTGTTCGACGTCGCTGGTGGCGACGCATTACGCGGTGCAGGCGCTCTTGAACGACGAATGCGACATGGCCCTCGCCGGAGGCGTGACCATCGAACTGCCGCAGGGGCGGGGCTATCTCTACAAGGAGAACGAGATCCTCTCGCCAGACGGCGCGTGCCACGCCTTTGACCACCGCGCCAAGGGGACGGTCTTTGGCTCTGGCGCCGGGGTCGTGGTGCTGCGGCGGCTGGCGGATGCTCTGGCCGATGGCGACCACGTCTATGCGGTCATCAAGGGATCGGCGGTCAACAACGACGGCGCGCAAAAGGCCGGGTACCTGGCGCCCAGCGTCGAGGGGCAGGCAAGCGCCGTGGCCGAGGCGCAGGCCTTTGCCGGGATCAGCGCCGATACCGTGGACTATGTCGAATGCCACGGCACCGGCACCTACCTGGGCGACCCCATCGAGGTGGCCGCCCTGACCGAGGCCTTTGCCGAGACGTCGAGTGCCGTGGGCCACTGCCGCATCGGGTCGGTCAAGACCAACATCGGCCACCTGGACACGGCTGCCGGGGTGGCGTCGCTCATCAAGGCCTCTCTGGCGCTGCACAACCGGCAGATGCCGCCCTCTCTGGGCTACGAGGCGCCGAACCCTGCCATTGATTTCGAACACTCGCCGTTCCGCGTGAACGACCGGCTGACCGATTGGCCGCGCGCCGGGCATCCGCGCCGGGCGGGCGTGAACTCGCTGGGCGTGGGCGGGACCAACGCCCATGTGGTGCTGCAGGAGGCCCCCGAGCGTACCCCGAGCGACGAGAGCGACTGGCCGTTCCAGATCCTGACCGTCTCAGGGCGGAGCAAAGCGGCGCTGGAGGAGAATGCCGCGCGGCTGGCCGCGCATCTGCGCGCCCATCCCGAACAGGACCTGGCCGATGTGGCCTTTACCCTGAAGGAGGGCCGCCGGGCTTTTGAAAAACGCCGCGTGGTGGTGGCAGACAGCCACGAGGAGGCGGCACGCCTGTTGAAAGGCGATGATGCGCGCCGGGTCTTTACCCATGACGCGCTGGACCGGCCCGAGGTGGTGTTCATGTTCCCCGGTGGCGGGGCGCAATACGCGGGCATGGCGCGCGACCTCTACGAAACCGAGCCGGTCTTTGCCGAGTGGATGGACCGGGGGCTCGCTCACCTCGACCGGATCGCGGGCAGCGAGGGCGCGGGGAGTATTTCTGGAGAGAAGAAGCCCGGGGTGCGCGCGCTGTGGCTGCCCGCGCGCGGGGCGGAGGGTGAGGCGGACAAGGCGCTGTTGAAGCCTTCGCTGCAACTGCCGCTGATCATGATCACGGAATACGCGCTGGCGCAGCTCTGGATGAGCTGGGGCGTGACGCCTGCCGCCCTGACCGGCCATTCGATGGGCGAGAACACCGCCGCCTGCGTCGCGGGTGTCATGGGCTTTGAGGATTGTATCGGTCTGGTGCATTTGCGCGGGCGGCTCTTTGACACGGTGCCGGCGGGGGGCATGTTGTCCGTGAGCCTGCCGGCCGAGGAGTTGAGGCCCCTGCTGGGCGAGGAGCTGGATCTTGGCGCGGTGAACGGGCCGGACCTGTCGGTGGCCTCGGGGCCGCAGGCGGCCCTGGACGTGTTGCAGGCGGACCTGGAACGGCGAGAGGTGCAGTGTTCGCGGATCGGCATCGACATCGCCGCGCACAGCCGGATGCTGGAGCCGATCCTGCAGGACTTCGGCGCCTACCTGCGGGGGATAGAGTTGCGCGCGCCCGAGCTGCCCCTGACCTCGAACCGGACCGGCGCGGTGATGACAGCGGAGCAGGCCACCGACCCTGACTACTGGGTCGCACATCTGCGCGGGACGGTGCTGTTCGCCGATTGCATCGGCACGCTGGACAAAGACAACCGTGTCTTCCTGGAGGTCGGGCCGGGCAAGGCGCTGACCTCTCTGGCGCGACAGCAGGCGGGGGGCAACCGGGTGCTGTCCTCGCTGCGGCATCCCGAGGAGGCGATTGCCGACGACAAGCACATGTTCGAGGTGCTGGGCCGGCTGGCGGCGCTGGGCGTCGACATCGACTGGACCCAGGTCTGGGGCGAGGCGCGGCGCAATCGCGTGGTGCTGCCCAGCTATGCCTTCCAGCGCAGCCGCTATTTCATCGAACCGGGAGAGGCGGCCGAGAAGGCGCCCAGCTTCCTGATGCGCAATGACGAGATCGGGGACTGGGGCTGGCAGCCGGTCTGGCGGCCACGCTCTGCCCCGGTCGAGGTCGACGTGATCGGAGGGCTGTCCGATGCCGCGCCGCAGGTCTGGCTGATGTTCATGGACGAGGCCGGCATCGCCGCGCGGGCGGCAGACCGGCTGCGCAGGGCGGGACACAGCATTGTCGAGGTGCGCCCCGGCGATGCCTTTGCCCGGGTGGACGAGGGCTATGTGCTGGCGCCCGAACGCGGGCGCGAGGGGTATGACCTGCTGGTGCAGGACCTGGCGGCGCGCGGGCTAATCCCGACACGCATCGGGCATTTCTGGCTGCTGACAGAGGGTGAGAGCCATCGCCCCGGGTCGAGCTTTTTCCACCGGGTGCAGGAACAGGGGTTCTATGCACTGATGTTCCTGGCGCAGGCGATCGAGGGCGAGGGCCTGCCGCGTCCCCGGCAGATCACCGTGGTGACCAACGGGGCCGCGCAACTGCGGGACGAGGCGCTGCCTTACCCCGAAAAGGCGACCGTTGCCGGGCCCGCGCGGGTGATCCCGCGCGAACTGCCGGGCATGAGCGTGGCAACGCTGGATGTCGCATTGCCCGCGCCGCTGGAGGCGCCCTTTTGGGGCCGGGCCAGGGCGCAGGCCGCGCATGAGAGCGCGATGGAGGCGCTGACGGTCCGGGTGCTGGAGGACCTTGTGAGCGAGCCCGGAGACCGGATCGCGGCGCTGCGCGGGGATCGCCGGTTCGAATGCGCGATGAAGCCGGTTGCGCTGGCCGAGGCCCCCGAGGGGGCAGAGGGTGGCACCTACCTGATCACTGGCGGTTTTGGCGGGATCGGCCTGTCGCTGGCGCGGGATTTCGCGTCTCGCGGGGCGAAACTGGCGCTGATGGCGCGCAAATCCCTGCCCGACCGGGCGGAGTGGGACGACTACCTGCGCCGCCACGCGCCGCAGGACCCTGTGGCCCGGCGCATCCGGGCCGTCGCCGCGCTGGAAGAGGCGGGCGCCGAGGTCATGGTGGTGGCGGCGGATGTCTGCAACCTGGGCCAGGTGCAGGCGGCCCGGCGCGCGGTCGAAGAGCGCTTTGGCCCCATCACCGGTGTGATCCACGGTGCGGGGGTGATCGACGATGCGCCCCTTCTGGCCAAATCGCCGTCCAGCGTCGAGGATGTGTTCACGCCCAAGATCCATGGCACAGAAGTGCTGGGAGAGGTATTTCCGGACGGCAGCCTTGACTGGATGGTGCTGTTTTCGTCCTCTTCGACCGTCACGGCGCCCGCCGGACAGGTGGACTATGTCGCGGCCAACGAGTTCCTCAATGCCTTTGCCAAGGCGCGCAGCGGCAAGACGCGCGTGGTGGCGATCAACTGGGGAATCTGGAACGAGGTCGGCATGGCGGCCGAGGCGGTTGCCGCCCGGACCGGGGACCTGCCGAAACCGCCGGTCACGCCCGTCGCGCAAGAGATGCTGTCCGAGGCGACATTCGACAGCCACGGCAACCGGCTTTTCATCGCGCACTATGCGGAAACGGACTGGTTCATCGACCAACACCGGACGAGGGCCGGGGACGCCCTGCTGCCCGGCACCGGCTACCTGTCGCTGGCGGCGCAGGCGCTGCAGGCGCATGGCGAGAGCGGCGGGTTCGAGATCCGCGACCTGACCTTCCTGCGGCCCCTGCGGGTGGCCCAGGGGGGCGCGCGCGATCTGCGTCTGCGCCTGACGCGCGCCGACGATGGCTATGGGTTCGACGTGCTGGCCGACGCCACGCTGAACGGGCGGCAGGGGTTTGCGCTGACCGCGCAGGGCGCGCTGTCGCTGATGCCCCTGGCACGGCCCGCGCCGCTGGACCTGGACGCGATCCGGGCGCGCTGCCCGGCGCGGGTGGACGGCAGCGGCGCCAAGCTGACCTCGGCGCAGGAGGTGCACCTGGCCTTTGGCCTAAGCTGGAAGGTGCTGGATGCCCGCGCGCTGGGCAAGGGCGAGGGGATCGCAGAGCTGTCTTTGCCCGCAGGCGCCGCGGCGCCGGACATGCCGCTGCACCCGGCGCTGATGGACATTGCGACCGGCTGGGCGATGGAACTGATCGAAGGGTATCAGCCGACGCATCTTTGGGTGCCGGTGCGCTATGGCCGGGTAAAGGTCCATGCGCCGCTGGGGGCACAGGTGGTCAGTTGGGTGCGCAATGCCGCCGACAACCGGGCCGATGGGGAAACGGCCAGCTTTGACATCACGCTGTGCGATCGCTCGGGCGCGGTGCTGGTGGAAATCTCTGGCTTTACCATTCGCAAGCTGGCCAGTGCCGACATGCTGAAGAGCGCGCCGCGCCTGACGGCGGCAGAGCTTGAGGTGGAGGACGGCGACGCCACGCAGCCCCTGTCGCCCGCTGAGGAACGGCTGGCGCACAACCTCAGCCAGGGCATCCTGCCCGCCGAGGGGGTCGAGGCGTTCCACCGTGCGCTGGCGCTGGGCGCGCGACAGGTCGTGGTCTCTTCGATGGATCTGGACGCGCTGACCGCGCAGACGGCGGCCTCGGTCGTCGAGGCCGCGTCGGGCCAGACCTTTGAACGCCCGCAACTGGAAAGCGATTATGTCGCCCCCGAGGGCGAGATCGAAACCCGGCTGGCCGGCTTCTGGCAGGATCTTCTGGGCGTGTCCGACGTGGGCGTCGAGGACAGTTTCTTTGACCTGGGCGGGCATTCCCTGATCGCCGTGCGCCTCTTTGCGATGGTCAAAAAGGCCTTCCGCGTCGATTTCCCGATTTCCATCCTGTTCGAGGCGCCGACGATCCGCGCCTGTGCCGCGCTGATCGAGGCGCAAATCGGCCCGGTCGAGGGCGACCCCGAGGCCGCGCCGAAAGCGCCGCAGCGAAGGTTCACGCATCTTGTGCCCATGCATGACGGCGACGGCGGGGCGCGGCAGCCCTTCTTCCTGATCGCGGGCATGTTCGGCAACGTGCTGAACCTGCGCCACCTGGCCCATCTGCTGGGCAGCGACCGGCCCTTCTTTGGCGTGCAGGCGCGCGGGCTTTACGGCGGTGAGGCGCCGCATGACAGCATCGAAGAGGCGGCGCGCGACTACATCGCCGAAATGCGGCAGGTGCAGCCGCAGGGGCCCTACATGGTCGGCGGCTTTTCCGGCGGCGGGATCAGCGCCTATGAGGTCGCCCGCCAACTGGAAGTTGCAGGTGAAGAGGTGTCGCTGGTGGTGATGCTGGATACGCCCCTGCCGCAACGGCGCGCCCTGTCGCGCCGGGACCGGCTGATGATCCAGTGGCAGCAGGCGCGCGAAAAGGGGCCGCTCTACCCGTTTATCTGGGCGAAGAACCGCATCGCCTGGGAGTTTGCCAAGCGCCGTCAGGCGCAGGAAACCGGCCCCGAACACGCCTTCCACAATGCCGAGATCGAAGCCGCCTTTTACCGGGCCATCGCGGCTTATCAGGTGCGGCCCTGGGACGGGCGCGTGGTGCTGTATCGTCCGCCGCTGCAGGGCAGGTGGACGGTCTCGGGCGGGGCGGTGGTCAACAGCGAGCGGACCTATGTGACCCCTGACAACGACTGGGGCCTGATGGTGCCGGGGGTCGAGGTGCACGAGGTGCCGGGCGATCACGACAGCATGGTGCTGGAACCCAACGTGCGGGTGCTGGCCGGGCTGATGCGCGAGGCCATCGAAAGCGCCGAGGCAGAGAGCTTTGGCCATGGCGAAGTGGTGGCCTTTCCGGGCCACGCGGCGGAGTGAGCGGCATGGCGCGTGTCCTGGTGGTATCGCTGAACTATCGCACGGCAGAGATGACCCTGCGGTCCGTCCGCGCGGCCCTGCGGGCGATTCAGGGGATGGATGCGGAACTGGTCATCGTGGACAACGATTCCGGCGACGGATCGTTTGAGCGGATCGCGCAGGCGCTGGCGACCGAGGACTGGGCGCAGGGCGCGCCCATCCGGCTGGTCCAGTCGGGCGTGAACGGCGGGTTCGGTGCGGGCAACAACGCGGGGATTCGCGCCGGGATGAGCGATGGCAGCGCGCCGGACTACGTCTATTTGCTGAACTCTGACGCCTTTCCCGCGCCGGACGCGGTCCGGCGCCTCTACGACCATTTGGAAACGCACCCCAAGGCCGGGTTCGTAGGCAGCTATATCCACGGAGAGGACGGCGCGCCGCACGTGACCGCCTTCCGCTTTCCCTCGGCCTCGTCGGAACTGGAGGGCGCGATGCGCTTTGGCCCGGTGTCGCGGGCCTTGCGGCACAAATCCGTGCCCATCGGCGTGCCGGGGGCCACGCAGCGCGTGGACTGGCTGGCGGGTGCCTCGATCATGATGCGGCAGAGCGTGTTGGACGAAATCGGCCTCTTTGACGAGACCTTTTTCCTCTATTTCGAGGAAACCGACCTGTGCCTGAGGGCCGCGCGCGCCGGATATGAAACGCATTACGTCCGCGACAGCGAGGTGGCGCATATCGGCTCCGTCTCGACCGGCATGAAGAAATGGCAGCGTATCCCGGGGTTCTGGCTGGACAGCCGCTGGCATTATTTTTCCAAGAACCACGGACGTGGATACGCGGCGCTGGCGACGCTGATGCACGCGCTGGGCGGGGCTTTCTGGCGGCTGCGCGTGCTGGTACAGCGCAAGCCGCCCGCCGATCCCGCGCATTTCCTGCGCGACCTGATCCTGCATGACACCAAGGCGTTGGTCCGGCCCCTGCCGGAACGGCGCGAGGCCGCGCGGCCCCCTGTCGGGGTTGCGGCCAAAGCACAAGCGGAGTGACCGAGATGGCTATGACCTGCGTCCTTTGGGGCAATGAATCGCTTTTGGTGCAATGTGCCGGGATGGCGCTGGACCGGGGCAACACCATCGCGGCGGTCGTGACCGATAGCGCGGATGTGCGCGGCTGGGCCGAGGGGCGTGGCCTGCGGGTCGAGGCGCCGGGCGCGGAGCTTGCCACGCGGCTGGGCGGCGGGTTCGATTGGCTCCTGTCCATCGCCAACCTCTCGATCATCCCGGCGGATGTGCTGGCCCTGCCTGCCCGGGGCGCGGTCAATTTCCATGACGGCCCCTTGCCGCGCCATGCCGGGCTGAACGCACCGGTCTGGGCGCTGATCGAGGGAGAGACGCGCCACGGCGTCACCTGGCACCTGATCGAGGGCGGCGTGGACGAGGGCGACATCCTGGTGCAGGCGGGGTTCGACGTCACGGCGCAGGACACGGCGCTGACCCTGAACTCCAAGGCTTACGAGGCGGCGATGGGGTCTTTCCCGGCGCTGCTGGACCAGCTGGAAAGCGGCGCGCTGACCCGCGTCGCTCAGGACCTGACGCAGCGCAGCTATCACGCGCTGGCGGACCGGCCCGAGGGGTACGGCGTGCTGGATTTTACCCGACCGGCGGTAGCGCTGGACCGGCTGGTGCGGGCGTTGGATCACGGACCCTACTGGAACCCGCTCTGCGCGGCCAAGATCCGGGCGCGCGGGGTGCTCTGGCTGGTTGGCCATGCGCGGCTGACAGAGGGACACGGGGCGCCGGGCACGGTGCTGGACGTCTCTGACGACCGTCTGACGGTGGCCTGTGGTGAACATGCGCTGCTGCTCTCCGGACTGACGCGGATCTGCGGCGCGCCGGTCGACTTGGCAGAGATCGCAAGCACCGGCGATGTGCTGACCCCTGCGCCAGCGGTCGACATGGCCCCGGTCGCTCGGTTTGACGGGGTGATGCGCCGCGGTCTGAGGGAGCTGCAACCGGCCGAGCCGGGCGGGCTGACCGAGGGCGAAAGCGCGCTGGAAACCCGCGCCCTGACCCTGCCCCCAGAGGATGCATTGGCGCAGGTCATGCGCTGGACGCAGGCGCTCTGCGGGCGCGAGGCCGTGGACCTGGCTTGGGCAGATGGCGCGTTGGAACAACTGGCGTCCAGCGGGCTGGTCGCGCCCTGGGCGCCGTTGCGCTGTGGGTCGGTGGCCAAACCGAAACCCTGGGCCACGGACTTGCCTGCCCGCGCGCCAGAGCTGAGCTGGCCCGAGGTGCCGCAGATCGGGGTCGCGGTCGATGGCGCGGGCCATGTGCCGGGCACGGTGATGACCGTGATTCTGGGCGCGGCGCCGGTGCTGTCCTTTGACAGCGGGCGCCTGCCGCCCGCGCAGGCGGAACTTCTGGCCGCACGGCTGGAATTCTCCGGCACGGGCCTGCCCGAGGCAGAGCGCGACTTGGTGCTGACCCAGTGGAATGCCACGGCAACCGATCATGACCGCAGCCTGACCATGCACCGGGCCTTTGAGGCGCAGGTGGCGAAGACGCCCGATGCCCTGGCGCTGATCTTCGAAGACCAGAAACTGACCTATGCCGAACTGAACGCCCGCGCCAACCGCGCCGCGCATCTGCTGCGCGAGATGGGCGTGGCGCCCGGCCAGGTCGTCGGCCTGTGTTGCCGCCGGTCGATCGACCTGATGGTGGGCGCGCTGGCGATCCTCAAGGCCGGGGGCGCCTACCTGCCGATGGACCCGTCCTACCCGGCGGACCGCCTGCAAAATTTCGTTCAGGACAGCGGTGCGCAGGTGATCGTCACGCAGGCCGCGGTGGAACCGAACCTGCCGCGCCATGACGCACAGCTTCTGGTGCTGGATGCCGAGCCGCGTCTTGCCGCGCAACCCGCAGACAACCTGCCCGACACCAGCGGGCCAGAGGACCTTGCCTACCTGATCTACACCAGCGGTTCGACGGGCAAGCCCAAGGGCGTCATGGTCGAGCATCGCAATGTATGCAACTTTTATACAGGCATGGATGCCCATATTCCGCACGATCAGGGAACCTGGCTGGCTGTCACCTCGCTGTCCTTCGACATCTCCGTTCTGGAGCTGTTCTGGACCACCGCGCGGGGCCTGACCGTTGTGCTGACCGGCGACGAGGACCGGGCCCTGATCTCCAAGGGCCCGATGCCGCGCGGCAATGGAATGGAATTCTCCCTTTACTACTGGGGCAACGACGATGGCGCCGGTCGGGACAAATATGCGCTCCTGTTGGAAGGCGCGAAATTCGCGGATGAGAATGGCTTTGTCGCCGTCTGGACGCCGGAACGGCATTTCCATGCCTTCGGTGGTCCCTACCCGAACCCCAGCGTGACCGGTGCCGCCGTGGCCGGCGTGACGAAGAACATCGGCGTGCGCGCCGGATCGGTCGTCGCGCCCCTGCACCACCCGGCGCGGATCGCCGAGGAATGGGCGGTGATCGACAATCTCACCAACGGGCGTGCGGGTATGGCGATTGCCTCTGGCTGGCAGCCCGACGATTTTGTGCTGCGCCCCGAGAATACCCCGCCCGAAAACAAGCCCGCCATGATGCGCGACCTTGAGACGGTGCGAAAGCTGTGGCGTGGCGAGGCGGTGGGGTTCCCGCGCAAGGACGGCTCGATCCACGAAGTGGTGACGCAGCCGCGTCCGGTATCCCGCGAATTGCCGGTCTGGGTGACGACCGCCGGCAACCCCAAAACCTGGCAAGAGGCCGGGGCGGCGGGCTGTAACGTGCTGACCCACCTGTTGGGCCAGTCAGTCGAAGAGGTCGGTGAAAAGATCAAGCTGTACCACGCGGCCCTGCGCGAGGCGGGTCACGATCCGGCGGATTTCAAGGTCACGCTGATGCTGCACAGCTTTCTCAGCGACAGCCGCGACCATGCCCGCGAGGTCGCGCGCGAGCCGATGAAGGATTACTTGCGCTCTGCCGCCGGTCTCATCAAGCAATACGCCTGGGCCTTCCCGGCCTTCAAGCGGCCCGAGGGCGTGGCAAACGCATTCGACCTGCAGCTTGACGGGCTGGAGCCCGAGGAACTGGACGCGATCCTGGACTTCGCCTTTGAGCGGTATTTCAACGACAGCGGTCTGTTCGGCACGGTCGAGGACGCGTTGAAGCGCACCGAAGAGGTGCAGGCCATCGGCGTCACGGAAATTGCCTGCCTGATCGACTATGGCATCGACCGCGAGACCGTCTTGGAAGGGCTGAAGCCACTGGCGCAGGTCGTCGCGCAAACCGCAGGTGCGACGGAACTGGCGCCGGACGATTTCTCGATCGCGGCACAGATCGTGCGCCACGGCGTGACGCATCTTCAATGCACGCCCTCGATGGCGCGGATGATCGCGATGAACGACGAGGCGCGCTATGCCCTCAAGGGTGTACAACATGTATACCTTGGAGGAGAGCCGCTGCCCGGCGCGCTGGTCAAGGAATTCGCCCAGACCACGCAGGCCACGGTCACCAACATGTACGGTCCCACGGAAACGACGATCTGGTCCTCTTGCACGCGCGCCGATCCGGGGGAGGCGGTGGTCAACATCGGCCTGCCGCTGGCCAACCAGCAGCTTTACGTCCTCGACGAGGACCGCGCGCCGGTGGGCGTGGGGCAGGAGGGTGAACTGTGGATCGGCGGTGAGGGGGTGACGCGCGGGTACTGGAACCGCCAAGAGCTGACCGCAGAGAGGTTTGTCGACAACCCGTTTCACGGCGGACGCATGTACCGCACCGGTGACCTGGTGCGGCGGCGCGCCGACGGGCGGATCGACTTTGTCGGTCGTGTCGATCACCAGGTCAAACTGCGGGGCCATCGGATCGAACTGGGCGAGATCGAGGCCTGTCTGGAGGCCATCGCCGGGATCACGCAGGGCGTGGTCATGGCGCGAGAGGACGTGCCGGGGGATGTGCGTCTGGTGGGATATTACACCGGCGCGGCCAAGGACGAGGCCGCGGTGAAGGCCGCAATGGCCCGCGACCTGCCCGCCATCATGGTGCCAGGGCGTTTCGTGCACCTGGACGCCTTCCCCCTGACCCCGAACAAGAAGGTCGACCGCAAATCGCTGCCAGCCCCGCAGGCGGTGGTGGCAAAACCGGCGCCCGCGCCCGTCGCTCCGGTGGTCCCCGCAGCGGGGGACGATGCGGCACAGGTCGAGGCGGCGATTGCCGCGATCTGGCAGCGCACGCTGGGGGTTGCGGCTTCGGGACGGGATAACTTCTTTGACCTTGGCGGGCATTCCTTGCTGGCGGTGCAGGCGCATCGGGCGATCCGTGAGGAACTGGGGGCCGCGAAACTGTCGATCACCGACATCTTCCGCTTTCCGGTTCTGGCGGATCTTGCCGCGCGGGTGGCCGGGTTGGCCGATGGAGCGGTGCGCGCGCCGGCGGCGCCCGTTGCTCCGAAACCCGAACCGGCGCCCGTTGTGGCCGCACCGGGCCGGGCGCAATCCCGCAGCGAGGCAATCGCGCGGCGGCGCGAGATGCGCGCCCGGCGCCGGGCCTGAACGCCATGACGGCGGCCCAGCTGGAACGCCTGGTGCGCCAGATCGGTCCCTTGCGCGGTCTGGGCTGGGGCGTGGCGGTTCCCGGCGAGGGGGACCTCTTTCCGGCAGAGGTGGCGGCCATTGCCCGCGCCCGCCCGGCGCGCCGCGCCGAGTTTGCCGCGGGGCGCCTTGCGGCCCGCCGCGCGATGGCGCAGCTGGATGTGCCAACCGCCGCGATCCCGATGGGGGCCGATCGTGCGCCTGTTTGGCCCAAGGGGCTGGTCGGCAGTATCAGCCATGCCGAGGGGCTTTGCCTGGCCGTGGTCGCGGGGGCCAAGGATTATCGCAGCCTTGGCATCGACATCGAGGGGGATGGCCCCCTAGCCGAGGACCTGATCCCCGAGATTTGTCGGCCCGAAGAGATTGCACTTTTGCCCAAAGCCTTCCGTGCCGCCGAGGCCAAGCGCCTGTTTTCGGCCAAGGAAGCCGTCTACAAGGCGCATTATCCCCTGGCCGGTCAGGTCTTTGGCTTTCACGGGCTGCAGGTGGACCTTGCGCAAGGCCGTGCCCGGTTTACCGATCATCCCGAAGTTGCCTCAATTCCGCCCGAATCGCGGGCGGATCTGCCCATTCGCCAAGTCTTTGGAGGCGGGGTGATCCTGTCGCTCTGCGCCATTCCGGCGGGCATCACAGCCCAATAGCCACAAAACTGCCACAATTGCCCGTTGAATACCTGTATCCCGCTGGAAATAGGGCGGTAACATGGCGCCGGTTCGCACAACGGACACGCATTGTTTCCGGCTTTTCCCGAGCCAAGTCATGGCGAAATTTAGGCAGATTTGCTAGATTGGGACCTGAAGATGGCGCGATCGGGGCAAACCCCCTTTGCGGTGTCTCCGCACCGGGGGCGGTTTTGCGGGAGTTTTGAAATGAGTCAGTTCCAGTCCGTCGGTGAAGTTTTCGCCGCCCTCAAGCGTCGCGCCCTGTTGATCCTCTTGGTCACGTTTCTCGGTTGCCTTGCCTCGCTGTACTACGCGATGGGGCAGACCAAGGTCTTTGAGGCGACGGCCGTTGTCCAGATCGAGGACGCACAGGTGCCCGACCAACTGGTCGGGGCATTGGCGGCGACCAATGATGCCGCCCGCCGGGTACGCCTGATCGAACAGCGCCTGATGGCGCGGGACAACCTGGTGCGGATCATGGAAAAACACGCGCTGTTCGACGCCGACCCCACCATGACAATCAGCGAACGTGTCGGTCGGTTGCGGGATTCGGTGCGTATTCAACAGCTTGTCGGCCAGGCGCAAAGCTATGCACCCGGCGGCAACGCCCCCTCCGGCCTGATGATCTCTGTCCAGATGGACGATGCGCAAAAGGCGGCGGACGTGGCGAACGAGCTGATGCAATCGGTGATCGAGCAGTCGCGCAACCGCAGCGCAAGCCGCGCCCGCGACACGCTGGATTTCTTTGTCGCCGAAGAGGCGCGTGTTGGGGCCGAGATCGACGTGTTGGAGGCGCAGATCGCCGAGTTCAAGCGCCGGAACGCCGAGCAGCTGCCCTCGGGCGTGGCTGACCTGCGGTCGCAGCTGGGCAGCCTGCGGGACACGGACCTGGACCTGGATCAGCAGATCCTGACGATGCAAACCTCCAGCGACCGGACCCGGGACGAGGTGCGGGAACGCCAGATTGCCGCCCTGCAAGAACAGAAGGCCCTGATCGCCGCGCGGATCACCCAGATCCAGGCCCAGATCGAGGGCGCGCCCGAGGTCGAGCGCGAGCTGAACCGGCTGGACCGCGAGATGACCCGCCTGCAGGAACAATACGGGGTGGTCACCCGGCGCAAGGCCGAGGCCGAGCTGGGTCAGCTGCTGGAGGATCGCAAGGCGACCGACCGCTTCGAGGTTTTGGAAACCGCGCTTGTGCCCGAATTTCCGGTGTCGCGCAGCCGCAAGAAACTGGCGATCATGGGCGGTATGGCCAGCCTGCTGGGGGCGCTTGGCCTGGCTTTCCTGATCGAGACCATGAACCCGGTGATCCGCAGCGCCGCCCAGATGGAGCGAGCGCTGGGTGTCCAGCCCGTGGTGGCGATCCCGGTGGTAAAGACCCGGCGCGACCGGCGCAGCGGCGGGCTGAAACTGCTGGGCAAATTGCTGGCGATCTTCGCGATCCTGGGTCTGGGGCTGAAGCTGCTCTGGGACCGCTCTCCGGTGCTGGCCGGGTTCATGGAACGTTTCCTGCCTCGGACGGTCCGGGGTTAGGCGCGAACCCCGTCAAAGAGGTGCGGGCGCGCTTTCCTTGCAGCTGGAGGGCGCGCCTGTGGGCCGGGCACGGGGGCGCCCGGCCTCAATAGCTGTAGCGATCGAGTTCGGTGCCTTCGGCCTTGTTCAGGATCATCCCCAGGATCGGGGTGCTGTCGCCCAGGCGGCGTTCAACCTCGGCGATTTCCTTTTCCGTCGTCATTCCGCCGCCGATCACCAGCAGAACACCATCGAACAGGGGCCGCGCTGCGATCACGTCGTCATAGGACAGGGCCGGGGGCAGGTCGATCAGCACCACGTCGGGGGCGAAGTCGTCCTCGATCCGGCGCAGGCATTCTTCGGCGCGCGGGTCTTGCAGCAGTTCCGCCGCATAGGCCTCGGGCCGACTGTTGAGGCCAAAGGCAATGTTGCGCCCGGCGTTGACGGGGTTGCGCCCCATGCGGAGCAGATGATCGCCCGGCGCGGTCACGCCGCGCAGCATGTCGCCAAGCGAACCGGGATCGTTGATGCCCAGGATCTTGTGCATGTTGGGCCGGCGCATGTCGAAATCCAGCAGCAGCGTCCGGCAGTTCTCCTGCCGTGACAGGCTGATGGCGAGGTTGGCAGCGGTAAAGGTCTTGCCGCATTCCTTGCCCGGCGAGGTGATGGCCACCCGGCGCCAGCCGTTCTCGTGAAGCGCCTGCAAGAGGCGGGTGCGCAGCACGTCAAAGGCCGCGTGGGCGGGGTCATCGCGGCTGGCAGTGATGATGCGGTTCCGGTCGAGATGTCCCTTGTCGACGGTCATTTCCGACAGTCCGGCCCAGGCGGCCTCTACCGTGTCCGTCTCTTGTGGTGACCGCGCAGAGGCGGGCGTGCTTTCGGGCTGTTTCGTGACAGGGACCATGTCCGTCAGCGCCAGCGGGGGCACGTCCTCCGGTGGCTCTTCGTCTTCCAGGTGCTCCTGCGCGAGGCGTTCTTGCTCGGCGCGGCGCGCGGCTTCTTCGGCTTCCCGTACGTCGGCCAGGCGGTCCTGCTCGGCCAGTCTTTCCTCTTCGGCAAGGCGGTCCTGTTCGGCACGGTGTGCGGCCTCGGCTTGCTCTTTCTCGGCTTCGCGCCGGGCCTCGGCGGCGCGTTGCGCCTCGATGCGGCGGTCTTCGTCGTCCTTCTGGGCTTGTAGAGCCGCCTCAGCCTCTGCGCGTTCCGCAGCTTCGCGGGCCTCCGCTTCGCGCCGGGCGCGGGCGGCCTTGACCCGGCGCAGCGCCTCTGCGCGGGCCATTTCTTCGAGTTCGGCGCGGCGGCGGGCCTTTTCCTGGGCCTTGTCGCGGGCCTTTGCCTTGTCCGCAGCCTCGGCGATGCGCTGGGCCTCTGCCTCGGCCCGGGCTTGGTCGGCGGCCACATCGCGTTTCCGGGCGGCTTCTCGCGCGGTCTCGTCCAGCGGGCGCACAGGCTCAGGCGGGTCTGACACGGGACGTGCCGATCCCGTGCCGGATGTGCGTTTGCGCCGGAATTTTGGGCTGTCCATCATGTTCATGCCCCTTGCTCCGCAGCATTTCGGGCGGCGCGTGTCGCTCGCGCAGCCTTTGAGACCCTTGTGCCCCGCAAACGCGCGGGGCGCGATTCAGTTTTCCGTGTTCGGGGTCGCCAGAGGGACACCCGGTCGATTATCGTTAAACCAGCCAAATCTGGCCAGAATAAGGTGGAAACGCAGGGATTGTTGACCGTCCCGACCAGACCACAGGCCCCCGGTTCAAAAGCCAAAGAGGTTGGCCCTGGTGATCGCCTCTTCGACAAAACGGGCCTTGTCGGCCTCGGGTTGCCAGCCCAACACGTCCTTTGGGCGCGTGTTCACGAAGGGTGAGAAATGCGCGCGGCTCTTCCAGTCGGCCAGCGAGGCGCGGATGACGCCCTGCCGCCGCAGGGCATATTTCTTGAGCAGGTATTTCACTGCGTCCGAGGCGTAAAAGGCGTTCAAGTTGCCCGGCACCACGCGGATTTCTGCGCCCAGCGTGTCGTGGATGGCGTTGAAATAGCCTCGGGCCGAGAGCATCGGCTCTCCGATCAGGTTAAAGCTTTGCCCTTCGACGGGCGCGTCGATCATCCGCACCAGCCCGTCGACGACATCGTCGATCAGCACAAAGGGCAGGATGTTGCGCCCGTGGCCCCAGATCCGCACAGCCCCCGCACCGTGCCAGCGCCCGATGCCCCAGTGTTGCAGCGGGCCGCCGTGGCCGACCACGATGCCGGGGCGTGCGATGACCAGCGGCAGGCCCCGTTCCCGGTGCAGCTCCATCAGCTTGCGCTCGCATTCCGCCTTGGACCGGGCATAGAGGTTGCGATCACTCATGTCCTCGGCAAATCCGGTGTCCTCGGTGATCTGGCGGTTGGGGTCGGACATGTCGTAGCTGGCGATGGTGCCAGTGTAGATCAGCCGTTTGACCCCCGCCTTTTCGCTGGCCATCGCCACGCGCAGGGCCACGCCGACATCGTTTTTCAGGCAGTCGGCCCAGGTGTCGTCCAGCGACTTGGCCAGGTTGAAGACCACCTCGATCCCCTGCATCGCCTCTGTCAGCGCGTCGAGATCGTGCAAGCTGGCCGAAACGGTTTCGACAGAGTCAGGCAAGTCGGGGAAAGGGCCGGATTTCCCGCGCGATAGCACGCGGACGTCGCGCCCGTCCGCCACCAGCCGGCGGGTCAGGGCGCGCCCGATGAACCCGGTCCCGCCGATCACCATCGCCGTGGGTTTCGGATGCCGGGTCTGCACGGCAGGGGCGGCGGTCTTCAGGACCTCGGGCGGCAGTTTCGCGATCATCGCGTCGATGGTGCGCATGACCTTGACCGCGCTTTCCCCGGAAAAGCGCGCATCCTGTGGTTTCCCGTCGGCGAGCGCGCCGTAGATCGCGGCGTTCATGCCCCGAAAAGACAGGCCGTAGGGATTGCGGGTGTTCAGCGACCGGAACTGTGTCCAGGCGTTCGACAGCCCCTCGCGCCGGTGCTGGCGCGACAGCTCCATCTGTTTCTTCAACGGGTTGGCGACCAGGTCGGCGGCGTTTTCACGTTCCACCACCAGCACGTCCTGCGCAAAGTCCAGCCGCGCGCGGGCAGAGGAGCCGCGCAGGGTGACGGAACGGTCGTCGACGGTTTCCACCATCGCGAGCGTAAAGGTGATCTCGACATGGCCGGCACGGGCCAGAATGCGAAATCCCTGCGGGCGCGGGTCTTCGCCCGGCAACATCACGGGATGCGTGGCATGGGCGTGCAGGATCTCTATGTCGCCGAACAGATCCTGCGCAAAGGCCACCAGGTGCGGCCCCAGTTCCAGCAGCAGGTTCTTCGGCTGCCGCAAGAGCCACAGGTTGAACGGACCCGACCGCAGCGGCGCCAGCGGCAGCGCCCAGGTGATCTCTGCCGAGGAGACGCGGCCATAGTCTCCGCCGGTCATCGCCTCTTTCATGCGGAGGTAAGAGGGCAGGCCAAGAAAGTTGTGACCGGGGTGGAATTTGCGGTTCGCCTCCACCGCCGCCCTTTGGATGGAGTCGGTCTCGTCGCCGGATTCAGCCACAGGTTTTTCCACAAGCACGTGTAACCCGCCGGTGAGGCACTGAGTCGCGATATCCTTATGTATATTTGGCGGCGTCAAGATATGGACGGCGTCGCAGGCCTTCGAATCGATCAGCTCGGCGACAGTTGTGAACACCCGCGCGCCCAGCGGCTCGGCCAGGGCGCGGGCGGCGCTTTCGCGCATGTCGCAGACCGCCGTAACCTCGACGCCCGGGGTCGCGCGCAGGGCGTCGGCGTGCCAGTCAGCGATGTAACCGGCCCCGATCAGGCCGACGCGGATGGGGGTGGACATGGGCTAAATCCTCATTTGTATTCAATAATCCGCATATCGGCACCAGAGAGCCGCCGCGCGTGAAACCGGGCCATGCCGATCAGGTTCGGAAATTTCGACAGCGTCAGCAGCAGGGCCAGCCGGTGCGCCTGCGCAGAGGGCAGCCCGTCGGCGCGCAGCCCCCGGATCGACCGGAAGTGGCTGTAGCCAAAAAGCAACAAGACAAGCGCGCTGATCCAGGACGTGGTGAAAAAACCGGCCAGGAACAGCAGCGGCAGAATTAGCGCAAAGGTCAGGACGCGGCGCCGTTCTGTCCGGAAATACTCCGGGTGCAGGTGACCCACCTGTGCAAAACCGTGGCCGGTGCGGATGGCGCGGCGCCACCATTGGCTAAAGGACGACATGGCTGCATCGTGGCGCGTCATCTCCAGCGGCAGGCGTTCCAGCTGCCAGCCGGCCTTGCGCAGGCGGGTGCAGAACTCGTCATCCTCGGCGGCGATCACGGAGGCGTTCATGCCGCCCACGCCCGCCCAGGCCTCTGCCCGCACCATCATGTCGCCCCCGCAGGCCTGGATCGGTCCGGCGGGGCGGTGCCATTCCCAGTCGCAGATCGCGTTGTAGACCGAGGCATCGGGATGGATTTCGGACCGCCAGCCGGTGACGAGTCCCAATTGCGGGTGCGCCTCCAGATGGGCGCGGGCGGCGTCGAGGAAACCGTGGTGCAGGGCGCAATCGCCGTCGATGAACATGACGATGCGCGGTGCGCTCAGGGCGTCGAACCCGGCGTTGCGGGCGCGGGCGGCGGTAAAGGGTGTGGACATGTCCAGTTCGACGACCTTGGCACCGGCGGCGCGTGCCTCGGCCAGGCTGTCGTCGGTGGAGCCTGAATCGACATAGACGATCTCGCGCGCCTGCCCCTGGACAGAGGCCAGCGCTGCGACCAGCCGCATGCCCTCGTTGCGGCCGATCAGGACGACATCGACCGGGGTCATGGGCGTTTCCCCGACGGTTTGCGCCCTGCGGCGTAGTCGCGGAACAGCGCCGACAGCCAGCCCGCCTCGCGGGTGATGTTGAATTCGGTCTCGACCTTGGCCCGGCCCTCCGCGCCCATGCGCAGGCGCCGCGCGGGGTCGTCGGCCAGGGCCTTGATCGCGTCCCGCAGGCCGGATGCGTCGCCCGGCGCCACCAGCAGGCCCGAGGTGCCCTGGGCCACCAGTTCCGGCACCCCGGCGATCCGGGTGGTGATGACCGGAACATAAGAGGCCATCGCCTCCATCAGGACCACGGGCACGCCTTCGGCGAAACTGGGCAGGACAAAAAGATCCGCCGTCGCCAGGGTCTCTGCGACCTCGGATTGCGATTGGTAGCCGGTAAAGGTGATGGGCAACCCCTGCGCCTGCGACTCCAGCGCGGCGCGGTCGGGGCCGTCCCCGATGATCGTCAGGCGCAGGTTGGGTGTGTCGGGGGCAAGCCCGCGCAGCGCCTCGATCAGGATCGGCACGCCCTTGACCCCGGCCAGCCGCCCGACGAACAGCAGATGCGTATCCTCGCTCCTGTGTGGGGCGGGGGTGTAGCGGTCGGGGTCGACACCGCAATGCACGATGTGAAAGCGGTCCCAGTGGGCCTGGTCGGCAAAGCACATCAGTTGCGACCGGCAGTATTCCGAGATGCAGGCGACGAATGTGGCGCGGGCCGCCTTTTCGTCGATACGCCAATGGTGCGGCTCAAAGAAGATGTCCGGCCCGTGGATGGTGAAACTGTAGGGGATGCCCGACAGGTCCGACGCCAGCATGGCCACCGTGCAAGAGGCCTTGGCGATATGGTTGTGCAGGTGATCGACACCCTGTTTGGCCAGGTGCGCGGCCAGCACCCCGGCCTCGAGGAAATAGATCAGGTTGTAGAACCGGCCCTTTACCCCTTTGGGCGCCGTCTGCCAGGCCAGTTTCAGCGCGCGCAGATACCGGCCCGGCTGCCGCATCCAGCGCAGGTGTGCCCGCAACAGGGTCAGCGGGTTCTTCGCCGCCACCAGTACCTTGTAGGTGCGGGCGTGTTCCTCTCGTTGTTCGGGACCGACGAGGTGTTCGGCCCCCGTGGTGCGGATCGAGCAGGTTGTCACCTCATGCCCAAGGGCGCGCAGGGCGGCGACCTCACGCTGGATGAAGGTGTCCGAGGCGCGGGGGTACTCGCCTGTCAGATAGGCCAGTTTCGGCAGGCTCATGCGCGCTCCTCCGCCGCGCGGGCCATCAAACCCTCGAAGGTGTCGATATCCTCGCCCGGAAAGGCGCTGCGCATCCGCGTGTTGGGAAAGCGGAGCGGCATGAGACGCGCCCGCAGGATGTTTTCGCGAAAGAGGCCGGGCAGGTTGCCTGAGATGGGTTTCAACAGGCGGGCCAAGGCCAGCCAGGCACCATAGGGAACGGTCACGTTCAGGCGTGGCCAGCCAAAGCAGCGGCGGTGCGCGCGCAGGAACCGCGCCCGGGTGGGCCGGTCGTCGTCAAAGACGTTCACGATGCCCGGGCCGGTGGTGGGCGTGCGCGCGGCCTCAATGGCGATTTGCGCGCACAGGTCTACGTGCGCCAGCGGCAGTTCGCCTTTCGACCCTATGGTGACAAAGAGCTTGGACGCCCAAAACCCCTGCAACGCATGCCATGTGCGCCCCGGTCCCCAAAGCGCGCCGGGGCGCAGAATCCAGCCGTCCTGAAGGTCGTCTAGGAACAGCGCCTCTTGCAGGCGCTTGGACCCGGCGTAGGCGTCGCGGGCCTGTTCCGGCGTGTCGGGCAGGGGGATCAGCGGGCTGGATTCGTCCAGCGCATCGCCGGGCGACAGGCTGTCGGTATCATAGACGGCAAGGGATGAGATCAGCACCAGCCGTGCGCCGCTGCCGCGCCATGCCTCGCGCAGGGTGCGGGTGGCGCTCAGCGTGTCGCGGGCGACCGAGGCGGGATCGTCGCCCAGATGGGCCGCCGCGTGGATGATCGCGCAGTCCGCCGACAAGGCGGCGCGCAAGCGGTCTGCGGCGTCGGGGGCGGTCAGGTCCAGTTGCAGCGGCGTGATGCCCACGTCCCCGGCCCAGTCCGCCGGAAGGCTGTTGCGATAGAGCGCAAGGACCGGCAGGCCCCGGCGCCGGGCCTCGGCCACGCAGGCGCGGCCCAGAAAGCCGCCCGCCCCGGTGATGGCAATCGTCATCTGGCCCAAGGCATCGGCTCCATCGCTGTGCAGGTGGTTGTCATGGACTGGGCACCGCTCGTCTCTCCGGCGTTCTGGATCGCCAGCGTGACCTCTGTCAGGTGCAGGGCAAAATCGTTCGACATGCGGCAGGGGCGCCCCTCGCGCAGGGCCTCCAGCACCTCTGCCGGTCCCAGCATAAAGTTCATCGCCGCCGCCCCCCAGCGTTTGACCTTGGGATGCGTCGGTTGCGGCAGGCGCAGGGTGCGGGGAAAGGGATGTTCCATCAGCCGCCGCCGCAGCGTCAGACGGCGGGCGAATTTCACCTTGGCCGCGTTGTCCCAGGCGGCGTCGCAGGACAGCACGCCCTTGTCGCCGACGATGCGGATGCCGTGATCGTGCGGCGCGGTGATCGAACAGGTCAACCGCGTCACCGGCCCGTTGTCAAAGAACAGCACCGCCACCGACAGGTCCGGCGCATAGGGGCCCTGGCCCTCCTTGTCAGGGATCGTCTCGGCAGAGGCAGCCACTACGGTGCGCACTGGCCCGAACCAGGAGATCAGCCAGGTCAGGTAATAGCCCGCGTGTTCCAGCGTGCAGCCAACCCGGAATTCATCCTCGTAGGGCCAGGGGGCGCCGGAGTCCGACAGCCACTTGCGATAGGCGGCCTGCGGGACAAAGCCGTCGTCAAGCTCGGCATAGATCGCGCGGGGCGTGCCTGCGATATTGTCACGCAGGGCGTGGCCCAGGGTCTGCGCCGCTTCGCTCAGCGCGGAACAGGGGGCCGAGGCCAGCACCAGCCCCCCGGACTCGGCCAGCGCGTGCAGCTCGCTCGCCTGGTCCAGCGTCATGGCCAGAGGTTTCTCGGAATAGACGTGGCGGCCCGCCTGCAGGCAGGCGCGAGAGGTTTCGAAATGGGCGGCAGGGTTGGTGAGGTTCAGAACCAGCGCGCCGGGCGCCCGCTCCAGAAGGTCCGACAGGCTGTCACAGGCGGTCAGGTCCCAGAACGCGCAGAAGGCGCGCAGCCGGTCGGCGTCATGGTCCCAGACCCCGGCAACGGTGATCCCCGGCATGACGGCCAGAGACCGCATGTAGAGATCCGCGACAAAGCCACAGCCCAGCAGCACAACCTGCCCGGCCTGCGCGCCCTGACCGGCGCCCGACTCTGCCCTGCTCGACTTCAACTGTGCCACCCTTGGCCCGCCTGCGTTTGTGCGAGGATAAAACACCTAAACATGGCCACATTTCGACGTGCAGAGGGAAATTGCGGCAGTGCGGCACCAGTGACGTCGAAAAAAGCGAATGTATTGTGGAAAGGTCACTGCGGATGTCCGGAGAAAAGGCTATTGCTGCGGACGGGGGAACAGGGTGCCGTAATGGAATTCCGATTTGGCGATGACACGGTTGTCGTGAACGTGCCGACATGGGCCGTGCTGGAGGCACGGGTGCGCGAACGGTTCGCCCGCCGCGCCGGTTTTGCGCTGGCCACGATCAACCTCGATCACATCGTCAAGCTGCGCGGCTCGGACAGTTTCCGCACCGTCTATGCGGCGCAGGATTTCGTCGTGGCCGATGGCTATCCGATTGTCTGGCTGTCGCAGCTGGCGGGGCGGCCCGTGTCGCTGATCCCGGGGTCAGAGGCGATTCTGCCGCTGGCGCAGATCGCGGCGGCGCAAGGCGTGACCGTGGCGCTGTTCGGCTCGTCAGAACCTGTCCTGGCGGCGGCGGCGGAATACCTCGAACGCGAGGTGCGCGACCTTCAGGTGGTCTGCCAGATCGCGCCGCCAATGGGGTTCGATCCCGCCGGACCGCAGGCCGAGGACATGCTCCGGCAGATCGCCGGGACCGGTGCGCGGCTGTGCTTTGTCGCGCTGGGCGCGCCCAAGCAGGAAACCTTTGCCGCGACCGGGCGGCGGGTGGCGCCCGAGGTCGGCTTTGCCTCGATCGGGGCAGGGCTGGATTTCTTTGCCGGCACCCAGCAGCGGGCCCCGGCCTGGGTGCGCCGGATCGCGATGGAATGGCTGTGGCGCATGTTGCTGAACCCGGGGCGGCTGGCCGGACGCTATGCGAAATGCGCCTTGGCGCTGCCGGGGCTGGCGGTGCGGGCGATGCTGCTGCGGTTTCGCGACCGCAAGGCCTGAGCGGGGCATTCACCCAATGGCGTCATAGCCTGCGGGGCCGGGGGCGCCGCATCATCAGCGCGTCTTTCAGTTTCGCCTTCAGCCCGCGCGGCGGCAGCAGTTCCATGTCCCGCTCAAAGATGGTGCCGTTGAGGGACTGATCCCGCATAAGCGCCAGTTTCACCCCCCATTGCGCCGCGGTTTCGGGCGGCAGCCCATCCGGAATGCCCATGTCGGTGGCCAGGGCGCCGGGCAGCCAGTCGGTGATGACAATGTCCGGGAAGCGGTCAAAGAGATCCGCGATCAGGGCACGCGTCAGCACCCTTTGGGCCCCCTTGGACACGGAATAGGCGGCGGAGGCGGGCAGGGGCGCGATGTCGGCATAGCTGGAGACGTTCAGGATGCGCCCCGCGCCGCGCGGCCCCATGTCCTGCAGTGCGGCCCATGAACAGGCGTAGACCCCGCCCAGGTTGATCGCCATGCTCTGCCAGAACAGCTCTGGCGTTTCGTCGAAGACGTCCCGTTTCGGGTAGACGGCGGCGTTGTTGACCAGCAGGGCCAGCGCCCCGTGGCGGGCGATACTCTCGGCAAAGCCGCGCTCGACCGCCGCGAAATCCGACACGTCCATCGGCATCGGTTGGAACCGGTCCGCGCAGGCGGCGCCGGTTTCCTCCAGCGCCTCGGCCCGGCGACCGGTGCCGACCACGGTGAACCCGGCGTCGCACAACTGGCGGGCAAGCGCGCGGCCCAGGCCGGACCCGGCGCCGGTGACAATCGCAATCCCGTCTTCCGGCGTGATCCGGGTCATCTCTGATCCTCCAGGATGTGGCTGGCCACGCGCAGCGCGTTGGCGGCGATGGTCAGGCTGGGGTTCACCCCCATCGAGGTGGGCATGAAACTGGCATCCGCAACCCAGAGGTTTTCCAGATCATGCGCCCGGCCATCGGCGCGGGTGACGGAATGCGCTGGGTCATGTCCGAACTTCAATGTGCCGCAGGGATGACCCCAGTTCAGTTCCGGCGTCATCGACAGGAACAGGTGCCGATGTCCGCGCAACCCCTTGCGCAGCGCCTTGCGAAAGGCGCGCCGCCGCGCGCGCAACTCGTCTGACAGCGTGTAGGTCACGGCCAGTTTTTCGGGCGTCGCCGGATCGTAGAGCACACGGTTATGGGCGTAAGGGAAATCCTCCATCAGCCCGACGAACAGATGGGCATGACCCAGCAGGGTTTTTGCGACGGCGGCCAGGGGACGCGACAGGGTGCGCAGGCGTGGCTGGCCGCGCAGGTCGAACATGCGGTTGAGGAAATGCACCATC
>Ga0208330_1000015_pt1 | contig 132739 bp, 131 predicted proteins | sample DeeseametaMP1896_FD_184180 | JGI IMG/M metagenome (GOLD analysis project Ga0208330, IMG submission 184180) | Marine microbial communities from the Deep Pacific Ocean - MP1896 (SPAdes) | ecosystem: Environmental > Aquatic > Marine > Oceanic | place: East of Hawaii, North Pacific Ocean... | reverse complement strand
GGTGGGGACGAAGTCAGACGTCAGGAAGACCCAGCCGATCGTCTCGCCGTCACGCAGCGCGGGCGCAAGCCCGTCTTCGCGCAGCGGCCCGAGCGCGGTGGCGCCGGGCACCACCTCGGACGCCTCGAAGTCGTTGAGGAATTTGCCGAGCAGCGGCTCGGCCGCCCCCTGCAGGGTCAGCCCCAGAAGAAAGACCAGCACAAGTGCAATCCGGGTCATCGTCGTTCGCATCGTTCCGTCTGCCCCTCAGGTCCGAATGTCATCGTTCGGAGGAGGAGTAGCGTTGGACGGCCCGGCCGAGTTTGCGATTGCACAACCTTCTTGGAAGAACCGCGTGGTCCCGGAACGAAAACGGGGTCCCGAAGGACCCCGTCGCATTCAAACGTTCTGCCGTCTGGGGCAGATCAGACGGTTTTCGTGTCGTCGGCCTCCTGTCCGTCTTTCAGACCGCGACGATAGGCGGTCAAACCTTGTCCGAGCTCTCCCATGATCGACGCAATCCTGCCCCGTCCGAAGAGGACGAGAACAACGACAAGGATGAGAGCGAGTCCGGGCAGACCGATATTGTTCAGCATGATGGGGGTCCTTATGGTATCCGGCGCAGGGGCCGGGCAGAGGAAGACTTTTCGTCCCGCTCGGGGAACGACCACCCGCTTGCCGGATCGCGCGGTCGGCGTCCTTGCGATCCGACAAACACCTGTTGGATCTCGAGCGCGATCATTGCTGCAACAGAAAGCTCTGGATCTCCTCGGCGTCGGCAGGCCCGGGCAGCTCCTCTCCACGCAGACCTTCCGGCACCGTCCAGCCCGGCTCGATGCCCGTCATGTCCGGCAATTGGTGGGCGATGCCCTTGTGGCAGTCGATGCAGGTTCGTTCACCGGACAGCAGGTACTGGGTATGGATATCGGCGGCGCGCGGGGACTGCCGGCTGAGGTCCATCGCCACCTCCGAATGGCAATTGCGGCATTCCAGGCTGTCGTTTGCCTTCAGCCGTGACCATTCGCGTTTGGCCATGACCAGCCTGTGTTCCAGGAATTTCTCCCGCGTGTTGATGGTGCCAAAGACCTTGCCCCAGACCTCCTTGGAGGCTTGCATCTTGCGCGCGATCTTGTCGGTCCATTCATGCGGAACATGGCAGTCCGGGCAACCTGCCCGCACCCCGGACCGATTCGAAAAATGAACCGTGTGCGACAGCTCTTCATAGACGTTGTCGCGCATCTCGTGGCACGAGACGCAAAAATCCTCGGTGTTTGTGTACTCCAGCGCCGTGTTGAACCCGCCCCAGAAGACCACGCCGCCGATGAACCCGCCAAGGGTCAGAAAGCCCAGGCCAAGCGTCGCCGCCGGTGTCCACAGCGCGTTCCAGAACCAGCGGAAAGGTGTCAGTAGCCAGCGCATGTCACTCGCTCTCCGGACCGGTCGCACCCATATCGGCCATGTCGGTGAAGGTGTTCCTGACAAGCGGGGCGGTATCGGCCTGCGGCACATGGCACTGGGTGCAGAAATAGCGCCGGGGCGACACGTCGGCCAGCATTTGCCCCTCGCGGGTCATGTAATGGGTGATCGAGATCATCGGCGCGCCCGAGCCCTGGACATGCTCGCGCTTGTGGCAGGTCATGCAGCGGTTGGCGTTGACCGAAAGCTGATAGCCCTCGATCGAATGCGGGATGATCGGCGGCTGTTCCGGGTAGGCGCGCATCTGGCGCACGTCATCGGTGACGTAGCGTTCAAGCGGCTCGGCAGGCACCGGCTTCATCGGATCGGGCGAGGGTCCGGACAGTTCGGGGACGCCTTGGGCAATGGCGAAGGTTGCAGCCAGGCAGGTGGCGAAAACGGCGGCAAATCGAAGCTGTCCCATCACACTGCCTCCACGCGCACCGCGCATTTCTTGAAGTCGGTCTGCTTCGAGATCGGGTCGGTCGCGTCCAGCGTCACCGTATTGATGAGCTGGCTGGCATCGAACCACGGGACAAAGATGACCCCGGGCGGCATCCGGTTGCGCCCGCGCGTCTCGACCCGGCTGCGGATCTCGCCCCGGCGCGACACAACGCGCACCTCCATGCCCTGATTGAGGCCCCTATTGCGCGCGTCGATCGCGTTCATGAAGACCTTTGCCCCCGGGAAGGCCTTGTAGAGTTCCGGCACCCGCATCGTCATGGATCCGGAATGCCAATGTTCCAGCACCCGACCGGTCACCAGCCACATGTCGAACGCGTCATCGGGGCTTTCGGCGGGCGGCTCGTAGGGCACCGCCAGGATCACCGCGCGTCCGTCGGGCTTGCCGTAGAATTCCACCCCCGCACCGGGCGTCACGTAAGGATCGTGGCCTTCGCGAAACCGCCATTTGGTTTCTTCACCGTCGACCACGGGCCAGCGCAGCCCGCGCACCTCGTCGCTTTGGTAGGTGTCATAAGGGGCAAGGTCGTGACCGTGGCCACGCCCAAAGCTGGCGTATTCCTCGAACAGCCCCTTCTGGATGTAAAACCCGAAGTCGCGGGCCTCGTGGTTCTCGTAATCCTCGCGCAGCTCTTCCAGCGGATAGGCGTCGACCTGCCCGTTGGCATAGCAGACGTCGAACAGCGTCTTGCCCTTGTACTCGGGATGGGCGTCGAGGATCTCGGCCGGCCAGACTTCGTCGGTGGTGAAGCGTTTCGAGAATTCCGCCAGCTGCCACAGGTCCGAGCGCGACTCGCCCGGTGCGTCGACCAGTTGGTGCCAGGCATGGGTGCGGCGTTCGGCATTGCCGTAGACACCCTCCTTTTCCACCCACATCGCCGCAGGCAGGATGATGTCGGCGGCCATCGCCGTGACCGTGGGATAGGCGTCGGACACGACGATCATGTTGTCCGGGTTGCGGTAGCCCTGGTAGGTTTCGTTCTTCGAATTCGGCGCGGCCTGCAGGTTGTTGTTCACCTGCACCCAGTAGAAATTGAGCACGCCATCCTTCAGCATCCTGTCCTGAAGCACCGCGTGAAACCCCGGCTTGGTGTTCAGCAGCCCATGCGGCAGTTTCCAGATCTCCTCGGCATGTTTCACATGCTCGGGGTTCGTCACCACCATGTCGGCGGGCAGACGATGGGCAAAGGTGCCGACCTCGCGCGCGGTGCCGCACGCCGAGGGCTGGCCGGTCAACGAGAAAGGCGAATTGCCCGGCTCGGAGATCTTCCCGGTCAGCAGGTGAATGTTATAGACCATCTGGTTTGCCCAGACGCCCCGGACGTGCTGGTTAAAGCCCATGGTCCAGAGCGACATCACCTTGGTGTCCGGATCGGCGTAAAGCTCGGCCAGTTCCTCGAGGAACCCGGGCTCGACCCCCGACAACTCGCTGACGTACTCCAGCGTGTAGGTCGAGACATGCGCCTTGAACGCCTCGAAGGTGCTGTCCTCCATCAGGCCGGGATTGCCCGCGCCGCTTGCCGCCATCTCCAGATCGTGCTCGGGGCGCAGGCCATAGCCGATGTCGGTCGCGCCCGTCTTGAAGGTGGTGTGTTTGCTGACGAAGTCCTCGTTCACCCGGCCCGTCTGGATGATATGGTTGGCGATATAGTTCAGGATCGCCAGGTCGGTGCCCGGCTTGAATACCATCGGGATATCGGCAAGGTCCATCGAGCGATGCGTGAAGGTCGACAGCACCGCGCATTTCACCCCCGGCGTCCCCAAACGGCGGTCCGCCAGCCGGGTCCAGAGGATCGGGTGCATCTCGGCCATGTTCGACCCCCACAGCACGAAGGCGTCGGCGTGTTCGAAGTCGTCGTAACAGCCCATCGGCTCGTCGATGCCGAAACTGCGCATGAAGGCCGCGGCGGCCGAGGCCATGCAGTGCCGCGCGTTGGGGTCCAGGTTGTTCGACCGAAAGCCCGCCCGCATCAGCTTGGTCGCGGCGTAGCCTTCCAGCACCGTCCACTGGCCCGAGCCGAACATGCCGATGCTTTCCGGCCCTTTCTCGGCCAGCACCCGCTTGACCCGCGCGGCCATGACGTCAAAGGCCTCGTCCCAGCTGACCGGCTCGAATTCGCCATTCTTGTCGAACGCGCCGTTCGTCTTGCGCATCAGGGGCGTGGTCAGGCGGTCCTCGCCATACATGATCTTGGACAGGAAATAGCCCTTCACGCAGTTCAGGCCCCGGTTGACCTCGTGCTGCATGTCGCCGTGGGTGGCCACGACCTTGCCTTCCTTGACACCGACCATGACGCCGCAACCGGTGCCGCAGAACCGGCAGGGCGCCTTGGACCACTTGATCTTCAGCGCATCGACCCCGCCGGGCACCGGCTGCGCCAGGGCGTCCTGCGGAATCCCGGCGGCAGTGGCGGCCAGTGCGGCAGCCTGTGCTTTCAGAAGCTCGCGTCGGGTCACGTCGAGTGGCATGGGGGCTCCTTCCTCTCTTTGGGCGTCTCGTCGGGGTCTTCGGCGTGCTCAAAGACCATGTTGGCCACCAGAACGCCGGGCATCAGGTTGATCTCGGTCAGGCGGTCGCCGAGTTGGCCAGTGCTGGTTCCCTCGATCGTGATGATCAGGCGCGTGGCGTCGCCGCCATGCACCTCGACCCCGCTCAGGGCCTCGACCCGGGATCGCACCGCGTCCCAGTCGCCCGGGGCGACATTCACCACGGCCGAGGACATGTGCCAACGCGCGTCAGTCATTCCGGGTCTCCTTCTCAACGGCGCGGATTGCCTTGGCGGGACAGGCCGATGAACAGGCCGCGCAGCCGGTGCAGGCTGCCGCATCGAGTATCGGCAAAAAGGGCGCGCCGATCCTGGGCTGCATCGAGATCGCCTCTTCGGGGCACACATCCCGGCAGGTCATGCAGGTGATGCCCGCGTTAACAAAACAGTCCCCGGTGATCTCCATCACATGCGCCATGCGGAACGGCGGGGTGACCACCTCTTCGGGGCAAACCTCGGCGCATTTTCCGCAGAAATTGCATTCACCGGCGTCCGGATCCAGCGCGACACCATCCGGTGCCACCAGCAGGACCGTCTCGGGGCAAGCCTCGACACAGATCCCGCAGCCTGTGCAGGCCGCCAAGGTGTGCCGCGACACCCCCGGTGGGCGGGCGCGAAACGGCGCCGCGGAGGGGGCGCCCTTCAACAGATCGCGACGGGATATCCGGTCACGCGCCGACACGGGCTTAATGTCCCGGCGGCCCGGGCTGGCCAGCGATCAGCTGATACATCCAGATCAGAAAGCCATAGCCGCCGACGACCCCAATGGCCACCACGGGCCAGACGCCGAACGCCAGGATCAGAAAGTGCGCCAACTCTCTGCGCCGACCCGCCCCTTGGGGTGCCGGGTCCGGTTCGGTGGCCTGTCCATGAGACAATGCATCCTCCCCTCGCCTTCAATCGAACAGATCGGTTTTTCACGATCAGATCCCTCATTCGTTAGCACACTCTTAGCGAGAATTTCAACGTATGCGCTGTCGGCATGGCGGAAAATCGCACATTTATTGGGCGAATTATGAAACCCTCAGCACCCCGAAAGGAGGCCCGTTAAAAGGTGCGCGGAGGACGACCAGCCTTTTCGACGGTTTTTCGCCGCCCACCCGGCACCGTTCCCGGCCAAACCTGTCAAAGTCATCCAGCCGCGAGCGATTTCGCCGGAAAGCTACTGCGGGACAGGACGTTTCCGTCGCTGTCGACGACAAACCGGAAGGCCCGGCCATCGCGAAGGAAGGTCATCCGCCAGCGCCCTTCATCGCTCCCTGTTCCGGTTTCACACCGGCTGGTGATCCGGCCGGCGCGCATGTCCTCGCGTACACGCTCCGCCGAGATGCGGAACGCCTGCGCAATGAGGGCGGCCTCAATGACAATGCCGTCTTCGGATATCGATACATCCCCCACGGTCTTCCCCTCTTTTGCTGCGGCGTTTCACCGGAGCGTGCACAGCCGGTCGCCGACATATTAATTGGCATTTACAATACCAATTAAGGCATCTACCCCTTGGCTGCAATGCCAAGGAGAGAGAGGCTATGATGACCGAGGCACAAAAAATCGCGCCGCCCATCCCCTCCCGCAGGCCCGAACTGACGGCCGAGATCCAAGCCAGAACCGGACTGGACGAGACCGTTATTCGCGACCTCGTCCACTGCTTCTATGGCAAGGTTCAAGAGGACCCGATCCTTGGGCCGATCTTTGCGAAACGCATCGTGGACTGGGCGCCGCATCTGGAACGAATGACGGCATTCTGGTCGTCTGTTGCGCTGATGACCGGACGCTACCACGGCGCCCCGGTGCCACAGCATGAAGGGCTGCCGATCCAGTGGGCGCATTTCGAAAGATGGCTGGAACTGTTCCGCCAGACAGCACATGACGTCTGCGATCCCGCGGGCGCCGATCACGTCATCGAACGCGCCGAGCGTATCGCCCGTTCGCTGAACATCGCTGTTCAGGATGCGCGCGCGCCCGAGGTGCCGACACTGAGGTGAGACCTAAAGCCTAGCCTGCCCCATTGACGTCACGCCTGTCCCAGCGCCGTTCACCAAGGCTGCTCTCGGACCTATCGTTTCGCCTCGAAAACGGCGCCCTGTTCGGTCAGGATCACGTCCATCGGAATGTCATGCGGCTGCGGGAATATCGTCGAGAGCCGCGCCGAAGCAAGGCCGATGCCGATGCTGAACGGGCGCGGCGACAGATCCGCCAAAGTCCGGTCAAAATAGCCGCCACCATACCCAAGACGAAAGCCTTCGCCGTCCCAGCCCACCAACGGCGCAAGCACGATGTCCGGATGAACGACGGGCGCGCCCTGCGGCGGAACAGGGATGTTCCAGTGCCCGCGCTCCATGCGCGTTTCCGGTGTCCACACCCGAAAGACAAGCGGCGCAGCCTTTGTTTCGACCACGGGCAGCGCAACCCTTGTCCCGTCCGCGATGAGGTCAGACATCAGGGGCCGCAAATCCGGCTCATCCTTGATCGGCCAGTAGAAGGCGACGGTTCGGACAGAGCCTTCGAAGGCCCGTCGGTCAAGGACGTTCCCGAGGGCGGCCATCAAGGCGGTCGCCACGGTCTGCCGCTGGTCGGATGTCAGGGTCTTGCGGGCATCGCGAAGGACCTTGCGCTCTGACTGCCTCCAACGGGCAACGTCTCGCGCCTGTTCGGGGTCCACGGCCATTGGGTCAAAATACTGCGGATCGACCTCATCCGCCATGCATGGGGACGACGAGCCCCCGCCGAGACGCCGTGAGGCTTCAAAATCGCTTGGCATGGGTGTCCTCCGCACTGCTTTAACCCGGACATGCCCGGAATTTGCAGCCGTGCCGCGCCTGGGCTGTTCCGATTTATGGCTAAGCCCGCTAATAGACCCTGTAAATACCAATTCATGCGGAGGGCCGATGCGGCTTACGTCCTTTACCGACTACGGTTTGCGAATGCTGATGCGGATGGCAAGCGCCCCGGACCGCGCCTTTTCCACGGCGGACCTGGCGCAGGAATTCCAGCTATCGCGAAACCATCTGACCAAGATCATGCAAACCCTCGGCAAGGGAGGTCTGGTGCAGACCCGCCGGGGTGGCGGTGGTGGGGCGACGCTGGCGCGCTCTCCGGCAGAGATCCGCCTCGGCGACGTGGTGCTGATGCTCGAACAGGGGCAGGCTCTGGTCGACTGCTTCCAATCCGGCGGCGGTGATTGCACGATTGACGGCAGCTGCCGCCTGAAAGCGCGGCTTCGCGTGGCCGAAATGTCCTTTGTCGAGACCTTGAACCGGTCGACCCTGGCCGACATCGCGCTGCCCGCGCCCGAAGTCGTCTGAGTTCTGCCATAACGGCAGACCATCTTGCCTTATCCCGGTCGAGGTTGCAGCCAGACGGTCGTCCGTCACCGCAACAGTGGCTCTCTGCGTCGCGGTGATCCTGCCCCCTGCTGTCCCCTCATTCACAACGATAGTCCGCAGGTTGGATTTGGGTATTCCGGGTCTCCCTCTATCGCAAGTGCGCCGGGCGCGAAGCCCTCGATTTGCTCAGGCGTCCGGCGCGCTTGCTGCGGTGTCTGGTTGCCGCGCGACAAGTGTGGCTTGGTCTTGTCGCGGAATTAGATGGACCGCCGCGCAGCGCTGGCACGGCTGCCAGTCCGAGGCCCAATTGCCACCACTGCGCACCGGCCCCTATCCTGCGTGGAACACGAAGGACCGCATCGAGACCGAGGCGAGGTCGATGGCATCCGTCATGAAAGTCAGCTCGTCGCGCGCATTCGAAGCGCCGGCGACGGTCAGCGCGGGCAGGTAGTGATCGACCGAGGGGTGGGCCATCTTCAACAGGGTCCCCAGTCCCGCACGGTCAGCCAGCGCGGTGAAGTCCCGTTCCGTCAGCTTGTCGGCAAAGAGTTGGTCGAACTCCAGCGCGAAGTCATGCGGGGCGGCGTTCTTGCCCCATTCGATGGCGCGCAGGTTGTGGACCACGTTGCCGGAACCCAGGATCAGCACACCCCGGTCGCGCAGCGCCGAAAGAGTCTTCCCGATCTCCAGCTGGTGGTCGAGACCTCGGCTCATGTCGATGGAAACCTGGAAGACCGGCACATCCGCGCCGGGATAGAGGAACTTCAGCACGGTCCAGGCGCCGTGGTCCAACCCCCAGGTGTCATCTTCCTCGGCGTGGTGGCTGGCCAGCAGGCTGACCACCTCGCGCGCAAGATCGGGGTCCCCCGGTGCCGGGTACTGCTGGGCATAGAGTGCGTCTGGGAAGCCGTAGAAATCGTGAATCGTCTTCGGCATGGCCGAAACGTCGACCAGTGTCGTGCCCCGGGTCATCCAATGGGCCGAGACGACAAGGATCGCCCTGGGGCGCGGCAGCGACTTGCCCAGTTCCTTCCAGGCAAGGCTGTAGGCCGTGTCCTCGATGGCGTTCATCGGACTGCCGTGACCGAGAAAGACCAGCGGCATCCGGTCAGACGGCGACAAGCTGTTTTTCAGGTCGTCTAGCGTGCGCGTGGCGGGCATATCCTTGGCCTCTCATCGTTTGGTTGGCGGCGACGCGCCCGGCTGTGTGACCGGGCACGTCATACGGGGTGTTTGACCCAATGTGCTGGATGTGACGCCAGCGTTACAGTCAGTGAACCGCTTCAGGCAAACTGCCCGAGAGTGCGTTGCAGCGCCGGAATGCGCAGGGCAAAGGCGCCCGCCCCCAGAAGGACCACCGCCAGTTGTGCGACGGTCCAGAACAGCGGGAATTCCCAGCCGCCGCCTTCACCCGAGAATAGCCAGCCGTTGCCGACATGCACCCAGGTCGCGCCCAGCAGGACGGGGATAAGCGCCAGCGACACCAGCCGCACCGCGACACCCAGGATCAGCGCCAGGCCTCCAGCCAGTTCGGCGGCAATGGTCAGGTAGGCCAGAAAGCCCGGCAGGCCGAGGCTTTCGAAATAGCCGACGGTGCCCGCGATGGTGAAGACGTTCACCTTGAGCAGCCCGTGGGCCAGGAAAAGAACACCGCTGGAAACGCGCAGCAGCGTGGCGGCATAGTCGGTCGACGTGGTCATATCATATCTCCATTCAGGTGCCCTGCCCCGTGGTCAGGCTGTCGGGGCGGGGTGTTGCTCTGACCGCTACCTAGGCCTTGCGACTTTCCCATAAAATGGCGACATTGTGGAATGACTATCCTCAAATTGTTCTGAATGGGTGGCGCATGGACGTTGTCGACGAAATCAGGGCCTTCGTGGCCACGGCCAAGACCGGGTCATTCACGACCGCCGCCGATCAGCTGGGAGTCTCGAACCGGCTGACGTCGAAATATGTCGCGGAACTGGAAAGCCGGTTGGGTGTGCGGCTGCTGCAACGCACCACCCGAAAGGTCGGGCTGACGCCCGCCGGCGAAGACCTGCTGGCCCGCGCGCCTGCGTTGCTGGATGACCTGGACGATCTGCTGGCCGAAGTGTCTGAAGGGTCACGCGGGTTCACCGGGCTGATCCGGATCTCGGCCCCTGTGACCTTCGGTGAGATCTATGTCGCCGGTCTCCTGTCGCGCTTTGCCGAGGGGAATCCCGGGCTGAGCTTTGACCTGCGCCTGCGCGACGACTTTGTCGATCTGGCCAGCGAGGGGATCGACCTGGCCTTTCGCATCGGGCGGCCCGGCATGCTATCCCTCAAGTCCCGCAAACTGGGTGAGATCCATTCTGTCGCGGCGGCAAGCCCGGACTACCTCGCCCGGCATGGCACGCCCGAGACGCTGGAAGACCTGCGTCAGCACGCCTGTATCCTGGACACCAACCGCCGCGCCCCGCGTCGTTGGGTATTCCGCCCCAATGGCGTCGAAGAGGTGGTCGAGGTGCAAGGCCGGTTCCAGGTAAACTCCGCCAGCGCGGCGGTGCAACTGGCGGCGGAGGGGCTGGGCGTCTGCTACGGGCCGCGGTTTGCCTTGCGTGCGGCGCTGGACGCCGGTCGTCTGGTGCCGGTCCTGCAGCGAACCCCGGGCGAAACCGTCCCCGTCAGCGCGATCTACCTCGAAGGCCGGGCCCTGCCGCGCAAGATCCGGGCTTTGATCGACTTTGCCGCCGAGGATATACGCCTCAACGGCAATCTGTGAACTCCGGGATGGCGACAGGCCATCCCGGGTTTGCCAAGGCCTAGCTCAGCACGGTCTTGAGCGTATCGCGCATCGGTGTCGTCGGACGCCCGATCAGGCGCGACAGGTCGCGGCTTTGGGTGGTCAACGCGCCGGTCGCGGCCCGCGCGTCGCTGTCGGCCAGGATCGCGGCAAAGCCTTCGGGCAGACCCGCGCCCACAAGGGCAGCGGCATAGCCGGCCTCGTCGAGGTTCACATAGGACACTGGCTTGTTCCCCACTTCGCTCAGGAGCGCCGCATAATCGGACAGGCTGAAGTCCGTGTCGCCGCCAAGTTCATAGGTCTTGCCCTCGTGCCCCTCATGAGCCAGCACAACCGCCGCCGCCTCTGCGAAATCCTGCCGCGATGCGGTGGCGAAACGCCCCTCGCCCGCGGCGCCGAAATGCTGACCCATCTCCACCGCCTGCGGCGCTGTCCCGGCGATGTTCTCGGAGTACCAGCCGTTGCGCAGGATCGCATGGGGCAAACCGCTGTCTCGCAGTGCCGCCTCGGTCGCGACATGTTCCTCTGCGAGCGCCATGCCGCCGCTGTCGGCGTTCAGGATCGAGGTATAGGCCACGAACCCCACGCCCGCAGATTTGGCCGCCGCCAGCACGTTACGATGCTGGTCCGCGCGTTTTCCGATCTCCGAAGAGGAAATCAGCAAAAGCCGATCCACCCCGTCGAATGCCGCGCGCAGGCTGTCGAGATCCTCGTAGTCGCCGTGCCGTGTGGCAATGCCGCTGGTCTGAAACCCCTCGCGGGCTGCGTCGGAGCGTACCAGCGCGATGATGTCCTGCGCAGGGACAAGGCTGCGCAGGTGATCCACCACGCGTTGGCCCAGTTGCCCCGATGCGCCGGTAACAAGGTAAGTCGTCATTGTCGTTCCTTTCAGGTCTCGAATCGAATACAGGTCTCAATTAGAGACTTAATAGCCGACGCGTAAGGAGGCAGGTTTTTGGAACAAGGTCACAAAAAGGGAACTTACCCATGCCCCCGGTGAGCGCGCAGAAACTGCAGGACTGGAAGGACCAGGGGTTCGAACCGGGCAATTGCCCCGTGCGTCAGGTCCTCGACCACGTGTCGGCCAAGTGGCCCGTCTTGATCCTGCTGGAACTTGGCCGAAAACCCATGCGGTTCAACGAGTTGCTGCGCGCCTTGCCCGACATCTCCAAGCGGATGCTGACCCAGTCCCTGCGCAATCTCGAACGGGATGGCATCCTGCGCCGCGAGGTCTTCGACACCAAGCCGCCCAGCGTGACCTACAGTCTGTCAGAGCTCGGAGAGGGGTTTCTGCCGCACCTTCTGGCACTGGTGGACTGGGCCGAAAACGGCATGCCCGATATCGTTGCCGCGCGGCAGCGGTTCGACGCGGTGTGACAGGTTTCCGGGACGATCCCGGCCTTGTCCGGCTTGATGCGCCGAAACGTCCCATGCCGAGATCGGGCCAAGGCGCTGAACGAAAAAGTGCCGCGCAGATGCGCGGCACTTCAGGTTTTTCAGATGGGGACCCTCAGACCAGGATCATGTCATCTGTGATCTCGCCCAAGGCGGTGTGCATGAAGACGATCGTTTCACCCTGGTCGGTGAACACCACGTCGTCGCCCACCTGGCTCATGTTGGCTTGGACCTCTGCCGCGCTGCCATAGCCGAAGCCCACGAATTCCATCACGTCCCAGGCTTCGACACCGACCACCTGATCGCTGCCGGTTTCGGTCGCGTCGAACTGGAAGGTATCGGAGAGGACGCCGCCGAACAGCAGGTCGTCGTCCGCACCGCCAACCAGCAGGTCGTCCTGGCCCAGCGAACGCATGTGGGCCAGAAGGTCGTCCGCCTGCGCATTGACCGCGCCCGCGCCCTTGGCAAGGATCGAGATCACCTGCGGACGGGTCATGGTGCCCGCGTCCAGCTGCGCCGGCCAGAGGCTCAGCGCCACCGGGTCGGCGCCCCGCTCCAGCAAGGTCTGGTAGACCAGCTCGACGAACTCGACATTCGTGGTTCCGCCGTAGAGCGCAGTTGCCGCGTCCGAGGTAAAGAGCTCTGTCGCCACCTCCAACATCGTTGCGCCCTCGGCCAGGTCCATCGTCAGCGATTCAATGACCGTTGCAGAGGGTTCCTCGCCTGTGACCCCGACGAAGAGGCGATAGGCCTCGTCCGTGTAGTCCTGCTGATAGCCTGCCTGCGAGTACTCCAGCGCCACCGGGCTGGTCTTGGCAATTGCCTCGGGGCTGTCCGCGAAGAAGGCCATGACGTCCGCACGGGTCCAGGTGCCGCCGTCCAGCAAGGCAACCCATCCCGCCAGACCGCCATCCGGTGCGCGATCCAGTCCATTTTCGTACATGGCGGTCACGAACTCGGTGTTGGTCAGCGCGCTGTAGGTCGAAATGCCTTCTGCCGAGTTGAGGAAGGCCTGCGCCATGTCCGTGAGGTCGAGTGTTCCGGCAACGACGGCCGTGGTCCAGCCAAAGTGGCCGGGACGATCCGGCAGGCGGTCGAAGGCGGTCTGATACATGCGGAACACTTGGTCGGCCGCCGCGTCAAAGACGGGATCCACCGGCTCTGCCAGCAATTCGTCATCGCCGGCACCGCCCAGAAGGTCATCCTCGCCCCCCTGGCCCAGGATGGTGTCGTTGCCTTCCATGCCGTCGATGACATTGTCACCCGGCGTTCCGACCAGCAGGTCGTCGCCGCTGGTGCCGTCCACCGGTACATCCGGCGTGCGGTTGATCAACAGGAAGTCCTCGATGGTCAGTTCCTCGGTGACGCCCGCCAGAACCGCGATGCGGTTGCCGTCGATCGAGATTTCGAGGTTCCCGCCCACGACTGTCTGGGTGATCTTGGAGTCGAAGTTGACGTCGTTCACGCCCAAGTCGATCAGGCCGATCACGTCCTCGCCGTCGATGAAGTCGTTGATCGTGCTGGTGGCGAAGATGGTGTTGCCGTCCTTGCCGTAGGACAGGACAAAAAGGTCTTCGCCATCGCCGCCGGTGAAGGTGTTGCCACCCTGCCCCACGAGGTAATCCGCCTCGGCGGTGCCATTGATCGCGACGGCCTCGTCGTTGATCTGGATTTCCTCGTATTCCATCAGCAGCGTGGTGTCATAGAGCGTCGCCGGCTTGATGTCGCCCTTGATGTAAAAGGCCACGTCGAAGCCGTCGGTCATGTTCACGCCGTTTGCCGTGACCAGGCCCGAGTTGTTCTGCCAGCCGGCGCTGATCGACAGCGGCGAAACGGGAAGCCCCCAATCGAGCAGGTTGATGACGGTCGTGTCATCCTCGCCCACTTCGTACTTCACTTCGTCGCTGGTGATCGGCAGCGGATCGCTGGGATCGATCGGGATCACCACACCGGGCAGGTCCTGGCCGTACTTGTCGGTCTGCAGACGCCAGCGCGGGCCAGAGATATATTCTCCGTTGGTATCGAACGACGCCTCGAAGGGTTCGCGATCCATCGTGGTGTACCAGGCGTTGGTATAGCCCTCGAGCAGGTCCTCGGAGCCAAGCCCGCCTGCCACCAGAGCCGAAGCCGCCGCCTGTTGGGCCAGCCATTCGTCCTTGAGGATCGTGCCCGCCGGGTACAGTGTGCCGTCACCGGCGTAGTAGTCGTCTGTTGTCACCCAGACCTCGCGCGGGCCGTTGCCGTCGAGGTTGTAGTCCGAGATGATCGTGTAGGTCGGCAGCGTGCCGATTGCGGCCTCGTTCTCGAAGTCCTCCGGGCGGATCTGGTCGTTGGGGTTGTTGGTGATCGTGTGGTTGGTCACCAGTTCCGCGGCCGTCACCTTGTAAAGCGGGCGCAGTCCGGTGTCCGGATCGGTGTCGCTCCACTCGTCCGGCAGGTCCATCGTCGCCTCCAGGCGGACGTCGTTCGGACGCTTGACCGTGTTGCCCCAGCGGTACAACAGCTTGCCATCGTCCTTGAGCGTCACCGAGTAGTCGTCGCCATAGGCAATGTCGTATTCGATGGTGGATTCGTTGGGGTTGAGCAGGTCGCGGATGTCCAGGACGCCATCATCGTTGCGGTCGGTCACGCCATAGGTCGCCGGATCGGCCAGCACATCGGCCACGTACTGCCCGTCCCATGCCGGGTTCTGGCTGAGCAGGATCAGATTGTCATCCAATTGATAGACCGCGTCGGGATCGTCCGGGAACATCTGGTCGGACAGGATGTTCTGCATGACCGAGTAATGCTCGGTCGAGGCCTTGACCGTGTTGAAGCCCAGGCCGGAAAGCCAGGTGCCCAGCACCGCAGGGGTGCGGAAAGTGTCGGTCGGCGCGTCAGAAACCACGAGACCCAGTTGTTCACCCGCCGGGCCGGTCAGGTCGCCGACCCAGCCTTCGGCATAGTCGTAGTCGCGGATCTTTTGCTCGGCGCCGACAAAGTCGGTGACATAGAACCCGAATTCGCTGTCGACGGGGTACAGCATGACCCCTTCCTTGGTGACCATCGGCGCCGCCGTGAAGTCCACGATCGGCGCCTCGCCGGGCAGGATGTCGGCCTGTGTCAGGCCGTCGAAAGTGCCGGTAATGTCATCGGTGCTGAATACATGAGTAGTGGTATAGGTCGGGTTGGTGATGGTCGGGGTGTCGGCCATAATTGAACTCTCTTCCGGAGGGGTGGCAGGGCGGGAACAATCGGAACATATTCCACGAGTTACATATTGTCCTCTTACGATATATCGTCAGTTCTTCGGAAAGAGTCTTGATTTAGGTCAAAGAACGGCAAAAAATGCATGTTTTTGCGCAACACCTTTGGCCATGAGGCGCGTAAACGCATGCATCGCAACCAAAAAATCAAAAAAACGAAACAACCGAAACCGATCAAACGCTGCAATTGAACCGGGTGTGCAGCATGATCTGTGAGGGCGCGGGCTCGCTCTCGACGCCATTGAGGGAATCGGAGATCCAGCGCGCGGCCTGGGTCAGTTCCGCCTGGAAGTCATGGGCCACCACGAAATCCATCGTCCCCGCCTTCAAGAGCCGCTGCGTGACCGGCGTCAACTCGTGCCCGACGAACAGCGTCGCGGGGGCCTCGCCGGTTATGTCCAGGGCCTGTGCCACGCCGCGATTGGCGCCGGCCACGTTGTAGATCGCCGGCGGCACACCGTTGGTTTCGAAGTGACTGACCAGCTGGCTGCGCATGGTCTCCGGGCGTTCGTCCGTGAACAGCCGCTCCTCGATCCGCAGGTGGGGAAAGCGCGCGCGCAACACCCGGCGAAAGCCCATTTCGCGTTCTTTCTGGCAGCGGTAGGCGACGCTCATGATCAGCAGGATCTGACCCGGCGCACGCGGCATAGCCCGCCCGATGACCTGGGCGGCGACGGCGCCGGCCTCTGACTGGTCATTGCCGACATAGGCGCTGCGGCGCGAACTGGGCAGGTCCGTGGTCAGGCAGACCACCGGCTTGCCCAGGCGGCGCAACTGGCGGATCGCGCTGTTGATGGCCGGGTGCTCGCGGGCGACGACGATGCTGGCGTCCGCTGTCCTGCCCCGGTCCAGCAGGTCGGCTGCAAAGACATTCGCATCCAGGTCATTCGGCACGGCGTAGGTGCTGGTCAGGGTAATGCCGGGCTGCTTGCGGTGCAGCCTTTGCACCGCGGTTTCAATTGCCTCGTTGAAGCTTTCGCCGGACTCGCAGTGCAGGGCGATGCGCAGCGCAGGCGTGTTCAGCCGTTCCAGCCGCAGCTTGTCAAAGGCCGCGCGCACGCGCTCGCGGGTCTTTTCCCGGACGCCGGGGCGGTTGTTCAGGACACGGTCGACGGTGGCGATGCCCACCCCCGAAACCTCGGCGACCTCCTGGATCGTCGGCCCCTTCCAGGTCCCCTTCGTGTCCTCGCGCGTAATGTCCCGACCTCCTATCCAAGCACGGCCTACCCCCGCACAGGCCATTCTTGATGGTTTTCACATCATTTTTTGCCTGTCTAGAGGGTTTGAGCTTTAGCGGTAACTGGGCATACTCCCGTACACAAACGGGAGGATGCCGCCGCAAAGGCGGCACATACGCACAGACATCGACGCGCCCTGACGGGCGGCGCCTGCCGGGTCGGTTTTCCCCTTCCCGGACAAGGACTTGCCCGCCAGCTTTGATGGCGGTCCGAAAGTCGTGCGGACAAGGGAGGAAGCTGAGCATGAGCCTGATGGAGCTCAGACAGGTCACCAAGAGTTTCGGCGCCATCCACGCGTTGAACGGGGTCGATCTGAGCATTGCCCCCGGCGAGGCAATCGGCCTGATGGGCGACAACGGGGCCGGGAAATCCACGCTGATGAAGATCATCGCGGGGAACTTTCCCCCGACGACCGGAGAGATCCGCATCGACGGCAGCCCGGTGCACTTCCACAAACCCATCGATGCGCGCGAAAACGGGATCGAGATCGTCTACCAGGACCTCGCGCTTTGCGACAACCTGACGGCGGCGGCAAACGTCTTTCTGGGGCGTGAGATCAAGTCCGGCGTCTGGCCGTTCCGCAGCCTCAACTACAACGCCATGTACCAAAAGGCCGGAGAGCTGTTTTCCGAGCTGAAATCGGAAACCCGCCCCCGCGACCTGGTCAAACAGATGTCCGGCGGCCAGCGGCAGGCGGTCGCCATCGCGCGCACACGGCTCAGCGATCCGAAACTGGTGCTGATGGACGAACCCACGGCCGCCATTTCCGTCCGCCAGGTTGCAGAGGTCCTGAACCTTATCAAGCGGCTGAAATCCACCGGCCACGCGGTGATCCTTGTCAGCCACCGGATGCCCGACGTCTTCGAGGTCTGCGACCGGGTAGCCGTCCTGCGTCGTGGCACCAAGGTGGCCGACAAGCGCATCGACGACACCAGCCCCGAGGAAGTCACCGGCCTCATCATCGGAGCAATCGAGGCAGCATGACCGACAGTACCCAGACCCCGCAAGACGCCCATGACAAGACCGCGCAAACGCCGGTCGATCACGCCGCAATCGACGACAGCATCACGTCGCGGCGCGAGGTGTCGAGCATCGGCGCCATCATCCGCACCCAGCCTTTCTGGGTCTTCGTGGCGATCATGGCGATCGGTTTCGTCATGACCTTCGTCTCTGACGCCTTCCTGACCGAACGCAACATGTTCAACATCACCCGCAACATGGCCTTTTTCGGCATCATGGCCCTGGGCATGTCGGCGGTGATCTGCACCGCCGGCATCGACCTGTCTGTCGGCTCTTTGCTAGGGCTCTGCGGGATCAACCTCGCACTGGTGCTGAATGCCGGCTGGAGCGTCGAGATCGGCTTTATCGCCTGTATCGGTACCGCCGCGCTGGTGGGGTTCATCAACGGCGTTCTGATCGCCTACGTGCGGCTTGCGCCCTTTGTGGTCACGCTGGGGATGCTGGCGATGGCGCGGTCCATCGCGATGGTGATTTCCAACAACAAGATGGTTTACGAGTTCGGCCCCGACCAGGACACCTTTGAATGGATCGGCGGTGGCAGCCTTGGCGGTGTGCCCAATGTCGTCTGGGTTTTGACCGTCATGACGCTGTTCTTTCTCTGGGTCTGGCGGTTTTCCGAATGGGGCCGCTGGGTCATCGCCATCGGTGGCAACGCCCATGCGGCCAAGCTTTCGGGCATCCCGGTCGAACGGGTGATCGTCTCTGTCTACATGGTCTGCTCGATCTGCACCGGCATCGCGGCCTTCATGTTCATCGGCTACACCGGCTCTGCTACCAACGGCATGGGCGCCACCTATGAACTGAACGTCATCGCGGCCACGGTGATCGGCGGCGCCAACCTGATGGGCGGCATCGTCTACGCGCTTGGCGCGCCCATCGGCGCCGCCCTGGTCGAACTGATCCGGAACTCGCTGCTGCTCGCCGGGATCCCGGCGCTCTGGCAGCAATTCTTTGTCGGCCTGTTCCTCATTCTTGCAGTCCTGCTGGAACAGCTCCGCAATCGAGGGGGCAAATAAGCCCCACACTTCATGAAACTCAGGGAGGAGAAAGACATGAAGAAACTGCTGACCGCGACCGCGCTGATCGGAGCGCTTGCCGCACCGGCCTTCGCAGAAAGCCACGGGGGCTACACCTTTGCCCTCGTCCCCAAGGCGATGAACAACCCGTTCTTCGACCTTGCCCGCGACGGCTGTTACGCCGCTCAGGAAGAGCTGGACGACGTGACCTGCGAATACATCGGCCCCGGCGAACACACAGAGCTGGAGCAGATCCAGATCGTGCAGGATCTCATCACCAAGGGTGTCGACGGGATCGCCGTGGCGCCCTCCAACGCGCCCGCGATGGCCAAGGTCCTGCGCGCCGCGGCGGATGCAGGCATCCCCGTGATGACCTGGGACTCGGACTTGCTGCCCGAGGATCAAGAGCTGCGCACCACCTACGTCGGCACCAACAACTACAACATCGGCGTGCACCTGGCGGAACTGGTCATGGCGCGTCACCCCGACGGCGGCACCATCTGCCTGCAGACCGGCGGCGCCGCGGCGGCCAACCACAACGAACGCCTGCTGGGCGCGCGTGAAACCCTGTCGGGCATGGATCTTGGCGACCCGCCGGGCCGCCCGCTGGACGGTGACAACGGCTGGACCGAGATCGCCGGCTGCCCGCTGATCACCAACGACGACGGCAACGTCGCCGTGCAGGGCCTGACCGACATCCTGGCCGCAAACCCGGACCTGACGGCCTTCCTGTCGACCGGCGCCTTTACCCAGTGGTTCGACAACGCCTACCGGAACGCCGCCGAGCCCTACAAGGCAGAGATGGACAGCGGCGAGATGACCATCGTCGTGGCCGACACGCTGCCGATGCAGATCGCGCAGACCAAGGACGGGCTGGGCAATGGCCTGGTCGGTCAGCGTCCCTACGAGATGGGCTACAAGGCGATGTATATCCTTAAGGATATCGTCGAGGGCAAGGACGTGGACGACCCGATCTTTACCGGGCTGGACGTCTGCAACAACGAAAACATCGACACCTGCGTAAAGTGATCGCCGGGTGTTGAGACTGGACGGCGGCGCAGCGATGCGCCGCCGTTTTCACGGGGGGCGCCCCCCGGCACAGGGGAGAAAGTGATTGAAACGAGTACGTTACGCGGTTGTCGGCGCTGGCTGGATTTCTCAGATCGCCTTTCTGCCGGCAGTGGCCCAGACCGATAATTCCGAGGTCGCGGCCATCGTCAGCGGCAGCGTGGACGCGGCGCGGAAACTGGCAGATTTCCACGGCATCCCCGAGGTGGTGTCTTACGATGAATACGACGCTCTGCTGGCCTCGGACCGGATCGACGCTGTCTATATCGCGCTGCCGAATTCACTGCATGCCGATTACACCATACGGGCACTGAAGGCGGGCAAACATGCGCTGGTGGAAAAGCCGCTGGCGCCCACCGTTGCCGAATGTCAGGCGATGATTGCGGCATCTGAGGCGTCCGGTGCTTTCCTCATGACCGCCTACCGGCTGCACCACGAACCGGGCACCGTCGAGGTGCTGGACCGTATCCGGCGCGGAGAGATCGGCGATCCGCGCGTCTTTACCTCTGTCTTCGGATTCCAGTCCGCGCCGGACAACCACCGCCTGAGGGCCGAACACTGGGGCGGCCCGCTGCAGGACATCGGCGTCTATTGCCTGAACGCCGCCCGCCATGTCTTTGGCGATGAACCGACAGAACTCATCGCGTTGGGCTCTCACGGCGACGGCGACCCGCGCTTTGCCGAGGTCGAGGAAAGCGTCGCCGTAACTCTGCGTTTTCCGCGCGGGCGGCTGGCGCAGTTCATTGCCAGTTTCGGCACGGATGATCAGGACAGCTATACGGTGCTGGGCACAAAAGGCGCGCTGGATGTTTCTCCTGCCTTCCGGTTCGAAATCGACCTTGCCCTGACGCAGCGCGCCGCCGGGGTGCCGCAAGACCGCGTCGTGGCGCCTGAATGTGATCATTTCGGTGCACAGACCGCCTATTTCTCGGATTGTATCCGGACCGGACAGAAGCCCGAGGATGACGGCGCCGAGGGACTGGCCGACGTGGCGATCATGCGCGCCATCGAAGAGGCCATGAGGACCGGCCAGGTGCAACCGCTCACCCTGCCCCCGCGCCCGCGACATCCGGGACCGGACACATTGCGCCGCGTGCCGCGCACCGATCACAGGCTTGTTCTCTGACGGAGGCACAGATGGCCCATATCGATTCACACCATCATTTCTGGCACCCCGCGCGCGGTGACTATGGCTGGATGCCCGAGGACGACCCCGTTCTGACCCGTCCCTATCACCCCGTGGACCTTGCCCCGGGGCTACAGGCTGCCGGCGTCAGTCGGACGGTGTTGGTACAGGCGGCGCCCACGGTTGCCGAAACCGAGTATCTGCTGGGCATCGCCGATTGCACGCCGCATGTGGCCAAGGTGGTCGGCTGGATCGATTTCGAGAACCCGGGGCAGAAGAATGCCTTGCAACGCCTTGCCAGACATCCAAAATTCGGCGGTGTCCGTCCGATGATCCAGGACATTCCCGATGACCGATGGATGCTGAAACCAGAGGTGCAATGGGCCTATGAGGCCTTGACCGAACAGGACCTGACATTCGACGCCCTGGGCTTTCCACGCCACCAGGCGCCCTTTCTCGAACTGTTGAAACGCTATCCGAGCATGCGAGTGGTTCTGGACCATTGCCTGAAACCCCAGCTGCGCAGCCATTCCCAGGAGAATTTCCGCACCTGGGCCAAGGGCATGACCCGCCTCGCCACAGAGAGCGGCGCCTTCTGCAAGCTCTCGGGCCTCGTGACAGAGGCTGACGACCCGCCGTCGGACGACCTTCTGCAACCTTACGTCGATCATGTCCTGTCCGTCTTCGGGCCGGAGCGGGTCATGTGGGGATCGGATTGGCCCGTCGCGCGCCTGCGATGCGACTACGCCGACTGGCACGCGCAGGCCCTGCGGTTGACCGCCGGGTTGTCAGAAGCACAGCGGGCCGAGGTTTTCAGTGGGACTGCAGAACGGTTCTACCGCCTCTGAGAGAAGGTGAACTTCACCTTCCAAGCCCCTGACTAAAAAGAATCAAAGGCTCGCGGGCGCTGTAGGCAGTTCCATCGCTTCCACCTCCCGCAGCATCTCGATGAATCCCGCAACCTGGTGCCGTGCCGTCGCCTCACCCTTCTCCGCCGTTGCGACAGAGGCATCGCCCACCGTCCCCGCCGGGTTCAGGTCCGAGGCGATCCACCCCCGGCTGATCGGTCCCGTGGGCGGGATTGCGGCCGTCTCGGCGGCGGACCGGAAATTCTCCGCCCGGCTCATGTCCACGCACTGCGGCTGGCAGGCCAGCATGATCGAGGTTTCGACATCCCCACCATGAATGCCGAAGCGTCGCTCATGGTCGGAATACAGCCCCTCTGGATGGCCGAAATTCCCCCATTGGCATTTCACCGCCAACATCCCGGCCTGCACCCGCAGTTCCCGCGACAGGATCGAGATCAGATCCAGGTTGCCGCCATGCGAATTGGCAATGACAATCTTGCGCACACCCGCGCGCGCCACGGACAGGCCGATTTCGGTCCAGGCGGCCAGGGCCGTGGCGGCGCTCAGCGTCAGGGTGCCCCGCGCCCAGAGATGTTCGTTCGACTTGCCCACCGCCATGACGGGCAGGATCGCCAGGTCGAGGTCCTCGGGGCAGGTCTCGCGCAGCAGGTCCAGCATGTAGTCGGCGATCATCGTATCGGTCCCCACGGGCAGGTGCGGCCCATGTTGTTCCACCGCTGCCGTCGGCAGCACGACGATGGTCTTCATCGGGTCCACCATGTCGAATTCCGGCGCCCGCCGTTCGGTCCAGTCCAGTCGTCTCAAGCGTCAATCTCCCTTGTATGTGGCGTCCAGCCGCGACCGGAGGTAATCGGCCCCGGTGATCGGCGCGTATCGTGGCGTGCCCGTGCCAGGCAGCGCCGCAATCACGCTGTCCGGGTTCGGGTCGAGAAAAAAGGCCACCGATCCGCGCGCCCGTGTCGGGGGCAGGACACGATGCGGCGTGGATCGGTATTGGTCGTTCGACCAGCGCATCAGGCAATCGCCGATATTGACGATAAAGGCGCCGGGCACATGCGGGACGTCGATCCAGTCACCGGACAGGGCCTGCACCTGCAGGCCGGGCTCGCCATCTGTCAAAAGCAGGGTAATGGACCCGTAATCGCTGTGCGCGCCGGCCCCGATTTCACCCTCCGCACCGCTGGCGGGCGGATAGGACAACAGCCGCAGCGTCGCCATCGGCGCGGTGAAATGCGGGGCGAAATAGCCCGGGTCCAGCCCGAAATCCCGCGCGATCGCCCCGTGCAACGCCACGCCAAGCTGCCAGGCGCGGTCATAATAGCTCAACAGTGCCTCGCGGAACCCGGGCAGGTCTGGCCAGAGGTTCACGCCCCGAAACGGGTCTCCGCGCAGCACGCGGGGATCGTCCTCGGCCAGGTCCAGCCCGATGTTGAACGCCTCCTTGCGATCCACCTGCCCCGAGCTCTCGTCGAGGCGTTCGCTGCCCATCCTGGCCCAGCCGCGGTTATGCGGCGCATGCGCGATGTCCAGCGCCGCCTTTTCTGCCTCTGGCAGGGCAAAGAACCGGTGGGCCTGGGCAAAGACCTGCGTGATCTCGTCGTCCGGCACCCCGTGGCCCGTCAGGCAGAAGAACCCGCTGTCACAGCAGGCGGCCCCCAAGCGGGCGCTCACGCCCTCGGGGTCGTCCTCGTAGAGCGACCAGTCCAGAACCGGGATCATGTCTGCCTCCGTCGTCATGCCAGGAACCGGTCCAGCACACGGGTGAGCCGGGCCAGGTGCCGGGCGCGGCTGGCCTGCGTGGAACTGTCCATCAGGTAATGCGCCGCAAAGGCCGTGCGGCAGCGCGGGGCACACAACAAGCGCACCCCGCGCAAGAGTGTCCGGCGCCCCGGCGCACCGATCCAGCGCGTCAACCACCAGCTTGCCCCGCAGGTGGTAAAGACCCCCAGCCGCGTAATCTGCGTCAACCCCGGGGCGATGTTCTCGCCCGGCGCCCTGGGCATCTCAAAGGCCACGCCGGGCAGCATCACACGGTCCAGCCAGCCCTTCAGCAAGGCCGGCAGCCCGTACCACCAGGTCGGATAGACAAGGATCAGCGTATCGCACCATTCCAGGTCCGCCGCCTCCTCGGCAACGGGCGCGCGGTTGCCCGGCTCGTCCAGGTAGCCCGCCCATTCGCCGGGCGACAACACAGGGTCGAAGCCCCGCGCATAAAGATCATGCTCGCGCACCTCGGCCCCCCGGGCCCCCAGCCGCGCGACCACCAGGTCCCGCACCGCGGCGGTAAAGCTCTCGGGCGAGGGATGACAGAAAACCACCAGTGCCCGCACCTCAGAACCTTTCCATCTCGCGCCCCACCCGGTCCAGGAACCCCGCGCGCTGCGCCTCTGTGGCCCGGTTCATGTCGTAAAGCGCAAGATACCGCATCTTTTCGGGTCGGGTGACATGCCAGACCGCGCGGCGCACGATCCGGCGCGGGGGATCACCCGCCATCAAAGCACGCCAGCGGGTCCCGCCATAGGTCGTGACTGCCGCCAACCGGGTGATCTGCGTCAGGTTCGGTTTGACCCGCCCGTCTTCCAGCCGAAAGGACACTCCGGGCAGAAAGACCCGGTCGAAGTAGCCTTTCAGGATCGCCGGAAAACCGAAGTTCCAGACCGGAAAGACCAAAACCAGCGCCTGCGCCGCGCGCAACCGTTCGACGTGCTCCGCCACCGGCTGCAGGTTCGCGGGCACCTCGTGATAACCGCGCCGTTCCGCCTCGCTCAGGACCGGATCAAAGCCTACGGCATTCAGGTCGCAGTCATCCACCTCCCAGCCGCGCGCCTCCAGCGTCTCGACCACTCGGGCATGCAGCGCCGCCGACAGGCTTTCCGGACAGGGATGGGCAAAGAGCACCAGCGCCCGCATCTCAGCGCGCCCCCCGTGTTTCTTCTCTGTCCAAATACCTCCGGGGGGAATGGCGCCGCAGGCGCCAGGGGGGCAGCGCCCCCTGCCCGGCTGTCCCGCTCATTCCGCCGCCTGCATGCGCGGATAGGCATACATGCGCGCGTAGCCCCAGTCCGGATCGTCCCAGGCGATCATCTTGCCGGGGTTCAAAAGACCCTTTGGGTCCGCCTCGCGCTTGAAGGCCAGCTGAACGTCATCCACCGTCTGCCGCCCGCCTTCCTCCAGCGTATAGCGGTGCGGGTTGAAGACCAGAGCGCCTTTTTCCTCGTGGATGCGAATGATCTCGTCCAGTCGTTCCTCGGTCGAGAACTTCACCAGCGTCAGACCGGCAAAGCCCACCTTGCCATGCGCGCGGATCGCTTCCAGGTGCTGGATGCACTCGCCTGGGAAGGTGCTGCGGATCTCCTCGACCAGCGCCCGGTGATCGGGAAAGCCATAGCGCACCTGCAGGTAGGTGATCGACGGATCGACCTTGAGCGCGCGCAAGGTGGTGTGATTCCAGCCGTATTCGAACACCGGGCCGGGCCCGCGCGGCCAGTCGTGATCGTCCGAGCGATAGATCATCCGCATTTCGGGCCGCCGCGCGAGGAAGGTCAGAAAACCGTCCATCCCATGCGGGGCCACCATCAAACCCACAAGGTGATCGCCCTCATTCACATGCGGGCGGACGCGCTGGAAATAGGCATGGGCGGTGGGCGCCTCGTAAACACTGGCGAGCTTGATCAGGATGCCGTCTTCACTGGCCAGATCGTCGGCAAACCCCATCGCGGCGCCAAAATCCTCCGAGGCGACAAAGATGTCGACCCAGTCATAAGCGGGGGCCAGAGGCATCTCGATCTCGGTGATGATACCGTTGGTGCCATAGGCATGGCTGACCCGCGCCAGTTCCTCGCCGGTGAAGTCCAGCACCCGAGGTTCGGCTTCCATCGTCACCACCCGCAGCCGGATGATGTTGCCGAGGTCGCGCAGACTGCCCCAGGTGACGGACCCCACCCCGCCAGAGCCGCCCGCGATGAACCCGCCGATTGTCGCCGTGGCCCAGGTGGAGGAAAACATGCGGATTTCCTGCCCGGTTTCGCGACAGGCGGCATCCAGGTCCTTGAGCAGGCAGCCCGGTTCCACCACCACGCGGCCCGGCGCGATCTCCTTGACCTCGGTCATCCGGCTCAGGTGCAGGACACAGCCGCCCTCGAAGGGCATGGCCTGGCCGTAGTTGCCCGTGCCCGCGCCCCGCGTCGTCACCGGTACGTCGTGCTGATAGCAGGTTTTCAGGACCTCGATCACCTCCGCCTCGGTCCGGGGGCGGACTACAAAATCCGCCGTGACGTGATCCAGCCGCGCCTTCAGCACCGGCGAATACCAGAAAAAATCGCGCGAGGCGGCGCGCACCGGGGTTTCGGCATCGATCAGGTCCAGATGCGCCAGGGCGGCCTTGGCGGCGGGGATGTCTGCGGTCATGTGGCCTTCCAGAGTTTGTCGAGGTCGGAGTAGTCGGGCAGCTTGCGGTCGATGGCCTCGCCGCCGCGCAAAACGATGCGGTCGCTCTGCGGGCGGGCAAAGAATTCGGTCCAGTCGCGGGCGCGAAAGATCACCAGGTCGGCGGGCGCCCCCTGTTCGAGCGAGCTAATGCCAAAGCCGCAGGTCGCCTCAGGCGTTAAGGTAAAGCTCTCGATCCAGTCCGTTTCGGAGTGGTCCAAGTGGGCGATGCGGGTGGCCTCGCGCAGGACCTCGACCATATCCATGTCGCCATAGGCATAAAACGGATCCCTTGTGTTGTCAGAGGCAAAGCTGACCGGAATCCCCCGCGCCCGCATCTCGTGCACCAGCGTCACACCGCGTCGGCGCGGGGTTCCCGGGCCGCGATCCTGCAGGTAGAGGTTGCACATGGGCAGGCTGACCACATGCAGACCGGCCTTGGCACAAAGATCCAGCGTGTCCAGCGCCCGTGCCTCGTCCTGGGTGGACAGCGAACAACAGTGCCCCACCACCACACGGCCCTGATAGCCGGTTTCCAGAACCGTCTCGGCGATCATGCGCAGGGTTTCGGATGTGGCATCCATCGTCTCGTCAGTATGGCAATCCACGTCGAGCCCGTGTGTGTCAGCGGCCGCGAAATGTCCCAGCAGGCGCTCCTTGAGGTCCGGCACCGGGTAAGTGACCATACCCAGCACGCCGCCGTGGTCCGCAACGGTGCGGGCGATCTCGGGGTATTCCTCGGTGCCGTAGGCCTCACAGGACACAAGGCTGGCGGCCTGCAACTCGATCCGGCCCGCCCATGTTTCGCGCAACTCGGCAAAGACGGGCCAGCTGCGCAGGTATTGCCCGTTCATCGAATCCAGGTGGGTGCGGATCTGTTTCGTCCCGTGCGCCCAGGCACACCGCAGCGAGAACCCCATGCGCGTCTTCAGGTCGTCCTCTGTCCAGTTGACGTGATCGGCGCGCACGGTTTCCAGCGCGCCCAGGAAACTGCCATCGGGGTTCGAGGCGCGCGGCCAGATATGGCCCTTGTCCAGATGCGTGTGCATGTCAGTGAAACAGGGCAGCACCATGGCCCCGCGCATGTCCACGGCCACGCCGCCGGGCGCGGCGATGCGCCCCGCCGCGATCCCAATGTCGGTCCGGACCAGGTCGCGCTCCTGCCCGACCAGACAGGCGGGCACTGTGACATTGGCCAGGGTGAAGGCCCCGTGCGGCAAAGAGGTGAAATCCATCAACCGTCCTTTTTCAGCGCGCTTTCATGCCAGCGGAACAGCGCGAGGTGACTGATCAGGCTCATCACGGCAAAGATCGTCACCCCCATGAGGGAAATCAGGATCAGCGCCGCGTAGAGCCTGCCGAAGTTGAACCGATAGGAGGCCTCCAGAAGCGTCGAGGCAAGCCCCAGTCCGGTCCCGGCCCGCCCGATCACGAATTCCGCCACCACGGCCCCGATCAGCGCCAGCCCACCCGCGATCTTGAGGCCCGACAGGAAATAGGGCAAGGCCGAGGGCGCCGCGAGATAGCGCAGCCGCTGCCAGCGGCTGGCCCCGTAGATGGTGAAGAGGTCCTCGAGGTTGCGGTCGGTGCTTTTCAGGCCGACGGTCGTGTTCGACAGGATCGGGAAAAAGGCCACGATCCAGGCACAGAGCAGTGCCGCGACAAAGGGGCTGTCCAGGTAGATCTGCAACAGCGGAGCAATCGCCACCACCGGCGTCACCTGCAGGATCACCGCGTAGGGAAAGAAGGACATCTCGATCCATTTCGACTGGGTAAAGGCCACGGCCAGCATCCCCCCGCCCAGGATCGCGAAGACCAGCGCCAGCAGCGTCAGCCGCCCGGTGGTCAACGTGGCGGCCCAGAGCAAGTCCCAGTCATTGATGAGCTTTTCCAGAACCAGCAAAGGCCCGGGCAGGATGTAATGCGGCACCTCCCACAGCGTGACGTAAAGGTGCCAGCCCAGCAGCGTCAGCACCATGACCAGCGACGGCAGCGTCCATTTCGCGATCTTCAGGATCTGGTCACGCCGGGCGCGCGCCGCTTCCTCCTGATCGACATGGGTCATGTCCGTCTCGATGTTTGTCATCCGTTCCTCCCGTCCGGCGCAAGGCGTTTCGAAACGCCTTGGTTCCGCCCGGCCCCGGCGCCGCGCCCCTGACACGCCATCGCTGCAGGCATCACGCAGGGCAGGATCGCTCCGGCACCGCCTGGTGCGAAGGCGTTTCGAAACGCCTTGCTGCGCCCCTGCCAGCCGGTATCACGATTCATGCCGCTTCTCCGGTGGCGCGGTGCAACGCAGTCGATGCCAGCCGGCAATAGCGCGCGTATTCCGCCGAGGTGCGGAACTCTTCGCTGCGCGGATAGGGGGCGTCCACGGTCAGCTCTTCGATCACACGCCCGGGGCGCGCTGCCATGACGACCACCCGGTCGGACAGAAAGACGCTTTCAAAGACCGAATGAGTGACGAAGATCACCGTGCAGCCGATCTTTTCGCGCAGGCTCAACAGGTCGTTGTTCAGCTTGAACCGCGTGATTTCGTCCAGCGCGGCAAAGGGTTCGTCCATCAGGATCAGCCGGGGTTTCGTGACCAGCGCCCGGGCGATGGAGACCCGCATCTTCATGCCGCCGGACAGTTCGCGCGGAAAGGCGCGCTGGAATTTCTCCAACCCGACAAGACGGAGCACCTCCAGCACCTCGTCGCGTACCTCGGCAAAGGGCACACCCCGGATGCGGAACGGCAGGTAGACGTTGTCCATCACCTGCGCCCAGGGCATCAGCGTCGGTTCCTGGAACACCACGCCCAGGTTCCCGGATCCATTGTCGCTGGCCCAGTCGATCCGGCCCGATGTCGGCTGCATCAGTCCTGTCACCAGTTTCAGCGCCGTCGACTTGCCGCAGCCCGACGGACCCAGAAGCGAGATGAAATCGCCTTCGTTGACGGTCAGGTTCATGTTGCGCAAGGCGATGACGCCGCCGTGGAATGTCTTTTCCACCTGCGCCATCCTGAGCAGTTCAGGGCGTTGGCCCAAGGGTTGGCGGGACGGTGTCATCGCATCGCTGTCCCGGGTCGCGGTTGGGGCGCGGCCCGGGCCTTTCCTTACTTGAGGTCCATCCCCACGCCCTTGCCCACGAATTCGGTGGTATAGGCGGATTTCCAGTCGACCTCGCCGATCACCCCGGCTTCGACCATCTTGGCGTAGAAATCGCCCACCTTCTCGTCGGTGATGACGCCGATCCCCGCCTCCAGCGTATCGCCGGAATCGACGATGCCGTTTTCCTTCATCTTCTCGATGGCAAAGGCGATCTTGTCGTCGGTCATCTCGGGGTTGTCAGCCTTGATCAGCGCGTTGGCGGCGGCATTGTCCCCATAAAGATAAGTGTACCAGCCCTTGATCGAGGCATCGACGAAACAGCTCACCTCCTCGGGTTTCTCGGCGATCGTGTCGGCCATGACTTCGACAGTCGTGGCATAGGTGGAATAACCCGCGTCGGCGATCAGGAAGACATCCGGCACAAAGCCGCCCTCCTTTTCCACCAGGTAAGGCTCGGACGACAGGTAGCCCTGCATCCCGGCATTCTCATTCGCCAGGAACGGCCCGGGATTGAAGGTATAGGGCTGGCGCTGCTCCGCGGTGAACCCGTAGGCCGCCATCATCCACTGGTAGTAGGACTGATAGCCGTTGTCGCCGATCAGCAGGTCCAGCGCCTTGAGATCCTCAAAGCTCTCGGCCTTGCCCGGATGGGTTACGATGACCTGCGGGTGCTTCTGAAAGATCGCCGCGACGGAAACCACCGGGATGCCTTCCTGCACGGCATTGAAGGCCTGCAGCAGGTCGCCGCCCATGTGATAGTCGATCCGCCCGGCCAGCAGCAGCGCGCGGTTGTTCACCTGCGGGCCGCCCGGCAGGATCGACACCTTCAGCCCGCAGGCCTCGTAGCTGCCATCGGCCACGGCCTGGTAAAAGCCGCCGTGCTCGGCCTGGGCCAGCCAATTGGTGCCAAAGGCGACTTCGGTCATGTGGCTTTCGGCAAAGGCGGGCGCGGCAAGAGTGCCTGCCGTGGCACATGCAAGGGCAGTGAACTTCATGGGGGACCTCTCTGTCGCGGTTTTTGTGTCGTTGCGCAGAGCGTGAGAGCGCGCCCCGCTCCGGGCAATCGGCATCGCTGACCGGATGGTCCATTCCCTCGGGTCTGCGCACAGAATTCGTGCAGGCCTGGGCCGCGCGATGAATTTTGCAGCGCCCGGAAAGCGTGTCTCGCGGGTGAACTGGTCAATCCGGCCCCAAGGGGCCAATCTGCCCCGGCACAACGGAGCGCCGGACATGCCCATCGACAGCCTGATCCCCGACACGATCGCCGCCCCTTTCGCACGCTATGCCCACGGCGTCGCGACCGAAAACCTCGTTCTGACATCCGGTCAGTTGCCGCTGGCCCCGGACGGCACGATCCCCGAGGACCCCGAGGCGCAGGCCGCGCTCTGTTTCGCCAATATCGACGCCATCCTTGCAGCGGGCGGAACATCCAAACATCACGCCCTGCGCATCAACGCCTATGTCACGCACCGGGATCACATGCAGGGCTACATGGCCGCCCGCGACGCCTGGTTGGCGGACGCGCGTGTGCTGCCCGCCTCGACCCTGATGATTGTCTCGGGCTTTACCCGCCCCGAATTCCTGGTCGAGGTCGAAGTCACCGCCCTGCGCCCCTGATCCGATTGCACTCTGCCAGCCGCCCTGAAAGAGTGGCGCCCAAAGAGAGTGCCATGACCGCCTTCCGTTTCATCCATGCCTCAGACCTGCACCTGGGCCGCCGGTTCGCCAACATCCCCCAACCCGAGGATGGCAACATCCGCGGGCGCCTGATGGAGGCGCGCCACGGCGTGATCGCGCGGCTGGCACAGGCCGCGCGCGACCACGGTGCGGCGCATGTCCTGCTGGCAGGCGACACTTTCGACACGGCCACGCCCTCGCCCTCGGTTCTGCGCCAGGCGCTGACCGCGATGGCCGAGGACCCGGACCTGACTTGGTGGCTCCTGCCCGGCAACCACGACAACCTGACCAATGCCGAACCGCTCTGGGAGCGGCTTTCGGCCGAGGCGCCCGCGACTGTTCGCCCGCTGCTGGATGCCACGCCCCGGATAATGACCGAGACCGCCTGCCTGCTGCCGGCCCCGGTCACGCACCGCGCCCCGGGGCGCGACCTGACCGAAGGGCTTGGTGCCATGCCCTCGCCCGATGGGGCATTTCGGATCGCGCTGGCGCACGGCGGCGTCACCGATTTCGAGGACACCGGCGCCCATATCCCGCCCGACCGCGCGGCACGCGCACGGCTGGACTACCTTGCGCTGGGCGACTGGCACGGGCGGTTGCAGATCGACGCCCGCACGCATTATCCCGGCACGCCCGAGCAGGACCGGTTCAAACACGGACGGCGGGGCCTGTGCCTTGCTGTCAGCATTGAGGTCCCCGGCGCTACGCCAGAGGTCACGGAGGTCGAGACCGGCCAGTTCTGGTGGACCGAGGCGGACCTGCCGGTGCAGGCCGGGCTGGATACGGCGGCGGCGCTGGACAGGCTTCTGCCCCCGAGCGGGCGCCGCGACGTGCTGATGCGGGTGCGGGCCACCGGCTGGGCCAGCCTTGCACAGCGGGCCGACCTCGTCCGGGCGATCCATGCCGCCGCGCCGGATTTTGCCTGGCTGACATTGAACGCCGAAGCGCTGGGCGCGCTGCTGGATGACGTGGATCTTGATACGATCGACCACGCGGGCGCCCTGCGACAGGCCGCCGAGACGCTCAAGACCGAGGCCGAGAACCCCGACCTCTCTGCCGAGGACCGTGGCGTTGCCGCCGAAGCGCTGGCCCGGCTGTATGCCTATGTGACGGAGCAGCCCGCGTGAAACTCCGCCGGATCGCCGTCCAGAACCTGCGCCGCTTCACCGCGCCCGTCCAGATCGAGGGGCTGGCCGATGGGCTGAACGTGCTCAGCGCCCCCAACGAACAGGGCAAGTCGACCCTCTTCGACGGTCTGCAAGCGCTGTTCTTCACCCCGCACGGCGGCAGCGGCAAGGAGATCAAGGCGCTTCAACCCCATGCCAAGGGCGCGCCCGAGGTGCTGGCCGAGATCGAGACGCCCGAGGGGCGGTTTACCCTGGCCAAACGCTGGCTGTCGAAACCCCGCGCCCATGTCTGGCAGGACGGGCGCCTGATCGCCCAGGCCGATGCCGCCGAGGCCTGGATTTCGCAACTGGCCGCCGCCGATGCGGGCGGGCCTGCGGGATTGCTCTGGGTGCGGCAGGGGCTGACCGGTTTCGACGAAAGCGGGAAAAAGGCGCAGGACATGGCCCGCGAGGCGCGGCGCGACCTGCTGTCCTCCATCGCCGGAGAGGTCGACACGATGACCGGGGGGGCGCGCATGGACGCCGCGCTGAAACGCTGCCGCGAGGAACTGGGCCGCTATGCGACCGCCACCGGACGGCCGCTGAAAACCGGCCCCTGGAAAGCGGCGCAGGACCGGGTCGAGGAACTGCAAGCCGAACACGACAGGCTGGATCAGGTTGTGGCAGAGCTTCGGCACGACCTGAGCGCCCGCGCCCGCGCCCGGTCTGAGCTGGCAGAGCTGACCGATCCCGAGGCCAGCGCGCGCCGCCAGTCCCGGCTGGCAGAGGCACAGGCGGCGCAGGCCAATGCCGAACGCCACGCGGCCCGGCTCGACACGCTCAATCGGGCCGCCGAGACGGCGCGCCTGCGGCTCGACGGGCTGGACAGCCGCCGCAATGCGCGTGCCGCCGCGCTGGCCGAACGCGACGAGGCGGCCCGGGCCACGCAGGCCGCCGGGACGCGACAGGCAGAGGCCGAGACAGCGCAGGCCGAGGCCGAGCGCGCCGCATTGCAGGCCAGAGACGCCCTGAAAACCGCCCGCGCCCGCCTGGCCAAGGTGGAAACCGAACTGCGCAGCGCGCAGCAGGCCCGGCACGCCCGCGAGGCAGAGCATCAGCGCAAGGAACTGACCCAGCGCATCGCCCAGGCCGAGGACCTGCGCCAGCAGGCCGACGCGGCCCGCCGCGAGGCCGGGCAAGGCCCCGACGCCAAGGCCATCGACCAACTGGAACGGCTTGCCCGTGCGCTGGAACAGGCCCGCGCCCTTCAGGCCGCCAGCGCCGCGCGACTGGAAATCTCGTACGCGGCGGGCCGCGACGGGGCGATCACCCTGGACGGCCAGCCCCTGTCCGGCGGCAAGGCGCTGCCGCTTTTGCGTGTCACGGCGCTGGATCTGCCCGGTCTCGGCAAGTTGACCGTCACCCCCGGAGATACCGGCGATGACACGGGCGTGGACAGCGCCGCCGAGGCTCTGGCGGGTGCGCTTCGCCAACACGGTCTGACCGATATCGAGACCGCCCGCCAGGCCGCCCGGGCGCGGAGTGAGGCCGCGCGCCGCCTGTCCGAGATCACCGCCACCCTGCGCGCGCTGGCCCCGGACGGCGCAGAAGCCCTGCGCCAGCGTCTCGCCGCCCTGCCCGCTCCGCTGCCAGAGGATGCGCCCGAACCGCCCACCTTGGACGCAGCAGAAGCCGCGCTTCGTCAGGCCGACACCACCCGGCAAGAGGCGGAAATCCAGGCCGAGACGGCCCGCGACACGCTTGAGGCCGCGCGCACCGAAACCGCCCGCGCCCTTGCCGGCGCTCAGGCCGCGACCGACCGCCTGACCCGGGCCGAAACCGCCCTGGCACAGGCGCCCGAGACCTCCGAGGCAGAGCTCACCGCCGCGCAAGAAGAGCTATCAAAGGCCGAAGAGGCCCGCGCAAAGGCCGCCGCCGAAGCGCCCGACCTTGAAAGCACGCGGGCCGCGCTGTCCCGCGCGCAATCGGCGGAGACCTCCGCGCAAGAGGCCATCGCTCGGCTGAACCTCGATCTTGCCCGGCTGGACGAACGGGTGCGCCGCAGCGCCGAGGGCGCCGTCGAGGAACGACTGGCCGATCTTGTGCAGGATCTTGCGACCGCAGAGGCCGACCTTGCCCGGATCACCCGGGACGTGGCGGTGCTTCGCCGGCTCGAAAGCGCGCTGGAAAGCGCGCGGATCGCCGCTCGGGATCGCTATTTCACCCCTGTTGCCAATGCCTTGCGCCCCCTTCTTCACCTTCTCTGGCCAGAGGCGCAACTGGATTGGGACGATGCCGAGCTGCTGCCCCGGCACCTGATCCGGGAGGGTGCAGAGGAACCGATCGACATCCTCTCCGGCGGCACCCAGGAACAACTGGCGCTGCTGGTCCGGCTGGCCTTTGCCCGGCTTCTGGCGCAGGACGGACGCGCGGCGCCGGTGATCCTGGACGATGCGCTGGTCTATACCGACGATGACCGGATCGAACGCATGTTCGACGCGCTCCACCGCCAGGCCTCGGACGTGCAGGTCCTTGTCCTGACCTGCCGCCAGCGCGCCTTTCGCGACCTCGGCGGGCAGCAATTGCAGATCCGCGCGATGGATCCCGCGCCCGACAGCCTGCTGGAGCGATAAGCGCCCGGCCTCCGACCGGAAATCTCTGAAAGAAAACAGCGGTGCCGCGCCAGACACAGACGAATCCCCCTTTGCAAGCGGGTCGGGCATCCCTATATTCATCCTGTCCCTTCGGGGACTATGGGCATAAACGCGCATGTAATAAACGGATCGGACCCGGGGGCGGTACCCGGCGGCTCCACCATATATCCTTTGTTGGAGGATCATGGGGCCGAAACAGGATCGACGAACGCGTAAAGATGTAGCTTTGTCCCGGTGAGATACCACCGTTATCGGTTCACAAAGTACAATTGCCAACAACAATCGTGCTCCGGTTGCTCTGGCTGCGTAAGCAGTTAGAAATACCGAAATCTAAGCCCTTGCGCCTAGCAGCGTAAGGCGGGGTTCGCAGGCACCTGGCAACAGAAGCCTGCACTTTATCCCCACAGACGACATCCCCACAGACGACATCCCCACAGATGACGCAGCCCCCGAGTGGATGGTGCCAACCGTGCAGCAACCCGGCGCCGCAGCGGATCATTCCGGAGATGCCGCCGCCACGTGCCTCGTCGCACCGGCATTTGCCCACCCGCCTTCAGGTCGGCAATGAGTGCGGTTCAGCGTCGCGCGCGCCTATAGCAAGCTGCTGTCTGCCAATTCCGCTTCGGCGCGGGCGACTGACACGGTCTCGCCCCGTTCGACGGCGCGGCGTTCCCGTCCCATCAACTCGCCCCGGATCTCACGCAGCAGGTGGCGATGGTTGGCCGCCCGGTTGGTGAATTGCGCCAGTTTCGCACGGTTCCTGGCGACGAAATCCCACCAACGGTCCTCGTCCAGGGCATAGCCAGCCGCGAAATTCTCTGCCTTGAAGCCCATGTCGTAGACACGTTTCCCCAGCAATACAGCGTGGTAGACCTGCGGCGAAAACAGAACGGCAGAGTCGAGATCCCCCGCCTGCGGCAGGGTGTGGCGCCAAAGCGCCAGATTCTCGGCCAGCGCGTCGGATACTTTCAGCTCTTTGCGCGCGTCGATCCAGTACTGGCTGTCAGTCCGGTTGCCAAGCGCGTAGTGCAGGCAAATGAAATCACGCACCTCGTCGTAAAGCCGTTCCATCTGGCGGTTGTATCGCGCGCGCAGCGGTTCGGGATAGCTGGTGTCCGGAAAGTAGGTGATGAGCTGGCGCACGGACATGTCGACCAGGTGAATGGCCGTCGATTCCAGCGGCTCTATGAACCCGCTCGACAGGCCCACGGCAACGCAGTTTCGAACCCAGTTCTGCCGGTTGCGCCCGACGCGCATGGGGATCACCCGCGGTTCCAGCCCCTCGCCCGCGGGACCGACCCATTGCATGAATTCATCCCGCGCCGCCTCGTCCGTCCGGTGGGCGCTGGAATAGACGTAGCCGGTGCCGACGCGGTTATAGAGCGGCACCCGCCAGGTCCAGCCCGCGCCAAGCGCCGTCGACCGCGTCATCGGCTCGATATCGTCGGTCAGATGCGGCACCTGCACTGCCATCGCCCGGTCGTTGGCCAGGTATTTGGAGTAGCTGAGGAATTCGCTCCCCAGTGCCTGATTGATGATCAGTCCACGAAACCCGGTGCAATCCAGCACCAGCTCGACCGCGTGCCGCCCGCCCTTTTCCAGGTGCAGCGCCGCGACATCACCCGTTTCGCTCAGCTCGAGCTCTTGCAGGTTGTCGTAGACGTGATGAACACCGCGCGCGACGCAGGTCTCACGCAAAAGCGCCGCGAATTTCCCCGCGTCGAGATGATAAGCAAAACCGGGGCCACGAGGATATTCGCCCGCCCGAAAAGGGCGCGGGCCGCGCATCTCCTCGCGCAGATCAAGGCACGGCGAGAAAAGCTGTGCAAATTCAAGATCTCCCGCGCCGTACTTGAGGTAATAGGCCGCCAGCGGCACCCCATCGATCGGCGGCGGCGGGTCAAACGGGTTGACGTAGCGGATCGGCGCGCCGGTCTCGTCCACGTTCCAGTGATCGAACAGAACGCCCAGCTTGAACGAACTGTTGCAGCAGCGAAAGAACTGCGCTTCCGATATCCCGCAGTCGGCCAGCGTGCGCGGCATGTTGGGCACCGTCGCCTCACCCACGCCGACCGTCGGGATATCCGGCGATTCGATCAGCGTGATCTCGATGGCGTCCTGCTGCGGGCGTTTCTCACGCAGAAGACTGTTGAGCAGCGCGGCGGCCAGCCAGCCGGCCGTGCCACCCCCGACAATGGTGATGTTGCGGATTGGTGCCGTCATGCCCAGTCCCCCTCGCAGGCTTTGAGGACCAGCCTACCCCAGCCCGGGCACAAAGCAATCCCGGCCCTTGACCCCGCGCGCAGGCCTGTCACACCCGCGTCGTCCACCGCTGCTAGGCCACGCCTCCATGACCGCCTATTCCACGTTGATCCAAGTCTTTGGCCGTATCGGGTTTCTGTCCTTTGGCGGTCCGGCCGCGCAAATCGCCCTGATGCACCGCGAACTGGTCGAGGAACGGCCCTGGCTGACGGAACAACAATTCCTGCGGTCCTTGAGTTTCTGCATGTTGCTGCCGGGGCCGGAGGCCATGCAATTGGCCACCTATGCGGGCTGGCGCCTGCGCGGCATTCCCGGCGGGCTGATCGCGGGCGGGCTTTTCGTGTTGCCCGGCGCCGTGGTGATCGCCCTGCTGGCGCTGCTCTACGCGCAATACGGTGCGCGCCCGGAAACCGAGGCGCTGCTTCTGGGCGTCAAGGCCTGCGTCGTGGTGATCGTGGCTCAGGCGCTGGTGCGGCTGTCGCGCAAGGCGCTCAAGGGAACACCGGACTACCTGGTTGCCGGGCTGTCCTTCCTGGCGATCTTCCTGCTTGGCATGCCCTTTCCGCTGATCATCGCGCTGGCCGCGCTCTGGGGCGCCTGCCGCGCCGCGGCCCCCGGCGAAACGCCCCCGGAACCGGCCACTCGCAAAACCCGACCGGCGACGATTATCCTCTGGGCGGCGCTCTGGCTCATACCCCTGCCGATCCTCTGGTTGACCGGACAGGACCTGTTGTTCGACCTCGCGCTGTTTTTTGCCAAGCTTGCCGTGGTCACCTTTGGCGGTGCCTACGCGGTGCTGGCCTACATGGCGCAGGAAGTGGTCGAGACCCGCGCCTGGCTGGACGCGGCGCAGATGGTCGATGCCCTGGGCCTGGCCGAAACCACCCCCGGCCCGCTGATCCTGGTGACGCAATTCGTCGGGCAGCTGACCGGACATGCCCAGGGCGGCCCCTGGCTGGCGCTGGCGGCGGGGGGGCTGACGCTCTGGATGACCTTCGTGCCCTGTTTTCTCTGGATCTTCGCGGGGGCGCCCTACATCGAAAACCTCCTGGCGCGACCCCGTCTGCAATCGGCCCTGGCCGCCATCACCGCCGCCGTGGTCGGCGTGATCCTGAACCTCTCGCTCTGGTTCGCGCTGCACGTTGTCTTTGCCGCGCTGACGCCGGTCGCGCTGGGGCCCGTGACCCTCGATTTGCCCCGGCCAGACACGCTGCGCTGGGAGATCCTGCCGCTGACCGCCCTTGCCACGCTGCTGCTTGTCTGGGCAAAACGCGGTGTTCCTGTCACACTTGCCCTCTCGGCGGGGCTGGGATGGGCGCTCACGCTTGTGTGACAATCGCCCCTTTTCCTCGACGTCAAAAACAATATGGTGAGGGCACGTTCAGAAAGGTCCCGAAATGTCCGAAGGCATCGACTACGGCAAACTCATGCACCGCGCCATGCGCGGGTTGATTCAGCAGGTTCTCGAGGATGTTCAGGAAAAAGGACTGCCCGGGGATCACCACTTTTTCATCACGTTCGACACCGGTCATCCGGATGCCGAGCTGGCCGATTGGCTGGCCGACCGCTATCCCGAGGAGATGACGGTGGTGATGCAGCACTGGTATGACGGATTGGACGTGGGCGATGACGGATTCGCGGTCACGCTGAACTTTGGCGATGCGCCGGAACGTCTGTATATCCCCTACGACGCGATCAAGACATTCGTCGATCCCTCCGTCGAATTCGGCCTGCGCTTTGAGAGCCAGGAGGACGAGGAAGACGGCGAGGACGATCCGACCCCGCCCGATGACGACGGCCCCGGCGGTGAACCGAAAGAGGAACACCAGGACGCAGAAGTCGTGAGCCTGGACCGTTTCAGGAAGTGATCCCCGACCCATCCTGAGGATTTCCCGGTGCCGCGCTCTCACAGGCGATGAGGCACCGGCATTCTGACGCATGTTAACGGTATCCCGTGGTATGCCGCCTTGTCTTTCGCCGCTTCTGGGGTAAGAGGAAGACAACCCCATCAAGGAGGCATGTCCATGACCGCGACCCGCACCGAATCCGACAGCTTCGGCCCGCTCGAAGTTCCCGCTGACAAATACTGGGGCGCGCAGACCCAGCGTTCGATCATGAACTTTCCCATCGGCTGGGAAAAACAGCCCGTGGCCATCGTGCGCGCGCTGGGCGTGATCAAACAGGCCTGCGCGATGCAGAACAAGGCCACCGGCAAGCTGGACGCAAAGCTGGCCGATGCCATCATCCAGGCCGCCGGTGAGGTCATCGCGGGCAAGTTCGACGACAACTTCCCGCTGGTGGTCTGGCAGACGGGCTCGGGCACCCAGTCGAACATGAACTCGAATGAGGTGATCGCCAACCGCGCGATCGAGATCCTGGGCGGCACGATCGGCACCAAGGACCCGGTGCACCCGAACGATCACTGCAACATGGGCCAGTCGTCCAACGACACTTTCCCCACCGCCATGCATATCGCCACCGCGATGAGCGTGCGCGACGTTCTGATCCCCGGCCTGACGAAACTTGCCGAGGGGCTGGAGCAGAAGGCCGAAGAGTTCAAGGACATCATCAAGATCGGCCGCACCCACACCCAGGATGCAACGCCGCTGACGCTGGGCCAGGAGTTTTCGGGCTACGCGCACCAGATCCGCCAGGGCCTGAAACGGGTCGAGGCCGCGATGCCCGGCATCTATGAACTGGCGCAGGGCGGCACCGCCGTCGGCACCGGGCTGAACACCGTCCCCGGCTGGGGTGAGGCTGTCGCCGGCCACATGGCAGAGATCACCGGCCTGCCCTTCGTCACCGCCCCCAACAAGTTCGAGGCGCTGGCCGCGCATGACGCGATGGTCTTTCTCTCGGGCGCCTTGGCGACGATTGCGGGCAGCTGCTACAAGATCGCCAATGACATCCGTTTCCTAGGCTCCGGTCCCCGGTCCGGCCTGGGCGAACTGATCCTGCCGGAAAACGAGCCGGGCTCGTCGATCATGCCCGGCAAGGTCAATCCCACCCAGGCCGAGGCGCTGACCCAGGTGGCCGCGCATGTCATGGGCAACGACGCCGCCATCAAGTTCGCAGGTTCCCAGGGCCACTTCGAGCTGAACGTCTACAACCCGATGATGAGCTACAACCTGCTGCAATCGATCCAGCTCTTGGGCGATGCGGCGGACAGCTTTACCGAGCGGATGCTGATGGGCATCCAGGCCAATGAGCCGCGCATCGACAAGCTGATGAAGGAATCGCTGATGCTGGTCACCGCGCTGGCGCCGACCATCGGCTATGACAACGCCACCAAGGTCGCCAAGACCGCGCACAAGAACGGCACGACCCTCAAGGAAGAGGCCATCGCGCTGGGCTTTGTCGACGAGGCGACATTCGACGCGGTGGTGCGGCCCGAGCAGATGATCGGCCCGAAGGCCTGATGTCGATGGAGGGTGCGAGGGGCCAGCCCCTCGCGCTCCCCGGAGGTATTTTCAGAGAGAAGAAACAGGGGCGCCGGGCCATGTGTCAGGCGCCCTTTCTTCGTGATGACGGGCATTTTCACCGACGGGATCGCTGCGCTGCGACGTATCAGCAGTGTTCCGATTGAAAGGAGGACCCCGATGTCCCGTTTTTCTCCGTATTGGCTTTGGCTGGCCCTGTCCCTGCCCGGTCTGGGTATGGCTTATGATCTGGCCACTTCGACCAACCCGCGCATTGTCCATATCCTTGTGCATCCCACCGGCGAATTCGCGGCCCGGTTCCTGATCATCGCCATGCTGGCGACGCCCTTGATGCTGCTGTTCAAGGGCTGGCGCGGGCCGCGCTGGCTCAGGAAGAACCGCCGCTATTTCGGCGTGGCAGCCTTTGCCTACGCGCTGGCGCATACGGTGTTCTACCTCGTCGACAAGGCCACGCTGGAGCGGATCGTGGACGAGCTGCCCCGTCTTTACATCTGGACCGGCTGGCTGGCTTTCGCGATCTTCATTCCGCTGGCCGTGACCTCGATGGACTACTTCCTGCGCATCATGGGGCCGCGCTGGAAATCACTGCAACGCTGGACCTACCCCGCCGCCGTGCTGACCCTGGTGCATTGGGCCTCCCTGCATAACTGGGGCCATCCGGCGGCTGCGCTGGTGCATTTCGGCCCGCTGATCGCGCTTGAGGCTTACCGTATCTGGTACTGGTACCTGCGTCCGCGTCCGATGCGGACCAGCGGCGCCTGATCGACTTGTACAAAACGTCGGAAACCGCGTACGTTTTGTACAAAACGTACAGGTGTCGGCGGAGCGCAGGTCATGTCCAAACCGGTCAATCTCAACCGCTTCAAGAAGCAGAAGGCGCGCGACGACAAGCGTCGCAAAGGTGATGAGAATGCCGCGCGCCACGGGGTAAGCAAGTCACAAAAGGACCTGGCCCAGGCCCGGCGAGACAAGGCGGATCGCGATCTCGACGGGCACGAAAAGGAATGAGCGGCCGCCCGGTCAAACATTCCCTGACTCTCAAGGGGCACCGGACCTCGGTGTCCCTGGAAGAGGAATTCTGGCAGGAATTTCGCCGCATCGCGCGGGAAGAAGGCCTGACAATCAATGCCTTGGCGACGGATATTGATGTGACCAGGGATCCGGACGTCGGGCTGGCCTCTTCTATCCGGGTGTATGTTCTGCAAAGGGCGCTCGCCTCACGTGATGCCTGAGCGCTTGTCCGGAAACACCTGTGACCAGGTCAGGAGGCCGGGAAGACGAAACACCGATCACGGCGGATGCTCAGCCACATCGGTGTGCCCGGTTTCGGCAGAAAGACGTTGGGCACCGTGGCGCGCAGTTTTTCTCCGTCATGGTCCATGCGGAATTCCACCAGGCTTTCCGACCCCATGAAGCGCGCGCGCTGAACCACGCCCCGTGCCGGGGCGCCGGTCTTGGCCGAGGGGCTGGGCCCCTTGCCCGCGCGGTCAAAGTCGATGCCGACGTGCTGGGGCCGAAAGACGATCTCGACATGGCTGCCATCGGCATAGCCCGGCGCCAGGAATTGCCCAAAGGGCGTGGCCACGAGAGCGCCTTTAACTTCGCCTCGAATCATGTTGATATCGCTAAAAAATGCCACCGCCTCACGGTCTGCCGGGGCATTGTAGATGTTATAGGGCGCGCCCTGCTGGACGATATGCCCCTGCCGCATCAGCGCGATCTCGTCGGCCATGCGCATGGCCTCTTCGGGTTCATGCGTGACCAGCAGAACAGATGTGCCCTCTTCCTTGAGCAGTTCCAGCGTCTCGTCCCGGATGCCGTCCCGCAGCCGGTTGTCGAGGCCCGAGAAGGGCTCGTCCATCAGCATCAGCCGCGGCTTCGGCGCCAATGCGCGGGCCAGCGCCACCCGCTGTTGCTCGCCGCCCGAAAGCTGGTGCGGATAATCGTCGATGTATCCGGCAAGACCCACCCGTTCGAGGTAGTCCTTGGCCCGGGCCCGCTTGTCAGAGGCCGAGGTCTTGAGCCCGAAGGCCACGTTTTCGCCCACGCTAAGATGCGGAAACAACGCAAAATCCTGGAACATCAACCCGACGGAGCGGCGTTCCGGCGGCACCCGGAATACCGTGTCGCAGATCAGGTTGCCGTCGATGTAGATCGAACCCGCGTCCTGCATCTCGACCCCAGCGATGATGCGCAAGGTCGTCGATTTTCCGCAACCGGACGGCCCCAGAAGGCAGGTCACCTTGCCCGGTTGAATGGTCAGCGAAACGTTGTTCACCACCGCCTTGCCGTCGTAGCGGCGGATGATGTCGCGGATCTCCAGTCGGGGTGCCTGCACGGGGTGTCCTTTGTCGTGTCCGACGGAAAGCATCGGGTTTTCACAGACAGATAAAGCGGACAGCCCCGCCCCGCAAGGTCAGCCGCCCAGGGCCTTGCCCAGGCGCGGCAAACGGGCCTTTTTCATCAGGGCGCGCATGGTCCAGGTCTCGCCCGAAAGCCGGTCCGCCTCGGCCCGGACGGTTTCGCCGACCTGCGCCATGACCTCTGGCCGGGCCTGATGGAATCCCAGCAGAAAGCCATCGGGATCGGCTCGGCTCAGCCCCTCTTCGGCAAGGACGTTGCGGGGAAAGTCGCTGGCGTTCATGGTGACGATGACATCCGCATAGCCTGCAATGGCCGCAGCCAGCACATGGGTGTCATTGGCATCCGGCAGCCAAAGGCGCTTTTCCAGCGACGGCGGGTATGTGACCTCGGCCCGGGGCCAGGCGGCACGGACCAGGGCGATCTCTGCCCGCGCCTGGGCCTCGCCGTCCGGGCCCAGCTTGCGCGCGGCGCGGGCCCATTCCTCGAGGATGCGTTCGGACCAGAGCGGTGTATAGAACCCCGCCCTGGCGGCGCCCAGAAGCACCTCGCGCATCACGGTCGGATACAGGACGCAGGTGTCCAGCAGGACCTTCACAGGCGGAAGACCAGCGCCTTGAGATAGCCGGATTCGGCCAGTTGCGGCAGCAGCGGGTGATCCGGCCCGGCAAAACCCGTGTGCAGCAGTTGCGCGCGGCGTCCAGAACGGCCGATCCCCCGGAGGCAGGCGCCGGTAAAGGCGTTCAGATCCGCCGCATGGGAGCAGGAACAAAGCACCAGATAGCCGTCCTTGGCCACCAGCGGCGCGGCCAGGCGCGCCACGCGCTCATAGGCGCGCAATCCCTTTTCCAACGCGGGCTTGTTCGGGGCAAAAGCCGGCGGATCACAGATCACCAGGTCAAACCGCGCGTCTTCACCGGCCAGCGCCTCCAGCGTGTCAAAGGCATCACCTTGCCGGGTGGCAAAGCGGTCAGTCGCGCCCATGCGCTGCGCGCCCTCTTCGGCCAGGGCAAGCGCCGGGGCCGATCCATCGACCGCAAGCGCGCTGGTGGCGCCGCCCGCCAGCGCCGCCAGGGCAAAGCCGCCGACATGGGAAAAGACATCCAGCACGGAATGGCCCCGCGCCAGCCGGGCCACAAAGGCCTGGTTCTCGCGCTGGTCATAGAACAGGCCGGTTTTCTGCCCGCCGGTCAGATCGGCCATGTAGGTTGCGCCGTTCATCTCGACCGGCACAGCCGCGTCCGGCGCGGCCCCCCGCAACACCGTGTCCACGTCGTCGAGGCCTTCCAGCGTGCGGCCGCGCCCGGCGGCGTTCTTCAGCACGTTGGTCACGCCTGTGGCCGCAACCAGCGCCTCTGTCAGGATCTCAAGATGCGCCTCGGCCCAGGCGGCGTTCGGCTGCATCACGCAGGTGTCCCCGAAACGGTCGATCACGAGGCCGGGCAGCCCGTCACCCTCGGCATGAACCAGCCGGTAAAAAGGCGCGTCATAAACGGCCTCGCGCAGCGACACCGCCTTGGCCAGCCGGGCATGGCACCAGTCGAAATCGACCAGTGCCGACGCATCGCGGTCCAGCACCCGCGCCACGATGCGCGAGCCCGGGTTGACCACGACCGTGGCCAGGGGCTTGCGCTCGCCGTCCTCCAGCGTCGCGATGCTGCCCGGCGCCAGCGCCTTGCTGCGCCGGTCCATGACCAGCTCGTTGTCAAAGACCCAGGGCGCGCCCCGGCGAATGGCGCGCGCGTTGGCCTTGGGTTTCAGCCGCAGGATCGGCCGGTCGGGTATGGTCTTGGAATCCGTCATGCGTTTCGCTTAACTGCATTTGCGCGCCTGGGAAAGCGCCGCCGTGCAAGCAAATGCCCGACCCCGCGTGGTCGGCATACGATCCGGCCTTTACCGTTAGCGCTAACTGTCGTATGTGAGGCGCATAGCCAAGCCAGAGACGATCCCCGGAGGGAGACCCGAATGCCGCTTGATGCCACCATCGCGCGTGTCACCGCCCGTATCGAAGCCCGTTCCGAGCAGATGCGCAGCACCTATCTTGACCGCATGCGCCGCGCCGCAGACGAAGGCCCGCGCCGGGCGCACCTGACCTGCGGCAACCAGGCCCATGCCTATGCCGCCATGACCGGCGACAAGGATACGCTGGCCGAAGGGCGCGCGCCGAACCTCGGTATCGTGACCGCCTACAACGACATGCTCTCGGCTCACCAGCCGTTCGAGACCTACCCCGATGTGATCCGCGCCGCCGCGCGAGAGGCAGGCGGCACCGCGCAGGTCGCGGGCGGCGTGCCTGCCATGTGCGATGGCGTCACCCAGGGACAGGTCGGCATGGAGCTTTCGCTGTTCTCACGCGACGTGATCGCGCTGGCCACAGGCGTGGCGCTCAGCCACAACACTTTTGACGCTGCCGTCTACCTGGGCGTTTGCGACAAGATCGTGCCGGGGCTGGTGATCGCCGCCGCCACCTTTGGCTATATCCCCGGCCTTTTCATCCCCGCCGGTCCCATGACCAGCGGCTTGCCCAACGACGAAAAGGCCAAAGTGCGTCAGCAGTTCGCCACCGGCGAAGTGGGCCGGGACAAGCTGATGGAGGCTGAGATGGCCTCGTACCACGGTCCGGGCACCTGCACCTTCTACGGCACTGCAAATTCCAACCAGATGCTGATGGAGTTCATGGGGCTGCACATGCCGGGCACCAGCTTTATCAACCCGGGCACCCCGCTGCGCGAGGCGTTGACGGCGGAGGCCGCCAAACACGCGCTGTCGATCACCAACCTCGGGAATGCCTATCGCCCAGTCTGCGACGTCCTGGACGCCAAGGCCTTTGTGAACGGCATCGTCGGGTTGATGGCGACGGGTGGCTCGACCAACCTGGTCCTGCACTTGCCCGCGATGGCCCGCGCCGCGGGCATCGCGCTGGAGCTGGAGGATTTCGACGAGATCAGTTCCGTCACGCCGCTGATGGCCAAGGTCTACCCCAACGGTCTTGCCGACGTGAACCATTTCCACGCGGCGGGCGGGTTGCAATACATGATCGGCGATCTGCTGGACGCCGGCCTGCTGCACGACGACGTCAAGACCGTGGCGGGCGACGGGCTGTCGCTCTACACGCGTGAGCCGGTCCTGGATAGCGGTGCAATCTCCTACCGCGACGGCCCGCGCGAAACGCAGAATGACAAGATCCTGCGCCCCGCCCGCGATCCTTTCCAGAAAACCGGCGGGCTGAAACAGCTTTACGGCAACCTCGGGCACGGGATGATCAAGGTTTCTGCCGTCGCGCCCGAGCGCCATGTGATCGAGGCGCCGGCCCGCATCTTCCACGATCAGGAGAGCGTCAAGACCGCCTTCAAGGCCGGTGAATTCACCTCGGACACCGTTGTTGTCGTCCGTTTCCAAGGGCCGTCCTCCAACGGGATGCCGGAACTGCACGGGCTGACGCCGACGCTGGCGGTGCTTCAGGACCGCGGCCTGAAGGTGGCGCTGGTCACCGATGGCCGCATGTCCGGTGCCTCCGGCAAGGTGCCCGCCGCCATCCATGTCTCGCCCGAGGCAGCCAATGGCGGCCCGCTGGCGCGGCTACGCGACGGTGACGTGGTGCGCGTGGATGCGGTCAAAGGTACGATCGAAACCCTGGCCGAGGATTTCGACAGCCGCGCGCCGGTGCAGGCGGATCTTTCCGGCAATGGCCACGGCGTCGGCCGTGAGCTGTTCGAAGCCTTCCGCCAGAACGTCGGCCTTGCCTCCAACGGCGCCGCCGTGGTGGTGTGACCGCAGCGTCGTCTCTCTGAAAACACTCAATCCCAACGACCAAAGGGAGCCCAGGACATGACCCCCCAGACCGCCAGCCAGAGCAACGAGGCGCTCTGCCGTCTTGCCCCCGTGATCCCCGTTCTGGTGGTCGATGATATCGCCACCGCCCGCCCGCTGGCCGAGGCGCTGGTGGCCGGTGGCCTGCCGGTGCTGGAGGTGACGCTGCGCACGCCGGTGGCGCTGGACGCGATCCGCGAGATGGCACAGGTCGCGGGCGGCATAGTCGGCGCGGGCACCCTGCTGACGCCGCAGGACGTGACCGCCGCCAAGGAGGCCGGTGCGAAATTTGGCGTATCTCCCGGCGCGACGGATCGGTTGCTGCAGGCCTGCGAAGATGCCGACCTGCCGCTGCTGCCGGGCGCCGCCACCTCGTCCGAGGCCATGCGCCTGCTGGAACGCGGCTACACGGTGCAGAAATTCTTTCCCGCCGAGGCCAATGGCGGTGTGCCCGCGCTGAAATCCATCGGCGCGCCGATCCCGCAGGTGCGGTTCTGCCCGACGGGCGGTGTCAGCCCCGGCAATGCGCCCGACTACCTGGCCCTGTCCAACACGCTTTGCGTCGGTGGCAGCTGGGTCGCGCCCAAGGATGCGGTGACAAACGGCGACTGGGCCCGGATCGAGCAACTGGCCCGCGAAGCGGCCGCCTTGCCCCGGAGTTGAACCGTTCCCGGGCCGCGCTTACGGGCGCGGCCGCGATTTCCAACCGCCCCGGCGGCGCGGTTTTTGCGCCTGTTCCAGTCCCTCGCGCAGCACCTGAGTCATCGGGTGGTCGGCGTGTTCGCCGTAGCGCGCCAACAAGGCCCCGATCTGTGCCTGCATGTCGACGCCATCGGGCGCCGACAGGGCCCAGTCCAGAAAGATCGACCGGCATTCCTCGGCCGTCAGCCCCTCCATCGCGTAGGCCTCCACCATCAGGCCCTTGGGGTCGGTCGCGTCACCCTTCTTGCTCATGTCTCGTTCTCCGGTTCCGGCAGCACTTTGCCGATGATCTCTGCCGCGCGGCCAGCCCGTGACTCAAGGTCCGACCGCATGGTTTCCATGTCGGGGGCCTCGGCCAGGCGCAACAGGAAGGTGCAGCCGCCAAGGCCCAGCTTGTCCGGGTCAATCGCGTCTTCGCTGACCAGCCGCGCGCCGATCTGCAAGGACCAGAACAGCTCGTAGGCGGCAATCAGCGCCTTGCGGTCGTCCTCGTCCAGCCAGGTGGCCAGCCGCAGCGCCCTCGGCGCCTCGCGCACGGGGCGCCCCGCCTCCAGCGCACATAATTGCGCAAAGAGCTCGATGTCCTGCAACCGCCCCGGCCCGATCTTGGCATCCAGCGGCCCCCCCGGCCCCTTGGCCGCCGCGATACGCGCGCGCATTTCGGCCACGCCGCGCCGGATCTGGGGCACGTCGCGGGCCTTGCCGATGACCTCCTTGCGCAGCGCCTCGACATCCTCGGCCAGTTTCCCCGGGCCCGCGACCACCCGCGCCCGCGTCAGCGCCAGGTGTTCCCAGACCCAGGCCTCTTCGCGCTGGTAGCTCTGGAAAGAGGCCCAGGACGTCGCAACCGGCCCCTGGTTGCCAGAGGGGCGCAGACGCATGTCGATTTCATAAAGCTTGCCCTCGGCCATCGGCGCCGTCATCGCGGTGATCAGCGCCTGGGTCAGCCGCGCGTAATAGGTCCGGCTGGCCAGCGGCTTGCGCCCCTCCGAGGCCTCGACCCCCTGCGCATCGTAGATCACGATCACGTCCAGGTCGGACCGCGCGTGCTGGCGCCGCGCGCCCAGCGATCCCATACCCAGAACAACCGCGCCGCGTCCCGGCGGGGGGCCGTGTTTCTCGGCGAACATGGTCTGCACCTCGGGCCAGACGGCGGCCAGCGAGGCCCCCGCAAGATCGGCATAAGCCTTGCCCGCCTCCTCTGGTCCCATCAACCCGCGCAACAGGTGCACACCGATGCGGAAATGCCAGTCCTTGGCCCAGCGGCGGGCGGCGTCCAGTTTGCGCTCGTAGTCTCCCGCTTCTTCCAACTGCGCGACCAGCGCCGCGCGCAATGCATCCGACCCCGGCCAGTCGCTGAAGAAATCCCCGGCGATCACCGCGTCGAAGACGCTGGCATTGCGGGACAGGTAGCGCGCCAGGTCCGGCGAGGTGCCAACGATGTCCACCAGAAGGTCGATCAGCTGATGGTTGGCCTCGAAGAGCGAGAAAAGCTGCACCCCGGCGGGCAGCCCGGCCAGGAAGCTGTCAAAGGCCTTCAGCGCCTCCTCGGGCCGGTCGGTCTGGCCGAGCCTGCGCAGGATCTCGGGCCGCAGGCGTTCGAAAATGGTGACGGCCCGCTGCGAGCGCAGGCACGGATAGTTGAGCCAGCGACCCGGCACAGGACTGTCGGCAAAGACCTCGGGCACCTCCTGGTCGGTGCCGGACCCGGGGGCAAAGAAGCCTTCGGTCAGGTCCTGGACCTCGGTCAGGCGGTCGCTCAGCTCACGCTCGACCTCTGCCAGATCGCGCCCCATCAGGCAGGCCAGCCGTTCCATCCCCTCGGGCGATTTCGGCAGGTTGTGGGTCTGCGCGTCCCCGATCATCTGGATGCGGTGTTCAACCTCGCGGTGGGCCCGGTAGTGCCCGCTCAGCACCCTGGCCACATCGCCCGGGATCCAGCCCTTGTCCGCCAGTCGCGCCAACCCTTCGACCGTGCCGCGCACCCGCAATTCGGGGTCCCGCCCGCCGGCGATCAGCTGCCGGGTCTGGGTAAAGAATTCGATCTCGCGGATGCCACCGCGCCCCAGCTTCATGTTGTGGCCCGGCAGGGTAATCCCGCCGCCCAGGCCCTTGTGCTCGCGAATGCGCAACCGCATGTCATGCGCGTCCTGAATGGCGGCGAAATCCAGGTGCTTGCGCCAGACGAAAGGGGTCAGCACCTCCAGAAAGCGCCCGCCAGCCTCCAGATCCCCTGCCGAGGGGCGTGCCTTGATATAGGCGGCCCGTTCCCATGTGCGCCCGACGCTCTCATAATAGCGTTCTGCGGCTTCCATCGCCATGCAGACGGGTGTCACCGCCGGATCGGGCCGCAACCGCAGATCGGTGCGAAAGACATAGCCATCGCCGGTCAGGTCGTTCAGCGTCGCCGCCATCTTGCGGGTGGCCCGGACAAGGCTGGCGCGGGCCTCGTGATAGTCTGCCGGGTCGTACTGCTGTTCGTCGAAGAGGCAGATCAGGTCGATGTCCGAAGAATAGTTCAGCTCTCCGGCGCCCATCTTGCCCATCGCCAGCGCCACCATGCCGCCCGCCGTGGCAATGTCGTCCTCGGTCTTGCCCGGCAGCTTGCCGCGCGTGATCTCGGGTGTGATCGCCGCCCGCAAGGCCAGCGAGACCGACAGATCCGCGAAATCGCTGAGCGTCCCCGTGACCTGCTCCAGCTCCCAGGCGCCGGACAGGTCGCACAGCGCGACCAACAGCGCCATCCGCCGCTTGGCTTGCCGCAGAGCGACGCCGATCTGAGCCGGGGCGACCTCTTCGAGGCCGGCATACACCGCCTTGACCGCGCCCTCCGGGTCCGTAACCGCAGCTTCCAGCCAGGCGCTCTCCTTGCCGATGAGGCCCCGCAGGTAGGGGCTCGATCCGGCCGTTCCTTCGATCAGCTCTGCCAGGCCCCCGGTCGCCCAGGGACACTCTTCAAGCGCCTCCGCGCCCCGGTCGGGTTCGAAGGCGCGCGGCGTGCGGGTCATGCGTTGTTCCAGCGTCATGGCGGCAGATGGCCACCAAACGCGACCGAGCGCAACTCCCTTGCAGCCGCCCCGCCCCTGTCCCAGTCTGCGCCGCGAACCACTGAGGATCCGATTGATGAGCAAGAGTTTGAAACGTGTCCGCAAAGCGCTCGAAGATGCGGGACTGCCGCATGAGATCCGCGAGGTCGGCCAGGCCCGCACCGCACAGGAGGCCGCCGACAGCGTCGGCTGTCACCTTGACCAGATCGCCAAGTCGATCATCTTTCGGGCCGAGAACAGCGGCGAGGCGGTGCTTTTCCTCACCGCGGGCGGCAACAAGGTCTGCTCGGACAAGGCCACGGCCCTTGCGGGTGAGCCGCTGGGCAAGGCGGATGCGGCGCTGATCCGCGCCCAGACCGGCTTTGCCATCGGTGGTGTGTCTCCGGTCGGTCACCTGACCCCGATCCGCGCCTGGATCGATCCCCGCCTGATGGAGTTTCAAGAGGTCTGGGCCGCCGCCGGAACACCCCGGCATGTCGTGGCGATGGACCCGCGAGAGTTGCCGCGCCTGACCGGGGCCGTCGAGGCGGAGTTTACGCTTTGAACGCCCCCCCCCGGGGGGATATATTTTGCCAAAACACCTCGGCGGGAGGCGACGGACGGGAGACGGAACAACTCCCCTTTCCACCACAGGCCGCTGATAATAAACGTGTTTCCAGTTAATGTAAAAAACGTTCACATCAACCCTTGAAAGCCCGCCCCCAAACTCCGATCTGATGTAATGTGAAAGGCATTCACATAACGCAGAAACGGAGAGAGACATGACCACCGCCGCATATACGACCCAGCTGCCCGCCAATGCCGGCTGGCTCACACGGGCCGAGGCATGGCTGGATCACAAGGGGAAAGGCGCATGGATCGCGGCAATGGTCCTGGGCTTCATCTTCTTCTGGCCCATTGGCCTCGCCCTTCTCGCCTACATGATCTGGAGCAAACGCATGTTCAGCAAGTCCTGCCGTCACGCCTCGCGTCACCACGAAGGCCGCAAGGCCGTCTGGGCCGCGATGAAACCCTCGGGCAACAGCGCGTTCGACGCCTACAAGTCCGATACCCTGCGCCGCCTCGAAGCCGAACAGGAAGCCTTTGAACAGTTCCTGGAGCGCCTGCGCGAAGCCAAGGACAAGTCCGAGTTCGACCAGTTCATGGACGACCGCGAGCGTCGGGCCAAATCCGAGGTCGGCGAAACCGAAAACGCCTGACCATCCGGGTGCCCCCGACAAACGGGGGCGCCCTGCCCTTTACCTTGCTGGAGCCAACGATGTATTCCGACACCATGTCCCATCTGCCCGATCCTGACCGCCAGGCGGCTTTTTACGAAGGCGTGACCGTCAAACGCGGCCTCGCCTGGGTGGTGGACACCGTGCTGATTTCGCTGATTACCCTGCCCGTCGCCGTCTTTTCCATCGTCGGCCTCTTCATGCTGCCGCTGATGTTCCTGCTGATCGGGTTTCTTTACCGCTGGATGAGCATTGCCGGAAAATCCTCGACCCCGGGGATGCGCCTGATGAATATCGAGTTCCGCAATGCCTGGGGCGCACGCTTTGACGGCGGCGAGGCGTTTTTGCACACGCTGGGCTACACGCTGATCGCCACCACGGTGATTCTGCAGATCGCCTCCATCGTGCTGATGTTCGTCAGCGAACGGGGCCAGGGCCTGCACGACATGGTGCTGGGCACCGTCGCCCTGAACCGTCGCGCCTGAGGCAACAGAGCCGCTCGAAACCACGGATCTTTTCCCGTCTCGCGGGCGGTTAACTATGAAATCGGAAAAGCCTCGCTGCTGCGGGGCCTTGCCGTGCCGAAAGGCTTGGCGCGCGGCGGGATCGTTGTTACCGTTTCGTTAAATTTTTCGAAGGTATCCGCTCGATGCGTCACTCGCTTCCGCTTGCACCGCAGTTCTACGTCACTGCTCCCCAGCCCTGCCCGTATCTTGCGGACAGGATGGAACGGAAGCTGTTTACTGCCCTGCAAGGGGATTCCGCGCAAAAACTGAACGATTCCCTGTCCAAGCAAGGGTTCCGTCGGTCGCAGAACGTGCTCTATCGGCCCTCCTGCGCCGATTGCGCCGCCTGCCTGTCCGCCCGGATCGACGTCACGCGCTTTCAGCCCACGCGCAACCAGCGCAAGGTCATCAAGCGCAATGCGGCGCTGGAACGCCGTGCCACCAGCCCTTGGGCGACAGAGGAACAATACGAACTGTTCCGCCGCTACCTGGATGCGCGCCACGCCGATGGCGGCATGGCCGACATGGACGTGTTCGAATTTGCCGCCATGATCGAGGAAACCCCGATCCGCAGCCGCGTGCTCGAGTATTTCGATCCCGAAAGTGACAAGCTGGTGGCAACCTGCCTGACCGACATGCTCGATGACGGGCTTTCGATGGTCTATTCCTTCTATGAACCGGACATGCCGCGCCACTCGCTGGGCAAGTGGATGATCCTCGACCATGTCGAGATCGCCCGCGAGGCAGGCCTGCCCTACGTCTACCTGGGCTACTGGGTGCCGGGCAGCGACAAGATGGGGTACAAGGCTCAGTTCGACGCGCTCGAGATCTACCGGCGCGGGGTCTGGGAACGGCTGGAGAATGCCAGCGATTTTTCCTCGGACATGCATCCCCTGTCGACCGATCCCATTGCCGAGCAGGTGGCGAACATCTCTTTCCCCGATACGCGCGGCTAAAATCCGGACGATTTCTCGTGATCTGATCCCTCCACTTCGCTGGTGGACGGGAAATGTCGCCGATAGACGCAAATCCTGGTTGCGCTAACCTAGCAATGCGTGCATCCCCCAAATTTGACCAAGCGGTAAAACCCGTCCCGGGAAAAGCTGCAAGAGGACCGATCGGATGCCATCTCACGAAGATCAGCTGCGCAATATCCTGCACGCGCTGGAGGCCTACGACCTGGAAACGCGAATCCATGTCGTGCGCGAGGTGACCGTGCCCTTGCTGGAACATCTGGGCTATTCGCTGGCGCGCGATGCAGCGGCGACGGCGGCCTCTTCGGCCTTTATCCTGGCGGCGGAGCTGGAAAAGCGACTGGCCAAGATCGGCACCATGATCTCGGAGGATGGCGACTAGACGGCTCCCCCATCCGCGCAGTCCAGCAGACAGGGAAAGGGCGGGCCATATGGCCCGCCCTTTCCCGTTTCGGCGTGTCGTCCCTGGTCAGTGACCGAGGAGCGACGGCACGATGGTCACGATCCCCGGGAACAACGCCAGGATCGCCAGACCGACGACCTGGATCAGGACGAAGGGGATGACCCCGCGATAGATATGGCCCGTCGTGACCTCCTTGGGGGCGACACCACGCAGGTAGAACAGCGCGAAGCCGAACGGCGGTGTCAGGAAGGAGGTCTGCAGGTTGACCGCAATCATGATCGTCACCCATTTCGGATCGAAATGCGCGCCGTAGATCACCGGCCCGACGATCGGGATCACGATGTAGATGATCTCGAGGAAGTCGAGCACGAAGCCCAGGATGAACAGGATGATCATGACGATGATGAAGGCCGTGCGCGGATCGTCGTAGCTGCGCAGGAAGTCCTGGATGTATTCCTCACCCCCGAAGGAGATCACGACCAGGTTCAACAGCTGCGACGCAACGAGAATGGTAAAGACCATCGACGTCACCTTCGCCGTTTCCCGCACCGCCGGTGTCAGCACCCCGGAACGGAACAGCACCCAGCAGCTGAACAGCAGCCCGAAGAAGGCATAAAGCCAGCAGGCATAGGCAAAGAGGAAGGCAAGCCAGGTGGCGCCGCTGACCTCTTCGACGTTGACCCGCAGGTCAAAGTTGACGCCGGTCAGGATCATCAGGATCACCGCGAGGGTCGACCAGATGATGATCTTGGGCGATTTGTCCTCCTCCGACAGCTTGCGGTAGGCGGCCAGCATGATCGCCCCTGCCGCCCCCAGCGCCGCGGCAGGCGTCGGGTTGGTGATGCCGCCCAGGATCGAGCCCAGAACCGCGACGATCAGGACCAGCGGCGGAAAGACCACGCGCAACAGCTCGTTCTTGGACAAGAGCTTCATCGCGTAGACACAGCCGTAGATCGTGATCGCCCAGGGCAGGACCATCAGCACGACGGTCATCATGGACGAACTTGTCGGTCCGATCAGCAGGATGTCCACCACCAGGCCCAGGATGATCCCCACCGCCCCGATCTGCAGCGGCAGCGGGGTCGACGAGGGTGAAACGCCCCGCGCCACGGCCAGGATCAGGCCGAAGATCACCGCCAGCGTCGCGATACCGGTGCCGATTGGAGCCGCGTTGGCGATCTTTTCGACTTGCAGTTCGGCGATGCGCTCGTCGCTCAACCGGGTGCTCTGCTGGGCCCCGCCCTGGGCGTCGATCTCGGCTTGTTCGGCCACCGCCTTGTCCCAGGCCGCCTGCCCGTGCAGGTCGATCATCGACGCCTTGCACTGGTCAGAGACACTGGTCCGCAGCGAAGCGGACTCGCCGGATTCCGAGAAGCTATCGACCTTGACCGACTGGCTGCCGACGATGCCGACCTCTGCCAGCAGGATCGTGCCCGCGATCAGTGCGATCGGAACCCCCAGGAACCAGGTAAAGGCCTCGCCCCGGGTGATGGGCTCGCCCTCGCCCTCGCCCAGCGAGACCGCAGGCGCCTTGGAGGGGTTCAGCATCGCGTAGCCGAAGGCATAGAGCGCGTAGAGCAGCGCGAGCAGGATACCCGGCAACAGGGCCGCCTGGAACAACGTGCCCACCGAAACCACCGCCGGCTCACCCAGGAAGGTCAGCGCGTCGGAACAGCCGGCCAGTTGTGCCCGGTCTTCCTGTGCCGCGGAATAGAGATCACCTGCCAGCGTACCCAGTAGCACGATCACGATCGAGGGCGGGATGATCTGCCCCAGCGTGCCAGAGGCCGCGATGACCCCGGTCGCCAGTTCCGGCGCGTAGTTGTTGCGCAACATGGTGGGCAGGGCCAGCAGGCCCATCGTCACCACGGTGGCGCCAACGATCCCGGTCGAAGCCGCGAGGAAGGCGCCGACGACGACGATGCTGACGGCCAGGCCGCCGGGCAGCGGGCCAAAGACGCGCGCCATCGTGGTCAGGAGGTCGTTGGCGATCTTCGAGCGTTCCAGAACGATGCCCATCAGGACGAACATCAGAACCGCCAGCAGCGTCTCGATCGACTGGCCTGCGATCACCCGTTCGTTGATCCGGTTGACGATGAAAGAGATGTTCCTGTCCATCGCGGTTTCCCAGCCCTGCGGGAAAACCGGCACCTCGACCCTTGGCAATTCCGGGTTTCGGAAGATCGAGATCGCATTTTCATTGGCGCCGCTGGCAAGCAGCGCGTTATAGGCCTCCGAACTGGTGTCGATGGCCTGGTGTATCAGCAGCCCCCCGCTGTCGAGGGCCGCGATGATCCCGAAGGAAATGATCCCCGCGCCGCCGATGGCAAAGGCCACCGGAAAGCCCGACAGGATCGCCGAAAAGAGCGTCAGAAAGACGATGATCAGGCCGATCTCGACGCCATCCAATCCAAACAACATGCGCCTGCCTCTCAGAATTCCGCGTGGTCGTAGGGCTCTTCGCCCGCTTCAAGCTGGTCGTAGTCGAGGTGTTTTCCCGCCGAGTCCTCGCCCTCCTTCCACTCGAGGAACGAGCGATAGAAAAAGGTCCAGGCCTGGATGAAGATCAGCGCCAGCATGACCGAAACCAGGATCTTGAACAGGAAGTAGGCGTTGAAGCCGTTGGGGCTGAAACCGATGGTCTCGATGTTCCAGCGCACCGCGCGTGCCTTGAGCAGCAGCCGGTCCAGCCCGTCCGAGGCCGAAGGATTGGGCACGATCAGGTGGCGCCACATGAAGAACCAGGCGTACATCCAGATCAGCGTCGCCACGGGAAGCATGAAGAAAAGCGACCCGAACATGTCGATCATCCGCTTTACCCGGTGGCTGACCGCCGAATAGACCAGATCGACACGGACATGCCCGCCCTGCACGAAGGTGTAGGTCAGGCAGAGCGCGACCACCATCGCGTTGTACAGCTTCAGCTCTTCGGCGAACCACGAGACATCGAACTGCACCGGGATGCCGAAGCCGAGCGAGATGTCGGGCCGGGCAAAGATCCGCTGCATGAAGACGATCACAACCTGTTGCAGCACCATGATCAGGCCGGCCCAGGCAAAGAAACGCCCGACGGTATTGGCCATGCCCTCGAGCACCCGCACGGTCCCCCAGAGGAACCGGTTGCTGTAGAGCCCGGCCAGAAAGATCACCAGGAAGAAGGTGAAAACCACAAAGAAGAACTCGACCGAAGCGCCGTAGTAGACGAAGCGCATCACCGCTTGCTTGTCTTCCGTCGTATTCTCCCAGCTCAACCAGTCCAGCCAGGCCATCGGATGCGTGATCGCATAGCCAAGGTTCCAGAAGGCCAGGGCGATGTTTTCCGCCACCCAGACCAGGAACCCGCCGATGGCGCCGAAGAACGAGCCCGTCGCGGCCTCTGCTTCCATCATGTCCCCCAAAATTATCGGTCCGGCTGTCAGGCCGGTATCACCAGGCGCCACGCCTCACCTGCGCGGCGCGACGGCGGGACAGTCGTAAGAACCGCCCGCCAATGCCGAAAAGGCCCCCGCGCAGCAAGGGCCTTTCCAGTGATCGGTGCGGGATCAGCCCAGCACGCGGTCGCGCTGTGCGACGTAGGTGCCCGACGAGGTCTTGATCCAGGCCGAGGACGACTTCATCGAGGCCATCGCGCTGTCGTGGATGCGCTTATACAGGTCGTCGCCCATGTTCTCTGCGTGGACCTCCGCCGAGGCCTTGCCGAAGGCGTCCCAGACGCTGTCGGGGAACTCGCGGATGGTCACGCCCGAGGATTGCAGACGCTGCAGCGCCGCACCGTTGGCCGACAGGAACTGGCCCAGGTTCCACTGGTGCGCTTCGGCAGAGGCGATCTCGACGATCTTCTGGTGCGCCGGCGACAGGCTGTCAAAGACGTCGCGGTTGGTGGCGACCGAAAGGCTTGCGCCCGGCTCGTGGAAACCGGCGGTGTAGTAGATCTTGGTGATCTCCTGGAAGCCGGCCTTTTCGTCCGCCCAGGGGCCGATCCACTCGGTGCCGTCGATCGCGCCGGAGGACAGCGCCTGGTAGACTTCGCCGCCGGGGATGTTCTGCACCGATGCGCCCAGTTTACCCAGGGCCTGGCCGCCAAGGCCGGGCATCCGGAACTTGAGGCCGTTGAAATCCTCGGGGCCGGTGATCTCGTTGCGGAACCAGCCGCCGGATTGCGCGCCGGTGTTGCCGCCCAGGAACGACTTGAGACCAAAGATCTGGCCCAGTTCGTCGTGCAGCTCCATGCCGCCGTCGAAGTAGTACCAGTTCACCTGTTCCTGTGCGGTCAGACCGAAAGGCACAGCGGTGAAAAAGGCATAGCCCGGGTGCTGACCGACAAAGTAATAGTCGGCACCGTGGTACATGTCGGCCTGACCGGCGGTCACGGCGTCAAAGACCTCGAATGCGCCCACGAGTTCGCCGGCGGCCTTGAGGTCGACGGTCAGCTGGCCGTCGGTCATTTCGGTGATAATGGTCGCAACACGCTCGGCGGCGTCATGCACACCGGCCAGGCCACGGCTCCAGGTGGTGACCATGGTCAGGGTCCGCTTGCCCTGCGCGTAGGCCGGGGCGGCCAGCGTCGAGGCGGCAGCAGCGCCGGCACCAAGGGTCGAGTTGCGAAGGAAAGAACGACGATCCATTGAAATCCTCCCAGATTTTGTTTCTGCACGGGGCTCCCCACCTCGCGCGGATCGGTTTGAGTGCGGGCACCCTAGGGACTGTTTCTGACCTTGGGAATACCCAGTGCTACGGAGACAGGCAGGAAAAACGGCTTCCCGTACGGAAAGCAGGCGCGTTGCGAACGCCCCCCTTCGCCCGCATCTGCGCGCGGCACATATCCGGGGCGTTCCCATTGCCCCGGGCTTGTGGTTTTCTGGGTCCATGCGCGCGCGCTTTCGTCTGACCTACGGGCAAAAGCTCTTTCTGCTGGCCAGCCTGCCGCTGGTGCTGGCGGTCTCTGCCATTGCGCTATTGGTGGCCCAGCAGGCCCGCAGCCTGGCCGAGCGCGAGATCCACGGCCTCGAGACGCAGCTTCTTGAGGCCAAGAAGCGCGAATTGCGCAATTACGTCACCCAGGCACGCAACGGGTTCTATTTTGTCTACGGCTCCGCCGCGCCCGACGATGAAGAGGCCAAGACGCAGGTGCTGCAGATCCTGGCCGCGATGATCTATGGCGAAGAGGGCTTCTTCTTTGTCTACGACTACGACGGGCAGAACCTCGTGTCCCCGCGCCAGACGCACATGATCAATACCAACCAGTGGAGCCTCACCGACAGCGAGGGCACCTTTGTCGTGCAGGAGTTCATCGAAACCGCACGCCAGGGGGCGGGCTATGTCGATCATCTCTGGCCCAAACCCTCGACCGGCGAAGAAGGCCGCATGGTGACCTATGTGCTTGGCCTGCAGGATTGGCGTTGGGCAGTGGGGACAGGCGTCTTCATCGACGATGTCCTGGGCAGCGTCGCCGCCTCGCGGGCCGAAGTCGAGGCCCGTGTGCAGCGCAACTTCATCTATATCGGGGCCATCACGCTGGGGGCGCTGCTGCTGGTCTTTGTCTCGGGGCTGGTTCTGAACCTGCGTGAGCGGCGGCTGGCGGATGCCAAGCTGAAACAGCTGACCCAGCGTGTGCTGGATGCCCAGGAAGAGGAACGCGGCCGCGTGGCGCGCGAGTTGCACGACGGGATCAGCCAGATCCTGGTCGGCGTAAAATACGCACTGGACATCGCGCGGCGGCGCGTGACCGCAGGCGATCCCCGGGCCGAGGAAACCCTGGCCAAGGGCGCCGACCACTTGGGCCAGGCCATCAACGAGGTCCGCCGCATCAGCCGCGACCTGCGCCCCGGCGTGCTGGACGACCTGGGCCTTGGCCCCGCCATCAAGGCGCTGGCCGAGGAATTCCGCCAGCGCACCGGCATAGAGACGGAATTCACCACCGTCGTCTTTCGCAACCGGCTGGACCAGGAGGCCAAGATCGCGCTGTTCCGGATCGCGCAGGAGGCCCTGACCAACATCGAACGCCATTCCGGCGCCAGCCACGTCAGCATCGACATCCGGGGCCACCGCGCCGGCGCCACCCTGCGCGTCGCCGACAACGGAACGGGGATGCGTGACGCACCCGGCACCGCGCGGGGGATCGGGCTGCGCAACATGCAGGAACGCATGGACCAGTTGAACGGAACGCTGCGTATCTTGTCGTCCCGCGACGGCACGGTTATCGAGGCGCAGGTGCCTCTGACCCACCTGCTGCCACCCGAAGAAAGCGCCGCCCCCCAACCGAAAGCCCGCGCATGACCCCTGCCCCCACCCGAGTCGTTGTTGTCGATGATCACCCGATGGTCGCCGAGGGGATCGAGGCGATCCTGGAAAGCTATGACGACATCGACGTGATCGCCACGCTGTCGGACGGTCAGAGCATGATCGACCAGCTGGACAGCCTGTCGCCGGATGTCATCCTGATGGATCTCAACATGCCCGGCCTTGGCGGATTGTCAGCGACGGAAATGATCCTCGAACGCCGTCCGGCCACGCGCATCCTGATCCTGTCGATGCACGACTCGCCCGAATATATCTCGACCGCGCTCAGCCACGGCGCGCGGGGCTATGTCCTGAAGGACGTGCCTACCGACGAGATCAAGCGCGCCATCGACGTTGTCATGGGGGGCGCGCAATACCTTTGTCCCGGGGCCGAAGGCGCGCTGGCGCCGCGCGGCGAGGAACGCGAGCAGCTGACCAACCGCGAACAGATGGTGCTGCTGCAACTGGCGCAGGGCATATCGAACAAGGAGGTGGCGGTCGCGCTGGATATTTCCGTGCGCACGGTAGAGACGCACCGCAAGAACATCCGGCGCAAGCTGGGTGTCAGCAGTACCGCCGCGCTGATGCGCTATGCTCTGGAACACGGGGTCTTGCAGGGAACGGGCGCGAACCTGTGATCGTGCCAAGTTTCATCCAAGACGAAGCCACCCGTGGTGTCAGAGACTGACACCAATCTTTTCGCGGTCACATTCCTCCCAGAACTTGTAGACCGCCGCCGGGATGACCTGCGGCTTGGACAGTTCTGGCTGTGCCTCTGCGACGTGGTTGGAAGGCACGCCGCCAAGCGCCGCGGCAAGACCCATCAGCGCCACAAGGGCCACGGCCTTGCAGATCGTGAAATCGCGGTAAAAAATGTTCTTTTTCATGTCGAGACCCTCGTCTCCTCCTGATGCGCCCTCAGCATCGCCGATGCCCCGGCTTTGCACAACTCACGTTGCCGCGCGCGATTGTTGCAATTCCGTCAACCGGTCCCGTGCGCACTCATGCCTGCCTCTGTCAGGCTGGTCCGTTTGTCGTGGTGCCCGCCCTGCAGGCCAAGCCCCAGGGCAATGCATAGCGCAAGACACAGGGCCTTGACCGCGGTGAAGTTCCTGACTTTCCGTGATCGCAACATGGCTTTCTCCACCCGAACTGATCTGTCGGGGACGCTTTGCCAGATGCCCTGCCCCACCGGCAATTCCCGTTTTGCGCATATGCGCACCGCATTTCTGCATGGGTCACCAAATGTGCGCCCATCCGTTTCGGGAAATTTTCGCAAAGTCCGCGCGCCCCAAGATGAAATTTGCTTTCTTCCACTTCGGCGGTTGACGCCTCGAGTTTCGCGCCATAGGGTCCCCGCGCAATGCAAAGGAGCCTCGGGCATGTCCACGCTAGTGGTAATTGTAGGAAAAAGGCGCATGGGCCGGTAATCCGGAACCCTTCCAGGACCCCATGCGCCCCCGAACTGACCCTCGGGGGCTTTTTTGTGCGCAAATGTACAGTGTCGTGAACGGAGAACAATGCGATGACACGTCAGATGACCGGAGCGAAAATGGTGGTTCAGGCCCTCAAGGACCAGGGCGTGGACACGGTATTCGGCTATCCCGGCGGCGCTGTACTACCCATCTATGATGAGGTCTTTCAGCAGAACGACATCCGCCACATCCTGGTTCGTCACGAACAGGGCGCGGTTCACGCCGCAGAGGGCTATGCCCGCGCCACCGGCAAACCCGGTGTTGTCCTTGTCACCTCGGGCCCCGGCGCCACCAACGCGGTGACCGGCCTGACCGATGCGCTGATGGACTCGATCCCGATTGTCGTGCTGACCGGGCAGGTCCCGACCTTCATGATCGGCTCTGACGCCTTTCAGGAGGCGGACACGGTCGGCATCACCCGTCCCTGCACCAAGCACAACTGGCTGGTGAAGGACACCGCGCGGCTGTCGTCGACCATCCACGAGGCGTTCCATGTCGCCACCTCGGGCCGTCCCGGCCCGGTGCTGGTCGATATTCCCAAGGACGTCCAGTTCGCCAGCGCAGAGTATCAGGGCCTTCCCAAGACCTCGGTCAGCCACTACCAGCCGCAGGTCAAGGGCGACATGGAGATGATCGAAGCCCTGGTCGAGGCGATCGAGATGGCAGAGCGCCCGGTGTTCTATACCGGCGGCGGCGTCATCAACTCTGGCCCCGCGGCCAGCCAGCTGTTGCGCGAACTGGTGGATGCCACCGGCTTTCCCATCACCTCGACGCTGATGGGCCTTGGCGCCTATCCCGCATCGGGCCGTCACTGGCTGGGGATGCTGGGCATGCACGGTCTCTACGAGGCCAACCTCGCGATGCACGGCTGTGACCTGATGATCAACGTGGGTGCGCGCTTTGACGACCGGATCACGGGCCGCATCGATGCCTTCAGCCCGAATTCGCACAAGGCGCATATCGACATTGACCCATCCTCGATCAACAAGGTGATCAAGACCGACATCCCGATCATCGGCGACGTGGGCCATGTGCTTGAAGACGTGCTGAAGATCTGGAAATCGCGCGGCCGCAAGGTCAACCGCGAGGCGCTGTCGAAATGGTGGTCGCAGATCGAGGAATGGCGCAAGGTCGATTGCCTGAAGTTCAAGCCCTCGGAAAACACTATCAAGCCGCAGCACGCGCTGGCCCGGCTGGAGGCGCTGACCAAGGGCCATGACCGCTACATCTGCACCGAGGTCGGTCAGCACCAGATGTGGGCGGCGCAGTACCTGGGCTTCGAGGATCCCAACCGCTGGATGACTTCCGGGGGTCTGGGCACCATGGGCTATGGCTTTCCGGCCTCTGTCGGCGTGCAGGTGGCTCATCCGGACGCGCTGGTCATCAACGTCGCGGGCGAGGCGTCCTGGCTGATGAACATGCAGGAAATGGGCACGGCGGTGCAGTACCGCCTGCCGGTCAAGCAGTTCATCCTGAACAACGAACGCCTTGGCATGGTGCGCCAGTGGCAACAGTTGCTGCATGGTGAGCGGTATTCGCACTCCTGGTCCGAAGCGCTGCCCGATTTCGTCAAGCTGGCCGAGGCCTTTGGCGCCAAGGGCATCCATTGCCAGGACCCGGCGGACCTGGACGATGCGATCATGGAAATGATCGAGTACGACGGGCCGGTGATCATGGATTGCCTCGTCGAAAAGCACGAAAACTGCTTCCCGATGATCCCGTCGGGCGAGCCGCACAACAAGATGCTGCTCGGCGAAGCCAATGCGACCAATGCCATCGCCGGCAAGGGCGCGGTGCTGGTCTGATCCCGCATCGCCTGACAGAACAGAAACGCGTCGGCCTTGGGGCCGGCGCGTTTTTCTTTGCGCCTTGCCCCTGCGTTGTGGTTGCCAGGGCGACACCGGCTTGCCGAAACCGTCGTCAGAGCGTTTTCGCGGCGCAATTTCGACAATTTCAGGCGATACCCGGGCCATCATGGACGTGACACGACCCTTCATCAGAGCATTTTCTCACCGGTGGCTTGCCTGCCGGAAACGGCTTGTGCGGCAGGCAGGGCCAAACGCCCGCACCCCGGTGACGGGATGAGCGACGCGGCGCGCCGCCTGCACTGGCTGGACCGCGCCAAGGGGGCGGGGATCATCCTGGTGGTCTTTGGCCATGCCTGGATCGGGGCGCGGGCGGCGGGGATTCTGATCCCAGACGTCCAGTTCCGCACCGTCGAAACGCTGATCTACAATTTCCACATGCCGCTCTTCTTCCTGCTGTCCGGCGTCACCTTCGAGGCCTCCGCCCGGCGCCGCCCCTTGCTCCGTGGAATGAAGGACAAGGCAATCCGCCTGCTCTGGCCGCTGCTTGTCTGGACCTATATCTTTGCTGGCTTCCGCTTTCTGGCCGGTGGGGCCGCGAACAATCCGGAAGGGCTGTCCGGTCTGCTGGTCTGGCCCCTGCCGCCGCGAGATCACCTGTGGTTCCTCTGGGCGCTCTTCCTGATCCAGATGCTGGGCCTGCTTGTCGCCGTGCCCGGAGAAAAGCCCCGCCCGGCCTGGCTCTGGCTGGTCCTCGCGCTGGGTGCCGGCGGGCTGGTCTCGCTGCCCGGCCTGCCATTGGGACCGTTGACGGTAAATGCCGCGTTGCACCTGGGGATTTTCCTCTTGGGTGTCTGGCTGGCGCGGCAACCGCCGTTGCCCTCGGGCCTGCCGATGGCGCTGAAGGCATTGACCGTCTTCCTCGTGGTGCAGCTGGTCAGCTTTGCCCTGCCCGAAACCGTGCTGGGGTTTCAGGTGGTCGCGGCACTGCTCTCGCTCTGCTTCATTGTCATGATGAATGGGCCGCAGGGCCAAGGCGGTCGCCTGGGCCGGGTACTGGAACGGCTGGGGCAGCTTTCGATGCCCATCTACCTGGCGCATACGCTGTTTACCGCGGCCACAAGGATCGTCCTGTTCAAATTCACCACCGATGCGACGGTGCACCTGGTGCTGGGCACGCTGGCTGGGCTGATCGGGCCTGTCATTCTGTATTATGCGTTCCGCCGCTTTTCCTCGCCGCGGCTCCTTGGGTTCTGAAGAGGTCCGGGGTCAGCCCGCGACCCGGGTCCCGTCCCCGGTATCAAGCTGCCTGGCGATGGCCTGCATCAGGGTCGAGCCACGCACCGGTTTGCTCAGGAACCCGTCCATGCCAACCGCCCGGGCCTCTTCGCGATCCTTCTCGAATGCATTGCCAGTCAGCGCGATGATCGGACGATGGGGCCAACCCCGCATCCGGGCGGTCTCGCGGATCATCCGGGTGGCATCCAACCCGTTCATCACCGGCATCGACAGGTCCATCAGGACAAGATCGAACCTGTCGGGATGAAAGAGTTCGACCGCCGCGCGCCCGTTGTCGGCAAGCGTGACCTCGGCGCCCCGCCGCTCCAGCAGTTTCTGTGCGACGGCCTGGTTGGTGCGGTTGTCCTCGGCCACCAGCACGCGAATCCCGTCCAGCCGCATCTGCGCAAGGGCCAGTGGTTCCGACAGCGGTTTGCCCGAGGCAACCGCGGACAAGGGCAGATCCACGGTAAAGACTGATCCCAACCCCAGGGTCGACCGCGCGGAAATCTCTCCGCCCATCGCGCCGATCAACCGTTTTGAAATGCTCAGGCCCAGCCCCGTCCCCTCGAAGGCGCGATCACGGCCCTGGTGGACCTGCTCGAAAGGGTCAAAGATCGCGGCAAGCCGGCCCGCAGGGATACCGATGCCCGTGTCTGAAACGGCAAAGCGCAGCATGCCGCCACTGGTCGTCACCCGCGACAGGCGCAGAGACACCTCGCCCGCCACCGTGAACTTGATCGCATTGCCCATGAGGTTCATCAGCACCTGGCGGATCCGCAGCGCATCGCCCTCCACAACCCCGGGCACATCCGCATCGACGGTGCAGCGCAGGCCCAACCCTTTCTGCCCGGCCAGCGGCACCAGCAGGTGACGCACTTCCTCGACCAGCGATGCCGGGGCAAAAGGGACCTGTTCGATCTCCAGCCGACCGGCCTCGACCTTGGAGAAATCAAGGATGTCCGAGATCAGCGAAGTCAGGGCCAGTGCGGCGCTGCGGATCGTGGCGACATACTCGGCCTGTTCGACGCTGAGCTCGGTCTCGGTCAGCAGGTCCGCCATCCCGACGATGCCGTTCATCGGGGTCCGGATCTCATGGCTCATGTTGGCAAGAAAGCTGGACTTCGCCTTGTTCGCCACATCCGCCGCATCCCGCGCCGCCCGCAGCGCCGCGTTCTGGTTGCGCAGATCGGTGATGTCCGTGTGGACCAGTACATGCCCGCCCGAGGGGCGCGGCGTGGCCTGCAGGTAAAAGCTCCGCCCCGAATCCGGGATGCGCAGCATCACCTTTTCCCCGGCGGCCAGCATTTCCTGCACTTCAAGGTGGAACTGTTCGTCGCCCGTTGCCTTGTTCCAGCCGATCAGCTGGTCGATGTGATCGCGAAACCGCATTCCGACGGGGACATCGCCATTGCCCAGCCCGTGCAGGCGCAGATAGGCGGCGTTGACCCGCAGGATACGGTTTTCCGGATCGTCGATCCCGATGCCACTGGTGACAAGCAACCCCTCGCCCATACCCTCGACGATTTCCGTCAGCAGGCGGTTGGTTTCGGTCAGTTCGGCGGCCTTGGCCACAAGGCTTTGTTCCAGAGCTGCGGTCCGGCGGTTCAGGCCGGCAATCAGGGAATCGGCAACCTCGGCCTTTTGCAGCACATCGCTGATATTCAGCGTGATGCCGTGATAGCCGGCAAACGCCCCGTCGGCGTCGTGCAATGGCACGGCACTGTCCATCAGGACCGCCCGGCTGCCGTTGACCAGCACGCGTTCGTAGCTGAGGCTGCGGATCTCCTGCTGGTCCCTCATGACCTGCATCAGCCGGTCGATCCCCGCCTGATCCTGATCCTGGCCTTCGGGCGACAGGATGCGCAGGCCCAGCAATTCGTCGGCGGTCATGCGCAGGCCGGAATGGCGGATGTTCACGTAGCGCAGCCTGAAATTGGCATCCGCCTGCCATGTCCATGCCGGCATCAGGTGGATCACGTCCGACCAGATCCTGGCGTCTTTCTCCCTGTCGGTGTCCGTGTCCGGCATCAAGTCGGCCTTCTGATGGGCATTACAGTCGCAGCGCGGCGAAACCGGCGTAGCGTGAAACGATTGACAGGCCATTAAATGCCGGAGGTGCCGCGTTTTGGGCTGCTCTCTTCTGGTCAAAGCCGTCGTTCTTGGCTACACCTTTCGCGGCCCGTCGCCCGGCGGGCCGGCACTCCTCAGAAAGGCCCAGAGATGTCAGCACTCAAGATCAAGAAAGGCTCGAGCAAGCACTCCGCCTACAACCTCCGCCCGAATTTCTCGGACGTGCAGGAGACACATACCGTCGCCGTGCTTGTAGAGAACGAGCCGGGCGTGCTGGCACGCGTGATCGGGCTGTTTTCGGGCCGTGGCTATAACATCGACAGCCTGACCGTGGCCGAGGTCGACCACGAAGGCCACCTGAGCCGGATCACCATCGTCACCAGCGGCACCCCGCAGGTGATCGAACAGATCAAGGCTCAGCTGGGCCGCATCGTGTCGGTGCGCGAAGTGCACGACCTGACGGTCGAGGGAAAATCCGTCGAACGTGAACTGGCGCTGCTCAAGGTTGCCGGATCGGGGGACAAGCGGGTCGAGGCGCTGCGCCTCGCGGATATCTTCCGCGCCCATGTCGTCGATTCAACGCTGGAAAGTTTTGTCTTTCAGTTGACCGGCACGCCGGACAAGATCGACGCCTTTGCCGACCTGATGCGGCCGCTTGGCCTGACCGAGGTCGCCCGGACCGGTGTCGCTGCCTTGGCGCGCGGGATCTGAAGGTCCTGTTCGGCATGGCCCGGATCACCCAGATCCCGGCCAGCCGTTTCAGCTGGCGCGGCGCGCCTCCGGAAAACTGACAACATTGCCCGCCGGCGCGGTCTTGGCCGGGCCACGGGTTTTAAGCTCGTGAACGATGGCCGGGGCAAAGCCCGCATCGACACGACGCAGGTTACGTGCCCTGCGAACGTCCCGCTCTTCGCGCAGGTCGAACTGGATCAGGTCCCCGGCATCGAGGCCCAGACCGTCGTGCACGTTCTGCTCCGCTGCTGTGTAGTAAGCGAGATTTCCGTGGTCTTCGCACCAGATCACAGCTTTGCTGTCACTGGCATCCGCCCACAAAACAACGCCAAACATCTGATCTTGCATAAGTACACCCACTGATGGTCGCCTGTTCAGGGTGAAGGAATCCTTTCCAAGCCGACAGATTATTTTCCGTGTCGCCTTCTTGATTTTTGTGGCGCAAGACGTCACTTTTGGCGCCAATGAGCATCACTACTGACGCTAAACCGCACCAGGTAGCGTCACAGGTTCGGATCAAAAGGCTAAAATGCTGCACTTCAAAGGCACTACGGGACAGGATCGCACCATCATGGCGGAGAAACTTGCCACAAATTCGACCAAGCGAGGCCCAACACCGTCCGAACTCCGTAGTATGCTTGGCGCCAACCTGAGACAGCTGTCACAACGCGCGCCGTCGATTTCGGCGCTTTGCCGCGAGCTGGGGATCAACCGGACCCAGTACAACCGCTACCTGGCCGGCGAGAGCTTCCCGCGACCGGACGTGCTGCATCGGATCTGCTCCTATTTCAACGTCGACGCCCGCATCCTGCTGGAACCCGTTGGCGACATCAGTGACAGCAACGCCAGCATCTTCAACAACCCGGCTATCTCGGATTTCCTGGGCGGCGCCACGCGGCCCGTCTCCGAAGAGGACTTTCCCAGCGGGTTCTATCGGTTCGCACGGCGCAGTTTCCTGGACGAAAACATGTTCGTGCGGGGACTGATCTATGTCTTCCGCAACCGCCAGGGCACCTTTCTCAAGGGGTTCGAAGCCAAGGATGCCATGCGCCAGCAGGGCTTGCACACCGACCCCGCCACACGCGAATTCCGTGGCGCCGTGATCCCCCAGGAAGACGGGATTGCCGCCCTGGTCAGCCGGCACGGCTCGATCACCTCCTCTTTCAATTACCTTGCGCGCATCCCTTCTTTCGAAAACAATTTCTGGGCCGGTTATGTGACCCGCACCGTCCGCGAAAATGTCGCCGGACGCCGGGTTGAGCGCCTGGTCTATGAATACCTCGGAAACAGTATGAAGGACGTCCTACCCGCGGCCCGCAGTTCCGGCTTCTGCCTTGAATCCGACCTGCTGACCTACCAGCGCAATCTGCTGAAACCCGACGACCCCTTCGTCTAGAGGCCGTCTGCGCCATCCAAGGTCGTTTTGATACAATCCGTGTCGGCTTTGATTGGGACAAGAGCGTATTCTGCAATTAACGCGGACTCCAATCCACGTCAGCAGAAGGCTTTTCCCATGACCATTGCCCCAACCGATCTTGACAGCGTCCGCCGTCCCGTCGCCCAGGCCAATGGCCTGCCCAATGCGCATTACATCGACCCGGCCGTCTTTGCAGAAGAGCGCGAAGCTCTGCTGTTTTCCCAGTGGGCCGGTCTGGCCGTGGCCGCGGACGTGCCGGAAAACGGCGATGCCAAGCCGATCACCTTCCTCGGGATGCCGCTCTTGCTGCTGCGGGGCCGTGACGGCGCCGTTCGGGTGTTCCAGAACATCTGCCGCCACCGCGGCATGATCCTGGTCGAGGAAGCCCGCAAGATCGAGGGCGCGATCCGCTGCCCCTATCACTCATGGTGCTACGGATCCGATGGCCGCCTCGTCAGCACGCCGCACGTGGGCGGCCCCGGCCACAACACCCACGAGGCGATCGACCGCAGCACACTGGGTCTGATCGAGGTGCGCAGTCACATCTGGCGCGACGTGGTCTGGATCAACGTCTCTGGCGACGCGCCAGAGTTCGAAGACGCCATGAGCGATGTCATGACCCGCTGGGCCGAATTCGAAAAGCCGCTCTACCACGGCGGCGCCGACAGCACGATCACGATGGAGGTCCAGACCAACTGGAAACTCGCGGTCGAAAACTTCTGCGAGAGCTATCACCTTCCCTGGGTGCACCCCGGTCTGAACTCCTATTCCCGGCTCGAGGATCACTACAACATCGAGGAACCCGGCGCCTATTCCGGCCAGGGCACGCTGGTCTATCGCCAGGTGACCAACGAGAACGGCGACCCCTTCCCCGATTTCGAGGGCATCTCGGACAAGTGGGACACCGCCGCCGAATACATCGCCGCCTATCCCAACGTCCTTTTGGGTGTGCACCGCGACCAGGCCTTTGCCATCGTCCTCTTGCCCGAGGGGCCCGGCAAGACGGTCGAACACATCCACCTCTACTACTCCCAGCCCAAGACCGACAGCGGATTGCGGCAACGCAACACGCAACTCTGGAAGACCGTCTTCGAGGAAGACATCTTTGTCGTCGAGGGCATGCAGCGCGGGCGCTACGCCTCGGGTTTCGATGGTGGCCGCTTTTCTCCGGCGATGGACAGCCCCACTCATTGTTTCCATGACTGGGTGGCGTCCAAGATCCAGACCCATCGCAGCCTGTCGGACGCCGCCGAATGAAGGCGCTGGACGACATGCTGCTTGCGGCGCATGAGGCCGGCGACCGTCCGGCGCTGGTGGGCCTCTATGCCCAGGCGGCAGAGACGGTCAACGATATGGATGCCGCCTGTTTCTACCTCACCCATGCCTATGTCTTCGCGCTGGAGCTGGGAGACAGGCGCGCCACGGCGCTGCATGCGCGACTCAAGGCCGAGGGGCGCGAGGCCTGAGGACAGGGCAGAGAGGCGCTGTAGGGCGCCTCTCAGGCCACGACATGCGCCCCGGCCTCGTGCCGGGTGCCATAGGCGATCATGTCGTACAGGTGCCAGGTCGCGTGCCCCAAGAGCGGCAGCGAGATAAACAGCCCCAGGAACCCCGGCAGCATCGACACCAAGGTGACCGCCGCCACGAATACCGCCCAGGCGAACATCGTCACCGGGTGTTTCTGCACGTAGGTGAAAGAGGTGATCATGCCGGTCACGAAGTCGATGTCCCGGTCCAGCAGCATGGGCAGCGACAGAACCGAGATCATGTAGAGCACGATCGAAAAGACCGCACCGACGCCCGTCCCCACCGCCAGCATTGTCAGCCCGTTGGCAGTGAAATAGATGTCCAGCGAGCTGGAGACATTGGTCATCGTCGAGAGACCCAGGAACAGCGCAAAGATCATGTGCGCCAGGAAGAACCAGAACAGGAAGATCACCAGCACCACCGCCCCCAGCCAGGGCAACTGGCCCCCGCCGGACCGTTTCACCACGCTCAGGATCTGCATCCAGTCCAGCGGTCGGTCCTGCTCGATCCTGCGGCTGACATCGTAGAACCCGACGGCAGCAAAGGGCGCGATCAGCGGAAAGCCGATGGCCGCAAAGACCAGCCAATAGCTCTGCCCGGTGATCCAGGTGATCCAGGTCATGAACCAGCCCCCCAGAAAATAGACAGAGGCAAAGAGCACGGCAAAGCCCGGGGCGCGCCGCAGATCGCTCCAGCCACGGCGCAGCGCCTCTTTCAACAGCGCCGGGTCGACCGGACCCAGTTCGGGCACACCGGGTTTGGGGGTATCGGGCATGGCGTTCCTCCCGGGCTCTGCCCTGCGTCACGACATGCAGTAAACGGTATATGTATCGCCAGCGTCAACAACGGAGACAGACCAGGGAAATACCTCCTCCGCACGCGCATCTCCACTGCCAGCGAGGGTGAAAGCCGCTGGTCCGGCTCATGTCAGCCGCCACGCCAGCCGACACAGCGATGCGGCCCAAAGGACTCGCGCCCATGTTTCTTTGGGCTCAAAATATCTCCGGGGGGCGCCGCAGGCGCGGGGGCAGAGCCCCCTCCAACCGCGCCACCAGGCGCCCGCGTGATCATGGTCTGGCGGGTATCACCCCGCCACGCGATCAGTCCTCGGCCTGCGCGTCCGCGCGGCTCTTGCCCGCGACGTTCAGCGCCAGCGTCGCCGCCATGAAAGGGTCAAGGTCACCGTCCAGCACGCCCGAGGTATCGGCGGTCTCGTAGTTCGTCCGCAGGTCCTTGACCATCTGGTAAGGCTGCAAGACGTAGGACCGGATCTGGTTGCCCCAACCCGCGTCCCCCTTGGCCTCGTGCAGCGCGTTGACCTCGGCGTTCCGCTTGTCCAATTCCAGCTGGTAGAGCCGCGATTTCAGCGCCTTCATGGCGATGTCACGGTTCTGGTGCTGCGATTTTTCGGACGAGGTCACGACGATCCCCGTGGGCGCGTGGGTGATCCGCACCGCCGAGTCGGTGGTGTTGACGTGCTGGCCGCCCGCGCCCGACGACCGGAAAGTGTCGATGCGGATGTCCGCCGGGTTCACCTCGATTTCGATATTGTCGTCGATCACCGGATAGGCCCCTACGGCGGCAAAGCTCGTCTCGCGCGTGCCCTTGCCAAAAGGCGAGATGCGGACGAGCCGGTGCGTGCCGCTCTCGGACTTCAGCCAGCCATAGGCGTTCGGCCCCTTGATCTGGTAGGTGGCGGATTTGATGCCCGCCTCGGCCCCGGCCTGCTCTTCCTGCAGGTCGACCTCGAAACCGCGTTTTTCGGCCCAGCGGACGTACATCCGCGCCAGCATCTGGGCCCAGTCGCAGGCCTCGGTGCCGCCCGCGCCCGCCTTGATTTCCAGGAAGGCATCGTTACCGTCGGTCTCACCGTTCAGCAGCGCCTCGAGTTCCTTCTTGGCGGCCTTGTCCACCAGCGACGCAATCGCCGCCTCGGCGTCGGCGACCACCTCGGCGTCCTCTTCCATTTCGCCCAGTTCGATCAGCTCGATCTGGTCGGCGAGGTCCTGTTTCATGGCCGAGTAGGTTTCCATCGCATCGACCAGCTGCTGACGCTCGCGCATCAGCTTCTGCGCCGCCGCCGGGTCGTCCCAGAGGTTCGGGTCCTCGACACGGGCGTTGAATTCTTCCAGCCGGTGCTGAGCGGTGCCCCAGTCCATGCGCTGGGCCAGCAGGTCGAGCGATTTCTCGATCTTTTCCACGTGGTTCTGGGTCTCTGCGCGCATTTTCTATGGTCCTGTGTCGGTCCTCTCGGGTGATGCGTGATAGCAAGGGGCAGGCCAACGGGCAAGGCGGGGCAGACTATGGAAAACCGATTGCAGCGGGTTCTGAAGCACTTCGGGCTGTCCGGCGCGGCCCCCTTGGCGGAAACCGCCATTGCGGGCCTCTGGACAGCCCGTGACCGGTCCGGAAACCTGCGGGTCGTCAAGATCTATCGCAAGGGTCATTTCGGAAACGAGGCGGGCGGGATTGCCCTGATACGGGCATGGGCGGGCACCGGCGCCTGCGTGCAGGTCCTGGACACCTGTGAGGATGCGATGCTTATGCCCTGGCTCGACGGGCCGTTGCTGGGTGCCCGCAGCCGCGCGGGAGCCGACCTGGACGCCTGCGCCCGCCTCGGCCAATTGGCGGCCACCCTGCATCGGGCCCCCCTGCCCGGTCTGCCACGTCTCGAGGATTGGTTCGACGCGCTCTTTTCCCTGCGTATGGCACCCGGCTGTGCCGAGGCGCTGAAAAGGGACATGGGGCGGGCGTCAGCCCTGGCCCGGACCCTCTTGGACGACAGTCCGCCCGCGCGCGCCCTGCACGGTGATCTGCATCACGACAATGTCCTGGAGGCCCCGCAAGGACCGGTGGCGATCGACGCCAAGGGGGTGCTGGGCGATCCGGCCTATGAGCTTGCCAATGCGCTGCGCAACCCGAAAGGGTGCGCAGCGGACCTGCGAGATCCCGGCCACATGCGCGCCCGGCGGGACATCCTGGCAGAGCACTCCGGCAGCTGCCCCACGCGGCTCGCCCGTTGGGGGGCCGCGAAATGCGCGCTGTCAATCGCCTGGCGTAGCGGCGGACTGTTGCAGCGGGACGCCGAGGCGGACCTCCTGGCCCTGCTCCTTGCGCAGGCAGAGGTTCAGTAAAGCCCGCCCGAGCTGAGCGTGCCGAAGCCCGCCTTGGGGCCCACGATGGCCTTGTCGCCCGTAGAGGTCGTGACCTCCTGCGCGACGGTCGACCCGTCGGGTTGGATCACGTCGAATGTGCCGGAGATCGCAAAGCCCCCATCGAACATGACGCCAAAGATCGGCTCTTCTCCGAGGCGGAAACACTCGGACACCACGTTGGGACCGCTGGCATCGTCCGGCAGGCGCGCGCCCGAGAACCGGTCGATCTTGATGAACTGGCACTCTTCGGGAACCTTGAAGTTGCCGCCCCCGTATTTCTTGATCGCGTCCTTCATGAATTCGTTGAAGACCGGGCCACACATGCCCCCGCCAGACGCTCCGCGCCCCATCGTACGCGGCGTGTCGTACCCGATATAGCAGCCGGCCACGATGTTCGAGGTGAAGCCCACGAACCAGACGTCCTTGGCATCGTTTGTCGTGCCGGTCTTGCCCGCGGTCGGCACGCTGAGGTTGACCGTACGCGAGGCGGTGCCGCGCTCGACGACGCCGCGCATCATCGAGGTCAGCTGATAGGCGGTGACGGCGTTCATCACCCTTTCGCGTTCGTCGGCGATACGGGGCGCCTGCCCCTGCGGCAGGTCGGGGTTGTCGCAATCGACGCAGACCCGTTTGTTGCCGAAAACGGACTCATGCGAATAAACGGTGGTGCCATAGCGGTCCTGAACCCGGTCGACCAGCGTCGGTTCGACCCGCTCGCCGCCATTGGCGAACATCGCGTAGGCGGCAACCATACGGAACAGCGTCGTCTCATCCGCGCCCAGAGCGTTCGCGATCGACAGGCCCATGCGGTCGTAGACGCCGAATTTCTCGGCGTAGCTGGCGACGATATCCATGCCCACTTCCTGCGCCAGGCGGATCGTCATCAGGTTCCGCGACCGTTCGATCCCGGTGCGCAGCGGCGTCGGGCCATAATACTGGTGAGAGGCGTTTTGGGGCCGCCAGATGCCAGCGCCTGTGTCCACCTCGATGGGCGCGTCGACCACGATGGTCGCCGGGGAATAGCCCGAGTCCAGCGCCGAGGCATAAACGAAGGGCTTGAAGCTCGACCCCGGCTGGCGCATCGCCTGCGTCGCCCGGTTGAAGACCGAGTTCTGGTAGGAAAACCCGCCCTGCATGGCGATCACCCGCCCCGTGTGGGCGTCCATCGCCATAAAGCCGCCCTGCACCTCGGGCACCTGCCGCAGGCTCCAGCGGATGAAGGCGCCGTCGCTGTCCTGGGTCATCTGGCGGACGTGAATCACGTCACCGCGCTCGAAATTGTCCTGCAGGCTGCCCTTGAACCAGTCGGTGTCCGAGCGGGGCACGGTCATGCCGCGCGGGTCGTCCAGGGCGACGTCCTCGATTCCCAACAGCAGCGAGTCGTCGCGCACCTCGCGTACCACCGCCACATGCCAGGGGTGCTCCAGCACGATATCCCGAGCCACGCGCAGATCCGCCAGCGCCTCGCGCCACGTCTCCTCGTCGCCAAGGGTATCCACCGGGATCGTCTTGCCCGTCCCGCGCCATTTGCCCCGGTTGCGGTCGTATTTTTCCAGCGCCGCGCGCAGAACCTCGGCAGCCTTTGTCTGCATGTCCGGGTCCAGAGTCGCGCGCACCGAATAACCGCCGGCAAAGAACTGTTCCTCGCCGAAATCCCGGCTCAGCTGGCGACGGATTTCGTCGGTGAAATAGTCGCGCGGTGGAAGCGAGCGCGAATAGGGCTCGAAATCGCCATTCTGCACCGACCGCAGCGGCATGGCGACTTCGGTCTCATAGGTGGCCTCGTCGATATAGTTGTTCTCAAACATCTCCCTCAGAACAAAGTCACGCCGGTTCTTCAGGCGCTCCTTGCGGCGGACAGGATGATAGTCGGATGGTGCCTTGGGCAGAGAGGCCAGCGTGGCCGCCTCATGCGGGGCCAGTTCCGACAGGGACTTGTTGAAATAGACCTGCGCCGCGGCCGTGACACCATAGGCGTTCTGTCCCAGGAAGATTTCGTTGAGGTAAAGCTCCAGGATCTTCTCCTTGGACAACGCCCCGTCGACGCGGGAGGCCAGGATGATTTCCTTGATCTTGCGTTCGACGCGGCGGTCGCCCGACAGAAGGAAATTCTTCATCACCTGCTGGGTGATCGTCGACGCACCACGGGTATTGCCACGCGCCGTGTCGATGGCCGCTGACACGATGGCACGCGGATCGTACCCGTCATGGGTATAGAAAGACTTGTCCTCGGCCGAGATGAAGGCGTGTTTCACCAGGTCCGGGATTTCGCGCGCGGGCGTGAACAGCCGCCGTTCCTGCGCGAATTCGTCGATCACGCGGCCTTCGGCGGAATAGATCCGGCTGATCGTGGGCGGCGAATACTGCGCCAGGTGTTCGTGGCTGGGCAGGTCGCGCCCATACATCCAGAACACGGCTCCGATGGTCAGCGCCACCATCATGGCGCCCATTGTCACGACCGAGAAGATCGCCCCGAAGAAGGAAAAGATGAAACGCAGCACATGCGGCTCCCGCTACTCGACTGAAGCCGTGTTTATAGCGCAGAAAGGTATGGGTCAAAACACATCGGCGCGTGCCGGGCGGCGGTTTGCCGAAATGGCGCCCTATTGCCGGCGCAGGCGCGACAGGGCCTCGTCCTCCAGCGCCCAGGCAGCGATCCCGTCGCGCAGCCCGCGCGCCATACCCGTGCGCCAGACCGGATCCTGCAGGTTGCGCCGGTCCTGTTCCGTGGACAGAAACCCCAGTTCGACAAGGACAGAGGGGATGTCGGCCGATTTCAGCACCGAAAACGCCGCCTGCCGCAGCGGGTCCTTGTGCACATGGCCCAGCGAGGCATCGATTCCGGCGACGATATGTTCGGCCAGCGCCTGGCTGCGCGGCGTGTTGTCCAGCCGCGCAAGATCCATCAGGATCTGGGCCACCCGGTCGTCGGTGCCGGTCAGGTCCAGCCCGGCCAGCAGGTCGTCGCGGTCATGCCGTTCCGCCAGCGCCGCCGACGCCGCGTCCGAGGCCTCTTCGGCCAGCGTATAGACCGCCGCCCCATGCGCCACCCCCTCTTCCAGCGCATCCGCATGCAGGGAGATGAAAAGGTCCGCGCCGACCTCATGGGCGTATTTTACCCGTCCTTCGAGCGAGACAAAGCGATCCTCCTGCCGGGTCAGCCGCACATCGTAGTCGCCCGAGCGCAACAACACTTCGCGCAGCTCCAGCGCGAAGGTGAGAACCAGGTCCGCCTCTGTCACACCGTCCCGTTGCGCGCCCGGGTCGATGCCGCCATGCCCGGGATCAAGGACAATGGTCAGCGGGCGATCCGGGTCGGGATCGGTGCGGCGCGCCCGGGGGCGGGTCCGTACCCAGGAGGGATCGGCCGGCGGTCCGGCGGTTTTTGCGAAACTCGCGGCATCACCCGGTTGCAACCGCAGGGTCAGTTCGGCCCCCGCGCCATCGGGCAACACGCGCATCCCGGCGCTTTGTACCAACATCGGTTCCGCCAGCTCGGCCACGAGACGCGACCAGCCGGGGCGGAACAGGCCCATGCGCAAGGCACTGATCCTGTCGCTCTGGTTCAGCTCTGCGGGATCGGCACCCTGCCAGTCCACCTCGGCGAAATCCAGCACCAGCCGGTCCGGATCGGTCAGGGTGAACACCCGCCAGGGCACCCCCTGCGACAGGGTCAGGGTCAACTCGGTGCCGCCGAAACGGCGATCCTCGATGCCTCCGTCGATCAACCGGGCCAAACCGGCATCCTGCGCGGAGGCAGCGCCGGCCCAGAGGCTCAGCGCCATCAGGAAAGTAAGAAATCTGCTCATCTGCCCCGGTTCCGGTGTTTGGCGCACTCTATGGGTATCCGGTCAGGTCAATCAATCCTCGACAGGCCGCGCTCAGGCGGCGCCCTGCCCGCGCTCGGCCATGAAAGCGCCTAGCCGCGCGAGGCCTTCCTTGATCTCCTCGGTCGACTGGGCATAGGCGAAACGCAGCGTGCCGCCGCCCCGCACCGGGTCAAAGTCCAGCCCCGGCGTCACGGCGACCCCGGCCTTGTCCAGGATCTCGCGGGCAAAGGCACGGCTGTCACTGGTCAGGTGGCTGACGTCCGCGTAGACGTAAAAAGCCCCATCGGGCGGTGCGATCCGGTCAAACCCGATCCGCGGCAGCCCCTCCAGCATCAGCTGGCGATTGCGGGCATAGACGGCCAGGTTTCCTTCCAGTTCATCCTGCGCGTCCAGCGCCGCAAGGGCCGCGACCTGGGCGGCATGGGTCGGACAGATGAACAGGTTCTGTGCCAGGCGTTCGAACTGGCGGACCATGTCTTCGGGCACCACCAGCCAGCCGATCCGCCAGCCGGTCATCGAGAAATACTTGGAAAAAGAGTTGATCACCACGACGTCGTCGCTGATTTCCAGCGCCGAGACCGCGTCCTTTTCGTACTCGATCCCGTGATAGATCTCATCCGACAAAAAGGCCGCCCCACGCGCGTGGGCATCCGCGATCAGCGCCGCCAGTTCCGGCTTTTCCAGCATGGTGCCGCTGGGATTCGCCGGGCTGGCGACCAGCAGCCCCTGGTAGTCGATGCCCGCTAGGTCCTCTGGTGTGGGCTGATAGCGGTTTTCCGCCGAGCACTGGACCTCGACCGGGGTCACGTCCAGCGCCTTGAGGATCTGCCGATACGAGGGATAGCCGGGCGCCCCCAGCGCCACGCGGTCCCCGGCATCGAACAGCGCGGTAAAGGCCAGGATGAACCCCCCGGAAGACCCCGGCGTGACCACGACGCGGCCCGGGTCCAGGTCGATCCCGTACCACTCATCATAGAGTTTCGCGATCCGCGCGCGCAATTCCGGCAGGCCAAGCGCCACCGTGTATCCAAGCGGGTCGTTTTCCATGTCGCGGCTCAGGGCAGCACGGGCCGCGGCGGGCGCGGGGGTGCCGGGCTGGCCCAGTTCCATGTGGACGATGCTGCGCCCGTCGGCCTCTGCCTGGCGTGCCGCCTCCATCACGTCCATCACGATAAAGGGATCAACCGCGCCCCGCCTTGAATTCCGCATGCCTGCCTCTCTACTGTGTCGCCAGTGAGGCTTACGAGCACAAGGAGCAGCCCGTCAATGATCCGCCACACGATCCTGTCCCGTCTGACCGCCCTGGTCATGGCTCTGTCCATTCTGGCAGCAGCTCCGGCCCAGGCGGCCACCACGCTGCTGCGAGATGCGGACATGGAATACGCGCTGCGCCAGCTTGCCGCACCCATCCTGAGCGCCGCTGGCCTCAGCCCGCAACAGGTCAAGATCATCGTGATCGACGACGGGTCGCTGAACGCCTTTGTCGCCGACACGCGGCATATCTTCCTGCACTCCGGGCTGATCATGCGGCTGGACAGTGCCGAGGCCTTGCAGGCCGTGATCGCGCACGAGGCGGCCCACATCGCCAACGGCCATATCGCGCGCCGCCTTGGCAACATGCGCGCCGCGCGCACCGCCGCTGGCATCGGCATGGCCCTGGCGGCCGCGGCCGCCGCCGCAGGTGCCAACAGCCAGGCCGCCGCCGCCGCGGCCATCGGGTCGCAATCCTCGGCCATGCGGCTTTTCATGTCGCATACACGGGCCGAGGAATCCGCGGCCGACATCTCTTCGGTCCGGTTCATGATGCGTGCCGGTGTCGACCCGCACGGCGCGTTGGAGGTGCAAAAGCTCTTTCGCGGGCAAGAGGCGCTGTCGGTGGGCCGACAGGACCCCTACATGCGCACCCACCCGATGACCCGTGACCGCCAGCGCGCGCTGGAGGCGCTGGTCGCCGGGCAGAAAAGCCCGGGCCGCGATGCCACGGCGCAGTACTGGTTCAAGCGCGCCCAGGGCAAACTGACCGCCTTCAAGCGCGCGCCCTCCTGGACGCTGCGGCGTCTGAAAGACAGCGGCAGTCAGGATATCGCCCACATGCGCGAAGCCGTGGCCTGGCACCGCCAGTCGAACCTGAAGAAATCCCTCGCCGCGATCGATCGCGCCATCGCCCTGCGCCCCGGAGATCCCTACCTGCTGGAACTCAAAGGTCAGATCCTGCTGGAATCGCGCCAGTTCGGCGCCGCAGTTCAGGTCTATCAGGCCGCCGCCAACCGTGCCCCGCGCGAACCGCTGATCCTGGGCGGGCTGGGCCGCTCGCTGCTGGCAACGGGCAACCACCGCCAGGCTCTCAAAGCGCTCGAGGCCGCGCGTGGACGCGATTTCACCGATGCCCGCGTGTTGCGCGACCTGGCCGTGGCCTATGCCAAGACCGGCCAGCCCGGCATGGCCTCGGTCGTGACGGCGGAACGCTATGCCCTGCAAGGGCGCCTCAAGGATGCAAAGCTGCACGCGGAACGCGCGGTTGCGACCCTGCCCCGGGGCTCTGCCCCGTGGCAAAGGGCACAGGATGTGCTAAGTGCGGCAAAACAGGCCAAATAACAGACAACAATTTTTGGGAGTTCCCATGTTCACCTCGACCAAATTCCTTCGCGGCAGCGCCGCTGCCCTCTGTCTTCTGGCGGCACCGATGGTGCAGGCCCAGGACGACGGCGGCTTTGACTTTTCCGCCATGACGCCCGAGCAGCGCACCGCCTTCGGGGCCCAGGTGCGCGAATACCTGCTGGAAAACCCGCAGGTCATCATGGAGGCGGTTGCCGTCCTTGAAGACCGCGAAAAGCAGGCCCAGGCCGCTCAGGACGACGCCCTTGTCACCGACAACATGGCCCGCCTTCTGGATGACGGGTTTTCCTGGGTCGGCGGAAACCCCGAGGGTGACGTGACCGTGATCGAGTTCATGGATTACCGCTGTGGCTATTGCCGCCGCGCCCATCCCGAGGTCGAGGAGCTGATCGCCAGCGACGGCAACATCCGCTACATCCTCAAGGAATTCCCGATCCTGGGCGAGGCGTCGATGATCTCGTCGAAATTCGCCGTGGCCACACATATCCTTGCAGGCGACGAGGCCTACAAGGCCGTGCATGACGCGCTGATCACGCTTGAAGGCAACCCCGGCAATGGACCGTTGCGCCGGATCGCGCAGACGCTGGGTCTGGATGCGGATGCGATCATGGCCGAGATGGACAGCGACGAGGTCGCGCGCCGCATCGCGGAAACCCGCGAACTCGCGCTGGCGATGAACATCAACGGCACGCCCAGCTTCGTCTTTGGCGAGGAAATGGTGCGCGGCTACGCGCCTCTGCCGACCATGCGCCAGATCATCGAAGACCAGCGCGCCGCCGAGTGATCCGGGCCGCGCTTCTGTCTTTCGTCTTTTGCGCCGGCCCCGTGCTGGCGCAGGAGATGAGTCTGTCGGAACGGTTGCGGGCGCTGAGCGCGCCGGCGCCCACCGACTTCTACGAAGACGAACGCCAGGGCGATCTGGATCTGATCGCACGCCACGCGCCCGCGCTGTTCGGCGAAGACGGCGCCGTGATCGCCATGTTCACCGGTCCGGGCTGTGACACCTGCCCGATGGCATGGGCCGATCTTCGGGACATGGCACAGGCGCAGGGCGTGGCCGTGCGCCTGCTGGATACGGCTGAGCCCGGGAACGCCGCGCTGATGGAGACGCTCACCCTGGACACCCTGCCCTCATATGTCATGCGGGACAGGCTGATCCGGGGAGAGATGCCCGCCTTTGTCCTGGGGCGATACCTGGCGGAATGAGGCGGATTACTCCGCCGCTTCCGCCTGTTCTGCCTCGATGACTTCTGCGCGCTTCTCGACCTCTTCGACGATGTGCTCGATCATCTGGTCGTTGGACATCTTGTGGCTGGCCTTGCCCGCGAGGTAGACCATCCCGCTGCCTGCGCCGCCGCCGGTAAACCCGACGTCCGTCATCAGCGCCTCGCCGGGGCCATTCACGACGCAGCCGATGATCGACAGGCTCATGGGCGTCTTGATGTGTTCCAGCCGCTTTTCAAGCACTTCGACGGTCTTGATCACGTCGAACCCCTGCCGCGCGCAGGAAGGGCATGAGATGATATTGACGCCACGATGGCGCAGGCCAAGCGACTTCAGGATCTCGTAGCCAACCTTGACCTCTTCGACCGGGTCCGCCGACAGGGACACCCGGATCGTGTCGCCGATCCCCATCCACAACAGGTTGCCCAACCCGATGGCAGATTTGATCGTGCCAGACATCAGGCCACCGGCCTCGGTGATCCCCAGATGAATGGGCGCATCGGTCTGTTCGGCAAGCTGCTGGTAGGCGGCGGCGGCCATAAAGACATCCGAGGCTTTGCAGCTGATCTTGAACTCGTGGAAATCGTTGTCCTGCAGGATCTTGATGTGATCCAGTCCGCTTTCCACCATCGCGTCCGGGCAGGGCTCGCCGTATTTCTCCAGCAGGTGTTTTTCGAGGCTGCCGGCGTTCACGCCGATCCGGATCGAGCAGTTGTGATCGCGCGCAGCCTGGATCACCTCGCGCACGCGGTCCTGACTGCCGATGTTGCCCGGGTTGATGCGCAGGCAGGCGGCGCCCGCTTCGGCAGCCTCGATCCCGCGCTTGTAGTGAAAATGGATGTCCGCGACGATCGGCACCGGGCTTTCGCGCACGATTTCCTTCAGCGCGCGGGACGAGTCCTCATCGGGGACCGACACCCGCACGATGTCTGCGCCTGCTTCAGCTGCGGCCTGTATCTGATTGATAGTGCCGGGAATATCGGTGGTGACCGTGTTGGTCATGGTCTGCACGCTGATCGGCGCATCGCCCCCGACGGGAACATTGCCGACCATGATTTGCCGGGATGTGCGACGATAGATATTGCGCCACGGGCGGACGTGATTGAGGCTCATGCGCTCTGTCCTGTGTTTGCGTTGGTCTTGGGGCGGACACTAGTCGCTGCGCGCGCCACAGACCAGCCCGTGCGCCATCGCGCCGCGTGTCGTTACTGGCCTTGCAGCTGCAACTCAGCGACGACCTTGGCCAGAGTCTGGTTCCGGGTCAGGTCGGCGACCTGCATCTCGCGCTGGATGTCCCCGGCCGACAGGGCAAGGTCACGTCCGAACTGGCCGCTGGCGCCATATGGGCCGTAGGTCTCGCCGTTGACGGCGAAAAAGACACCACCCGCATTGCCCGAAAAGATCGTCGGCGCCTGGTCGGTCTGCGGCACCTTGTAGGTGTCGCCCGGTTTCAGCAGCCGTGCCAGCAGCTTCTTGCCAGAGGGCGAGGTGATCTCGACCCAGGTTTCCGCCACAGCAACGACGGTGATGCCCGGCGCGGGTTCGGCGGTCACGCGCGGTACGTTGGGCTGTATGGGTTCGGGCGCCGGTTTGGCGACTTCGACAGGTGCCGGAGCCACCGGCTGCGGGGCCGGGACCGAAGGCGTCGGGGCCACGGCAATGGCCGCCGCAAGCGCGATGCTGTCGGGCCGTGCGACCGGCGGGGTATTCGGAACATTCCGTGCCAGGTCGGTGGGGATCGGGGTTTGTGCGGCGCGCTGCACCGGTTCTGCAAGGGCCACCTGCGGCGCGGCGAGGTTCAGATCCACGAGCACCGAGGCAAGGTCGCGGTCCTTGGTCGAATCCGCAAGGTCAAAGCGATCCACCACGTCAGCCCCGGCCAACGAAACATTGCCGGTCACGCGACCGGGCTGCCCTGCGGGACCGTAGGTCCGGCCATCGACGTTGAAATAGACGGCGCCGGATTCGCCAACCCGGATGCGTGGGCTGGAGGCGTCACGCGGCACGGCGAATGTTTCGCCCGCGTTCAACACGCGAGAGATCAGCACGCCATCGGTCTCGGAACGCACCTCGATCCAGGCGGGACGTACGGCCACGACCGTGACACCGCTGGCCCCGGCCAGCCCGCCGACAGGCGCCGCCCCGACAGCGGATTCGGGGATCACGCCTTCGGCCACCAGTCTGTTCGCCAGAGCGGCGGCAGCCAGCGAACTGTCCTGCACATTCGGCAGACCGCGCGGCCCTCTGCCGGCAAAGGCGCCGACGCGTTCGGGATCAAGCGTCGAGATCGGCGCATCGCGCGCAACCAGCACCGGAACATCCAGGGCCTGCGGACGATAGAGGCGGTCAAAGGCTTCGGTCGTCGGCGGGGTAAAGACACCGGCCTGAGTGATGTCATCGCCTTCATCGCGCGCGGCTGGCGCAATGGCCGCTTGCAGCGGATCCAGCTCGCTCAGCACGATGGGGGTCTGATCGACCGGCGTCACCTGCACGCGCTGCACCTCTTGCAACACGCGGTAACCGCCGTATCCGATACCACCGATCAGGGCCAACAGCACCAGCGACGATCCCAGCGCCCCGGGTTCGATCCGCGAGAGCAGGCTGTCATTGGCCGGGGCAAAGGGCATACGCGGTTCCACGATGGAATCGCGATTGCGCGCCCGCGCCGCGTCCTGCCGCGGCTTGCGGATGACAGAGGCCTCTTGCGACATGCCATGCGCGACGGAAAACCCGCTTTCCGTGCAGAAATGCGTGAATGCCTCATCCGGGTCCATACCCAGGTAGCGCGCATAAGAGCGGACGTAGCCGGCGATGAACCCCGGAGTATCAAAGGCGGAAGGATCGCAATTCTCGATTGCGGCAATATAGCTTGCCTTGATGCGCAGCTCTCGCTGCACATCCAGCAGCGACTTGCCCATTGTCGCCCGTTCACCGCGCATGACGTCGCCCAGCTTCAGGGCGTAGTCGTCAAAGCTCTGTGGCGACGTGTCGTCGCCGCTTTCTTCACGGTGCTGGGATTTGCGCCCGATCATTGCGAGACTGCCCCATTCTACCCATCATTTATGTGCCTGCCCGGTCCGGGCTGCACGATTCGCGCACCCCGGTTATTGCGATAAGGCTAGCACATCTCAAGCCATATGACAGGTATTGGCGGGGTTTAGCCGGCCAGTTCAGCGCGATTCAGCGCACAATGGCTCCACAATTCGTCCATCGCGCGCACCAGCCGATCCATCTCGTCCGGGCCGTGCACAGGCGAGGGGGTGAACCGCAGACGCTCGGTGCCACGCGGAACCGTGGGGAAGTTGATCGGCTGGACGTAGATGCCATAGCCCTCAAGCAGCATGTCGCTCAGCTGCTTGGTGTGGACCGGGTCGCCGACGATCACCGGCACGATATGGGTGCCGTGGTCGATGATCGGCAGGCCCATGCCCTTGAGCCGGGTCTTGAGGATCTTGGCTTGGGTCTGGTGTTTGTCGCGCAACTCCTGGTCCGTCTTGAGATGGCGAACCGAGGCTGCGGCACCGGCGGCCACGGCCGGCGGCAGCGAGGTGGTAAAGATGAACCCCGGCGCATAAGAGCGGACGGCGTCACACATTTTCGCAGATGCGGCGATGTAGCCGCCCATGACGCCATAGGCCTTGGCCAGGGTGCCGTTGATAATGTCGATGCGGTGCATGAGGCGGTCGCGTTCCGCGACCCCTGCCCCGCGCGGGCCGTACATGCCGACCGCGTGCACCTCGTCGATATAGGTCAGTGCGCCGAATTCGTTCGCCAGATCGCAGATCGCCTCGATCGGGCCGAAATCGCCGTCCATCGAATAGATCGATTCAAAGGCGATGAGCTTGGGCGCGGCGGGATCGTCGGCTTCCAGCTTGGCGCGCAGATCGTCGAGATCATTGTGCTTGAAGATGCGCTTGGCCCCGCCGTTGCGGCGCACGCCTTCGATCATCGAAGCGTGGTTCAGCTCGTCCGAGTAGATGATGAGGCCCGGGAACAATTTGGGCAGCGTGCTCAGCGTTGCATCATTGGCGATATAGGCCGATGTGAACAGCAGCGCGGCCTCTTTGCCGTGCAGGTCGGCCAGCTCGGCCTCCAGCCGCTTGTGATAGACCGTGGTGCCCGAGATGTTGCGCGTGCCGCCCGAGCCGGCGCCGGTGGCGTCGATCGCCTCGTGCATGGCAGACAGGACAACGGGATGCTGACCCATGCCCAGATAGTCGTTGCCGCACCAGACGGTGATCGGCGTTTCGCTTCCGTCCGGCTTGCGCCAAGTGGCATGCGGGAACTGGCCCTTCTTGCGCTCGATGTCGATGAAGGTGCGATAACGGCCTTCTTCGTGCAGACGGTTCAGGGCGTCATCCAGTTTCGCGGTGTAGTCCACCGGGCTCCTCCTTCTACTTTCGACCCTCGCCAGGGGGCCGGTGCTGCAGTCACACCTTATTCAATTTCATGAATAACTAACGACCGCGAGGTGATGTGTCCACCGTTTAGAACCGGACCATCCGTCGCATCCTTGATCTGAATCAACGGGCTGACCATTACGACTTTGATCTTAGGTACATAATGACGCATATCGGAAACACGATTCCTTGCCTTGACCCACACGCGCCCTAGCCTGCATGACGTCTTTGCAGAACCGGAGCAGGCATGACAACCCGAAGCGACATCGAGGCCTTGATCGCACGCGTCGCTTTGCGCGACCGCGGCGCTTTCGGGGCCCTCTACGATGCCACCAGCGGCAAGTTGCTGGCGATCTGCCTGTCGGTCCTGAAAGACCGCGAAGAGGCCGAGGACACCCTGCAGGAAGTCTTTCTGCGCATCTGGAACAAGGCCGACCGCTATGCCGTCACTGGCCACAGTCCGATGACCTGGCTGATCACTCTGGCCCGGAACATCGCCATCGACCGGCTGCGCGCCCGCCAGCGCGCGCAGAACGGACAGGACGGAACCGAAACCGATACCCTGCCCGATTCCCGCCCCGGCCCCGAGGCCTCGACCATCGCCGCCTCCGAAAGCCAGCGCATCGTGAACTGTCTCGATGAACTGCCGGACCAGCGCGCCAGGGCGGTGCGCGGCGCCTATCTCGAAGGGGACAGCTACGCCGATCTCGCGGCCCGGTTCGAAGTGCCCCTCAACACCATGCGGACCTGGCTGCGCCGGAGTCTGCAGAGCCTCAGGGAGTGCATGTCCCGATGAGCGCTGATCTTCCCGAAATGCCCGATGACGATGACGAGCTGCTGGCAGCGGAATATGTCCTGCGCCTGCTCTCGGCGGATCTTGAAGGTGTGGCGGCCCGCCGCGTGGCCGAGGACCCCGAATTTGCCGCCCGCGTACACCATTGGGAATCCCGGCTGGCGGACCTGGCCGAGGAACTGGACGAGGTGAAACCCTCGCCCCGCGTGCGGCGCGCGCTCATGGCCTCTGTCAGCGGTGCGCCGGAATCGCGGGCACGGCGCTGGTGGCTGGCCGCCGGGCTTGGCGCCGCGACGCTGGCCGCGCTGGCCTATGTCGCCCCCCTGCCCTTCCTGACCGGCGGTCCGGACCTTGGCGCGGAACTGGCCTCTGCCGATGGCGCCCTGCGATTTGAGGCGCAGGTGAGCGGTGAAAACCTGGTTCTGGCGCGGCTCGAAGGTGGGCCACGCGAAGGCCGGGCGCTGGAACTCTGGCTGATCGCAGAGGATGATCCCGCGCCGGTCTCGCTGGGCGTGCTGCCCGATGCGGACATGGCGGAAATCACCCTGGCGCCGGCGGTGGCCGCCCGGCTGGCCGGCGGCACCCTGGCCGTTTCGGACGAACCGCCCGGCGGTTCGCCCACCGGAGCGCCAACCGGGGAGGTCCTGGCCGCCGCGCCGCTGGTCGAGCTCTGATCCGGCTGGACAGTCCCTCGCGGTCTGTTAGCTTCGCCGAAAAATCAGGAGCCCTCATGTCTCTCGACGCCACACTTGCGCGCATCGACGCCGATCTTCCCGCCGCACTGGACCGCCTCATGGCGCTCTTGCGCATCCCCTCGATCTCGACCGACCCGGCCTATGCCGACAAATGTCAGCAGGCGGCAGACTGGCTGGTCGAGGACCTGCAAAGCCTTGGCATCGCGGCGGAAGCCCGGGCCACCCCGGGCCACCCGATGGTCGTGGGCCATGTCGAGGGCGACGGCCCGCATGTGCTGTTCTACGGCCATTACGACGTGCAGCCGGTCGACCCGCTGGACCTCTGGGACCGCGATCCCTTTGACCCCGCGATCGAGGAGACCGCCAAGGGCAAGGTCATCCGTGGGCGCGGGTCCTCGGACGACAAGGGCCAGCTGATGACCTTTGTCGAGGCCTGCCGCGCGTGGAAGGCGGAACACGGCTCAATGCCCTGCCGCATCACTTTCTTCTTTGAAGGGGAAGAAGAGTCGGGCTCGCCCTCGCTGATCCCGTTCCTGAAGGAGAACAAGGAAGAGCTGAAAGCCGACATCGCCCTGATCTGCGACACGGGCCTCTTCGAATCCCGTGTCCCCGCGATCATGACCCAGCTGCGTGGCTTGCTGGGTGAGGAAATCACCCTCACCGGCCCCGACAAGGACCTGCATTCCGGCATGTATGGCGGCGTCGCGCGCAACCCGATCCGCGTGCTGTCCCGCATCCTCGCCAACCTGCACGACGACAACGGTCATATCCAGGTGCCGCATTTCTATGACGGCGTGCCAGAGCTGTCGGACGAGATGACGGCACAGTGGGAGGCGCTGAATTTCGACCACGGCACCTTCCTGGGCGACGTGGGTCTGTCAAAACCTGCCGGGGAACAGGACCGCAGCGCGCTGGAGATGATCTGGTCGCGCCCCACGGCCGAGATCAACGGCATCATCGGCGGCTATACCGGTGACGGCTTCAAGACCGTGCTGCCGTCAAAGGCCACGGCCAAGGTCAGTTTCCGCCTCGTCGGCCAGCAGGATCCGCACGCCCTGCGCGAACACTTCCGCGCCTGGGTCCGCGCGCAGCTGCCCGAGGATGTCTCTGTCGATTTCCACGGCCACGGCGCCTCGCCCGCCAGCCAGATGCAGACCACCCACCCCGCCTTCGAATCCGCGCGCAGCGTGCTTGGCGCGGAATGGGGGCACGAGGCGGCCTTTACAGGCTGCGGCGGCTCGATCCCCGTGGCCGGGTATTTCAAGTCGATCCTCGACATGGACACGATGCTGGTCGGCTGGGGCAAGGACGACGACCAGATCCACTCTCCGAACGAAAAATACGACGTCGAGAGCTTTCACAAGGGCATCCGCAGCTGGGCCCGTATCCTGGACGCGATCCGCTAACACCCGTCCCGCGCTCCCGAGAGATCCGGGGGCGCGGCAGTCCGGATTTGCGACAAAAGCCCTGAGATTTGAATGCGAAAGCCCGTTTCGCGCCACATTCTCAGGCCAATCTTGCCCGAAAGACCGGTTAACGATTTGGGTATGACCATGCCCTATCGCCCCTCCGTCTTCCGCAAGCAGGATCACCGCGACTTCAGCCGCCGTGTCCGCCGTATCGACCCCGAGGCACAGGCCCACGGCACCGCCGCGCGGCGTCGTGCACAGCCCAAGATGCTGACCGCGGCTCTGACAGGATTTGGCGCGGCCTATGCGACCGCCGCCATCGCCACCAACCGCGACCGGATCGAACTTGCCCTTCGGCAAGAGGGGCTGGCCCCCGACACCCAGCACCTGATCCTGTCGTCCCTCGCGGCGGCATTGGCCGCGACCCTGGTCATGCTGACCTTCCAGATCCTGCGCGCGGCTCTGACGGCTGGCGTCGCCCGGAAGAACGGCCGCGCTTATTTCCTGGGGGCTGTGCTGGCCTTTGGACTGTTCTACACGCCGGATGTGGTCTGGCAGTTCGGCTTTGACCTGCTGGACGGACGGTCACAAAACGCCCTTGCCAGTGCCGGCGCCTTCTTTGAGGACAGTTTTCCAGGGCTGAACATCGACCAGATCAGCTTTACTTCCTCGCGCGGTTTCTAGGTCATATCACCCCCGTGAACCGGTCGGGCAACAGGTACTGTTGCTCATAGTCCGGACGCTTGAAGGCGTAGAACCCGGTTTCACCGCGCGGACCCCAACTGCGCGCCATGCGCTTGCGGACCCAGGCCAGGTCAAACCCCTCTTTCATCGGCAATTCCGAAAAGGCGTCGAAGACTGCCCTGTCTTCGCCCCGAGCCTCTGCGAACCAGTGACGCCCGATCGCGGTATCCTGCACTCCGGTTCCGACCTCCTGCGTGACAGCATTGCGGGCATTCATGGTCTGCACGTAGTTGCCGAAATCGCAGAACTTCAGGTGGAAGAGATACAGTTCATCCGGGGCAATCAGCTTGTCGTATTGGGTGAAATGCCCGCCCCGCGCGATCTTGCCCCCCTGGCTGATGATGCATGGCTTGGAATAATGCGGCGCCAACCGGACGTGGCGGCGCGGCCCGAGAATCGGGCCGGTGATCTCCTCCTGCTCGATATCGATCCGGTGGATCACCTCCAGGCCCAGGGGCGTCAGAACGCGCCGCGGCTTCTCTGCGCGCAGGTAGTCCAGCAAGGATCCGCCATGTTCCGGATCCACCACCACCAGTTCATCCACGTCACCCACGACCACATGCGTGTAGTAGCAGCGCAGGCCGTGGACAAAGTTGTTGAGAAACCGCCAGCGCTTCATGTCGAAATTTGGATGAGGATCGCCGGGTATCCCAATGATATTGCATCCTTCTGCCAGTTTCTCCACATCGCTTCCGCGACCGTGATTGACGATATAGCAATTCTCGCGCCCGAAGGTTTCGCCGTAGTGCCGCACCCAGGCCTTCAGGAAAAAGGCATCCCCGCGCACCATTGTCAGCGCCGCCGCCACCGATTGCATTTGCCCAGGCCTCTTTGTCGTTGTTTTGCTTGGCAGACTACAGCATCGCCCGCGATATGAGAATCGCATTTTGGGAAACGGACGTTTAGGTTTGCGTGGGGATCAGGACGAGGCGCACATGATCGGTCAGGCATTCGCGGACAAGGGATGGCAGATGGCCGATGGGCCACGTCAGCCGCGGCGCTTCCAGGTGTTCGGCGAACGCTCTTCGGGCACGAATTTCGTCAAGCGGCTGGTGGCGCGCAACAGCGCCCTGACCCCGACCGATGACATGGGCTGGAAACACGGATTTCCCCACATGACCGCGATCCCGGCCGACATGCTGGTGATCTGCTGCGTCCGTGATGCGCGGGCCTGGTCGCTGTCCATGCATGCCAAACCCTGGCATTGTCCGCCCGCGATGCAGCTTTTGCCCTTTGCCGCGTTCCTGCGCGCGGAATGGGCCACCATCGCGGATCGCAAACGCTATTTTCCCCAGGTGGCGACCCTTGGCGGCATCGGCCAGCCCCTGCAGCATGACAGGCATCCTCTCACCGGACGGCCCTTTGCCAATCTCCTCGCCATGCGGCAAGCAAAGCTCTCGGCCCTGCTGTCCTTTTTCGAGCGGGATTGTTCGGTGCTCTTCTGCCGGTTGGAAGCCGTGCAAGCCGCGCCAGAGCATTTTGTCACCGCCCTGTCCGAGCACTTCGCCCTGCCCGTCCATGAGCAGCCGTTCCGCCCGGTGGTCAAACGTCTGGGATCGAAATTCCTGCCCGCGGTGCCCGAGCGTCCCGAAACCCCACACAGCTTTCCCGAGGCCGAATTGCCCTTTCTGCGCGCCGAAGTGGACCTGCCGACCGAAACCGCGCTTGGGTATGACTACACCTGAGGAAAGATCAGCACAGCCCTGAAATCGTTGACATTCGTTCCGGTCGGCCCGGGCGCAAAGATGTCGCCCAGGGCCTCGAAGGCGCTATAGGGGTCCTGCCTCTGGACATAGCCCATCGGGTCCTTGCCCTGCGTTCGAAGCCGGTCAAAGCTGCCGCCGTCCACAAAAGCCCCAGCGTTGTCCTCGGTCCCATCGATGCCGTCACTGTCCGCCGCCAGGGCGGTGATCCCTGTCAGTCCTTCGATGCCCTCGGCGAACCCCATCAAAAAGGCCGTGTTCCGTCCGCCGCGTCCCGGGCTTTCCCCCAAGGTCACGGTTGTCTCCCCTCCGGAGAGCAGAACCACCGGCGCGCTGAACGGCCGGTTGCGCAGGGCAATTTCACGGGCCAACGCGGCATGTACACGGCCAACATCATAGGCCTCACCCTCGATCGCGTCAGAAAGGATCGCGGCCGTCAGGCCAGCGGCCTCAACCCGATCCGCCGCTGCCTCCAGCGACAGACGCGCCGAGGCGATAACGCGCACGACATTCCCCTGGAAACAGGCGTCATCGGGCCGTGGCGCGGCGGACAAGTCACTTGAGATATGCGCCATAACCTTTTCCGGAAGAACGATATTCCGCGCCGATATCATGGCCAGCGCGTCCTGGCGGGTGACCGCATCCGGAACGGTCGGCCCGGAAGCGACCTGCGCAGGATCGTCCCCCGGCACGTCCGACACCACCAGTGAAATCACTCTTGCCGGATACGCCGCAGCGGCCAGCCGTCCACCCTTGATGACACTGACATGTTTGCGGATCGCGTTCATCACGCCTATCGGCGCGCCGGATGCCAGGAGAGCCCGGTTCAGCGCCTGCTCGTCTTCCAGAGACAGCCCGTCCGGCGGCGCGGGCAAGAGCGCCGAGCCGCCGCCGCAGACCAGCGCAACCACCAGATCCTCCTCCGTCAGCCCCTCGACCGCGCGAAAAACCGCCTCCGTCGCTCGCAATCCCGCCTCGTCCGGGACCGGGTGCGCGGCCTCCATGACCGGCAGGTGACGGCAGGGCATGGCATAGCCGTAACGCGTGACCACCACCCCCTCGACTGGCTCCTGCCAGAGGTCCTCGAAGGCGGCGGCCAGTTGCGCGGCGCCCTTACCCAAGGCCACAACCACCGTCCGGCCTTTCGGCTTGTCCGGCAGAACACCGGCCAGGGCCTTTTTGGGGTCCGCCGCCGCCACCGCGACCTCGAACAGTTCCGTCAGAAAGCGCCGCTCATCCATGGTCAGTCCCTGTTTCTTCTTGGTCAAAATACTCCGGGGAGTGTGAGGTGCTGGCCCCTCACGCCTCGGCATGCATCCGCGCCAGACGTTCGACGTTTTCGCGCACATGATCCAGCGGCGGGCAACTGCGCCGCGTCTCCAGCGAGACATGCAGCATGAACTGGTCACAAGTGGCCAGCGCCTCTCCGTCCGAGGCACGTTTCATCTCGTGCCAGAGGCGCAGCTTCTTTCCCTCGCCCAAGGTCACGCGTGTCTCGACAAAAATCTCTTCTCCGGCAAGCGTTTCGGCGAGATACTTGATGTTGGTTTCGGCGGTGAAATAGCTGTTGCCCGCGTCGATATAGGCCTGGTCGGCGCCAACGTGGGTCATCAGTTCCTCGGACGCGTCGGAAAAGACCTGACCATAGCGCCCCTCGTTCATGTGCCCGTTCAGATCGGTCCAATCCACGGGCACGACACGGCGCACGGTCACCATCGGCACGGTTTCTTCCAAAGGCCCGCGCATCCGGTCGTCCTGTTCCCGGATCAGCTTGCCCGCCGCCGCCCCCTGCATCTTGAGCGCCCGCAGAATCGCGACAAGGTTGTCGTCCCGCAGCCGTTCCAGCTCCCGGATCGACATGTGTCCGGATTGCGCATCCGACTGATCCGCAATCAGGTCGACCAGTTCGTCGGTGAACTCGGGCACATCCATCAGCTTGGTCCAGGGCCAGGACAGACACGGCCCGAACTGCGCCATGAAGTGACGCATCCCGGCCTCGCCGCCCGCGACGCGATAGGTCTCGAAAAGGCCCATCTGCGCCCACCGCAGGCCAAAGCCATAGCGGATCGCGTTGTCGATTTCCTCGGTGGTGGCGATGCCGTCCTTGACCAGCCAGAGCGCCTCGCGCCAGACCGCTTCGAGGAAACGGTCGGCGATATGGGCGTCGATCTCGGCCCGGACATGCAGCGGGTACATGCCGATCCCGGTCAGGATTTCGCGCGCCTTTTCGACGGTTTCGGGCGCGGCGCCCTCACCCGGCACCAGTTCCACCAGCGGCAGCAGGTAGACCGGGTTGAAGGGATGAGCGACAACGATCTGGCCGGGGCGCGCGGCCCCTTCCTGCAGCTGCGAGGGTTTGAACCCGCTGGTCGAAGAAGCCAGAACCGCGCCGGGATCGCAGGCGGCCTGGATCTCGGCATAGACCTTGTGTTTCAGGTCCAGCCGTTCGGGCACGCTTTCCTGGATGAACTCGGTCCCCTCGACGGCCTCGGCCAGGTTGTCATGGAAACTGATCCTACCGGGCACGGGCATCGGCGCCTCGAAGAGCATGGGCAGGGCCCGCTTGGCTCCGTCCATGACCTCGCCGATCTTGCGCTCGGCGTCCGGGTCGGGATCGTAAATCCGCACGTCCCAGCCCATCAGCGCAAAGCGCGCCGCCCAGCCGCCGCCAATGACTCCACCGCCGATGATCGCTGCCCGTCTTGCCACGTCACACTCCCTTGTTGATTTCGTTTCCACCCTAAGCGGCCCTTAATCTGACCGAGAGTGCCCTACGCCCGCCGTCAGGGGGCGAGTGTTTCCGTATGCCCATCGATCGCCAGGATCTGCCCGGAAATCTTGCGGGCTGCGGGCGAAGAGAGCCAGAGAACCGTCTCGGCCACCTCCTCTGCCGTGACCCAGCTGCGCAGAGAGACACCGCGCACGTAGAGCGCGCGCACCTCATCGGGGCCAAGACCCGAGGCCGCGCTTTCCATCGCGACAACCCGGTCCATCCGGTCGCCTTCGACCGCGCCGGGGCAGATCGCATTCACGCGGACACCGGTCGGGCCAAGCTCCATCGCCAGCGTCTTGGTCAAACCGACGATGGCCCATTTGGCCGAGGCATAGGGTGCACGCAGCGGGTAGCCATGCAGGCCGGCTGTCGAACTGGTCAACACGATCAGCCCATCGCCCTGCGCCCGCATGACACGCGCCGCCCAACGACAGGTCAGGAAAGCGCCCGTCAGGTTGACGTCGATGCAGGCACGCCAGGCGTCCAGGTCCAGTGTCTCGATCCGGCCCGCCTGTCCCCCCGTGCCGGCATTGGCGCAAACCACGTCCACCCCGCCGAACATCTCTTCCACGCGGGACAGAAAGCCGGTCATGGCCTCCTCGTCGGACACGTCGACAACCTCTGCCAGGGCCTGCGGATGTGCGACGCGGAAATCCCTAACCGCACGCGGTTCGATGTCGCGGACCGCCACCCGGTCGCCCCGAGCAAGAAACCCTTCGGCCATCGCGCGGCCAAGTCCGGCAGCCCCGGCCGTGATCAGAACCCGTTTCATTCCTGCTCCAGTCGCGCCAGGTCATAGCCGTACCAGGCAAGGATCTCTCGCGCCGCGCGCAGCCGCTCGCCAGGGGTGCCGGTCCGGTCCATGATCCAGACCCGCCGCCCGTCGGGATCGCCAAGCGCCGCCGTCCTGTTGTCCGCGTCGATCCAGTAGACCCAGACCGGCCCACCATCGAGCGTCAGCCGTCCTTGCCCGTCATCCGTGACCGGCATCACGCGCCCGCCGATCACCACCTCCTGAGCACCGAACCGCAAACGCGTGCCGGGCCGCAGGCCGGCGCCCTCGATCACGTGCCAGTCCCCGCTGAGACGCCCCAGCGCGGCATCCGCCTGCGAGGCCACGCGCGCGGTGGGATTGCGCAGCGGCAGATCGGTTGTCGGAGGGACGGCAGCGCATCCGGCCATTGCAAGAACAAGGCACAAGGCCCTCACGCCAAACGCTCCGACAGGACCGCCGCCAGGGTCTTGCCAAAGCGGTGATGCGCCTCCGGTTCCCAGTGAACGCCATCCTTTGGCGAGACGGTGACGTGATCTCCGGCACGCAGGAATCCGCATCCTTGCCGCTCGGCTGCCGCCGCGATGAACCCCTCCATCCCGATCTGCCGCGCCTCGGCCCCGGAAAAAACCTCTTTCAAGGCGCCCGTTTCCTGCACCGGGACAGGGGCGACAAGGACAATGTCCCGCACCACACCCTCGGCCCGCGCCATAAGCGCCAAACGTTCAACCGAACGCGCGATTTCCCAGGCGCTGACCGAAAAACGGATCTTGAGATCGTTGGTGCCCAGCATCAACACCATCAGGTCAATCGGCTTGTGACTGTGCAGGATGGCCGGCAGCACCGTTGCGCCGTTGCGCATGCCGCCCTCGACCACGTCGTCATGGACGGTGGTGCGCCCGGGCAACCCCTCGTCGATGACACGAAAACCCTCCCCCAGCTCGGCCGCCAGGACATCGGGCCAACGATCCCCGGGCGGATGGCGCAGATCCACGCCGGGCGCTGGCAGGGGTGCCGTGCCGTGGGTGTTGCTGTCGCCGTAACACAGGATCGTCTTCATGCCGCTCTCCCCGTTTTGCGCCCATCCAGACGACATCGCGACGGGGCGTCAATCCCTCAAATGCAGGGTTTCGCCTTGTTTTTCGCGCCGCGACGCTGCAAAACACCGACCGTTGACCTTGCGTCCGCACCCCAAGGCCCGCTGCCACACGAGAGGCCCATGCGCGACAGCGATGACCAGACGGCGCCCCTGCGCGGGGCACGCCATGCGCGGCTGTTCGCGCTCTACCGGCAAGAAACCTTGCCCGGGGAGGAAAGCGCTGACCCGATCACGCGCGACCTGGTGCTCAGTCCCGACGAGGCCCGTCGCCTGCAGGAAACGGCCATCGCCTCACTCAGCCGCGAAACCCCGTGGCGACAACGAATTTTTCGCTTGAATCGGAACGGCTCGCCGGCGGCTTGAAGTTCGCGACCTTTTCGAAGCGACGCTTGAGCTCTGCCTGAAGGCTGCCTTCGGCCCCGCCTTGCAGCACCTTGGCGACAAAGGTCCCGCCCTCTTCCAGCACATCAAAGGCCAGGTAAGCCGCCGCCTCGCAGAGCGCAATGATGCGCAAATGGTCGGTCTGCTTGTGCCCGGACGAGGACGCCGCCATGTCCGACATCACGACATCCGCCTTGCCGCCCAGCCAGGTCTTGACCTTGTCGTCGGCGCCATCCTCCATGAAATCCAGCTGGTGAATCTCGGCCCCCGGGATCCGGTCGACCTCTTGCAGGTCGATGCCCAGGACAAAGCCCTGCGCCTTGTCCTGCTTTTCCCCCAGCGCGTTGACACGCGGCACCGCCACCTGACACCAGCCCCCCGGCGCACAGCCCAGGTCGACGACCCGCGCGCCGGGCACGAGAAAGCGGTACTTGTCATCGATTTCGAGGATCTTGAAGGCCGCGCGCCCGCGGAACCCCTCGTCCTTGGCGCGTTTGACGTAAGGATCGTTCAACTGCCGTTGCAACCAGCGCGTCGAGGACAGCTTGCGCCCGCGCGCGGTCTTGACCTTGACCTTGAGGTCACGCTGCCCGCGCCCCGAGCTGTTCTTGCCGCCGGAATTACTGCCTGTGGGTTTCTTCGCCATCTCAACGCGACCTTGCTTTGGGAACCCCTTGCATACGCCAATGCGGCGCTGCTCGAAAGGCCGTTCCCGAAGGCAACCGACCTGTTGCCTTTTCAATGCAAACGCGACCAAATGCCGGTGCGATACCGCCACAGGAGAGACCGATGCCATACTACGACATTTTCCTTGCCCCGATCCCGGATGCCAAGAAGGCCGAGTACGGCGATTTCGTCAAATTCACCCAGGAGATGTTCATCGGTCTTGGCGCAACCGACGTCGTAGATCTTTGGCCCAGCGACGTCCCGGATGGCCAGGTCACGTCGCTGCCGCTTGCGGTCAAGCTGCAGGAGGGTGAAAGCGTCACAGCCGGATACATCGTCTGGCCGTCGAAAGAGCTACGCGATGCCGGTTGGGCCAAGATGATGAGCGATGAAGAACCGTTCGACATGCCGTTCGACGGCAAGCGCATGATCTTTGGCGGGTTCGACGAACTGTTGCGGACCACCGCCTGAACAGCGCGTGTCAGAGCGGGCCGTCCTCCAGCACCCCATCGGCGGACATCTGCGCATAAAGAAGCCCCTCACGCAGGCCCCGGTCGGCCACCGACAGACGATCGGTCGGCCAGAGCCTGAGCAGCGCCTGCAGGATTGCCGACCCGCTCATGATAAGCGCATGCCGATCCGGGCCGATGCGCGGATCCTTGCGACGTCCTGCGGGACCCATCGCAAGATAGCGCTGGATCACCGACTCGATCTGGTCCGAGGACATGCGCAGCCCGTCCACCTTGGTCCGGTCGTAACGGCGCAGCCCCAGGTGTGAGGCAGCGACGGTTGTAACCGTGCCTGAGGTGCCAACGATCTGGAACCCCTCGCGGGCCTGTTCGTCCTGGTAAGGCGCGAATTCCGCCAGGTTTTCCTCGAAATACCAGCTCATCAGCGCATAGCGCGCGGCGTCGTCCATGACGTCGGAAAACTGGTCGCGCAGCGTTGCCACACCCAGGGGCACGCTGATCCAGTCCACAACCTTGGCCGAGGGAAAGGGGCTATCCGGCGGATGAAACCCGGCGTGCAAACGCATGATCGCGCGCGGCCGTTCGCGGGGGGCGACCTTGCTGAGGTCGATCCAGACCAGCTCCGTCGACCCGCCACCGATATCCACCACCAGCAGTTGTTCCGTCTTGGTCGAGACCAGCGGCGCGCAGGAAATCACCGCCAGCCGCGCCTCTTCCTCGGGCTGGATGATTTCCATCTTCAGCCCGGTCTCGCGCTGGATATGGCGGATGAATTCACGCGCGTTGCGCGCCCGTCGGCAGGCCTCTGTCGCCACCAGACGCATGCGCGTGACCTTGTGGCGCTCGATCTTTTGACGGCAGACATGCAAAGCCGACACCGTGCGCCCCATAGAGGCGCGGCTCAGACGGCCAGTCTTTTCGAGCCCGTGTCCAAGCTGGACGGACTTCGAGAAGCTGTCGACCACATGAAACTGGCTGCCCTTCGGCTGGGCAATCAGCATGCGGCAACTGTTTGTACCCAGATCCAGCGCCGCATAGAGCGCGTTGGGATCTGGCCGTGATGGCGCGGGGCTCTCGACCGGTTTCGGGAAAGCGCCCGCAGCCTTGGGACGCTTTGGCGCCATGACGTCGCGCCTTTTCCGAGATCAACTTGCCTTCACGATACGCGCCGTTCCCCTATCGCGCAAGCATCATGTATCCGCGGCCCCAGCGGATTGGTAAAGTAATCGCGAAGGTAGTCGTATTGCGCGTCCAAAAGCGGGCGCAGACGGTCGATCGTGCGCCCCTCAAGGTCAAAAATCGACAGTTTGCCGCCGCTGGAATTGGCATGCGGCATCCGGACGAGTTCACCGGTGTGTCGGCTCAGATCCACGGCCAGGTTGTCCAGCTCGGCAGTGCGATAGACCCGGTCATAATTGTCGCGCAGGTTCGGCCCCAGGAACAGTTCAGCCCCAAGGACGTGATGCTTGACGATCGAGGATTTGCGCCGATAGCGCGGCAAGCGGCAAAAGAAGGTGTCGGGATCGGGATCCAGCGGCAGGCCGCCCGCAGCACGTACCCTCGGGCTGTCCTTCAGCGCGCGGCGCTTGACGACAATATCCGTGTAACAGGACATCAGCCGTTTGGCCGGGTCGCGCACAACACAAAAGCGAAAAAAATCAGCGTGCTCGGCCCAGAGCGCGGGATGAAACCGCCGTGTCTGATAAATCCGGTGCCAGGTCTGGAAATCGGGCTGGTCCGGGACGGTGACCCAGGGGTCCAGCATCGCAAGCGCCTTCTTCACCGACGAACACCCCGCCTTTGGCAGGGCGGCATAGGCCAGTTTCCAGGCATCAATTGCAATGACCAAGGCGCTCTCCTTTCTCTTGCGTGACATGCGGTTATCAGGGGCATGCGGCAGAATTCGGGCGTAAACCTTAATTTTCCTCATCTAGATGGTGAGAACTTCTGACCTTTGTTGCGGTTGGAACCCGGACGCGCCCGGCATAAGCTGTCGCGCATGGTGCGGGACAAGTCGAAAATCGACCCGTACCCATGTCGTACCGCGCGTAAAGAAGCACGAAGAAGCAAGGGAATCGGACCTATGGCAGAGCTGACCATCGTCTACTGGCGCGACATCCCCGCCCAGGTCATCGTGGGCAAGGGCCGTCGTGGCGCCAAGGTCCAGCTGCCCGAACGGTTCGAGCAGGCAATCGACCGCGCCGCCATGAAAACTGGCGCCGCAGAGACGGACGCCTATCTTGCAGAGTGGCGCAAGGTTGCCTCCGGCACCGTCGAAGGGGACCCGCAGGAAGCCGCAAACGCCGAAGCCGCTCGGCTGGAGGCGGAGTTCGATCAAGAGCGCATCAAGGCGCTTATTGCCAACGACGGCTGGGCCTGAGGCCCGGATCACGACATGACCCTTAAGGAGACGCTCATGGCCCTCTTGAACTTCCGCAAGCGCGACGAGGCCCCCAAAACCGGCAACCCCGAGATGGAGTCCTTTCTCCGGAATTACTCGATCGAGGTGATGCCGCGCACGGCCTCCAAGGTTGAGGATTTCCGCGCGCTCCTGCCAGAGGGCACGCGCGTTTACATCGCCCACATCGAAGGCACGCCCATCGAGGAAATGGTGGCGACGGCCAAACGCCTGTCCGGCGAGGGCTATAACGTGATGCCGCATTTCCCGGCCCGCATCATCAAGGATGCCGCGACGCTGGAAAACTGGATCGCCATGTACCAGGGCGAGGCAGGCGTCGAGCAGGCGCTGCTGCTGGCCGGAGGCGTGACCGAACCGCACGGCGACTTCCACAGCTCGATGCAGCTGATGGAAACCGGTCTCTTCGACAAGGCAGGGTTCAAGCGCCTGCATGTCGCCGGTCACCCCGAGGGCAACAAGGACATCGACCCGAACGGCGGCGACGCCACCGTGATGGAAGCGCTGCGCTGGAAACAGTCGTTCAGCGAACGCACCGACGCGCAAATGGCCCTGGCCACCCAGTTCGCCTTTGACGCCGGTCCGATCATCACCTGGGCCAACCGCCTGAAATCCGAAGGCATCGACCTGCCCGTGCACATCGGCATCGCCGGCCCGGCCAAGCTGCAGACCCTGATCAAATTCGCCATCGCCTGCGGTGTCGGCCCCTCGCTCAAGGTCCTGCAAAAGCGCGCGATGGACGTGTCCAAGCTGCTGCTGCCCTACGAGCCGACAGAGGTCCTGACCCAGCTGGCGGCCCACAAGGCGGCCAACCCGGATTTCAACATCGAACAGGTCCATTTCTTCCCGCTGGGCGGCATCAAGACGAACGCCGAATGGGCCATCGCAAACGGCGGCGCCTCGGGCCGTCCCGCCGCGGCACACGGCTAAAGCATGACCCGACCGGCCCTGCTGTTCGATCTGGACGGCACAATGCTGATGACCGATGACATTCATCGGGAGGTCTTTGTCGATCTGATGGTGCCCTATGGCATCGAGATCACCGAAGACTTTTACATGAGCCATGTGCACGGACGGCTGAACACGGATTTCTTTGCCGAATTCCTGCCGGATCTCGAAGATCCGCAGGGCCTGTCGGACCTCAAGGAGGCGCGGTTTCGCGAACGCCTGCCGCGCCCCTACCCGGCCATGCCCGGGGCCGAACGGTTGATCGACCGGGCGCGCGCCGAAGGCTGGGCGCTGGCGGTTGTGACCAATGCCAACCGGCTGAACGCCGAGGCCATGCTGGAGGCCGTGGGCCTGCGCGCGGCCTTCGAGGTGCTGGTCATCGGTGAGGAATGCGCCCGGGGCAAACCCGACCCCGAGCCTTACCTGGCGGCGATGCGCGCACTGGACATCGCGCCGGCTCAAGCACTGGCCTTCGAGGACAGCGCCTCAGGGCTACGCGCCGCGGCAGCCTCGGGGGCCTATACCGTGGGTCTCCGTTCGGGGCTTGCGGATGCAGACCTGCGTGCCCACGGCGCACAGGACACGATACAAGATTTCAACGACCCCGCGCTTGAGGTGATCCTCGGGCGCCTGACAGGAGAGTTTGCTCAATGACCCGCACCATCGTCGAGTCGAAAACCAAAACCGCCGTCATCGGCTTTGACGAACCGTTCTGCGTGATCGGCGAGCGGATCAACCCCACGGGCCGCAAGATCCTGAACGTGGAACTCGAAGCCGGCGATTTCAGCCGGGTCGAGGCGGACGCCATCGCGCAGGTCGCCGCCGGGGCCAACGTGCTGGACATCAACTCGGGCGCCGTCTTCTCCAACAAGATGGCCGAAGACCCGCGCTACGCCGACAACAACTTTGTCGAGCCGGAGCTGATGCGCCAACTGGTCGAAGTGGTGCAGAAGGTCGTCGATATCCCGCTCTGCATCGACTCGTCCGTTCCGGGCGCGCTGGAAAACGGCCTGGCCGCCGCCGAGGGCCGCCCGCTGCTGAACTCGGTCACCGGTGAGGAAGAGCGCCTGGAACTGGTGCTGCCGCTGGTCAAGAAATACAACGTGCCGGTGGTGGCGATCTCGAACGACGACACCGGCATCTCCGAAGACCCCGAGGTCCGCTTTGCCGTAGCGAAAAAGATCGTCGAACGCGCCGCCGATTTCGGCATCCCCGCACATGACATCGTGGTCGACCCGCTGGTGATGCCCATCGGCGCAATGGCCACCGCCGGTCATCAGGTCTTTACCCTGGTCCGGCGCCTGCGCGAGGAACTGGGCGTCAACACCACCTGCGGCGCGTCGAACATCTCTTTCGGCCTGCCCAACCGCCACGGCATCAACAACGCCTTCCTGCCGATGGCGATGGGCGCCGGCATGACCTCGGCCATCATGAACCCGGTCGCGCTGCCGGTGAACGCGGCCAAGATCGCCGAGAAAAAGGCCGAAGTCGCCGCCGCGGGCATCATCCTGCCCGAGGACATCGACGATGAGACCTTTGCCACGCTCTTCGGCATGGGGTCGACCAAGCCGCGCGCCGGCAAGGAGATGGAGGCCATCCGCGCCGCCAACTTCCTGACCAACAACGACGATGGCGGCGCCGCCTGGATCGAGTTCAACCGCCAGGCCCCCAAGGCGGGCCACGAAGGCCGCGGTCGCGCAGGCCGGACCGGCGGTCGCCGCCGCCGGGCATAAGAGAAACGATCAAAGGCCCGGCATTTCGCCGGGCCTTTTTTTAGCAGCGTCGGGAACAGAGGTTCTCGCAGGGAATTCCGTCATTGTCCCCGTCGCGCACCTTTTGCCCGCACTGGATCAGCTTGAAACACGCCTCTTCGCAAGAGCGCAGGCGCTTGCAGCTCACGTTCCGGCAATCAAAGGCCTGGGCCGTCCGAAACTGATCCAGCCGCTGCGTCGGTGTCGGGCTTTCCGGCTCGGCAAGGGCAGAGCCCGCAACAAAGACCACCGACAAAAAAAGCAATCGCCCCACAACACCACCATCAAGCGTTAACGAATTGTTAACCTTTGGCGTGGGCGGACATGCAAGGCAACGGAAATCGTCGCCGCCCCTGCCCCTGCTGTTCCACCAGCCGGGCGAAACAAGCAGTCAGAGAGCCAGTCCCATCTGGCGCAGCTTGGTGTTTTCGGCCGCACAAAAGAGCCCGTCTCGCATCCGTTCCGGGGTGCAGGGCAGCCGCAGGGAGGCGTCCGTGATGGCGCTACGTTCCAAGGAGGTATCATCGCGCACGAAATCGGACGACAACACAATAATGGTGAGCGACGGGTTGGTGCGGCGCAAAGACAGCAGCACGTCGACCGCCTGCTCCAAGGGTCCGAAGACATCGATGTTCACCAGAAAGGCCGCGCCATCACCGTCCACGCGTTCCGCGATCCGCAACGCATCGCGGACCTGGCCAAAGACCGTCACCGAGGCCACCCAATCCCCCAGCCTGCCAAGCTGATCTGCGATCCCGTCTCGCGGGGCTTGCAGGATGAACAGGTCCAGGTCCCAGATCTCCGGCGCCCGTCCGCCAGTGGCAAGGTCGGTCAGGCTGTCATAGGTGGCAAATGCCTGTTCCGCCTGGGCCGCCGCGCCTCTGCGGGTCCGAAGGAAATGAACCTCTGCACTTTCTGTCCAGCGTTCTTTGCATCTGGTCCCCACGGGAAACACCTCTCATTTCGGGCCAATGCCCGGCTTCTCGTTACTACTGGCTGTTAGCGGCTATCAACTTACCGGTCTTTCAACTTAGCGGTGTGGAAACGATCCCAAACCCTGTCCTCTGGGTCAAGAGAAGTACGGATCGGAAGGCCGTTTTTCGCCTATGTCCTGCAAGGGCTATCGCGCCTTTTCCGCATTGCGGTCCCGGGCCGACATGGGATAGATCGTGTTTTTATCTGACGCCATCCAAAACCCATATAAGTGTGTTTTTTCATTATTTTATTATGTCTTCTTAATGCAAAACGCAACCTCCTACCGGTTCGATGAAGCCCGAATATAGGCAGTTTGAACAATTGCCGAGCGGTGGCAGAAACTTGCCCAAAGGCATCGAGCATTGCCCGCAAAACGCTTATCCGCGCAAACGTCGCCCAATGATCGACGATCTGACCCGCTCAAGATCCAGCACAACCCCCGCGTGATCGCTGGCATGCGGGCGGTGAAGTCCGGATTCGGGCAGCCGTTCGGCGCCATCGGGGCCGGCCTCGCGTCCCATTCCGGCACGCAGGACCTGCGGCACGACCCCCTCCAACCGGGCGGCAAGAGCGGGGGAAGCGATCAATCCATCGGGCGCGCCATACCTCCGTTCATCGGGTTGGAAATAGGTCCAGCGCTCTGCCTCCGCCAACCGCCGCATCAGGTTTTCGCCAAGCGCCTCAAGCGGGGCCACCGCCCTTTCAGACGCGCCGCCGGGTTCGTTCAGGTCCCCGGCCACCAGCCACATCGGCCCGGCCCCCGCCAGTAGCTGCGCAACGGCCTGCGCCTCCAACCTGCGCACCGCCCAGGCCCGCGCCGCATCCGGGTAAGGCGCTTTGAAATGCACGACAAAGAGGGTCAACGCGCCAAAGCGCACCTCCAGCCCGTCGCGCCGAAAAATTGGCTGGTCACAGCTCATGCCAGGGGGCGGATCAAGCCCCAAGTCCCCGGCTGTCATCCCGGCATGGCTGGCGGCATGATCCCAAGGGAAGCGCGACATCACCGCCACGTCCAATCCGCGCCCATCATTGCCCGGCAGGCACAACCGCCAGGGATAGGGCGCACAAACCCGCGTAAGGTAGCGGTCATGAAAGGCATCCAGGCTGGCCTGGTCAAAGACCTCTTGCACGGCCAATAAATCCGCATTCGCCTGCGCCAGCAGCGCCGCGGTCAGACGCCGATCCGCCTGATCCAGAGCCGGGTCCTCGACATCGTCACGGTCACGCGCCCCGAAAAGCGTTCCATCCGGCATCAGCCGCAGGTTCTGCATGTTCAGGGTCGCGATCCGCATGCCCCACAGTCAGACCGGTCCGGCACCGGGGTCAAGCCCACCTGCGCGGGCGGGTTTGACCGGAATCGCCTATGCCGGGATACTGACAACGCATTTTTTGGAGATTTCGCATGAAACAGCTTGTCTTGGCACTTTTCGGACTGCTCGCCCTGCCCGCCCATGCCGCCGAGCTGCGCGTGATCGGCATGACCAATGACGCCATCGACATCCAGGCCCCGGACCCGACCATCGCCTGTACCCACCAGATCACCGGCCAGTTCGTCCCCGGTGACGCCGACCGCATGGCCCGGAGCCTGCGCAGCTCGATCGAAGGCTGGCGCAACCAGGGGCAATACGGTGTTTCCGTGATCTGCCTGGACAGTCCCGGGGGTGCCATTTCCGAAGCGCTGAAACTGGGCGCGGTGCTGCGCGAAATGGCCATCGGGACCCGGCTGGAGGCGGGCGCGCGCTGCGAAAGCGCCTGTGCCCTGCTGTTCATGGCCGGCAGTTTTCACGCCCATGAAAGCGGGTACTACAAGTGGCGGGTGATGCATCCGACGGCACGGCTGGGATTTCACGCGCCCTCTTTGCAGGTCGGACGCGGCGATTACGACGCGGCCACTGTGACCCGGGCCTATGCGCTGGCGATGGAAACGCTGGCCCGCACCGTCGAGGACCTGATGCAGAACCGGGGCTTCGAGGACGGCGAGCACCTGAAACCCTCGCTGATCGCCTCCATGTTGCGCACCCCTCCCGACCGTATGTTCCATGTCGAAACCGTCGACCAGGCCGGGCGCTGGGGCATCCTGATCGGGCCATTGCGCGCCACGTCGCGAACGATGACAGAGATGGATTTTCGCCGCGCCTGCGCCAACCAGAAAGCCTGGGACGCGGATGAAAGCGCCACGGCGGATGTCTACTGGCAACAGAATTTCGTCAACTGGAAGACGGATCAATGGGGCGAAACCGTCGAAGTCATCACCAATGACATGACCGGAGAAGGCTGCGAGTTCTCGGTCCCCAAGGGCGCCTCGCGCACCAAGCGCGTGCCTTTCTCAGAGGTGCAGTATGGCTATTTCTCGATCCTCAAGGCCACGGATCCGGAAATGCGCCTTGACCGGCTGCCCTATTGATCCGCGACAGTCCTGTTTCATCGGTCATCGGTCATCGGTCCAGGGCGCATGCATTATTGGACCAGGGCGATCCTGCAGTCCGCGCCCAGCGGAGTCAGGCGGGCGGGCGCGATGGCCAGACCGACGAAGTCATGAACAACTGCGGCCAGCAGGTTCTCGACCGGGGACAGGCTGTCGAGGATCGGCGAAAGCAGGCCGCCGACGAGGCCCGTCGTCAGATTGGCCAGCGGCAATTGCCCGAGCAAGCTCAGGAGAGCGGAGTCCAGTTCCGACAAAGTGCCTTCGAGCCGCGGCGCCACAACGGCCGTCCGGTGCCGGGCAATGTCCCGCGCAGTGAACCCGATTTCCCGCGGGGCCGATTGCACCAGCGCGATTTCATCGCGCACGGTCAGCCCCAGCGCCGTCAGGCCGATATGCAGATCGGCCAGCCCCGCCTGCACGGGATCGAAGATCGCCACCGGCTCGTGGCGCGCGGTGGCATGACAGCTGGAGGCACGGTCCGTCAGGCGCGCCTCGGCATGGGCGACCCGCAGCGACAGGTCCAGCGTCACCAGCCCCAAGAGGTCCAGCCCTTGCACCGCCAGCCGGATCTGGGCGGTCTCGGCATAGGCCTCTGGCGTGCCCGGTTCGACATTGGCGACGATGCGGCGCGGTTCGACGATGGTCAGCGAGACCGGCACATTCGCTAGCGGCCCAAGGTCCGCGCGCAGGGTCAGGTCCAGCACATGTTCGCCCAGCAGTTCGACGGAGCCAAAGACAAGATCGCTGCCGCCGACGAAAGAGCCGGGGATACGGGTGCCGATCGCCATGCCACGCGTCTCGGAGTCGAGGTGCAGGATGTCGCCCAGCCGCAGAACTGCATCGGGCGCGTTCACATCGGCACCGACCGCCAGCGACAGGATCCGCGACAGGGCAATCTCCGCATCCAGCACCTCGCCATAGGTCAGCGGCGCATCCTGGTCGGCAGAGAGCGTTTCCAGAAGCGCATCGGTGCGCAGGAACAGCGCCCCCTCGGAACAGATCGCGTCTAGGTCAGCCCCCAGGATCGGCTTTAGCGCGCCTTGAAACAGGTTGAGCGAGAGCAGGCAGTTGGCGAGGCTGAAACTCACCCTCTCGCGGGCCACGGCGGTGGCCTGGCGCGTGATGACCGTATCCGTGCCGCGGCCCAGAAAGCTGGCCACCTGCATATGGGCATCGGCGACCGCCTTGACATGCGCCGCATTCGGCCGCCTGGGGTCGATGGAGGCTGGCGTGAAAACTCCCTGTTCGAACCGGCCAAGCGTCACCTGCGCCGGTTGCAGCGCGCGGGCGGGAAACAGGTCATTGTATGCGACGGACCGGGATGCCTGCCCAAAGGCCCGTTCGTCGTTGTCCACGTGGCGCACGGCCTCCAGCGCCGAGAAATCGGCCTGTGCCTGCACATGGCTGCGATGGTCGTTCAGGTAGAGCAGGTCGACGGTCATCGCCGCACCCAGCAGCAAAGCGGGCAGGATCATCAAGGTGGCCGTGGTGATCGAACCGGACTCGTTCCGCCAGAGCATCTCAGCCCCCCATGATCAACGCGCGGCCGATGATCACGTCCGACCCGCCATTGAACGCCCGGATCAGCGGGGAAAACCCGATTGTCGAGGCGTCATAGGTGAGTGTCACCCGGCTCCACCCCGGTATCTCGGCGGGGGAACAGGACAATCCGGTGATCTTGTCCGGGTCGATCAGAGTCAGGGTCGTGACCATCTCGGGGACCAGGACATCCCCCACCCGGCGACAGAGCGCGGGGTGATCCGGCGCCGCGACCCGATGTTGCAGGGCCTGCCGCGCGACCTCGTAGGTCAATTGCTGCACGTTGCCGATGGTGATGACATAGACCGACAGCCAGACGCATCCGGCGATCAGGAAAATCAACCCCGGAAAGAGGATCGAGAACTCGACCGTGGAACTGCCCTGCTCATCCTTGATGAGCCGATGGACCCGCGACTTCAACCTGCAAACCAACATTCCGCTTTTCCTGAATTTGAGAAGCATCAATTTCAGGTTGTATGAAAATTGCGGCCTTCAGACGTCACGAATGTGGCTAAAATGTGAATTGTTATCCTGGATGTATCTTTGGACCTTGCCGCAATGGCGGTTCGCGCTGGCGACGCCCCCGGACAAACCTCGGCAAAGACCTGTATCAGGCCTTTGCCTTCTTCTTTTCGGCGACGACCTTTTCGGCCAGGTCCCGTGCTATGGCAAAGGCGCCCTGGATCTTGTCCTTGTCGCGTTTCCAGTCGCGGCGCACCACGATCTTGTTGTCGCGAACCTTGGCAAGCCCGTCCTGCGCCTTGATGAATTCGACCAGCCCTTGGGGCGAGGCGAACTTGTCGTTGTGGAATTGGATCGTGGCGCCCTTGGGTCCGCCGTCCAGCTTGGCGATACCCGCCTTCTTGCACATGGCCTTGATCCGCACCACCAGAAGCAGAGTGTTCACCTCGCGCGGCAGCTTGCCGAACCGGTCGATCAACTCGGCGGCAAAACCTTCCAGCTCGACCTTGGTCGTCAGCGACGACAGGCGCCGGTAGAGGCCCAGGCGCACATCCAGATCGGGCACATAGTCCTCGGGGATCAGCACAGGGACGCCCAGGTTGATCTGCGGCGCCCATTGGTCATCCGCCTCGGCCAGACCGTCCATCTCGCCGGTGCGGATCTTGGCAATCGCCTCTTCCAGCATCGACTGGTACAGTTCGTAGCCCACGTCGCGCATCTGGCCGGACTGTTCCTCGCCCAGCAGGTTGCCTGCGCCACGAATGTCCAGGTCCTGCGAGGCCAGGCTGAACCCGGCGCCCAGCGTGTCGATGCTGCCCAGCACACGCAGCCGCTTTTCCGCCGTCTGGGTCAGCTTCATGCGGGGTTTCGTGGTCAGGTAGGCATAGGCGCGGGTCTTGGACCGGCCCACGCGCCCCCGGATCTGGTAGAGCTGGCTGAGGCCGAACATGTCGGCGCGATGGACCACCATCGTATTGGCGGTGGGAATATCCAGACCGGATTCCACGATGGTCGTGGCCAGCAGCACATCGTACCTGCCGTCATAGAAGGCGTTCATGCGGTCGTCCAATTCGCCCGCCGCCATCTGGCCATGCGCCACGACGTAGGACACTTCCGGCACCTGTTCTTTCAGGAATTCCTCGACCTCGGGCAGATCGCTGAGGCGCGGAACGACGAAAAAGCTCTGCCCGCCCCGGTAATGCTCGCGCAACAGCGCCTCACGGATCGTCACCGGATCGAACTCGGACACATAGGTGCGGATCGACAGCCGGTCCACGGGCGGTGTGCCGATGACCGAGAGGTCCCGCACCCCGGTCAGCGACAGTTGCAGCGTGCGCGGGATCGGTGTCGCGGTCAGGGTCAGGACGTGGATGTCGGACCGCAACTGCTTCAGGCGCTCCTTGTGCTGGACGCCGAACCGCTGTTCCTCGTCGATGATGAGCAGGCCGAGGTTGTTGAACCGGATGCCCTTGGCCAGCAGCGCGTGCGTGCCAACGGCGATGTCGACGGTGCCCTTGGAAATCCCGTCGCGTGTCAGCGCCGCCTGTCGCTGGCTGACGAAACGCGACAGCGGATTGACCTCGAGCGGAAAGCCCCGGAACCGTTCGGCAAAGCTGTTGTAGTGCTGGCGGGCCAAGAGCGTCGTGGGCGCGATCACCGCCACCTGCACCCCGGACATGGCAGCCACAAAGGCCGCACGCATGGCGACCTCTGTCTTGCCAAAGCCCACGTCGCCGCAGATCAGCCGGTCCATCGGCTGGCCCGAATGCATATCCTCCATCACGTCTTCGATGGCGCGCAACTGATCGTCGGTTTCCTGGTAAGGGAAACGGGCGGCAAAGGATTCATAGGCCCCTGCCGGCGGATCCATGATCGGCGCCTTGCGCAGGGCCCGTTCGGCGGCAATCCGGATGAGGCGGTCCGCCATCTCGCGGATGCGCTGCTTCAGCTTGGCCTTCTTGGCCTGCCAGGCGCCACCGCCCAGCTTGTCCAGAAGGCCCTCGTCATGGCCGTATTTGGACAGCAGCTCGATATTCTCGACCGGCAGGTACAGCTTGGCGGCTTCGGCATATTCCAGCGTCAGGCATTCATGCGCGGCGCCAGCGGCGGTCACGACCTCCAACCCCAGGTAGCGCCCGATGCCGTGGTCGACATGCACCACCAGATCGCCGGGAGACAGCGATTGGTGCTCGGTAATGAAATTCTCGGCCTTGCGGCGCTTCTTGGGCTGGCGGATCAGCCGGTCACCCAGAACGTCCTGTTCCGAGATGACGGTCAGGCGCCCCTTGTCCCCCGCCTTTTCCCAGGGCGCGACGAACCCCGCCTCCAACGACCAGACGGCAAGATGCAGCCCGCGCTTGTCGATCCTTGTTCCGTTGGCAATGGGGATCGCCTCGGCCAGGCCTTCATCCTCGATCAGCCCGGTCAGCCGTTCGCGCGCGCCCTCGGAATAGGAGGCGACGACCACCGGCCCGTCCTGAAGGCATTTCTGAACATGGTCGGCCAGTGTCTTGAACAGGCTGATATTTTCCTGTTGACGCTCGGGTGAGAAATTGCGCCCGATGCGCCCGCCCGCATCCACCACGCCGGGCCCGCTGGCCTGTGGCAGCGGGTGGAACTGCACCTGCCGCTTGCCCTCAAGCGCCGCTTCCCAGGCGCCGTCGTCCAGGTACAACGTCTCGGGCGGGATCGGTTTGTAGACCGTGCTGCCCAGGGTCTTTTTCTGGCTCAGGGCGTGGCGGCGCGTCTCGTATTGGTCCGCGATGCTGTCCCAGCGCGACAGGCGCGAGGGGGTCAGCTGGTCATCCATCAGCACCGGCGCGTCCGGCAGATACTCGAACAGGGTTTCCAGCCGTGCATGGAAAAAAGGCAGCCAATGTTCGACACCGGCGTGCTTGCGGCCCGCGCTGACCGCCTCGTATAGCGGATCGTCGGTGCCCGCCGCGCCGAACTCGATCCGGTAATTCTGCCGAAACCGCGTGATCGCCGCCTCGTCGAGGATCACCTCGGAGACAGGCGCCAGCTCGACCATGTCCAGTTTCTCTGTCGTGCGCTGGCTGACGGGATCGAAACGCCGCGCGCCGTCCAGTACATCGCCAAAGAAATCCAGCCGCACCGGCCCGCCGTCCCCCGGCGGGTAGATGTCGATGATGCCGCCGCGCACCGCGTAATCGCCCGGTTCGGTCACGGTCGGCGCCTGGCTGAACCCCATGCGCACAAGGAAGGTGCGCAGCGCGGCCTCGTCCACGCGGTCGCCGACACGGGCGGCAAAGGCCGCCTCGCGCAGAACCTCCCGCGCGGGCATGTACTGCATCGCCGCAGAGAGCGTCGTCAGCAGGACAAAATGCTTCGGTCCGCCGTGCACCAGCGTCGCCAAAGTCGCCATGCGGGCAGCCGAGATGTCGGCATTGGGCGACACCCGGTCATAGGGCAGACAGTCCCAGGCCGGAAAAACCACCACCGGCATGTCCGGCGCGAAAAAGGCCAGCGCATCGCGCATGGCCGCCAACCGTTTGTCGTCGCGCGCGATGTGGATGACCGGGCCCTTGGCCTTTTCCACCTCGCGCAGCACCAGCCGGGCGTCAAAACCCTCGGGCGCGCCGCCCATGATGATCCGCTGCTCTGTCATGGGGGCTCAAATGGCGCGCCGCGCGGGCGGCGTCAACCTGCCCTTTGGGTGGATCAGAAGGGCAAGACCGTCAGGTTCATGTACATGCCCCACAGCGCGGTGACAAAGATCGACACCATCCCGATGAGTTGCGTCAGCATCCGGTGGATGCGCAGCCGCCGCCACAGCGCCTCACCCTCTCCCTCGCCTTCGCGGATCAGGCGGGCGGACCGCACGCTCAGCAGCCCTATCAGGGTCATGGGAAAAGTCAGAAGGAACACGGCCTGCGCGAACTCGATCCAGTAGCCCGGGTAGAACCCCAGGATCGCAACACCCGACAGGAAGGCCGAGCCGATGGCCACGACCCAGAGGCCGGATTCCTCTGCGATGAACAGCAGGCGGTTGGTATTGATGCGCACAAGGTCCTCAAGGTCCTGCGCGGCCTGGCCTCCGTTGCGGCGGGCGCGTGCGACCATGTCATAGGGCACGCCCATGACCCAGTGGCTGGTCGAGGACCAGAGCACGGCAAGGACGATCCAGAACCAAAGGTTCGAAAAGCTGCGAAGGTCGATCAGCTCGAATACGGTATCGTACCAGTCCATATGCCTTGTCCTTGCCTCTGGCCCGCGTCATAGCGCGGGCAAATCCAAATGCCCAGAGGGGGCTGGACAAGCGGCGGCGCGCGGGTGCATCCCTTTGACGGACCAATGACGGAGCGCCCGATGCAGCCGACCTTTGCCCCCTTCCCCGCCACCCGCCTGCGCCGCCTGCGTCGCACCCCCGCGATCCGCGCCCTGGTGCAGGAAACCACGCTGAGCCCGGCGGATTTCATCTGGCCGGTCTTCGTGCGCGATGGCGAGGGCGTGGTCGAACCGATCCACTCCATGCCCGGGGTCAACCGATTGTCGGTGGACAAGGTGGCCGAGGCGGCGGTCGAGGCGCAGGCGCTGGGGATCCCGGCGATCTGCCTCTTTCCCTACACCGATCCTTCTCTGAAAACAGAGGATTGCGCCGAGGCCTGGAACCCGGAAAACCTCAGCAACCGCGCCACGCGGGCGATCAAGGCGGCGGCACCGGACATCGCGGTGATGACGGATGTCGCGCTCGATCCCTACAACATCAACGGGCACGACGGCTTTGTCGAGGATGGCGAGATCGTCAACGACCGTACTGTCGAGGCACTGGTGAAACAGGCCCTTTCACAGGCCGACGCGGGCGCCGACATCGTCGGCCCTTCGGACATGATGGACGGGCGCATCGGCGCCTTGCGGGCTGCGCTGGAAGGTGCGGGCCACCAGAACGTTCTGCTCCTGAGCTACGCCGCGAAATACGCCTCGGCCTTCTACGGGCCGTTCCGCGACGCGGTCGGCGCCTCGGGCGCACTGCAGGGTGACAAGAAGACCTATCAGCAGGACCCGGGCAATTCCGACGAGGCCATGCGCCTGATCGCCCGCGACCTGGCCGAGGGCGCGGACATGATCATGGTGAAACCCGGCATGCCCTACCTCGACATCTGCCGCCGTGCGCACGAGATGTTCGGCGCCCCCACTTTCGCCTACCAGGTGTCGGGCGAATACGCGATGCTGGCGGGCGCGGGCGAGCGCGGCTGGGTCGATGGCGAAAAGGTGATGCTGGAAAGCCTGATGAGCTTCAAGCGCGCGGGCTGCGACGGGGTGCTGACCTACTTCGCCCCGGCGGCGGCGCGGCTGTTGAACGGGTGAGCGCGCCACTTTGCGGCAAGGGCCTTCCCTGCGGTCTCTTGCCGATTTGCCGCAACATGTCGTGACAACCCCTGCCACCGCGCCTATATTGCGCCGGAACCGGCGAGACAGCCGGATTTGAGGCTATTTTGAGGAACAGGCGGACCCATGACACTCAACAGACGTAATGTGACCTTCGGGCTTGGTGCCACGCTGGCACTGGGCGCATGCAACGGTATCGGCAGCGGTGGCGATGCCCGCATCGACGCGCGCGTCGACCAGACCCTGGCGCGCCTTTACAGCGACTACCCGGCCACCCGCGACCTTGCCGCGAAATCCGTCGGCATGCTGGTCATGCCGGTGGTGACCGAGGCGGGCCTTGGGTTCGGCGGCGGCTATGGTCGCGGCGCGCTGCGGATCAACGGCGCTTCGGTGGATTACTACTCGGTGGCCAAGGCCTCTGGCGGGCTGCAGATCGGCGCCCAGCAATATTCCCATGTCCTGTTCTTCATGACCAACAGCGCGCTGGAAACCTTCCGCCGGTCCCCCGGCTTTGCAGCGGGCGCGAACCTGGAGTACGCGGTGCTGGAACGCGGCGAGACGCTGGCGGCGGAAACCACCACCTCGCTGGCGCCGGTGATCGCGGTGATCTTTGGTCAGGCCGGGCTGCGCGTGGGCGCGACTCTGGAAGGCGTGAAGTACACCCGCATCATTCCCTGACATCCCGGGGACAGGGGCGGTCCGATCGCGGACCGCCCATTTTCCGATTTCCTTCCAAAAGCCTAACGCGTTGTACATTTTGCCGGAATCGACGTACAAAACGTACGTTTTGTACAAAATTCACGGGCACCGGCGCTGGCTCAGTGATAGCGGAATTCTCCGACCACGTTGCGCCACTCTCCGGGAGAGATCATCTTGCGATGGGTGAACCGGACCGAGTGCAAGGGCCCCTCGATCTCGTCCTGCCAGAACTCGATGAACTCGAACAATCGGGGATGATCCGGCGCCAGGTCGTAGTCCTGCCAGATAAAGGTGTTCAGGACATGGGCATAGTCGGGCATGTGATAAAAGAACTCGGCCGTGGTCAGGCCATACCCCTTGAGCATCAGCTCCGTTTCGGACTCCTGCATCGGTTTTTTACCTCGTTTGACAACTCGTATGGAAATGCTGCCAAGCAAATCTTTACTTATCAATAAAAACAGTGTGTTAGCAGACATCCCCGCTGGCTGCCAAAACCTGCCCCCCGGGCCGCCATTGCACCCTACAGATAGTCTCTGATATACACCCCTCAACAAGATATGGCAGATCAACTGACAGGCCCCTGACGTGAGCGATACGCCCGAACCACCTGAAAACACAGACGAAAATCGCCCGGCGCCGCGCGGCCCCTCGATCTCGATCGAAAACGAGATGAAGTCGAGCTATCTCGACTACGCCATGTCGGTCATCGTCAGCCGCGCGATTCCGGATCTGCGCGACGGGTTAAAACCTGTGCACCGGCGCATCCTCTACGCCATGTACGAGGGCAATTACACGCCCGACAAGTCCTATCGGAAGTCGGCGAAATCCGTTGGCGAGGTGATGGGCAACTATCACCCGCACGGCGATTCCGCGATCTACGACGCGCTTGTGCGGATGGCGCAGGACTTCTCGATGTCGCTGCCACTGATCGACGGTCAGGGCAACTTCGGCTCGATGGACGGCGATCCGCCCGCCGCCATGCGGTACACCGAAAGCCGGCTGGCCAAGTCGGCGCTGGCCCTGCTGACCGACATCGACAAGGAAACCGTCGATTTCCAGGACAACTACGACGGCAAGGAACGCGAACCCACGGTTCTGCCCGCGCGTTATCCCAACGTGCTGGTGAACGGGGCCGAGGGTATTGCCGTCGGCATGGCGACCCGCATCCCGCCCCACAACCTGGGTGAGGTGATCAACGCCACCTTGGCCCTGATGGAAAACCCGGACCTGTCGACAGAGGACCTGATCGAATACATCCCGGGTCCTGACTTCCCCACCGGGGGCGTGATCCTTGGCCGCTCCGGCGCGCGCAAGGCCTACCTCGAAAAACGCGGCAGCGTGATCATCCGCGCCAAGACCCGCATCGAGGAGCTGCGCAAGGACCGTTACGCCATCGTCATCGACGAGATCCCCTACCAGGTGAACAAGGCCACGATGATCGAGCGCATCGCCGAGGCCGCGCGCGACAAGAAGATCGAGGGCATCGCCCACGTCCAGGACGAATCCGACCGTGACGGCGTGCGCGTGGTGGTCGAGCTGAAGCGCGACGCCACCGCCGAGGTGGTGCTGAACCAGCTGTTCCGCTTTACGCCCATGCAGGTCAGCTTTGGCTGCAACATGCTGGCGCTGAACGGCGGCAAGCCTGAACAACTGACTCTCTACGGCTTCCTGTCAGCCTTCATCGACTTCCGCGAGGAAGTGGTGGCGCGGCGCACCGCCTACCTGCTGCGCAAGGCACGCGAACGGTCGCACGTCCTGTGCGGCCTGGCCGTGGCTGTCTCGAACGTCGACGAGGTGGTGGCCACCATCCGCTCCAGCGCCGACGCCCCCGAGGCGCGACAGCGCCTGATGGAACGCCGTTGGCCCGCCGAAGAGATCCTGCCCTATATCGCTCTGATCGACGATCCGACCCACAAGGCCAACGAGGACGGCACCTACAACCTGTCCGAAACTCAGGCCCGCGCCATCCTGGAACTGCGCCTGCAGCGCCTGACCCAGCTGGGCGTCAAGGAAGTCACCGACGAACTCGAAGACCTGGCCGCCAAGATCAAGGACTACCTCGACATCCTGTCGAGCCGCGAGCGGATCATGGGCATCATCCGGGACGAGATGACCGCCATTCGCGACGAATTCGCCGTGCCGCGCCGGACCGAGATCACCGAATGGGCCGGCGACCTGGAAGACGAGGACCTCATCGAGCGCGAGGACATGGTCGTCACCGTGACCCAGTCCGGTTATATCAAGCGCACCGCCCTGGCCGATTTCCGCGCCCAGAAACGCGGCGGCAAGGGCCTGTCGGGCATGGCGACCAAGGATGACGACGTTGTCACCACCCTCTTCGTCGCCAATACACACACGCAACTGCTGTTCTTCACCACCGACGGCATGGCCTACAAGCTCAAGACCTGGCGCCTGCCGCTGGGCGGGCGGACCTCCAAGGGCAAGGCCATCGTCAACATCCTGCCGATCCCTTCGGGTGTCTCGATCGCCGCGATCATGCCGGTTGACCGGCCAGAGGCGGACTGGGACGACCTGCAAATCGTCTTTGCAACCAACAAGGGCAGCGTGCGGCGTAACAAGCTGTCGGACTTCACCAATGTCATGCGCAACGGCAAGATCGCGATGAAGTTCGAGGATGAGGACATGCGTCTCATCAACGCGCGCATCTGCTCCGAGGACGACGATGTCATGCTGGTGACGAATTCCGGCCGGGCGATCCGCTTCCCCGTGCCAGAGGTCCGCGTCTTCAACTCGCGCAATTCCACCGGCGTCCGGGGCGTCCGCCTGTCCAATGGTGACGAGGTCGTGTCGATGTCGGTGATCCGCCATTTCGAGGCCACCTCGGACGAACGCGCCTCTTACCTCAAGATGCGCCGCGCTATGGCCGGCCTGACCGACGAGGCAGAGGCCCCGGAGGAAGAGGAAGGCAATGCCGACAGCGCCATCACGCAGGAACGCTATGCGCAGATGTCGGCGGCGGAAAACCTGATCCTGACCATCACCGCCAAAGGCCTGGGCAAGCTGTCGTCCAGCCATGACTACCCGGTCAGGGGCCGTGGCGGCATGGGCGTCACCGCTTGGGAGAAAAGCATGCGCGGCGGCGAAATCGTCGCCAGCTTCCCGGTCGAGCTTGACGACCAGATCATGCTTGCTACGTCGAACGGTCAGTCGATCCGCGTGCCGGTGGATGGCATTTCCTTCCGCTCGCGCAGCGCAGGCGGGGTGAAGGTCTTCAACACCGGCAAGGGTGAGACAGTGGTTTCTGTTGCCTGGATCGCCGATCAGGGCGAGGCGGACGAGACCGAGCAGGATTAAGAGAGACTGAGGATTTCCGGCGCCATGCGCATCATTTCACTCCTGATTACGCTGGTCGCTTTCGGCGCTGGTGTGTTTTTCATGTACGCGCGGTACGAACGCTACCAGCAGAACCAGAGAATCGAGGCCCAGAACGACCGCAAGAACGACGCCAACCGGGTTATCAAGCTGATCAACTCGTTTGACGGTCGGTCGCGCGATTGCACCGACTGGTTCGTCGGGCTGACCACAGGCAGTTTCGATCTGCCCACGACCACACCCAAAACCGCGCTGATGTTCAGCGAGTCCTGCGGCGAGAGCATGGTCAAACGCGCAGACGAGGCCAGCGACCTGGTCAACCGGCTGGCGGCCAAGGAAGAAACGCAACCGGGCCGGACGGCATTCCTGACCGAGGCGCGTGCCCTGATCGAGGCCTATCGCAGCCAGTCGGATGACTTCTCGAAGGCTTACAGTGTCCTCAGCGCGGCGCCGGACCAGGCCGCGCGGTCGGCCCTGCGTCCGCAGGTGGCCCAATTGGTCAACCGGGCCATCCCGGCGATCAATCGTGGCCTCGGCAATCTCGAATCCGCGCGCAAGGCGTTTATCTATCCCAACAGCTGAACCGCGTTCATACAGAATGTCAAAGGGCGGGGCCGCAATCACGGCGCCGCCCAATTGCATTGTCCGGGATCAATCCGTGCCCGAGGCAGATCCGACCGCCAGCACCGCCAGCACCCCGCCCGCCAGAACCGCGGGGGCAAGCGCAAAAGGGTCGCCATCAGCGACCGCCGTGCCCTCGACCCGGCGGCAAAACCGCAAGACCTGCCCGTCGCGCTCTTCGGTATCGGGGCGGCAATTGTAGGTGACACCGTTGGCGCCCAGAACCTGCACCGTATAGACAGGCACGCCGGACGGGCCGATCACCCTCGCCTCGGTTGTGGCCTGTGCAAGGGCGGGCTGTGCAAGTCCGGCGCAGAGGCCGGCGGCCAAAAGAACATGCTTCATGATCGTTACTCCATTCACTGGTTCAACAATCACATGGTTCCAAAGCCGGGCTGGCGCAGAAACGGGAAAAACCTGCGGAATGGATCAGGATGCGCGGACGTCGGCAGACATCCGCGCAACTGGGCCCAGCCCCGGGTTACACGGGTTACAGCCCGTAGATGGCGCCGAACTTCTCTTCGAGGTAGTCCAGCAGGGGCGCCTCTGACGGCGGCGTCCCACTGGCCTTCTCGATCACCTCGCGCGGCGTGTAGAGACCGCCGTGTTGCTGGAGGTTGTTGCGCAGCCAATCCGTTGCGCCGGATGTGTCGCCCTGCGCCAGTTGATCGTCCAGCTTCGGCACCGCACCGCGCAGCGCCTTGTAGAGGCAGCCGGCATAGACATTGCCCAGCGAATAGGTCGGGAAATAGCCGAACAGACCCGCCGACCAGTGCACATCCTGCAGGACGCCATCCGAAGGCTTGTCCACCGCGAACCCGAAATCGGCCAGGAAACGGTCATTCCAGGCGGTTTCGAGGTCATCGACCTTCAGGTCGCCAGAGACCAGCGCGCGCTCCAGGTCAAAGCGCAGAAGGACGTGCAGGTTATACTGCAACTCGTCCGCTTCGGTCCGGATATAGCCGTTGCGGACCTTGTTCACCGCCGCGTAAAACCCGTCTTCATCCGCGATTCCGATATCGCCGAAGGTGTCGCGCATCTGGCCATAGAGCCAGCCGGTAAAGGCCCGCGAGCGGCCAAGCTGGTTCTCGTAGATCCGGCTCTGGCTTTCGTGCACCCCCATCGAGGCGCCCGCCCCCAGCGGCGTCAGCCGATAGGTCGGGTCGATGTTCTGTTCATAGCTGCCGTGGCCAACCTCGTGGATGGTCGAGTAGAAACAGTTGAACGGTTCCAGCGGCATGGTGCGCGTGGTGATGCGCACGTCATCGCCCGAGCCAGAGCTGAACGGGTGCACCGCCTTGTCCACCCTGCCCCGCCGCATGTCATAGCCGAAGGTTCTGGCCAGGAGCCGGGCCAGTTTCATCTGCCCGGCCTCGTCAAAGGCGCCAGACAGGCCCTCTGGCGCGGGCTTGGCCAGAACCGCCTCGCGCAGTGCCACCAGTCGGGGCCGCAGGGCGCCGAACATCGCCTCAAGATCCGCGGCCTTGGCGCCGGGTTCATAGTCGTCCAGCAGGGCGTCGTAGACATCACCACCTGCCGCCAGGGCCGCGCCTTCCTCTTGCCGCAGCGCGATGATCTCTTTCAGCGCCGGGGCAAAGGCCGCGAAATCGTCATCCGCGCGCGCCTCGGCCCAGATCACATGGCTGCGGCTGACCATGCGGGCAATTTCCGATGCAAGCCGTTCGGGCACGCGAACGCTGCGGTCATGGCTGCGGCGGATGTGGCGCAACTGCGCGCGGGCGACCGGATCAAGGTCTTCCTCGGCGATGGCCGCCAGCCAGTCGCCGATGCGCGGGTCGGTGCGTCGCTGGTGCAGGATCGCCTCCATCGCCGCGCGTTCGTCGCTGCGCTGGTCCGCCGCCCCCCGCGGCATCATGGTCTCCTGGTCCCAGCTCAACCGGCCCGCCACTTGCGCCAGCGCCTCTGTGTCGCGCTGGAACGCCATCAAATCGTCATATGCACTCATTCAGCTCGTGCCTCTTATACTTTGTGGTGCGGGATAACGTGCGGCAAACCGCGCCCGCAATATCAGTGCCAATAGTGCAACCGCCCCCAGCTGGTGCACGATGGCGATGTGCCAGGGCGCGGCATACACAACCGTGACGATACCCAGCACAACTTGCAGGAACAAGACCGCAAAAACCGCGTTGAACCGGAACCGCGTGTCGCGGTTTGCCGACCGCCGCGCGCGCAGCCAGACCACCACGCCAAAGACGAACAGCAGATAGCCCGAGACACGGTGCATGAACTGCACAAGACCCGCATTTTCAAAGAAGTTCCGCCAGAGCGGTTCGAAATCGAAAGCATTCGAGGGGAAGACCTCTCCGCCCATCAAAGGCCAGTCATTGTAGCTGCGGCCCGCGTCGATCCCGGCCACCAGAGCGCCCAGCAGGATCTGCAGAAAGGCGAAGTGCATCAGCCCCGTCGCCATCGAGAACAGCTTGGGCTCGGCGCTGCGCCGGGCCTGCATCAGGGCGCGTTCCTCGTAGGTCAGGTGATAGACATACCAGGCGATCAGCCCGAGGATGACAAAGGCCAGCCCCAGGTGCGTGGCAAGCCGATAAGAGGCCACGTCCAGCATCTCGCCGCCCAGGCCAGAGGACACCATCCACCAGCCGATGGCGCCCTGCAGCCCGCCCAGGGCCCCCAGGCCCAGCAAGCGCCCCGTCCACCCCGGCGGGATCGCCTTGGCCAGAAGAAAGCCGAAGAACCCCAGCGCCCAGACAAGGCCGATGACCCGGCCCAGCTGACGGTGGCCCCATTCCCACCAGTAGATCGCCTTGAACTCTGACAGGGACATGCCCTTGTTCTGCAGCTGGTACTCGGGGATCTGCTTGTATTTCTCGAACTCGGCGTCCCAGACCTCGGCGCTCATCGGTGGCAGCGCGCCGGTGAGCGGTTTCCATTCGGTGATCGACAGGCCGGAATCCGTCAGCCGTGTCATCCCGCCGACCGCGATCATCACCATCACGAGCAGGAACAACAGCATCAACCACAGGCGCACGGCACCGCGCGCCCCTCGTTTTCCCGCGTCGATCATGCCGCCCGCCGGGGCCGCCGGTTTCTGCGCCCCCTCGCCCACTTCTTCGAACAGCTTGCGTTTCTCTGCCATCCCAGCCTCCGGAAATTTGACCGGACAGTAGAGCGCCCGACCGGGGCCTTCAAGCGGCCCCCCTGCGGCATGTCGCGGGGTCCGGAATACCTCCGTCCGGAATGCCTGACTTATGAAACGCGGGGGTGATCCGTAAATTGATGGCACAGGTTAACGAAGACAACAGACCCCGCCAGACCATCGACCCAAAGGACCAGACCCATGAAAAAGTTCATTCTTTCCGCCATCGTCGCCGCAACCGCAATGACCGCCTCGGCCGCTTCGGCCACCCAGGCCTGGATCGGCAACAACCATCTGAACGCCCGTTCGGGCCCCGGTGTCCAGTACCACAAGCTGGGCGTGTTCAAGCCCTGCACCCCGGTGCACGTGGTGAAGTTCACCCGCGATTACTATGGCAACCCGACCTGGTACAAAGTCTACTTCAACCACAACTACTACTGGGTGAAAGCCGACTACGTTCAGGGCCACGCCTGCCACTGGACCCCCAAGAAACAGCACTGGGGGCACAAGAAGCAGCATTGGGGTCACAAGAACCACTACTACAACTACTGATCTCTTCCTCCCGGGGCGCCGGTTCCTCCTCCCTGTCCGGCGCCACCTCCCCTCGCGGACCGATCCCCCACGGATCGGTCCGTTTTTTCGTGCCCGGACCGCCGCAAGCTCTCAGGCGCCAATAGATCGAGGCCATCCGCATCACAGGGTCGGGAATACCTCCGTCAGGAATGCCTGACTTATGCCGGAACCGCGAAAGCCGTAGGTTGGTGTCACGGAACAAGACGACCAGCAAGACAAGCAAGCACCATAGATCAAAGACTTAGTTCAAAGGACCAGACCGATGAAAAAGCTCATTCTCTCCGCCATCGTCGCCGCAACCGCAATGACCGCCTCGGCCGCTTCGGCCACCCAGGCCTGGGTCGGCCACACGCCCCTGAACGCGCGTTCGGGCCCCAGCACGCATTACCAGGTGCTTGGCGTCTTCAATCCCTGCACGCCGGTCCACATCGTCGCCTACAAGCACGGCTGGGCCAAGGTGAAGTTTCAGCACAACTACTACTGGGTCTCGTCCAAGTATCTGAGCAACCAATCCTGCCACTGGGCGCCCAAGAAGAAGACCTGGGGTCACAAGAAGAACCATTACTACAACTACTGATCTCTTCCTCCCCCTCGGCGCCGGTCTTCTCCTCCCGGACCGGCGCCTCTCCTCCCGGACCGATCCCCTCGCGGATCGGTCTTTTTCGTTTCGGGACAACAGCGGCCGTCCGGAGCAGGCTGCAAAGGCGGTCAGGAATGCCTGACTTATCGCGAAAGCGGGCACGGTTTACGTTGGGTCCACAGGTTAACGAATAAACAATCACCCGATCTTCTCAGACGACCATAGACCCCAAAGGACCTATCCCATGAAGACCTTCCTCATCTCCGCCGCCGTCGCCGCCGCAACGCTCGCCGCCTCCGCCGCCTCGGCCGGACAGGCCTGGGTTGGCCAGAACCACCTGAACTACCGTACCGGTCCGGGCCAGAACTACCCGGTCGCAGGCACCTTCAGCCCCTGCACGGCGCTCAACACCTACGACACGCAGTACGGCTGGGTGCAGATCCAGTACCAGGGCCAATACTACTGGGTGCATGGCGACTACATTCTGAACTACGCCTGCACCTACACGCCGCCGAAAAACACCTATACCGCGCCGAAGAACACCTACACCCCGCCCAAGAAGAAGGGCTACTCGGGTGGCTATTCGGGCGGCGGCAACTACTGACCGCGGCCCACCCCGGCGCCGGTTGTCCTCCCTGGCCGGCCCGGCCTTCTGACGGACTGATCCCCCACGGATCAGTCCGTTTTTTTGTCTCTCCAGCGGACCACCTGGCGCATCATCCCGTGCAGCATCTGCACTTCGGCCCGGGTCAGCGGCAGGCGCGACCACATGTTGCGCAGGTTGACCTTCATGCTCTCGGCCTTGTGCGCGGGAAAGAAGAAGCCCGCCTCTTCCATCCGTTCCTCGTAGTGGCGTGCAAGGTGATCGACCTCGTGCTGCAAGGCCAGCTCGGTTCCGGCGAGGGACTCGGCGACCTCGGGCATGTCCTCGCTGGCCCGCCGCCACTCGTAGGCACAGAGCAGGACACATTGTGCCAGGTTGAGCGAGGCGAACTCGGGGTTCACCGGCACCGAGATGATCCCGTTGCAGGGCGCAATGTCCTCGTTTTCCAGCCCGGCGCGTTCCGGGCCAAAGATCACCGCAACCTTTTCGCCACCCGCGATTCGGCGCGCGCATTCCGCCATCGCCGCCTCGGGCGTCCAGATCGTCTTGGTCAGGTCTCGGGGCCGGGCCGTGGTGGCCAGCACGAAAGAGCAATCCCCGATGGCGTCCGGCAGCCCGTCGGAAAGCTGCGCCTCGTCCAGCAGGCGCCCGGCACCGCTCGACATGGCCACCGCCTTTTGATTGGGCCAGCCGTCGCGCGGATCGACGATCCGCATACGGTCCAGACCGAAATTCCACATCGCCCGCGCCGCCGCGCCGATGTTCTCGCCCATCTGGGGCCGCACCAGCACGAAAGCCGGTTGGGGGGTGCCTGTCGCCATGTCGCTCTCTCCGTCTGGATCGGCGGAGGGGTAATGCCCCGCTGCGCCGGGGGCAAGCCTTGCCGGGACGTGAAAAACCCGGGTGCAATGGCGGCAAAGCCGCGTTATGAGGACCTTCGGTTCAGGAGAGCACCATGACGACCCAAGACCCCGATGCCCCGCAGATCTACCTGATCACGCCGCCAGAGTTCGACCTGGGCACATTTCCCGATCGGCTGTCCCGTGTGCTAGACGGGGTCGAGACCGCCTGCCTGCGCCTGAGCCTCGCCACCCGCGACGAGGACCGGCTGATGCGGGCCGCGGATGCCGTACGTGACGTCGCACACCGGGTCGACGTGGCATTGGTGATCGACACCCATGTCATGCTGGCCGATCGGCTGGGCCTCGATGGCGTTCACCTTGTCGACGGCGCCCGTTCGGTGCGCACGGCGCGCAAGACGCTGGGCCCTGATGCCATCGTCGGCGCCTGGTGCCGCCAGTCGCGCCATGACGGCATGACCGCCGGCGAACACGGCGCGGATTACGTTGCCTTCGGCCCGGTCTCCGGCGCCCTCGGTGATGGCGAAGTGGCTGACCACGAGCTTTTCGCCTGGTGGAGCGAAATGATCGAGGTGCCCGTCGTGGCCGAAGGCGGGTTGACGCCCGAGCTTGTCCGCAGCCTCGCCCCTGTCACGGATTTCTTTGCCATCGGCGAGGAAATCTGGCGCGAGGAGGACGCACTCGCCGCGCTCAAGACCCTGCGCGACGCCATGCGAGGCTGACCACCACGCCGAAGGGCCTGTTTCCTGCTGAGCCCGGAAGCCTACCCCACTCTCCGCTATTCCCGAAGAACCGGGACAGACGCCTCATTCGAGGGGTGGCGGGCGGGCGATGGTCCCTGAATAGGGGCCGAGCCCCGAACGCCCCGCCGAGACGCGTTCACTCTCCGCTCGACAGATCCGGCGGCACTGGCCCCAGTTCCGCCATGTGCCCCTCGCGCACCCGGATCTCCAGCGCATGGGCCAGGCTCTTGCGATTGGGGAAATCATCCACCCGGACCGGCGGATGGTAGTTCAGCACCACCCGGCCCTGTCGCGGCGCCGCCAGGATCTGCAGCAGCGAGGCACCGAATTCCATGTCGCCCCACCAGCCATAGAACCGGGGATGCGCGCCCTCGGGGGGATGATAGACCACGCTCACCGGCTGAACCTGCAATTTGTGGTGCAGCCTTTCGGAATAGAAGGCTGCGAAAAGTGTCGTCTTGAACGGCAGGACCCGCAGCCCGTCGGTCGAGGTGCCCTCGGGGAAGAACAGCAAACGGTGCCCGTTCAGCAGGCGGTCCTCGAAAGCCCGCGCTTGTGCCTGGGCTTCGCGCCGGTCGCGGTTGATGAACAGCGTGCCTGTCGCCCGTGCCAACCACCCGATGCCGGGCCATCCCGCCACCTCGGCCTTGGAGACGAAATAGATGGTCTTGCGGCTGTTCAGGACAAAAATATCGAGCCAGGACGTATGGTTGGCCACGATGGCGCCCGGGCCTTTCATGCGCTGCCCGCGCATTTCGACCGGCAATCCCATGATCAACAGGACGGTGCGGCAGACGAACCGGGTGATATGCGGCGTCACGGGCCGCCCGGCCCCGCACAGCGGCCGTTCGACAAGGCGCACGAGCAACAGGATCCCGAGGCATCCAAAAATCACCAGGGCCATGAGCGGTGCCCGCCATGCGATGCGCACCCATCCTGCCGTGCCGATCGGGGGCCAGTCCGGCGGCTCGGCGCCGTTCCAGGTCTGGCTCATGACCGCCTCACGTGGCGCGCTCCTGGGTATAAAGCGCGCGCTGCCGGTCGGTCATCCGTGCGGTGTCCATCACCAGGCAGACATCCACCGTGTTGAAGGAATGATCGACAAAGGCGCCCTCGCCCACGCATCCCCCCAGCCGCAGGTAGGCCTTTATCAGCGCCGGCACCTGCAACATGGCGCGGCGGCGGTCGATCTGGTCTTCGGCCAGCAAGTTCATCGACTGGAAGGCGCGCGCCCTCGGGCGCAGTTCGGGCGGTGCAAGGTGGCGATGGTGCAAGAGCGACAGGGGTTCGGCCAGCTTGTCGACATCCGTACCGTGAAAACTGGCGACACCGAACAGAACCTCGATCCCGTGGTCCAGAACATAACTCGCCAACCCCTGCCAAAGGTGGAACATGGCTGCCCCGCCCCGGTAGTCACGATGCAGGCAGGAGCGGCCCAGCTCCAGCAGGCGGCGGCCGCTGTTGCGCAACGCGGTCAAGTCGTACTCGTCCTCGGAGTAGAACTGCCCGGCCTCGGCGGCCTGATCGTCGCGCAAAAGGCGGTAGACACCGACCACGGCGCCGCCCTTGCTGTCATCGCAGACCAGGAGATGATCGAAAAAGGGATCGAACCGGTCGCGTTCCAGCCGCGCCTCGTGATCGACCAGCGCTCCGTCGCCCCCCAGCTCGGTCACGAAGACCTCGTAACGCAGGCGTTGAGCCGCGGCGATATCCTCGGCATCTTTCGCCAGCCGGACCGAGAAGGCCTCTGTCACTGTCATCTCTCCCAAGCGCTGCGGTCGGACCTGCCGGACGGTCATAGGCAAGCGGGCCAACGAGTGCAACGCTTGCGGTCACGACCTATCCTTGGTTAACCATTCATCAACCTGTGGCCGACTAGGTTAACCATCATGAACGGGGAGCAACGTGACCCGCTCACTGTCCAGCACGACCTTGCCTTGTTCCCGAAAGTTCACGGTGATGCGGCCTCCGATGTTGGACTGCACCTGCCCTGTGCCCCAGTCGGGCTGATCCGGATGCCGCACCAGCATTCCGGGTTCGAGTAAAGAGTTGAGTTCTTTCATTCCTGTACCCTCCAGATCGGAGTTTGCCATGTCCCAGTCCCAAGCCCAACTCGCGGCCCTCGTCGGATCGCGACTGTGCCACGACCTTATCAGTCCCATCGGCGCCATCCAGAACGGGCTGGAGCTGATCGCCCTTGCCGGGCCCACCGATCTGAGCCCGGAAATGGCGCTGATCCAGGATAGCTGCGAAAGCGCCGCAGCGCGCATCCGCTTCTTTCGTGTCGCCTTTGGTCAGGCCGGTGAACAGCAGATGATGGGCCAAAGAGAGATCGCGTCCACCCTGGCCGCCCTGGGCAAGGGTGGCAGGCTGCAGGTTGACTGGCCCCCGCAGGAGGATCTGCCCCGGATCCAGGTCCAACTGGCCTTCCTCGCCTATCTCTGCTGCGAAAGTGCGCTTCCGCATGGCGGCTCCCTGCGTGTCGATCGTGATTCAGCGGGGTGGACAATCCATGCCACCGGCCCGCGCGTTGCCGCTGACCCGCAGCTCTGGGCTCACCTGAACGGCAATGCCCCGTCCGAATGGCCCGGGGCCGACCGCGTACATTTCGTGCTCTTGCCGATCCAGGCCGACGCGGCGGGGCAGAAGGTCTATGCCACCCCGACGACCGAATCCATCACGATCAAGATCGCCTGATCCTGCACAAGCGTGCGGGCCTCAGGCCCGCACCGTTCCGTCACCGGTCACAAGATACTTGAAGCTGGTCAGCTGCTCGGCCCCCACCGGGCCGCGCGCGTGCATCTTGCCAGTGGCAATGCCGATTTCCGCACCCATGCCAAACTCGCCGCCATCGGCGAACTGGGTCGAGGCATTGCGCATCAGGATCGCCGAATCGAGTCTCTCGAAGAAACGTGCGGCTGCCGCGTCATCCTCGGTCAGGATCGCGTCGGTGTGGTTCGAGCCGTATTTGCGGATATGGGCGATGGCGTCATCGATATCGTCGACCACGCGCGCGGCGATGATGCTGTCCAGGTATTCCTGGCCCCAATCCTCTGCCCCGGCAGGCACGGTGCCCGGTATCGTCTGCAACTCGGCATCCGCACGCACTTCGACACCCGCGTCCAGCAGCGCGCGGATCACGCCCTGGCCGATGGTCTCGGCCACGTCGCGGTGGATCAGCAGGCATTCGGCTGCGCCGCAGATCCCCGTACGCCGCGTCTTGGCATTCAGCACGACCGACAGCGCCTTGACCGGATCGGCCTCCTTGTCGATGTAGATATGCACGATGCCCTCGAGATGGGCAAAGACCGGCACCCGCGCCTCGCGCTGAACCAGGCCGACCAGTCCCTTGCCGCCGCGCGGCACGATCACGTCGATGGTGTCGGTCATCTTCAACATCTCGCTGACGGCGGCACGGTCGCGCGTCGGCACCAACTGAATCGCGGCTTCCGGCAGGCCGGCGGCGCGCAGCCCCTCGACCAGGCAGGCATGGATTGCCCCCGAGGAATGAAAACTCTCGGACCCGCCGCGCAAGATCACGGCATTGCCCGCCTTGAGGCAGAGCGCGCCTGCATCCGCCGTCACGTTGGGCCGCGATTCATAGATCACGCCGACCACGCCCAGGGGCGTACGCACGCGCTGGATGTGCAGGCCGGTGGGACGGTCCCATTCCTCCAGCACCTTTCCCACGGGATCCTCCTGTGCCGCGACGGACCGCAGGCTGTCGCAGATCCCCTGAATGCGTGCCTCGTCCAGCATCAGCCGGTCCATCATGGCCTTGCTCAGGCCCTTTTCCTGACCGAAATCTAGGTCGCGGGCATTGGCCTCGATGACCTGCGCGCGCGCCTCCCACAGCTTGTCCGCCGCGATCTCCAGCGCCTTGCGCTTTGCCTCGGCTGGGGCAAAGGCCAGCTCCGCGGCGGCGGCACGCGCCTTTTCACCGATGTCCTGCATCAGGGCGGGGATGTTCTCGAGATCTTTCATGGGAAGAACCCTCTGGCCAGAAGTGTCTGCGTCTTTACTAGTGAGATCGGTGAGGCGGGTCAAAGAAACCCGTCACACCGCCATGTCGTCGCGGTGGATCAGCACGGCGCGGCCTGGATAGCCCAGGATGCCCTCGATGTCGCGGCTGTGATGGCCGGCAATGGCCGTGGCCTCAGAGGCAGTGTAGCGGGTCAGCCCCTGCCCCAGTGTCAGGCCGTTCACGGTCCGGATCGTCACCGGCTCACCGCGCCCGAAATCGCCTTCGACCGCGCGCAATCCCGCCGGCAGCAGCGATTTGCCCGAGGCCAGCGCCTGCGCCGCGCCCTCGTCGACGCGCAGCGTTCCCTGCGGTTTCATCGCCGCGATCCAGCGTTTGCGCGCGGCATGCGGATCGAGATGCGGTGTGAACAGCGTCGAAGGCGCGCCATCGGTCAGGCGTTTCAGCGGATGCAGCTCGGCCCCGTGCATGATGATCATGGCACAGCCCGAGGCGGTCGCCGTCTTGGCCGCCATGACCTTGGTTTTCATCCCGCCCTTGGACAGGCCAGAGCCCGCATCGCCCGCCATCGCCTCGATCTGGGGCGTGATTTCGGACACGGTATCAAGCCGTTGCGCCTCGGGATCGCTGTTCGGGTTGCCTGTGTAAAGCCCGTCGACGTCCGACAGCAGCACCAGCAGGTCCGCGCCCACGGTCACTGCCACCTGCGCGGCCAGACGGTCATTGTCGCCATAGCGGATCTCGTCCGTGGCCACGGTGTCGTTTTCATTCACGATGGGCACGGCGCCAAACCCAAGAAGGGTTTCCAGCGTCGCGCGGGAATTGAGATAGCGGCGGCGGTCGGCGCTGTCTTCCAATGTGACCAGCACCTGGGCCGTGGTCAGGCCGTGCGGCGCCAGCGCCTCTTGCCAGGCACGGGCCAGGTGGATCTGGCCGACGGCAGCGGCCGCCTGGGATTGTTCCAGCGGCAGCACGCTGGGCGGCAGCCGAAGGATGCCACGGCCAAGCGCGATAGACCCGGAGGACACCAGAACCACATCGGCCCCGCGCGCTTTCAGCGCGGCGATATCCTCGGCGATGGCGTCCAGCCAGCTGCGGCGCAGATCGCCGGTGACGCGATCCACCAGAAGGGCCGAGCCGATCTTGACGACGACCCGGCGCGCCTCCGGCACGACGACCCGGCGCGCCTCGGTCAGGGCTGCCATGTCCCGTCCTCCTCGGGGTCCGCGGGCCGGTCCGCCGCGCGGCGGGCCTCGACATGCGGACGCAGCGCGCGCAGAACCTCGGTCACGCCTTCGCCCGAGGCCCCGGACATGAGCATGACGTTTTCAGCCCCCACCGCCTCGAGTTCCTCCTTGAGGAATTCGCGTTCCTCGGCATCCAGCGCGTCGATCTTGTTCAGGACGGTCACACGAGGCTTGTCGGACAGACCGGCGCCATAGGCGTCCAGCTCGTTGCAGATGGTCTGGTAATCCTCGATCAGGCTGCCCGAGGTGCCATCGACCAGATGCAGCAGAACCGCCGACCGTTCGACATGGCCGAGAAAGATATCCCCCAGGCCCCGGCCTTCATGCGCGCCCTCGATCAGCCCGGGGATATCGGCCACGACAAATTCGGTATTGTCGACAGAGACGACGCCCAGGTTCGGGTGCAGCGTGGTAAAGGGGTAATCCGCGATCTTTGGCCGGGCGTTGGACGTCGCGGCCAGAAAGGTACTCTTGCCCGCATTGGGCAGACCCAGAAGCCCGACGTCAGCGATCAGTTTCAGCCGCAGCCAAAGCGTCCGTTCAACCCCGTCCTGGCCGGGGTTGGCATTGCGGGGCGCCTGGTTGGTGGCGGTCTTGAACCGCAGGTTACCCCAGCCGCCATTGCCGCCCTTGGCCAGCTGTACCCGCTGGCCCAGCTCCGTCAGGTCGGCGATGACGGTCTCTTCGTCCTCTTCGAGGATTTCGGTGCCCACGGGCACCCGCAACAGGATGTTGTCGCCATCGGCGCCGGTGCGGTTCTGGCCCTTGCCCGCCTGGCCGTTCTGGGCGAACCAGTGCTGCTGATAGCGGAAATCGATCAGCGTGTTCAGCCCGTCCACCGCCTCGGCCCAGACAGAACCGCCGCGGCCGCCGTCGCCCCCGTCCGGCCCGCCGTATTCGATGAATTTTTCACGGCGGAAGCTGACGCACCCGTTCCCTCCGGAACCGGAGCGGATGTAGACCTTGCAGAGATCGAGGAATTTCATGATTGGGGCTTTCGGCGAGAGACAGGCGGCGGTTTACCGGGGTTTCCCCCGGCGCTCAAGCGGGCCTTGCGGGACGCCTCAGGCCAGCTTGCAGATATAGGTCCAGGTTGGCACCTTGGCCTGGCGGGCCACGGAATAGGCCTCGGCATCCCCGATATATTCGAACCCGCAGTTCACCAGAACACGGGCCGAGGCGGCATTGTCCTGGAAGACGCTGGCAAACATCGTGGCATTGCCCATCGGGTTGGCCTCGACCAGGGCGCGGACCGCCTCGGAGGCCAGACCGGTGTTCCAGAAGGCCGGCGCCACCCAGTACCCCACCTCGGACTGGTTGCGGTCCATCCGCTCCAGCGCGATCACGCCCATCAGCTCTGACCCGCCCACCTTGGTGGCATCCATCGCCCAGACGTCTTCGTGCCTTTCGGCGGCGGTGACACGGGTGACAAAGGCCTCTGCCGCGCCTGGCGGCAGCGGATGCGGGATGGAGGTTGTCATCCGGGCGACCCGTTCATCGCCGGTGTAGAGCTCCATCAAGCCGATGTCGGACCGGCGCACGGGGCGCAGATCGAACCGGTCGGTCCTGACGACGGGCTGGTCGTGAGTTGCATCTAGGCCCATGTGCACTCTCCTCTCGTGCAGCGGACGGGATCGGCTCTGCCTGTTCCTCGCAGGTCAATTTGTCATTGGCGTGACCGATCCGGGGACCCGTCACCGGGCCTGGGAAACAAGCACCCGGAAACAGCGAAGGGGACCGGCGGTGCCGCCGATCCCCTGTCCGTTTCCGTGACACTGATCTCGGCGTTATTCCGCGGCTTCCGCCACCGGCAGGACCGAAATAAAGGTGCGGCCCTTGAGGCCCTTGCGGAAGGTCACGGCGCCTTCGGAGGTTGCAAAGATGGTGTGATCCTTGCCCATGCCCACGCCTTCACCCGGCCAGAACTTGGTGCCGCGCTGACGCACGATGATGTTGCCCGGGATCGCGGCCTGACCGCCGTACAGCTTGACGCCAAGACGGCGTCCGGCAGAGTCGCGACCGTTGCGGGAGGAACCGCCTGCTTTTTTATGTGCCATTCGTTTCTCTCCTTAACTGACTCAGGCCAGGGTCTTGGCCTGTTCGACCCACTCGGGCTTGACCTTGGTGGCCTCGAAGGCCTCGGGGTCAACGGCCGCCAGTTGGGCGAAAGTGGTGATACCGGCTTCGGCCAGTTTCTTGGCTGCGGCGGGTCCGACACCAGTGATCTGGGTCAGGTCGTCGCCGGATTCAACCGCTGCGGGGGCTGCTGCTGCCTTGGGGGCCGCGGCCGGGGCTGCTGCCTTCGGAGCCGAACCGGCGCCCAGGGCGGCCTTGACACCCGTGGCGTCTGCGCCTTCGGCGAGGATCTCGGTCACGCGGACCAGCGTCAGCTTCTGGCGGTGGCCTTTGGTCCGCTGCGAGCTGTGCTTACGGCGGCGCTTCACGAAGTGGATCAGCTTGTCACCCTTGACCTGGTCGATGACCTCGGCCTGCACGGCGGCGCCGGCCACGAAGGGCGCGCCCACGACGGTGGTGTCGCCGCCCAGCATCAGGATGTCGTTGAACTGCACGGTTTCACCCGCGTCTGCGGCCAGCTTTTCCACCCGGAGCGTATCGCCCGACTGGACCTTGTACTGTTTGCCGCCGGTTTTCATCACCGCGAACATGGTGCGTCATTCCTTTTCTGCCGCGTTCTGTGGCCCCGCCCGGGACGTCCCGGTGCCGGCGTTGATGGGGACCCTGCCCCGCCTCGAACAGCGCGTCCTTATGGACGATCATTGAACAAAAACAAAAGGCGGGGCCATAAGCCCCGTCCTGTCGTGCGCGGCTTATGGTCCGCAACACCCGTGGTTGTCAAGGCATTGTTGCGTTGAGCGGCCTCAGAGATCCTGCTGCTGCATCTGCCGCGAGGCCGCCAGCCCCAGCGCGTAGGAAATCTCGTTATACATGTCGTTGAAGCCGGCAAACAACGCGCGGTTCAAGGCCCGTCCCTGCGTGGTTTCGGACAGGGCGATATAGGCCTCCAGTTCGTCGTCCTCTAGCGGTTCGTAGGCCAGCAGCAGATAGGCGAACAGCCATTCGCGCGTGTCTTCGCGGGTTTCCTCTTCTTGGCTCCAGACATCGGCCAGGATATCGCCCTCGGCCATCTGCAGCCCGCCGCCGTCGACCAGCCCGGAATAGAAGCGGAACGAGGCATTCAGCGCGCCGGTCACGTTGGTTTCAAGCAGGTCGTTCACAACGACGAAGCGGCGCAGCTGATCCAAGCGCGGGTCTTCGCTGCCCTTGAGATCCAGATAGGCCTGACGCGCGGCCTCTTCGACCTCGTCATCGATCATCGCGCGCCGCGCTTCCAGTTCCAGGGTGATGATCTTCTGCCCCAGGTCAGAGGAGAAAAAGGCGATCAGCGGCGCCGGGTCGCTGTCCTCGATGACTTCGGCAAAGCCCTGGCGGACAATCGTGCGCATCTTTCCGGCATCATAGATCTGCTCCAGCAAGTCCTGCCAGGCGAGGTTGCTGCCACCGGGGATCATCTCTTCGGCAAGTTCCTCCCCGTAGGCCATCCCCTCGACCCGCATCACCTCGATCATGGAGTCGATCTGCAGCGCCTCGACCAGTTCGTCGATCGGTTCGGCCCGCAGCGGCAGCGCCATGCAAAGGCAGGTGAGCCATGCCAGCAACGCCGGGAACAGGCGCCGGGCCGTCACGGCATTCGAAATCGGGGCGGTTGTGGTCATTCTGTCCTCGCGCGGGTCTGAGCCCTTTCAGTGGTAGAGCAGAGCCGCGCACACAACAACTGTTGCGCGGGTTGCGGGCGGGATGACGCCGTCACAATCACGACACCCGCGAGGTCTTTCACCGGCATCGGAAAAACTTGTGATTTGGCTGTTGCGCCCCGCTGGCGAATTGGCTAAACGCCCCTCTACCCAGACCCCCGCGGAGAGGTGCCGGAGTGGTCGAACGGGGCGGTCTCGAAAACCGTTGACCCTTCACGGGGTCCCAGGGTTCGAATCCCTGTCTCTCCG